>SNQW01000020.1_pt1 | contig 201035 bp, 197 predicted proteins | sample 2580511 | NCBI WGS metagenome assembly SNQW01 (sample SAMN10953775, study PRJNA522744) | food fermentation metagenome | isolation source: 8-hour incubation of native-enriched microbial consortia from nixtamalized... | place: Mexico | collected 2017-09-24
ATTTGCTTGATTCGATGGTTTTGCGTATAATTCATTAGTGAGTACCTCCTCTGTTATTTCGAGGTCACGGTCGTGACACTCTGTATGCTAACAGGAGGTGCTTTTTTTATCTAACCTCAAAATTTTCTTCTAACAGGAATGCTCCTTATATAAATTTTCACACCCAACTTTCTGATTTAATACCATAGTGTTCTTTAAAGAATTAAAGCGGGAAAGCCACATGGAAGAATACACACATGCGACTCAGTAAAAATTTATTGAATGAAAGTTGTTATCAGTTTTCCCCCAACGGATATATCACGCCCAACCAATACGAACGTACGTACCGAAAAACAGCGTATTTCTCTCGATTCATTGTGTCCAATCTATTGACAGAGGTTCATTAAAAAAGCTGACCCCTGTTGAATACAGGAATCAGCTTTTAACAGCCTAGCCGTTACTTTTTTAAACTGTCCATTATTCGGGTTACAGTTCAAGTTTAATGAAATTCAACTTTTTCAAAGGATAAAAGCTTATGAAAGTATAATAGACTCCCTGTAATTAATACTTTCTATCGCTTGGCAAATTTGTTGCAAGTCATTAAGAGTATAAATTCTTTTTTTCTTCATCTCCTTTTCAAAAAACTCCTTGAGTTCTACCTGATTAGTAAACCGAGCAATGCTATCTTTTGATAAATCAAGAATCTCCTTTAAATGCCCTTCAACTTGTTGGTACCCAAAATAAACAATTGGCGTAACAAATTCTACTTTTTCTTCTCCTAACCGGTCAGATAAAAAACTCTTTAAAGCATAAGCTGTATGCGCTACCTGTTTAGTAGGTTCACCATAGGAACGAACTTGTATAGAGGTACTTCCTTCACTTTCATCCAACGTTTTTGTCGGTACAAATACTATAGTATGTTCTTTATCAGTTGAACTTTGAGCCATCATATCTATAATAAAAGAAAATTCGCCTGCATTCTCCCTTGTTAATCCATGAATAATTTTTCCACGCCAGTACTTTGTCTCTATCACATAAATCCCAGTAGGCAATAAAACAAGATGATCAATTTGTCTTGTTTTTAATCCCTGTTTTGAAGATATAGGAATAAAAACATTTGGTATAATCAGCATGTCATAGGGAGACAAAAAGCCCTCCTCTATTAATTCGGCTTTAATGCCTTCTAAAATCTGATGCGTCACAATCTCACCAGCATTTCTTGAATAAGCTTTCACATCACTAACATACTTGTTTAGTTTCTTTTCTAACTCATTTAATTCCTGTTGATGCTCTTGTTTTGTCTGCGAAAGCATTACCTGAAATTCTTCACGGTTCTCCTCTTGTTGTTTTATAAGATTCGCAGTTATAGAGGCTAACTCATCTTGATGCTTAGTCATCGTCTCTTGTTGAGCTTGAAGGTATTTCTTACGTTGACGATACAAAAAACATATACATAAAATTAAAATACAAAATAAACTACCTACGATATACTCCATGTTCCACTCCCCTATTACTAATCATTTCTTCATATGGGATTATATACCTTGCATATATTCCTTTACAAGTCTATAGAATTTTGTTGTCCCTTTTCCGACCATGTAGCCCGGAGGGAAATTTCATCTTTTGTTCTTCTTTGAGAAGGCTTTCAGCTGTGAAACCATGTGTATTTGTAATTGTAAGTTTTCTCATCTAATACCGCTCCTTTTTTATGTTCGTAGGAGTCAGTATTGCCAAAAAATCATTATGTTAAAGCTTTAGTCAATGCCTATATAGGAGCAATAAATACCCCCAGAGTGAAAATACATATAATTTTCACTCTGGGGATGCTATAAAATTCTTAACTTGATGGCTGTGTAGCGATACCCCTTATATATCTCATAACATCTGATGAAAAAATATTTAGGGTGTTCTCGATAACCGGAAAAATTGCGAAAAAGACTGATCATTTTCTTTGTCTTTTCGCTTGCATCCTTCTCTGCCCGAGAAGTTTTCCGTTTAAAGTTGGTTACAGCTTTTACTTCTCCTGGACTCCATATCCTTCAGGTGCAGGAATCCCCTTTTCAGCGGCGCGGCTCACTGCTTCCCATTGCTCCCAAGTAGCCATACGCTCTTTAAATGTATTTATAGCCAAGTCGTAGACCATGCTACCAAGGATAAGCCGTAGAGGAGGATTATCACTATTTACTAGTTTCATGAGGGCCTCTGCCGCCAAGCAGGGATCACTGTCGATCGAGCCTTCGGAATACTGTTGAGCCAATTCCTCCCGAAGAGCTTCGTACGAGTCCAATGGGGTGCTGTAACCCATTGTTGTGTACAAGTCCGTCCAGTATCCGCCAGGTTCCACCATAGTAAGTTTCACACCAAAATGAGCGGCTTCTTTGGCTAAAGCTTCGCTCATCCCTTCCAGAGCAAACTTACTTGCACTGTACATACCAGACATAGGACCTGAAATCAAGGCTCCTATACTCGTAATTTGTATGATATGTCCAGAGCCTTGAGACCGTAAGTAAGGCATCACTGCCTGACAAACCCAAAGGGCACCAAAGAAGTTGGTCTCCATCAGGCTCCTGGCCTCGGTTTCACTCAGTTCTTCGATCATACCTAAAACCATTATACCTGCGTTATTAACCACGATATCAAGCTGCCCGAAATGTTCCATTGCTGCTGTGACCGTTGAAAAAACGGCGTTCCTATCTGTAATGTCGAGTTTCATTGGCAATATCCTGTCTTGATACTTATCTTTTAGCTCTTCCAATTTGTCAATGGTTCTCGCGACAGCTACAACTTTATCTCCCGCTTCCAGTGCAGCACAGGTGTATGCGTATCCAAGACCCTTGCTTGCCCCTGTAATAAACCATACGCGCTCTTTTTCACTCTTACGTGTCATATCCATTCTCCTGTATTTTTTTAAGTCAGTACCTTACGCTTATTACCCGCTCTTTCTCATTCGTTTAATCGCTTCAACTTGAGAAGAACCCGTATCCGGCCTCCTTCAGCTCAACGAAAAACCTCTTCTGATTCGTCTACTAGTAATGCTATAACAGTGCTGTTCCTTTTCACGAAATAAACAAAAAAGCACAGGCGTATCGCTGCCTGCGCTGAACGTAATCGGAAATAGAATGCCCAATGATCCATATATGCAAACAAAAAGAAACTACTCCCGAATTTCCTTAGAAGAAGGTTCTCTCTTCTTATGCAAATAAACAAGGTATACGTAGATAGGCATATCAATCCCGATTACTCTGCTTACAGACAGAGTTGAATAGAAAACTGCATGATCTGCATTACTTTCTCTATCGGGAAAAATCTATCACACGTAACCCTCCATTCAAGTTGTATGGGATAAGTGTAGCATAGACAATTCAGAATTTCAAATAAATATTATCTAAAGTGATATAAATTGTATTTTTTTAAAAAATATGGTATGTGATTTAAAGGAGAGGTCTTTTTCCCAGATACAAAAAATTTCCTGTTCCAAAAAAGACTTTGAACTTGGTATCCGGGATCACCTCCTATTTTTTCGTTTTGGGGCTACCTTTTATTCTCAGCTTGATGGCAATAGGCTCTCGCCAACAAAGCGCGAAAAATGTACGCCAAGACTAATTCATTCGATTTTTTCTCTCCATTTCCTCCTAATAAAACAAAAAGCCAATTCCAAATTGACATCCACTCTTCCCCTAGTAACTAGGAGCGGACGTAATCTTTCAAATAAATCCATTTCTCATAGGCACATGCCGCTTCCGTAAAAACGATCAAAGAATACAATAACAGGGGTAAACAGATAAACCTACTGACCGATGAAAGCAGGTGAATTCTGATGGCAAACTCATGTAGTGTTTCTACTCATTCTGCTTTTGTAGGCGTTTTTAGACCTTGTGATGGCACAGTTATCCCCGTCCTTCAAACAGTTACCGATCGTCCCGATCGCCTTCCCACTGTGACAGTACAAATCGTAAACTTAAGCTGTCCCGTGACATTGATCGTAGAACATCAAAATAGCACAATCCCCATTATGCGCACAATCGATCCAGATGTAAGCATTTCATTAACTGTCGATTTGGTACGAAACGTATCGGTTGAATGCAGTACCAGTCCAAACAACTCATGTTTTTTTAACGTACTTTTAAACATATCCAACTGCATTTGCTGCTGAATCACCTCTTCTGTGGAAGAAGTGATTCTGCATGCCAGTCACCAATCCATACCCCACTGACACTGTACTGTACTATACGTCATCCAAATAGCACAAGAACAAGGATGCACAGACAAATATATTGATAGAAGAAAGAAGGTGAATCGTATGAGAAAGATTTGTAAACCAGGTACGCCTGTCATATCATGTCCTCCTTCAACCATACAGAAACAATGCGATGTGTTTACTCATTTTCCTTTCATATCTATTAGCAGAGCTTGTGATGGTGCAGTCATTCCCATTTATAGGACATTTACAACAAGCCTCCCCACTGTGACAATCGATATCGAAAACTCTGGTACTTGTCCCATAACGGTGATTGTAGAACATCGAAACAGCCCTATTCCTATCATGGAAGTCATTCAACCTGATCTAGATTTTGCAATGACTGTCGAGTTTGTAACAAGCATATCGGTTCAATGCAGTACCAGTACTGAACCTGAAAATGAATGTAACTTTTCGGTAGGTTTAGACATATCCAACTGCATTTGCTGCTGAATCACCTCTTCTGTGGAAGAAGTGAATCTGCATATCAGCAACGAATTCATGTCCCACTGACACTGCACTGTACTACACGTCATCCCAAAAGCACAAGAACAAGGATACACAAATAAACGTGTGGACAGAAGAAAGCAGGTGAATCCTTATGGCAAATCAATGTGATATTTTTACTCACTCTGGTGGTGGATTTCTATTTGATGGAATATGTGATGGATCAATACTGACAATCTATGAGGCATTTACAGCAAACCTTCCCACTGTGACAATTGACATAAATAATCAATCAACTTGTCCCATAACGGTGATTGTAGCACGTCAAAGCAGTCCCACTCCCATTATGGAGGTTGTTCCAGCCGATACAGATTTTTCATTCACTGTCGATTTGGTACAAAACATATCGGTTCAATGCAGTACAGGTGGCGGCACATGTGAATTTTTCGTAGAGTTAGACATATCCAGCTGTATGTGCTGCTAAATCGGTTTCCTGATTCGCTCTCAAGGCTTTTTCTTTATGTACGGCCTTTCCTTGTTAAGGGGAGACAATAATTATAATGAGACCGATATAATTATTTTTTTGCTCTCTTCTCTACTCTAAAGAAGAGGTTTTTCCTTTAAAAAAGGGCTCTCGCCAAAAGCGCGAATTTTGTACGCTAAACGTTTCCTTAAATGGTCGTTTTTAAAACTTTGCTGTTATATCAGGGATTTGGGCTTAGCGTACAGTTTTCGAGTTTCGCTGTTGAGACCCCTTTCTCTTCGACATCGAATTAGACATAATCTTTCAAGTAAATCCATTTCTCATAGGTACATGCCGCTTCCGTAAAAGCGTTCAGAGAATACAATAACAGGGGTAACCGGACGCATATACTGATAGATGAAAGCAGGTGAATTCTGATGGCAAACTCATGTAGTGTTTCTACTCACTCTGCTTTTGTAGTGATTAGCAGACCTTGTGACGGCGCAGTTATTCCCATTTATCAACCACCTACCGAGCTCCTTCCCACTGTAACAATTGAGATAGAAAACATTGGGGATTGTCCCATAACGTTGGTTGTAGCACGCCAAAATAGCACAACTCCGATTAGAATAGTAGTTCAACCCGATACAGATTTTGTAGTAAATGTCGACCTTGTAACAAGCATATCGGTTCAATGCAATACCAGTACTGAACCTGAAAATGAATGTAACTTTTCGGTAGGTTTAGACATATCCAGCTGTATATGCTGTTGAATCACCTCTTCCCTAGAAGGGGTGATTCTGCATGTCAGTCACCAATCCATGCCTGACTGACACTGCACTATACGCCATCCAAATAGCACAAGAACAAGGATACACAGACAAACATATCGATAGAAGAAAGAAGGTGAATCCTTATGGCAAATCAATGTAATGTCTTTACCCACGATCATTCCGTGTTTATTAACAGACCTTGTGACGGCGCGGTCATTCCCATTTATAGGACATTTACAGCAAGCCCCCCCACTGTGACAATCAATATCGAAAACTCTGGTACTTGTCCCATAACGTTGATCGTAGAACGTGGAAACAACCTTATCCCTATCATGGAAGTCATTCAACCCGGTCTAGATTTTGTAATGACTGTCGAATTTGTAACAAGCATATCGGTTCAATGCAGTACAGGCGGCGGCACATGCGAATTTTTCGTAGAGTTAGACATATCCAGCTGTATGTGCTGCTAAATCAGTTTCCTGATTCAATCCCAAGTTTCTTTCTTTAATTTATATCTTCACTATACAAACAAAACGATACAAGCAAAGTCAATTGAACAGGTTTCTTTGAAAATTTCCTCTAGCACAAAGGGGACAAAAATATACGCCATATACAGCCAAAAAATCAGACATCTTCCCTCTACCTCCACCGTTTGATGTAGTTTGGATGTTGGATAGTACCAAACACTCTTATACGCATAGTCACGCATCCTCTTAAACATTATCAATTTTTAAACAACAGGAATAAGGAGTTGATGTTCAGTGAGTGAAGGAATCAAATCCCTTCTTCGGAAACGTCTACGGCAACAAAAGATGTTTACAATGATTGATCTCCTCGATAACAATGCCGGTAAACAAGAACTGCTGGAGCTACTCGAGAAAACAATAGTGGAGAAAAACCCTCGTACCCAAAAGATGATGTCCCATCCTCGTCTCCATAATAAAAACTCGGACATATCGGCGAATATGAACAAGAAAAAATTCTTCTATCGAGATGCAAAATATCGACCAATTTATATGTTAATCGAGGTATTGTATAAAGAGTCCAATCGCATCCCTCAAGAAGAGCAAGGATGGACATAAAGATTCGCAATAGCGAAAAATCCTGTGAAAACACAGACCTAACAGAAAGATTTTGGGTATAAAAAAGGGGCTCTTTCCCCTCTTCTTTGCCCTTTTTTTGTATCCAAAACATCTCTAAAACAAAAATATTGAAATTGATGTTTTTGAAACCATGCGAGAGATATAGTACGCTTCCTTCTCTTGTATGTACTGAAGATCTTTTTTGATGTAAAAATAACCCAAATCCCGTATGCATAAGTCATTTGCTTCCACGGTTGATACACAGAGAGAACCGTAGGTGCGATCATGTTGCTTACCAGGCCCTGTATGAATATGAAGAAATTGTCCGCTTAGGAGATCGTATTCAAGTTGAATCTAAAATACGAATACGTTTGAAAGTAGAGGTATAGTGAGAGGGAAACGGACTCGGCACAGCTAACTTTTGGCTTAGAAGTTGGGTGTTGAGGCTTCTAAACAACTACATAAATGATGCCTATTCAACAAAGGAGGCGATTCTTCAATAAGGAATCGCCTCCTTTAGTTACCATGGTTAATTGGTACTTGCTTAATTTTCCGAGCTATCATAAAGCTCAAATGCACGTAATGTCTTTTTCATTTTCACTTGCTCTGTTTGCTCTGTTTGCTCTGTTTCTTTTTTTCGCTTGTTCATTTTCTTATGCTCGTTCACATGTTCGTCTCGTGAAATCCATGCTTTGAAAGCATCTTGCGATTCCCATTTTGATACATATACAAATTCGACCATATCCTTGTTTTCTCTGCGCCAGCATTCGAAGGAAAGGATTCCTTTAGCCTGTGCCAATTGTGCTTTATCTTTTTCACGCTTCTTCACAAGACGCTCCTCGTACGCTTTTTCAATTTCAAAAGTAGCTGTATTCACAAACATTTTAATCATCCTTTTATAGGCTTACTTTTAAGTCTTCCTTACTAAAACTTTATATCATGCTAAATACGAAGTTGATTAGAGTAAAGACCATAATAAAATCCGCGTTGATTCAGTAATTCATCATGATTACCTTGCTCAATCAATTCTCCATCTTTAATAACTAAAATACGATCGGCCTGCTCGATCGTCTTCAATCGGTGAGCGATGACAAAGCTCGTTTTTCCCTTTGTCAGATTACGAATTCCCTTTTGGATTTCAACCTCTGTTCGTGTATCAATATTAGAAGTTGCTTCATCCAGGATTAAAATATCGGCATCTGCCAGGATTGCTCTTGCAATAGAAAGCAGTTGCTTTTGCCCCTGACTTATATTCGCCCCGCCAGATGCAATCATTGTGTGATATTGATCTGGCAAATGCTTGATAAACCCGTGAGCTGATGCTGTTTTTGCCGCTTGTATGACTTCTTCATCCGTAGCATCCAGTCTACCGTAGCGGATATTTTCCATTACCGTTCCGGAGAATAAATAAGGATCCTGTAGGACAATTCCGATTCTTTTACGTAAATCTCCTATTTTATAATCCTTACTTTTCCTACCGTCTATGAGTATTTCACCTGAATTAATATCATAAAAGCGCATAAGTAAATTAATGATGGTTGTTTTACCAGATCCTGTAGGTCCAACTAAAGCAATCATCTCACCAGCTTTTGCTTCAAAATTAATATGTTGCAGGGCCTTTCTCCCGTTGTTATAGCTGAAATTTACATTGGTAAACTTGATATCCCCTCGAAACCTACTAACAGAAACAGCATCGTTTTTATCTTTTAAATCAGGCACTTCATCCATCATTTCAAAAACACGTTCTGCCCCTGCAAGAGCGGCTTGAATCGAATTAAGTAAGGTTGACATTTGATTGAGCGGTCTTGAAAATTGCCTTGAATATGTAACAAACGAAGCGATGATCCCAACCGTTATCAGTCCTTTTAACGCCATAATTGCTCCAACACCAATGACGAGCCCCAACCCTAAGTTACTGAGAAAGTTATTAGATGGTCCAAGCAACCCTGAGAATATGTCCGCGCGCATCGCAGATTGACGTAGTCGTTCATTGACAGTATGAAATTCAGTAAGTGTATCATGTTCTTTACCAAATAATGTAATGACTTCACCGCCGCTAATGGATTCTTCAATAAATCCATTTAGCTCCCCTAAATCCTTTTGTCGTTTCGAGAAATTTTCCCGACTTACCCGAACAATTTGTCTAGTTACAAAAAGCATCAATGGAATCGTAATAAAAGATACAATCGCTAATACCCAGTTCAACGAAAACATGGCGATGATGACACCTGTAACAGTTAAAATTGAAGAAATGATCTGGATGACACTTTGACTCAACGCTTGGTTCAGGTTATCAATATCATTCGTGAATCGACTCATTAAGTCTCCATGTTTATGCCGATCGAAAAAATTTAAGGAAAGCGTCTGAAGCTTTATGAACAAATCCTTACGAAGGGTACCAATTGTTTTAAGCGAAACATTGACCATCATATAGGCCTGCAGCCAAGTAAAAAGGGAAGCAGTTAAATAAATCCCAAGCAGCATTCCTGCCATTCTAATCGTACCAGGCACATCTTTCGGGATAATGTAATGGTCAATAATCACTCCAATATAATAAGGGCCTGATAAACTCAATAACGAGGAAAGGCTCACAAATAGTGTTGATAATAGCAAAGCAACCTTCTGCTTCTCCATATAGTTCCAAACACGGAGCAAGGTCCCTTTCAGATCCTTCGCTTTGGCTGCTGGACCGGATATTCGCCCTTTTGGCCCTCCTCCACCTGTTAATTGCTGCATTTTTGCAATACTATTGGTTTGGTTACTCAACAACTACCCCGCCTTTCTCTGCCTGTGTATGGTAAATCTCTTGATAGAGAGGGCAGTTTTCAAGCAACTCACGATGTGTTCCATTGCCAATAATCTTACCATTGTCCATGACAAAAATTTTATCTGCATGGATAATCGATGAAATTTTCGAGGCAATTACAAATGTTGTTGTGCCATCAAAATCAGATTCCAATGCTTGTAGAATCCTAGCTTCTGAATTAGCATCAACTGCAGATGTGGCATCATCCAAAATAAGAATTGGCGGCTTTCTAACAAAGGCTCTTGCAATCGATAACCGTTGCTTTTGACCACCTGACAGATTTGTCGCTCCTTGAGTGAGTGGATGATCAAATCGATCCTCAAACTTCTCAATGAACTCTGCAGCACATGCATGTTTAGACGCAATTGCCAACTCTTCATTCGTTGCTGAAGTTTTACCAAATTTAAGATTGTTTTCGATACTACCAGAAAACAAAATCGGTTTTTGGGCAATATAGCCAATCGATGAACGAAGAGATTCTAGCGTGATATTCTTTATATTGATGCCGTCTATGAGAATTTCACCATGATCAACATCGTATAATCTCGGCAATAGCTTCCCTAATGTGGTTTTCCCGCTTCCGGTTGGACCAATAATTCCAATTTTCTCTCCTTTAGAGACCGTAAATGAGATATGTTTGAGAACCTGTTCACCATTTTTGCTATACGAAAAAGAAACGTCCTTAAACTCTACGTATCCTTTAATAGTAGAAATCCGTTCTGAACCTACGATACCTTCCATTTCATTTTTTGTCTCTAACACTTGCTGAAGCCGATCAGCGGATGGAAATGCACGTATCAATTGCATAAGAACCATACTACTCGACATTAATGCCATTAAAATAATATTTAAATAGTTGATAAATGCGAGGATTACCCCAACTTCGATGGATCCTTCACCAACCCGTATGGCCCCGAGCAAAAGCGCCGTAACAATTCCAATATTAATTACAAACATTAAAATCGGCATGAGGATCGTAATCATTTGGTCGGCTGTTGTCATTGTTTTTGTTAACGAATCATTTACCTTCTTGAATAGGCCAATCTCATAATCCTTGCGCACAAACGCCTTCACAACTCGTATCCCTGCAATGCTTTCCTGCAGCTTTGTATTAAGCTGATCCATTCCTTCCTGCACTCGCTTAAACCATGCTCCTGCTTTTCTTGAAAGAAGAATAATGAAAAATAACAGGACCGGGATAAGAACAAAAAGAATCGGAAAAAGCTCGGGAGCCTGAAAAAAGACAATAATGATGCTTCCGATAAACAGAAGTGGCCCCCTCACAAACACACGAAGTGTCATCATTAACGCTGTTTGAACCAATGAAATATCGCTTGTAACGATCGTAATTAATTTTCCCGTGCCAAACGAGTCACGGTTTTCACTTGAGAAATGTTCTATCTTTTTAAAAACATCCTGCCTGATATCCGTTGCAAAATTCACGGACGCACGTGTACTGTAAATCGTACACCCAACCCCGCCGGCCAATCCGATGATCGCAACAGCAATCATAAGTATTCCCATTTGTACAACATATGTCATATCGTCATTTGCAATCCCGCTATCAATCATTTTTTGCATAATGAGGGGCTGCAAAAGATCCATCGTTACCTCCAACGCCATTAATAACGGAGCAAGTACAACAAAAAACGTATAAGGCTTTGTGTATATTAACAACTTTCTAACAGATTTCACTCATCATACTCCTACCTAGCATTTTGTTATTTCCCCCGCATGAATGGGCAACAAGCTCGCCATTTAAGACTTAAAGGAATCAAGAATAAGTGGGGATCACCCGATAAGTCCATTAACCATCAGTGGAGGATGAAGTCCCTCCTTCACTGATGGAAGTTTTCTTTATAACCAGCTTCTCTGACCAGTTAATCAGCTCATTCCTTCCATTTTTTATAATCGACACCAGCTCAAACGCAAGTGATGGATCTTGCAATACGCTTCTCATTGCATATTGAAACTCCAATTGAAATTTCGCCATCTCTTCCCGCAGCAGCTCCGCTTCCTTTGATTGTTTCCACATTAAACGGAGGCGCCACTCCTCCCAAAACACTTCGTCTTCATTGTGAACAATGTCTGATAGAAATTCCAGGCCATCATGATTTAACGTGTACACCTTTTTATCTGCTTGCTCATCAACTGAAATCAATCCTTTTTCAAACAAATCCTGTAAAGCAGGATAAATCGTTCCCGCACTTGGGGAATAAAAGCCTTCGCTTCGCTCTTCCAATAGCTTCATCACTTGATAGCCATGCCGTGGTTCTTCCTTAAGAAGCTGGAGGATAGCTAGTTGAATGAGACCTCTTCGCTTTGTGAATTTTGTTTTGATTTTTTCTCTAAGGTGTGGGGGTTTTTCGTAAAGATGACGTGCTTTTTTTAAACCTTTTTCCGTTATTGAAAACGTTCCCTCGTTATTTAGGATGATTTCCTCACTAAGTAAATAATCAATCACATGATTTAGATTTGGAATTTCATCGCTTAGGATATGTAGCAATTCCTGCTTATTCATGTCCTTACGGCTTATATGTGTAAGGATTGTAATAATGTCCTGTTTTTTTAAAGCTAACATAAGGCACCCCCAATATGGTTTATCTATTACGATAAATATTAATCGATATAAATGAGTATTACAATAGATATATCGATTATTTTTTTCGATATAAAAAAGAGTTAGTATATGACTAGATCCTCTTTTTAACATTTTCTCTTATTGATTCAATAATATTGTCCGATAAATTGTGGTAAAGCCCCTAATATGAATGAAAGCAGAATAGTAAAGGAAAGTTAAAGGGAATACTTTTCATCGTAGAGAATATGTACAGAATAGGAATTGAAATACGCACTTTCTGGTGAAGGGAGAAATCTCATGAATAAATTGGTAAATGACAATCTGTATGAAACGAGAAATAACCTAGTAAAGGAGATTACTTTATTAAGTAATGCTCAATTTAATAGTAAGCCTGATATGAATAAGTGGAGTATAGCACAAGTTTGCCATCACTTAGTTTTAGTGGAAAAGGCATCTATAAAGGCTATTACATGGGGATTAAAAGGGATTGACAGTGCTCAAAAAGAACGTAAAAAAGTTCACCTTATATTAGATAGAACGAAAAAGATCAACGCTCCAAAAATCGTTGAACCAGATGTAGAACCATTTGAAGTTCAGCAAATAATTGATTTGTTAAACGATTCGAGAAAAAAATTGATAACTTTTCTTAGTACTATAGAAGATAAATCCATATTGGCGGAAAAATCAGTGAAGCATCCTGCTTTCGGTGAATTACCACTTGATCAATGGATTGAACAGATATATTTACATGAACAGCGACACATAGAACAAATAAAAGAGATAAAATTACTTTTAGATGCGAGGCACTAAACTTATGGTTATAAACAGATTCTTGTTTAAGTAAAGGGTAATTAGCCTATCAAAAAAGAAATTTTAACTTTGTAAAATATTATACTTGAAGTAACGGGTGCAAGAGTTCAAGATTTAGCTACCATCGAAGTAGGTTTTCTTTGTAAGCGATCAGAGCAGGATAATTTAAATAAATGAATCAATTTCATATAAGAAAAAAAATGCTAAAACGGAAATTCAAAAAACTGAGATATCCCTTACCAACTATACACATCTGATTTGATACATCGACAAATTCTTGTGGTGAGAGGGAAGAAAAGAAGGAAGGGCGGAAAAGATACGTTTGCCTTTCTTCTGCTGGAGCGCAGGGCGCATCCAACCTCTTCTTTTTCTGAATCACCTCCTTCCAACCACGCTCCCCTGTTAAAATATCAAATGTAATTTATATAGTACAGCAGTAGATGTTACCATCCTCTGCTGCCTAGGCAAACGTTATCGTGCTTAACAAAGGGGTTCAGCCATCGCCATCAAAGGCTCAGAAAGTAACGTATACGGATGGAAACTATTCACACCCAAAAGGATCGCCTGCCGCCCCAATGCAGAAGGAAGATGGCAGGCGATAACCTTTTCGCAAGAATCCATTGGGTAAGTCATAGTGAACTTCCGTTAAAGTGAATCGTGAGCCAAAGCGATCTTCCCCCCACGTTCGCTAATTAATTGTAGCCACAGTTGCGTCTCACTTCATCCACTTTAAGACGTTTCAGCAAGGTACTCCTCCGATCGTATCAAACATAAAGACCAATTCCACTGTTGGCCGAACACCATCCAGGTCGTATGCAAGAATTTCATCTGCTCCCAAGCCGTGTGCGAATTCACTTCTTTCATAGCCTTAAAAACTCCACTGTCCAGCAAGTTATTTGAAGGTCTCCACGCAACTATCATTTTCAAAAGATTAGGAGACTATCTTTCCAAATGATAGCCATGAAATGGTTCATCGAATTATTTTGCTTTTATTCCTGTACCACATAATGGAATGACAATTCTTTCGTTCTGATTTTGCTCATACTCAGAAAGATACCTGGGAAAACCGGCATAGGTAGCAGCTTTCATTGGCTCTACATAAAATCCTTTTTTGGCAAGCTCTTCTCTTGCTTGCTCAATTTTTTCTTCAAGAGCTGTGATGATAATTCCATTTGTATCAGCAATAGCCTTTAATATTTGCCGGTGGCGAGCTGGAAAGCCAATTGCAATTCCTTCCGCTGCAGTGCCGCTATTTACAACCGGTTCCGCTTGGTCCTTTCCTTCTGCAAACGCTCGGACAAGCGGTGCGCAGCCTTCTGCTTGAATAGCCACAAAGTGCGCATGTTGGAAATTATCCCGCAGCGCAAGAGCTCCTTAAATCCGTAATAGGCACCTAATAATAATGTTCCGTTCCCTACAGGGACAATGATCGTATCAGGCACTTGTCCATTTAGTTCTTCCCAAATCTCAAAAGCATATGTTTTGGTTCCCTGATAAAAAAATGGATTATAAACATGGCTGGCGTAAAATACTTGGATTTTCTCGACGGCTTCCATCGCTGCTGCGGCAGTGTCTTCCCGGCTTCCAGGTATCGCGTGTACAGTGGCTCCATGTGCTTTAATTTGTTGCAATTTTTTAGGTGATGTATTTGCCGGCACATAAACATCACAAGTCATACCTGCTCGATTGGCGTATGCAGCAAATGCTGTTCCTGCATTTCCACTGCTGTCAGCAATAACACGTTTTACGCCAATTTCCTTTGCTTTTGCAATAAGTAGCGCCGCGCCTCTATCCTTAAAAGATAATGTAGGCATCATGTAATCCATTTTCAATAAAATATGAGAAGAATCTGAGTCTAACGGAACCATAGGCGTACAGCCTTCCCCTAACGTAATGTGTTCATAAACAGATGAGGAATCCCAAAAAGGAAGTGCCTCTTTATATCTCCACATCGTGGCAGGACGTTTTTTAATTTCCTCTATCGGGAAGTTGACTTCATATTCTTCTACATTAAGAAGCCCTCCACATGGACAGCGCCATAATAACGTTTTAGGGTCGTGTTTTTCTCCACAATCTGAGAAACCTGTTAAATGGAACAAGTTTCTTTTATTATAGCGTTTTGCAAGTATGTCTAGAAAAGGAAACTGTCTGGACAATGCATGTGTAGAAAACTTCTTTGGACATTTTAATTCAGAAGTAATGTACCTCCATCACTTTCAAAAAAAGAAGAGTTATTCAAGCGATAAAAACATATATTTATTTTTATAATACAAAATTTTTGACCCAGTTGGCGATGTCTTTAATAATCACCAAGGGGACATTGGACGGTTGGTAATAATCTGTTCCGGTCGATACACCGTCATATTCGGTCAATAGGTGAGTTACTTTAGGATACGTTTTATACGTTACATCCTGCCGGTTCTGTAAAGATCTTTTCCAATTTTCAAACTGAGCTATAGGCACCTGCCAGTCATTATCTCCTTGTAGGACGAGCATAGGACCTTTTTGATTTTTTGCTACTTCGGCTGGATTGTAGTTTCTTTGTTCAAAGAACCAGTATGCCTGTTGTGGAATAGGAAACTCTTTAGGCAGATTATCTATTGAATACTCTGGATCGTTCACGTATTTCGCAATGTTACTCCACATCACCATAGATTGCTCGGCCACATCCGTTGGTTTTCTCAGGCTTTTTAAACGTTTAAGCAATTCTTCGGACTGATTGACAATGGCATCTGGGAATTTTTCACTCGGTCCGGCCAGCACAATCGTACCCGCTATGTCATGATTTTTATCTTCGTTTATCATCATCGGTATGGTATATCCACCTTGACTATGTCCGGCTACGAAGATTTTCTTTGGATTAATTCCTTTCACGCCTTTTAAAAACTCTACAGCTCGTATCGCATCATCTACGGTCTCATTTTTAACCGTAAATTTTGGATTCAAGGCGACTTTAAGGTTATGCTCACGCGTAACTTTTTCGTAACGTAGCACGGCGATCTTCTCGTTTGCTAGCCCAACGGCCAAGTCTCGAAATGGCTTCACTGCACCTATTGTTGAATCGCGATCATGGGGCCCCGAGCCTTGTACCAGAACGACGACTGGAAAAGAACCTTCGCCGATTGGCATGGTCAATGTTCCAGGTAGTGCAAATTCTCCATCTCCAATCACAACTTCTTTTTCCTCATAATTAGTTGGATTATCGTATAATGGTTTATTAAACGTTACAGATGGGAGAATGGGTGGTATATAAAAATCGTCGATTAATCCATTTTTATCGAATCTGATAATGATTTCGACTGGCACTTGCGTTTTTTCAGCTGCATATTTTAATGTAACGTTCGTATGGACAGCATTCTTATCCACTTGGGATGATATTTGCTGCTTAAGATGCCCGAAATATTGCGGACCAAGCCAAATTTTTTTCAATAGTTCAGGAGGCAATTTTTGTTTTAACCCAGGTCCAAAATACGTAACAGCTTCGTCCATATTACCTTGGTTGAGTTCTTTTAGAAAAGAGCTAGCAACAGCAGCATAGTCATCCGCCGCAATAATCATCTTGTTTTGTTTGTTATCCCATCCTATATGGGAAGTAAGTGTTTGATTGATAAAACCAAGTGGAACCTTTGTCACTTTAGCGGCTCTCGCTTTCTCGTCCCATTCAATCAGTGCACCTAATGCCTCAGCTACCGTGCGAACCGGAACTAATTCCGATGCATTGACAGATGAACCTGTTACCTGTGACTTCGCTCCTGTACTAACTTCTGCATAAGCTGCTGCAGAAACAGCCGTAAGTGCTAGTGAGGTCGCCAGTGAGGCAGTTACCAGTTTTTGATATAGTTTCGATTGCTCCCTCCTCAATCTCCCCACTCCTTATTTTTTAGCGTTTATAATTAATACTTAGCTTGATAATAAAAGACCAGTGAAGCCCAGCTTCCCATTTGGACTAAAAGCAGTATTCCTAATGCGCTGGCAACTGAAATACCGACTTTGAGAATGACCAGAAAAAATAAAATATACATAGTTACTAATGTAACTTGCCAGGAAGTCGCCCGAGCTTTATCTCGAATAAGGTAATATCGTTCATCCAATCCGCGATTTTTGTGCGCTCTTTTTCGTTCAAAAAACCACCCCGACAAACCTAAAGCAGCGCCGCCGAATAAACCAATCAATGCTCCAATTGTTTCAGTCATAAGTTTTCATCTCCTTCGAATATGAACAAATCTTCAATCTGACATCCGAATGCCTGTGCTAGCTTATGGGCTAAGATAAGTGATGCATTGTACTTTCCATTTTCTAATGAAATAATTGTTTGCCTAGATACACCCACCTTTTCGGATAAATGCTCCTGTGTCCATCCTTGTTCTATTCTTTTATCACGTATGTTATTTTTCACATCTCACCTCAGTAAAGCAAACTTTACGTAAAGCATACTTTACAAAAACCGATAATGTCAAGTCGACTTTACGTTTTTTAGAGTAAACAGCTTTCATAAATTTGGGTATCCAATACTCTCGTCCCTAACATCCCATAAACAACTTGGCTATTATTTTGTTAATTCTAGCTTGATGGCGATGTAGCACTACCTCTTTTTCCAAATTACATTTCGCTTTGATTATAGCGAATCACGTGTTATTTCTTGTTTTCGTTGAATAGCTCATAAACACCATGAGTTGTAATATATCTTTACCAAATCATCTTTTGAACATCAACTAGCTAAGGTTTTCACAATATATATTCATTCAATTCAGTCAGTTTAATGTGCATTATACCTAGTTTTCAAATATCAGCATTGTTATGCTGTAGCCTTATCTTTTATCGACTCTAACGATTTTTTATCAGAACGAAGCGTTATGCCGACAATTGTAGATAAAGTCAATAAAGCAATCAAAAACCAGAAAGCAGCATTGTACGAACCATTGAACATACTAATTAAGAAACCAATTACTGTAGGAGATATCGTGGATCCAATCTGACCACCAAAATTAATTAAACCAGTCCCCGTTCCGATGAATTCCTCTGGTAAATTTTTAAGGGGTAGTACGAAAACAGTTGATTCTACAAGATTCATGGACATCTTGCACAATGTCATATATGTTACAGCAAGTACAACAGATGGAGTATTAAACATTAAATATAAAAATAATGCAGCTAAAGAGGCTCCAATAATGATTAAATACTTTTCACGCCCCACCATAAACTTATCAAGAATCCAACCACTCGCAATCGAGGTAACAAAACCCATAAGGGGCGCAATTGCTGTGGAAAGACCCGCGGAAATTAAATCCATATGCCGAACATTTACAAAATAAGAAGGCATCCAACTGTTGAGCCCCCAACCTGCAATGGTTATCCCAAAAAATATAATAACCAATTTTTGCATAGTTGGTATTTTTAGTAGTTGTTTGACTGATACTTTGTTTGCGGTTTGTTTCTTGCTATTTTCTCTCTCTTGTGTAGATGGTCGGACGTAAAGCCAAAATAGTATAGAAATCACAACTCCAATGAAGCCAAGAAAGATAAACATGCTTCTCCAGCCATAAGAAGTCACTACCGCAGCAACAACAAGTGCCCCCACAGCACTTCCAATAGAAGTAGATGATAACAAGAGTGTCTTGGCTCTAGCTCTTTCTGTCTTAGGAAAATGTTCTGCAATAGCCACTGAACTTGCAGGGGGAAAGCTACCTTCCCCGATTCCAAATAAAATACGAATCACGATTAACGAAATAAAGGACCATGCAATTCCCGTTAGAGCAGTAAATAAAGACCAAAGGATGATAGCCATAATTAATATTCTCTTTGATCCGAATTTGTCAGCCAACCAACCTCCAATTGGCTGCATGAATGCATAACCGATAAAGAAGCTACTTAGCACAAGCCCTACTTGTGTTGGACTTAGATTGAAATCTTTCGTAATGGGTATAATAGCAATGCTCATAGATACTCGATCCAAATAACCAACAAACCAGGCAAGACATAAGAGTCCAAGAATTAAATACTTATTTTTATTCTTCACACGTTCCATCCTTATTCACTTCCGTTTCTACGTAGGGTATTAAATTGATACATCTATACATGTTGTTAACTATCTTCTTTTGAAAACCTTTTCAAATCCTGATAACATCAACATTTGAATCGTAACAAGTGGGCATGGGAGTACCCACTCGTTACTTACCAACCTATCAAAATAGTAAGAGAATCTAATACCAACATGTCACAAATTCATTTTTTATTCTTTAGGAAGAGAATGTATAACACTTATACTCATATTGATTTGGTGGTCCAATTGCTATCCAAAGTTGTCCCTTGGTAGGTTGAGCAATCACAGATGCAAAAGTGATAATATCTGCTCCATTGTCCCCAGGAGATTGCTTCGCTTCATCTCCTGGCATCTGACATAAACAGTGCGGATAATTCTCGCGATCCCGTAGTATATCTTGCATAACATGTACATTTAGTTTTCCGTGATTTTCTTCTAACAAAGTATGCATACGATGGAGTCGAACCTGAGAATTCTCTAATTCTACTCCACTCAATCTTTCCTCATTTAGTAAGCTTTCCGCAGTATAGTGATTCGAATGAGCAAGCAGACCATTGACCGGCGTTACAAGTGCATCCCTGCTTGGTGTATTCTCTAGTACAGCAGATACACCATGTTTATCTAACATAATAAGATTTCTTGAAGAAGCTCTATGGAGATTTCGTATAGCTACAACAGCCTCGTTTACAGAGCCACACGTTAAAACCAATCGAGAAAACAGATAGCGAGGGAATCCTACTCTCCAATTATCACAAGTAAGGAAATTAGCAAATACCCCAAGTCCTGCATTATTAATCCCGATATATGAAATCTGACCCGCTGGAGTAAGCATAAGACATGCAGGGCCGTCATTAGGTACAAACTCTATAATCACACCAAGCTCTGAATAAAAAGCAGGCAGATCGGCATTTTGTCCGATCAGCGGTACCCCATCTGAAGTCGCTTCCTCCATAGCAGCAAAAGTGGTACATTCATTGACTGATCGAAAATCACGATTTACCTCTGCTCTTATTTGGAGCAGGTAGGCTTCTCCCAGTGATATTCCTGCTCCTTCGGCTACTCCCTGAATCTCTTCATCAAGAAATGGGGTAAACTGTTTGACATAGGAACGATATTTTAAAGCTGCCTCCTCAATGACCTGAATGTGCGAAATATTCGCCTTGGATTGCAATCGTTCAAGCACATAGTCAAGATGCTTCTTAATCAGCTTTGAACATGCCTCCCCATATTGTTGACCGATTTGGCGATGTGTCCCACTAAAACGATAAAATGGAAACGTTTTTGTTGAGCGATTACCTGTTGTAGCTTTTTTCTGTTGCAACATGCTATTTTCTTTTCTCCTCTCCATTAACTTCATGAAAATCATCTTTCGTTTTGTGCTATTTCCTAATTTAAAAATGACCCTTTTTCCACCGATATGCTGAGCGTTATATCATGATTAGAAAATGGCACATGCAAAGGTACTTCTGAAAATGTGAGAATATAATCATTATTTGAATTGTATCACCAGACAATTATTTAAGTAAATTTAACGTTTTTTCAAAACTCATTTAAATTTTTTAAATGTTGTTCAACGTATGACGTAACGAGTAAAATCCAGAATGGGTCATCAACAAATATGAAATGATATACTATGTTATAAAGTGAATTTTTATGTAGCGTAAGCATCACACCCCTTTAAGGTGGGGTAAATATTCATGAATAAGGATGAGGCGTAGATGGATGAGAGAGATTGTTTACTATTGCAATATCTTTTTGAAGAGAAAAATATAACGAAAGCAGCAGAACATCTATATATTACACCAGCAGCATTGCTATATAGACTTAGACAAATAGAGAAAAAATTCGGAGTACATATTACTATAAAAAACGGAAATAAAATTACAATTACTCCAGAAGGTGAATATTTAATCCATCGTGCAAAACATTCTTTATGGGAATGGCGTAAAACAAAAGACTATTTGTTAAATATGGGAAATGAAGTTCAAGGTACGCTAAGAATTGGTGTTTCAAGGGTTATTGCCTATTATCAACTTCCAACCATCCTACTAAATTTTTTAAATATGTACCCTAAAGTAAATCCGAACGTTGACACAGGTTTAAGTGATGAGATATTTAAGTTATTACAAAATGAAAAAATACATCTCGGAATCGTCAGAGGCGATTACAAATGGTCAGGACCAAAATATTTATTAAAGAAGGAAAACATCTGTATCATTTCAAAAGACAAAATGAATATAAATGATTTACCTAAAATACCTAGAATTAACTACAAATTGTATTCTTCCTTAGACGAACAAATAAATCATTGGTGGAACGAGAAGTTTAATCGACCTCCTCTTATTACAATGCAGGTTGACAATTATGAGACTTGTAAAGAAATGGCAAGGAGAGGATTAGGATATGCCATTATTCCATCTATTTTTTTAAATCCAGACGATCGAATGTATACTATAGATTTAATGTTAGAAAGTGGACAATTAATAACGCTGAATACCTGGATATTCTATACAGAATCATCATTACAATTGGCTACCGTTCGTAAGTTTATAGACTATATCCATTCATTAGATTTAAATGAGAAGTTTTAACCCTCCCTCTATAGCCATCAAGTTAAGGTTCAAAAGCTTTCAGCTTTTGAACCTTTTATCCATTCCTTATCTACAATCATGATTTTTTTCCATGCCAAAGAAGCCCCCTTATTATCCTTTTTAAAATTCGCTATCAACCAACCGATCAGGAATCAACCTGGCAAAGCTTCCAGCATATCAAAGGGACTCTTCTTATTACATCTCTTTGATTTTTTACCATTTTTCCTTATGAGATCATACAGACCATCAAAAAAGGCCGTGATTTTTTTGTGCGTTTTAAACAAGTGAATATAAATATTGGCTAACACTTCTTTCACAAGATATACAGCTTCTTTTGCTACCTCTTTAACGGATGTGTTTGTGATATAAGCGTAAATGGGATGCGTTTGGCGATGTTTGGAGGTGTGTTTTATCTTTTTTCGTCGTTGGTTCCACTTTTCTTCTCTGCCTCTTTCTTGTTTTTCCGTTAAACGATAAAGAATGAGGCGTGGTTGCGAAGTTCTCTTTTGACTGATATATACATGATGTACTTCCACGGTTTCTCCAGGTGCCAAGTCTTTCATGAAATCCTCTGCACATTTCGGCTCTTCTGATCGCTCTTTGGTAAGGTATATTTTGACGTTATGCTTGACCCTGGAAATATAATAACCACCTTGTTCATGAATGGATTTTAGCCCATCTAATGAGAATCATGAAACAGTAAATCTCCTGGTTGTACAGCGATTTCGTTTAGATGTTCAGAAGAAAAAATCTGTTTAAACGTATGTAAAAAGGGTATCCAATCTATTTTTTGAGGAGATAATGTAGGTAATGACAAAGGAAAGACCATCCTTTCATTTTCAGATTCATACTGAATAAGGATGGTCATTTTTTTGCCTTTTTATGCCATGTTCTTAACTTGATGGCTATGGAGCCGACCTCATAAGTTAAGGCGTCGTTTTACAATTTAAAAAAAGGTGCTAATAAAGAGTAAAAAATGATAGTAGCAAATAAAATGGTTATATGGTTGAGAGAAAAAATAAACATCGCTTTCGCCCATTTTTCAGGAGTCATTTTTTTATAGCCGACAATACTTAAGGTCAGCCATACTACACTTAAAAGAAGTGCCACTAACAAAATACTGATACTTAAAGAAACAAAAAGAAAGCTTGCAGCAATTAAAGCGATTAAATATATGTTGGTTTGTATATAGGTTCGTTTAAAACCTTTGATTACTGGAAGCATTGGAACTTTTGCTGCCTTATACTCATCGTGCTTACGAATAGCGATCGCATAAAAGTGAGGCATTTGCCAGAGGATTGTAACCGCATAAAGCCCGAAAAATCCAGGATGCACCAAATCTGAAGTAATGGCTGCCCAACCTATAAGGGGCGGCATAGCTCCAGAGATACTTCCAATCTCAGTATTGTAAATCGTTCGACGTTTAAACCATATTGTGTATGGAAACACATAGAAAAATAAACCGAGAAAACCAAACAATGCAGCGAGGGGTGTTGCTATGACAAGGGCTGTGAGTCCAAGCAAAGCCATTGAGACACCAAGAAACAGCGTAGTCTTTGACTGAATTGCACCTGTTACAGTTGGTCGATTTTTTGTTCGAATCATAATGGAATCAATGTCGCGATCATACCAGTTATTAAAAGCACCTGCTGCACCAATCACAAGAGCCGATCCAATAGTGGTAAATATAATTTCCGGAAGTTTCTCCAGAGGACTAATGTGATTTGTATATAAGGCCAGTGTCAATCCTGCAAACATGGCGATCAAATTTGATTTAATAATACCTATCTTAAAAGTTTCTGCCAAGACTTTTGCCAAAGTCTGTTTCGGGATCGTTTTTTGAATACTTTTATCTATTTTTAGATTACTTTGCATTGCTCTCCCCTTTTCTTTTTCCTTATTTAATTTAAAATTCATCAAATATCTTTTAGCCTAACTTTTTTATTAACCTAATAATAGAAATACCATATAGAATTTATATACTAATCGGTATTTATATTATAGATGGTATATTAATACCATATGTTATAATTGTCAAGAAAGGGAGGAACGATAGTGGTCAGACGAAGATTAACTCAAGAGGAGCGTAAACAGGAAACACGACAAATGCTTCTGGAATCAGCTGCAGAAACCTTTGCTCAACTGGGTTTTCATGGAGCCTCTGTTGATAAAATTGCGGAGTTTGCTGGATTTAGCAAAGGAGCTGTTTATGCTCATTTTAAATCCAAAGAAGAGTTGTTTCTGGCTTTATTAAAACAACAGATTCAATCACATATAGACCTCATTAATGAAATGTGGGGCGAGTACCAGTCATTCGATCGTTTTATCGAAAATATGAATGATTATTTCTGTTTAGTTAGACAAAAAAGCCGTGCATGGAGCATACTTAGCATGGAATTTCTCTTATATGCAATGCGAAATGAATCAGTACACCAGAAATGGACTACTCTTATATTGGAATCAGTAGAAAAAATTTCCAAAATTATTGAGAAAATGATGCTGGAAACTGGTTATGAGTCTGCTCTATCTGCTGAGGAACTAGCCTGGACAATTCTATCATTAGAAAACGGCATGGCCATATTTTATTATATTACCGAAGACAATATCCCCCCTAATTTATATGGAAAAGCGCTGAAAAAAATGCTCTATCCCCACTGATATAAAGATTAGATTCAACTTTTGCTATTTGATATTTAATGTTTGTAAAAAAATTTGATTAAAACACATGTATATATAAATTACACTTGATAGTTTGACAGGGTAGCGTGGTTGGAAGGAGGCGGTTCAGAAAAAGAAGAGGCTGGATGCGCCCTGCGCTCCAGCAGAAGAAAGGTAAACGTGTCTTTTTCCAACCGCTCCCGCCCACCGCCCTTCCTTCTTTTCTTCCCTCTCACCACAAGAATTTGTCAATGTATCAAATCAGATGTATATAGAACCTCCAGTGAACTGTTTAACCTCAGTGTTAGTTGTAAACCAGATTTCAATCCAGTAAAATTCTTCTGGTAGCCTCATTGTTGTATAAACTCGTTACACGAAATGATATTTTGCCCCTGTGAGAATCTCCCCACTAAAGGGGGGATCAAGAGAAAAACTGTTCAGTCCGAACTCTTTACTCCTCCAAAGTGAATCTGTATATTTTATAAGGGGTTTTACACGGTTGACCAACAGCTAACTCAAATGTTCCTTGAGACATGTTCATAATAATGGAGAACACTGTACTGGAAATCAGTGGGCGACCAAGATCGGGAGCAAGTACTTCCCCATGCCTACAAATGCCGTCTGGACTCCCACCATGATCGCGAAAAATTCGCTTGAAAGCCTTCGCATCAATGCCCTTCCCGTAACTACCCAATTGTTTGCTAGCTCGTCCCTGACGTAGATGTGTATCGGGTGAAACTATTCTTGCCGTATCCTGAATCATTACCTTACGCGGCCCAATAAAATGATTAGCATGAACCAACCAGCCTTTGTTAGGGTAGAGGACATCATAATTGGTAGGCGTCGTTTCTACATTCAGGGCTTCCCCTTCCTTATGGGCGATCAGGTAATTGGCAGAGGTGCCTCTCGTTAGACGCGCTACCTGTCCAACCGCTTGCGGAAGTGTTTTGCTGTTTAAAATCCCACGGAGCACGACATGAATTGGTACACCGATTTCCCGCTCCGACGTTCCGAGGAAATTCAGGCAGACGCCAACACCTTCACTGTTCATACCGATTTTGCCTACAATTCCCGCTTCCGTTACCATCAAGATGGTCGGGCGCGGAGCTTGATTGATTTCTAGAACAATCATCCCTGGTTTGACCCGATTGTTCCAATCCCAGTTTTGGCCGAGCAGCATTTCTTTACTTTTTGTCATCTCAGGCACAGCTGCCATACTGGTACATCCGTCCGACGGTATATCGACTCCTGCTAGATTGGTAATAATCTCACTACGGGCATTGAGCACGATCAGATCGAGCAGATCCTGCTCTGCCCCCTCACTGATTCCCTTAATCTCTTCCAGAATCTCGACGTCATAGCGTTCTATCCAGGGGATGTATTGGACGGAATGTGCACGGGCCGCCTCCCATTTTACTTGTGCCATCTCTAAAAATAGAGCTTTGTACGTCTCGATATTATGAACGATCTGTTGTTTGGCCAGTTGGCCGAGTTGCTTCCCGCGTTCAAACGCGGAGCCACTCACACGAAAATGTGGAAATAATATCATGATAGCCTCCATCGTAATAAGATTATTCTAACAATTATAGGATGAGAAGTTTTGTTTTTTGGCAACGCTTCTGTGTGTAAGCAGGCTAATCAGCAAAGCAACCAGTAGATTCACGAAAAGGGCGATAAATCCATTATTAAAATCCTTCACCGCTTGTGGTAAATCGGGAAACAGCGTACCAATCGTCGTCTTAGTAAGCGTCAAATAGGTAACGGTTGTTACGCCGGCAAGAATTCCCAAAGCTGCCCCATATTTGTTGATCCGGTTGTTCGGTAGCAAACTGAATAATAGTGCTGGAAACAATTGAGTGATTAGACTAAACGACATCAGCAACAAGGCGTACAATGCATTGCCTCCATTGAGGACAAAGTAAAGTGAAATAAACGCAACTACTGGAACCGTCATTTTCGCCACCTTAGCTATGTGAGTCTCGCTATTTGATTTGGCTAAAGGTTGATAAATGTTTTTCGCAAATAATGTCCCCACGGTTAGCAAGACGACAGAGGTAGGTACGAGCGCGGTTAACAGCCCAACCCCGCCTCTTCCCCGTATAGCCGTTTTAGAAGGTCTTGAGCTTTTTCCTCTTTTGTGTTTCCTTCAAGATCGACTAAAGGTATTTTTTCGAAGAAAAAATATCGAACTTTACCTGTTTGATCAAAGGTTATGGCAAACTCTTTATCGTTTGTTTTTTCCTCCTCTACTTTTCCACTCTCATTAAACCCAAAGGAGTATTGGTTCAAATGTTCCCTCTCTTTTTATATTTAGCCTTACTATTATATTTAGACAATTTCATCATGGTAAATATTTAAATATAAACCAATATTTCATAAAAAAATACTCCCTTTTGAATGGACTCTTCGCTTATTTTCTGACACTATTGTTATAATACCCCTATGCGTGTCAATCTTTGGCCAAAACCATGTCATTTCTATGCCACTTTTTTCTACAAGGCAAAAAGCCGTTCCAGTTAGAACGACTTTTTTGTATCGTGAAAGTCCTACATCTTAAAAATATCTCGTGTAGAAACTTTAAACGAAGTAAACTCATTTTTATTATTAAAAAGGATAAAAACCGGTTCTTTTTCAGGGGATGTAGGCATAAACAAAATAGTTCCCCTCATTGAATCCTCATTGCCTTTGTAATTTGGGTTATCCTTTGAAATTTCATATACTTTCTTTATTTTGTATTCATTCGCTTCTTTTCCATATAACCGTTTCAACAGGTCTTGGGCTTTCTTCTCTCTTGTGTTTCCTTCAAGATTGACTAAAGATAATTTTTCAAAGGTAAAATGTAGAATTTTACCTATTTCATCAAACTCTATGATGAATTCTTTATCCTTTATCTTTCTTTCCTCTCTTTTTCCACTCTTATTAAAACCAAGCGTATATTTTTTTGGCTGTTCTTTTCCTTTTATGTTGGAGGAATACATTTTGGAATCATAAAGCTTAAGGTTCTTCGCTTCCGGTAAAAGGCTATAGACTTTATCCAAAGATGCTTGAACTGTTTTTGGTAATTTAGATTGAGGAATCTGGGATACTACCGTTTCATCTTTTTGTTGTTGATTTTGATTACTTTTTTGTTCAGCCGCGAAGACGGGCGTCGTAGCCAATAAACTGATCGCTAAAAATGCAGTTGCTATTTTTTTCATGGTCTTATTCCCTCTCTCATTTATATTATATTTAGCCTTACCATATAGTTAAATTAGTTTAATCAGCTCTGAATGGTTATCCTCCCACTCTAAAAAGGATGCTGCGCAGCTTTTCCCTTTTTGCTTACTCATTAGCTATAACGTATAATTCCAAAATATCTTTCTCGTTTTTCCAAAAAATTTTTATGAAATAATCATGTACATAGCCGTGAATTCACTTTCTCATTTGTATTTCAATCCATCAAGATACACAAATCACTTTTGATTCCTTTTGATTGCTCGTTTATTTTTCCTCTAGGCGTTTCATGCGTTATAGTTTCTTCTCATATCGTTCTTCAAAAACAGACAGCTCAGCCACCTTCTTTTCATTGCCAACCTATGTTGGTCTTTTTATTGTGAAAGTTGCCCCGCTATCTACAAGGTACAAAAACTCGATTTGATAGGCAATAAACAACGATGCTCAAACAGCGCTGATTCCTTGTATTTTTTCATTCGTAGTCCTCCATTTTGATGTTATATACATCTGATTTGATACATCGACAAATTCTTGTGGTGAAAGGGGAGAAAAGAAGGAAGGGCAGTGGGCGGGAGCAGTTGGAAAAAGATACGTTTGCCTTTTTTCTGCTGGGGCGCAGGGCGCATCCACCCTCTTCTTTCTCTCACTCTCCCACCTCCAACCACGCTACCCTGTCAAACTATCAAGTGTAATTTATATAGTAGCGTATAAGGAGCATATGTATCGATAATGATGGTCACCGAAAACAAGAGATTAAAATTTGTTCTTCCATTATAGAGAATAACTGTGGTATCCTTTTATAGACCGACCGTTCGGTTTATAGGTGGCAAGAAATTGAAAGATCGATTCTGCAAAAAACAAGGTTTATCTGATTACTTATTCGTAAGTGAAAAAGAAAGGGGTATTCTTATGAACACCAACAGGAAAACAAAACAAGATAATCTTGACAATTTATTTTCAACGTTAGCAGAGAAAAAGCAGTTTAACGGAACGATATTGGTTGCGGAAAAAGGAGAAATTATCTACAAGGAAGCGTTTGGATTCGCAGATTTTAAAACAGAGCGAAAGTTAACATCCCACTCCATCTTTGATTTAGCTTCTGTCTCTAAAGCTTTTACAGCAATGGGTGTAATCATTCTTCAAGAACAAGGAAAGCTTTCTTATGATGATCCGGTCAAGAACTACATACCTGAGCTACCATACCCTGGAATCACCATTCGCCATTTGCTACAGCATACATCCGGCCTTCCAGATTATATGTCTTTCTTTTTGAAGCAAGGGGATCGTTCGAAATTTGTTACAAACAAGGATGTACTAGACATGCTAAAGAAATACCAGCCTCCTGTTCGTTTTCAACCGAATGAACAGTGGGAGTATGGCAATACCGGTTATATTCTGCTTGCTTTGCTTACCGAAAGGGTATCAGGTATGAGTTATGCTGACTTCTTACAAACCGAGATTTTCCAGCCTCTAGGGATGCAGCACACCCGTGTATATAACCGCCGGTATTCGCGTGAAATAATTGAAGACTATGCTTATGGACATGTTTATTCTGCTGAATCGAATACGTATGAGCTTCCTGATCATGTGCCGAGTGTAGACTACGTTGTGTTTTTAGACGGAGTTCAAGGCGATGGTGCGATCAGCTCTAACGTAGACGACATGCTTCGCTGGGATCGTGCGTTATATACCGATAAGCTAGTGAAGAAAACCACACTGGAAGAAGCTTTCCGTCCGGTAAAGCTAAATAATCAGGAAACCTTTGATTATGGTTTTGGCTGGCTTCTTCCCAAGGATCAAACAGGAGGAAGAATTGTCAGTCATAGTGGGGGCTGGCCAGGCTACCATACGTACTTCATCCGCTATATTGATGCGGATAAAACGATCATTTGTTTAAATAATATAGAACAAGACACTGCATTTGAACAAATGATTCTAGCTGAAGTTGACAATATTTTATTTGAACGACCCTATACAATTCCTGCCTCCCCTCCAGCGGAAGAAGCAGCGGTAGAAATCGATACAACCGTTTATTCTCAGTATACCGGAACGTATCAACTTTCTCCGGAAACAGAAATCGAGGTTACACAAAAAGAGGCTCGTCTATTCTTTCAGCTTCCTGTGCTTTCGATGACTGAGCTGCTTCCTTTATCGGAAACCCGTTTTTTCCCCAGAGCTACCTTTGATCAGGTCGAGTTCATTCGTAACGCATCGGGCAAAGCAACTGACATGATTCTCTACAGTTCAGGACAAAGCAGCAAAGCGGTTCGCATTCAATAACGGGAAATTCTTCCCTATTAGAGGGAGATATGGGTTATTTACTATATAAAACCGGCTTATGGTTTATATTATAAAATTATACAAAAGAGAGAAGAGGTAAAAAATGAAAACAATTGGAATTATTCGGAATTTAGATATGCTTGGAAGAATCGTTGAAAAAGACGGTTTAGAGATTTTTGTAGACAAGGAGTGCATTGTTTTGCGCAAGTATAAACCAACCTGCATCTTCTGCAATTCTGTATCAGACGTCACTGAATATAAAGGAAAGAAAATTTGTGCTTCTTGCTTTGATGACATGTCGCCTAGATAAAGTAGACATAGTAAATGGTTAGGTAACAAGAGTCTAAAGACTTTTCTTGTATAAGGGGCGGAATTCAGCTTCTTTACTTTTCTCTTTATTTTCAATCGAATTTATTATACAAAGAGAGAAAAATTTTCTCAGGGACGACACGAAAAATAAATCAATGAATCGAAACAATAAAAGTCCCATATAAAGAACAGATCATACTGAATTACTCCACAAATCTTACTCAAAAAACATTTCTGGTTGAGACTTACATACAACCTAAACAAAAAAATACATTTTTTTGTAAACACCACTCAAATTCATTACTAATTACCCATGCATATAGTTGCGAATCAAATATATGCATGGGATTTGTTAGTAACTGTTCAGGTGTCGCCCGTAATAATTATATAGTAACATTTAGCCTTTATTTATTTTTGAATTGATGAAGGAGTTGGAAATGTATGTTATGTGGTCAGAAAATGAATACAAATAATGATATCCAATACAAACAATTAATCATGGACGATGTTAGAGAAGGATTGTTAGATTATTTTAATCGTTTTCAAGAAGTGAGAAAAGTATGGAGAGTCATTGAAAATAAGAGAGTACTGATTGAGCACCCTTTTACCGAAGAAATGGGTAAAAGGGAAAAGGATGCATTAATCATGGGTCATTTCGCTGAATGTATTCGAAAAGAAGGCTGTGTATTTGTAGCTCTTTATCAAAATAAAGTTATTGCTTTTGCAACACTACCGTATGCCTTTTTTGGAAGTCGTAATCAATATGTGAATATAGCAGAATTCTATACATCGTATGAGTTTAGAGGCTATGGAATAGGAAAAAACCTGTTTGCACAATGTGCAAAACAAGGAAAGGAATGGGGAGCAGAAAAATTATATATTTCCTCCCATTCAGCAGAAGAAACAGTGGCATTTTACAGGTCTGTAGGGTGTGTGGATGCAATAGAAATAAACCAGCAATTAGCTGAAAAAGAGCCATATGACATTCAGATGGAATACAGTCTGGAATAATTAAAACGTATTGGCAGAGATGTGCAGAGATAATATAGTTTTAGACAGATTAATAAAGTATTAGACTGGATAATAAAGTTGTAGACTGGCAGCTGCGTTAAGCTAACGGGCACGATAATTCAAAAAAACAGCGGCCAGTCAAAGACTTTATTTCATATTATCAGGTCAACCAGTGATTTCTGGTTGGCCTTTTTTTCAGGTCTTAGAAGGATACGTTTGCCTTTCTTCTGCCGAAGCGCAGGGCGCATCCAATCTCTTCTTTTTTCCGAATCTCCTCCTTCCAACCACACTCCTCTGTCAAAATATCAAGTGTAATTTATATAGCCTTGTTCTTTTTGGCAAACAACTACCATTGTATAGCAATCCTTACTGAGCATCTTTTCTCTCCACCCATCATAAATATGGAGAACTTTAAACCCGTTCATTAAAAGAACCCTTTCTAGCTCTTGAGGAAATGTATAACGCAGATCAATCTTCGTTTCTTTTTCCTCTATCATTTTCTCATTTTCATAAAACCGCCGAATTGTAACATAGCTTTGTACTTGTTTAATCATATCAAAGAACATTTTTGTATAAATATCGCATCTTCGATTTTGTGAATCCGTTATACTTTTCCAAAATACTTCCTCAGAAGGTTGCAACAGTTCTTCTATCGAAGGAAAACGTGTATTAAAAATAAAAACACCATCTTTAGTTAATACATTCCTCAAAGTTTGAAGAAATTTATTTTGATGTTGATTTGTTAAAAAATGTTGAAAAGCATGACCAACCATATAGGCTAATGGCACAGGGACATCTACCTGCATGTGCAAACAATCCTGATGAAGCCAGCATATAGACATTGTTTCTGGAGTTTTGCTTTTAGCCTGATTAAGCATTCCTTCATGAATATCTATTCCGATAAGATTATACCCTTGTTCTGCAAAGGGAATGGTTATCCTCCCTGTTCCACAAGCAAGGTCTACTATCGGTTTGTCTTTGATTCCCAATTTATCTGACCACATTCGTAAAAAAGCTAACTCCTCAATGCCGGTATTTTCAATATCGTATAATTCAGGATCATCGTATTCTTCAAGACTCCAAATGTACATTTCAATTCCCCCCTAATAGGTAAAATAATCTACTCAAAAGAAACTTCAATGCTTCTAATTTTTCCTGCAACTAAAAAGACCGCTCTCCCAGAACGGCCCCCCTTGGATGTGCATTGTTCTAGCCATTGGCGTTGTTCTTTCTCTGTTTGGATGCTGTTGATTAAACTTATACAGAAAATCCCCCGATTAAATAATTTTTATCCTTGCTCATCTTAAATTTCCTCCAATACATTTTTGACACCTATTTTTGTTGTGGATGATTTGAACCGGCAGCTCCAATAATCCCCAGCTCATATCCTTTAGCAACCGCCCCCACTCGCGATTTAACTCCCATTTTCTGAAGAATGGAGGTTAGATGGTATTCCACTGTCCGTTGGCTGATGCCGAGTTCTCTGGCAATCTCCTTATTGCTCATTTCTTGTGAAATCCTAACCAGCACCTCACGCTCCGTGGGCGTCAGCTTATCCTGCCCATAAGCCATGAACAGACGTTCGGGAACCAGCATATGACCTGCCAGGCTCTGCCTAATCGCATTAATAATTTGTACGTAAGAAGCCTGCTTGGACAAATAGGCGTTTACGCCAATCTCATAAGCCTTCAGATAAAATTCTTCATACGTATAACCAGACAGCATGATGATTTTAAGAGCAGACCCATACTCCTTCTTTAACAGAACAGCCAACTGAAAGCCGTCCATATGCGGCATGGAAATATCCATCACCAGCACATCCGGCTTATTCCGGCGTATTTGCTCTAGTAAAAGGCGTGGATCGGCAAACGTTCCCGTTACGCAAATATCTTCTTCCTGCTCTAGGCGATGTTTCAATGCATCTATCACAAGGGGATGATCATCAAGCAATACAACCTTGATTTTGGTTGCCATTATACGTTCCCTCCTCTTTCACATAAAGACGGAGACCGCAGCCGCAGGGTAATCCTTGTACCCTCTCCTGGTGAAGAATGAATCTCCATCTCTCCGCCAAGATAACCGATCTGACTGTTGACCGAGATAAGTCCAAGATGTGCGCCTTCCCGGGAGCCATCCTTCTGAAAAGCAACTACATCGAAGCCCCTGCCGTCATCGCTTACCGTGCAGCATATTCCCTCATCCTCTTTCCGCTTGACACTAACATCAAGCTGCTTGGCTTCGGCATGCTTTAGCACATTATGGACAAGCTCACGGATCATTCGGAAAAGATTGGACTTGAGCAAGGGATCCGGCGCTTCTCCCGGCCAATCATAATGAAGCGATACACGTAGTCCCCCCTTCTCCCCGACAGTCCGCAGCAACCAGCGTAGAGACTCCTCCAGCCCGGCTTTATCTACAATATGTGGATACAACTCATCACACAGCGCCCGGATATCCTGCTGCGATTCATAGAGACACTTGAGCCAGGACGCAATCTGCCTGTCATCCGCTCGTCCCTGATTCGCCATCTCCTCAAGATCTCTCGATAGGAAAATCAGATTCTGCAATAGTCGATCATGCAGATAATAGGAGAGCCGAACCCGCTCGGCTTGCTGAGCTTCCATTAACAGACGGTTCATCTGCCGAATGTCATCATTAACAGGATGATCATAAAACGCATTTTGCTCTTTTGTATGTTGAAATTCTTTCTGTAGTCTGGTCAACAGTCTGGCATTGGTCAATAGCCGGGCTGCCTCCCTGCCAATCTCGTCGATCAATCTCTTCTCTTCCATAGAGAACAGCGACAAATTGCCCTTGGGACCCATGCACAAATATCCTTTACAGGAAAATCCAGCGTAATCGGCAATGGAGGCAACATATTCGAAATCGAAGCCTCTTTCCCAGAAGCTGCGATCTATCCAGCGGGCGTCTTGCTCATTACCGATGATGTCTTTGTATCGGCCTGTGCCGTGTACAACCAGTCGAGTCCCGTCATGCCAGACCATACAAACTCCTTCCACATCTACGACACGGTGAAGCATGTCGCTTATCAGGCTGAGAATATCTTGGATATTCTGGGTCTCCGCAATCTGGATCGATAACTTCAACTTCTGCTGCTCTACCCACTCCCTGCGCCCTTCCGCATGTTGTCTTGATCGCCGAAGCCCTTTCTGGTACACAAAGGTCCCGACAGCAAAGCCGCCGAATAAGACTGCGGTCCAAACTGGACGTTCCATTCGATTGGCAAAAGCGATTAGAAGAAAGACGCCTCCATAATAAAGGATGTGAAACAGCAGCCGGGGAAGATAGATGTTCATATCCACCATGCTGCGCTTGTCCAGGATATACAGAAAAACGCCAGACAGCGGCACAAGACCAATAAGCACGTATTCGGGGGCCAGAATGTACCCATTCCAGAGTAAATCCGGGATCGCGTATAGGAACAGATAGGGCAGAAAGCTGAAGCATAGGCCGGCGCTCAGCCCTAGGGCATGATTTTTCTCCACCCGATCCAGCGCTCTCCAATATAGCCGGATCATAAGCAAAATAAACAGCAGCGTCATTATAAAAACGAGATGTACCGTTTCTCGAATCCAGTCGGGAATCTCATGCTGGCTTACTGCCCAAATGGTATAACAAGAAAACAGGATACAGGCCAGACGAAAGAAAAAGAGGGCCTTTGACCACAAAACAGGCACCGCACGCAGCACAAACGAAACGCAAAAAGAGAGCAGCAAATAAGGGAGCCAAACAGAGCAGAATGACAAAATCAAATCCGATACAAGCAATTCGGTAGAATATACAGTCAGAATGACCAGAGCCATTACGTAATTCAGCAGGCAAAATTGGCGAACCGCGGATGAAGCATGATTTTTATAGTAAGCTAGCAAGCCGATGATCTGTAACAGCGCTGCCGCCAGAATGGCGAATACACTTTGCAGCACATCGCTGCTTTCTGTTTTGATATCTATTTCATATACAGAACCATCGTCATGCATGAATACTGCCGTGCTGACTCTAACCAGAGACGCCTTCGACTTATCGCCCATTTTCTTGTCTACAGGTAAGCCGTCCACCGTCAGCACTCGGTCCCCCTGGCGCACATGCCCTTTCGCTGCCTTGCCGGAAGGGTCCACTTCGCTTACCTTCCATTCTTCACCTGTCCGTTGAAGCACGGCACCGATATAGGGATGACGAAGCGTCTCCAGTTGAATATATACGGCTAGCACAAGAAAAATGACAAGCATCGCGGTAATGAGCGGCGAAAGCTTTTGAGGTGTACCCATCAGTTATCCTCCCATATGATGTCAATGAGGGCGAATTACACCCCGACTAGATAAAGGGTAATCCCCCCCCATATCGTATTAACAAAAATGTGAATCAGGATTGCTCCATATATGTTTTTGCGTAGTTTGACCAGGATTTCGCAAGGAATGATAACCGCCAGCGGAATAAAAGCCCAGTTCATCGGCGCTTGCCACATATGATAAAACTGGAACAGAATGCTGAGGATCAACCAATCAAAGCGCAGCCTGCCTATCTTCTTCAGTAAATAACCACGGAAATAGACTTCTTCTCCGATAAAATTCCCGATTAATCCAATCAGCAGTAAAGGCCAGGGAAAATCATAGTAGCCTTGGATGAAAATATGCCACTCTCCCATATGAAGCGCCGGAATAGAGTTCAAGAATGAGGATAAAGACGGGAATACCCACTTCATGTAAGGCAGGGACAGGGCGGTGAACAACAGGGTAATTAACGGTAGGACCAGCAGCAGTCCTTTTAAATTCTCCCTTCTGAAACCTAGATAACATAGAGACTCCTTCCAAGTCAACTTATCTGCAAATCTTAGCATGAACAACGGAAAAAGAAAATGCCAGCCGCTGGCCATGACCGCCAGGACAAGAAACTGCACATAATGACTGGATAATCCCGTAACAGCCATAAGTAGGGGCCGCAGCGGATAAATCAGCAAATAAGCCAACACTCCCGGAAAGACCGCAAAGGACAGGTAGAATAAAATTTGCTTGCCGCTCTTCGCTTCATGCTTGCGAAGAAAGCTATCATATTCGGGATCAGATTGTACAAAAAAAGTGGCAAGCTTTCGGGTCCATTGATACGTCATAACAATTACGCTCCTTTAATCGGTTAGTTACAGAAGGAGCGTAACACAGAGATTGGATTCAGGTATCCGTATCCGTTACCAGATCGGTGGGCCTATCGCGCATATTTTTTGCGCGATCCCGCAAAATCTTTTATAACTAAGCACCAGGAAAATTTGGGGATGATCTTAGTGATAAAGATCCCGGAGATGTTTTTTATAATTTTTCGAAATAAACGTAAATTTAACTCATAAAATTATTGACTGTTGTTATTATTTTATGTTATTATTTTTATTTTTGATAAAAAATCAATAATATGATATCCTTAAATAGAATACGTACCGGAGGTGAGCTATTTGTTTGAAATTGGTGATAAAGTTGTTTATCCCATGCATGGCGCAGGTGTAATCGAAGCTATTGAAGAAAAAGAGATATTAGGAAAAAAACAGCGGTATTACATTATAGAAATGCCTATCGGCAATATGCAAGTAATGGTTCCTATGGATAAAGCATCAAATCTAGGCATCCGTCCGGCTGTCGATATGTCTACGTTAGAAAATGCACTGCGTATTTTTCAGCACGAAGAATGGGATCGTTCACTTCCTTGGAGCCAGAGATATCGCATAAACATGGATAAAATGAAAACTGGTAATCTCCAAGAAGGTATGGAAGTCATCCGCGATTTACTGCATAGAAACAAAGAAAAAATCCTTAACACTAGCGAAAAGAAACTGCTGGATGATGCACGGAAATTTGTCATTAGCGAGTTGGCATTAGTGAAAGGATGCACTAAAAATCAAGCCATTGATTTATTGGACCAAGAGACCCATAAGGCAGAAATGATAGACTAAAGATTTCTTTAGCGTTGAGTTATCGGAAATTCATACTATATATTTTCATAATATTACTCTCATTTTAATCTAAAAAGCACCTGCTCATTTGCAGGTGCTAATACATTTCTCTTTTTCCCTATCCCGTTTTTCTTCTGGAATACTTTACACATTCAATCATAAGAAACCCGAAACGATGTTCCCCTTATACATTACAGCCTGACGCTCTGCTCGTCTGGCAACCGCTTCCGCCGAGCAACTCGCTTTAACAAATACAACACTGGCTTCATCGCCAACTACCGGCCATATGCGTTTTCCTTCCATATCAAGTGGTGTTTTTCCACCAGTAATGAATGAAAGACTGCGCGCTAATGACTGCTCATCGATCCATGAGAAACGCTCGGCCATTATGCTTGCCTTGTAAAGTACATCCCCTGTGCCAAATGGATCCCAATGATCGGTAATACTATCATTAACCAGTGAAACGGTTACACCTTTCTCATGCAATAAAGGGATGGGTGGCGTAGGAATATCAATGGGAACCGTAGAGGCGATAGCGATGCCCGCTTGCGCCAATACTTCTGCCGTATCTTCCGCTGTCTTTACAGGCACACCTCCCAAACCAAAAGCGTGACCGATAGATACCCTTCCCTGCCACCCAGCCTCTTCCGTAAGAGTCGCTAACCGCTTCATCGTAAAGGTTCCCAGATGACCAGGATCGTGTAAATGCAGGTCAATATCTGCATTCGCTTCCACCGCTAGTTCTATCATCGTATGTAAGGAAGCCTCTATATTTTCGTCTACTGTTGCCGGATCTACACCACCGACAAGCGTAGCACCGTTGCACAGCGCTTCTCTTACTAAATCGACCGACTTACTACGCAGCAATCCATGCTGTGGAAACGCAACGATTTCATACGAAAGCTTTCCACGATAAGACTCCAGCGCTTGTAAGACAGCTTCCAAATTTTCAAGTCCGATAATCGGGTCTACATTGCATTGTGCACGTATATGGGTAATCCCGTTTCGCAAAAGAAGAGCCAGGATTTTTTCTGCTCTTTCCCTTGTAACAGGGAGCAGACGCGGCAGCAGCTCCTTCTCTTCTTCCATACGACTAAAAACATCAACAAATGGGGTACATGCTTTCCATGGGCCTCCATAATACGTTTTATCCAGATGGATGTGCATGTCTCTAAAAGAAGGAAGCATAAGCAAGCCATTCATATCCCATTGCTGCATCTCATCAGGCAACGGTTCATCGGCGGAAATAATGTCTTTGATTTTGCCGTCCGTAATCAGAACATGACATACTTCTGTTACCGTTTTCGCGATCATATCCCCTTGATAGTGAAAGCCACTTTCAAGCAGAACGTTAGTTAACCAATATGATTCTGTCATGTATTTTTCACCCTTTTCTGATATAAAACTTAATGCATCTCTAATTCTGGTGGCAGCTTTCTAAAGAAGTTTGTGCTCAGTGCCAGGTATATTAAACCAATCGCTAACCAAATTAAGCCCGTAGTGATACATTTACAAATATAAAACCAAACAGTGCACCAAAGTTCACCAGAGAAACAACTGTTGTCAAATCCAAAAACAGTACGCTTAAGCTAATGCATCCAATAAATAAGATGCTATTAGTCGGAGTGGCCGTCTTGGGATGAATATACCCGAAGAATTTCTTTCGTAGTACTCCATCGCGCCCCCCTATCTATGCGTATAACTTAATGATTGGGTACTAACTAACCCTACTGAAGCTCTTTTATATAAGTTACAGTTAATATTTTGACAGGGTAGCGTGGTTGGAAGTAGGAGAGATGGAGAAAGAAGAGGGTGGATACGCCCTGCGCCCCGGCAGAAAAAAGGCGGACATGTCTTTTTCCGACCGCTCCCGCCCACCGCCCTTCCTTCTTTTCTTCCCTCTCACCACAAGAATTTGTCGATGTATCAAATCAGATGTATATAGCATCCCGTGATAGTGCTGCTGAACATCTTCAATATGTGCCCGCATCAGTCTGGAACATTTATCTGCTTCCCCTTTTTTAATCGCGTTTAAAATTTGACGATGATAGTAAAGTGCATTTTCTACATCATCATACACAGCCATTTCGATGCGAACCCTTTTGAAAAATTCAGAAATATAATTATATAATTGAATAATTACTTCATTATTTGTCGAGCGTGCCAGTGTCTCATGAAATACGAGATCAGGCACAATGATAGATGATTCCATTTTGATACACACCTTCATGTCGACAAGCGAGCGTTCGAGAATTTGTATATCGTGAGACTGCATTCTTTTTGCAGCTAAATGAGCGATTTCAATCTCAATAGCTTTGCGAAATTCCAATAAATCCAATGAATTGCTAATATCCATGGACATCATTAAAGACCTGGAAATGCTAGTATCATCTATAAAAGGATTCTTTTTCACGAAAGCTCCTTTACCTATTTTTTTCTCTATACCCCCTTTTCGGAAAGTGTTTGCAAAGCTTCTCTTACTGAAGACCTTCCTACCTCCAATAATTTGGCTAATTCTCGTTCAGAAGGAAGCGGGGCACCAAGCTGAAGATTCTTCTTTTGAATAAAATCACATAAAAACTTTTGTACGGTTTCGCTTACAATTATTTTGAAATACGCTTTGTGTTCATCTCTCCCCCTCCATTCTGCTACCTTCCACACTCCTCTATCAAAATATCAAGTGTAATTTATATAGCGTATTCATCCTCTGAGTACATGTTAGATGAGCCTATGTGCTCCTCGATAATTTCAAGACAATTCCGCACAGCTGGAGATATCCATTTATCTTTATGGTGGGCGATGAATGTAAATAAGGGGGTATCTGGTGACATCTTGATAGCAGACAGCATCCCGTTCTCAATCTCATGCTTAACAGCGATGTAAGGAAGAAGGGATATACCCAACCCACAAATGACGGACTGTTTAATTGCCTCGATGCTCCAGAATTCAATATGGTTTTCGATTTTTATGTTATTCATTCGTACTATCTTTTCGAATGCGTTACGATAGCTACAGCCTTGCTCTGTAAACAAAAAAACAGTGTCGTGGAATGGAATTGCGTCGAATGCAGTCGGGTAATGAGTAGGCGTAATTAACACCATCGGCTCCTCTGTTATACGCTTTACGTTAATATCCGTTTCAGCGTGCTCCGTATCTAAAACAAACGCAATATCAATTTCTTCGCTTATGATTTGTTCTTTCAGATTTCCAGCTGGTAAATGCTTAAGCTGGACATCCACTTTTGGAAACGTATCTTTGAACACCTTCATAATAGGCGGCAGTCGGTATGTTAATAACACTTCTGGAGCGGAGATCACCACCCGTCCGCTTATTTCCCCATTGATAGACGGTACGTCTTTGATTTGTTTATACAAGCTGAGCATCTGTGTGGCGTATGGCATCAGATGTTTTCCGGTATCTGTTAAAAAAACTTTTTTCCCCATTCTGTTAAACAACGGTTCCTTCAATTCATCTTCAATTGCTTTAATGTGCAATGTAACAGTGGATTGAGAATAACCAAGATGCTCGGCAGCCCGGGTAAATCCCCCTACCTCCACGATCGTTTTAAATGTCTTCAAATGGCGGATTTCCAATCGTCTCACCTTTTCTCCTATCATTATTAAAACTAATGATTTTGTTCTAACATTTCAATTTTATCAATCATATTATACTCTCTATAATTAAGTGTAGCATATGTCACATGGGAGATGATAAATAGATGTATGAATGGTTTGGTTTTTTATTCGCTATCATCTGGGCTTCAGGAGCAATCGCTACAAAAATCGGCCTTCTTTCTTCCTCACCGCTACTGTTTGCCACCATTCGTTTATTTTTGGCAGGAGGTCTACTGTTCTTATTCACATATGTCATCCGCTCGTATCCGTGGCCAAAACGCGACGACTGGAAAGCACTGGTCATACTTGGCGTACTAAATACAACACTCTACGTAGGATGCTCATTTCTGGCGCTGTACTATGTTTCCGCCAGCCTCTTTAATCTATTTATTACGGTAAATCCTTTCGTTGTCGCGATTTTCTCGACAATCTTTCTTAAACGGAGGATAAAAAAGAACGAGATTATTGGTATGACAGTTGCCGCTACGGGACTATTTATTGCTATGGCCCCGTCCTTTAAGACGATAGGCGGCACTTTATTCGGAATCACCGTACTCGGGATCGGTATGATTTCTATGGCGCTTGGAAGTGTTTATTTTCAGTATGAGAAAGTAGCCTTGCCTCATCTTGTTATTAATACATGGCAAGTTATCATAGGGAGCGTATTCTCACTTCCACTCCTGTTTCTTTTTGAGCAAACATATATGCTTGTTTTTGATGCTTATTTTATCATCAGCCTTTTATGGCAGGTGATTGTCGTCTCAATCCTTGGCATGATTTTATGGTTTTATTTATTACAGTGGGATGCGGTAAAAGCCAATCATTTTTTGTTCCTGACCCCTATTATCGGATACTTTCTCGCCTTCTTCTTTCTTAATGAAAAAATAACGTTTTACCATCTGCTCGGCGCTTTTCTAGTCATAGGCGGACTCCTACTATCTAAACACAAGGGGACTTTGACTATATCTTACATTGCAAAACGCTCGTTGGATTGAGCGTTTTTTTCTTCCTTATATGATTAAATGATCATATAATAACTATCAATGAATACAATTGTATTTTTTATTTTAGAGAAAGGAACAAAGAATATGAATAATACCTGGAATAAAATTATTTATAAACTGTGGGCTCCTGTTTATGATTTGGTTTTTAACTCTACTCTTTTTTTACAGGCACGCAAAACTGTGTTCAAGAATGCTCCAATCCCACCAGGCAGCCGCATCCTTTTCGTGGGGGTAGGAACAGGCGCCGATTTACAGCTACTTACACAAGAAGATAGTACAGTAACTGCAATTGACATCTCTCCCGATATGCTTCAGCAGGCAAAAAAGAAATACGGCGATTCACAGCTAATCACTTTTATGGAAATGGATGCGCAGCATATGAACTTTTCTGATGAATCCTTTGATATCGTTATTGCTAATCTTGTTGTTTCTGTCGTACCCGACCCAATGCTTTGCATGAAAGAAATCATCCGTGTTACACGGAAAGAAGGACATATTCTTATTTTTGACAAGTTTGGCCCTGATGATAAAAAATTATCCATCAGAAAAAAAATAATCCGCCCCTTTGTTTCGATTTTAGGAACGGATATTGGACGAAGCTTCGCGGAAATGGTAGCACCTCACCTGGAGACGGTTAAACAACAGGAGAACGCTCCAGTATTATTTAATGGCATGTACCGGAAAATCCTTTTGCAAAAGGTAAAGTAGCTGTCTAACACTTGCAAAGTTCGTCATTATTTCAACTGATTTCTTAATTGATTACGCTTCATAACTAGCATCTAAAACGTTTCTTCTATCTCATCTAAAGGATGCTCACTAAGCTTGCCGATTGCTTCTGTTAGCTTCGTTTCCACTCTTAACGTCTATTATCATACAAAAGCCTCCTTATCCATTTATCCGGACAGGAGGCAGCATAATAGCAAAAAGATACTCTATCCCCGGCACTGCCGGGATAAACGTCTCCTTGCGCCTATAAAAGTGTATACGAATCCTATGCAGAAAAAATTTCATTCTGATATTGAATGATAGTGTGCAGCTCACTCTTTCATATTTCTTATGTTCCAGGTTCCTTGACGATAGCTGGTAGTCGATATAATGGCAAAATGAAGAGCAAACCGAAGATAAACAGAAGACCTGCTGCTTCATACATCGTAACAAGAGAGAATGAGTTTTTGAGCGAACCTGCCATGCTCATCGTAACCACCATCGCTCCGGTAAACAATGGACTGAGAATGCCATTGACCCGACCTATATACTGCTCTTCCGTATTCTGCAAAATCATTGTATTAATGCCGATTTGAATGCACGGCAACACTAAGCCGCCGAAAAGCTGTGCAGTTAATGTTATCCATGGAGTTGTTGACATGCCGGACACAACCATGACAATGGCATCGACAAACATGCCGAACGCCAGCATTTTTTGCGGAGCAACCGATTTAGCGAAAGCCATAGCCAATCCGCCGCCCACAATCATACCGATCCCATTGGCAGCCATTAGCCATTGCAAATATTCTTTCTCTAGTCCGAGTCGTTCCGTAACAAGAAAAACACCGAGCGGTTGAATAAGACCGATCGCCAAACCAGCTGCAAGGAAACAGACCCCTAGCAATGTCAGCACTTTCTTGGACAATACATAGCGAATCCCATCGGCCATCTCTTGAAGAAGCGTAGACTGCATCGTCTTTTCTTCGTTTATGTCGCGATCAGGTGGTAGAAATAACAAAGCAGCAGCGGACATAAGGAATGCAAGCCCTGTAATCGCAATCGCAACTTGAATACCAAAGACTTGATAAACGAACGTTCCAAGAACCGGGCCTAATACCATAAATACGGCAAAGATGGTTTGATAAATCGACATACCAGCCTGTATCTGCTCAGCCGGCACATGCATTTTAAACAGCTTCAACCCGGATGGTTGAGAGAATTGGGACAAAATTGCCGAGAATAAGGTGGCGAAAAAGACCGCCTTCCACGATCCAAAGATGAGTGTAAGCAAAACGGCGAATACGGATGCAGAGCTTAATATATCACACCAAATCATCGTTCGCTTGGGTCGCCAGCGATCGGCGAAGGTTCCCCCGATAAACGAGAAAATAAAAATCGGAGCAAACTCAGCAACCGAAACCATGGAGACCGCAAATGCGTCTCCGTTGGTCATTTCTACTACATATAGCAGCACGGAAAAATTACGTACCCAAATGCCGATTTGAAGAAAAAGACCGGCCAGTAAAATTGCCTGCACGAAGCGGTTGCGGAACAGGCTAGATATGGATGTTGAAGACAATACGGTTTCCTACTTTCTATATTATTTTATATTGGTGCACTTTTACTGGGTATAACTTTTGAAAATGAGCACAAAAAACCCCCTATCCACTTCGCTGGACAGAAGGTAGCACAATAGCAAAAAGACATCATACGCGTGGGTATGATTTCGAAAACCTTTTTACATGTATAAAAGTGCATACTAATCCTATCCAGAAGAAGATTTCGTTTGTATAACGAATGTTTTCTTAGAAATAGGATTAGATAATCATCGTGTAAAGGTCACCCTTCCATGTTAATGTTGATTTAATACTACTTGATTGTCGAAACAAAAGCAAGAGTTTTCTCTATTTTTTCCCATGTGTTCTGTTATTTTATTACATACTGCTTCACAACAAAAAGCCTCCCCACTATAAGGGACAGGCTTATCGACATATCTTCTGTCATGTATGCCAAAGTACGGTTTAATCATGACAGGCATGGTGAATGGCCTGTTCTAGCAGGTCCATGACATGCTCATCATCATGCGAGTAATAAAGAGTAGTCCCCGCCCGTCGGAATTTTACCAGCCGCAGATTCTTCAAAAAACGCAACTGATGGGACACGGTAGACTGCAATAACCCTAACGCTTCAGCGATTTCACTAACGGCGCATTCTTTTTGTGAAAGAAGGTGCAAAATCCGAATTCTAGTAGGGTCAGATAATGCTTTAAACGTCTGAGAAACGACAAATAACGTCTCTTCATCAAGATGTTCGCATGGCACATTATTTTTGTTTTCCGTATTTTCCATACAAGCCACCTCAGTTAATTATATGTACATATATTCAAGTAAATAGTAGAGTACTCCACGTCCAATGTCAAATAGGTTTACCCGTCCTATACGGGGGCAGGGCAGAACCGCATGCAGATAATGTCACCCGTATGCGGTTCTTTCATAATAGATCTAAACTTATCCCATATGGTGTTTATGCATCCACAATACACCTGACTTGATGACATTCGGGACCTTACCCAACAGCACGTTATCGCCCACAAGGCCAAACCCGGTTTTTTTGCCAAGATAACCGAGCACTCCCTTAAGCTTAATCGGCTCCGCCTTGTACTCGCTTCCCTTCCATACAGAGATAAAATAATCACCAAGCTGCTTTCCCTGTATATGGGCCAGCTGTGCACTGGGCGCAAATTCAGAGCTCGCACAGTCTCCCACGACAAAAATATCGTTATAATACGGCAATTCATAGTTCTCTTTTACCGCAATCCGATTCATCCGGTCGGCATTACTGTAGGCAAGCAGCGGATTGGAAATCGGATTTGGCATAATACCCGCTGTCCACACACATATATCGTACAAGACTGTTTTCCGCTCCAGCCCGTAATAGACCGCCTGATTATCTATCATCGTCACGCTAACATTGGTAAGCACCTCTATCATATGGTCGTCTAGGTACTGTCGTACATATTTTCGGATGCGGTCGGGCAGTGTCGCAAGTACTTCTTCCGATCGTTCGAGTAGGGTAATTCTCAGTTCTGGATGCTGTTCGCGCAAATCACTGGCAAATTCAACCCCGGATAAACCACCACCTATAATAACGACATGACTATCTGACGGTAGTTCATCGATCTTCTTACGTGTCTTCATCGCCTTAGCAAATGATTGGATGCTTTGGGCATACTCCGCCGCCCACGGCACGTTAAAGTAATTGTCAACGCAACCTAACGCAACGATAAGCTGATCAAATGGCACTTCCCTTTCCTTGCATATAACTTTATGAAAAGAAATCTGAATTTCTTTAATCTCATCTTGAATGTATTCGACCTGGCTGTGTATGGGAAAAGCCGCTTTTACTTTACTTTCATTCAGCGACCCGCTGGCCAGCGCATAATATTCCGGTTTAATCGTATGATGTCGGAGACGATCGATAACCGAGATTCGGACATCGGACGGAATGTGTGGCAACACCGTGTTCAAAAACGATATCCCCCCGTATCCGGCTCCCAACAGAACAATGTTTTTGCTCATGACACCTGCTTTCCCCCTTTTTCTGCCTGTGTCGATTATACTAACACTTTACCCCTTTTATCATACCTTCTCTATAATCGCTTCACAACCGAAAACAAGTGACGAAACAAGAAAAACTCGCAGACGCCTTCGCTCGTTCTTTTTCGAATGATACGATTGAAGAAACGCTATGTCGCTTCTTATCCATTAAAGAAAGCAGCCATAACGGCTGCCTTTCATCGATAATACGCACAGTGTTCGTCCGCCTCTCTTATTTCTTTATACCATTAAGGAAAACTTCCAAAAAAGAACGAGCTAATTCTTTTTCAGGCACTGGACCATCCGCCCTAAACCACATATAGCTCCAATTACAAGAACCAAGAATTGAGAATGTCATCATATCTGCCCGCAAATCATCACGAAACTCACCGCTCTTCATTCCTTGTTCTATTAAATACTGGAACCGGATACGAAATTGATCCCGCTTGTGTAAAATTTCTTCAAAATACTCCCCATTCAGGTTGACCAGCTCCCTGAAAAAAATACGAGCGCTTGCTCCATGTTTTTCAATTCTGCTAATCAACATATAAACAACATCGTACAATTTATCCTGCCATGATTTGTCTGGATATTCGATAATTTTGAGCTGAGTATCTAAAAGATCATTTATATAATGCAGGTTAATCTGCATCAGCATTTGTTCTTTGCTTTTGAAATAGTAATAGAAGGTTCCTTTGGTTACACCAAGAGAGTCTACGATATCTTGAATGGATGTTTCACTAAATCCTTTCTTCTCAAAAAGTTCGATGCTCTGCTGCAAAAGTTTCTCCTTCATGCTATCCCTCCTGTACTCTTTTTTATTGTAATATAGACAGGCTGGTTCGTATATTACGGCGTTATTATGTAGTGAAAGGAGGAAATGCGCATATGTCTACCATTCACGAACCTAAAACTAAGCTTCCAACTACCATTCAAGAGGCCACTCGACTTTATTTGCAGGACTGCAAAATCCGCAACTTGTCCAAAGAAACTATTCGCCGTTACTGGAAAGGACTTCAAAAATTTCATCTGCAACTTGAATCCCTGTAGAAAGAAATCACCGAACTCACAACATTCGACCTGACACATCAGGGGATGCCCGACATGCTGGATGAGGGCTTATCTCCGCGAATCGTCAACTGCCATATCGCCATCCTAAAAGAAATGGTCAAGCTTCTGGGAAGGATGGATGGACATAAACATTGCTTCTGAACTCAAGGCCTTTAAGCTAAAACCAACAAATTGATTTGATAAATTGGAATTATGTATACTAGATGACATAGTAGGGTTATTCCTCTCTTATGGGATCTGGACAATTCCGAGAATACCTTACTTTATTATCGCCTTAAAGACTCAGCTTTATAAAAATCCTCTCGCTGTCGATTAAAATGTTTGAACAGCCTTTCATGTTGCTTTAAACTTTCAGAGTCAAGCGCACTTTTACCAAGATGATCAGAGTATGCTTCATATAGCTGTGAAACATATCTTACTTCTTCAGGTTGTATGGTATCTTTTGGTTTTTCCGGTTGAGGCCTTTGTTTGTTTAACCCCCCACCAAATCGATATTTATAAAAGTGAGCAGTGCTATACTGTTCAATAAGTTTTTGAGGAGGACAATAAATCAAATTTTTCTACATACTCCAGTAGCTTTCCTGTTAATTCAATTTTCGTTACTCCGGTTATTTTCTTTTTACATTTATCGTCCCAAACTAAAATTAATCCCTCCTTTAAACGGAGGGGATTTTCAATTAACTCAGCTAAAGAAGTCCCTACCCCACATGAAGATATAAAAAAATATTTTCTGGGAACAGAATAAGCATTGATAAACGTATAATAGCAAAGCTTTCCTAATTCCAATCAAATATCACTAGGGTATAGGGGATGATCGTAATGTTTGCATTGGTAATCATCCCAAGTGCCTTGGGTTGTGTCATCTTGCACAAAGGCCACACCGATAAACTGATGAATACTCTACTTTTAGATAGCCATCTATCCATTCACATATCATATCTTCAAATTGATCGGCTGAAAAAGTTCTCAATCGATCTATAGGAGGGATGGGCAAACCGAATAAAATATCATAATTGTCAGGAATTTTCGGCAGTCTAGGTTGTAACAAATCATTAACAACACTGCCCATATTTTTCACCTGATTATTTTGAACTAAGTCTCTATGATTAAGATTCTACTTTTTTCATGATTCCCCTTCTTAAAATGATGATTTATAATCTAAATTACCTATTTCATTACCTCGGTTTCTCCTGAAAGTTCTAAACAGAACTTATGCTCTTCGTAAAAATCTTATAATCAAATCATTAAAGTAAAACAAAAATTCAAATAAGGAGTGACTAATTTTGCGCTCGCTTTATTACTTGGAACACCCATTTCTAATGACCGCCGCTTTTTTCGACAGCATTATACAAAAAACTATTGAAGTGCCCCGAAAATTCAATGTATTTATCGTATTTGCAATTAACATGCTGTTTAATTTTTGCTTCTCTTTTGCAATGGGGATAGTTTTGTCTATTGTTTTAATCCCATTATTAATGGCCACTTCTAAGTCACACGATTTCTCGAATACAATCGCCTTCACAGCAATCCCTCTATTTTTATTTACTTGTTTTTCAAGCATAATTTTATTAAATGGAAGAGATAAATTGTTTAGCTTACCATGGTGTATGTATATTTTTTACGGCATGTTTTTAGCAACTAGACCAAAAAAACACATAATACAAACCATTATTTTTCTTGTATTCGTGACTTTTATTCTTGCATTTATTTTAATTCTGTTTTTTTCGGTATTATTTCATCCTACAGAGGAAAGTGCCATTAGTCTTGTCATCTTCACTCTTTCTATAGCATTTATAATAACAGTTCTTTTATATAGTTACGGCTCCCTAGACGATCTTACAAGAGTACGTAGACAGTTTCTTTTATGGTTTATTATCCTTTTTGGAGTTTTATTTTACAGTGCTCTTCAATTAAAAATTAATTTAGACGAACCGTTTTCAAATCAGATTCATATTAACAGCGTGCTTCTTCTTTTAACGTTTATTTTTAGTATGATTACAGTTGTAGACAAAGGTATAGAATTGTTCAAACTTCTTTTGCAATATTATAGTGGAACTATGGAAGAAATATGGAACGAGTATACTTCAAAGTATGGTTTTGAGGTATTCTACAATAAGCTGATTCAAACTAGAGACCAAACCGCATTAGGTATCGAATGGACAAAGTTTTTTTGGAGAACCGGTGCCGTTAACGTCATAATTCAAAATATCCTGTATGTGTTTGTATATGCTTGCGTATCTGGAGTATTCATATATTCTATAATGACGAATAAAGTAAATGTACTGTTAAGCTATGCAAAAAGTACTACTTTAGATCGCCTCTCACTTTCTGGAGAGCAGATGCAGCATTTCCTAATCTTCATTGCAAGTATTGCCTTTCTTCTTTGGAATATTTACTCAATCCGTCTTTTAAAAAAATCGAATTGGGTCATGAGACATCAGATAATTGGAAGAATATTCATTTCAACTATTATTTTTTTAGCGGTATTCACTCAAACCGGCCTAGGAAGTAATACAGTACTAGCACAAGTATTATATTATGTAATGATTGCATTTTTAATATGGATATTGACCATCTCAATTGTTCATAAAGTCTATAAAATAATACAATGGATGAACCATAAAGACGAGTAAGGGCATTCCCCATGAATCTTTCTAATTGCAAATATGTGGGCTGGGTGTTTATAAATGCTTCCTAGCCCTATACTAACTTAAAATTTTATTATAGCAGCCGATTCCTATACAAATTCCACATTAGAGACGATTTTGTATGCTTCGTTTTCATCTCCGATCGTCACAGATTGACGTATTTCTTCACCATGTCCTGCAAGGTGTGGTCTAAAATATCCTGCAGGCTATATATACATTTTGGCAAATGTGTATCGCAGCGTATGCGAACTGACTCATATATTCACTATTCCGGCTCGTTGTCCATACTCCCCTGAAAAGTCTGGACGCTAAGCTAGCGACCGTCCAAGGTGACAAAAACATGCTTGCTCTTGATCTCTTCTCTGACCTTGATATACTTCATCACCACTTTCTGAACTTCGTCGCAAAACGGAGTCTCGCGGCTTTTTGCTCTTCCCAATGACGTCTATAAGCCGAGATTCCTTCCTGTTCACTATCTACTAAGGTGTTCCCTTACAGCCATCAGTGCAAAGCCCAACAAATTCTCCCCTTTCCAGAACTCAGGATGTTCTGCATGAGGATGATCCTGCGCCATGCCGATTCCCCACACTTTATCGTAAGGACTTGCTTCCACGAGAACTCGATTTCCCGTATTCAATAAGAAGGATTTCAATTCAGAATGCTGGGTGAATTTTAACAGATTTCCCTGCTTGACGATGTCATATTTACTTGAATTCCATATTGCATCATCAAAGGCTTGGATGCTGCGTCCTAACATTTTGGCTTTATTAGGATGAGCATGTTTTAAAATTTGTGTACGAATGGCTTCGTCACCGAATAATTCAGCTTTTTTAGCCATCATGTAGTGCTCAGCCGTGGCGTATACCACCCTATCTTCTTCAAATGGAGCCGGATACCATTGACTAAAACATGCTTTATCAACGATTTCCTCACTTTTAGGCGTATGTCCCCAAAAGAATAAATATTTTAGCTTACGCTTTTGTGACTCCCCGAGCAATGTTTGTATATCTTCAATCACGTCTACTCACTCTTTCCTATATACATCTGATTTGATAAATCGACAAATTCTTGTGGTGAGAGATAAGAAAAGAAGGAAGGGCGGTGGGCGGGAGCGGTTGGAAAAAGACACGTCCGCCTTTTTCTACCGGGGCGCAGGGCATATCCACCCTCTTCTTTCTCCAACTCCCCTACTTCCAACCACGCTACCCTGTCAAAATATTAACCATAACTCATATAGATTAAAAACCATTCTATTTCCTACTCTATCTATTTTTCGGCTTTGCTCCATGCCGCTTCCTGAAGCTTGCGCCATAAAATTTTACCCGTACCGGAGACTGGAAGGCTTTCGACGAACTCTACAATGCGCGGATACTTATATGCAGCCATCTGATCCTTTGCCCAATCGATGATCTCTTGTTCACTAGTAAGCCCTTGTTGCTCTTCCCGCAGCACGACAAATGCCTTTACTTCCTCACCTTTACGTTCGTCCGGCACTCCGATCACGCACGCCTGAAGAATAGCCGGATGCTTATACAGAATGGATTCTACTTCAGACGGCCAGATTTTAAAGCCAGATGCGTTAATCATTCGTTTAACGCGGTCTACAATAAAAAAATAGCCTTCTTCATCAAAGCGAGCGATATCTCCGGTTCGGAAAAATGTTTTACCGTTTAACTCGATAAAAGCTTGCTCATTCTCCTCCGGACGCTGCCAGTATCCTTTACATACCTGCGGACCATTTACGATAATCTCGCCCTCTTCACCGATCCCTTTCTCCTCCAGCGTATCCGGGTCAATAATGCGCGCGTCGACATCAAATGCAGGAATACCCAGGCATTGCAATTTCGGACGATCCATCGGATTAAAGTGCGTCTGGGCCATCGTTTCAGAAAGACCATAGCCCTCTACAAATCGTAGTCCAGTCACATTAAATAGCTTTTCGCCTACGGCTTTCGGCAGCGGAGCCCCACCTCCGTTTATCACCTGCAAGGAGCTGATATCGTAGCATGAGAGATTCGGATTTGCCAGAAAGTCAACGATCATCGTACTGATGCACGTCCAGTGTGTACAACTGTGACGTTCGATGATTGCAGCAGCCGTATCACGCTCCCAGCGTGTAAGCACTACCATTGTGGCTCCTGCATAAATTGGAGCATGCATACTGTGTACCATGCCAGTAACATGGAAAAGTGGCAACGTACATAAAACACGCGCTTCCGATGTCAGAGGTCCCCATAATACTGTTGACACAGTGTTAGCCTGTATAGTCAAATGAGAGTGCATGCATCCTTTCGGCCTACCTGTCGTACCGGATGTGTAGGGGAGGACAGCTAAATTATTCGCCGCTGTATTTGGAAAACCGGATATGGTATCATAGTCTGTCGCCTCCTTCCAAAAAGTTACAGAGGGTGTCTGCACAGCTATGCGCGGGGCTTTTGCTACGTCTGGAACTTCCGGCCCGCTTTCCCGGCAATAATCAGAATATGTCGCCAAAATGACGTGTTCGAGGGCTGTTTTGGAAATAAGTGGCTCAATCCGGGGATACAATTCTTGTGCAACGAATCCTAAACGGATATTCCCATCTTGAATATAATGGACAAGCTCTTCGGTCATATTCATCGGATTCACTGGAACGACAACAGCACCCGCGCGTAAAATCGCATAATACGCAATAATAAATTGAGGGCTGTTTTGCATATATAACAGCATCCGCTCCTCTTGTTGAACCCCCTGTGCTAGCAGGTAGCTGGCCATACTGTTCACTTCTTGAAGTAATTCCTGGTATGAAATTGCCGTGCCATAATACATAACGGCCGTTTTATTCGGATATCTGCGTGCGGTCACTTCTAGGTTGTCATACAACGTTGTTTCTGGAACCGTAAGTGTCGTTGGAATACGTACAGGCCAATGTGCAAAATGCGCGTGTACCATTCTTACATCCCTCCAAATGATTAATAAAATTTCCACAGAAACAGCTGTATGTTGAGCCACAACCATTTTCACCAACAAGCGCACACCGTGCAAACGCTTCTATTTTTGATAAAGCCAGCTTTTGCTGAATATAGGAAACGTCTGGAAAATGGCCATTCGAATAAGATGGCTACCACCATCGGAAATACTACACAATAAGCCCGCTACTACCGACAAGTACATTCACTCCCTTTAGCAAATATACTGTTGTACCTGGTTTATTCGCTCAGCGATAGCCCGGTTACGTGCAATGGACCCTTGTGGAACATAACGCTGTAGTTCCTTGCAGACAAGCGATAAATAGTCATCCCTGAGCGTTCCTTCAGCAATGTCTGCCACCAGTTTGCGGGCAATCGCTTCCACTTCCGGTACGGCATCATCAATGTACGAAGCCGCAAGCATCACTTTCAGCGCTTCCTGATCTGCACCGTTATGTAACACCGCTTTGTACGCGCGCAATACAGCAGACTCAGCGGCATACAGATGAATAACAAGGTCTGCAAATCGTATGGCCGTTTCCTGCTCCGCTTCAAGACGAGGGCCAACAATCTGCTGGATAAGACCAGCAAGTGCAAGCAAAATACGACGTATGGATACGATAGCTTTTCTTTCTCTTAAAAGAGGGCCTTTATCCACAGGGTAAACCTCCTGCAGATCGGCGGTACCTTTTTTTATAGCCTCTTTCACTGGAAGTTGACCCGCTCCTGCTTTTTTAAAAAATTGGTTCGTAATCAACAAACGGTTGATTTCGTTCGTTCCTTCGAAAATGCGATTAATACGTGAATCACGGTACATTTGCTCAATCTTATATTCCTTAATGAACCCGTATCCTCCATGTAGCTGTAACGCTTCATCGACGACTTGATCGAGTGTTTCGGAACCGTATACTTTGCAAATGGCGCATTCCAACACATATTCAGCCATCCGTTTAGCGATAAGTGTAAAATCCTGAGAATCATATAAGCTACCCAATGCATCCTCTAGCAGTCCGGCTGACCGGTATTGTAGGGATTCAGCCGCATAAATACGCGTAGCCATTCTTGCAACCTTTTCCTTGCTTGCCGCAAAATCAGCAATAAGTGTACCGAATTGGCGGCGTTCGTTCGTATACGCAACGGCTAACTGCATGGCGTATTTGGCTCCACCCATGCAGGCGGAACCGAGGTTAAATCGTCCGAGGTTCAATACATTCAGTGCAATAAGATGACCGCGCCCGACTTCCCCAAGTAGATTCTCCACCGGTACCATGCAATCTTCCATAATCACAGGACGTGTTGACGATCCCTTAATGCCCATTTTGTTTTCTTCAGGCCCGAGAGATAAACCGGGAAAGTGCCTTTCGACGATAAATGCGCTGAATTTGTCTCCGTCTACTTTAGCATATACGATAAACGTATCTGAGAACACAGCGTTCGTAATATAAAGTTTAGTGCCATTTAAAATATAATGCGTTCCTTCTTCGTTCAGACGAGCAGTCGTTTTGGCACTGAGCGCATCTGAACCGGAAGAAGGCTCGGTGAGACAATAGGCACCTAGATACTCCCCGCTTGCCAGTTTCGGCAAATATTTTTCTTTTTGGGCTTTCGTACCGAAATATGTAATCGGCAGAGTAGCGATACACGTGTGATTAGAATGGGCTACACCATATCCGCCTGTACGACCTACGATCTCGCCTACAAGTCCCTTGCTGATTTTATCTAGCCCCAGACCCCCGTAAGCTTCAGGAATGCTATGAGCTAAGAGCCCCAGCTCCCCGGCCTGACGCAACAATGCCACTACCTGGTCAAAGTCCTGATTTTCAATTTCCTCCCTATACGGATCGACTTCCCGTTCGATGAATTGCCTAGCAGTTGCAGCAATCATGCGTTGTTCTTCGGTAAAATCCTCCGGTGTACATATCATATCAGCCTCCGTGGCACTTATCAGAAAAGACCCACCCGGTCTATGAAGGCGTATATCCGACATAACAACCTTCTCCTCCTTTAACCAGCGTTTTTCGCTCATCAAGATACGGAACCGTATCGAGAATCCCACGCTCCGCTACAAAATAGATGTCTTCTTCCATCTTAAATCGTTGCAGCATCCGGCCTACGCGCGAGGACAGCAAAATATCCTCGGCACATCCCCTGGCGCCGCGATAAAATTCGCGTGCAACGAGCGCGGCGTCGGTCATTTCCCAATCGCAGCTCTGTTCGGAAAGCAAACAATCCAGCACATAGCCAGCCCCATAAAAGTCCTCCATAGAGAACTCACCTGCAGAACCTGCACAAACCAGAATAACAGTATCGCTGGTGTGATTGGTGCAAAGCGTCCGAGCTACTGCCTTGCCGTTAAGCAAGGAAGCTGCGTAAACGTGCTTGGCGAAGGATGCTTTGCGTATCGCTACCGTCCCATTCGTGGTAGACAAAATGACGGTCTTTTTCTGTATGTGCTCTTTTAAGGCAAGCGGATTTGGATTAAGAAATCCTTCCAATGTTATCCCTTCATATTCCCCCACAAGTACAAAGCTGTTACGGTCCCTGTTCTCCGCTTCCTTAAGCGCTTCTTCTCCATGCAGCACCGGTATGATTTCTTTTGCCCCATGATGGAGCCCTGCCACAATGGTCGAAGTTGCGAGAAGCACATCGAAGACAACCACAATTTTCCCGTGGATTTTCTTTGTGTCAATGTCTTCTTTGCGCATTAAAACGTGTACTTTCCCCATCATCTCCCTCCGTTATCCTTTGCGCTCCGCACATTGCAGCGCGTGCAGCATGAGCGCATGGACAAACCGATTAAGGCTTGCGAAGCGTTCATCTTTCGTCTGTCCCATTTTCCAGCGGTAATAAATTTGCTGGCAAATAACAGCAAGCTTAAAATAAGCAAATGTCAAATAAAAATGAATGCCTGATATATCCCGTCCACTTTTTTTTGCGTATGCTTCTAGGAACTGTGTGCGTGTCATAAAGCCAGGGGTTACTGTCAATGGAGGGTGCCCCAATCCGTGCTGTAAGGCAGGTGGATCATCTTTTTCCACCCAATAGCTCAAGGCAGCACCGAGGTCTGCCAGCGGGTCACCCACAGTCGTCATTTCCCAGTCAAATACCCCCGTCATCTGTGTTACATCCTCCCTGGAAAACATAACATTGTTGAGCTTGTAATCATAGTGGATAACGGTTGGAGTCAGAGATGTCGGGAGGGACTCAGTCAGCCATACTTTAATCTGCTCAGCTTCCGGGATGTCGTCCGTTTTCGCACGCTCGTAGCGGCCAATCCAGCCTTGAACCTGCCGTTCTATAAACCCTTCCGGTCGACTCAGCGCAGTGAGTCCTGTTTCCTGGTATGGTACATTATGCAATTCAACCAGCGTATCGACCATCGCCTCCGAAATCTGCATACCCAGATTAGGCGTATAGTCTATATAGGAAGGGAAGGCTTTATCCAGTACAACACCCCGTCGTCTTTCCATAACAAAGAACGGACTGCCGATGACGGATGTATCTTCACAATATAGATACGGCTCTGGAGCTAATGGAAAAAATGGATGAAGCTTTTTTAAAATCTCATATTCTCGTTTCATATCGTGGGCTTTGGGCGCTACGGGACCAAAGGGGGGCCGACGTATGACTGCTTCCCAGTCCCCGATGTTGATTTGATACGTTAGATTGGAATGGCCTGCCCCAAATTGCTCGACATGCATTTGTTCATTGCCCATCTTTTCCAGATGTTGGCGAAGATAGTTCTCCAACGATGCAAAGTCTAATTCTTCCCCCTCACGAACGGGAATGGTATCTTTCAGCGTCGCATCTTGCTTAGCCATCGTACGCAATCTCCTTTCAGTACGGTGTTTCACTAACGATGGGTAAAAAACGGTTTACGTTTTTCAATAAATGCCTGAACACCTTCACGCACATCTTGAGTTTGAAAAACTTCTTCAAACAGCTCCGCTTCTCGCTCGATGGCTTCAGAAAACAGCAACTCTGCGCCTTCATCCACCGATTTTTTGATACGACTCAGCGCTTCAAGCGAGTAAGAGCGAATGCGTTGGGCTAACTCCAGTGCCACGTCCATGCCTTTTCCACTTGGCGCTGTTTTGTTAATAAGCCCAATACGTTCCGCTTCCTGTGCGGAAATCGGTTCGCCTGTAAACATCAGTTCCTTCGCTTTCGCCTCGCCGATAAGACGCGGCAGGCGCTGTGTGCCACCCCCGCCCGGGAACAATCCAAGCTTGATTTCCGGAAGCCCGATTTGCGCATGCTCTTCTGCAATGCGTAAATCGCATGTAAGAGCTAGCTCGCAGCCGCCCCCAAACGTAATACCATTAAGCACAGCGATCGTAGGCTTAGGGAAAAAGTCAATCTGATTGAGTACATGATGAGTTTCCATGACAGATGCCTTTACCCCGGACTTGCCGATTAGCTGCGGGAATTCCTTAATATCGGCACCAGCCATGAATGCCTTTTGTCCGGCCCCGGTAAGAATGACGACAACCGTTTCCGGGTCATCAGCCAAAGGGGTGAACGTTTCGCTCAATTCGACGACCACCTGTTTGCACATGACATTGAGTGGCGGATTATCAATCGTTACAATGGTGACGCCTTGCCGCTTTTCGAGACGTACGAGCTCACCCATTACGATTTCGCTCCTTCCTGTTGCTTATATTCGTACCAGCCTTTTCCTGTCTTGCGCCCCAATGTGCCTGCCTTTACTTTTTCTTCTACGCAGGTGGCTGGTTTATCTACTGGATCTCCGGTTTCTGCAAAACGTTGTACGGATACATAATAAGCCACATCAATACCGGACAAATCCATCAGCTCAAACGGTCCCAGCGGATGATTGAGCGCCTTCTTGCAAATCGTATCAATGTCTTTAAAATCAGCGATGCCTTCTTCATAAAGAGCAATCGCTTCGCGACTGAGCGCACCTAAAATCCGATTGGCGACGAAGCCTGAAATTTCTTTGCGAAGCAGAACACCGGTCCGTCCGATTCTCTCACAAACATCCATTGTCAGTTGCCCTGTTTTCTCAGACGTTTGTTCACCCATGACAACTTCTACGCAATCCATAACAAGAGGCGGGAAGAAGAAATGCATGTTGCATATTTTGTCGGGTCGTCCGGTGACATCGGCGATCAACGAGTTTACGATAGTCGAGCTATTGGAAACCAATATCGCATGTGAAGGAGCGATACGGTCCAGCCTGGCGAAGACATCGCGCTTGACTTCCAACTTTTCCACAACCGCTTCGATTACAAAATCAGCGTTTGCAGCTGCTTCCTCCAGGCTGGTTGTAAATGTCAAGCGTTGAAACGCTTGCGATTTTTCATCTTCGGAGATTTTTCCTTTCTTCACCCATTTGTCCATGATATCGTGCAGTTTGACTTCCGCATTTTGCAGGGCACACTCTTCGACATCCTGGATGGTTGTCTGAAAGCCTCCTAGTGCGCACAACATAGCGATTTGATGCCCCATTGAGCCAGAACCAACTACGCAAATGTTATGAATGTCTTTTATATGCATCGTACCGTTCCTCCTTATTTGCCAGATTACATAGCTGACATACCACCATCAACCACTAGAACGGCTCCCGTAATAAAATCGGAAGCATGTGACGCCAGAAATACAGCGCTTCCTTTCAAGTCATGATCAGACCCATAGCGCTTCAATGGCGTATAGCCCAAAATGTACTCTCCCCCGCGGTTAAGCAGTTCCTTGGACATTTTTGTAGGGAAAAATCCTGGAGCGATAGCATTGACATTTATGCCATATTCCCCCCATTTCACTGCAAGGTCTCTGGTAAACGAAATGACGGCCCCTTTACTGGCGCTATAACCAACTGCATCCATGAAACGAGGGTCACAGCCGGTTAAACCTGCAACAGAAGCGATGTTAATGATTTTGCCGGTCTTGCGTTCAATCATCACTTTTCCGACTGCTTGTGACATGAGAAACGTTCCAGTTACGTTAATATCCATCACTTTGTTCCAGGCTTCCAGCGGCATATCGGTTACAGGAGCGCCCCACGAGGCTCCGCTATTATTTACTAGAATATCAATAGCGCCAAACTGTTCTAGCGTTTGATCAACTATCCGCTGCACATCCTTCGGATTACGTACATCGCATGGTAGCGCAAGGCACTGTACGCCTGTTTCCTGTATAATTCGCTCAGCCGTGTCTTCACACGTTTCCGCACGACGCGAGCAAAGCACAAGATTAGCTCCTGCTTCGGCATATCCTTTAGCGATTTGCGCGCCGAGCCCGCGACCGCCTCCAGTTATGATGGCCGTTTTTCCAGTTAAATCAAATAATTGACTAATATGCATGTAGGTTCGCTCCTTTTGTTTCTTTACTTCGTAAGCGCATTCAGCTCCTGATATGGTTTTAGCTCCATTTTTGCGATGGCTGATTTATGGACTTCATCCGGCCCGTCTGCCAGGCGAAGCGTCCGCGCATTTGCCCAATGGGCGGCCAGTGGAAAATCATCGCTTACACCGGCAGCACCAAGCGCCTGAATAGCACGGTCTAATACTTGGAGCGCTATATTTGGAGCGACTACCTTAATCATGGCAATTTCTTTTTTGGCCGCTTTGTTTCCAACTGTATCCATCATGTAGGCTGCTTTCAGTGTCAGAAGGCGGGCCTGTTCGATTTCAATACGCGAGGTAGCGATCCAGTCCTGTACAACACCTTGTTGAGCCAGTGTTTTTCCGAAAGCTATCCGTTTTTGAACACGCTTGCACAATTCTTCTAGAGCACGCTCTGCTGCTCCAATTAAGCGCATGCAATGATGAATGCGTCCAGGCCCCAGCCGCCCTTGGGCAATGGCAAATCCTTTACCTTCCTCCCAGATTATTGCATCGGACGGTACACTTGCATGATCGTAATCGATTTCCGCATGACCATGCGGCGCATGGTCATAGCCGAATACCGGCAGCATACGTTTAATATGGACACCAGGCGTATCAAGCGGTACAAGGATCATAGACTGCTGCTCATGGCGAGGTGCTTCTGGAGCGGTTTTGCCCATAACAATGGCAATTTTGCAGCGCGGATCGCCTGCGCCTGAGGACCACCATTTTCGTCCGTGCACCACGTATTCGTCTCCATTCCGCTCGATAGAAGCCTGAATGTTAGTGGCGTCTGATGAAGCGACATCCGGTTCTGTCATCGAGAAGCAGGAGCGGATTTCTCCCTCCAGAAGCGGAGTTAGCCACCTGTCTTTTTGCTCTCTTGTTCCGTAGCGAACCAGCACCTCCATGTTTCCGGTGTCTGGAGCGGCGCAATTGAATACTTCCGGTGCAATAAACGAGCGTCCCATTATTTCACATAGTGGCGCATATTCGAGATTAGTCAGTCCTGCGCCGTATTCACTGTCAGGCAGAAACAAATTCCATAGGCCCGATTCTTTGGCTGATTGTTTCATTTCCTCCATCACTGGCGGAATAATCCAGCGACTTTCTGCACGATTGAGCTGCTCTTCATACGTTTTTTCGTTCGGATATACAATCTCCTCCATGAATTCCATAAGCGTTTCCCGAAGCTTTTGTACCTTTTCCGTATAATCGAAGTTCATCATATCCCTCCCTATTTTAAAAATGACACATCACCGATGACACTTAACATACTGACCGTATAGTATGTTATGAACGAATTTAATATCAATATAATCTATATTTTCTAAAAATTCAAGACGGTAATATGTTATTTCTACCTCCTACTTACAGTATATGAATCTATTCATAGCATATAACGGAAATAAGCTCGTTCCCGCATAAATTAATAACTACTTGCATGCGCAGAACGAGCTTATTTTCCTCTGGATAAAACAAAGCGTATGACTAAAAGACCCGCTTTGCCCCGTAGTATTGATAGTTTTTATGATACCAGTCAAGATTATCGATACGTACATTCTTAGTGGCGGCATGCGCCATTTGGTTATCCCCTATGTATATCCCAACATGGGTGATTGTGCCTTTTTTCTCCGAGTCGAAGAAGAGCAAATCTCCCGGCTTTAGTTCCTCATCACTTACGCTCTGTCCAGCATTGAATTGGTCTTGTGATGTGCGCGGCAGCGTGACGCCTAGTTCATTGAATACATATGAAGTAAAGCCGCTGCAATCAAAACCTTCCAGTGTTGTGCCGCCCCATTTATATGGAACGCCGAGCAGGTTGTTAATGACAGCATTCATCTGTCTGTCATCAAAATCCCGTGTCCCTTCCCTGGAGGTCTTCATCGTACTTTCCTGATTCGTAGCTACTGTCATGGATTTGGTTGGTTGCGCTTTTTTCGGCGGAGCTGGAGTGATATTCGTTTTTGTCTGATTAGCCGATAATACGGTCGTACTACGGTTGGTCGAATTTGCGGCTACATACCTAGATGCAGTAGACGTCTGTGCTCCTGATCCACTACGGGAAGTCAATGTAGTTGACGGTATGTTCAAGACTTGTCCCATTTTGATTACATCGCTGGTTAATTTGTTCGCCTTCTTTAGCTCGTCAATAGAGACTCCGAACCTTTGGCTGAGTTTGAACAAGGTGTCATCTTTGCTTACAGTATATGAAGCGGCGGACACCGGCGTCGCGATGACCATGGAGAAGAGCGCGGCCAATGCTAGTTTTTTCATCTTTTTCTCACCATCCCAAACAATTGTCCGTTTTCTTTCACATAGCATGCTGCTGATTTAGTAGATTCATAGTAGCAGGAGGTATGTATCGATACGCAACTCTATCTACAACCTTATTCTAGCTTTATTTACTAGACATGGGTATTGTTTTTTTTATGAAAACATATATTAGTCCAAAAGTACCTGGTTTGTATAGGTGTATTTTGCTAATTAATCTAGTGCACGGAAATACATAGATGAAATAAAAAGGGCGAATCACTATATTAACGATTCGCCCTTTTTTAGCCTTTACGAAAAAATAATATGATTTTCTCAAACAATATGGCTTTAGTTTGGGGTCTACATCAAACTCTGTGCTGGTGGTATACACATACAAAGTTCGGTGGGATGAGAGAAGGAATGGGCAGCGGAAGGAGACAAGCAAGCGTGCATTTGCCTACAATCCTTCGAAGATACAGCTTCTCTGTCCCTTGCTGCTTGTCTCCTGAAGCGGTCAGTTATACTCCCCTGCGCAGCGTAACCAAGTGACATGCTCATCCCTTCTCCTATCCCTCACCACATTTTGATATTGAGCCTTAATTTGCGCTGTTATTTAACCAATTGTCCACGCGTTACGCCTAACTGATTGGTCGCCTTCAACGTGCGCCATACACTCGTTCCAGTACGGCTTCCGTTGAGCGCTTCCCGGTACAATTGCAATACTTCGCGTACCTTATCCGCATCTTCTTCCAGAAATTCTACACGATATTCCTGTACGCCAAGCTCACGGAAGTTCGTAATATATTCGGCACCAGATTGCTCGATCGCATTATAGACCGTGTTACGGCAACCGATGTCTACCCGTACTGGATGCGACATACCGATACGGTCCTGCAAAGATACACGATGACTCTCGCACGGACGCCCACAGTTCGTATAATCCGTTCCTTCACTGAGAAATGTGCAATATACACAGTGTTCGGTATGGAACATGGGCAGATGCTGGTGAATAACCAGTTCGATGTGCTCGGTCGGAGATACCGCTAACATGTCCACCATCTGCTGTATATTCAGGTCATACGATGGTGTTACTTTCTCAAGCCCATGCTCAAGAAAAAGTTCAGCAGCTTTATGGTTTGCAATATTAAGCGAAAAATCCCCAAAGAGCGGGATTTTTACACCTGCTTGTTTGAAATACTGTAAGGCGCCGGTATTGCGCACGAGAATGGCATCCGGATTCGCCCGCAGCATACCGTTCAGCACACCTTGCTCACCAGGCATATGAATGCGCGGTGTCGCAAGTGCAATCTTTTTGCCGTACTGCCGTGCCGCTTCTACCGCTTCAGGATAGTCGCGTGTAAATTCAAAGTCGGCATAGATGTAATCGACATCCGCCTGTGCCGAGGCATGGATTTGTTCCATCGTGCGACACAAGGAAATAAGCTTCGCTGTTCCTTGTGCCGTGTTACGCCCAGCAGCACGAACATAACTGCTTTTATTGCTGATTTCGCGTCTGATATAAGTACGCGGCTGTTCACGCAGGGCAACAAGCTGCTCCACTGCTTCACGGCGTATACGGTTTAGCTCTTTCACCGGAACAATTACCTCACCTTGAAGTGCCATCTCCAATTCAGCTAGCTCATATACGGTACCACCGAGACGTCCCCATTGCTCATGCAGGTACTCGCCGGTAAGCGGCCGTTTCATCGCCTGCTCCAGTTCTACCTCGGACGCTACTGTCACCTCGCCGCCTGTTTTGATGTCGCGCCAGACCGATACAAGAGACTCACCTACCTTGCCTGTTACACGTACAGCAAGCGGAAACGGCCGGTATGGGTAATCCGTCTCAAACGTCTTGCGTAGCTTGCGATCCAGCTCAGGATCATTCGTTTTCCATATTTTATCACCGGCATGCACGCGGCTCAATTTGACATCGCGGCGTCCCGGTACGATTTCAATAAGTCCGTCCTGTACTTCCCCTTCGATTTTGCGCCCCTTTCTGCGCAGGTCATACACACGGCCGCCTTCTTCTTTTTCCTGCGGGTTCCCTGCATCGAATACAATGCCATCACCACGCTTTAATGGCGCATGCAATTCACACAACACAGCATCTTTCAACACTTTTTTTACCGTTCCCAGATACACGCCGCGGCTTTTCGGGAATGTACCATCAACCAATTGCTTATTGTTCGTGCCTTTGAGAAATCCGTGCGTAAACCCGCGGCTGAAACTCTGTTGGAGTTCACGAAGCTCTTCGGTGGACGGCCCGTATTGCTTACCTTCGAAGTATTCATCGATCGCTTTACGGTACTTACTGACAACGTTGGCGACATATTCTGGCGACTTCAAGCGTCCTTCGATTTTAAAAGACGTAACTCCAGCCTCGATGAGTTCAGGAATTAAATCAATCGCGGCCAAATCCTTTGGCGACAGCAGGTAGGCGATGTTGCCCATTTCCTTCTGAATGCCATCGACAATTAAATCATACGGTAGACGGCAGGCCTGAGCACATTCGCCTCTGTTCGCCGAGCGTCCGCCCCACATCTCAGAAGTAAGACATTGGCCAGAGTACGATACGCACAGCGCTCCATGTACAAACACTTCTAACGGTGTATCTGTTTTTCCAGCAATGGTTTTAATATGCTTGAGGTTGTTTTCGCGCCCTAGCACGACCACTTCCAGGTTATACTCCTTCATGAAGTCTACTGCTTCCGGTGACGTAATCGTCATCTGTGTGGAGCCGTGGATCGGAAAATCAGGCGAAATCTCGCGAATAAGCTTTACCAATCCCATATCTTGTACGATAACGGCATCCACGCCTGCTTCAATACAGGCATCTACCAGTATTTGAGCTTCCTTCATTTCATCTTCAAATACGAGAATGTTAAATGTCAAAAATCCTTTGACACCATATTTATGAAGGTATGCCATAATTTCGGGTAGTTCTTCCATTTTGAAATTATCTGCTCGTGCTCTTGCGTTAAACTTCTCGACCCCGAAGAAAACCGCATTTGCACCATTCGTTACAGCCGCCCGAAGACACTCCCAGTTTCCGGCTGGCGCAAGCAGTTCCACCATATCTCTTGTGATTGCGGTCACTCTTCTCCATCCTTCCTTTTCTTTGTGCATATGTTCATGATACTTCACGCCATATGTATAGACGGCGAATGTATCACATTTTTGCGTTGTTCAAACTATTACTATACGCTATTTCTTTCATTTTCACCATTGTAACATTGCGTTATCCCTATATAAACTTCGTCAACGTGTTCGAAAAGGATACCGCTTGAACGTTTGCGTCAATATTGGCAAGGTAGTCAAATACTTCTATCACCATATCCTCGCATTTTTTTATCCATTCTCCGGGAGAGTCTCCATATATTCGCGATAGCGGCGGTGCACCGTAGCCCGCGACGCTTCATAGCCTAGTCCACGCAGCGTCAGAGCAATTTCTTCGAACGTCAATTTTTTACGACGAAGCTTGATAATCTCCTCCATAGGCAAATCATTACGCTTACGTCCTCCCTGGTCGGTGTTCTTCAAGTTATGTTCAGGACGGAATCCCTCGGCGATGGCACGTTGCATTCCACGGGAAATTTTATGATTGGTTAAACGCCGCTGATATTCTTCCACAACAGCCAGAATTTCCAATACCATGCCTTCCATCTCGCTCACCTTTAGTTCACCTTGATTATCCAGTGAGAATACTTTTCCCTCCAGCTTGCGTATCTGATGCAGGAGAGCGATTTTGCTATTACCTCGGCCTAATCTGGATTCATCTTGTACAAGTATGGCCGTAAGTTCCCCATCCGACATTGCTTCAAGAAGGGTCAGCAATCCCGGACGTTCGAGTTCGAAGCCACTTTCCTGCTCGGCGATTTCACGTACAACAGTCCAACCATTTTGCGCTGCATATTGCCGCAATTCCTCCGCCTGCCGTCTCAAGCTTGTCTTCTGCTCCTTGCGTTCAGTGCTAACTCTTGCGTACAGTCCTACGTTCATCTTTTCACCTCCAGCTCTTCTGGAATATTGCTCTTCATTATGTACAAAACCCTCCGTATATAAGGAGGGTTTTTATTAATGCTTATATTTTTTCTTTTTGGATAACGGTCCCACTTCTTTGCCGCTTTCATCGACAAGGCGAATGGAATCAAGGTTGGCTTTAAGCGAGCCACGCACTGCTTGAATGTATTCATTGCGAAGCGCCGCTTGTTCGGCTTTCTCTTCTTCCGTTAAGCCAATGCGCTTCGATTTGGCCGACAACTCGTTAATCCGGCGAATCTTCTCTTCGGTAACCATGCGAATGGAATTCTCCTCTCTATACGTAGCATGTTCACCTATTATAGCACGGATTACTTGTTCATCAAACTTTCTTGCTCTATCGCTACTCTACCGGGATGATGATACGGTCGCCCGGTTGTACAATGGCAGATTGAAGTTGGTTCTCTTTTTGGATGTAGAACAATAGCTCGTTAACCGACATGCCCGCTTGTTCATTATACTGATCAGCAATGTTCCAAAGTGTATCGCCAGGCTCCACTACTACTTCTATGCCGCTAGGTGTGTTCTCTTTATCGCCTGTGCCGATAGAGGCAAATACTAAATTCGCCATGCTGAGGATAGCTGCGCCAATAATAGTTCCAATAAACAATGATTTCTTATTCATATGTTATCCCCCTTCTACTGTCTGCATTTCCGATATTGAATATGTATGCTTGTCTATATAAGATAGAACCAAAACAAAAATAAGAACGTTCGTTCTTTTTTATATTAATCAGAACAAACGTTCCTGTCAATAAAAAATTAGAACTTATGTTTGTATCCAAGAACAAATGTTGGTATAATGGGAACAACAAAAGATTCCATAGAATGGGGTGTGTTGGTATGAAGAAACTATCCAGCCGTCAGCTCGCCATCCTGGATTACATAAAGAAAGAAGTCAAGGATAAAGGCTATCCGCCTTCTGTACGGGAAATTGGGGAAGCAGTAGGTCTTGCCTCCAGTTCTACTGTACACGGGCATTTGGCTCGTCTGGAGAAGAAAGGCTTAATCCGTCGCGATCCAACCAAGCCGCGCGCAATTGAGATTCTAGACGGAAATCGGGCAGGCAATACAGCTGTAATGGATACGGTCAAAACAGTAACCGTTCCTGTTATGGGTAAAGTTACAGCCGGTATGCCGATTACGGCCATAGAGAACGTAGAAGAGTACTTTGTTCTTCCAGAGAACATGGTGGGCAGCGATACGGTCTACATGCTTCGTATTCAGGGTGAGAGTATGATTGATGCGGGGATTCTAGACGGTGATTATGTTATTGTCCGTCAACAGCAGAGTGCCAATAACGGCGATATCGTTGTAGCGATGACAGAAGAAGACGAGGCGACAGTGAAGCGTATCTTCAAAGAGCGAAACCACATCCGCCTGCAGCCAGAGAATCCAACTATGGAGCCGATTCTGCTTCCTACAGTAACTGTGCTGGGCAAAGTTATTGGTGTATACCGTAATATCCACTAATCATAGGGAAAGCCACTCCATGGGAGTGGCTTTTGACCTGGAACCTTGTTACTTTTGGCAGCAAGGTTCTTTTTATATACATCTGATTTGATACATCGACAAATTCTTGTGGTGAGAGATAAGAAAAGAAGGAAGGGAGATGGGCGGGAACGGTCGGAAAAAGACACGTCCGCCTTTTTTTACCGGGGCGCAGGGCGTATCCACCCTCTTCTTTCTCCATCTCTCCTCCTGCCAACCACGCTACCATGTCAAAATATTAACCGTAACTTATATAATTACTCATGATCAATGGCATATACTTTTTTCCATACGGCTTAATGTCGCCCGAATTATTTCCACCAGAAGTACCACTCCTACCGATTCCAATAGCCGCACGTCTGGCAACCCGCTGTAATTGGTACGGAAACATCGGAATGTCTGTACCACTTTTGTACTGCACACGTTGTTCACAAAACCGTGTGAATGAAAAAACCAAGACACTTTCTGAACGCTTATCTACCCTTGAAAGTCAGGGATTACGTGTAGTCTTCAAAGAATTTGAAGGTGAAAACCATGTATCTGTATTGCCTATCTTAATTAGCCACGCTGTACGGTTTGCATTGATTCCTAAAGCTTAGAAGTTCATTTAGCAATATATCCCCTATGAGAAATCAATGATTTGCTCATAGGGGATATATATTTTGTACATATTATGATTTTAATCCAGGATACAAAAACTGAACGGCATGGGGAAAATACTGTATAAAAAAGGCATGATCATGCACCCCGTTCGGGTCTGTTTCAAGCAGTACATCCTTTGCTCTACCGAAAACTTTTCCTTTCAATCGTTCATATGTTTTTTTCGTATTCGGAACCATATACTGCTGTAAATTTGTCCGGTCGACTCCTTCTTGTTCTCCGACATACATATATATACGAATATTTTCTTGAGATAATTTATTTTTCTCCACGAATGAAACAAAGTTCTCGTACCATAAAGAAGCGGACATTAAGGCGAATCGGCCAAAAAAGTCAGGTTTTTGAAAGGCTGCATAAAGAGAAATCAGCGCCCCAAAAGAACCTCCCCCTATTCCTGTCTGGGCATAATCTCTTATAATTCGATAATGGGACTGCACGAAAGGCATGACCTTTTCAGTTATAAATGCTAAATACTCATCCCCTTCTCCACCAAGATAATTTTGCTTTATAAGGGGCTCTGCTTTCCACGGAGTATATTCGCGGTTTCGTTCAATTGGTTCGATTCCAACAAAAATAACTTCTTGTGTGGCACCCCGAGCAAAATCTTCTTCAAGCGTTTCTATGGAATCCATAAATAAATAGTTTCCATCTTGTACATAGATTGCGGGAAATGAGACTTCCCCTTCTCTTTCGTATGAAGGTGGTGTATATACATAAATATTTCTTCCTTGAAAAGAAAGCGTATCTACTTTCCCTTGCATCATCTTCCTCCTCTCATGTTCTGTTTCTCCATAATAAATAAATGAAATAGGGAACTCCAAGAATGGCAACAATAATACTGCATAAAACCCATAACAGATACATCTGGATTCTTACAGTGACCTCTCCCAATTGGAATAAATCCATGACAGATGACTTAACTATAATAAACGAAAATGATTATCGTTTTCAATATTTTCTCAGAAGTTTTTTCAATTTTCTTCAAACAAAATATGCCTCATGCTTTAACTTTTAAGCTATATACATCTGATTTGATACATCGACAAATTCTTGTGGTGAGAGGTAAGAAAAGAAGGAAGGGCGGTGGGCGGAAAAAGACACGTTTGCCTTTCTTCTGCTGGAGCGCAGGGCGCATCAAAACTCTTCTTTTTCTGAATCGCTTCCTTCCAACCACGCTACCCTGTCAAAATATCAAGTGTAATTTATATAACTCCTTCGTCTATTATCATATAGAAAAATTTGTATATAGGGGTGAAATGATTTGAGAAAGGCCGTCATTATTTCTTTGTTGATTACTTTATCAGCAGGTTGTTCAACCGTACAGCAACCAAGTTCTTCACTGATATCGGTACAGGCTCCTTTAGGAAAAACAGAAGTAGAAGCTATTGAACCTGTATCCGATAAGTGGCAGGTCAGCCCGACCTTTGACATATACGAAAAAAGAAAAGACACGCTTATCGGATATACAATGAGAGGAATTAAAGAAAAAGTTGCTTATAAGGAAGCACCGATTATTGCGGAGAAAAGCGATGTATATACATGGTACTTCTGGAATTCGGAAAATGAATGGATTGGAAAAGAATTAAAAATCACGGCTACAAACGTTGAAAAAACACACTCTCTTACGCTTGTGGATAAGAACAAAATAGAGAAACAAACAGGTCCTCTTTATTTGCAAGAAGATGAAAAACCCAAAATTCTTCCTCTCACAAACCGAGATTCCTCAACGAAAAACATTTTTATGAACAATCCCGGCTTACCCTCTGCCCGCAGTCTTACAAATATGAACATACCTAAAGCAGGAATTTGGAAGTTGGACATATACGTGAACAACAAAAAAATCGAATCTGTCATCGTTAGCGTTAAGAAAAAAGAAGAAAAGGTACAACAATTAGGCGCTAAGGAATGATGAAGCAAGAATAAAACCCAGCCTAAAATAGCCTGGGTTTTATTGTTAATCCTATGTTCCTATCTTTTCTGTAATTAAGTTTACCATAAAGTAATTATGTTGAATAAAATCTATATGGCAAAGAAAAACCAAATGACCATAATTAACTGGATAACAATTTTTGCAACTGCGCTACTCAAAAAGGCAAGTACGGTACCAAAGGCGATACGCAGTGACTTCTCGGCACCGTTCCTTCGTACAAGCTCCACTAGGAAAACCCCTAGAAACGGACCTACTATAATGGCAAGCGGTCCGAGGAACACGCCGAGCACAAGCGGACCAAGAATAATGCCTGCAACAGCTGCGAGCATCGACCATTTATCTCCACCATACTTTTTCACGAAATATATGTTTGAGAGCATATCGGCACCGATAAGAAGCAAAGTAAGAATGGTCATCGGTACCCAAAATGTCCACCCGAGTGATGTCGTCGCGAGCGTAAATTGATAGAGTAAAAACCCGATCCATAGAAGCAATGCATCTGGAATCACCGGTACGATTACTCCAATAAAACTGCCGATAAACAGCAGGCCAATCACAATCCAAATGGCAACTTCCATTTAATTCCCTACGCCTCCTTATGTTTTGAATTCTTTCTATCTTTCTTATACGTATTCCAGGAAAAAAGGAAGCAGATTTCCTCTTACTTTTCTTTCCGACTGCGCGTCATCTGTTGCCAAACCGTACCACTGGCCTGTTCTCCGGCCTCAATGCGCTCCAATGCCATCTTTACCTGAAGACTCACTTCAAACTCCGGATCATCCTGTGCTTCACGAAGGGCGGGAAGTGCCGTCTCATCCCCTACTTCATATAAGAAACGCGCCGCCCTCCAGCGAACAAGTTTATTCGGATCTTCCAGCGCTTCCATCATTGGTCCAATAGCTGCCGGATCACCTAAATCGGACAATGTATCTCCCGCCGTACGGCGAACGACTGGCGATTTATCTTTCAGGGCTTCAAACAGCAACGGCAAAACATTCTTACTCTCAATCATCCCTAAATAAACCACTGCTAACCGACGAATGGATGTTTTCGTATCATGCAATGCTTTATGGAGTACAGGCACATCCTGTTCTGCCGGATTCATGCGCTCCAGTGCTGCAAACCGCTTCTCCCAATCCGGGTCATCCAACATACCTTCCACCGCTTTACCGGACAATGAATCTTCCCGCGGATGTAGTCCTTTCTCTTGCGCAAATGCCTGTTCTACCAGCTGATGCAGACGTTCATCATCATAAGCTGCAGAAAGTTCCTGTGCCACTTCTTCGCCTATTTCCTCCATTGTGCCATAACGCACGCCCCTGTCTTCCCATTTCCGTTCCATGACCAGGTTCGTAGAGGACTTCTGCGCTTCCAATGCTGCCTTCATAAAGCGTTCCGGCAACCCGACACGCTTTTGTTCACCGCCCGCTTCAAGTTTAATTTGCATCGGAAGTCCACGGAACATCTGAACAAATACTTGAACTTCACCATACGCATCCTCTGCAGGGGAGGCGATATCTTCTTCAGTGTACTCTTCGGTTGTACCGAGTACAGCACGTGCCTGCGTTAAAATATCCCTCCAATCCGCTTTCGGATGCCGTTCCAGCGCAATGAAGTCAAGAACCTGGAAAACACCTGTAACTCCAGGGATATCTAATAGCTTCCGGACATGTTCCGGAGCATTTTCTAGGGAATTACGTGTATAGTTATGACTAATACCCGTTGGAAGCTGTTCATCAAGATTTAGCTTCATAGAATTCGGACTGGGTGTAGGCTCAATTGATACGATTTTCAAAGCAATTCCTCCTCGGTGATGTATACTACAATTATTGTAGCGCAAAATAATCACACAACCAAAATACAACTAAACATATCGGAATTTTTAACTTTGTGATTGACGCTTGTATGTTTACACGCTATACTAAGAATTAATAATATCATATTAAATGTAATTTTCTTATCGAGAGCGGTGGAGGGACTAGGCCCGATGAAGCCCGGCAACCGGCGGTACGTCCGCAAGGTGCTACATCCTACAGAACATAAAGTTCTGAAAGATAAGAAAGGATATGTACTGTTCCTCCTTTCTTCTCTTCAGAAGAAAGTTTTTTATTTTAAAGGAGGATGTCCTATGGAACGACCCGTGACCATTCGTTATCAACAACTCAATCTGGCTGCTACGGTGCATTACCCGTGTGCTTCAGCCCGCAAACAAGAAGACAAACGCTGGCCTGCTGTGATTATGTGCCATGGCTTTATCGGCAATCGCATCGGAGTAAATCGGCTTTTTGTAAAAGCCGCACGTAGGTTAGCAGAAGAAGGATATTTCGTACTTCGCTTTGACTATGCGGGCTGCGGAGAAAGCGAAGGAGAGTACGGGGCATATGGCATGGACAGCTTCATTGAACAGACGAGACATGCACTTGACTATACGCTAAGTATCGATTGCATCGATAATTCTCATGTTTTTCTGCTCGGTCATAGTTTGGGCGGTGCGGTAGCCCGTCTAACCGCCGAAAAGGATAGTCGTGTCTCATCACTTATTTTATGGGCTCCAGTTGCCCACCCTCTGACAGATATTACGCGTATTGTAAGCCGTCCCGCTTATGAACAAGCCATGCGTGAAGGCCGTACTGAATACAGTGGTTACCATTTATCCGATGCATTCTTCTCTTCGCTTGCAGAAACACAGCCACTTGCACCAGGCTCTTCCCTGCTAAGCGATGTACTGATTTTGCATGGAACACGGGATGAAGATATTCCTGTAGATGCTTGCTATCTGTATGAAGGAATGCTGCGTCAACGAACGACCGGCCAGTGCGAAGCATTCGCGCTTGAAGGTGCAGACCATACGTTTTCGTCTGTACCAGCTTCAGAGGAATTGTTTGATTATACGTCTAACTGGCTGAAAAAATTAGAAAATCGTACTGTGAATTGGAGCGATTGGGTGATATGATTTTAGCTGCTTAATGCAGCTTTTTTTCTTTCTCTTTCTAATGATAGACTTAAAAACAAAAAGGAGAGACTACATGGAGAGAAAATCATTGCCCAAGCGGTTCCATCTGGCATTATTCTTTACTTTCATTTGCATTTTTATCTGGTCTGCCATTGAACCGGCCGACCGCTTCACCTGGTGGCTGGAAGTTCTCCCTACTCTTATCGGTATCGTGCTTATTGTTACAACGTATCGTTCCTTCCGCCTTACGTCCCTGCTCTATTTCCTAATTTGGCTACATGCTATTATTCTTGTAGTTGGAGGTCATTACACGTACGCGGAAGTACCCTTGTTCGATTGGGTACGGGATACGTTCGGCTGGGAACGCAATCATTATGACCGCCTGGGTCACTTTGCTCAAGGCTTCATTCCGGCCATTCTTGTACGGGAAATTCTTGTGCGTACATCTCCATTGCGGCATAGCTCCTGGCTTCCCGTACTTGTTGTAAGTGTTTGTCTTGCTTTCAGCGCCCTTTTCGAACTTTTTGAATTTGCGGTCGCATTGGCAACAGGAACCGCCTCTGAAGCTTTCCTTGGTACACAAGGAGATGTATGGGACACGCAATGGGATATGCTGTTTGCCCTTATTGGAGCTACGGCATCCTATATTACCTTGCATAAACTTCACGACCGTTTTTTGAATTACGTACTTAAAGCCCCAGAATAAACTCAAGAGCTTATCGCGCTTTCATGCGGTAAGCTCTTTTTTTGTAAAGATACAGTAAACTTTCAGTAAATGCTATAGGTTTTTCTCCGTTGTTTTCTTATAGTTTTATACGAAAGATGTTAAACGAAAGGTTGGGTTCACAAGTGCAGGATACGATCATCGAAGAATTAAAAACAGAAATTACTGAACTGGTTAACATGGTACGCGATAATTTTTTGTTGGCCACCAAAGCATTCGAAGAAAAAGATACGACTGTTGCAGGGGAAATCATCGCAAGGGATGACAAAGTAAATATGCTTACAGAAGGAATCTCCAAGCGCAACCTTTCGGCCATCGCGTTGCAAGCACCGGTCGCAACCGACCTTCGCATGCTGGGTGCTTACCTAAAAATCGTCACAGACCTGGAGCGAATCGGTGACTTGGCTGTAAGTATCGCAAAAGCCGTAATACGTTTAGAGAAAACAAAGCAAGCACTGCCTCTGTTCGATATCATCCATATGTCCAACGAAGTGAACAAAATGATGAATCTTGTTATTCATTCTTTCCTATCTGAAGACATCAGTGAATTGCGTTCATTGAATGAAAAAGATGATGTAATCGACTCCTTGCATCGCCAAAACGTAGAAAAGATCGAGGAAGCGCTTGAGGTACAACCGCACAATTTCAGAGAAGCGATTCAATACATTAAAGTACTGCACGCTTTGGAGCGTATCGGTGATCATATTACGAATATCGGTGAATGGACGGTGTATATGAAAGTCGGCAATATCGTTGAATTGAATCATTGATTCATTTTATAATTTTTAGCTATATGACGCCAAGGGTACTGATTATCCATAAAGGAAGAAAAAAGAATCATGGTACCGCATTAATTTGGATAATACCGGATAATCAGCACCCTTGAAAACATTAAGAATGTATGAAGTTGCTTCTCAGACATTTTGTGTTCGTCATCAATAAAAGAAAAAAAGCTCCACAGTAAGAAGAAAAAGTATAAACAAAGACAGACGTAAAATGTTTCGTAACACATCAGGTGCGCTAGACTCAGGCCCTGCTACAGAGCTAGCTAGATGTCCCAAACGATTGAAGCGGAACACCTCGATAGCGCATGTTACAAGTAAACCATATACACTTGTCTTTACGACAGATTGCTTCAAAAAGAAGAGTGAAAAAACGATGAATATAAAAGGAAAAAACGCGAGAAGGAGCATCACCTCTTTCTCCACCTTTCTTCTAAAGTAACATAAAATACAATACCTTCCCTTGTTGAATCACTTCATAACCTTTTTCGAGTTTGCGCCTTAAAACCCTTCAAAAATCTACCACTTTGTTATTTATATAAGACCCTATGCTGTTATCTCCGATTGTTAACTCCATGACAGGATGTTACCATATGGCGTATAGTTAAGTTGATCAGCAAATAAAGTAACACTTCTGTCAGCTTAGGGATTTTACTGCCCGTTGGACCGGGATAAATATACACAGTGGGAGAGATACATATGCACAAATGGGCTTACTTGTTCATTGCTGCGGGAGCGGCACTCTGGGGCGTCATTTCGATATTTGTCCAATTTTTATACTCCTGCGGTTTTACCGCACTTCAAGTAGTCGCTATCCGGGCAATTAGCTCTGCACTTCTTCTGGCAGGGTATGTAGCATGGCGAAATCGGTCATTATTAAAGATAGCACCAACAGATATAAAGTATTTTATCGGAACCGGCCTTTTTAGCATTGTATTCTTTAACTGGTGTTATTTTACTGCCATTAAGGAAACATCAGTCTCAGTCGCCGCCATTCTATTGTATACGGCTCCGGCATTCGTTACCATTCTCTCACGCATATTGTTTAAAGAATGGCTAACTACAAGAAAAGTGACGGCATTGCTCATTACCTTTCTTGGCTGTTCATTCGTTATTGGCCTCTTCCCTTCCACCGGCGATTCGGTTTCCTTGTATGGACTTACAATTGGGATCGGAGCAGGATTCGGCTATGCGCTGTACAGTATTTTTGGCAAATTTGCCCTGAAAAAGTATCATACGTTAACCGTAACAACATACACCTTCCTCGTTGCTGGGATAGGCATTCTCCCTGTCAGTCATTTGTGGACGTCCGCGCATCTGTTTCTTGATTGGAAGGTAATCGGCTACAGCATCGGATTAGGACTATTTCCTACCGTGCTCGCTTATTTGCTCTATACGTACGGATTATCCCATGTCGAATCAAGTCGCGCTTCCATTACTGCTACAGTCGAACCGATTGTCGCTGCATGCGTCGGTATCATTCTTTTCGGGGAAATGCTTACCATCTGGCAAATTTTCGGTATCCTGCTCGTCATTGCCGCCGTAGCAAGTGTACAGAAGCCGGAACAGAAAAGAGAACCAAAAGCATGTACATGAGACCTTTTCACAATTTCAACACAACCTGCTAGTATAATGGATATGCACAAGCGTTAGAACACATAAGATTATAGGAGGAAAGAGGTCGTAACTATGAAAAAAATAATCATCTTTCTAATAGCTGCCCTCACGATGATGACCACACAGGTGTCTGCCCATTCTCGCATGGTAGACAGTTCGCCTAAGAGCGGAGAAGTAATGACAAAGCCTGTGCAGGAAATTACAGTAACATTCAGTGCAAACATCGAGAAAGTAGGCAAGATAGAAATTAAAAACGAGCAAGGAACAAATATTCCGGTAAGCAAGGTTGATGCTGGCAACGCTACATTAAAAGCGACATTGGACAAACCACTTCCGAATGGAACCTATACGGTAAACTGGATGAATATCGGGGAGGACGGACATAGCCTACGAGGTGATTTCTCCTTCCAGGTAAATGCACCAAAAGAAGAACCGAAGGCTGAGAATCCGGCACAGTCGAAAGCGGATGAACAGTCCGAAGCACAACCAACCGATTCACAAGAAACAAGTCCAGCGGCCGACGGGCAATCGAACACGTCTCTTTTCATCGGTCTTATTATTGCCGTCGTTCTACTCGCCATCATTGTTACTTTTATTATTCGCAAAAAACGTTCATAAATAAGAAAAACCGCAGGAAAAATACCTGCGGTTTTTCTTATTTATGAAGTGGCAAAATGTATCTTAACGTATAATATCCATGTTTTATCAACGCTCCCCCATCGCCAGTAAAACTCGGATTTGGAACGTTAAGGGGGAGCTGGACACAAAATTCAACTTTTTTATGGCTATCCTATTTATTATCTCGGGAAAAAGAATGTATAACTTGTCATCGAAAGCTCTATAACAAATTATACATTTACTCATTTCAAATCACCTGCACATAGTGATGAGTAGTTCATTTTTAAATTCCATGCTTACTACTTACAACCTGATAAGATCCTTCCGTTTCCCATGACAGCGGCTCATCCAACATAAATTTATTCAGTACATTTCCAACTATCCGAGAAACATTATTATCATAATTGTTGTAAGATAGGCTCCCAAGGAAAGCGATTGAGCCCGTTGAAAAAACGGCTCCTCCATTTGGTGTCGGGAAATAAGTCATATCAGCTCGAACTCTTGGGTTCTCAGCACCACCTAAACCAGGACCGGGAGAAAACATTTCTTCTGTAACTGGATTGTACGTATTAGTATGACCTTCAGAAGACGCAAGGAGCATAGTCTCTGGTGGGGTTCCAAGTGAAAGATCATACGCATCGATTTCAAGCCCTGCCGCACCTCCGCCAACTAAGCCAAAATTGCCGATCAACTCGTCTGCACCGACCCCCTCGAAAATCCATGAAACTCTTGGATCAAAGCTATCAGGGTTTCGACGATAATAGGAGGACACATCAAATCCTTGAGCCACAAACCCAACTCCGGTAAGTTTTTGAGGAGCCCTTCCTCTATGCCTCCAAATTCCACCATATTCTCCGCTAAAGCTCAGATGTAATTCTCCCGCTTCAGCCTTCCATGTATTTACAGCGTGTTTTTTGCGGACCTCTATGATTTCCGGTTTTTCTGGACTATATTGAATAATCCAATAAAAACCATTAGCACCTAAATACATAAATCTTCCACCAAGATGTTGGTATTCTTCAATACCATCTAACATATTTTTCGAGTAATATTCTGGGTGAGAGCCGGTAAGCACGACATTATATGGTTCTAGAAGGTCAACTCCTTCTTCATGAAGATCATGATCCGTAATGACATCAAAGTCATATCCCATTTCTGTCAACCAATCTACCAAATGTAGATCGGCATTGAATTGCCATAATGAAGGAGATAGGTTAGTTTTAACTTTTGGTCTCATGTTGAGTATAGGTCGAAGCGGAGATGAATAACATGTACCACTACCATCCGAATGTGTCTCGTATGTGGAATGCCCATATTCCCAATGTTCCATAAGGTACATGTCATGTTGTTCTATAATGGGGGCTCTCGCAGTCATCAATTGGGTAAGAGGACCATCATGAAATTTTGTGTTTGCATAAGCGAGATAACTAGCAGTTGGTATCAAAAATGCAATTTTAGCCGTGGCTGTTCCTTTTTTAGGTCTTACGAAAAAAGGAACATAGTCTTCATCTGCTCCAGCTTTCACATGTGCCGCATAAACGCCACTCTTAAAGTTATCAGGGATGTCAAATTCAAAATCCACCTCCCACTGGGCATCAGTAAGGTCATCATCGTGAAAATGAATCGCACCATATTGATCCGGGGCATGAATAAAATTATGCTCATCACCTGTCCAATTGTAACCTGTCATTGCTCGGGCTGGTAAATTACTAGTTGTTCCATGTAGTTTGTTCTTTGATTTATCTATAATCTTGCTAGGTTCTTCTATTCCATTGCGACCAATGTTATCTGCAAAGTCCCATGCTGCTACTAAATCATCAAAAGGAGCCTCTATACATTGCTCCATTTCTTGTTGTGTGAGTGAACGATCGGCAAGACGTGGTCTATCTATTTTTCCATTATATATACCTTTTACAATGTCCTTTCTGGATGTCTTACTTTCTAGATATCCTGCTATAATAAAAGGAGCTTCATTTTCAGTTTCAGGTTTTAGTTTTATAACTTCTGTACGATGTGCTGTCAGTTTTTCTAGAGAATAACGAAGAGAAAATCTACCATTAAATGTCTCAACTATAGGTTTTTGAAATACGGTTACTGTACCGGTTGATGTATCAAAAGACGCTCCTACAAAAAACCAGCATCTTTCCACTAATTTTTTCCCAATGCTTATTTTCTCAACCTTCCCACTACCGTCTCCAATCCACAAAGCGAGGCATCCACCTTTATCTATAAACAGACCATAGCCAGCTTTTGTTTCATCATTCCATTTCGTCAGAAGTCCTTGAACCCCTTTATCTGGTGTGGTTGGCCAAATCATAGCTTGTAAAGAAAAACTATGAATATCTCTAAATAAAGGATCATCTGGAACATGTACATACGATCCACTGTGAATTTTCTGTCTTCTTCCTTTATATTCTTTTTTAATATTTGTATCGATCGGTTTAATCTTAAGTCCTGGTCCCTCAGGGTTTATATCCCCGTGGATCAATTGAACGATTTCAGCCTGGTATTTCTCATGATTTTCACAATTAATCATAAACTTGATTTTTTGCCCCGGTTCTACTCTAAGTTTGTCTGCATAACCATTAATAGTCACGATTTAACACTTCCTTTATAGTAGTTTATACTTCAACCCCATATTTTTTTAATCTCTTAAGAAAAAGTCCATGTTCAGCTGCTTCTACTGAGTCGAAACTTTCATCCAAAAATATGGTAGGACGTTTGCCTCGCTCACCTGGATATTCTCCTAAATGCCATTCCTCTTCTGGTTTAGTACAAATAATGACATCTTTTCCTTCCAATTGTTCATGGTGTCTTCGAAAATATCTCAAAACGAGACCAAGATTTTCACTATGTTTACCGATGGGATTCATTCTGTGTTCTTCTATTAGTTCTTTTGTGATAAGTGGTTTTATTACTGTTTCAAAAATTCTTTTGTCTATATCCAAGTAGACAGCACTATCTTTAGTTTTTTCAGTCATATTCTTCCCTCCATTATTAATTTTGTTGTTAATGTGGCAGTCATTTGATCGGAATAGGCATTATTGGTAATGCAAATCTTGATTAAGTTTAATATCACCTCCCCGGATACCTTAAACGTATCTCCATAAATAGTATTTGTCGTCTTATCTTTTATGGTTGATAATGATAAAATCCCATCCAGATCAGCTCCCTTCATTTTTTATCCGCAAATCTATTTATCCCTGTAATGAATTAACCACTGATGCTATCGGCTATTAATTAAATTTATTTATTTTTATCTATATAAATTACACTTGATAGTTTGACAGGGGGAGTGTGGTTGGAAGGAGGCGATTCGGAAAAAAGAAGAGGTTGGATGCACCCTGCGATCCGGCAAAAAAAAGCCACTATGTCTTTTTCCGACCGCTCTCGCCCACCGCCCTTCCTTCTTCTCTTACCTCTCATCATAAAAATTTGTCGATGTATCAAATCAGATGTATATAGATGTATATCAGTACTCGTTACTTCACATTCTCTTCTTTAATTAAAAACTTATACAAAAAAGCACTTTGAATTAGCTCTACTTCATTGTAGAACTGTTTCAAAGCACCATTACTTTGATAACTTATGTACTTGTTTATAATGAACCATATCGAAGGTAGATTTTTTTACATCAAAAATATTTAAAATAATTTAAATATAAAAAATATTATTTTTATTTAAATATTATAATATATGTGATAATTTGTAAATAGTTTAACGAAAAATTGTTAGGTTGTCGTGCTCGCTTCTTGCTCCAGCCAAGCGGCCGTGTCCCAATTAAGCAAACTTCTCCATTGCACTCATAGTAACATCGGCATTTTGAACAAACTATAGACTCTTTACCAACATAATTTTTTCATTTGAATAAAGAAAATACTTGACTCTTTAGATAAGTATTTATATTCTAAACTACAGATTAGTTGTTTTGAGCGAGCGCTCGGTCGATAATGCTATTTCAGCAGGTATCCCTTCTCACTACCATAAAAAGGAGGGATAAGCACAACTTTTATCATGGAAATGAAATGGAAGTATTAAGGGCATTCCCTATGTCGCTGAACTTTTGTCGGTACATTAAATAGCTATTGGAGGGGTTAAGATGTCAAACAAAGATATCGTACTCTACACTGAAGAAAAAGGAATCGCAAAAATTACACTAAACAGACCGGAAGTACTAAATGCTTTAAACCGAGATGTACTAGAGCAGCTCTCATCCATCATGGACAGAATTAAAATTGATGATAGCGTAAAGGCAGTGATACTTACCGGTGCCGGAGAAAAAGCATTTTCCGCTGGTGCGGACATTCAGTTTCTCAATAAAGCTACTCCTCTGGAAGTAAGGGATTTAGCACGGTTAGCTGTTACAGTTAATAATAAAATTGAGTCATTGGGTAAAGTAGTTGTTGCTGCTATAAATGGATTGGCACTAGGAGGTGGGCTTGAGTTAGCTGAATCCTGCACGCTCCGGTTTTCAGCTAGCCATGCTAGATTAGGACATCCTGAAGTCCGTATTGGAGCCATTGCCGGTTTTGGGGGAACTACGAGGCTTCCCAGACTTATAGGTAAGGGACGTGCTGTAGAACTGTTGCTCACCGGAAACTCGATAAGTGCAGACGAAGCTTACAGAATTGGACTGGTTAATAGGATTGTTGAGCCTGATAAGTTACTATCGGAAGCTGAAACCCTTATCCTAGAAATTCTGTCTCAGGCTCCTCTTGCAGTAAAAATGACTTGGGAGGCAATCCATCGGGGCTGTAATCTAACTTTAGAAGAATCCTCACTTCTCGGTGCAGATTACTTCGGTCTAATCGCTTCCACAGAAGATTTCAGAGAAGGAACAAAATCATTCTTAGAAAAAACTAAGCCATCCTTTAAAGTAAGATAGTTATATCAAAGCTTATTTTTGCAGACTTTACATGGAGAGGTGGGCATGGCAAGCTAATTCACCTAGCGAAATTTTATGGTATCGCCCGTTTCGTAAGACTCCATGCCCATAGAAGCTCCATGTAAAGCCGACTACCAGCGAGATGTTTCCAGTTTTTTATTCTTTTTCCCTTTGGTACAAGCTCTCGATAACCTCGTACAGAAGCGATGCAGCAAGTTTTACTGTGCGACCATCTTCGTCAAGCTCTGGATTAATCTCGGCAATATCGAAGCTAGTCACCTTCTCGCTTCGGATCGCTTCTTTCAACAGACGTCTTAGCATCTTTGGTTCTAGGCCAAACGGTTGCGGCGCGCTTACGCCCGGCGCCCAGCTTGCATCCAGCACATCACTGCACAGCGTAAGCATAACCGCCTCATTTGCATCTATAAATGCTCGAATTCGCTCTATCACGTGTTCAGGGCCGGAAGAATAGATTTCATCTTCGCAAATATATTCGCAACCGTACTGCTCGGCCGTTGCAAATAAATGCTTTGTGTTACCGCTTCTTTGAATTCCAACACACATATAGTGGAACGTCTTGTTCTCTGCAGCAAGCTCATCACCGATCTGTCGAAACATCGTACCTGAACTCACGGTTTGATCATACGGACGCATATCAAAATGCGCGTCAAAATTAAGGATACCAATGAATTTTCGATTTTCTAGATGTCTCTTCTCACCTACATAATGCCCGTATGCCACTTCATGTCCGCCGCCGATAATGATGGGAAAGATGCTTACATCCAACATTTTTTTAACCGCTTCTCCCAACTCATCCTGTGCCGTTTCTAGCTCTTTATCATCACAGCTTATATTGCCAAAATCATATAAAACGACCGACTCGCCAAAATGCCATGGAAGAGAAGCTAACGCTTTACGGATCGCATCAGGGGCCTTATAAGCACCTATTCTTCCTTTATTTCTGCTTACACCTTCGTCACATCTGAAACCGATAAGCCCGATGGCCGTGCCGCTGTGCTTTCCCTCAATCGACGATAAATCTTGTATTCTAACAACCTGATGCAGCCTGAACATATCTATTTCCGTCTTACTGTCTATTCTTCCCGCCCAGCATTTTTCGTCTGTTACTGTATACATTCGTATCCCCTCTTTTCTTTTTGGAAAAATATCTTGCTCCTTTTACTGCTGTAAAGCGGTTTCACATCTGCGCACTTTCTTGCGAAGCTTCTTATATTCACTTTACAATATAAACAATATTCACTCTATCTATAAAGTAAAAATATTATTATTATGTAGAACTTTTATCTATCTTAAAAAGAGTATCTTGTATGCGTAATATTCATAAAGGAGAGTGACAAATGAAATATACTGCTAAATTTTGTCCTAATAACTGTGAGAAAGAAATAAAGCAAGTAAAAGATAAACTTGGGCAATTACCTGATATTGAGATAGTTGATGATTTTTGCGTACTTTACTGTGGTCAATGTCTGGTGCAGCCTTTCACCTTACTTAACGGTAAGAATATTGCCGCCGATAATGCGAAAGATCTGCTGGAAAAAATTTACGCATACATGGAGGAAGCAAAAGCCAAATGTTAAGGTATTACAGCGGCCGTGGTATTTTTCCCGGTCGCTTTACTTTGAAAGAATCAAGCCTGAATTTTTTTGTATTCCTCTTACCTGCTTACCAAAAAGCATTTTTCTGTGTCATGGGACCCCATCTTCCGATGGTTACACGACACGGTGTTTTCCTAAAGCCATCAGAACATATTTTAGAAGAACTGGCAAACGTAAGGGAACCTATCGTCTTATGTGCACATAGCCATATGCCAAGAAGCGTCTACCTGTCTAATGGTCAGCTCATATGGGCACCATGAAAAGCCGTTGCTTACTCGTGGTTCACATAGGAAGTACGAGAGACATACACAGGATGCTTAGATACAATCTTTTTCCCGAAAGAAGGATTGTGCTGACTGGAATAAAATCTCTGCTGTCTTTATTACCGAATCAAAGTCTACCCATTCTACAGGTTCATGTAAACCAAAGCCTGTTGGACCGATATTCACTGTAGGAATGCCTGCTTGCTGGAATATCGCAGCATCTGTCCATACGCCCCAGCCTACACGTTGTACATCTCGATTCATCACGTTCTGAAAAGCTTGTTCCACACTTTTCGCTATTTTCTCATTCGGCTCGCAATAAAAGGAAGGACGGCTAAAATACCAGTCAATTTTAGCATCATGGCAGCCTTTATAAACAACTTCCTCTATTTCTCTTTTTACATTCTCTATATCCTCAGATGGAAGAGTACGCCTCTCAATATGAATAGTACATTCAGATGCATAAGTGGAAACGCCGGTACCACCTTGAATAAGGCTTACGTGCATAGAGGCCGGCCCTACAAGATTTTCCGTTCTATTTCGCAATGTAGTTTGCTCTAGCTCATTTAAACCTACAAGAATACTTCCCATTTTAGAAATGGCACTCTCACCGATATCCCAGCGGCTTCCATGAGCGCTTTTCCCTTGTGTAACCACCTTCCCCCAGAGAAATCCCTTGTGTGCTACTACCATGTTCAAATCGCTTGGTTCAGTTAAGATACATGCATCTGCTTGATGTTTTTGTACGAAGTCGTCCGCACCAATACTCACATATTCTTCATCACAAACAAGAGCAAGAATAACCTTTCCTTTGAAATTCCAATGCTTAGCTAGGGCAGCCGCCGTGCTCAAGACTGCCGCAAGTCCTCCTTTCATATCACAGCTTCCACGCCCGTATACTCGATTCCCCTCAACTTTAGGCTCGAAAGGTGGAATGGTCATTTCCTCAACACCTACAGTGTCTAAATGTGCACATAAGCACAATACCGGGCCATCTCCCTCCCCAATTTCAGCATACACATTAGGACGACCTGGCACTACTTCTTCTATCCGAGCTTTGATTTGGTGATGAATCAACCAGTCTCTCACATATGTCGCTATTTGCATTTCGTTGTTATCTTGTTCTGGAGCAAGATTTGGATTAATAGATGGTATTCGAATCATTTCACGTAAAAGATGGAGCATTTCTGAATGGTTAAAAGGTGACATGATTTCGCAACCTCCTTACTTATCTTGTTTTACTTGTGTGGTATATTCCTGAATACGTAAAAGACTACGTTTCCAGTTTGCTTCAACTATATTAAGGGCTAACGGCAGATTTTTTTGTTCCAACGCTTCTATCATCCGGTTATGATCATCACAAGAAAGCTGGACATCTGCTGCCTTATCAAAATAGTACAGCTCTAATCGCTTTAGCTTTTGCTTTACTCCTGTGAGAATGCGTGTAAGCTCCTGGTTTCCGGAAAGCTCAATATAAACAGAGTGGAATTCATTGTCTACCTCTAGCGCCTTTAATTGGTCTCCTTCTTCCATCGCATTTCTAAGTTTTTGATTCGTTTCTACCATCATTTGCAGATGTTGATGGTTTATTTGCTCGAAAGCTTGTTCCATAGCCAGCCGTTCAAGAGACCATACAATAGAGTAAAGTTGAAATGCATCATGAAAGTCGATAGGAGATACTACGGTTGAACGATTAGGCTTAGTCCGTACGAATCCCTCGTCTTCTAGCCGTAACAAAGCCTCTCGTATAGGTGTTCGACTTACACCCAATTGTTCAGCTAATTCTTTGTCACGTACTTGTTGACCAGGCTCAAGCTTCCCCTGTACAATCCAGTCTCGTATAATTATATAGGCTTCTTCGCGAACGAACGTACGCCTAAGCTTTTCTGTAGAATGTGAAGATACCAACAATAAAACCTCCTTGACAAAATATCCATTATGCTATTCACTAATATGTAATATATCACATATCAGTTTGAAATTCCATTTATTTTCTAGGAGGTCCATCCATGGGAGAAATCAATTGGCAACTGAATCGACACAAGAGTCCTCACCCCTCTGCTTTTTCTGTGGTGAATAAAGAGGAAATAAGGAAGGCGATGCGGTTCCATCAAACCGTTCCAGATTATGCACCTACTCCTCTTCACTCGTTATCTTCATTAGCTAATGAATTAGGCATTCAACGTATTTTTGTTAAAGATGAATCTTATCGATTCGATTTAAACTCTTTCAAAGTGTTAGGCAGTTCATATGCCCTGGCAACTTATTTAGCCAGAACACTCCAAACAGATGTAAATTCCTTCTCTATAATAAAAGAAAAAGTAAAATCCTTGCCTGTACATACCTTTGCGACAGCGACAGACGGGAATCATGGTAGAGGATTGGCTTGGTCTGCCAAAATGCTGGGTCAGCGCTCTGTCGTTTATATGCCAAAAGGGTCTTCCGCCTATCGCCTACAAATGATTCGGGATTTAGGTGCTCAAGCAGACATTACAAATAATGATTATGACGATACGGTGCGTTTTGTCTCTCAATTGGCAGAGCAACAAGGATGGACGCTTGTGCAAGATACGGCCTGGGAAGGTTATACTGACATCCCTACTCTTATTATGCAAGGATACTTAACGATTATTGGCGAATTCCTGGAACAGTTTACAGCTATGGAGAAAAAGGGGCTGACCCATGTAATCCTTCAAGCCGGTGTAGGCTCATTTGCTGGAGCAATGGCCGGAGCATTACAACAACTGACGAAGACGCCGATAAAATTCATCATAGTCGAACCAAACCAAGCGGATTGTTTCTATCAATCTGCACGTACGGAGGATGGTTCTTCAAAAGCTGCAAGCGGAAATCTTTCTACGATTATGGCTGGCCTATCTTGCGGCGAAACGAACCCGATTTCATGGGATATTTTAAAGAATATAGCGGATTGCTTTGTTTCTTGCCCTGATCGTGTAGCCGCTAGCGGAATGCGTATCCTTGGGAACCCATTACATACTGATCCTCGAATCGTTTCCGGGGAGTCTGGAGCTGTTCCCCTTGGATTATTATTTGAACTATGTAGAAACCCTCTTCTAGCTGAACTGAAGAAATTGCTTGCCTTGGATTCTTCTTCTCGGGTGCTTGTAATTAATACAGAAGGTGATACTGATCCAGAAAATTATCGAAAAGTGTGTTGGGATGGAATGTACTCAAATAACAGGGAATAAGAATAATACGACGTTCTATCATGCTGTAGAGAAAAACCGGAATTTGGCCAAATACGGCTATATTCCGGTCTTTTCCAGGCGGCTATCTTTTTTCATTATTCAACTACACCGTACGTTAGAATCTCTACCGTCGGAGTAACTGTAACAGTTGCCTTTGAAAACGCCTTCGGCCAATTGTTCTCGACCTTTTTCCAATATTGATATTGCTGTGCGCGGGCCTTCCATCCAAATCCAAATGGATCTAACTTACGTGCTTGCACTTTTTTTATTAATCCGTTGAGTTCTTTTTCAAGTTGATCGGTAATAACAGCAGCCAAACGTTCCTGATCTTTTTTCATATCCACATCAAATGTACGCTCTGACAGTACCACGGTACATTTCATCTTCATATCAAAGAAAAAACGGTCATCCTTATGTTCAACTGAAATCTTGTGGCCTATGTCACTCACATTTACCGTTATATAATCCGTTCCTTTTGTGTCCTGAAGGACGTTTGGTTTCTTAAATGAAAGACGAGGCATACGAACCGTAAACACTACGGGCATTTTCGCTTTCTTCTGCAACATAAGGAGCAACGCACTTTCCCGCCGACTTAGCGACATGACATATTTCCCTTGTTTATTCAGCAGTGCAGATCCAGTTACCACGAGCCCTTTTTCTTCTTTTTTTATTTCAGAAATAGCGGGCGTAATTCCCTTATCGAAAAGGAGAATATGAGCATCCTGTGCCGTGGTAAAAACAGTATTATTATACTTCTTCCCCACATCAATGACTTCTGTTAGATAAAGAGGGAGTATAGGTTTATCTGTAAATTCACTGTTCATAACAGAAGAAATCGAGTCCTTTACAGCCACGATTCGCATCGTTCCTGTATTTTTCGGATCGCGGTAGATAACATCGAGATACGGCATAAGGCCTTGTTTTTTTAGCATTCGCTCGCTAAACATAAGCACTTGCAGCTTTCCGGGACTTATTATCCCGGGACTTGTACTGTTAAATACTTCTCTTCCCTGTCTGTTTGTATGTACCTTGGACCCGTATACTTGAAACATTTTTTCTGACTCTTTACTAAAGTTAGGGCTTGCCTGGTACATCATCAATTGATGATCTTCAGTCATATCAAAAGCATAGACTAACGGCATCGTCGTATCCTCTACATTCACCCGATCTCCACAACCCGATGCGATTACGAGCAGCAAGCACGCGAGGATTGCTTTTGTACGCTTTGCCATCTACATTCTCCTCCTCTTCCAACGCATATACATGGTGATGTACAGAAAAAACAAAAAGGGAAAGGCATAGATAACAAAATAGCTGACCTGACTCCACCATGTACCTAGATCTTCAAGCTCGTTATACGTTGGCATATAGAAAAAGGAAGCTGTAATAAAAAGGAACAACAACATATAAGTAGGGAGTTGCCAATTTCTTTTACTAAAGAGCTGCCCCATACTGTTTGTGATAGATAAAGCATATGGAATGATCGATGTTGAAAGAATGAAAAGGTAAAACGACAAAAAAATAATTTCAAATCGCTCAAGAAAGGGAAGCTGAAGCGGCTTTACTAAGGTGAGCGAAGGCCATAAATAATGCGTAACCCCGTCTGGGCTAAAATACAAAAAACAAATCAATGTAATATGAAGATACACGACAAGGCTAAGGCTATTAGCAATGACAATCCCTTTTGCAGCATTCTGTTTACGTTTTAGATACGGATAGAGAATAAACGCCAATTCAAACCCAAGAAACGCCACCACAGTTGTTTTTACTGCATCAAAGACAGGAAGCCACCCTTCCTTCAATACAGGCAACATGAAATCCAAGTGAGCATTTTTTAACGGGATCGTCAATAAAACGGGTATCCAAAGTGTGAAGAAAAAGACAAATTCCGCGTATCGAGCTAGAATTCGAACGCCACCGCAGAGAATCATATAGGTTGGAATCAGAAAAAGAATCACTAATACATAATTACGGGTTTGAGGCAAAACCCAGACTTGGGTCACCAATACTGCAAAATAAAGAAGAACAATAACAGACAGCAGGGAATACAAAACCCAGATAATCAGCCATGTTTTTCCGAGCCATCTCCCAAGATAGCGTGTAAGTACATCAAGCAAGGTATCTCCCGGGTGCTTGGACATAATACCAACAATGCATAGGCTAACAATGGTTGTGAGGGACCAACCAATGATAATTGATATCCACCCGTCTGAGCCCGCTTTCTTCGCCACATCTGCTGGGAGCGTCAGGATACCGGTTCCTAGTTGAGTTCCATGAATGGCGAGGATATATTGCATAAGCGTAATCTCATTCTTTATAGGTTTGTTCATGTATCCTTCCAACCTCTTTTCAGCAGGCTCTTGATACACAATTAGGCGAAGCACATTTATATTGAAAGCGATTTTATCAGCAAGCCATCTATATACGCAAGCACCTTTTTATGCTACTTTCCTGTATTTGTTACTATGTGAAATTGGATATAAAAATATACTTTGTATATAATCGGTTTAATTTGGGGTTATTTGGGAGGGCATTAATTAGCAAGAGGGTTAAAAAGAAGGAAAGGGGAAAAAGAGGAAGTCGTATAAATGAATTGCTTGTGATTGAAGATGCGGGTATCGTTCTTATTACGATAGGGCCAACGATATAATGAGGATTGTGCGAGAGAACTTCAACCATTTAACATATGAACAATTTGTCAACGAACAATTGAGAGCCCTAGCTGAGAAACGAATACAACAAGATTGAAACAGGGGATGTTGCATGTTTGAAAGTCCGCAAACGAAAAACAAATGGAAACAATTATTCTGGATTGTCGTCGGAGTGAACGCTACTGTCATCATAGGAATAATATGGTTGTTTTTTCTCCCTTCTCCCGACATCAATCCTCCTCCTATACAAGAGCCGAACGAAAAAGGGACTGAATTTACCGTATCTTCTACTAAACAAAACTTGAATCAGCTAATGAACAACTACCTGAATACACTATCAAAGAATACGCCTCTTGCTTATACAGTCTCTCTAGGCGAAGACGTCCAATTACGGGGATTTATCGATGTTTTTGAGAGAAAAATTCCGCTTATCGCAACGTTTGAGCCAATCATGCAAAAAAACGGCGATCTTGTATTACGACAAAAATCAATTGCGATAGGCAGACTTCATCTGCCAAAAAGAGCGGTGCTTGAATATGTACGAGATAATTACCCTATGCCTGAATGGATTGGTGTGAATCCGAGTCAGGAAAATATGTACGTAGCCGTTACGAAGATGAAAACCAAAAGCGACTTTAAAATAAAAGTAAAGGAATTTAACCTTACACAAAATCAGCTAATCTTTACCATTAAGGTTCCAAATAAAGCGTTCGGTTTTTAAGATGTTGATACAACTATGCATAGAAATACATTCGGGTTGTGGAAACTTCCCTTTTTCCACAACCCGTTTTATATACGATGTGTCCTCGCTTTACCCTCTCCGCTCGCATACTGCTTTCTCTAATCGAAGCATCGCTTCTTCAAGCATGGCACGAGAGCAGCCGAAATTAATCCGTTGGAAACCTTCTCCCCCTGTGCCAAACGATGCCCCATTGTTAAGCCCTAGTCGAGCCTCTTCTACCATGAATTGTTTCAATTCGCCCCCAGAAAAACCAAGCCTACGGAAATCGAGCCATCCAAGATACGTTGCTTCCGGCACTCGCATTCGTATTTGTGGTAGCCTCTCCTGTAAGAATCGCTCTATGTATACTGCATTTCCCTTTAAATACACAAGCAATTCTTCAAGCCATTCTTCTCCTCCCTTATAAGCGGCAATGCATGCTTCAATACCAAACAGGTTAACATGATCAGTTCCGGCTTTCCTAATTGAAGCCTGCAACCTTTTCAACAGCTCAGCATTCTCGGTGAATGCAATCGAGGTAAACAGCCCCGCTACGTTGAATGTCTTGCTCGGAGAGAGAAATGTAATGCATCTCTCAGATGCCTCTGGTCCAAGTGAAGCAAAAGGAATGTGTGTATCCTTTCCATATACGAGATCAGCATGAATTTCATCTGTTAGAATGAGGATATCCCGTTCGGCGCAAATCGCCGCTACGTGCACAAGCTCTTCTTTTGTCCATACTCTTCCTACAGGATTGTGGGGATTGCACAAAATCAGCAGCTTCGTTCTGTCATCGATTTTGCTCCGTAAATCTTCGAAGTCCATCACATAGTGTCCATCCTGTTCGCGCAATGGATTCTCGATAACATGACGACCACGACTTAACGCGACATTGAAAAATGGCGGGTATACAGGCGGTTGTACAATGATATTATCTCCAGGCCGGGTGAATGCTTCTACTGCTGCATTCAAGCCCGACTCGACACCCGAGACAGCCGTCATCCACTCAGGCTGAACCTTCACGTTAAAACGACGTGTCATCCACTGGGAAGCTGCTTCAAAAAGTGCTTGTGGCGTCCCAGGATAACCATATACCGGATGTCGGGCACGTGCAACTAATGCTTCCGTTACGCACGGCGGAGAAGCAAAGTCCATATCAGCTACCCATAATGGTAAAACATCTCCCGTGCCGAATATACTTTGAAGGTAGTCCCATTTAATAGAGTTTGTAGCTGTACGATTTATCGCTGTATCAAAATCATATTTCATGGATAATGTACACCCTCCAACTTTTTAATCTATACTATAGTATTTTCCAGCATAATGTGTAAAATCCTTTTTTGTCGATGGCTATGTTTTTCAAAAATTGTGCGCAGTATTTTTATACTATATTATTCATATTATAGCCGCTCTTCTATTTTCCATGCTTTTCTTATCCCTGCTTTCTCTTTCGCGTAAGAAAGGAAGGAGAAAATCCGGGGCTAGAAAAAGACACATCAGCCTTTCTTCTACCAGATCGTAGGGCACATCCAACCTCTTCTTTTTTCCGAATCTCCTCCTTCCAACCCCACTCCCCTGTCAAAATATCAAGTATAATTTATATAGATAATGCACGAAAAATTAGCGCTGTATTATGTCCACCAAAGCCAAGCGCATTGCTAAGTACAACGTTTACTTCCTTTTCCCTTGCCTGATTAGGTACATAATCCAAATCACAGTCCGGATCAGGGTCTTCTAGGTTAATGGTTGGCGGTATCATACCCGTATAGATGGCAAGCAATGAAAAAATAGCTTCTACCGCTCCAGCCGCTCCCATCATATGTCCTGTCATCGACTTGGTAGAGCTGATAGGAACACGATAGGCATAATCCTGTAGAAAAGCCTTTAGAGCCTGTGTTTCAAATCTATCATTATATACAGTGCTAGTACCATGTGCATTAATATAATCAATATCGTCTCTGTTAAGTTTTGTCTCTTGAAGCGCCAGTTCCATCGCCCGTATGCTGCCTTCTCCCCCAGGGGCAGGACTTGTAATGTGATAGGCGTCCCCTACAGTTGCATAGCCTATAATTTCTCCATAAATACGCGCATCTCTTCGCAGAGCGGAATCAAGCGATTCTAAAACGAGGGCGCCCGCACCTTCTCCCATAACGAGACCATCTCTTTGTCTGTCAAACGGTCGGCAGGCTGTAGCCGGATCCGAATTAGAAGAAATCGCTCCCATGGCGCAAAAGGCGCCGATTCCAAGAGGGGTAAGCGAAGCTTCAGAACCTCCCGCCACTATCGCATCTGCCTCCCCTCGCTGAATTGCGCGAAAAGAATCTCCAATGGCATTGGCCCCCGAAGCGCAAGATAATACCGTGCATGTATTTATACCTTTGGCACCAAGCGCAATCGAGACCTGACTTGCCGCCATATTACAAATAACGGTTGTGGTTGCAAACGGATACAGATTTTTATATCCTCCCTCCTGCAAACTTTTGTAGCTCTCCTCGAAGCTCTCAATACCACCAATAGCTGTTCCGAACCAGACACCAATACGTTCAGGGGAAATATGTTTTCCGATCGTAAGTTCAGCATCGTTTACCGCCATCAGCGAGGCGGCAACGGCATACTGGGCAAAACGATCCATTCGATGTCGCTTGTTGATCTCTATATAATCGGAAAGATCGAAATTTTTTAGCTCTGCAGCGGTTTTTGCGGAAAAATCCGTGCAATCAAACCTTGTAAGCGGCCCAATTCCTGATATGCCGCGGATAGCGGCCTGCCATGTCTCTTTCACTGAATTTCCCATCGGAGTAACTGCGCCCATCCCTGTAATTACAACTCGTTTCATCATATGCATCCCCCTTTATGCTGTTATCCAAATATTGTAATATACTCGTATATTATATCTTTTTTTTCATTTTTCCAAGTCTACCTGTGCAGGAATATGGACATATTCCTCACAGATAGCTTTACAAGATCGGGTACTTCGGTTCGTATTTACAACAAGCAGCAAACTAAGGTTCAATAAGAGCACAACTTTTGGAAGTCTGATGGATAAAAGTCTTCTATGAAGCAGCTAAGAGAAGGTTATGGAAAAAGACTGTGGGGTTATTGATGGAAACTACAGTAGAACGTGGGACGTTAGTCTTGATATACCGGGGAGGATATATCTTTTTTGTGTAATTAAAAGATATTTTAAGTATAGAAATAGGACGGGACCTGATATATATACATCTGATTTAATAAATCGACAAATGTTTATAGTGGGAGGTAAAGACTATACCGAAAAACTTGATGTACGGTTTTACACTCTTCATCTAACACTTTAAGAATAAGATAAGCAATAAGGACCGCATAGAGTTGATTGAATACGGTATTTTCTGTCGTCCTGAATAAGGTTGGAACGTTGAGATACCTTTAATTAAACTACCCTTCAGCCGAACAAAAAAGGACTGCCGAAAGCAGCCCAGCTTATTGAATAATCGTACCATTTATTTTAATAAAGCATTTTTTCTATGAATTTTTCAACAAATAGTAAAGCAATAGCACGAACCCATTATCCTTCGATCCCGAAAAAGGTTATGAAAAAAAGAGTGCCTCCTTATAACCGCTAATTGAGGAATAAAGACATTCTTTTTGAAAATATTTTGCTAGTGTTACTAACACCTATTAATCTTAATACACATCACGTTGGTAACGCCCTTGCTTCTGCATATCATTTAGATATGCTTCGGCCGCTTCATGGGTCATCACACCTTCTTTTTCAATAATGTTAATAAGCGTGTTGTGGACGTCTTTCGCCATATATTGCTTATCTCCACAAACGTAGAAATATGCTCCATTTTCTATCCACTCAAACAATTCTTTGCTGTTTTCAAGCATTTTATGCTGTACATATACTTTTTGCGCCGTATCACGAGAGAACGCAGTCTCTAATCTTGTTAATACCCCATCTTTTTGATATTTTTCTAACTCGTTTTGATAAAGGAAATCCGACGCTACATGCTGGTCTCCAAAAAATAGCCATGATCTACCTGTTGCTTCATTCACTGCACGTTCCTGGATAAAGGAACGGAATGGTGCAATGCCTGTCCCTGGACCAACCATAATAATATCTTTATCTTGAGACTCTGGTAGATTAAAATGTTTATTTTGTTGAATAAATACTGGAAGCGTATCTCCCTCTTGAAGACGTTCAGCACATAAAACAGAACAAACACCTTTTCGTTCGCGTCCGTGAGCCGTGTAGCGTACGGCACCGATGGTTAGATGCACTTCCTCGGGATTAGCGGAAATGCTACTTGCAATTGAATATAGCCGTGGTGGAATTTTTCTTAATAAAGAGACGATCTCTTGGGCAGAAGCTTTCCATGGACCAAAATCACGTAACAAATCAAGCAAATCACGCCCATCGATATATTCTTTCAGTTGATTTATATTTTCATTCGATACAAGCTTTTGTAACTCTTCGTTTTCTGTTAATTCCGCTGCCTGCTGTATAATTTTTTTCGTTAATAACGTAATTTCAAAGTGTGTTGTTAGCGCTTCTTTTAATGGGAGTGTATCACCTTGCTTATTAATTGTAACATCCATTTTTGCATCCCATTTCATTTCCTCAAGAAGAGCAGCCACTAGTTCCGGATCATTTTCAGGGATAATACCAAGGCAATCACCTGGGACATAGGAAAGGTCAGAGCCTTTTAACGATAACTCGATATGCCTTGTTTCTTTACTAGAGCCAGCTCCATTTAAATTTATATTTTTAAGAACTTTTGCTTGAAATGGATTTGTCCTTGAAAATGTTGTTGGCACTTTTTTGACTACAGTAGATTGCATAATATCTTCACCTCAAAAAGTTGTATAAACCTAGGGTAACACAGGAAAAGAAAATCAGATACGTTTTTTTTACATACATTTCTTAATAATAGATATTTGTTAATTATATACATCTCATGTTATAAATTTACATATTCTTGTGGTAGGAGGTAAGAAAAGAAGGAAGGGCGGTGTGGCGGGAGCGGTCGGAAAAAGACACGTCCGCCCTCTTCTTTCTCCATTCCTCCTCCTTCCAACCACGCTACCCTATCAAAATATTAAGTATAACTTATATAGTAAGTTAACAGTCTTATTACACTAACTTGCCTGTTAGTTGAGCAGAGAACAATTTTGTCCAGTAATCATCTTTTTTGTTTAGTAAATAATTTTATTGTCACAATACACTTTTCACAGTTTTAAATATGATCTTGTAATTCAACTCCAGACGTACCATGTTTTACTATATAATATAGGCCGGATGGTAAAATACTACATAAGTGAGGGTATTAAGATGCTTTTCGTTCCCGGAAAGTGTCTGTTAAGTGCGCGACGAAAGAAAGCTGGAATGACACAAAAGCAACTTGCAAAAAAGATCAAGAAAACAGCTCAACGGATTTCAGACTATGAAAACGATCGAATGAAAATGTCGTTGGCTGTTTGTAAAAGCGTATCTTTCCATTTAGACTGTTCAATCGAAGACTTATATGAGTGGGAAATAGTTGAATCAATACCGCGTTCTTACAGACAGGAAAATGAGTAGAGGGTTTCTCTACTCATCACGGGAAAGTACCCCGTTTACGAGTACCTTATTATAAAATTATGTTAATATAGGTAATATATTGTATATACATCTGATTTGATAAATCAACAAATTTTTATGGTAAGAGGTAAGAAAAAAAGGAAGGGCGGTGGGCGGGAGCGGTCGGAAAATGACACGCTGGCCTTTCTTCTGCCGGATCGCAGGGCGCATCCAATCTCTTCTTTTTCTGAATCTCCTACTTCCAACCACGCTCCCCTGTCAAAATATTAAGTGTGATTTATATAGATATATAGAAGGGCTTGGTCGCAATGAATGATAAGGAAGAATTGCTGTACTTAATTGAAATAAGTAGAAAAGTATTGATAGAGCTTGCCCAACAATATAATTATAATTTCCAGCATCCCGAAGTGCTCGCAGCCAGTCAGAAATTGGACGAGCTGCTTTTGAAAGCTGCGTTCTTTTCTGAAGTACCACCAAACTGATTCAACCCGTAAAGCGGTGGACATCAAGGGTGTTGATTATCCAGCATTATCCAAAGCAGATCGTCACCACACCGTGCCCTAAACAGGCGTCGGTTCGTCTCCCGCACAGAAGCGTAGAGGGCCGCTTTTTACCCCCGCCAGGCGGGACAGTAAAACATCTGGGTAGACGCGAAGAGGGAGACAGTTGCGGTCCTCTTTCGCCTGGCCGGGGTATGTGCTCGAGAAGGGAGACGGAAAGCCTTGTTTGTATCCCGTTGTGGTGGGAGGTAAGAAAAACACACGCTGGCCTTTCTTCTGTCGGAGCGCAGGGCACACCCAACCTCTTCTTTTTTCCGAATCTCCTCCTTCCAATCACACTCCCCTGTCAAAATATCAAGTGTAATTTATATTTTTCGCGTTTTGCTGGCGATACTTCATGAAACGCCTGGCTATCTACTATTCCATAAAAGAGATCGGAAGCGATTGTAGTCCACGAAAGCCAACCAGATCTCTCCATTGCGGCGTTACTGACTCCAGATGTAGGTAAGGTAACTGATGCAAAAGGGTGTTGATAGCAATTCTGGCTTCCATTCTTGCTAGCAAAGCGCCCAAACAAAAATGAATCCCGGCACCGAACGCTAGATGAGGATTCGGGTTACGTGTAATGTCTAACTGATCCGGTTTGGGAAATACGGACGGATCACGGTTTGCAGCACCCAATACAATATACATTTGTTCATCTTTTCGAATGAGAACGTTACCGATTTCTACATCTTCCGCTGCAAAACGAACGGTCATTTGAGTCGGGCTTTCATATCGCAAAAATTCCTCGACCGCAGTAGAAATCAAAGCTGGCGCCTCCCGCAGCTTGTGAAGCTGGTCAGGATGCCGAAGTAGAGCGAGCATACCGTTTCCAACGAGGTTGACCGTGGTCTCATGACCGGCAACAAGCAGGAGAATGCATGTAGCGACCAGCTCTTCTTCATTCATCTTATCCTCTTGTTCACGGACTGCCAGAAGAGCACTAATGACATCGTCTTGGGGGTGCTTACGTCGCTGTGTGAAAAGGCAGTGGAAATAGTCTATTAGCTTATGCGCCATTTCTCCGCCTGCAGAAAGTGTTGTTGCAGTTCGGGACAAATCAATAGTGCGCACCATCACGCTTGCCCATTCTCTAAATTGTGCACGATCTTCTGCCGGTACACCTAACAGTTTGGCAATGACAAGGACAGGCAGAGGAAAAGCGAAGTCAGAAATGAGGTCCATCGTTCCCGCTTCTTTTACTTGTGCCAGTAGTTCTTGGGCGGTTTCTTCAATATACAGCTGTAGGCTCCCGGTAATAAAAGGAGATAACGCCTTATTGGTTAGTGTACGCAATCTCGTGTGATCCGGCGGATTTTGAAACAGCATCATATTTTTTTGGATCTGGACAAGCGGCTCGTATGCTTGCGAAATTTGTGGAATACGCATCCGTTTCTCGAAACGGGCATCTTTCAGGATCGCTGCAGCTTCCTTGTAGCCCGTAATAAACCATCCTTCCGGCTGTACTGAGGATAACCAGTGAACGGGGCTGGTCGCACGAAGTTCGTGATAGAACGGATAAGGATTTTCCAGAAATGGAGGAGATAATGGATTGAGTCCAAGACGTTCTCCTACTTTTGAGACTGAAGGCATTATGCACTGTTTTTCTGACATCTACTACACTCCTCTCACTCAATTGTTAACTTAATTATAAAATAAGTTAACATATTCTTTATTATATGTTTTCAGAATTAAATAACAAGGGGCTTTATCCGTTGAAAAACGTGGAGAACAATCAGCATACATAAAAAAGCCATAAGTAATGGATACTTCGCTAAGTGGTCATACTAGCAATCAATATCAAATACAAATGAGAAGTATAGACTTAAGAGGAGGAAAGAAGATGAATCGTTTAAAAGAGCAGGATATCACGACGATCTCCCTACTAAAAAAGCGAATCAATTCATGCACGCCCAAACCATTAACAGATCTTCTACATACCGATGCATTTCAAGGTTATATCGCAAGCATGGGCATGTTAATGAATGTATATCATCGCCAAATCTCATCCGAACAAACAGTGATCGACTTCTGTACGCTGATTAGGCTTGAACAAAGTAAAGGGATGGTTATCCTCATCATTACTTTTGCAGATTACACCGCCTTCATCCAAGCACAGCATTACTTGTCATTAAGTGATACAGAGCAAAAAGTATTGCAATTGGGCATCAATGAGTTTAACGAGCGAGCGGCTCACCTACAGCTGATACAGATTGAAAAAGAGACAGTGGCCAGAGCAGAATGGGATTTTAGCACAGTGATTTTTGATGCACAGAACGTTCTAAGACAAGCGGTAGCACTTCTAGAAGAATTGGATAAAATTTATAGTGAGGTACAGTATTACACCGCAAAAGGTATTTGACAGGGAAAATTACTTATTGCCTTTTAACATGGATGAAGTGTAAAATAAATGCAACTTTTAAATCGACATTCATGAATGTCTAAAAAAGAGGTGATAAATAATGACTCCTCGTACAAAAGAACAAAATGAAGCTATCCGAAAACAGCGTATTTATCAAATCCGTAATACAGCCGCGGAAGTTTATTTAGAAAAAGGCATGAATATGGAAATGGGTGATATTGCCAAAAAGGCCGGGTTAGGTCGAGGAACGGTATATCACTATTACAACAACAAGATAAGCCTGATTGAGGATTTACTAATTGAGGCGTTTGAAGAAGCCAAAAAAACTACAGTCGAGACGTTGAACACACATGAACCACCATTGATTCGATTGGAACAATACGCAAAACGCCAGCTTGGAAGTTGGGTTCAACAACCTTTTGTATTTATCTTATTTAAAAATTTGTTTCAATCTGAACCTGTTCCTATACAGAATTATAATGAGCTGCTAAAAAATTTCCATACGTACTTGTATAATCCTGTTACCCAGGCAATAGAAGAAGGGATTCATTCCGGTCAGTTCATCTCAATTGAATCAGGAACGATTGTAAAACTCTTCTTTGGAACTTTGATTGGAACTGCAACCTCTTATATCGGAAAAAATGATGATTCGGATGAAACGGATAATGCGAACTGGATTAATGATGTTATTACTGTACTGTTTAAAGGTTTGAAAGCTTAAATGCAATCAAAAGGAGAATACCTAGTATGATTACGATAAAAAGCGAACGAGAAATCAGAAAGATGCTTGAAGCAGGAAAAATTTTAGCTGCTTGTCACAAAGAAATTGCGAAAATGATCAAACCAGGTATCACTACATTAGAAATCGATAATTTTGTTGAAAGGTATTTAGCTAAATTCGGTGCAACACCTGAGCAAAAAGGGTTTAATGGTTATCAGTATGCTACCTGTGCCTCTGTTAATGATGAGATTTGTCATGGATTTCCCGATCATAAACCACTTAAAGACGGCGATATTGTAACTATTGATTTTGTTGTTAACTTACATGGTGGTCTAGCTGATTCAGCTTGGACTCATACAGTAGGTACTATTTCTGATGACGCGAACCGTTTACTAAAAATCACCAAAGAATCTATGTACAAAGGTATTGAGCAGGCGCTGGTTGGAAACCGGATAGGAGACATTGGTTATGCGATACAAACATTCGTTGAAGCCGAAGGTTTTTCTGTGGTAAGAGATTTTACTGGACATGGCATAGGCGAAACTTTACATGAGGACCCTCCTGTTCCTCATTATGGTAAACCAGGTAAAGGGCCCAGATTGAAAGATGGAATGGTCATAACCATAGAGCCAATGGTTAACCTGGGTTCCTGGCATTCCAAAATGGACGCAAATGGATGGACAGCGAGAACAATTGATGGTAAACTTTCGGCACAATATGAACATACAATTGCTATTACGAAGAATGGACCGTTAATTTTGACCGAACAGGAGTAATTTAACAAAAAAGAGGATTTTGATGGAAATATGCTAACCGGGAACCTCCTAATAAGGACTCCCGGTCACATACAGAGTATTTATAACGATTGCTGCACAGAACTCCAGTCCATCTGAAGATGCTTACTGTATTTTTTTATGCGGGAAAGCACACGCTCTGCCTCCTGTCCCTTAAGCGGGGTGGGCTGATAATTATTCCGTTCTTTAACAGAAGAAATCGATGCCGGAATGACCTTGCACTCCTTTTTTTCAACAACTTCCCCATTCCTGACATGAAACGTCTGCTGAAATATAAACGTATCTTTATCCGTTGGATTGCGATTTCCACCGAATATAAAATTACCAAGACTATAGACGATATACTTACCTTTATATTCTTCTATTCCTTGGATAACATGTGGATGATGACCTAGCACCAAATCAGCTCCGCTGTCTATCGCATATCGGCCAAGCGCCATCTGCGTGCTATTCGGATAATTGCTACGTTCCACTCCCCAATGAAAACTGACGATAACAATACGTGCCCCTTTAGCCCGAAGCTGTGTAATATTATTATAGATTTGTGTGCGAAGAGCAACCGTATTGTCCCATCCTTCATAACCTAAAGCTCCGACCTTAACGCCTTTAATATTAGTCATATATGTATGATCATAACCGAAAAACCCTACGTTATACTTTTTCAGATTGTTGATAGTATCCTCATATCCCCGCTGTAAATAGTCATGTGTATGATTATTTGCAACATTTACTGCCTCAATACTTCCCATACGCAATATCCGGGCGTTTTCTGGTGCCCCCTTGAACCGGAATTGCTTTCTCGCCTTTTCCTTTGCTTCGGTAAGTGTAGTTTCTAGATTCACAATGGTAAGATCATCTTTACTGAAAATGTCCTTTACATTTTGCGAAAAGAAAGGATACCCGTTTTTCTTTAATTCATGATTAAAACTATTAGGGTACGGGAAGCTTTCATCGGTTCCGATCGTTACATCACCAGCAGCGCTAACAGTAATTGTTTTTAACTGTTCGCTTAGCGAACTGCTTTCAGGTAAAAGAGCAGCCGGCCTTTGCTCCGGTTCTCCTTTATCCGGTTTCGGTGCAGCGTCGTTCACCTCCCCTGCTATACTCGAAGGTTTCACTGTCTGTACCGTATTATCTTTTTTATAGCCTAGCAACACAGCATACGTTACTGCTCCACATAAAGATATCGATAAAATGATCTGTATACATAATAACTGCAGGCGATTCAAATTACCCCTCCCCTATTTTCTACACTTTCTTCCCATTTAATTTATTTTCTCTATTTCTCTTTTTATGTTTATCCTTCGCCGAAAAACACACATAAATTATAGGCAATAAGATAATAGCCTACAAGAAATTGTTTCCACCCCATTCAGACGGGATGCTTTTCACCTATACATTCATCGTAACTATGCTTATGATCACACTACTTGCAACAACCGATGAAAATCCTTCTCTCTTTCCCTATTAAACCGGTAGACAAACTTAATATATTGATGGTATAGTACATGACAATATGATATCCATAGCGAGAAAGAGAGGGGTTTATGCTAGATGAGAGAGTTACTAAAGGAAGTTGCCCGCGGAAAAAAAGGAGCTAAAAATCTATCTTATGAACAGGCTTTACAAGGTGCGAAAATGATTCTATCCGGAGAATCCACTCCGGCACAGACTGCTGCATTTTTTGTAGCAGAGCGCATTAAGATGGAAACTGCTGACGAGTTGCTAGCGTTCGTTGAAGCGTTGAGAGAACATAGTCTCAAACACTCGATACCTGGAAGCGTAGACTGTGCGGGGCCATACGATGGCAGGAAAAAATCATTCTTCGCCAATTTTCCAGCTGCATTCGTAACGGCTGCATGCGGCGTACCGGTTACTCTACACGGCGGAGACTCTTTGCCTCCTAAGTGGGGAATTACCCTCTCTGATATTCTCCATACTCTTAGCATACAAGCCCAAGGACACAAACAAGCCTTCATTGAAGCATCCCGTAAGACTGGCGTATTATATGTCCATGCTGAAACCTGGAACGATAATCTGGCACATTTACGCCCACTGCGTGAGGAACTGGGCTTTCGAACAATGTTAAACACAGTTGAGAAATTATTACGTTACTCTGATGCCCCTTATATGGCAGTCGGAGTATTTCACGGTACAGTATTTGAAAAAATGGCCGATATGATGACGCGATTAGGTGTAGAACGCGGCATTGTTATCCAGGGCATGGAGGGCTCAGAGGATGTGCCCGTACACCAACGTACCCGTACACTATTAGTGAACAGAGGAACACATGAATTGTTTATCGTCGATCCGGAAACCTTGGGCCTGCAAGCCGAGATACCTGAGCTGGAATGGTCCCCGAAGACGCATGCGGATATCGCTCTTGACGTTCTAAGAAATGAAGCTTCCCTGCCATTCCTAAATCTTGTACTACTTAATAGTGCCATTCGCCTGTGGGTAGCGAACAAGGTTCCTTCAATCGAAATTGGAATCGAGGCTGCGGGAGTCGCGTTGACAGAAGGACACGCCCTAAAAAAATTTGAAGCGTGGAAAAATACTGTGCAACAGCATCAAGCTCTTTAAGACCTTCTTTCCAGAAGGTCTTTTATTTTCAATCCGCTAGAGCACCGATCTTTAGTATTTTCTATCGTTAAAAAGGGCAATAAATGAACTGGAAAAACCCATGCTAATAAAATAAACACGAATATACTAAATTGAATCGAAAGGAGGAATAAAATGAAAAAAAAGCAACATCCTGGGGGCAAAGCCTGTCAAGGAAAGACGGAAAACACAAATGTAAAACGTAAGAGTCCCTGTGAAATTGGTCCTATAGATGCGCAGGAGCGTCGCCAAAAAGCTTATCATATTCGTCAGAAAGCAGCCTATTTGCAAAAGAAGCTTCCTCATACCGATCATCCATGTAATGGCGACGAAGATTTATTCTCAAATAAAATCGGCAACTATTCTAAAGGATTGTCACACAATCCTTTAGGTGTGGTTGATCCTAAAGCCTATAAAGCTTTCATTCACGCATTAAAGACTGGTAAACCGGACGACTTTGAACGTATACCTCTAGGGGGTGTTGTCAAATTCGCTAATCCCCAAGCCGCTTATGCATTCGATTTGGCTGGACCTGATAGTCATCATTTAGGAATCATTGCCCCACCGCCCTTCAGCAGTGCGTGGGAGGCAAGTGAGATGGCTGAACTTTATTGGCAGGCACTTACCCGTGATGTTCCTTTTGCAGACTACGGCACCAATACGCTTACCATAATGGCTGCCTCTGATTTATCTGCATTTTCAAAATTTAAAGGACCTAAAGTTAGCGGAGTAGTTACTACCGATACTTTATTCCGCGGAAATACGCCTGGTGATCTAATTGGTCCATATATTTCTCAGTTTCTATGGAAGGACATTCCTTTTGGAGCCACAACCATTGTCCAACGATATCGTACGACAGTAGCTGATGACGATCACATGACTTCATATGAGGACTGGTTAAACATTCAGAACGGATTATCTCCAGCTACGAAGAATGTATTCGATTCTACGCCTCGCTATATCCGCAACGGTCGCGATTTGGGTGAATGGGTTCATTGGGATTTTACCTACCAAGGGCTCCTTGCTACTTGTTTAATCCTGCTTAGTTTTGGAGGTGCAGCTCTTGATCGAGCCAATCCTTACTTACTTTCACGAACCCAAGGCGGATTTATCACTTTTGGCGCACCACATATTCTGGACTTGGTAGCTAGAGCAGCACGGACAGCGTTAGAAGCCGCCTGGTTCCAAAAATTTCTCATCCATCGCCGGCTTCGCCCCGAAGAGTTTGGAGGGCACGTTCACAACCATTTGACAGGCGCTGCCAGCTATCCTATCAACACAGAACTGCTTCATTCACAAGCGGTTTCCCAAGTCTTCAACAAATTTGGCACCTACCTCTTACCTATGGCCTATCCGGAAGGATGCCCTACTCACCCAGCCTACCCTTCTGGTCATGCCTGTATTGCAGGCGCAGCCGTCACTATGCTAAAAGCATTTTTTGACGAATTGTTTGTTATCCCCTATCCGGTTGTAGCCTGTTCTAATGGTCTCTCATTGCTTCCTTACTCAGATTCTTCTTTAACGATAGGCGGGGAATTGAACAAACTCGCCGCTAATATCGCCCTTGGTCGGGATACCGCTGGTGTTCACTGGCGTTCTGACGGAATCGAGGGTCTAAAGCTAGGTGAAAAAGTCGCTATCGGAATCCTTCAGGATTATAAGTCAACCTTCAATGAGGATTTTGACGGCTTCTCTCTCACCAAATTTAATGGGACTACGATAAAAATTAAATAGATTCATACAGTTGGGTATTCGCTTCTACAGTAAAAGAGAACGGCTGGAATGTGCGGATTTTATGAAAATTGGACATCAGCTTATACCATAATATGAGCGCTCGCATAATATAATAGAAAAAGGAGAGGACAGGCATAGAAGAGCAGCTTGCAATCACTACCAATCACCTCGACCCTCGTTATTTATTCTCAGCCCAACTGAGCAGCTCTATTTACCCCTTCCTGCCTTTTCCTTTGCGAAAGGCGTAAGAAAGTATATGTTGCTTTATAGTAACATATACTTTCCATCATTCTTTTAAATCTTGTACGCCTTCATTGCTTTGCGAATTTCCTTCAACGATGGGCGCTTACCATACATAAGCACACCAGTACGGTAAATTTTTGCGGATAACCAACCAAAAAATACGATAGATACGATCATGATAAGCACCCCGATCCAGAACTCCCACCAAGCCGGATTGCCTGCTCCAATGCGCAGCAGCATCGATGTCGGTGTAAAGAACGGGATATATGAAGCTACTTTTACCAGTATCGAATTCGGTGTGGAAATGCTGAAGATCGCGATATAGAAAGCGGCCATCGACAGCATCGTAATCGGCATAATCGCTTGCGACAAATCCTCGGTCCGGCTCACAATGGAGCCCACGGCAGCGGACAATGTTGCATAGAGGAAATATCCCAGTACGTACAGTACCAATCCACCGCCGACAACTGACCAATCGATCATAGTGAAGTCGAAGTTCAGCGACTTAAGCGGTGCCGTATTATGCGGTAGCAGCAAATTCAGAACAACGACGGCAAGGAAGACTGCAATCTGTAATAGCCCAAGCAGGAACATGCCAATAATCTTGCCGAACATCTGAGCGAGCGGTGACACGCTCGTAATAAGAATTTCCATAATACGCGAACTCTTCTCCTGCGTTACCTCTGCAGCAATCATATTGCTGGTCATCGTATTTGACATAAAGAACAGTATGATAAGAACCATGACAACAATAATGGAGACCGGGTTCTTTTCCTTTGTTTCCCCCGCCTTCGCAATCAACTTTGAATCGACGGATACCGGCTGGCTCAGCTCGGCGATTTGCTCTGTTGTAAGCGAATCCTTGACAAGCCACTCCGTCTTAATCAGCGTAAAGGCATGGGTCAGTGCCGATTCTTCCTCCATTCCGAGCTCCTCTTCCCCATGATATACAATCTTCGGAAATGCTCCAGCCTTCTCTTCTTCCAATGTCAAATAGCCGTCAATCTTGCCAGCTTCCACTTCCTTGTTCAGCTTGGCTTCGGAAGCATCCTTATACGGAACGATCTTAAAGCTCGTTTTCTCTTGCTTCGCAAAATATTGCTCTAGCGATTTCTCAATGCTCGTAGCCTTTCCTTGCACAAGACCGATGGATGTCGGTTCATTACTGGAAAATAATGATATGATATAAGGCAAATTTACACCTAGACTAATGATAAGCGCTAAAATAATTGTCGTTACGATGAATGCTTTTGTCATCATCTTCGTGCGTAGCGTAAATCTGACAACCGTCCATACATTATGCATTTGACTCACCCCCAACCGCCTTGATAAAAATTTCGTTCAATGTCGGCTCCTTCAATTCAAACTGCTGTACGTTTGTCTGTGTCATTGCCACATGCAGAATGGCCTGAGCAACCGATTCATCCGTGATACGTAACCGATAGCCGTCATCCGTACGCTTCACATCGCTAACGCCGGCCATGTTCTGAAGCCCTTCCACCGGTCCACTTGTGCGCAGGATGATATGCTCACGCGGATAACGCGACTTCAGCTCTCGTAGCGAGCCTTGCAGAACCGCGTTCCCTTTTTGCAAAATGGTAAGGTTACGGCATAATTCCTCAACATGCTCCATCCGGTGCGTCGAGAAGAGGATGCTCGTGCCTTGGTCACGTAGCTCCTTGACCGTCTCCTTCAGGAGCTCTACGTTCACGGGGTCAAGCCCACTGAATGCCTCATCCAGAATAAGCAGCTTCGGCTTATGAACGATAGAAGCGATAAAGCCGATTTTTTGCTGGTTCCCTTTGGACAGCTCCTCAATCTTCTTATTATAGTTCTCCGGTACATTGAACCTCTCCAGCCAATACTTTAGATTGCTATCAGCTTCTTTGCGTGACATCCCACGCAACTGGGCCAGATAGACAACCTGTTCGCTTACTTTAATCTTCGGATACATCCCCCGCTCTTCCGGCAAATAGCCGAGAATACGGGACAACCCGTCATGGAACGGCTTGCCACTATAGTGGATGCTTCCCCCATCAGGATAGATGAGTCCAAGTACCATTCGCATCGTCGTCGTTTTTCCGGCACCATTCGCTCCAAGTAGCCCGTAAATTTCCCCTTCCTCTACTTCAAAGCTCAGACTATTAACGGCGGTCTTATCACCGTACTGCTTCACGACATCTTGTAACTGCAACGGCTTCATCGACGTATCGTTCTCCCTTCGTTATTTAACTCAATCAAATAAGCTAATATATCATCCAATTCCAAGCCTTTCGTCTGCAGTGTTGGGATTTCATTCTCCTGCAAAAAGGCTTCAAGTTTTCTTGCATTATTAGCAATGAGGCGTACGCCGTATCGCTCTTGAATCGCTCTTGCAAGCCCAGGTACGTGGTTATAATCTTCTGCTTCGCCGCCAACGAGGAATTCCTTCCAAGCATCGAACATTGCATCCTTCTCCACCATCTGCAACACCTGTCCCTTGTACATAAACAAGATATAGTCGGCAAGACGCTTTACTTCTTCAATAATATGTGTGGCAATGACAATCGAGCGCTTGCCATCCTGTAAATATCTGTGCATGTCATCAATCATCATTCGCCACGATAAGGGATCCAAGCCCGATGACGGCTCATCGAGCAGCAGCAATTCAGGCTGTGGGCTCATGGCAATAATCAAATCCAGCTTTCTACGCATCCCCTTGGATAATTTGTGAAGCTTCTGTTTCGGTGGTATTTCATATTTCGCCATATAGTGTTGATAGAACTGCCAATCCCACTTCGGATACCATTGTGCCGTAAATGTTGCAAGCTGATCCGCCGTCCAATCGTTATCATCTGAATTCGGATGCTCTCCAACGAACCCGATGCGTGTCTTTAATGCAGCATCGGGTTCCAGTTGAATCTGCTCTTGAAAGATAGAAATCGTTCCCTGATCGGGATGAACGAAGCCCATACACATACCAAGCAATGTCGTCTTTCCCGATCCGTTCGTTCCGACTATCGCCGTAACACAACCTTGCGGAATTTGAATGTTTAACGGGCCGACTTGTATATTTTCACGAGTCTTTACGACATCTTGAAACAAAATGACGTTGCTCTCTTTCACTATAGTCTCTCCCTCCTTACTCCGGTTTCGATTGCTCTCTATTTCCATTTCCGTTGAATCACATCTTGCAGTAGCTGCTCTAGCTCCTCTCTCGATATCTTGACCCGAATGGCAGCGTCAACGGCTTCTTCTAAAGCTTGCTCCACCGCGTGCCGTCGATAGCGATCCCGTTCTTCGACATGAACATGTGCAACAAATGTACCGGTCCCTTGCTTTGTTCGAAGTAATCCCTCATTCTCCAAATCTTGATACACCCTTCTTACCGTTATTACACTGCATTGCAATTGATTGGCAAATTCACGTATAGACGGAAGGAGCATTCCCCCTTCAAGATGGCCGCTTAAAATAAGCGCACGAAGCTGGTGTTTGATTTGGGCATACAACGGTTCCGAACTGTTTTCATTAATTTGAATAGGCATAAACACCGCTACTAACCACCTCCTGCTATCTAGACACATGCTCTTTTCTAAATCGTTCTATATGATATCCCGTTTGCGAATTCGATTGCTTGCTTCCGTGATGCCGAACATAAATACACAAGCGATAATGCCTAAAGCTAAAATGCTGCTTAACCATGGGTAATACTCGGCAACATAAATGACGGTTAATACGGCGCTCCCTCCCGACAAGGCAATGATAATCGAGATTACCGTGACTATACCTAGTGTGATGAAGATGTTCTTCATGAATTTCCTGCCGTTATAGCTTAACTCCATCATGATATAAATCAAACTAATAATCATAGCAAACGCAGTGAGCATGAAGGCGTAAGCAGCTATGGAAATCGGGGATAACTCTGTTCTAAGCTCGGAGCTGAAGATAACCTGGATAAGAATAAAAATGGACATATTAAGTGCAAAGGCGACAGCCACCAGCATAATACGCGACACCGCAATCGTACGAATATCAATCGGCAAGGTGCGCAGTTTCATCATCCATTTTGTATAAGAATCCTCTTGTAAATAGCGCATCGACCTGCGCGAGAAGAAAAATCCAAAATTCGGCAGTGTAATCATATATACAAAATCCAACATCCCGCTGAGGAATCGCAGCTTCTCCTCGTTTTCATCTAATAAGTGGTTTATCATAACCAAGCTCGTGACACCCATATACACACTAAATAGCAAAGTAAAAACGACCCCCCATTTAAAACGTACGAGATCCGTTCGGACGAGCGTCCATGCTTTGTTATATCGATTGCTCAATGTTCATCCCTCTTTCTGCGCCGAATTCATGGCTCCGTATCGTCGGTAGCCAGTGCCATATAGCGTACTGTATCTCCATAAGCACTGTGCTCACTGTATATATATTTATACACAGTATAATCACCGCATTTATTTATTGTCAATGCTTAACTGGAATTCCAGCACAAATCCATCAAGTGAAGGCTATATCCTATTCAAAAATAAAAATAAGCTATTCCCCATGTAATAATCTACAAAAAGAATAGCTTACTTTTGTCGCTTGAGAGGTATAAAAGTTTCTTATCTTAAATAAAACTAAATTTTATCTTTCTTTAGGCGAGAATACTCCGTATCGAAACTCCTTTTTGAGATGAAACGCCTTGGCACACTGGTGAGCCTTTTTTAAAATTACATAGCTGTTATTATTCGTCGTTTTAAGCATCTGATCGGCCCAGCGATAAGCTTCTCTAGCAAGAGACTTATCGCTTTCTCTGACGGCCAAGCTGATATCCAATAACGTTTCGGTCAAGCTTCTTCCCAAACCGGTACGTTTCCAGGAAGAAAAGGCTTTAAACTCCTTCTCGCATTGCTTAACACTCTCAAAGGCTTGGTCCCATTCCTGTTTAAGCATATAGAGCTCTGCAAAGTTCAACCATAGTGACACTTTGTCAAACGGTTCTTCAGCATAAGGGAGCTGTTTTTCTAAATAGTACAGCGCTTTGTCGTATTCTTCAAGCTCTTTAGAACGATAATATAATAGGGAAAAATGGTTTTCCTCAGGTTCCAGAGACTCCTCCAGTTGCCTCAGTAATACTCTTGCTTCCTCAATATTACCAAATACGACAGCTCTGTCCATTAAAGTAATCAGACTCTCCTCTTCTATATTGGTGGGATACCACCTGACCTTGGATTGAAACCATTGTTCCAGGTATTCTGCAGTATACATCGTTTCTATTTCGTCTTGAATTTCCTGAAAATAAGAGCTAATCCGGTACAAATCATTCTGTTCCACATACTTTATCGTCTCTTCAATCCCTGCTGAGAACAAATACTCAGTGTCAAAACCATAATACGTATCAAAATTACATAATTTCGCCTGCTCGAACAATTGGATATGATTCACATATCTAAACTTTGCCAGCAAATAAGCCACGATATCCATCGATTCATAATGTCCTTGATACGGATGATACTTGTGCATATCGATTTCATTTTTCATCAAATATCGCAGGAGCGGTTTATCATTTTCAGTCAGGGTCGCATCGTATTGAAGCTGTATAATTAATGCGTATCTGCTCAACCCGTTGCTGTCATAGCCATAGACATCTTTGCATTTTTTATAATCGAATACGCTCCATAAGGCTTTTGAATGTTTAATAGTCTGTAATTGCTCCGATATTTCGTGTATTTCCACTCTATATTCTCCTTTACCTGGACATATACTGACCTGGCTACTTGTAAAAATCATACCGACTACAAAACAAGATACATTTCATATTGAGCCAGCGTATTTTTTATAAAGCTTTGTTTCTTTAAAAATCCTTCCAATAGACTATTATTAGGGAATCCGATAGAAAGGGTTGAAAGCTGTAGCTCCTTGGATACTGTTTGTAACAAGAAGGAAGCTACACCTTTGCCTCGAAAATTTTTATCTACGAAAAAAAAGCTTATTTTCCCATTTGTGCTAACGCAAATACACCCTGCCAGTTTTTTATTAAAATAGGCACCATAATATGTATTATTTTCTGCTTTCTCCATATAATCAATATCGTTTTGCCAATTTATATGGAAATGTAACCAATCCTGTATTCCATTTCGAAATTCATCAAACTGAATTTTCTTCACTCCTATACCTTCTACATTGCTAGTTATTAATTTCGATAAATCATTCAGATTATAATAGGATAAATCGTACACTTTTTCATAGCCAAGCTTCCTATAAAATTGAATGGCTCTATCATTTCCAACAATAACTTCGAGAAATAATTGCTTGCAGCCATTACGTAATGCTTCTTCTTTATGGAACTCAAAAAGTTTATTACTTACATTTTTACCTCGAAATTCAGGGTGTATCGCTAATGCTCCACATCGCATTGTTGGTATACCTTCGTACACTTTAATCCCGCCAAGAATGATTCCGATTGGTTTATTCTCGTTCAAGGCCACAAAAGAATTCTCTAGCTTATTTCCTTCTGGTCCAAGAAACCGTTTTATAAAATCTTCTTTCGAAATATCCATCTTTATCATGTAATCAGAAAAGCCAGCTTGAAACGCTCTATATACAGAGGTCAGCTCTACTTCGGTACATTTTTTATAATGAATCATACGTAAAATAAGTAGACCTTATATTTCTTCATATCCTAATCTACTTATTCATTCACTTCCTTTCTTTTAACAAATAAAAGGAGTATAAATGATGTTATGTCTTTTTCCGACCGCTCCCGCCTACCGCCCTTTCTTCTTCCATTACGAATAAGCAATCATATAAACATGGGACACCTTATATTTACAGACTGAACGTTCGGTCTATGAATATAATACTATACTTATTCTATATAATGGAAGAAAAAAATATTTATATAATTCATATTTTAATTATCCATATGGCTTTCAATATTTTGTAAAATTTATTTACTTTGCTTTTAAACGGCATTGTAATTTTTAAGCAGGGACTCTGGAACAAAAAGGATTTTAGATTCCCATGCTTTTTCTCTCGATAAATAAAATCGGGTGTGAAAAACCGTCAAGTTTCTCTACACCCGATTTAAAGTGCCATGTTGGCTCTTTATATACTCTTATGCATTTGATTTTTAACGACAGTAAAATTTCCCTTGATTGTACTCTCTAACACAGCGCGAAACTATAACGACATTTATTTTCTTCCAGGAAATATAGCCAAGCTTTTCATCCCTTTAACTTAATATAAATCGACTTGTCATTTCCTGTAGCTCTTGTGCCATTTTATTCAGTTCCTGCGTGGCTGCTGTAACCTCTTCAACAGACGCTAATTGTTCCTCTGAAGCTGCTGCCACTCGCTGTGAATGATCCCGCGACATCCTTGCGCTATTTTCTACCTCTGTTACAGAAGCACTTACCTGTTCTGAACCAGCTGCCATTTGCTCTGAAGCTGCTGATACTTCTTGAATTTCAGAAGCGATATTTTCAATAACTTGCACAATGTGTTCAAATGCTTCTTCGGCTCCCTGTACAGTGGCAACTCCGTTTTTCACATCCTGAGTTCCCTTCTCCATAGTAGCTACAGCAATAGACGTTTCGTTTTGAATTTGTTTAATAATAAGAGCGATGTTTTCTGCTGATTCTTTCGATTGTTCAGCTAGCTTACGTACTTCATCTGCTACTACTGAAAATCCGCGACCCTGCTCTCCTGCTCGTGCAGCTTCAATCGCTGCGTTTAAAGATAGAAGGTTCGTTTGAGATGCGATATCCGTAATCACCTCTACGATTTTTCCAATCTCATTCGAACGTAGCCCTAATCGTTTGACTACTTCCGCTGATTCACCTACAGAAGATTGAATATCACGCATTTGCTCCATTGCTGCTTGTACGGTCCGATTTCCACTCTCCGCCTTTTTTGCTGCTTCATTTGAAGCTTCAGAAACAAAGGAAGACGACTCCGCAATTTTGTTAATTCCAATGGCCATTTCCTCCATTGCACTTGCGCTCTCTTCCATTCCTTTCACTTGTGTTTCTGCCGCATTGGCCACTTCCTGAATGGCAACCGCAATATGTTGGGTTGCCTCTGAAGTTTGTTCACTGCTAGCAGACAGTTCTTGTGCACTTGCTGATAAACTTACAGCACTATCGCTAACCTTTTTAATGATTGCTTGTAGTTGCGCTATCATATCGTTGAAATCAGCTGTTAACCTTCCAATCTCATCTTTCGACTGGTAGGTCCCATATACGGTTAAATCCCCTTCTTTTGCCTTCTGCATTAAATTCTGGATGTCTTGTAAAGGGCGGGTAATCATACGGGAAAGGAATACACCCACACTAGAACATAAAACCAGTGATACTATCGTGAGTACTATGATAATCCATGTTGTCTGTACAGCAACTTTGTCACTCGCTTCATTCGTTTTTTTAGCCGAATTTTGATTATGTATGCTCAGTTCCTCTAAAATATTTTTAGACTTTTCACTGATCGGAGTCACTTTAGAGACATATACTTGATAAGCTTCTGCGTTACGATTATTTGCTGCCAAACCCAAAACTTCTTCTCTCATATTTCGATATACGTTTAATGCCTGTTGAAAATCGGTCAATAATTGCTTTTCTTTTTCATCTGCCTCTTTTTGATTTAAATGGAGCAACAATTCATCTGTCTGTTTGGCCTTTTCATTAATCGAATTTTGAAGCTTCCTGTTTTTTTGCGTATCCGTTGTCAACATTAGTTCAAGAATATAGGAGTCAATCTCTCTCATATTCGTACGTATTTCACCCACCCATCGTGCCGGAACGAGCCGTTTATTATAGGTTTCATCCAGGTATCCATTTGCCTTTTGAATTGAATAATACCCTGCACAACCAACAGCGATAAGGAAGATTCCTGCTAAAAAAATCAATCCAAATATTTTTCTGCTGACTTTCCAATTTTTCACTACACTCATAGAACAACCCCTTTTCTATAATTATTATTCTTTCTCCAATTAATAGGAGAAAATTCCCTCAAAAAACTACGTCTTAAATAATGAAACATGGTATATTTTGTATATTACATATTCATCCAAAAAGTATCATGTATCACTACTCACTTACATTATCGGCTGTTTTTTTTAAAGTAAATAGTTTCGAAAATAATTTACCTTTATTTGAGACTACAAACTATATAAATTACACTTGATATTTTGACACGGTAGCGTGGTTGGAAGGAGGCGATTCAGAAAAAGAAGAGGGTGGATACGCCCTGCGCTCCAGCAGAAGAAAGGCAAACATGTCTTTTTCCAACCGCTCCCGCCCACCGCTCTTCCTTCTTTTCTTCCCTCTCACCACAAGAATTTGTCGATGTATCAAATCAGATGTATATAGTATGGATAAATCGTTTTTCTGGAATCATGATTGCTTGTTTTGGTATAGCCTCTCTATATGATAGCATTCTAAATTTTTAGAATATAAAGTGTGCGATCGTCTATCTATTTGAGGCATTGCTACATGCCTATCAAACGTTCGAAATCAACACATACGTTGTATACCGATTAAGCATCACAAATCTCATACATTTGGCCCGATGGCCAGACACACAATAGCAAAAACCCCCTCGTCTTGAGGGGGATTGTTCTAATTGTTTGCCCCATTTTATTTACGTAGAGCATACTTTTTACTGTAGTTTTTCTTTTGCTTTATCAGGTATATCTTCTTTTTTTACCTCTTCATAAGAAGTAACTCCTTTTTCATCTTTTACATAAACACATAAATAGGCATTCTCTTTAAACTTATGATCTTTTCCAGCTCTCATAAATGTAAGTGTCTTTTCTTTCCCATCCTTATCATAGCCAGGAAGGGTATATTCACCAGAATCATTTGGTTCCCCTTTAGTCTGAACATAATACTTTTCTGTACCAAGTTTGTTAAAATTCACATTTTGAATAACAAATAATCCGCCAAAAATAACAACAACCGCTATAACAGATATAATAGTTATAATTTTCTTCATTTTTTCTCCTCGTATCTATTTTGTTTTTATCACAATTTTGTAGTAAGAATTGACCGTTAGGAAATAATAAACAATGTAGGCAATTGTATATATGCCCATACATATAACGACCGGAAGAACTAAGTTTGTTTGCATTAAATTGGATAAAGCAGTTAAGGCAACAGCGCAATGAGCGATTCCAGCAAGTAAAGGCAAAGCAAAGATAAATAACATTTGTTTTGCGATTGATTTACGCACTTCCTTTTTCTTTACACCAATTTTGTATAAAATTTCATAGCGGCCTTTATCTGCGCCAGCTTCCGTTAACTGTTTAAAATAAATAATGCTACCCGTTGCTGCTAAGAACACTAATCCTAAAAATCCGCCCATGAAGATCAGTAGCCCCGATGATTCAAGACCGGCAGAGTAATCAGCATAGAAGCTTGACAAGTTTGCTTTCTCTGGAACAAGTGCTTGTACATCTTTGGACAATTGTTTTGCATCATCATCATTTGTAATTTTATAAGCTTCTACGTTCAGTGGCCTTATTTCAGACTGTAATTGGGCAAATAACTCATCACTTACGACAATAGAATTTTGAATAGTATAAAGGTTGAATACACTATATTTCTTGAAATCTGTAAACGTAATGTGTTGCACCTTTTTGTTCGTTTTAAACGAGATGCTTGAACCAACATATTTTGGTGAAATACTATCCATATAGGTTGCGTCTAAGACAACCGCTTCTTCACCTTTTAAAGTAAGATTCTCATTACGTTTTTGCTCTTTTGCTAATTTGTTAAAATCGTGATTTGAAATAAGCGTATACCTCATTTCATTTCCATAAAATTCATTTTTAAAGCCCGTAATGTCTGCCTCCACTTCCAGTGTGGAGATTGCTGCATGATAAATGACTTGATGATTTTTATTTTGACTCATAATGTTTTGTACTTTTTGTGACACTTTGTTATTTGTATCTATAAACATGAAGCTATTTGGATTGAATTTTTCGGCATTCGTTCGATTGTTATAATACATGCTATACGCCGTACAAACAGCGGTTAATGTTGTTGCACTAAGTACAGCAATAATCGTTAACGTCCGAGCATTTCCTTTCATGCGATATAAGAGTTGCGATGTTCCAATGATATTAATGCCTTTCCAATAGCTCTTTTTGTTTTTTCTCGAAAGTTTTAATACATATACGGTCAATGTACTAAATAAGAAATAAGTGCCAAGTATAACGGTTACTAAAATGACCATCGGTGTAACCATAAAGCCAAGCGTTTTCCAAACTTTTGAATCCATTAAGTTTTGAAGAGCAATCCAATATCCTGTGCCAATTAAAATAATGGACAGTAAGGCGACAATGAAAGATGCCCTTGATTCTTTCTCGCCTTCTTTATCAGCTTGGAATAGCTCAATTAATTTAAAGCGATAAATTAATCGATAGCCTTGGAATGAAGTAATCAATGTAATCAGTAAAAAAACAATCACTGTATTTATGATTGCGGCAACTGAAATTGAAAAATTCCCAACTACTTCATAGCCCATAAGTTTCATTAATAGTGCGACGAACAACTTTGATAATACAGAACCAACAGCAATCCCGATAATAAGTGCTAAAAGCCCCATAATAAAATTTTCATAAAAAAGCATTTTGCCAATTTGTTTTTTTCGAACACCTAGCAAAGAATAAAGCCCAACTTCCTTTTTGCGTTTTCTTGTAAAAAAGGAATTCGAGTACCAAATAAAAATCGCCACGAAAATCATTAACACGACCGCTGCACCACTAAATGCAGAACTAATTTTTGTAGAACCATCTGAAGTCGCTTGAATCGTTTTATCATATTTTAATGAAACGAATGTAAAATAAATAACAATGCTAAAAATCATCGATGCAAAGTATAAAAAATAATTACTAAAATTCATCTTGATATTTTTTTTCGCGATACTAAATAACGTCACTATGCCCACCTCCAAGTGAAGCCAGGACATCTAACACCTCTTGGAAGAATCCCTTGCGAGTTTGCCCCTCTTTATAAAGCTCCTTATAAAGCTGACCGTCTTTGATGAACACGATTCGTTTACAAAAACTGGCCGCAAAGGCATCGTGCGTAACCATCATAATGGTTGATTTATTCCTTTCATTTAATATGCTTAAGCTTTCTAATAAACTTGTGGCAGATTTCGAATCTAATGCACCCGTTGGCTCGTCTGCTAAAATCAAGCTTGGATTTGCCACGATCGCTCGAGATGCAGCAGCACGCTGCTTTTGCCCACCGGAAATGTGGTACGGATATTTATCTAAGATTTCCCGAATGCCAAATGTATCTGCTATTTTCTCGACCCGCTTTTCAATTTCCTTTACCGGCACGTTAGATAAGGCAAGTGGCAGTAAAATGTTTTCTTTCACTGTTAACGTATCAAGTAAATTGTAGTCTTGGAAAATAAATCCTAGCTTATCGCGGCGAAAGTCCGATAATTGTTCTTCTTTCATCGTAACGATATTCTTACCGTCTATATTGATTTCACCCGATGACGCTGTATCAATGGTGGAGAAAATATTTAAAAGCGTTGACTTACCTGCACCAGATGGGCCCATGATTCCAACAAATTCACCTTCTTTAATCTCAAGATTGATATTCTTTAGTGCTGTAAAAGCACTTCCTTTTGAACCAAAGACTTTTTCTACATTTTTTGCCTGTAAGATTGTCTTCATCTCATTGCCCTCCATAAATTCTTTCTTGCAATAACCTTTACATGACTGGCTCATCACGTGTTACAGTTTAAAACACCACCATTCATCGTTTCTATCGAATAACCTTTCATTTCTCTTACATCCGTGTAAGAATCTAGATTTGTTTAAAAATAAAAAGCTGATTCTCCCTTTGTTGTTACGGGGAAATCAGCTTTTTAAACACCACTTCTTATTTATGTAACCTCAGCATTTAAAGCTTTTTGCACCTCCAATTGCTACAATAAATGTAAAAACAATAAGCTGTGCTATAATGAACGTCATATTGATCAACCTTCAAATGTTTTGTTAATCTCATTGTATCCTGATAATACTTAAAGGAGTAATTCTAATGAATAAAATTATGATTGTTGAAGACGATACAAAAATCGCAGAGTTACTTCATTCACATATCGAAAAGTATGGGTATGAGGCTACTGTCACAAAAGATTTTAATCATGTGCTTGACTTATTCCGTAACATTATGCCGGATTTAGTGTTACTAGATGTAAACTTGCCAAGCTTTGACGGTTATTATTGGTGTCGGCAAATACGATCCATTTCCACTTGTCCCATCCTATTTATTTCGGCACGAGCTGGTGAAATGGATCAAGTCATGGCACTTGAAAACGGTGCAGATGACTATATAACAAAACCTTTCTATTACGATGTCGTTATGGCTAAAATCCGTAGCCATTTGAGAAGATCATATGGGGCGTATGCACCCAAAATGGAAGAACGTATTGTTGAACAAGAAGGTCTTATACTGTACCCCGAGCGTATGGAACTGAAACTCGGCGAGCAAATAACGACGTTAACCAAAAAAGAAGCAGTTCTTTTAGAAACACTTCTAAAACGTTTCCCCCGTGTCGTTAGCCGTGAGACACTTTTGGAAAAGCTTTGGGATGATCAATCTTATGTTGATGATAATACGTTAAATGTCAACATAACGCGCGTACGTAAAAAATTACAAGAGCTAGGGATTCATGATGCGATTGAAACAGTTCGGGGGGCCGGATATCGTTTCAATGTAACGTATTAGAATGGTGAAACATAATGAGACTTTTTTTACGAGACCATATTCCGCTTATATTCTTTACAGTTGCTCAATTATTTCTTGTTCTTCTTATTTATTGGCTTGATGGTTATCGTCATCTTTCTACCGCCCTGTATTCGGTATTTTTAGGTGTTTGTTTATTAATCGGCTATTTATTGTATCGGTATTTCAGTTATCGCTCATTTTACATGCGTTTATCAGCTCCCCCTAAAAACTTAGATGAGTTCACGGAAAAAACAGGTTTTGCACCATTAGCAACAGCTCTTGATGAATTGCTTAAAACTCAATATTTACTTTGCCAAAACCAACTAAAAACGTGGGAACGGAAAAATTCTGAACATCTTACATTTATGAATCAATGGGTCCATCAAATGAAAACCCCTCTTTCTGTAATCGAGCTGATTACACAAGATGAGGATGACCCTCGTTTTGAAAGCATTGCTGAAGAAACAGATCGAATGCGCAAAGGGTTAGAAATGGTTCTATATGTTGCACGACTCGGGGTGTTCGAGCATGACTTCCGAGTTGAAAGGATTCAATTACACGAGGTTGTGCATAACGTCATTCATGAAAATAAGAAACTGTTTATTCGCAATCAGGTATATCCGGAAATAAGCATCGATCCTGCCTTAACTGTAGAGTCGGATGCAAAATGGCTCAGATTTATCCTTAATCAACTGTTATCTAACGCCATTAAGTACTCTGCAGGAAGTCGGGAAAACGTAACAGTGAACGCTTATCCAAAAAATCGTGCCGTTATCCTTGAGGTGAAAGATCGTGGAATAGGGATCCCAAAGGCTGATTTATCTCGTGTTTTTCGCCCGTTCTATACAGGAGAAAATGGACGGAGATTTAAGGAATCTACCGGGATGGGGTTGTACCTCATCCATGAAGTATGTGAAAAATTAAATCATAAAATCGAGTTAGAATCTGAAATCAATAAAGGCACCATTGCTCGCATTATCTTTCCATATTCTAATCACTAATAAATAACCCGTATTCACTAAAAGTGATACGGGTTAACATTTTGTTTTAGGGTTAAAATTTAGCGATATTATCTTACTTTTTCACTATACCTTACCAAGGGTGTGATACCTTACATCAATGTAAGGTAAATGAAAGATTTTTCGATTGGAGAGACTATAGTAAGCCTTTATGATGAACTGTAAGAACATATGAAGGGGATGTCATTATGGAAACACAAATGCTACAGGTTCGTGGACTTAGCAAAATTTACGGTGAAAAAATAGTATACAAGGCTTTATCAGATATTGATTTAAACATCGAAAAAGGTGAATTTGTCGGAATTATGGGACCATCAGGGAGCGGGAAAACAACACTTCTGAATATGGTGTCAACGATCGATTCTCCGACATCTGGAGAAGTATTAATTGACGGTAAGAATCCGCATCAATTAAAGAAAAACGCCTTGGCACTCTTCCGCCGCCGTGATTTAGGATTTGTGTTTCAATCGTTTAATCTTCTCGATACATTAACCGTTGAAGAGAATATTGTACTTCCTCTCACATTAGATGGAATTAGCGTAAAAGAAATGAACAATAAAGTACACGCTATCGCAAAGAAGCTTGGAATCGAACAAATCTTGAATAAACGAACATATGAAATTTCCGGTGGTCAAGCACAACGCACAGCGATCGCCCGCGCTATTATTCATGCACCTAAACTGCTGTTAGCTGACGAACCGACAGGAAATCTTGATTCAAAATCATCTCGTGATGTAATGGAAACATTAGAGACGATAAATAAGCAAGATAAAACTACAATGATGATGGTGACACACGATGCTCTAGCCGCAAGTTATTGCGACCGCGTTGTTTTTATTAAAGACGGTCGCCTATATAACGAAATCTATCGTGGCGATAATCGCCAAGCCTTTTTCCAACAAATTATCGACGTTTTATCTTTACTGGGGGGAAATTCACATGACCTTTCATCAATTAGCTTTTAAAAATGTAACTCGAAATAAACGAACATATGCCGCATACTTCTTTAGCAGTATGTTCTCTGTCATGGTCTTCTTTGTTTATGCCATATTTGCGTTCCACCCATCTTTATCAAATGAAAACCTTGGTAACTATGTTTCATTAGGGATGCGCTTTGCGGAATCGATTATTTATGTATTTTCATTTTTCTTTGTTTTGTATTCGATGAGCACTTTTTTAAAATCTCGAAAAAAAGAATTCGGTATTTTTGTCATACATGGTATTTCTAACTTTCAATTAAAGCTACTCGTATTTCTCGAAAATATGATGATCGGCTTCGGTGCGACTGTTTCAGGAATTACAGCCGGGCTCATATTCGCGAAGGCATTGCTGCTTATAGGTGAAAATGCAATAGGGCTAGTGGGAAGGCTGCCTTTTTACTTTCCATGGAAAGCCATCATTTTTACATTTATTGCATTCCTTACACTTTTCCTGTTTATCTCTCTTTTTACTGCCACCATCTTACGTGGCAACAAATTAATTGATCTATTTACAGGAAGCGCCAAACCAAAACCGGAACCAAAAGCATCTATTTGGTTATCATTGCTTGCAGCTGTTCTTTTAATTACAGGATATGTTATCGCCTTGCTTGTAAGAAAAGAAGGGGTTTTCTTTGCCATGATACCCGTCACAATCATCGTGTCGATCGGAACGTACTTCTTATTTACGCAGCTTAGTGTTTCAATTATTTCAGCGCTAAAGCACAACAAAAAGCTTTATCGTCATAAAACAAATATGATTGCTTTATCAAATTTGGCTTATCGTATGCAAGATAATGCACGAATCTTTTTCATTGTAACGATCGTATCAACCGTTGCTTTTGCATCTATTGGCACATTGGTAGGGCTTCGCTCTATGATGATTGATAGCATGACAAGTGAAAAACCCTATGCCTTTACCTATTCATCAAAAAAGAATAATGTACAAGAAATGAAACATATCTCCCTTATTGAACACGAACTAAATAAGGAAAAACTTGAATACAAAAAATTAAAAATGCCTGCAAAAAATGAAACAAGTTTACGAACAGGCAATGAAGTGACACTTGTTAAGCAATCCATTTTTAATCAATATGCCAAGAGCGAAAATGAAGAAACAGTCTTACTAAAAGGAAATGAAACGATATATCTCCCATACTCAAAAAAAGGTGTAGACCAATTTAACAAGAACGAAAAGATCACATTAAAAGAAAGCAACATTACACTTGATCCTGTTAAAGCAATAACTCATTCAAGTTTTCCGCTACGTAGAACGAGTTTTAATTTATTAGTTGTTCCTGATTTAATTTACAATAAAATGAGGAACACAGAAGAAGAAAACTACTATTTCTTTGATGTGAACAGGTGGCAAGAAACACGTTCAATCGGAAACACCCTTCTAAAACAGATCACTCCTTCACCTGATCAAGCCTATTCTTTTTCTTCGTTAGCCGTTGATATCGGAAAAACAAATGAAGGAATGAGCTTGATGTTATTTGTTGGATTGTTTATTGGAGCTGTGTTTTTTGTAGCAGCAGGAAGCTTTTTGTATTTTCGTCTTTATAGTGATCTAGACGATGATATACGACAATACAATGCGATCACTAAGCTCGGTCTAACTGAAAAAGAATTAACAAAAGTAATCACAACACAACTTGCCTTACTGTTCTTTGTACCCATTATTGTAGCTACGATTCATGGTGCCATTGCGTTAACTGCATTACAGCATATGTTTGAGTATTCACTTATAAAAGAATCCACATTGGTACTTGGAAGTTTCTTTCTAATACAAGTCTTTTATTTCTTATTTATGCGTACTCGTTATATTCATCATGTAAAACGAGCACTAATGTAATAACCATGACAGCGAACCGAGGCTATCCCATAGCCAGGACGGCAACCCAGCTTAAGCAGACACCATTCTAGGTACGCACCCATAAAATGGTGAGGTGAACTTTCTCTCTTCATTCAAAAAGAGAGCTTGCCTGACATCAAAATGGAGGAATGCACATGAAAAAATATAAAAAATCGGCACTGTTTGAGCACCGTTTCTGGCTACAGATTCTTGGTGATCATGCCCGGTTTATTCGCATGTCGCTCGCGGTGAATGAACAGCAGGAAATCGATATGGCCACCGTATTTATTCAAGGTTTTGATACGCTGTTGGAACAGGCACGCCGGGAAGATGTATCGCAGGCGGAGCTTATTGCTCTAACCAGGCAGGCATTCGAATGGACGGGGCGGTTACGCGAATATAAGCTTCATCTTTTGCGCAGACACGTAACCGGAAGCATCGGTCTTCATCTTTCTCCTACATTTTTGAATCATATGGTAAATGAACTCGATGAATACGTACGCATCCTTTCCTATCTCATACAAGAGCAATGTCCTCCGGCGTGCCATGCCGTGCACCACCATCTTTTGTGGCTACAGGATGCGGTAGGACACGCGGCAGCGATTACATGTGAAGTAGATGAAGTGGAGCGTGATATTAAGGCGCGAAGTAAAACATTCACTAAACATTTTGAGGACTTATATAGTAAAGCGGTTGAATTCGCCGGATATTTACGGACCCGCCTCTCTCAATTTCCGGCCCTTGAGCGGTTCAATAAGCAAGTAGAGTTAGAAATGTTTGTGTTTCTTCAGTTTTTGAAAGAGATTGAAGAGATGGATATTCATGCATCGTTGCTAGGAACTCTTTCTCCACTTATGCCCGATCATATGTCACGGGAAGAGTGTTACTACTTGACCAAACTGGCGGAAACTTCAAACGTAAAACAGCCCGACTGCCGTCCCGATAAACCAAGAATCGAATACAACTAATAGAATAAACTTCTTTTTTACAGCAGTCAGACCGAAATAGGGATGGCTGCTTATTTGTAGATTTCTTTAAAAACTCATGCTATAGTTTGAATATAAGAAAAATTCGAGCGAGCGTTCGCTCACTTATTAGGATAGGAGCTGAATACTATATGTCTATTTCTCCCATTCACTTTTTTCAGCGTACTTTCCCCAGTGCCAACATGATATTGCTGCATGGTAAACAACCTATTCTTGTCGATACAGGATTCGGCAGTGACATCTCCGAGACCGAAGAGCTATTGAGGGAAGCCGGGGTCAAACCAGAAAATCTCTCACTTATCGTCAATACACATTATCATAGCGACCATGTTGGAGGCAACTATACGTTTCAGACAAATTATCGTATTCCTATTGCTGCGCACTGCTGGGAAGGGGAAGTGATTAATTCTCGCGATCAAGAAGCATGCAGCGCAGAATGGCTGGATCAGCCGGTCGAGCCGTATAGAGTGAATCGCATGCTTTCTGATGGGGATGAACTTGATGCCGGCGGTGTACCCGTACAAGTTATACACACTCCTGGGCACACATTAGGGCATATTTCCTTGTATGCTCCGGCTCAACAAACCTTGATTGTCGGTGATCTTTTTCACCAAAACGATGTAGGATGGATTAACCTTTTTCGCGAAGGGAGCGGAGCGTTGCAGCGTAGCCTCATAAGCCTGGATCGTTTAGCCGCTCTTCCGATTTGCCGTGCTTATTCAGGTCATGGCCCGGCGATAGATGACCCTGTTACATCCATTGATAACGCAAGAAGACGGTTAGAGAAATGGCTACATACGCCTGAGAAGGTTGCTTGGCACGGCTGCAAACGCATTTTTGCCTATGCGCTTATGATATTGGACGGTATACCCGAAGAAAAGATACATGAGTACCTTATGACCTGTGGCTGGTTCCATGATTTCAGCCGTCATGCCTTTAAAACCGAACCACACCGCTTTGTCGAACCGCTTCTTGAGGAGATGATCCGTTCCGGGGCTGCCGTCCGAGCAGATGATGGCCGATTGATCGCCGGTGCACCGTATACTTCTCCCGGATCGGAATGGTCTCCTACACTGCCTTTACCAAAGCAGTGGCCCGGTGTAGCAAATACCTCCTCCCTACTGTAACGGTTCACATAGTTGGTCAACATTACACTATTAAATATAGATAAGTCCCCCTTCTGAATAGTCTCCCGGTATGGCGGCAGGTTTGTACATTCCAGTACGACCGCCGCCATCTCCGTTTCATCATTCCTTCAATAGATGATATTTCCTGATTTTGTTGTACAATATCGCAAGCGATATGCCAAGCGTACACGCCGCCTGTTTTTTTCCGTTTACGGTCGTACCAAAATGCTGCAACGCTTTTTCGATCGTTTTACGATCCAATACGCGTAGCGGGGATAGATGATGAATAATAAAAAGCATCATAATGGCTCACATAAAAACGATGATTCATAAAATTTCTTCTATTATACCCGGACACAAAATTTTTCTTGTTATTTTTTTCATATAAATAAATGGGCAGTACATCGAAAATCTCCTTTTCCTTTCCTAATGTAATACCGACTGATTACCCTTGGCATTATTTGGTATATCCTGCATAATTTTTAATTATCGAAACATTTAAAACAAAAAGCAGGGAGGAAGTACGTAATGCGCAAATCATTCTTATCCACTCTTCTTGCAGCTAGTCTGCTTGCGAGCGGCACATCTGTTTATGCAGCACCACCGGTACAAGTAGAGAAAGCAGAACATGGGCAGTCTCAAAAGGCATTCGATCAACAGATCGTAAAGCAAACCGATGCTGAAAACATGTACCGTACGATTCAACAGTTGTCCCAAGCTCCACGTGTAGCCGGTTCACAGGAAGAATTAAAAGCTGTACGCTACATCGAACAGCAATTCAAATCATTCGGCTATCAAACGAAGGTGCAACCGTTTCAATTCGAGGGGTATACCGCACCATCTGATGTAGTGGTAAAAGCGGGGGATGCCGCCATCACAGCCGAAGCCTTCACTTATTCCCCGAACGGAGAAATAACAGCGGACCTAGTCTATGTCGGGCTTGGTACGGAAGCAGATGTAAAAGGTAAGGACTTAACAGGTAAAATCGCGCTCATCCAACGTGGTGAAATTTCATTCGCTGATAAAGTGCGCAATGCCGCCAAACAAGGCGCAAAGGCCGTCATTATTTATAACAATGCTGACGGGAAGCTGAACGGTACATTAGGTGGTGCAGACAAATCCTTTGTTGCTGCAATCGGTATTACCAAACAGGACGGTGAAGCGCTGGCGGCCAAATTGAAGAACGGTGAAGCTGTAAGCGCAAGCGTAAAAGTGGCCGGAGCAAAAGTGGAAACACTAACATCGCATAACGTCATTGCTACAAAAAAACCGAACGCAAATAAGAAAAATACCGATGACATTATTATTATCGGCGCACATCATGACTCCGTACAAGACGCACCGGGCGCCAATGACGATGCCTCAGGTGTTGCCGTTACACTCGAATTGGCACGTATTATGGCTAAAATGAAAACCGACACCGAATTACGTTTCGTTACGTTTGGTGCTGAGGAAAACGGTCTCATTGGTTCTGAGAAATATGCGGCATCGCTGAGTGAAGACGAAATCAAACGCACGATCGGCATGTTCCAAATGGACATGGTGGGCAGCAAGGATGCTGGGGATCTGATTATGTATACCATTGACGGAGAGAAAAACAGGGTGACCGATTTGGGTGCTGCTGCGAGTTCTCGCCTCTCTGGAGTGCTCCCTTACGGTCAAGAAGGGCGGAGCGACCATGAATCGTTCCATGCGCTAGGCATACCAGCCGCGTTATTTATCCATGCCCCGGTCGAGCCTTGGTATCATACGAAGGACGATACTCTTGATAAAATCAGCAAAGAAAAACTGGATAATGTGGCTGATATTGTCGGGTCAGCGGTGTATCAGGCAGCCCGCCCTGGCGAACTGAATATCGAGCGAGTTGATTATCCAAAAAAAGAGGTCGAACTGGAAAACTAAATCTCACAAAAAAACAAAGCGCTCGCATGTACTTTCGTACAGGAGCGCTTTGTTCTTATGGTCGAACAATGGTTACTTTTCCATTTTCTAAATAGACAAACTGGTACGCCGGGTATACCCATTGCTCCACTACTCCTTTTTCCGTTTTCGTTTGATTAATATATTTCGGCTCACCCCAGCTCGATTTCCGCACTTCTTCCTCTGTCATACCGACTTTAGGCGCCTGCCGCTTCGCCTGCTCCGCTTGCGATTGCTTCAAACGCGCTTGCCATGCCTGCCTTATTTCACGCTTCAGCACCATAATGTCCTGGTGTAAATCGCCTCTGTATGTATCTGGAACATCATTTAATTCACTAAGAGCAGCCGCATACCTATTGATATCCGAATTCCCTGCTTTTGCGGCGGCAAATTCACGTTGAGCTTTTACATATTTGAGTAGCATATGCGCATCCTCTGTGTTATCCGCATCCTGAAGCTGCCGCTGTGCCTTGGCCCAATCCTGTTCCTTAATGCTTCTAATCGCCTGCTCATATGCCGTCTTTTCCGTATAGCTCTCTACATGACCGGATGCATATACGAGTAAGAAAATAACTCCGACACCCAGCAGAAGCCAGCGCAACCCTCTCCATTTTTCAGTCTGCGCTGTCTGATGCTCTCCCATATCGTCTCGTCTCCGTTCATTTCTGCATTTATTCGGCCTTCGACAATAGATTATAAAACACGGCGAACAGCACGCTCGCTACTCCTATGGAAAGAAGCGACCATCCCATGACCATGCCCTCCTTACACCTCTAGATTTTATTTTATATTCACTATCATTATAGATGCAACTAGCTATAAAAAAGTTGCAAAAAAGTTAAGCTTTTCCCCTTCATTCTTTCATTTCCACAGAAAATCTTTCCGTCCGAAATCCGATAAGAAAAAAAGTTTGTAAGAATAAAAGGTTTGACAGCGATACAAGAACCTGATATTCTACGGATAATTTCATAGGAAAGTCCACTGGGGGTGCCGATATGGCTGAGATAAGGTATAGCCTTAATCCCTTCGAACCTGATCTGGATTATACCAGCGTAGGGAAGTGGTATCGTTGACCGGCCATCGTCTTATACACAGATGGCACTACTTTTCTGGTCTCGTATGCCGCTCTGCTGATAGAGCGGCTTTTTTATTCGGGATGTACCCCTGGTGGAAATCTTTCTTTCTGAAAAAAATAGTTTTTAGGAGGAATTTGTTATGTTAACGTTTACTGAACAACTTCGCCAAGAGGCTGATCCGATTTTCGAGGCAATTTTCACCCATCCGTTCGTACAAGGAATCGCGAACGGTGATTTGGATAAAGAATCAATTATTCATTATGTAAAACAAGATTTTGAATACCTCAATGCATTTGCACGCATCTATGGCATCGCTATCTCTAAATGCGAGGACCGCAATGATATGGGTATGTTCGCCGAGCAGGTTTCGTTCGTACTGCATGGTGAAGCCCATCCTCACAACAACTTGTGCCGGGTAGCCGAAGTTCGCTATGAAGATGTACAAGGATACCCGCTTGCTCCGAACGCAAGCCACTACATCCGTCACATGCTGACTGTAGCACATGAAGGTACACTCGGAGAAATTCTGGCCGTACTTCTACCATGCCCGTGGACCTACCTTGAAATCGGGCGCAAGCTTGTAGATGAAGTTAAACCAACCCCTTCCCATCCTTTCTATGAATGGATTACGTTCTACGGCGAAGCATCGATGAATGATCTCACCGACCGCTTCCGTGCGCGTCTCGACCGCTGGGCCGAAGCAGCGAGTGAATCCGAAAAAGAAAAAATGAAACAGCATTTCCTGACAAGCTGCCAGTTGGAATACATGTTCTGGGATATGGCTTATACGAAGCAAGCATGGCCAGTGGCATTGGAAGAGGCGGCTACACGATGAACTGGAAAATGCGAGAAGTCGTATTAACCGTGGCGTTGTCGATTGCCTGCGGCGTCCTGTATCTCGGCTGGTCCACACTCTGGCTCCCTGTCTCGGCCCTTGTAGGGCCGGTTGGGGCCGAGGTCATGTTCGGGGTCTGGGTGTTGGCAAGTCCACTTATCGCCTTTATCATTCGTAAGCCAGGGGCTGCACTTATCGCCGAAGTATCTGCTGCTGCTGTTGAGGTGTTCACCGGTAGCCACTTTGGCCTCTCTTCTCTGCTAATCGGCTTTTGCCAGGGACTGGGTGCAGAGCTGGCGTTCTTCTTATTCCGTTATAAAAAATATTCGCTGTCCACCCTCATGCTCTCAGGTGCATTAGCGGCAGTAGGCAGCATGGCGTATAGTTTACTGGCCAACGGATTTGGCTATTTTACTCCAGGCGTGCTGGGTGCCACATTCGCGCTACGTATCATAAGCGGTGCCATTCTGGGTGGATTGCTCGCAAAGCTAATTGCCGAATCGCTTGCGAAAACCGGAACTCTTCAGCAATACGAAATCATGCGACAACGCAGAGAACAGCAAGGTGATACGTATGGCTCCGTATCTGGCATGTAACGATGTATCTGTCCGTTTCTATGGAGCACCTTCTCTTACATTACGAAATGTGACCATCTCGGTGCAAAAAGGGGAAAAAGTATTGCTGCTCGGTCCGAGCGGCTGCGGCAAATCAACGCTCTTATCCGTATTATCCGGTATTATTCCCGGCACCATTGAAGCGGAGGTCACCGGCGATATCATACGGCCTGCCTCCGTCGGCGTCATGTTTCAAGACCCGGACGCTCAATTCTGCATGCTTACTGTCGGAGACGAAATTGCCTTCAGCCTCGAAAACCGTGCCATCCCACGGAACGAGATGGACGCGCGTATCGATGCGGCAATGAGACAGGCGAACCTTTTCGTGCCGAAGGATACGCTTATCGAGACACTATCTGGCGGTATGAAGCAACGTCTAGCGCTCGCCTGCCTGCTGGCCCTCGAAGCGGACGTATTATTTCTTGACGAACCGACAGCACAGCTCGACCCACAGGGACGACAGGATGTGTTTTACTTGCTCAAATCGATAGCTGCATCCGACATGACGATGGTATTCGTGGAACACGTGCTGGACGGTCTCATCGATTGGATGGATCGCGTCATTCTTCTGGATGCTACGGGAAACCTCATCGGAGAGGGTGCACCGCAAGACGTCCTACGCCGATATAGCAAAGAAATCGAGGCCGCCGGCATCTGGCGGCCCCGTCTCTTCCCGCACACGATGGACGAAGTGAGTGCCGACTCCTCCCACACGCTCCAAATCACCTGGCGCGACTCACTCAAACAAAGCGAAAAGCGCGCCCAGACGCCCAGACAGGAGAAACCGGACATCTGCAATGTGCGCGATCTTACCATTAGCTACGGTAAAACGAATGTGCTAGAGCAAATTTCGTTTGACATTAAGAAAGGGGAATGGATAGCCATTGTCGGGGAGAACGGTGCAGGCAAAAGTACGCTGTTAAAAGCGCTGGCCGGACTGGAAAAGGGACGACGGGGCGACATCTATATCCAAGATCGCCCTATCCGCAAATGGCCAGCCACAAAGCTGTATGAGCAGGTCGGATTTGTATTTCAAAATCCTGAACTCCAATTCGTTACGGATCGGGTATACGATGAAGTCGCCTTTGGCGGGCGTATCCGCAAATTTGATGAATCAGTACTCAGCGAGAAGACACATCGCCTGCTGCAGGAATTTTCCTTGGATGCACACCGAGATGCACATCCATTCACCTTAAGTCAGGGACAGAAGCGGCGTTTAAGCGTAGCGACCATGCTTTTGTTCGAACAAAAGCTCCTGCTGCTTGATGAACCGACTTTTGGACAGGATGAGGCTACATCTAATCAATTGCTTGCCCGTCTTATGCAGCGTAAGAAGCAAGGTACAGCCATCGTTATGGTGACCCATGATATGGATATAGTGGATCAATATGCAGACCGTGCACTTTGGGTTTCAGACGGTACTATTCGTTTTGATGGGGCCCCTTATCATCTGTTCTCTTCCGAAGAAGAGATTCCCGGTCTCATTCGCCCGCTATCATACGAATGGGAAAGGAGGATGCGTAATGAACGGTACCAGCACCCGATTGGCACGCGTTAATCCGGCTGTAAAATTAACAGCACACCTGGTAGTTATGCTATTTTTGATGATGATCGCGGACCCTGTCACCTCCGCCCTACTATGGATACTTTCCATTGTTATAGGCGTACTCCTCGGCGGCTGGAATATACAGTATATTATCAAACGTATTGTGCCTTATTTTGCTTTTTTTCTGCTCGTGTTCTGGATGCTGGCCGCCTTCGGCAAAGGTGAGCATATTGTATGGGAATTCGCCTGGTTTCGCATTACAGAGGAAGGCATATACAACGGATTGACCATTGCATTTCGCATGCTTGGATTCGTCACATACGGTCTGCTCTTTACGTCTACTACTGATACAACCCAGCTTGTAATGAGCATGATTCATCAGTATCGCCTTTCTCCAAAGTGGGGATATGGATTGCTTGCAGGATTACGATTCATCCCCCTATTTCAGAGTGAATTGGCACAGATGAAAGCTGCGCACAAAATCCGTGGATTCCATGCACAAGGAAAACTAAAATCATTCGCCCGCTATACGCTTCCCTTATTCACTCAGGGCATCCGCAAAGCAGAACGCGTGGCGGTCGCAATGGAGGCTCGCGGATTCGATGGTGCCAAACCTCGTACGTATTATCATGTGCCTACCATCCGAGGAATGGACTGGATGTATTGCATTCTCCTCTTCACGGCGGTTCTTGGTCTTACCGCACTATCCTTTTCATTTGGCTGGCTTCATTGGGCCTGGACCGGAAACAGCGCATAACCAAGCGTAACACAATATATCTATAATAAAAGGAAAAGGAAGCATCCGACTTACCTGGACGCTTCCTTTTCCTTTTTCCCGGTCTAATGGGCAGTAAGATCTCGATAAGTGCAACTAACCATCATCAGGGAAGGTTATTCCTCCTCTGATGATGAAAGCTTTACTTTACGATTAGTAGTTCATGTATTGCTCGCGCTCCCACGGATGAACCGTTGTGCGGAACATATCCCACTCGATTTCTTTTGCTTCTACAAAGTGCTCCAGTGCATGCTCACCCAATGCTTTGCAGATGACTTCGTTCGCTTTCAGATCTTCAATTGCTTCTTTTAGCGTTGCAGGAAGGCTATCAATGCCCGCTTCTTTACGCTCTGCTTCATTCATCACATAGATATTGCGATCTACTGCGGCTGGAGCCTGGAGTTTGTTTTTCACACCATCAAGACCTGCAGCCAGCAGAACTGCCAGTGCCAGGTACGGATTTGCTGCCGGATCCGGATTACGCACTTCGATACGGGTACTCATACCACGGGAAGCAGGAATACGGATAAGCGGGCTGCGATTTTGCGCAGACCATGCCACATAGCAAGGCGCTTCATAACCCGGAACCAAACGCTTGTAAGAGTTTACGGTCGGGTTGGTGATGGCAGCAAAGCCACGTGCATTTTTCACGATACCTGCCAGGAAATGCATGGCTGTCTCGCTTAAGCCAAGCTCTGTGGAAGGATCTTCGAATACATTCTTGCCATTAGAGAATAAGGACATGTTGCAGTGCATACCCGATCCGTTAATACCGAACAACGGTTTCGGCATGAAGGTTGCATGTAGACCATGTTTACGAGCAATTGTTTTAACAACGAGTTTGAATGTTTGGATTTGGTCAGCTGCTTCTACCGCACTCGCATATTTAAAGTCGATCTCATGCTGGCCTGGCGCTACTTCATGGTGAGATGCTTCAATTTGGAAGCCCATTTGCTCAAGCGTCAGTACAATATCGCGGCGGCAGTTCTCACCGAGATCCAGAGGAGCAAAGTCGAAATATCCACCCTGGTCATTCAATTCATTGGTCGGCTGCCCTTTCTCATCAAGCTTGAACAGGAAGAATTCCGGTTCCGGTCCGATGTTGAAAGCGTTAAAGCCGAGGCTTTCCATATCTTTCAGTGCGAATTTCAGGATTTGACGGGGGTCCCCCATAAAAGGCTGACCGTCTGGAGTATAGATGTCACAGATAAAGCGTGCAACCTTGCCTCCCTCTGTCGTCCAAGGGAAGATAACGAATGTATCAACGTCTGGGTACAGATACATATCAGATTCTTCGATGCGCACAAATCCCTCGATGGAAGAACCGTCGAACATCATTTTGTTGTCGAGCGCTTTCTCAAGCTGACTGACCGGAATTTCTACGTTCTTAATGGTTCCGAGCAAGTCTGTGAACTGCAAGCGGATGTATTTTACGTTCTCTTCTTTTACCAAACGGTAAATATCTTCTTTCGTATACTTTGCTGCCATCTCCAAACTACCTCCTTAAGTTCTCTCCTTAGCAAGGAGACTCCCTGTATATTTTTATAAGTTATTAATGGAAGAAGCGGGAAAGCTCCCCCCGATTAAGCAACGTTTGTCCCGGTCGGCTCGTGAACATCTGTTGCTTTAGCATGTCGCGCAGTTCACGGTCGGTCAATTCTTTGCGCTTCTGTTCAATTTTCTCGTCAAGCACATTACTATCGTGTTTGCCTTCCTGCTTCATCGCAAGTACCTGCTTGATACCGGCAATGTTGAGCCCTTTTTCAAGCAGCGCCTTAATCTCTAGCAGGCGATCTACATCATTGAAGGAAAACAGGCGCTGATTGCCTTTCGTGCGCTCCGGAGCAATTAACCCCTGCTGTTCGTAATAACGGACCTGACGCGCAGTTAATTCCGTCAGCTGCATAACAATTCCTATCGGAAAAAGGGCCATATTGCGGCGAATTTCATCTTTCATACCATATCTCCTTTTACCGGTGAATCTCCTTGCTTCCTTGGTTTCATTCTACACATGTCAGCTTTTCTCGTCAATAGATGTTAGCTAACTTTACATATATTTTTTCGGATTTTTTTAGATTTTTAACAAATTCTTTTCTACCATGTCATTTAACGCGGTCAATATACCCACTTTTACGTGCGAAGCAGTAAGTCCCCCCTGCACAAATCCAAGATAAGGTGGGCGAAGCGGACCATCGGCAGACAATTCAATGCTTGCCCCTTGAATAAAGGTACCAGCGGCCATAATTACAGGATCTGCATAACCCGGCATATCGCCTGGCTGTGGTACGACGTGCGAATCGACAGGAGATGCCTTCTGAATACCCTGACAAAATGTCACTAGACCTTCAGCCGTTCCAAATTCCACGGATTGAATTAAGTCTGTACGCGGAGCGTCCCACCGCGGATTCGTCTTGAAGCCAAGCCTTTCCAGAAGTCCGGCGGTAAACACAGCACCCTTCAACGCTTCTCCTACTACATGCGGGGCAAGGAAAAATCCCTGGAACGTCTCCAGCGTACCATACTGAGTCGACCCGATTTCCGCACCTAATCCCGGAGCCGTCATACGATAGGACGCCATCTCCACCAGATCTGCACGGCCCGCAACATAGCCGCCGCTTTTCGCTAGGCCGCCTCCCGGATTTTTGATAAGCGAGCCAGCTATAATATCAGCACCAACTTGAAGCGGTTCTCTTTCTTCGGTAAACTCACCATAGCAATTATCTACAAACACAATAATATCCGAACGAATGCTCTTTACAAACGCAATCATTTCCTCGATTTTGGCGATAGTAAATGAAGGACGGTCTGCATAGCCACGCGAGCGCTGAATGCCAATGACTTTCGTATTCTTATGTACTGCTTGGGCGATAGCCTCTTTATCGATATCTCCTTCGGAATTCAACGGTACAGCGGTATAGCCCACACCAAACTCTTTAAGCGACCCCTTGCCATGCCCACGCGCTCCGACGATTTCTTCAAGCGTATCATATGGAGCACCGGTAATGTATAACAGCTCGTCCCCCGGTCGCAACATACCGAACAACGCGATAGCAATCGCATGCGTACCACTCAAAATATGTGTACGTACCAGCGCCGCTGCTCCGCCGAATACCTCCGCATACACCTTCTCTAACGTTTCTCGGCCCATATCATCGTATCCATAGCCGGTTGACGGCGCAAAATGGAAATCACTCACCTGATATTTTTGAAAAGCGTGTAATACTTTAAATTGATTGTAATCGGCCATTTTTTCAATTTCACGCAGACGTGGTCCGATTTCCGCTTCTACTCTTTCTACATATGATGCCAATTTTTCTCCATGCTTCAAATACGAAAACACTATATCTACCCTTTCCATGTAAATTGCATTTACTGATTGAACATATGTGGGGCCGTGCGGGGCAGGAACGAAGAAGACGAGGGGGAAGCGTCCTGCAGGCAGGACGCCATACCTTCCATTATACCTGTCGCCTCACAAAAATCGAGGCTCTAATAAGAAAAACTCACGAAAGGAACGTAACAAGCTCAGGAGAAAGCTGCTCAATCCCCTTTCCCTTTACCTCAAGTTCATAATACATACCATCCTCACCGATTTTCTCACGTAGTACATGCAAATTACGGCGTACAAGAGCATATAAATCGCCGCGTTCTGTCGGCAACCGCAGTACATATCGATTGTACTGGCTTTCAATATGCGCTTCGATGGCCTGCAGTAGACGCTGCATATCCTCTTCTACGTAGGCAGAAAGATATAATACTTTGCCAGATACCGCAGAAATAGGCCGTTCTTCTACCCTATCCATCTTATTGAATACAGTTAGACGAGGAATGGATTCGGCTCCAAGCTCAGTCAGAACCTCATCAACTACTTCCATATGAATCTGGTAATCAGGATGGGATGCATCGATGACTTGCAGAATCAAATCCGCTTCCGCCGCTTCTTCCAGCGTAGAACGAAATGCGGCAACCAGCTGGTGTGGAAGGTGCTGGATAAAACCAACGGTATCCGTTACGATAATTTCTTCACCGCCCGGTAAATTCACACGACGCGATGTCGGGTCCAGCGTAGCGAATAGCTTGTTTTCTTCGAGAATGCCCGCATCAGTCAGACGATTGAGAATGGTCGATTTGCCCGCATTCGTATAGCCCACGATTGCTACCTGAAATACGGCGTTCTTCTTACGACGCTCACGATATAATTGACGATGTCGCTTCACCTCGGCCAGATGGCCCTCAATTTCGCTGATACGACGACGGATGTGTCGACGGTCTGTTTCCAGCTTCGTTTCCCCCGGTCCCCGGGTCCCGATCCCGGCACCGAGCCGGGATAGCTCGGCCCCTTTTCCTGTCAGGCGGGGCAAGCGGTACTGTAACTGGGCAAGCTCTACTTGCCACTTACCTTCTCGCGAACGGGCGCGCTGTGCAAATATATCAAGAATGAGCTGCGTTCTGTCGATGACCTTACACTCGATAATGTGCTCCAGGTTACGGATTTGCATTGGTGTTAGCTCATCATTAAAAATAACAAGATCTGCCTCCAGCTCTTGAACTAGTACATTGATTTCCTCCACCTTGCCTTTACCGACATACAGGCGGGAATCTACCTGATCACGTCCCTGTGTCAACGTGGCGACGACTTCCGCCTCCGCCGTATGTGCCAGCTCGGCCAACTCCTCCATCGACAGTTCGAATTGACGCTGGTCCCCACTCTTTTTATAATAACCGACTAATATGGCACGCTCGGTTTTTTGTTCATCTACAATGTGTATCGCAAACGCCTCCTTAATGAAATAAAGCGTAAAATCTCTCGTCTACGCGCCATGTTGCGCGAAAGCACTTTATTATTATACCATTTTACCGACTTTCCGAACGGGAAAGCCCCTCACCTTTAGCCGTGGGAGTGGTCAACAAAACATAGCCCTTCGATAATAAGCAGGCTCTACGCCTTCGCTTCCTGCTACGCAATGATGTATACTTATTTCATAAAACAAGCAGCTATTCGATTATCCTCTAACAATTCGGAAGGGAGGCGGTATTACGTGGCTTTCGGTATTACACGCGCAGAACTTGCCGCCTGGAAAGCAAAAGTGCGGCAAGGAGAGGTATCACTTCTAACCCATTTCTGGCTGCATCCGCGCTACCCGAACATCAAAACGGTCACGAAAGCGGGATGCGCCGATTTGAATGCTCTACTCACCTGGGGAGAGCCATATGGGCTTGAGAGAAAGCACCTGCATCTGCGTAATGAATTTCCACACTTCGACTTAATCGGAGACAAGCAAGGGGAAATTCTAGCGCGTGAAGGATTATGGGATCAAATCATTCGGTTCCGCATACAGGTACAGACAGATAAGCAGTCTTAATTCTTTTGCAACCTTTCCCGTCACCGTACCGTCATACAGATGACTACACGGACAAAGGGGAGAAGAACGATGACTATCTCAAAAAGCATGAAAACTTTAGGCTGCACAGCGTTGCTTGGCGCTGTACTATTCACAGGAGCAGCATTCGCTCCGGCTGCCTACGCTGCGGCTGAACCACAGAAGAGCGCTGTAAGCACAGTAGGACTACGCACAATTACTGTGAGCGGCTATGGTGAGGTGACAGTGCAGCCGGATGTTGCTTATATCCAGTTGGGCCTCAACACCACCGGCAAAACCGCTCGAGAAGCGCAGGAGAAGAATGCTGTACAATTCAAAGCCATAAAGGCTGCATTGGAAAAGCGACATGTGCCGGCCAAAGATATTCAAACCGTCCGTTTCTCTACGATGTCGGACTATTCATGGGATAATAATAAACAACAATTAAAGGGCTACCAGGTAGAGCAGATTATTCAAGTAACCTATCGTGACCTAGCAGGAGTCGGTCCGCTGATGGATGCAGCGACGGCAGCCGGAGCGAACCGGATTGACAACGTCTCGTTCAGCTCTGAAAAAATAGAGGGGTATCGATTAGATGCGACAGATGCGGCACTTGATAATGCCCGCCAGAAAGCTGAACGCATTGCAAAACGTGCAGGTGTAACAATTAAAGAAGCCGTACAAATCTCAGACGGCACTTCACCAACACCGCCTATTATGTATACTCAGGCACGTGCAGATAGCATATCCACAAGCGAAAAAGCCTTAAGCAATGGAAGCCAGGTCTATCCAGGTGAGCTAAAGGTGGGAAGCTCCGTTACTGTCACGTACTCCTACTAAATCTTAAGTTTTCGCAGAAGGAGCCGAATTCATGATTCAAGCAATTGTATTTGATTTTGATGGGCTTATTTTCGATACGGAAACACATGAATACAAAGCCTTGCAGGAAATTTTCACTGAATATGAAGCAGAATTGCCACTAGACGTCTGGGGCAAATGCGTAGGTACACGCGCTGGTACATTTGATGCCTATGCGTATTTGGAACAATGCATCGGACGTACCGTCGACCGTGATGCACTAGTGAAGCTAAGACGCGAGAAATATGAGCGGCTAATTGGAGAAGAAAAAATCCGGGACGGCGTTGAAGATTACTTGAACGCGGCCCGTAAGCTCGGACTCAAAATCGGTTTGGCGTCCAGTTCGACTCGCCCCTGGGTAGTCGGCCACCTGGAAAAGCTAGGCATTCTGCATTACTTTGAATGCATTCATACGGCTGAAGACGTAGAACAGGTAAAACCAGACCCTGCTCTATATATAAAAACACTTCAATGTCTGGGTGTAAAACCTGAGGAGGCGATCGCGTTTGAAGATTCTCCTAACGGGGCGTTAGCCGCCAAACGGGCGGGCATGTACTGTGTTATCGTACCTAACTTCGTTACCGAGACACTGCCATTTCATACGATCGATATTCGGCTACAGTCTATGGCAGAAATCGCTCTCGAACAATTGCTTGATAAAATCGCATCATCTTCCGAAACGTAAATCATTCAAGACAGATAGAAGCCCCGCGGCGTATACGTACCGCGAGGCTTCTTTTTCATTTCATGCTATTCCTGGTCTTCTTCAGCTTCCGCCATGGATACCGCTTTTGGCGGCTCCTGCCCGGTAAGAGGAATCTCCCCGTCCCGGCCATACTGGTCAAGGCGTGATGGCTGGCTGCGCGGATGCGTCATCTCCATCGCCTGTCGCTTGTTTCGGTCGGTCATCTCTGCTCCTCCTTTATCCAAACGCTGCCTTTAGTATGACCGGATTCTTCCTAATTACACTATTAATTTATCGATAATCTTAACCAGATTTACGATTTCCGGCTTGCTGACCTGTGCATCTGCTCCCACCTTCTCGCCTTTATGGCGAAGATCGTCCGTAATCAACGAAGAGAAGATGACAACCGGCAGCTTACGAAGCTCTGGATGTTCTTTAATACGCTTAGTCAGATGGTGTCCGTCCATCTTCGGCATCTCGATATCTGTAATAACCAGCTGGATATGCTCAGTTATGTCCTGCTCGGTACGAGCCAAATGCTCCAGGTAATTCCATGCTTCATTGCCGTCCTGGCAGATTTCGATATGCACATACCCTGCTTCATGCAACGTTTCCTCGATTAACTTACGTAAAATTGCAGAGTCTTCCGCCAGCAGAATACGCTTAGCAGACGTATCACGCGCTCCAAGATCTTTCAACTGTCCGACATTAATCCCCGCTTCCGGACTAATATCTACTACTACTTTCTCAAAGTCAAGCAACAGAATAAAACGATCATCCATTTTTACAACACCGGTTGTACTGCTCTCCACACCACGTGCCAAATCGGACGGCTTCTCGATTTGTTCCCAGGAAATCCGATGGATACGTGATACGGAATGTACATAGAATGCCACTTTCATCTGATTCAATTCAGCAATAATCAATTTATCTTGTTCTGGATGATCAGACGGTGGATAGCCCAGTGCCTTCGCCAGATCGATGACTGTCAACACTTCACCGCGCAACTGGATAATCCCCATCACATGAGGATGAATCTTCGGTGTACGTGTTACTGGTACCGGGTTGATAACCTCACGCACCTTAATTACATTAATACCGAAAGTTTCTCCTGAAATGCCGAACTCAATAATCTCCAGCTCATTTGTACCGCTCTCCAACAATATTCCTTTTTTATCGTCCATCGCCATTTGTCCCGGCTCCTTTCCTCTATCCCATTCCTGTCTCTATTATGTTATCGGCGAATTCAAGTAAGAATCTACATCATCCGCTTACCAATTGGTACATAAGACTCTCGTCTCCTAGTAATATAGTAACTTATCGGCTGATTTCAGGCTAGATATTAATTGATATAAAATATAAAGAGACTAAGCAGGTCTTCCTCCTTAGTCTCTTCTGTATGTTTTATTTATCGTTCTCCTGTTTTTACCCTAAGGTTTTTCCATGTATCTTCTTCTGCAAGCCGATCCTTCCCCTTCATACGCAATTTATAATATAAATAACACACTGTCATGAAAGGAATGCCACAATATAAAGCGACTCGCTGATCCGGATCAAAGGACAAACTAACTAGAACCGTAACATTTAGAATCAAACCAAGCAGTGGTAAAAATGGGTATAGAGGTGTTTTAAATTTTAAATCCTCAATTTTCCCACCTTGTGCCACATACTCTTTTCGGAAAGCAAGCTGGGAGGCAGTAATGGAAATCCAACCCATTTGAGCTCCTAACCCTGCCGCTGAAATTAACCACAAATACACTGTTTCTGCAGCTACTACACTAGAGAGCAGAGAAAGAAAAGCAATAACCATTGTTAAAATAAGGGCATTCATCGGAACGCCTTTTTTGTTAACTCTTCCTAGCGCTGGTATAGCCATTTTATTTCTGGATAATGACCATAGCATCCTGGTCGCTGCATAAAGCCCGGAATTGGCTACAGATAACAATGCTGTTAGAATAACAAAATTCATAATGTCTGCGGCATACGGAATCCCAATTCTGTCAAAGACAACAACAAATGGACTTTCGATAACACCTGCTTCTTTATACGGAATTAATGCTGAAAGAATAAAGATAGCTAGAACAAAGAAAAAGAGTGTTCGGAATACCGTGGCACGAATCGACTTCGGAATTGTTTTCTCCGGCTGCTCACTTTCTCCGGCAGCAATCCCTATTAGCTCTGTGCCTTGAAATGCAAAGTTCACTGTTATCGCTGTCAATAAAAATCCTGTAATCCCATTCGGTAGCCATCCTGCCTCTGTAAAATGCGATAACATCGGAGCAGCCTGTCCATCCTTCATGTCGATGAAGCCGAGCATAGCTCCTCCACCTAGAATAATAAACAAAACAATTGCCGCTACTTTAATGCTTGAAAACCAGTATTCTGTCTCTCCAAATGCACGTGCTGAGAGCGCATTCATTAAAAACAAAACGAGACCGAAAAGCAAGCACCACAGCCAAATAGGCGAGCCTGGAAACCATCTCTGCATTAAGTTTCCAGAAGAAAGTAATTCCAACGCTACGGTCACGGCCCAACCCAGCCAGTAAATCCACCCAACCGCAAAGCCGGCTGCCGGACTTATGAAGCGGGTCGTGTAAACCTGAAAAGAGCCTGAAACCGGCATAGCAACAGATAGTTCACCGAGACAAAGCATGGTCAAATACATAATGAAACCGCCTACTAAATAGGCCATGACAGCGCCGATTGGTCCTGCTTGACTAATCGTATATCCAGATCCAAGAAAAAGACCTGTTCCTATAATTCCACCTAGTGAAATCATAAATAAGTGTCTGCTCTTCATCGTTCGCTTCAGTTCATTCTGTTGTTGATCAAATACTTTCATATAAAACCTCCTTATGATTAACAGAGTTTCTCTCCAAATACGGAGCCCATAAGCGCCACAGCAACACGAGCCGTTTGATTTACTTGATCGAGAATGGGATTAACCTCTACAAATTCTGCACTGGTTAACACATTCGCTTCAGCTAAAATTTCCATCGCCAAGTGACTCTCTCGATAGCTAATCCCTCCGAGAACAGGCGTACCCACACCCGGACAATCATGCGGATCAAGTCCATCGAGGTCTAGACTAAGATGGACTCCATCCGTTCCGTCCGTAACAATTTCCATCGTTTCTTCCATCACACGCGCCATTCCTAGCCGGTCAATCTCATGCATCGTATATACTTTCACACCCAGGTTCTTGATAAAATCCTTTTCGCCTGGATCCAATGCTCTTGCACCAATAAGTACTGTTTTTTCAGGGTTTAGTTTCGCATGTATTCCTCCGATAGAGGTAAGAGATTCATGACCATACCCAAGACTTACGGCAAGCGACATGCCATGTATGTTACCAGATGGCGATGTTTCTGACGTATTCATATCACCATGGGCATCATACCAAATCACTCCTGTTTTCGGACGATGCTGAAGTACGCCTGCAATCGTACCAATGGCTATGCTATGATCCCCTCCGATAACAAGCGGAAAGTTCCCTTTTTCCATCTCAGCTGATACTGTCTCACACAATTCCAGATTTACTCTGGTGATTTCATCCAGATATTTCAGATTTGTATTAGCAGTCTTATTTACCTGTGGTCGGCGAACAATCAAATCTCCCCGATCATGCACCTTATATCCGATGCTTTCAAGACGTTCCACGATACCGGCATAGCGAATTGCACTCGGTCCCATATCCACTCCGCGACGGTCTGCTCCTAAATCCATCGGAACCCCAATAATTGAGATGTTTTCATTTGTTTTCACGTTCATCTATTTATGCCTCTCTTTCTATACTGCGATTCTTTTTTACAAGCTCGAAAAGTATGAACTACCCAGCCGCTCATATCATTTTTGCGAGCTGTCAGGCAATTCTATTTTCTATGTGTAATCTTCTTAGCAATGTGCCTGCCAATATTTCAAAACATGCGGATAAAAAAAGAAGAGCCGATCTGATTTTTTATAAAATTGGTTATACCATAAGACATACTAACTTATGTAACACTCAACAATCTATAAATATCAATTCGAGGATGTGTATGATTATCCAGAGTAAGTTGAAATAAAATCGTATAATCAATTAACTTTTCACAACTATCATTTGTACGACTATTCATTAAATATAAATTCTTTACCAAGCTAAAATAGAAACATTGCTCTTTCATTCTTTCTATATATTTTGTAAAAATAAAGAAAGAAATCATTTAAGTTATCAATAAATTTTTTTCTTTTTAAAAATAAAATAAACGTGATTCGTCTACTGTTTATTTTTTAGCGCAAAAATTATTTGCTATTTATATATTATTTTTTTGCGCGCAAAATTATTTTGCTATTTATACACTTGCTTCAAGTCAGACGTATTATGAATAACAATTTTAATTGCTTCTCACCTATAACAAGGTACCAGACAGCTTCACAACGTAAAACAGACTGCTGAAATTTTCTCAGCAGTCTGTTTGTCGCACGAGTGAATTACAAGATTTATAATACCTCACTTAAACCAACCTTTTTCTTTAAATCGTGTAATTGCCTCTATCCGATTCTGCACTTCAAGTTTATCTAATATCGCCGAAATATAGTTTCGGACCGTTCCAGTTTTGATAAAGAGCTGATCAGCGATTTCTTTTGTATTTTTTCCATCAGCTATGAGTATTAGCACTTCCTTCTCCCGTTCGGTAAGAGGGTTTTCTTCACTGTAAACATCGTCCATTAGTTCCGGTGCATAGATTCGCCTGCCTGCCATGACGCTACGGATCGAGCTTGCTAACTCCTCGCTGGGGCTGTCCTTCAATAAATAACCGCTTACACCCGCTTTTAAAGCTCGTTGGAAATAACCGGAACGGGCGAAAGTTGTTAAAATAATAACTTTGCAGCCTAGCCCCTTTAGCTCTTCTGCAGCATCAAGCCCGCTCTTTACAGGCATTTCAATATCCATGATACAAACATCCGGTTGATATTGATGCACAAGAGCAATGGCTTTTTCTCCGTTACAGGCCTTTCCCACCACTTCCATATCATCTTCCAAATTAAGTAGCGAACCTAAGGCTCCCAACATCATCCGTTGGTCTTCAGCAATGACAATTCGAATCATCTAAGCTCCTCCCTATCCGTCTGCTTTATGACGTTCGGTACTTTTATAATTATCGTGGTTCCTTCCTGTGCAATAATTTCCAGCCTTCCATTAACAAACTCCAAACGTTCCTTCATTCCTAGCAATCCGTTGCCTTTCGCTAAGTCATCATCCGCCACGATACCAATTCCATCGTCCCGTACAGTAATGACGATTTCGTTCCACGATTGCTGAATAGTGATATAGCAGGAAGAGGCCCCACTGTGCTTGACGACGTTGGTTACCGCTTCTTTCATACACATACTGAGAATATTTTCAACAAACAGGGACACATTAGTTAATGTTACTTCTTGTTCACTTACGAAATTTATTTGAGCTGCTTCGAGTATTTGTTTGACGCAAACGATTTCCTCTTTCAATCTAATGCCGCGCATTTGCGATACCATTTTTCTTACTTCATTCAATGCAGTCCTTGCAGTCTGTTGAACGTCTTTTAATTCTGATCGAGCTTGCTCAGGATCTTTATAAATTAATTTCCTCGCCAAATCGCTTTTCAGCCCAATAAGCGAAAGCTTTTGCCCTAATGTATCATGAAGATCGCGGGCAATTCGCTGACGTTCCTCCTGTTTCACTAGCTCAGAAATTCTTTTGTTAGCGTCTTCGAGCTGTTCTTCGAGCTGTCCCTGCTTTTTTCGATTATAAATGTTGAATGGAAGAAGAATAACGCTAATCCAAATGATGATAATAAAAGGAATTTGCTTCAAGAATAACTGTTCCTGTAGAACCACATTATAATTTATCGAAATTGTCGTGCTGACCAAATGAACAATATATAACGTGATGAAAGCGAAACGATCTTTTATGTTGCCGTTAAAATAAGCAATATAAAAAGCAAAATAAACATAGTGAAAAAGGATGGTCATCGTAATGGATATGCTGATGAGGATGCACGTCCATAAATACACTGACCATCCTTTCGAAATAAAAGCAAAACGATACGAGATAAAGAATAAGATAGTCAGCAAAATTCCAACAATAATTTCACTATTGGAGGAAGATTCAAATATAAAGTAAAACGGTAAAATGCTAAAAACGCTCCATATATAAGGAGAAATCCCTGTATTTTTCAGGGATTTTATATACCTTTTTGGCATTATTGAAACCTCTTTTGTAGTATTGAATGCTTAGTACACTGCTATCTTACCATATACGGAACATATTTATCGCTATTTGTTTAAGATACATCTACAACTCAGACTTAAAATGAACGGAAACACTGCTTTTTTTAGGCTCTATAGAAAAATCCTTGATTTCCTTAAATCCTACAAACTTTTTGTTTTGTTCGTCCCATAGACGGAATCGAAGCGAACGCAAACTGGAGGCTATTGTGATCGTTTGCACATTCTGTAAAGAAACATTATTGTTATGAACCTCTTCAAGGTAATAGTTAGGTACCCTCGGACTTAAATGGTGTACATGGTGAAAACCAATATTCCCTGTAATCCATTGTAGTAATTTTGGCAACTTATAGAAAGAGCTTCCTTCCAGGGCAGCTTTTACGTAGTCCCATTCTTCCTCTTTTTCAAAATAAGAATCCTCAAACTGGTGTTGTACGTAAAAAAGCCAGATACCGAGAGAGCCTGAAATAAAAAAGATCGGGCCTTGAATCATAAGGAAGGACTCCCATCCGATTGTCCAGCAGAGCAGACCAGCTAAACCAACAATTGAAAGGTTAGTCACATAGGTGTTAATGCGCTCTTTAAGTCTGGCATCTTTCGTGTTAAACCTATAGGAAATAAGGAAGATGTAGATTGGACCCAAACCAAACATGACTAACGGGTTTCGATACATACGATATGCCAATCGAAGCCAAAAAGGAGATGACACATATTCCTCCACTGTAAGTACCCATACATCCCCTGTACCGCGTTTATTCAAATTACTGCTTGTTGCGTGATGAATGGAATGGCTACGTCGCCATTGCTCATAAGGGCATAAGGTTAAAATACCCGTTATTGTTCCGAGAATTTTATTAGCGAGTTGATTTTTAAAGAAGGATTGATGGCAGCAGTCATGAAAAATGATGAAAATCCGTACCAAAAACCCAGCAGCAATCACACTCAACACAAAAGTAAGAACATATGAAATGGACAGACTTTCATAAGCCATGAACCATAACATAAAAAAAGGTACAAGGGTGTTGATGACCTGCCACACACTGTTCTTTGTATTAGGTTTTTCATAGGGAGCAATATGCTTCCTCAAATTATTTTGTTTGGTCATTTTTATTTGTTTCCCTTCCTGATTTATTAATTCAAATTATGAAGGAATAAAATTGACCTTTGAAGTAATACGCGTCATGTACAAAACATGATAAATGTCATGTTCGGAATTACAAAGTCGATAGTTCCAGCCCATGCCTTCATATAAAATACTAAATAAACATTACAAAAAGACAAAAATAAATATCTAAATGCAATATATATTTGTCATTAAGTTATATATATTATAGAATAGCACTAAAGCAATTTAGGATATGATTTGAGGAGGTTGATGAGAAATGAAGTTATTTAGCCTTAAAAGAACGCCAATGGACGAAAGGATTGTACATACTAGAAACATGCTTTATAAGGAAGCCTACATAATAGCGATGCTATTATGTTTTGTATCACTTGTAGCAAAGTACATCATCTATGGACCAAATATAGGAGTTGTCGCCACGGAACTAATCATTTTGATGTTGTCAGCTCTTTATTACGGAATGAGATCGGTGTTCCTTGGTTTATACTCAGACGAAGTAGAGGTTCATGATCGAACAAGTAAACTTTCCATGAGCAAGAAAAATGTTATTTGGGGTTTAGGATTTGGCATTGCTATAGCTGCATTTTTGGGAATAAGAAGTGCTGTGGTCTATGGGGATGGTGGTGTGCAATCGTTATGGTATTTCATTATCGTACTTTTTGCTTCTTTGATGATGTATGTTCCATTTTTTGTTGGCATTATGGCAATCGGGCATACTTTAGCAAATAAAGCTAGTAAGAAAGCAATCCATGAAGATTTAGACGAGTAAAGGATAGAGCTGGGCGAGGTGATAACACATGAAAAATATAAGATTAAAGCTGGCCAGGGTTGAGAAAGACTTGTCACAAGAAGAGTTAGCACAGCTTGTGGGGGTATCAAGACAAACCATCGGACTAATTGAGTTAGGTAAATATAATCCAAGCCTAAGTTTATGTGTTGCAATTTGTAAAGCATTATCCAAGACTTTAAACGATCTATTTTGGGAAGAGAGTCCCTGACTGCCTTTGGGCAGCGGGATTTTTTTATGTATTCCCCTTCAAGTACAGAGTTTGCTGCTGAAAAATGCATTCCTTCTTCTTAAATGTCCGTTGACTTTCATCTTAGCACGGCCGCGGCAAAAACGACCTGCGAACGCAAAACATCTTTGTGCTACCAAGATGTTTTGCGTTCTCCGCTTTTGTCGCAGTGGCATAAACAAATCTGTATCTTTTCAGAAAGTCAACAGGCTTATGAAGAAAGATTTCATTTGCGTGCTCATTTTATAGTCGGATCCTTAGGATGTAGAGCCTTAGGACGTTTAGTCTTTGCTGGCACGGGCGAGCGAACCAATACATCAAGCAAGGCAGGCCCGTTAAAAGGCAACAGCGGCCAAAGGTACGGTGTATTAAGCGAGCGAGTAAAGAGCAACAGGATAAGCCACGCGGCAAGTCCAATCAGAAAGCCTGGCAGGTGAAAGAAGCCCGTTAGGATAAGCAAAGAGAGCCGCACCATACGGGTCGCCATGCCAAATTCGTAGCTAGGCGTGGCAAACGTCCCAATTGCCGAAATTGACAGGAACAGCAGTGCCTGGTTAGATAACAGCCCCACTTCAACGGCAATGTCGCCTATCATGAGTGCAGCGACCAAGCCTAACGCCGTCGCCAGGGAGGACGGTGTATGGATAGCAGCCATTCTAAGTGCATCAATGCCGATTTCTGCTAATAAAAGCTGTACGAACATCGGAATGTTGCCCGCTTTTTCAGGAAGCAAGAACGCAAGCCCCTTCGGCAACCATTCAGGTTCAAGTGACATCAATAAAAACAAAGGCACGAAAAAAATAGATGCCAGCATAAGCGCAAACCGCACCCAGCGGAGATAAGCTCCCACAGCTGGCTTCTGTCTGTACTCTTCTGCATGCTGGACATGATGGAAAAGTGTAGTAGGGGTAATCATTACGCTTGGCGACGTATCAGTATAAATCAATACGTGTCCTTCTATTAGATGAACAGCTGCCACATCCGGTCGTTCCGTGTAGCGCACAAAGGGAAACGGATTCCAATTTTTTTTAAACAAGAATTCTTCCAGCGTTTTATCAGCCATCGGCAGTCCGTCCACGTCAATGCTCTTAATCCGCTGTCGAATCTCATCTACCAGCTTGTCATCGGCCACGTCTTCAAGATAGCTAATGACAACATCCGTCTGTGAACGCACCCCTATTTGTATATATTCCATGCGCAAGGACGGGTCGCGCAGCCGGCGTCTTGTTAGCGCCGTATTGAACACGAGCGTTTCCGTAAAACCATCCCTCGCTCCTCGCACTACTCTCTCAATATCCGGCTCATCCGGGGAACGGGCAGGATACGTACGTGCATCGATGATTAATGCTTCCTCTGCCCCATCGACAACCAGTACCAATGGTCCTGAAAGAACAGCAGTAATAATTTTGCTCATTTCATTTGTTTTTTCAACTTCGACGTATCCGATATACGTATACATAAGCTTCGCAATGGCATCGATGCTTAACTCCCCACGTTCTATCCGGGAAAGATTAATTGTAATCAAATTCATTACATCATCTTTTGCAAAGCCATCTACAAAAAACAGACCACATGCGCGTCCCCCAAATTCGAGGGGGCGGTAAATTACGTCAAAGCTTTTTCCGACTCCGAGCGCCTCTGTCAAAAATGACACGTTTTCTGTCAGCTTTGTGCTCAATACTTGCTTTTTCTGCGCTTCTCTCACATTGGGATTTCGCATTGCTTTTCTCCATTCTTTCTGTTCTACCTTAAGTTATTGCCATCTTTCCGGAAGCATAAAACCAAAAGAAAACAGCTAAGAAAAACTCGCGAGCATTGCCGCTCATCCTTTTTCCACTCAGGGATATGGATATCAGCCACATCGCCACCAAGCTAGGAGCAACAAGTACCTCCAAAACGAAAAAAATGCGCTATTCTTTCTATATAACTCATAGAAAGGATGACGCATTTTTTATGACCGCTTCCCATACACCGTATTATTGATATCCCCAGATCATACATAGTAATGTACCGAAGACAGTAACTAGAGCTATAATTAATCCATAATATACGTTCGTATAGATTGCTCCTTTATCCTCCGTCTCCCCAGCGTGCATAAACACAACTAGCTGAACGCCCGCTTGTACGAATGCTGTTACAAGAAGAACCGTCATGCCTACTGCAAATGACATATTTAAGAAGTAAACCAAAAGAGCAACCGCAGTCAGGAGCATTGAAAATACAAAGCCCATCACTTGCTTGGGTGGGAATAATTCTTTCATGTTTATATCATTCCTTTCAGGTAGATGAAGCTGAAGATGAAGATCCAAACTACGTCTAGGAAGTGCCAATAAAGAGAGAAAATGAATGATTTATTGGATGTTTCAGGGGTCAACCCGCTTTTTTTAACTTGCAGGATGATGGATAATCCCCAAAATAAACCAAATGTAACGTGCGCTCCATGCGTTCCTAATGTTGTTAACAGGATAGTAGTAAATGCACTGGTTTGTAGTCCTGCTCCAATGTGAACATAGTGGGCGAACTCATAAATTTCAACTCCCAAGAATCCCGCACCAAAAAGAAGTGTGACAGCAAAGAATGACAGCATTGCTTTCTTGTTGCCGATACGCATGGCATGAATTCCAAGACCGATGGTTAAACTACTTGTTAAAAGCACGATTGTTTCAATTAGTACGGGGGTGATTTCAAATATCTCTGCTCCAGTAGGGCCGCTTCCCGTGCGATCAACCAATGTGAAATAAGATGCAAAAAGGGTTGCAAAGAGCATAATCTCGGCACCTAGGAAGATCCAAAAACCTAAGATTTTTAAACGATTTTCTTCCGTGCTATATTCAAGTGGCAGCGAGTTATCTATTTTCATTATTTAAGCACCTCGCAATTTTTCTTCGGTCGCTTTAATTTCTTTAACGGAAATGTAATGACCGTGATCTTTCTCAAATGAACGATGAGCCATACAAGCAAAGATACCAATTGTTGTAAGGATTACAGGAATCCACATGCCGAACACAAATGTGAAGCCCCATATGAAAAAGATACAACTCATAATAAACGGCATGCCGCTGTTATTTGGCATATGAATTTTTTCATATTCACCTTTGAATAATACATGACCTTTTTTCTTAGAATCCCAGAATGCTTCAATTGAATCAACTCGTGGCACAATAGCAAAGTTATATGCTGGTACTGGATTATGAGTAGCCCATTCCAGAGAACGTGCATCCCAGGGATCTGAACCGATATCTCTTGAAGCATAACGAGCGCTGTAGTAGATGTTGTAGACGATGAAAGCAAAACCTACTGCTAGTCCAAGTGCTCCAATAAACGAAAGCATATTCCATAGCCCGAATCCAGTTGCTTCAGAGTACGTGTACATACGACGTGCCTGTCCATCTAAACCGGAGATAAACATCGGGAAGAATGCTAAGCAAGTACCGATCGCGATAAACCATGCTGCCCATTTCCCGATTCTTTCATTTAGCATGAAACCGAACATTTTGGGCCAATAATAAGTGAGGCCGGCTAGCATAGCGAATACAACACCAGGAATAATGACCAAGTGGAAATGAGCTACTAAGAACATTGTATTATGGTATTGGTAGTCAGCGGCTGACATGCCAAGCATAACCCCGGTAACTCCACCGATTGTGAAAATCGGTATGAAAAGCATTGAATAAAGCATTGGAACAGAAAAAACAATTTTCCCTTTCCAAAGCGTGAATAACCAGTTAAAGATCTTAATTCCAGTCGGAACGGCAATCGCCATCGTTGTAATCGAGAAGATACTGTTAGTTAGTGCTCCCTGGCCCATTGTAAAGAAATGGTGAGTCCACACTAAGAATGAAAGAAAAGAGATGATAACCATTGAAGCAACCATTGATTTATAACCATACAGATTGCGACGTGCAAAGGTCGAAATAATCTCACTATAAATACCAAATGCCGGCAAAACTAAAATATAAACTTCAGGATGTCCCCAAACCCAGAACAAGTTCGCCCAAAGCATATCCATACCGCCATTAGACATAGTAAAGAAGTTCGCTCCAAATAGTCGATCCATTGACCCCATCAAAAGCGCCACTGTTAATACAGGGAAGGCGAAAACAATGATAACGTTAGTAACTAAGGCAGACCATGTGAACATTGGCATCTTCATTAATGTCATACCAGGTGCTCTCATTTTAAGAATGGTAGTGATAAAATTAATACCGGTCATTAATGTGCCAAGACCAGAAATCTGAAGAGCGAACATATAATAGTTTGTTCCTACAGATTGACTAAATTCGTTACTTGCAAGTGGGAAATAAGAAGACCAACCTGCATCAGGAGAACCACCAATGACGAAAGAGATGTTGAATAGCATCGCACCCATGAAGAATAACCAGAAACTTAGTGCATTCAAACGTGGGAACGCTACGTCACGAGCTCCAATCTGTAATGGAACAACAAAGTTCATTAAGGCCATAATGAATGGCATAGCCATGAATATGATCATAACGACCCCATGCGTTGTAAAAACTTCATTATAGTGTTGGGCATCTAGCAAATCGTTATTAGGTACGGCAAGCTGAGCTCGCATCATAATAGCATCTACTCCACCGCGGAATAGCATTAGCAAAGCAGAGATCAGATACATAATACCGATCCGTTTGTGGTCAACGGTTGTTAACCATTCACGCCATAGATAGCCCCATTTTTTAAAATAGGTTAAGCCCATGATAATCGCGATAACAGTAAGTGCAATAGCAACCATTGAAGCGTAAATCGCCGGACTTGGATGTGGTATAGCAAATCTATCAAAGAAACCCATACTTTTGTGACTCCTTTCGAGAAATAAATTGCTTAGAATGTAAAACTAGTTGTCATCAAATTTGGAAAATATTAATGCTGATTGTGTTCAGATTCTTCTTTTGAACCTTCGTGAGAATCACTTGAACCATGATTATGTCCGCCACCTTCACCTTCTGGAGGTGGCAAAAATTCTAAATGCGTTCCTGTAAACGTTAATTGTCCAAGGTGACCTGGTTCTAACAATTCATCGAATTTTTCTTCAGTAAGAGGCTTAGCAGTTTTTTTAACTTCTTTTACCCATTGATCAAACTCAACTTCAGGCATTGCCTTGACGTTGAACGTATTTTCAGCGAATCCTTTACCGCTGAAGTTTGCATTTCGCCCCATATATTCACCTGGAACATCAGCTGCCAAGTGTAATGTGGTAATCATGTCAGACATCGCATATTTTTGTCCTCCAAGTTGCGGAATCCAGAAACTTGTGATTGGTCCGTATGAATAAAGTTTAAATTCAAGCGCTCTGTCTGTTGGTATATACAGGTAATTAACTGTTTCAATATCCTCTTCAGGATAACTAAAATGCCACTTCCAGTTAGAAGTTGAAGCGTAAACAATTAATGGTTTTTTATCTTCGTATCCTTTAGGTGTTGCCTCAACTTTATAGTTGCTTTGAACAGAAACAAAGGAAAGGAGAATTACGATTAAAACTGGAATCCCAACACAGATCGCTTCAACAACCGCACTTCCTTCAATGTGTGGAGGGGCATAATCTTTACTTTGTTTAGAGGCGCGATATTTTATTAACATAAATACTAAAATCGCAAATACCACAATAACAATAAACGACATGATCCAAATAGATAACATAATGTCATTGGCTTGTGTTTGCGCTTGAGGCCCTTTAGGATCCAGAGCCATTAACGGCTCGCAACCGGTTAGAACAGTGATAATAGTGAAAATCGCTCCTAATAAAGCCCATTTTATTTTCATAGAGGTACCCCTTTCTTAATTCACTATAGTCTTTTTGCCTTTTTCATTTCTTTATCTCCTAACAGTGTGTCGTGCGATAGTAAACAAATCCGTTGAGGCGATAAGTCTGAAAGAAAACCAACCGTACACAAACCTATCCTAGTGAACTATCTAAAAAATGTCGCCATCCAGTCTGGTATCATTTCACCCATCCATGTTCAACGTTTTGAAACAATAACGACAAAAATTGGTCACAAGGAATAAACCGTACTGCATATAAGGAAGACAACATAATTAACTCCCAAAATGGATAAAATATAACATTTATCCGATTTTTATACTTTCTATAGTTGGTTTTTGCTTCAGCATATTGTTGATGACTTGTACAGCCGTATGCCCCTTTCGTCATTCTCTAAGGATTCGTTTCTCCATCCGAGCTCAAGCCCCATCGCTGCTCTACAATAGCGAATTTTCCCCTGGGATTGGTAGACATCATCGTTCAAAATCTTATCTCCTTTCGTTAACCTTTTTAACATTGCAACTACAGGTCATAATACGATTTAGTAGCGTTAAGGGTATTTCCTGAAAATAAATTATAGGTCTTATAAGGTAAAATAAACCCTCCAGTTCTATAAAATTATGACCATCCACCCCATATTCAGGGCGAGGTGTGTAGTGACAATAAGGTCGATTAACAATGTTCTTGCAAAGAAAAATAAAGTTGTTTCATTTTGTTTACAATATGTGTTAAGATTTGGTGCGAATCCGAAATAAAACGGCTTTATTGTGAGTTAAACAACTTTATTAACATGAAACATGAACGTAAGGAAGTGTACTTCTTTAATGAATTGGAAGCCTAATCGCGAAAGTCAAATACCCATCTACAAGCAGATTGCTCAGTATCTTGAACAGCGAATCTCTAATGGAGAATATCCTGCAGGAACAACGCTCCCTTCTGAACGCTTGCTTTCAAAAGAATTAGTTGTAAACCGTTCAACAGTCGTAGCAGCCTATGAGGAATTACGTGCTTCCGGTATTGTAGAAAGCTTGAAAGGGAAGGGGACAATCGTAAGCAGAAACATATGGGGTACATCTCGTAAACGGATTCCAAACTGGGAGAAACTGATCGAAACAGGGTCATTCCTACCGAACACCACAATGATGCGCACCATACGAAAAGAAGCATTCGAGCTTGATCTCATCGATTTAGCAAGCGGAGAACTTTCACCCGATTTATCTGCTTCCCAATATTTTCGTAAAATCATGTCCAATGAGAGTTTCGACTACCATGTAGGCTATGATCATCCTCAAGGCAACTTGAAGCTGCGCGAAACGATTGCCTTGCACCTAAAAGAATTTAGAGATATCCATGCATCCCCTTCATCTATATTGATCACTTCTGGAGCACAACAAGCTCTATACCTGATTGTCCAGTGCCTACTTCAACCAGGGGATGCAGTGGCGATTGAGGACCCCTCATATTGCTATTCATTGCGCTTATTTAAATCAGCTGGACTAAGACCCTTCTTGTTACCTGTTGATGATCATGGGATTAATCCAGATGATATCGTACAATTTCATAAGCAGCATCGCATAAAAATGGTATTTCTTAACCCCAATTTTCAAAATCCTAATGGATCGGTACTCGATTTGGAACGTAGAAAAAGGGTCCTGGAAATTTCCTCTTACTATGGGATTCCGATTGTTGAAGATGATCCGTATAGTGTAACTGCATTTGATAAACCTCAAGTTTCAACGCTAAAATCTATGGATCAAAATGGAACCGTTCTCTATGTCAGTTCTCTAAGCAAAATCGTCGCTTCTGGCTTACGAATCGGATGGATTTTTGGCCCCAAAGCTGTAATTGAACGCTTGGCGGATGCAAAACAACAAATCGATTTCGGACATAGCATTATTCCTGAATGGATCGCAAACCAGTTTTTATCGTCCGAGGATTTCTCAGCACATTTGCACAAGCTTCGTGACTCACTTGCATTTAATAGAGACAAAATCGTTTTCTCGTTATATGACCAACTTGATGACCAGGTAGAGTTTCTAATACCTGAGGGTGGCATTCATATCTGGTGTAAAGTGAAGGCAGACATTAACGAACAACAATTATTAAAAGAGGCGATCAAAAGAGGCGTTGTTTACGTACCTGGAAGTGTTTTCGGGACCCAGAAAGGATATGTTCGATTTACATTCGGCCGAATTAAGGAAGAGCATATTTATGAAGCCATTTCTCGCTTTTCAGATTCCTTACATAGTTTCAAAAAAATCAAATGATATCTAATGAGCAAGGGTTGGCCTAAAAGCCGGTTATCCCCCATACCCATGGGCCTGTGCCAAGAATGTTTGGACAATTCAAATATGCAGAAACAGATAGCTTATGTACAATTGAATACTTTTTTTCAAAAGAGGTGACTATGGTGTACTTTTCATCACAAGGAACGCTCGTTTATGACCCTGTGGCAGGAAGAATAAAAAACAAATGGTGGTTAAATCTTGAATGTCCATTGGATATCATCGAATATTATTCCTACTGGTTGGAAAAAGAAGCAGGAATTATAACCAAAATTCCTCGCTTTGGATCTCATATAAGCGTCATTCGTAGTGAAGAACCACCCGACGCTTATAAACATTTATGGGGGAAATACGACGGAAAAACCTTTACATTTGAATATCATCCAATTCCAAGAGGAACCAATGAACATTGGTGGTTAGATGTTCGCTGTCCTCATATGTCACAGTTGCGAAATGAATTGGGTTTGTCAAGAAAACCACTTAACGGATTTCATCTCACTATCGGTCGAGTTATTGAAAGAAAAAAGATAAAGGAAAGTAAAAATGATGAAATTCAAAAACTGCTCAAGGAATATAAAATGCACATCAACTTTATGGACACTATGCAACGAAACAATTATAAATTTGTAGAAAACTACATCCGATTTCAAAAGAGAAAATACCCTGATTTCTGGGAAGTGGATTGTGTTTCCTTTCTTGAAGATGTTATCGTTCTTCAGAAAAATTTACGAAAGGTAATGAGCTTTGAAATCTGAACCTTAAAAAACTCATCTTTCCTATAATAGACTGGACAGTTTTGTACTATATCAAGGGTGTTGATTATCCAGTACGATCCAGAGTGGATAGCCACCACACCGTGTCCCAAACGGGCGTCGGTTCGTCTCCCGCACGGAAGCGTAGCGGGCCGCTTTTTGCCCTGGCCAGGCGGGACCGCAAAACATCTGGGCAGACACGAAGAGGGAGACAGTTGCTATCCTTTTTCGTCTGGCCAGGCAATCGCTCGGGAAGGGAGACGAAAGGCCTTGTTTGTGTCCCGTTGCGGTGGTCTCCTCCTCTCTAAATAATCAACACTCTTGGTATCCATAGATGGATAGAAAAGAATGACGCGTACGGCGTGCGTCCCCTTTGTTTTTCTTGTGTGGAGCGTGTGACGCCAAGGACGAAATCGACCGGCAACTGTCTCCCGCTTCGAAAAACCTAGATGTTTTGACGGTCCGGCCTTGGCCACGCAAAGCGGCCGTGCTTCCTCCTTACGAGAAAAAGACGAGGGAACACGCCGACGCGTGCATCTTCTTTCCTCCACCTTATGGATAATCAACAGGTGTGGTACTATATATATTATGAAGTAGCTAAAGCCTAATTTCTTGATGCTGTAAGCGAAAAAAAATAAAGCAGTTCTTCTAAAATTATCGAAGAACTGCTTTTTTACATATATAAAATTATTGGATATAGATAGTTAAATCTACATTTTCTTCCTCTATCTATCAAGTGTAATTTATATAGGTCGCAATCGCAAAAAAAACAGCATTTTTCCGCCACTTTTTTTGCTTTTTTACAGTTTTTTTGCAGGATAAAATTGTAATTCCCCATACTCAAACCTCTTCTCTTAAGCTATAAGACTCTATCAAAAAACAAAATCATACAATTTTTTAGGTATTTACACCTAAATAATTTACATTTATTAACTATATATATATATTTATCTTTTTTAAAATGAAGTTGAAACCTCTCAGTAAAAATTGGCGTATGATTTGCGATAAAATTTCGTTAATTCTATTATTTCTTAATAAAGGTGGTTGATAAAGCAATAGATTTATATGCTTTTACTTTTTCGCGTTCGCTTATTGTTGCGAAACGACTACATTAAACGAGGTGTTACATGAGTCAACTTCCATTACAAACTGAAGACACGGCTGCTCCTGTAACCGAGTCACATCACCTACACCGTGGTTTAAAGGCACGGCACATGACCATGATTGCCATTGGCGGTTCTATTGGAACCGGACTTTTTCTTGCAAGCGGTGCTACTATTAACTCCGCCGGTCCAGGTGGCGCACTAGTGGCATATCTGGCTATCAGTATTATGGTCTATTTTCTAATGACCAGTCTGGGAGAGATGGCTACACTTCTTCCTGTATCCGGTTCATTCAGTACATACGCAACCCGCTTTGTCGATCCAGCCCTTGGCTTTGCGCTCGGATGGAATTATTGGTACAACTGGGCGGTCACGATTGCAGTAGAAATCTCGGCTGGGGCTCTCATTATGAAATTTTGGTTTCCGAATAGTCCCTCCTTATTATGGAGCGTACTATTCCTGGGCATTATGTTCGGGCTGAACTTTCTATCCGTTAAAGGGTATGGGGAAGGCGAATATTGGTTTGCTCTTATTAAAGTAATTTCGATTATCGTCTTTATTGTCCTAGGACTTGCAATGATTGTCGGGATTATGGGCGGTGAAGCGGTCGGATTCAAAAATTTCACGATAGGTGACGCACCTTTTCACGGCGGCTTTATGGCCATTCTGGGTGTATTCATGATCGCCGGCTTTTCATTTCAGGGAACAGAGCTGGTCGGAATTGCGGCCGGAGAAAGCGAAAATCCGAGAAAAACCGTGCCGAAAGCAATTCGTCAGGTTTTCTGGCGTATTCTTCTTTTCTACATTCTTTCTATTATTGTAATTGGTCTGCTTATTCCATACACAGATGATCGTTTGGTTAGCGCTGATATCGAAAACATTGCTGTAAGCCCTTTCACTCTTGTTTTCGAAAAAGCAGGCTTTGCATTTGCCGCAGCGGTCATGAATACTGTCATCCTGACATCCGTGCTTTCTGCGGGAAACTCCGGCATGTATGCCTGTGCTCGGATGCTATGGGTATTGGCGGAAGAAGGAAAAGCACCAAAATTCCTCTCGAAGGTCAACAAACGCGGCATTCCGGCTAACGCGCTATATGTTACCTCTCTTGTAGGGATGCTCGCTTTCTTAAGCTCGCTATTCGGCGACGGCGTAGTGTACATATGGCTGCTTAACGCCAGCGGCATGTCCGGATTCATTGCCTGGGTAGGAATCGCCATTTGTCATTACCGTTTTCGTAAAGCCTATGTAGCTCAGGGATTCGACATACGCGATTTGCCGTACAAAGCAAAATTGTTCCCTTTCGGACCAATTTTTGCGTTTGCTTTATGTATAATCATCATACTTGGGCAAAATTATAATGCGTTTCTCGGAGAGACTATCGATTGGAACGGCGTCTTCGTCTCCTATATCGGTCTGCCCCTGTTTTTACTCCTTTGGATAAGCTATAAATTCATCAACAAGACAAAGGTAATTCCTTTGGAAGCTTGTGATTTCAGCCAGGAAAATGGGCCATAACGCACAGCAAAAAGAAGCAGGATAGGCTTTTGCCTTCATCCTGCTTCTTTCATCTACGATAATACAGCTACATGAACACGAGCCAGATCAAACCGCAGGCGCACACATACCCCGCGATTACACTTCCGAATAATGAAAACAGTTCGGCGATGTCACTCGTCTTGTTGTGCACGGTTTCCCTCCTCCATGTTCTTTGTCTCTATGAAAAAACTCCTGATAAGAACATATCTTGTCAGGAGTTTTTTTCTGTAAAGTGTAGGGAATATTCATGAATAAAGAAGGCAGTCCCTCCTTTCTATTACTGAAAGTAGGTGTTTACGTAAGAATGGTGTCATTTCCTATGCTGTAAGCATACCAGCATAACATTACAGTTATGTATCAAAAGTTTTTTCGTTTTATGAGCATCTGTTTTTTTCATTATTTCTCTTTCACATGGATGCTTTGACTGGATACGGCTGTCAAATTCTCAGCCGTTATTTTCGCTTTAACTGTGTAGGTACCTTCTTTAGAAAATGCCTTCTCAATCGCATATACACCATTTCCCTTTGGATTGGCTATCACTTCTTCATGATTTTTCTCGTTATGTTTGCTGATTTCGAATATGGCTTCGCTTGCATCCACTTTTTTTGTTCCCTGCATGACTATAGCTTCGATTGTCGCTTTTTCGCCTATATGTACCGCTTCCGGCTCTATTGTCAGCTCGATTTCCAGCGGCATCACATCGGATGCTTTGTCACTCTGTACGGCGCACGCGCCAACAAACATCAGCAAAAAGGCTACGAGAAAGACATATCTTCTTTTTTTTCTCTGCATGTCTCTTCTCCTTTCCACGCTATCTTCATCTCCCTCTACCGGCCTAATCGTTTCTTCTATTTTTCAGACGAACGGAGCAATTCTGCTGCTAATTTTAAAAAGCCCTGTTTTCATTAACCGTTCTATGGTAAAAATAAACAAGTAAGCCAACCTATATTATATGGGAGGAGGAAAAACTTTCTTACTTTACTTATTATACACCGTGGAGGGGACAGCAAGTGAACATTCTTTTTTTCTTAACCGGTTTGCTGTTGGTGTTCATATTAGGATATCTCGCAAGCTACAACCGTAAAGGAATCCGTGTACGACCTATCGTTGCCATGCTGCTAACCCAAATTGTACTGGCCTTCTTATTGTTGAACACTAGAGCGGGTGTGGTCTTAGTCAGCTATGTTGCCAAATTGTTCGCCAAGCTAGTAGAGATCGGTATTCAAGGTGTTGATTTCGTATTTGGTGGTCTTGAAAACGAAGGAATCTCAAACTTTTTCCTTGATGTGTTACTACCGATCATTTTTATCTCCGTGCTTATCGGCATCTTGAACCATCTAAAAATTTTACCACTGATTATCAAGTATGTCGGTCTTGTTATTAGCAAAATCAATGGTATGGGACGACTCGAGAATTATATAGCTGTCTCTTCCGCCATATTAGGACAATCAGAGGTGTTTCTAACAGCTAAACGGGAATTAAATTTTATCTCTAAGAGACGCTTGTACACATTATGTACATCAGCGATGAGCGCGGTCAGCATTGCTATTGTCGGTGCCTATATGACGATGCTGGAACCGCGTTATGTAGTGGTGGCCATTGTACTCAACATCTTATCGGCCTTGATTATCGCCAACATTATCAATCCGTACCGTACCGAGGATGAAGACAATGTACAATTAATTGAAGCTGCGGAAGAAAAGGAAAAGAAACTAACCTTCTTCCAGATGATTAGCGAAAGCATTATGGACGGGTTAAAAATCGCCATTATTGTAGCTGCGATGCTTATCGGCTTTATTGCGCTAATCAATTTAATTAATTATATATTTACGCTCGTTTTCCATATCTCTTTCCAGGATGTATTGGGCTATATTTTTGCCCCGATCGCATTCTTGATGGGCGTACCGGCAAACGAAGCAGTACGAGCCGGTAGCATCATGGCAACAAAGCTTGTAACGAATGAATTCGTCGCCATGCTCAGCTTCAAAGACATCGCTGGACAGCTATCCGAAAGAACGGTAGGTATCGTTTCCGTCTTTCTGGTTAGCTTCGCCAATTTTAGCTCCGTTGGCATTATCACCGGAGCTGTGCGGGCATTACATGAGGAGAAAGGCGATGAAGTGGCTACATTCGGTATGAAGCTGCTGTATGGTTCCACTCTGGCATCCATTCTGTCAGGAACAATTATCGGGCTATTCTTATAAAGACGAAAAACTCCTCGTATCTTTGGGTAAATGCGAGGAGTTTTCATATAAAACAGTAGAAAATCGATTACATCTCTTCTTCGAAGTGCTTCAAATCGTTGTTTTGACCGATGACGATCAGGATATCCCCTTCTTTAATTACATCTGATGGGTCAGGTGCAATATTAAAGCTACGGCCGCTTTTAATAGCTACCACGTTCACGCCGTACCTGGCCCGCACATCCAATTCAATCAGGCTTTTGTTATGCATCTTTTCAGAGATCGCTACCTCAGCAACGCTATAGTCTTCTGCCAGTTCAATGAAATCGAGCACATTGGGCGATATTAAATTATGCGCTACACGAAGACCCATATCACGTTCGGGAAACACTACCCGATCAGCCCCAACCTTGTACAACACCTGTCCATGCCGCTCGTTTTGCGCTTTTACCACGATCCGCTTCACGCCCATTTCCTTGAGAATTAACGTGGTCAGAATGCTAGCCTGAATATCGGCACCGATAGCTACAACGACAACATCAAAATTTCGAATACCAATCTCCTTTAGCGCCTGCTCATCGGTTGAATCCGCCTGCACGGCATGGGTGACGATCTCGATGCTATCTTGCACACGCTCCGTATTCTCATCGATCGCCATAACATCATAGCCTAAAGAATAAAGCTGCTCGGCCAGGCTGGAACCGAAACGCCCCATCCCGATTACCGCAAAAGACTTGTTTTCCATCTTATTAAACCCCTTCAGTAGCTTCTTGTTGATACTTCTGTTTACTTTCAATACTTTCTATAAAGAGCAAGTCTTATTCATAAAAAAAGCAGCCGAGATCATTCGGCTGCCCGAAAAGCAAGTGAATGCTATGAAAAAATAATGCCTCCATCGATAAGCACAGACTGACCCGTCATATAATCTGAATCAGCAGATGCAAGATAAGATACGAAGCTAGCCACATCTTCCGGCTTTTCCACACGGCCAAGCGTAATGGACTCCGCATATTTTTTAAGCGCTTCTCCTCTTTGCATATTCATATACTCACCCATTTTTTCATCAATCAAATCCCACATTTCCGTTCCTACAATCCCGGGACAGTATGAATTAACGGTAATACCGAACTGCGCCAGCTCCTGAGCCGCCGACTGCGTGAGACCGACGACGGCAAATTTGGTAGCTGAATAGGCGCCAAGAAGACTAAAGCCTTTATGAGCGGCAATGCTGGCCGCATTAATAATCTTACCTCTTTTCTGCTTCTTCATCTGTTCGGCAGCAGCCTGCAAACAATACAGAACACCAAAAACATTTATACGAAAAATTCTTTCAAGATCTTGTTCTGCTACTTCCAGCAGCGGTTTTACTTGTGCGATTCCCGCATTTGCAACCATTACATCAAGCTGGCCGAATTGTTCTACCACTTCGTTCACCATAGCAAACACTTCGTCTCTTTTACTTACGTCTGCCTGAATCGGAAAACTTCTCTTGCCCAGCACTTTGATCTCATCGGCCACTTTACGTGCATTCTCTATATCCAGATCATTGATGACGACATCAAACCCGTCACGGGCCAGACGCAGAGCAATAGCTCTTCCTATTCCCCGGCCCGCCCCGGTAACGGCGGCAATTCTTGCTTCATTATTCATTCTATATCTCCTCCTTGTTCTGGTTTCATGTACTATAAATTCGCAAAAACCATACCAAAGAAAATATACATAAATGAAGGGAAAAGCACGGAATAAGTGAGACAAACTGAGACGAAATGGGATACTGCTCCCATTTCGTCTCAGTGTCTCACCCTTTGTTACTCAACAAAAGCCGCCCCTGAAATCAGGTGCGGCTTTCCCTATCGTCCCTCTATATACGCCTTATACCTTTACCATCACATTGGCTTCGACCGTAACCTTTACATTGCCATGAATGGCTTTGGAGATCATGCACGCTTTTTCGGCGCGTTCAGCGAGAACGGCTACTGTGTGCAATTGCTCTTCCGTCGCGTCATTCTCTAACACAATAGCCGGACGATGAATGATTTTATCGAAACACGGTTTATTTCCTTCGACCGTCACGACTCCTTCGGATTCCAGTGTAATATCTACCGGAATAATGCCCCGGTTCTCCAATACAGCGGCCAGCGTTATCAAATAGCACGTCGCCGCCGCCCCTACCAGCATCTCATCTGGATTTGTGCCTATACCAGGACCGTTCATTTCCGGGGGGACCGAAACGGTAGATACAAGATTTCCGACAGAAATCTGTCCCTCGCCAAAAAGTCCTCCCTTCCACTGTGCAGTTAAATGAAAGTGATGTTCAGCCATCTTCTTTCTTCCTCTCTTTATGTATATACATCTGATTTGATACATAGACAAATTCTTGTGGTAAGAGGTAAGAAAAGAAGGAAGGGCGGGAGCGGTTGGAAAAAGACACGTTGGCCTTTCTTCTGCTGGAGCGCAGGGCGCATCCACCTTCTTCTTTCTCTCACTCTCCCACCTCCAACCACGCTACCCTGTCAAACTATCAAGTGTAATTTATATAGAATAGCACCTAAGGTTTCGTTTACTAGAATGTTACATTCCACATATCTGTCAGAATCCCTTCTTAAAATCTAAAATGCTTATATTTCATTACTGGCAGCAGCAAAAGCGGCCAGAGCCCGATCCATCTCATCACGCGTATGAACAGCAGACAACGTAACCCGAATACGGCTTGTGCCTTCTGGTACGGTCGGAGGACGAATCGCCGGTGCAAACACACCATGTCCTTCCAAGCACCGAGATACTTCAACTGCCCGTTTCGCTTCTCCGATAACAACCGCAAGAATTGGTGTAGTGCCCTCAATGAGCCTATAGCCGAGTTTACGCAATCCTGTACGCATATATTCCGCATTAGCCATCACACGTTGCCGATATACAGGTTCTGTCTGAATGATTTCGACTGCCTTAAGAGCCGCGCCGATGACGCCGGGTGACAGCGATGTTTGGAAGATAAATGGCCGTGCGTAGTTTCGCAAATACTGGATAACGTTCGCTGATGCCGCTACGTAACCCCCTTCCGTTCCAATGGATTTGCTGAGTGTTCCCATGGCTAGATGCACACCATCGCTTACGCCGAAATACTCAGCTGTACCTGCTCCTGTCTCGCCAAGTATGCCGGTCGCATGCGCATCATCGACCATAACCCACGCTCCATATACGCTTGCTAGCTGAGTAATCTCTGGTAGCGGCGCAATATTGCCGTCCATACTGAACACTCCATCGGTGACGATTAGCTTTTTGCCTTCAGGAGCCGCGTTGCACAGCTTCAATTCCAGATCCCGCATATCAGCATGGCGGTAAATAACCGTACGGGCTCTACTCATACGGCAGCCGTCAATGATACTAGCATGATTGAGTTCATCGCTAAAAATTGTATCCCCTGGCATCATCAAGGCGGAAATCGTTCCTAGATTTGCCAGATAACCACTACTGAAAAGAATAGCATCTTCTTTTCCTTTCCATGCAGCGAGAACACTTTCTAGCCGTTCATGCAAGGATAGATTTCCTGTTGTCAGGCGGGAGCCCCCGCTGCCTGTGCCGTACGCTTCGATAGCTTGAATGGCCGCCTGTCTTACCCGCTCATCCCGTGCCAGTCCGAGATAATTATTAGAAGAAAATATGTTGATTTCATTATTCTCCTCCACAGTCCGCATGTGGCGCAGCAACCCTTTTTCTTTTTTCGTTTCAAGCGCTAAGCAAAGGGAGGCTTCAAACTCATCCATCTCTTGTCCTCCTTATCCAATCCAGACCAGACTACGCTCCAGATATTCAACATAACCAGAGATCGAGGTTCCCGGGCTAACGAAAAAGACTCGCCCACCGGATAAATCTCCCTCTTCCTTTAGATGTGTAATACGACAATATCCTTTTGTCATGCTTGCGACATAGCCGGTAACATAGTCAGGATCGTCTGACCAGCATAACTCTGCTACTGTTCCTTGGGCATGGACAACTTTCGTAGCCAACGCTAACGCTTCTGCAATTCGCGGAGAATCGAACTGCGGATGTCGACGTATCCAGCTCGCATATTGTTCTTGGTCCCAATCCATGCGAGAGACCCGAACACCTCTATCACCGCGCGTATCCAGTCGCTCACCACTTTGGCTGTCCAGTAGGATTGCTCCTCTTATGTTCTGCGCGGAACTGAGTATATTAAATGCATTCATAATTGCGGTTTCCGATACAGATAATTCCCGCAACTGAGTAACAGCCTTCTGTCTACCTGCTCTATAATCGCTCACCTTATATGTAGAAACGGTAAGAGGAGACAGTACCGAACAATTCGACGCATCCACTCTCTCAATGACGAGATTGATGAAATCGGCCGTGCCGCGGCTATGATGCAGCGCCTTATCGAGCAAACGACCAACCAGTGTCTCTATTTCTTCTTCTACTCCGAGCTTTTCGCCGCCGGAAATGTGAAGTCCTCCTTCTTCATGCGCACCACCCTGTGCAGCACGCATACGCAAGCTATAAAGACGTTCGGTTGACATAATGACTTGCTCCTTCCTTGCTCTTTACATGATTTTTGTCAAGCGATAAGACCGGCTAGTAACGCAATGGTCGTTATCTCTCTTGTTTTATCTTATTTCCTCGTTCCAAAATGTTAACTAAATTTAAATTAAAGTTTACATTTATTTTGTATTTAATCATGGAATGTAAACTTGGGTCAATCCTTTTTCTCCACAAAAAAGCCCCCTTAGAAAATTCAAGGGGGCTGTCTTAATTAGCTTTGGGGAATTTTTGCTCTGTACGCCTCATACGTTGCCTGGCCTAGCTGACGTATGAGGTCATCTGTTTGTTCACACCACTTGCCGTTCTGTTTCCATTGCACAAAATTATTTGCTGCAAGAGCCATAGGTTCTTCAACCATATCATCGCACACCACATAGGCCCCACCCATTTCTCTTGCGATAATTCGCACGTGGATAATAGATTTTTTCTCCGCATATCGTGATGGTTCATATCTAACATACAGCAAAAGCTCTCCTGCCTCGTATTCGTATTCCTCTTCTGCAAATAATCCGTCCTCTGATCCGGCGGAGCGCACACCTTCGATGTTGTACCTATAGGCATTTGCCAGCACGCGATACACTCGCTGATAGCTAAGACGATCTCCATTGACAGCTTCTTGTTCTAGTGCCCGTTCTTCATCGAATGCCTTATCTTTTTGTCCAAATAGTTTTTTGAATAGATCCATATGGTTCCTCTCGCGTTTTCTTCTGAATTTCGCCAGACCACGAGTTTGCCTGTACCGTCCTTTTTAGTATAAAAGGTTTAAAGAATAACATCAAATTACAATAGAATTATGTTTACCAAAAAAGTCATATTACGATCATCCACACCGCTTATCACTCAGAAATCACAATAGGAGAGAACCGTTTGAATGTATGTACATGCTTTTATACACGGAGGTAAGAATAAAAAAAGTCAGAAGCATTATGATGCCTCTGACTTTTGGTTCCCTGTATACGTATATAATAAACAGGCTTACAGTTTTACAACATTTGCAGCTTGCGGTCCGCGGTTGCCTTCAGTGATGTCAAACTGTACGCGCTGTCCTTCTTCCAATGTTTTGAAGCCTTCACCTGTGATGGCACTGAAATGAACGAATACATCGTCGCCGCCTTCAACTTGGATAAAGCCGAAACCTTTTTCTGAATTAAACCATTTTACTGTACCTGTAGTCATGTATAGACCTCCAAAAAAATTACTCTAATATGCGGGTTTCTTTACTGTATAAAATAAAAAATTCGCATATTATCACGGATTGTAGTGTTGAAAATATAATCCCTGATAACACGCGAATTATATGTTCTTGCTGCACTCAATTTATTATGTCCTCATCATAGCACACGTGTTTATCAATTGCAAATATATTTTCATCCATAGCTATATACATCTGATTTGATACATCGACAAATTCTTGTGGTGAGAGGGAAGAAAAGAAGGAAGGGCGGTGGGCGGGAGCGGTCGGAAAAAGACACATTTGCCTTTCTTCTGCTGGAGCGCAGGGCGCATCCAACCTCTTCTTTTTCTGAATCACCTCCTTTCAACCACGCTACCCTATCAAAATATCAAGTGTAATTTATATAATTAACGAGTTGATAGTTGATGATTGCCTTACTTCCTGCCGTAAGGTACCTAACCTTTTCTCCGAATTCCACGGTTCTTCCACAAAACTCGTGGCCCATTGCAAGTGGAGGCTTTCGCCAACTAAAAAGCCCTGTCGGTTATGACAGGGTCTCTTCTCTACATCCTAAACTTTCATCAGGGCTTTTTCTGAGCCGCATAAACATCTTACATTGGCTATGACGTTCTTGTGCATTAATCAGATAAAGACTGTGGATTATTGCTACTTCCCGTCCAATCAGTTAACTCACTAATTACCTTCCAGAGTGCAGGGTAAAACTCGTGTCGAACTCCCTTCTGTAAAGCCTGGGCTGGCACTCCTTTCAAACTGTTTGTCTCCAGCCCGATTATACGCTTTACAAGTTGCAGATGATGGTAGAGAAAATTCTGAAAACTCTCGTCGAACTGGATAAGCTCTTGCATCAAAAGAAACAAAGCATGGTGCTCTCGAGGCTTCTGATGAAGTTGCAGCAAAGTAAGCTGTCTTTTCTTCAGAAGAAGCTCAAACGGTCCCCAAAGCGTAGGGCCTTCTTCTATTATTTTGTTAAACCCGGGAGAATCCTGTCCGCTTCCTCTTCCCAACGCTAGACGTATCGTATGATAATCGATCGGATTAATTACCGTTACCATGACAAATATCTCAGGTAAATGCTTTAAATGAAGGTTGATCCGTCTAAGTTGACTTGTCGCAGCAGTTATGTCGTCGGCTATCATGCACTTTTTTCCGATATGCAGATAATGAATGATGAGCTTAAAATGAAGCTCAGCAATTTGATGAATCATTTGGAAGGTGAGTTCATCTTCACATGCCAACTGATCGTTTGGTTTTTGTAGTCCCAACAATTCCTCGGTCCTAATATACTTTTCGTAGTCTGTCATCGGTTTCTCCATGTCAACTTCCCCCCTCTCGTTTTTCTCCTCTTTATCACAACGATCGTAGTACTGCACGAACCGGACTTCCGTCGGCTTCCATTATCGGGAGGGGAAGTGCAATCAATTCGTAATCCCCCGGTATGACATGATCGAGTAAAACCCCTTCAAGAATATGAATATCATAGGATTGAAGCGCATGATGTGCCGCTAATTCTTTGCTCTCTAATGGATCTACTGACGGAACGTCGACACCAATTAACCTGACTCCTTTTCCTGCAAGAAAGGGAGCCGCATCAGGTCGTAAGTAAGTAATCTTCGTCGGAAACCAATGAGCAGCAGTCCACGAACTCGTGCGCAGAAGCAAGCGCTGCAAACCTTCCAGCTCAAACTCAGCCAAATCTGCTGCACCGACGCTCTCTTTGCCTGATACATCAATGACTCGTGTTAACCCGACATACAAGTTCAAATCCAGCTCCAGAACCTTACGACCTTCGTTGTCAAAATGAAACGGAGCATCTATATGAGTACCCGTGTGAGTACTCATCGTGAGCCTTCCCACATTGACTGAGCCACTTTGTTCTTTTGTCCAACATACCTCATAAGAAAAAGGCGTATCACCAGGCCAAGTCGGCGTACCGGTCTCCAATCGACGCGAAATGTCGATCAGGGTCACAAGCATTCTCCTCTCCTATGATAGACTGTACCGCTAAGCAATGACATCGCGTTTATTTTCAAATTTTTCATGTTGTTTTTCTACCATAATCCGTTTTAACTTCTGCACGGCATCCCACACATCCAGAAAAGAAGTATAAAGTGCCACTGGAGCCAGACGAATAATGTTCGGGGCACGAAAATCAGGAACAACCCCATTCTCCTTCAGCGCTCTGCAAATTCGGGCTGCCTCCTTGTGCTCCAGGCTTACATGCCCACCGCGTCGATAATCTTCCCTCGGATTACCGATAGCAAATCCCATTCCTTGTACTTCATGCTTGATCAAATCCATCATATATTGAGTAAGTTCTAGCGATTTTCTTCTTACATTGTTTATACCGGCTTCTTTGAACATTTCCAGCGAGCCCAGCAAAGGCGCCATACTAAAAACATGCGGAGTTGCCATCTGCAAAGAGCCAGCATTTTCCGCAGGCGTAAAAACAAGCTCCAAATCAAACTGTCTATCTTTTCGTGATCCGAACCATCCGGCCATACCAGGCAAACGATTAAAATGCTTACGATTCACATACAGGGCTCCCACCCCTCCAGGTCCACTGTTTAAATACTTATAGGTACACCAAAACGCGAAATCTACACCCCACTCATGGAAAAAATGCGGAATCGCTCCTGCGGAATGGCATGCATCAAAGCCGACAAGAATTCCACGCCTATGCGCTTCAGCAGTCAACCGTTCAACGTCCAGCAACTGGCCGCTACGATACAGGATGGTCGGGAGGATAATCAGCGCAATTTCATCAGTCATCAAATCGATTACGTCTTCTTCTTGGATAAACCGACCATCCCGGCTCTTCGCCAAAATCAGATGTTCATGAGGATTATATCCCCGTAACCGTAACTGGCTCTCCAGAGCATAAATATCTGAAGGAAAAGTCAGTTCATCTGCAAGAATTTTTGTTCGCTTTCCTTTCGGTTGGTAAAAGGTCGCTACTAACTGATGGAGATTGACTGTCGTTGACGCAGTAACAATCACTTCATCGGGCTGTGCACCTACCAATGGGGCAAGCATTTCTCCTAGCTTTTCCGTTAAGTAAAACCATGGCTGTTCGCCTTGCAGCCATCCGTCAATCGCATGCATTTTCCAATCGTCCAACGTCTTTAGCAATGCTTGCTCTGCTCTTCTGGACAACAAGCCTAAAGAATTGCCATCAAGATAAATCAGGTTGCCATGTACATAAAACTCTTCACGATAATGGTAAAGCTGGTCTTCTTGATCAAGATAACGGGCAAAATCCGCAGACGGATCGAAAGAACTGTAGACCATAAGTAGCCTCCATGCTCGAACAATAATAAAAAGAACACATTACTGTATAATATTCATTTCTTTATAACCACATACCAGGTGATGAAGCTACTATCTCATTTCCATTCCTGTTCTCCGTAACTTTACATCATAGACGACATTAATTTGAGCTTCCGAAAAATCTTTATCCCAGTCGATATCTTTCCATATATCATAGTGAAAGGCCTTCAGCTGACGTCCGAATCCTAAAACATCGCTTTTATATTTTTTCTGTACTTTTTCAATCATCTTCTGCGCCCGTTTCTCATATTCTTTTGCTACTCTATCCTGAAGTTTCCGGACGGTTGACTGTTTGCTGAAATCAGCAGGAAACGTGGATTCAATTACATCTCCCTCCATCTTCAGCCGAACAGTCACCGCTACCTTTTGCTCTTTCCTAGAAAAATGGTAGATACGCTTCATTACGCGTGGATGGAAGGTGACCATATGATCTTTCTTCTCGTCCAACGAAAATGTAATGTTTCCTCCATATTTGTCCTGTGCCACCTGAATCCAGCTCCAGGTTTCCTTATCATCTAAAATTCCGAAATGCTATCAACCCCATTCCGTGCCGCCTCTTCCCCAAAGGCAATAATCCTTGTATGTCCATAAAACAATTGCTGATTCAAGCGCTTTTGCAAATTATTGATGGTTTCCAAAAAGGGACTTCTCGTAGAACTCATGACACGAACGGCCTCCAAGCCACTTTTTCCGCCACCTCCGCCGCATATTGCTAATTTGCTCCGATCATAAAGCGGCGAATGATTAAGTCATCACTTTCTCCGAAAATCGAACGAATCGCCGTAAGATTTTCTTCCAGATCACTACTTATCTTTTGTATGATTTCATTTGCTTTTTTATCTTCCCACTCTTTCAGGAATTTCTGTTTGCGAAATTTTTTGGCTCGGATTGCTTTATGGAAGCTGCGTTTCATGACATCACCTGAATTCCTCTGGAGAGGATTTGGTAGATATTTACTCATCTGATATCATTTGCATAGAAAATAGGATTTATGCACCGGTACCACTACGGCTGATGTGAAGGTATACTTTCTACTTTATTAGCTGATTATATGTTTGATGTTAACTGATTAGGAGGACTTACCAGTATGAAAGCTGTAACGTACCAAGGAGCAAATACCATAGAGGTTAAAGAGATAGAGGACGCAAGAATCGAAAAAAATGACGATGTTATCGTACGAATAACCTCCACTGCGATCTGCGGGTCAGATTTACATTTATATCAAGGGAATATGCCGTTGCCTAAAGGATATATTATTGGCCACGAACCAATGGGTATTGTAGAGGAGGTTGGACCTGAAGTTACAAAAGTAAAAAAGGGTGATCGTGTTGTTATTCCTTTTAATGTTGCCTGCGGACATTGCTTTTATTGCCAGCATAAGATGGAAAGCCAATGTGATCATTCCAATCCTCATTATGATTCAGGAGGGTACTTTGGTTATACAGAAAAATTCGGGAACCATCCGGGTGGTCAGGCGGAATACTTAAAAGTGCCTTTTGGGAACTTCACCCCTTTTGTCATTCCGGAATCATGCGAACTAGAGGATGAATCTCTGCTCTTTTTATCTGATGTCCTGCCTACTGCTTATTGGAGTGTCGACTATGCTGGGGTAAAATCCGGGGATACCGTTATTGTGCTCGGCTCTGGTCCAGTTGGATTGATGGCTCAAAAATTCGCCTGGATGAAAGGCGCAAAACGTGTGATCGCTATTGATTACCTGGGCTATCGACTACATCATGCAAAAAAAATGAACAATGTCGAGGTATTTGATTTTACCGAATACGATGATATAGGTGAACACCTGAAAGAAATTACTCACGGCGGTGCAGATGTTGTCATCGATTGTGTGGGTATGGACGGAAAAAAGTCACCCCTCGAATTTATTGAACAAAAATTAAAACTGCAAGGTGGAACGCTTGGACCTATACAAATTGCTACAAAAGCAGTTAGGAAGTTTGGAACGGTTCAAATTACTGGTGTGTATGGCGGAAACTATAACAATTTTCCACTAGGTGCATTTTTCACAAGAAATATCGTTCTTAAAATGGGACAAGCACCTGTCATTCATTATATGTCTGACCTTTTTCAAAAAATCATGAACAAGGAATTTGATCCAAAAGAAATCATTACACATAAAATGTCCCTTACAGATGCTAGTCACGCGTATAAAATCTTTAACGACCGTGAAGATGGTTGTATTAAGGTAGTTTTAAAACCCTGAAGAACAATATAAACAAACAAGGCATAGACGCTCTATGCCTTGTTCAGTACGTGCTTAAAAACTCTCATACAGACACAATCTTACTAACAACTCTTACATTTGTGTGATTTTTTCTTCTTATAACAGTAGCATTCACACCACTCATCGTAATCATGCTTTTTAAAGCAGTCATAATCGTCATCATGTTTTTTGTCGTAATCGTAGTCATCTTTTTTATGGCAATCATAAGGCTTTCTTTGATACCAATCGTAATAACCCATTATTCCCCCTCCTTTCTTACACTGTTCACCAGTCTCTTTTACTGAAAAGGAATGGTTGTCCTATATACTACTCATTCTCCTTCTGAAGTGCTTGGACGAGCATCCTTCACTTTTCAATTTGGGTTAAAAAATTCTTTGCAACTGGATTTCACTACATCAAAGAAAGGAGGTCTAAAAAAGCAGCTAACCTCGTCTAAAATCAGGTTAGCTGCTTTAAATCTCCCGTTAACCGTGAGCTTAATTGACACAGGAATTTCCCCTATTATTTTAATAACCCTACATCCGAGCCGAACCGATAAGTCCACATATTTATATTATCATCCATCCTGTCGGTTGCAGGGGAATGAGAGAAACCATAATAAGCTGTAGTACATAACACCATAAGGAATATAACCATCAGCATAGCAAACAATGCATCCTTAGAAAAAATCATTTCTTTTAGTTGTTCAATTTTCTTTCTCATTTTATATTGCTTTAAATAAATAACATTACGTGTAGAAATCATTTATAATCCCTCGCTTTTTATCTGACGTTCATCTCTACTTTATAACTTGGTAACGCTTTTAATTTTGAACAAATGGTTAATTTTCCCTCAACCTGTACAAAATCGAGTATAAAAATAATGAAGCAGTTCTCTCTAATGCACCGAGGAACTGCTTCACTCATGTTTTAAAAAGGAACCATCAAACCGTTTAGAACCAGATTCAAAATCAACTGACGAATTTCTTTTTCATCTAAATAAAGTTCTGGACATTCCTCCAACTCCAATGAAACATACTTGTCAGTGAGCAAGGCTTCTGCCTGAATGAGCGGAAACAGCGCTTCTACAATATCATTCAGTTGTTGTAATGTCTTATCATTCGCCTTTTTTCTGGCTAAATTAAGAAATTCAGTAATAATAGAGTTAGCTCTATCCAGCTCTGTCATCATTAAATCAACATATTGTAAAGATAAATTTCTTTCCATCTATCTCCATAATTTCTCTTGATAACAATCCTTCACGTATCTCACCCAGCTTGGTTACATAGCGAATCTTAGCATTACGAACCGATCCAGCTTATCATAATCAGAGATTTGATACATCGACAAATTCTTGTGGTGAGAGGGAAGAAAAGAAGGAAGGGCGGTGGGCGGTTGGAAAAAGACACGTTTGCCTTTCTTCTGCTAGAGCGCAGGGCGTATCCAACCTCTTCTTTTTCTGAATCACCTACTTCCAACCACGCTACCCTGTCAAAATATCAAATGTAATTTATATAAAACACAATAACGCAAAAACAATGCAGCCTTATATACATCACGACGTACGTACCAGTTTTTGATTATATGCTACACTTCATCCCATAATTTTTCAATATATAATTTTGATAATTCTGATCAATATTAAAAATTCAGTTAATATATCCTTCCTGGTTGACGAACAGCACGTGTTACATATACGACGTACCGTTGGGTCATTTAAAAAACAATACGTCTTGACTCTAACCTAAGAGGAGCCTTTAAGCTAAGGAAAGAAAGGAGTGAGTCTAGTGCTCTACACGGTAAAAGAGATTGCGGCACTATCGAACGTAACAATAAAGACTCTGCATCACTATCACAAAATTGGGCTTTTACTGCCATGTGAGATAAGCGAGGCGGGATACCGTTTGTATGGAATGAAAGAACTTGAACGTTTGCAACAAATTTTATTTTATAGAGAACTTGATTTTCCTCTGGAAAAAATCAAGCAACTGCTTGAAGACCAACCGGAGCGATTATCGATTTTGTCCAACCAGAAGGAGCTCCTCCTTGCCCGTAAGCAAAGATCGGACCGCTTAATTCAGACACTGAACGAATCGATCGATTGTACTATGAAAGGAGAAGTTATGGATAAAACAGAAATGTTCAAAGGATTTGACAGCGAAAAAGAATGGATGGAAGCACTGGCTGAGCAAGATCAATATTTGGAAGCAATGTATGATTATAGTTTACTCGAAAGCAACACGATTAATGTTGAAGCCATGAATGAACAAGCTAGCGAAGCAAAGCATTTTATGGACAGTATGATAAGTGCTCTTAAAACCGGAGTAAGATTTGATAACAAGATCGTGCGGGAACTGATTAATGAGCATATAAATTTCTTGAATCATAATGGACATCCCACAAGTGCAATGGATTTTGTGGCACAAGCACGATTTTTCTTAGATGATGACTTTCATCGCAATATGTTGGAGTCACAACAGATTGGTCTTGCTTACTATCTTTTTATCGCCGCGGAATCATTTGCAACCAAATAAATCGTTTGCTAAAGATATATCTTTTCATCCAACTACCTTATTAAAAGCTCTCAAAAGAACCATTACCAGATCTCCTGGTTAATGGTTCTTTTTTTACCATGCCGTTGATTAACGCACATTGTTCACCTTATGCATGCCCGAACGATTCTGATTCTTAATTTTATCGAGAGCTTCTTTTATTTTCTTTCTATCAATTTCCCGTGAGATACTTAGAGTAACTTCTACACCAATTAAAGTCACCAATAGTGATGAACCCCCATAACTGATAAAGGGAAGCGGGACACCTGTAAGAAGAGTGGTATCGGCTATTCCTTCAATATTACAAACTAAAAAACATTAAAATCTCACACATATATTAGAAATAATGTAAAATAAAAGAATATGTACATACCGCCAACAAAACACCAAACTTGAACTATCATAAAGTGGTATAAAATATTTCCTACATATGTTTTTGTCAAAGTTGGCTACCCTCAATAAAGGAGATTAACTCATGAAAAATAGAGGAAGACCCGATTTCACCCTGTTACTTTTAGCATTAATACTTGTTGGATTTGGAATCATCATGGTATATAGCTCAAGCTCAATTCATGCCCTTAGTAAATACAACGATGATACATATTTTGTGAAAGGACAAATCATACGCGGGCTTTTAGGAACATTTGTCATGCTAATCGTTATGAATATTCCTTATCAATTCTATAAAAAATATTTTCTTCACATACTCGCTTTAACTCTGTTATTATTACTCGTTGTTCTTATTCCCGGAATAGGGGTATGGCGTGGAGGAGCTAGAAGCTGGCTTAACTTAGGGGTTATATTAGTACAACCTTCTGAAATAGCCAAAATATCCTTAATTATTTATTTAGCAGCAATTATAGCAAAGAAAAAAGAAAGGTTCCTAGATTTTAAAACAGGTTTTTCACCTGCCATAACTGTTATTGCCCTGTTTTTTTTGCTTATTGCCATTCAGCCAGACTTTGGTTCTGCTGCTATTCTATCTATCATAGCCGCTAGTGTACTGTATGTTGGAGGTGCCCGACTAAAACACCTTGCAATTGTAAGTATTCCTTTATTATTATTCAGTACAGTCTATATTTTATTAGCCCCATATAGATTACAGCGTTTACTCATTTTTCGCGATCCCTGGGCAGATGAGATGGATGCCGGATATCAGCTTGTACATTCTTTTAGTGCACTAGCTCACGGAGGAATGACTGGAACAGGATTAGGAAAAAGCATAGAGAAATATTTATATCTTCCTGAAGCCCAAACAGACTTCATCTTTGCAATCATAGGTGAAGAATTTGGGTTTATTGGTGTAACATTATTTTTACTTACATATGTGCTTTTTATTTGGAGAATTATCATTATATCATTGCGTTCAGAAGATACTTTCTCAAAACTTGTTGGGATAGGTATCGCAAGTATGCTTTTTGTTCAATCATTTATTAATATCGGTGGAGTTACGGGTCTTATCCCTCTTACTGGCGTTACACTCCCTCTAATTAGCTATGGTGGTTCCTCACTAATAATAACAATGGTGAGTATCGGTATTGTTTTGGGAATTTCAAGAGAAATCGATAAAGCAAAAATCCAAAAAATAATAGATAGGCAAAAATTTAAAAAAGCGTAAAGAGGCTTTAAAACCTTTTTACGCTTTTCATTTAAAAGCTGTTATCTATAAACTGTACAAACATGATAGTATAAATATATATACTTACAAAAATAGAGGTGATGTCATGAGAGCACTTGTTCACGCGGAGAAAACAGGATTCGACGGACTCATGTATCGTGAGATAACAGACATACAACCCAAGGCAGGAGAAGTAAGAGTAAAACTAAAAACAGCAGGCTTAAATCACCGGGATTTATTCGTCTTAACCCGTCATAAACCATCTGATCCTCCGCTAATCATCGGCTCAGATGGCGCTGGTGTCATCGAAGCCGTCGGTGAAGGTGTAACAGGTGTCCATGTCGGGGATGAAGTAGTAATCAACCCGGGCCTCGGCTGGAAGGAAAAAAGCGACGCGCCTCCTAAAGGCTTTGAAATTCTTGGCCTTCCCGATCATGGAACGTTTGCAGAACAAATTGTCTTGCCAGCTGATAATGTTGAACCGAAACCTCAGTATTTAACATGGGAGGAAGCCGGCGTGTTCTCGCTAGCGGCACTCACCGCCTACCGTGCATTGTTTACAAGGGCTCACTTACAGGCAGGTCAGACAGTGCTTATCCCTGGTATTGGAAGCGGTGTAGCCACATTTTTATTACAATTTGCAAAAGCAGCCGGAGCGGCGGTCTATGTAACTTCTCGTTCAGACGAGAAATGCAAACGAGCACTGGAACTAGGGGCTGACAAAGCGATTGATAGTAATGAAGATTGGAATGACTTGCTCGACGGAGAAAAAGTAGACATTGTAATCGAAAGCGTTGGTGCCGCTACGTTCAACAAGTCGCTCGCGCAATTGCGGCCTGGTGGAACGATTGTTACATTTGGTGCATCGGCCGGGGACGAGATTCGAATCAATATCCGCGAGTTCTTCTACGGCCAATACAACCTGCTCGGTTCAACCATGGGAAGTGCCGAAGAGTATAGAGATATGCTCCGGTTTATTGAAATACACCAAATCAAGCCTGTATTGGATCAGATGTATCCATTGCATGAATTCGAAAAAGCCTTTAACCGGATGGAAGAAGCCGCCCAATTTGGGAAAATCGGTTTTATTATTGAAAAATAATGACTCAAACTGGAGATCTGTGAACTTCCGATCATTTATTGTTTTTAAACAAAACAAGCGCAGGACAACCCTATCTGTCCCGCGCTTGCTTTGTTTTATTTGTACCATAGACAAAATCGCACAGAAAGGATTGAATAATTCGTCCATTGGCAATAAAATGTAAAGCGATAAAGAGAAAGGAACATCGTGCTAATGTCTAAAGCTGACAATATGCTTTCTATTCTGTGGCTACTGAAGACAAGAAAACGGATGACCGCTAAACAACTGGCAGAAGAATTAGAGATTAGCATTCGGACTGTTTATCGATATATTGATGCATTATGTGCTAGCGGAGTTCCTATTATATCTGACTCAGGGCACAACGGTGGTTATAGTTTACTCCATCAATTTACCGAAACTCCACTTATTTTTGATTTGGAAGAACAAAAAGCGCTCATGCATGCAGCAATATTTGCGCAAGAAGCGGGCTATCCTTTCGGTGATACATTACATAAAGCGATTAATAAATTAAAATTGTATACAAATCAACATCAGTTAGCTGAAATCAATCGTCATGTCATAGGATTCGATGTTATTATTCCACCATCTGATTCTTCATTGAAAAACGTCCTGCAAGAGCTAGAAGTATCAGTAGCGAATGGATATACCCTCTTCATCGAGTACTATAAAGGAAAAGAGGTGCCTTCTACAGCTCGTCACATTGACCCTTACGGACTCGTTTATTGGAAAGGCAAATGGTATACTGTCGCCTATTGCCACCTCCGCCGTGAAATTCGAAGCTTTCGTGCGGATCGCATCCGCTCTATGTCCCGTACGACGGCTCTATTTCAACGACCATTAGAATTCTCTGCCCGTCGATTCTTTCTCAAAAATATTTTACCCGATGCAGACAACAGGGAACAACTAACCTCCCTTCGTATTCGCGGAAAGCAACGGGCGATTGCGGATATGTGTGAGCATTGGCTATTAGGTCACGGCCTAGTGGAACGTTCAATGGATGAAGCACATTTCAAACTCGACGAACAAGCCATCTTATTTTATGTACCGTATCTCCTTCTTTCATACGGAAAATCAATTCAAGTACTGGAGCCTCTTGTCCTAAAGGAAAAAATGATAACCATCACTTCAGAACTGCTGAATTATTATCAAACGTTCTGATTTCACTGACCATAACTGTCAGCTAAGTTCAGTTATGATATGTTCATATCGATTATTATGAGGAGAGATTCTGGATGAAACATAACGCATTACAACTATATGATTATCATGTATGGGCAAATGAAAGAGTGTTCCAACATCTAAAGGAGCTGCCGGAAGAAACGGGACGTACGGAAATCGTAAGCGTTTTTCCCTCTATACATAGTGCGCTTATTCACATGTTTGTCGTAGATACTGTTTGGTTATGCACCATATCCGGTGATAGCTTTGAAAAGGTGCGGACGTCGACAGCACCTTTGTCAGAAGAGCTAAAAAATAAAAGCATTGAAGAAATGGAGCAACTGTTCTCTGATTTATCTACCCGTTACCAGACGTTCTTCCGTAATCAGCAGGATATGGATACCATCTCTTCTTACCATCATCCTCACTTCGGAACACTTACGGTCCGTTATTCAGATATCATACAGCATGTCGTAAACCACGGTACATATCACCGGGGAAATATCACAGCTATGTTACAGCAATTAGGCTACTCCGGAACTCCGACTGATTACGTTTTTTATTTATATTCTATTACCTGTTGATCATCCATAGAGTGGAAGGAAAAAGGGAGACGCGTCGGCGTATTCCCTCATCTTTTTTCTCACAAGGAAGGGACACGGTCGCTTTATGACGCCAAAGCCGGACCGGAAAAACACTGAGACACAAACAGCGCTTTTCGTCTCCCTTCCCATTATTTTTCTTATACTATACGCACCGATTACACTGGCCTTGAGCATAGTCATACAAAGCTTTCTCACTACCATGATAAAAAAAACGAAGTAAAGTCGGTAAATCCCGAATAAAAATACTCATATGGATAGTCGCTTCCTTAACAATATATTGATAGGAAAGAGTAGGATTCCGTAGCGGATTTACACACTCATACACGTGCAAGCGTCTGCTGCTCTTCTCTGCTCCTTGCAATGCATAAGAAAAGTTACATGGGATATAACCGTTTAACAATAATTCATCTTCTCCTTCCTGCGCCAAACAAATCCACTCTACTTCTTTTTCTCGTATCTTACCGTCCAATTCGTATTCCAGTCCCTTTCTTTTTTCCACGGTACCTGCTTCCATCATCTTGCTCTCCCTTCCGAAATAAATGTATAAAACCGGATCGGGCAGGCGACGTACCTCGCTTTCAAGAAACAAAAAACAACGCCCCCTTACCCCGCGAGAGATAAGAAGGCGTTATATCTAAACGTTCTCTCATCTCTCAGGATATTCTCCTGCAGGATTTGGCACCTTCCATACACCTTCGCTCATGCGTAAGATGCAAGGGGTTGCCGGGCTTCATCGGGCCAGTCCCTCTGCCGCTCTTGATAAGAAGACAACATTATTTTATTTTCGTTCACTCTATCATAGCTGATCCTCCTGCAGAATGTCTACCCAGCAAACTTTATTGCGGCCTGTCCGTTTCGCCTCATATAACAGTTTGTCAGCAAGATGGTACATCTCTTCAGCATGCGTCTCGGGAAACGAAGCACCTCCGACGGAGACCGTGATGTGAATTCTTTCTCCGTCAAGCGTCGTGAATACGTGCCGTTCCACCATAGCACGAATAAGTTCAGCATTATACCTTGCCTCCAAACGCGAACAATCGAGCATGAGAATGGAGAACTCCTCTCCCCCATTACGTGAAACGATATCTACCGGCCGCGCGGCATTAGAAAGTACCTGACCGAGTTCTTGTAAAATCTTATCCCCGTTAGGGTGACCGTATGTATCATTCACCTCTTTAAAATGATCAATATCAATCACAAGCAGCGAAAAGGACTCTCCACGCTCTTTCGCCCTCTGCACGTATGCATTAAAAAAAACGGTAAACTGTCTGGAATTGTTTAACCCCGTGAGGAAATCCTTCGTTGAGTACTCTTTTAGTCTTCGGAATGCCTCGTTCGATTGATCGATGTAAATATATGTATAGAATGCGAAAAAACCCGCCGTAATAGAAATACACCAATGATAAAGTGCTGTTTCGAGAAAAAGAGGAGCAGTTGGAATGTTAATAAATAAAGATGCCGTAATAATCAGCAAAGAAAAAAGATTCATGAGCATAAATTTTACTAGCGGACGCGATTTACTGCGTGTTAATAAACCGCAGCCAAGGCCAATAAGCAACATGCCGCCAAACGCTACAAACGCTTCAGAGCCCGCCGGAAATAAAATTACCCTCGCCATTGCAATAATCAGCGCTGAGACAAGTGCGGTCGGAATCCCTCCATATAACGCGGCCAAAGCTACAGGAATATGGCGTAAATCAGCAATAACACCAGGTACTATACGAATGGAAAACTCCATCAGCACCGCACCAAGCAATCCGAATAATAAGGCGGCCAGCAGCTTTAATTTCGATGGAGAATACGGCTTTACGGGATGGTTTCTAAAAATTTGTCCCATAATAAACAGTCCAGAAATAACAATCGTTCCGTTAATAACAAAATCCTTCAGCATAGCCTCTCCCTTTTTCATGTCTCTATGATAATGGTGTGCAGTCTGGTTGCATCGATGACAAATCAAAGTAAAAATATGACATGTTCATTATAAACTAAAGAAGGGAATAGGATATAGTCTTATGAGTAGCAAAACAGGAGACATATTTACTTGTCCAAGGAAGAAACGTTGCAATTTGTATAACCCTTTAGAGATTTGAATTACATCTTACGAAAAATGCATAGTAAAAAGGACGACCCTGTTATCATCAACCCGGTTCGTCCTTCCTTTCCTACCTCAAATCGCTTGCTTATGTCAAACTATGGAACGTGAATCGCTCCTACATCCACGGTCCACCCAAACGTATCCTCAATTTGTCCGCTCTGAATACGCGTAATCGTATCATACAGTTTTTTGGAGATGTCGCCTATTTCTCCTTTATTAACCACTATTCGTTTATCAGTCCACTGCAGCTCGCCAATAGGCGAAATAACGGCAGCGGTTCCTGTACCGAAGGCTTCTTCTAGCGTTCCATTCGTATAGGCTAAATATAATTCCTCCATAGATATTTTTCTTTCCGTAACAGGAACGTCCCACTCTTCTAAAAGGCGAATAATCGAGTCCCTTGTCACCCCGTTTAAAATGCTGCCATTCAATGCCGGAGTCACTACCTCTCCAGCGATTTTAAAGAACACATTCATACTCCCTACTTCTTCGATATACTGCTTTTCTATACCGTCCAACCATAGAACCTGGGAGCACCCATGTTCTGCTGCATCTATCTGCGCTTTTAAGCCGGAAGCATAGTTGCTCGATGTCTTAGCAAATCCTGTTCCGCCACGTACAGCACGAACGTATTTATTTTCCACATGAATTTTTATCGGCTTTATACCTTCCGGATAGTAAGCGCCGACAGGTGAAAGAATGATGATAAATGTATATTGTTCGGCGGCCCGAACACCGAGACAAGGCTCTGTTGCAATAATAAACGGCCGAATATAAAGAGACGTTCCTTCTGCCACAGGAATCCAGTCCCTCTCTACGCGCACTAGCTCTTTTATTGCCTCTATCAAAAACGCTTCATCAATCGGAGGTATATTCATCCTTTCATTCGATATGTTGAGTCTCTCCATATTTTTGTCCGGTCGAAACAAAAGAATGTCATCGTTTTTTGTTTTGTAAGCCTTCAATCCTTCGAATACAGCTTGCCCATAATGGAATACCATCGCGGAAGGATCAAGCATCAATGGCGCATACGGAACAATTCTCGGTTCGTGCCACCCTTCCTCCTTCGTGTAATCCATTAAAAACATATGGTCTGTGAAATACTTTCCGAACCCTAAATGACTTTGATCAGGCTTAGGCTTTGGATTCTGGTTCCTTTCTATTGAAATTTGACTCCCCATAAATATCCCTCTCCTTTGTTTGTTCAATAAGGCTTATTATATTTGTAACACTTTTTTGACAATAAATAAAATATATATAACCTAATTACTTTATAAGGAATACCTATATAATTCCAGAATGTACCCACACAAAAAAACCGGCCGATAACCAGGCCGATTTTTTTATATTTTGCATATATCAAAATGTTTATGCTCCGGCAATTCTTCGGAGACGCTGTGCCTCTGTTAAGCCCGGACACGTATAGCAATACTGCCCTTGCGGCAGACAATAATTGAAGCAGCATTTCTTCCGCAATCGAATCATGCGCCCTTCTTCTAGCGGATGTGGAAAATAGGCGTATTCCTCTGCAAACGGATTGCCGTCCACCCCTTCAAACCACACATCCGGGGCATCCGTAACAAGAAAATGAAAGTCGTCTGTGAGACGCTGACGTTCCGCCTCTGTACTCGTTTCTTTCATCCACAAATCATACCAATAATAAAGCACAAACGACAAATGCGCCCATAACGTACCCAAACTCACTCCTGTACGCTTCGCTACCGCCTGGAACACCGGATTAACAGTTTCTTCGAAGAGACTTTGCATATACGATTCTCTCCAACACTCCCGGGATTCGGAGGAAGTCACGAATTCACTCCCATTCGTTAGCCATGTACACCACTGCATCTGTTCATTAAATCCGAAGGAAAGGTTGGAAAGTGAAAAATCAAACCTCTGGTTAAAATGCGACATTCCGTATAAAGCCGCCACGGGCACCGAACAATAGTGACGCTTAACGAATAGAGAACCTGCCACATGCAGCTTTGGTGCCTGCATATGCCCGCCGACCTCTTTTATCAGCCTATCCATCCCAAATGCTGTAAGCAGTTCTTCGCCTCTGATAGTAGCAAGCTCCGCCTCCTGTGTACTATACACCCGGAACTGCTGTGCCAGATGATTGTGGTTTTTCCCTTGTTCCACAAAGCAACCTCCCTTTCCTGTTTATCATCCCGAACAATAATGATAATTACTATCAATTATAGATATAGCTTTCTTTTTCTGCAATCCTTTTTCTGTGTCTATGTATAAAAAATATAAAACCGCCCGTCATCCGAGCGGTTTTTGCAGCTATCTTTAGCCGGTTTTTTTTAGGCGGCGTTGCTCCAACACCCTGGATACCACACCGTATCTTGGCGAGAATAAAAAGCAGAGCATAAAAAGAAGTCCGGCCGCTGTCGTCATCGCTCCTGAGATGGATACATCAAAATACACAGCGGTTAGATATCCCGCGCACGCAGAGACAATGCCGAAGACAACGCTAAGCGCCAACATGAGCCCTAGACGATCTGTCAGCAGATATGCCGCAGCTCCAGGCACGACAAGCATCGCCACTACTAAAATAGCTCCCACACTTTCGAAAGCTGCTACTGTATTCATGGAGACGAGTGCCATCAGTAAATAATGGATAAATACAACCGGAATACCTGCAGCAGCGGCCATTTGTGCATCAAATGATACTAATTTCAGCTCCTTATAGAACAATCCTACGACAAGCAAGCTTAATGTGAATACACCACCGACCATCCACACCGCACGCGGCATCTCTACACCTGCTATAGTTGCCGTATCCCAGGGTACGTATGCAATCTCGCCATACAGCACATGCTGCACGTCAAGATGAATATCGGAGGCAAACAAGGAAACGAGTACAACACCTATCGCAAACAGCGAAGTAAATACTACACCAATGGCAGCATCCTCCTGCACACCCGCCACATGCAAGGTTTGGATAAAGAAAGCTGTCAGCACACCGACAACGGTCGCACCCATCAGCATGAACACATTATCTATACTATTACTAAGAAAGAAGGCAATGACTATTCCCGGAAGAACTGCGTGACTAATCGCATCTCCGAGCATTGCCATCCGCCGCAAAATGAGAAAGCAGCCGACAAAACCGCAGGACGCCGCCACAAGTGAACCGGTTACAATAATCCACAATCCGTGTGACATGTTAGGCATCGCCTCCTTTGGAGACAGCGCCACCATACGGCAGGTGTACCTGCTCTGCTTCACGGGAGATTCTTTCTTCAGCCACTCTCCGACGCACTTTCACCCTCTCTACCTGACGGAAAATTAATCCTCTGCGCGGAGCCGCCAGCATGGAGAACAAGAACAATGCCGCAGCAGCCAGTACGATAACCGGACCGGTAGACAGCTTGGGAACTAGGCCGCTGATAATCGTACCAAGAACGCCTGCAATCGCACCAAAAATACCGGAAATTATGACCATGTGCGACAGCTTTTCCGTCCAATAACGAGCAGCCAAAGGCGGAATGATAAGCATGGCTGACATCAAAACAACACCTACTGCCTGCAAGCCAATAACTACCGTCAGCACGATCATAAGCATAACCATTGCGTCTAATATGCCCATGGGAAATCCAAGCCCTCTCCCAAAATTCGAGTCGAAGCACAGCAGTTTAAACTCTTTAAACAATAAAAGTACAAGAAATAGCAGGATGCCCGCTGTTACTGCCATCATAGAAACGTCCGCCTGCACAAGTGAAGCCGCCTTACCGAATAAAAAGGCGTCAAGTCCGCTCTGATTAGCTGCTCCCGTCTGGGCGATGCCGGTAAGTAACACCGTACCGAATCCGAAAAATACAGACAGCACAATTCCTAAGGCTGTATCGGATTTAATTCTTGAATGACGGACAATCGAATGCACGCACCACGTACCGAGAAGTCCGGTTCCCAGTGCTCCGAGCATGAATAGCACGGTATTCTTCTCACCTTGTAATATAAAAGCAAGGCAAATACCGGGCAGCGCGGCATGCGCGATAACATCCCCCATTAAGCTCTGCTTGCGCAGAAATGCGAAACATCCAAGCACACCACTGCTGATTCCCAGCAGGAAGCAGCCAGCAATGACCCAGCGAGCATTCGGGTCCTGCATTAAACTAAGAAGAAAGTCCATCTTCTGTCTCTCCTTCCTTCTATAATTGTGCGGTATAAGCCGCATTTTTCTGGAATAGTAGCTTTCCGCCGTACGCTTCCTGCAGATTATCCGGCACAAACACTTCGGATGTGGGGCCAAAAGCTACCTTTCTAATGTTCATAAGCAACAGCCAGTCAAAATACTCGTCAACCGTTTGTAGGTCATGATGAACGACCAGCACGGTCTTTCCCTGGCTTTTCAGCTCGTCGAGCAGCAAAACAATGGCCTTCTCTGTCGCTGCATCAACACCGGTAAACGGTTCATCCATGAAATATACACGCGCATCCTGTGCCAGTGCACGAGCAAGAAAAACGCGTTGTTGCTGACCACCGGAAAGCTGGCTAATCTGCCGTCTGGCATAATCAGCCATGCCCACTTTTTCCAGGCAAGCATAGGCGAATTCCTTGTCATACGCGCGAAGGCGCCGAAACATTCCAGCATGTCCGTAGCGCCCCATCAGTACTACATCAAGCGCATCGGTGGGAAAATCCCAATCCACGCTTTCCCGCTGTGGCACATATCCGATAAGCTTACGCTGGCTTTTATACGGCTTTCCATAAATGGAGACCTCTCCGGACACAAGCGGAAGCAAGCCGAGAATTCCTTTAATTAACGTCGACTTGCCCGCTCCGTTCGGTCCCATAATACCGACAAGTTTTCCTTCCGGTACAGTAAAGCTTACTTCCTGTACGACCGGCTTTTTACGGTAAGCGATCGTTACATCCTTTACAGTTACAGCTGTCGTCATGATTACTCCCCCTTACTTAAGCGCTGCCACGATAGAATCAATATTATGGCGTACCATGCCGATATACGTTCCTTCCACTGTTCCCGCTTCGCCCATCGCATCCGAGAACAACTCACCACCAATTTTCACTTCATGGCCTTTTTCTCTTGCTCCCTGCACTACCGCTTCAATAGCCTTCGGTGACACACTCGACTCAATGAATACCGCTTTGATTCGCTGATTCACAAGAACATTCACTAAATTCTGCACATCTTTCAACCCGTATTCTGCATCTGTACTGATGCCTTGAAGTCCCATTACTTTAATTCCGTAGGCATCTCCGAAGTATCCGAAAGCGTCATGTGCCGTAACAAGTACGCGGGATGCTTCTGGAATGGACGCGATTTGTTCTTTTGCATATGCATCAAGCTCTTCTAGCTTTTTTAGATAAGCGGCGGCATTTTGCTCGTAATCTTCCTTATGGGCCGCATCCGCCTCAATAAGCCCTTCTTTCACACGCTCCGCCGCCTGCATCCACAGTTTCACATTGAACCAGATATGCGGATCATAATGGCCCTGAAATTCCGGAGGCTCTCGCAATATGGCAGGATCGATTTTTTCGGAAACCGCGATGGTTGGCTTCTGATTAGCCATTCTTACGAAAATGTCCCCCATCTTTCCTTCGAGATTCAGTCCGTTATAGAAAATAATATCCGCTTTATCCAGCTTGCCAATATCGCCTTGTGTCGCTTTATAAAGATGCGGATCGACTCCGGGTCCCATTAGCGACGTCACTTCCACATGCTCTTTGCCTATATTGGCTACGATATCCGCAATCATTCCTACAGTAGCGACAGCTGTAAGCTTCTCCCTGTTCTTTCCTTCCTCAACACTTCCCTGAGTCGTACTTTTTTCTGAGCACCCGATAAGTGCCCATCCCATAAGAAAGAAAATCATTATCATCTTTACTGTTTGATTAACCATTCTTTCCCTCCCGACATCATTTTTGTACAAACCAATTTAATTTGTATAAGTTAATTTTTTTTCCTTAGGTAAACATTTTACGCAAAAAAAATGCGCTGCCATGTCATATGATCTTTGCCTCCCCTTCTACCTTAACCTGGATCATTCTATGTGGGCATCCACTCTCTTTTATGATTTTATATGATGAAAAACAATTTGTATAGACTAAATATTTTTCCTATGTACAAAATTAAAGAAATAAACATAATCCCCGTCCAAAGCCTAAAGCAATCGATACGGGGATGATAGGAAGCATAATTATTTCTTTACCTGTAGCAAAGCTTCGGCAATTCCGATAAAATATTCCGATTCGCGCCGAATGTGATTCAATACCGTGATGGCTGTTGGATTTGACTTAAGTGCCTGACTCTCAAGTCCCAGTTGGTTAAGCAACTGGACAAACTGTCGACTTTGTTCTAGGGCGAAGCAGACCAGGTTCATAATTTCTCCGTAAACCGCAGGATTCATCGGATGTTCCATCCGCACCACCAGCTCTATATATCGTACAAATGCCGCCTGCGTCTGAGATAGCGCTTGTTCCCATACCTGAAGCGCCTGTACGAAAGGTGCCTCAAGATTGGGCACCAGCGCACGGATAACATCTGTATGCTCTGCCTCTTGAAGCTTCCAGAACTCTCCTTCATCCAGAATGCGAAGCGGCATTTTTTCTCCGTAATAAAACTGCATTATGTTTTCCCCTTTCCACTTTGAAGATGGGCTCACCCCAGTGTATGTAGGTGGGCCGCAATCTGTGAAAAGGTTCTTTATTCTTCAAATTGCAAGTTTAACGGTTGCTCGGGAAGTTGGATGTCTTCTTCCATGTTTGTAGATGGGACTTTCTCATCTACAATATCAAACGATATACTATCTACCCACACTTGCCCCGGCCCCCCTAACAACAGGCCAAAAGCGATTGCTATGCTATCACTTGGCACATCCAGCACAACACTATAGTGATTCCAGTTGGTCGTCCCTTTAATCGGTCTGTTGTACATATTATCAAACTGTAGCAATTCGTTATCCTTTCCATCTACCCGCATCCACAAGCCTGCCCACTGCTCAACTCCCTCTGTTTTTACGAACCCCGAGAGACGAAGACGACGGCCTTTGTAGTTCTCTGCCTTGAATTTTTGCATCATCGTAGCAAATCCAGACGCCTCCCTCTTGTTTGAACGTATATATCCGGATGCCGTTCCCTGATGGACATTTTTATGATCAACTCCCATCGTATAATCAAATGGGTGGCTCCCGCTCTCAATCCATCCTTGCGGTAAATTGGTTGCTGTCATATCGCTTCCTCCTTTATTTTCTACAGTTCCGTCGACCAGTCGCATTAAATAAGCACGATATCTTCCCGGCGGCATGTAAAACATTTTTTTGAAAGCACGCGTAAAAGATTCCTGTGTAAGAAATCCATATTCTACCGCGATTTCAAGAATACGCTTGTCAGTATTGACCAGCTCGTATGCTGCATTGGTCAATCTTCTCTTCCGTACATAGTCAGCTACTGTCATACCCGTAACCGCTTGAAAAATACGATGAAAGTGGTACATCGAAAATGATGAGTGTGTAGCGATTTGCTCTAGAGAGATGTCTTCCATAAGATGGTCTTCAATGTATTCAATTGCCTTCTGTACGCTTACCGTATACTCTTCATATGCCATAAACCCTCTTCCTTTTTGTTTGATTCTCTTGCATCATAGCATGCTACAAAAAAACAGATTTGACTTTTTTTGCGCAATGTTCTTAGCTATTAAGAAAACTTGGCTGGTGCCAAGCTATTGCGCAGGCAACCGCCTTAGTTGCCCTTATGCAGATCTGCTGTGAAAAGCAACGTTTGGTAACGCCTCGCGATTTTTTCTTTGCTTACAAAAGGAGGGAAAGTATATATTGTTCGCTGACAACAATGCTCTTTACTCAAAATAGCTCCAAAATAAAAAACACCGTTCAAACTTAAAACGGTGTTACAAAAAGTGCCTCACAATTATCTCCCCGACTATCTAAATACTTTTTCAACCACACTTTGCATTCTGTCGTAAAATAAACCCCTCCCAAGAATTTTATCTTCTTAAATCCAGCATTACTGGAATAGGAGGGGTTCATCATTTTATATTGTTCAAGTATCGCTTCCTGTTAGTTTAGTAAACTTCGAAATGTGTATTTGTTATTTTACATAATTACATAGCTTGCCGATATTCTCTACTTCCACAGATACAACATCGCCTGACTTCATTGGACAACTGCCAGAAGGTGAACCAGTAGCCAAGACATCCCCCGGCTCCAGTGTCATAACCTGTGAAACCCAACTAATAAGGAAAGGAATGGAAAGTGACATCTGATTGGTATTACCATCTTGTACGACCTTGTCGTTTAAAGTTGTAACTATTCGTAAATTAGTTGGATCTACACCTGTCACAATCCATGGCCCCAATGGACCAAAAGTGTCAAAACCTTTGCCGCGTGTAAACTGGGGATCCGTTTTTGTAAGGTCTCTTGCAGTCACATCATTAAATACAGTACAGCCAAAAACATAATCTAATGCCTCTTCTTCTTTTATATTTTTGCCGCGTTTCCCAATAACGAGCGCCAATTCCCCCTCCATTTCCACCTGATTGGTTAAATCATTTGACGGAAGAATGATTTCCCCCTGATCTGGAATCAAGGAAGATGTTGGTTTTAAAAATAAAAACGGTTCCTTGAGATTGGCCTTCCCTCCAGTTTCGTTTGCGTGTTCAGCATATGTCCAACCGAAATTAACCACTTTTGAGGGTACTACAGGCTCCAAAATTTTCACATCACTATATTTAACTCTTACACCATCATATTTTATTTGATTATTTACAATTTCAGTGAAATTACTGGACAATTGTAAAATTTCGTCATCCTCAACAATTCCGTAGTATACTTTACCATTATGATTCTGATAGCGAACTATCGTTTGTGTTTTTTGTATTACTTGCATTACCACACGAACTCAACTCCATCTAAGTAAATTAAATAATCGTTTCTCCTTCAACAAATTACAAATCCTCAATATGTCAAATACGGATCTGTATTTGAACCATTTAAAAAAACTAAGACTTTTATCTTAATCTATTAGAAAATTTTCTTCAAGTGTTAGGTTTGCTCTCACACATTGAGCTTCGTCAAAATCATTCTCCAAGCTTAGACGACAACCGCGCGTCTCAGTAGTGTAACCTCCCTGGACATGCTAACTGTTGATACTACTTGTTATACCGTTATTACGAGTATCAGTAAAGAACACTTTTGTCCGGTAAACATCTTTTTTGTTTAGTAAATAATTTTATTGTCACAATACATATATTACTTTATAACAATAAAACGATATATACTTTCCTAACCATTAAGAAAAGAAGCCGCCTCTTCAGACGAGAGACGACTTCCTGCTACAAATTCCAAAAAAACATAACGTGGGCAAATACGAAAACAACCAAAAGAAAATTATAGATACTAAGAAAAAATTTTCGATTAAACACCGTTACAAGAATGGCAATCACGCCAAGAACGAATGTAGACATCGCTGCATACACAGTCGCATACAAACTATCTGTACCATACGCTACCGCATAAATAATAACGCTGGCAACCAGTAGAACTTCTAGAATAGTAATGATTCTTTCTTTCGTAAACATAGCTTCCTTCCTTACTCAATAACAATTCGTTTTTTATATCACATAAACATTTTAGCATATTCGACCTGCAAATACAGTTGCCGTCAGATACGTTCATCGCAATCGTTATGTATCGCTCAGTTTTGAATCGTTGCTCTCTACTGGGGATTCACGATTCGCAATCAGCTAGCTCCCCCTTCCCAATATGCGAGAAGTTTTTTTATCGAATTTCTCGATGATAGTCATCGATTATACCCATTTTACAAACATACGTTCTCTTTGTATAATGAAAACATTAGAAAAATGTCAGGAGGGAACGATACAATGATACACTTTTATTATCTGGAAGAGACAGCGAAATATCAGGCTAAGCAAGTTGAGAAGGCGGCACGGGAAGCCTGGAAAACCACAAGCGTGGAGCACTCAGAAAAAACGGAACAAAAATCTCTGTATCGCGAAGTAGTACTGGCCGCAAAACACGCTTCCAAGCGTTCTTATCCGTTCCGGTAACACATAAGAAAAACTCGCAGGCATTGCCATTCGCACTTTTTCCATAAAAAAGAAGCAAGCAAACAATTTAATTGTTCGCTTGCTCTCTTCTTCAGCATCATGTTCACTATATGACCTGCATCCCCTCTACGCAAACGAAGTTAAGCTGAGCATTCCCATTGCGACTGCAGCCGTAAGAATACCGCTCCACACAATAATGCCAATGGCCATCCAGATAAATAACGTAACAGGCTTCGCGCCGAATGACACGCCGATCGCAGCACCAAGCGGTGCCCCTGTAAGCAAAGGCGAGGCCAATCCAAGTCCGATAACACCATATTTCTGCCAAATTTTACCCATACGTCCCTGTCTTTTGTTTTTACGTTCCATTCGCTTCATCAGCCAATTACGTAATGATTTAGCCAAGAAAATAACGACTACCGCAGCGATAATGGAGCCAAGGGCGCTTGCTACGGCGATGATAACTGGATGAAGACCGAGGGCAAATCCAACAGGAATCGCCATCCACAACTCTAAGATGCTTGCACCGATAACCGAAGCAATTTTCATCCATATTTCCATATTTCTCTCTCCCTATCCTTTTTATTTCATCTTAGTTATACGCAAACAAAAACCTGTTGGTTTCACATCGTTTTCCTTTCATATTTCTTTTTCCTGAAAAACAAAATGAAACCCGGTACATGACCGGGTTTCACTTAGTTCTTTTCTTCATTTTTATACTCAACAAGCGATGCATCGGTAATGTTGCGGGAGATGCTAGCGCCAATGCCCGGATCATGCTCCATCCCCTCGTTACGCAACATCTGGTCTTCCGATGCCTCTGTATGCGTGTCCCTTTTCTTTTTATCCATATTTGAGCTCCTTGCTCTGTCGTAGTTTCTCTTATAGTGTGCCCAGAAATGCAGCTTCTATTAGTTTGCACCCACGATGGACTTTGTTCCGGCGATTCTTCCTTGCTCGATTTCTAAAATTCTATTCCCCAATTTCTGCGCCTCTTGTTCGTCATGTGTAACAAGGAGCACAGGAATTTGCCAGAGCCGGTGCAAATCCAGCAATTCATCCTGACATTGACGTCTCGTCCCGGCATCAAGCGCCGATAACGGTTCATCCAATAACAGCACATCCGGCTTGCCCGCAAGCGCCCGCGCCAAAGCTACCCGCTGCTTTTCTCCACCCGAAATCTGATGTGGATATTTCGGCAGCAGATGGCGAATGCCAAGAATGCTAAGCAACTGTGAAAGGAAAGCCTGACGGTCACCATCCGGTTTTCCCTTGATTCCGTACGAAATGTTTTTCTCTACCGTCATATGGGGAAAAAGCGCATAATCCTGAAACAAGTAACCAAGCCGGCGCTTTCTCGTAGGCAACGGCTTCTTATTCGTCTCGAAAAAAACGGTTTCGTGTAATTGAATCAATCCCGCGTCGGGTTGAACCAGACCAGCCACACTATTCAGAATGGTTGTCTTTCCCGCTCCAGATGAACCGAATAACACAACAATTTCATTTCCGACTTCAAACGTAACATCAAGCCCAAAATAGGGGAGCGTTTTTCGGATATTTACATAAAGCATGTATTCTCAACCTCCCCTTATTTCTCCCGCTGAGCAAAGCGGCGTATATTCCTTCGTCCCCACCAGTTTAGCCACATCATGGCGCTGAATCCGAGCGCGACAATAATAATAACCCAGCCGGTTGCTTGTTCTATCTGTCCCGCTTCTGCTGCAAAATAAATGGCGATAGGAAGCGTATCCGTTTGTCCGGGAATATAGCCAGCTATCATCAATGTAGCTCCGAACTCCCCAAGCGCCCGGGCAAATGAAAGCACCAGCCCCGCCAAAACACCCGGCCAGGCCAGCGGAAAAGAAACAGTCCAAAATATTCTCCATTCAGAAGCGCCCATCGTGCGTGCCGCTTGCTCCAGCTTCTCGTCCAATGTTTGAAAAGCGGCGGATGCTGCCTGATACATCAACGGAAACGCAACGACTACCGAAGCAATAACGGCTCCTATCCATGTGAACACAATCTGAATGTCGAACCAATTAATTAACCATTTGCCAATCCAGCCGTTTTTTCCAAACAGTATAAGCAACCCAAAACCAACAACGGTAGGAGGGAGGACAAGTGGCAACAGGAACAGCGATTCTATGACGCTTTTTCCAGTAAAGCTACGGCGTGCAAGCAAAAATGCCATACCTACTCCTACTATGAATACGATCACCGTAGCAATTCCCGCCACCTTTACCGATAATATGAGCGGGTGTAAATTCATCTCCATCACTTCCTATCCGCTCATCCCTTCTTATTGAAAGCCGTACTTCTTCAACACTTCCTGTCCTTTTTCACTTTTCAAGTAATCTAAAAACGCCTGTGCTTCCTTTGAATGCTTCGTACTGGCTACTACAGCGCCTGGATAGACGATAGGCTTATGCCACTCCGGTTTTGCCGTTGCGAGCACTTTTACTTTTTCCGATGTTTTCGCATCACTCGCGTATACGATTCCAGCATCAGCATTCCCGGATTCTACATATGTCAGCACCTGGCGCACATCTTTTCCTAGTACAAGCTGATCCTGTAGCTTCTGCCACATACCAAGCTTCTCGAAGGTTTCTTTCGTATATCTTCCCGCTGGTACGCTTTCCGGTTCACCGACTGCCAGATTTTTTAACTGGCCAGGATTAATATCCTCGAAGGACTTGACCGCTAGCTGGCTATTCTTTGGTACAATAAGAACAAGTTCGTTTTTGGCGAAATCGGCACGCGAATCTTTGGAGATCCCGTTTTTATCCTGGAGCTTGTCCATGTCTTTCTTGCTAGCCGACAAAAATACGTCCGCTGGTGCACCCTGCTCGATTTGTTGGGCCAGCTTGCCTGAGCTTCCGAAACTGTATGTAACGGATACATTGTTATGTTCTTTCTCAAAAGTTGGTTTCAATTCATTGAGCGCGTCGGTTAAGCTGGCCGCAGCCAATACCATTACTTCTGTTTTATCAGAAGAGGCGGTCTCTTTGCTTGCGCTCATATCACTGCTATTGCTCCCGCAGCCGGCCAGAGCCAACATGCCTACTACTAACATAAAGATAAAAGCGATTCGTTTCAACATTCTTCTCCCCCTATTATTTATTAATTATAATTAGATATATCTAATTATAATTAATAATATCTAATTATAAAGAGGAATTTTAAAATATAACTGTTTTTAGCGGAGGAAAAACCATGAGTGACATTTCTTATACAACCGAGGAGATCGCAGCCATTCTAAAGGTTTCTAAATTGACTGTATACGATTTAATTAAAAAAGGAGAATTGCCCGCCTACCGTGTCGGTCGACAAATGCGTATTGACGCACAAGATCTGGAGGTGTACAAAACAAGAGCTAAAAAAGGAGCTGCAGCCACACCACATTCAGACAAAACAAAGCATGCTCCTGGCACGGCTTCATCAACTAGGCCAATTATTATTTGCGGACAAGATATTAGTCTCGACATATTAACCAAGCATATAGAAAAGCCCGGATCTTCCTATCGTCCGCTCCGTTCGTACGTAGGTAGTCTAAACGGCTTACTTTCCATGTACAAAGGAGAAGCTGATATCGTTAGCACCCATCTCTGGGATGGAGATACCGATGAATATAACGTGCCTTATATCCGAAAAATTCTCGTCGGGCATCGTTACCTAGTCGTTAACCTGCTATGCCGTCGGGTAGGCTTTTATGTCAAAAAAGATAATCCGAAGAAAATCGAGAATTGGGCTGACATAACACGGAAGGATATTCGGTTCGTAAACCGGGAAAAAGGATCGGGGGCACGCGTTCTTTTGGATGAGCAGTTACGCTTACATGACATTCGTATATGGGACATTTCCGGATATGAGAGAGAGGAAACAAATCATCTGGCGGTGGCAGGGGCTGTCGCAAGCGGCGAAGCGGATGTAGGACTCGGTATTGAGAAGGCTTCTTATATCGTAGGAGTGGATTTCATCCCACTTACCGAAGAACGATACGATTTGGTCATATTAAAGTCCGAAGAAAATGAATCCTTGCGTGAGCTGCTTCTCAACACGCTACGCTCCTCGACCTTTCAGCATGAGCTTGCAACGATTGGCGGCTATGATCTATCTTCGACAGGCACCATTATATATGAAACGTACTGACCAACTGCATACGTTTCACACGAAGAACACAAAACCCGAAACGCAGCTGAGAACGGCCGCATTCCGGGTTTTGTACAGTTTTATGTGTTCATCCATTCATCCGCCAATAAGCCCATAAAATATGTATCATAATAGTTCCCCTCACTATACGCATGCTGACGCAATTGACCTTCGACTACAAATCCAATCTTTTGATATAGTTCAATGGCTCGTTGATTTATGCCTCTTGTTGTTAAATAAATCTTATGCAGACGAAGCTGCTTAAATCCTATGTCGATCATTTTCTCCATCGCTGGCTTCCCATACCCGCAACCCCGATATTCAGGGGCTAGCAGAATCCCAATGCTCGCCCTTCCATGTTCGTGCTCAATGTTTTGCAAGAAAATCCAGCCTACTGCTTTTTTGTCCTCATTTTCGATCGCTAACACAAGATCTCCCTGTTGTCTTTTATGTTCTACATGCTTTCGCGTCTCTTCAAACGTCATCGGCACACGGCCAACTAACGAGATGGAATCGGCGTCATTTAACCAGCGGTGAAGGTCTGCAATATCTTCTTCCTCAAACGCACGTAGCGTTACATTTATCGTCGTCAATACATCCCTCTCCTTTTCTATAAAATTATTTAAAGCCTCTCCTTGTATAAATGGGCGGCCCGTATTGCTGAATGCAGGACAAAGACCTAACACTCGTCCTTACCTGACAACGTAATATAAAAAGCAAGTTCATTCATGGTAGGAGGTGATAGCATGGGATTCTTTAATGGAGATGATGTTATTGGGGTGATTCTTGTTCTCTTTATCCTCCTGGTCATCATTGCGTGTGCGTGTGATTAATTAAAACACAGCTAATCACTACGAGCCCATTCCAAAACGTGAATGGGCTTTCTTCCTGAAAACTATGTTAAAAGGCCAAATGTTCTTGTTCATTATTGTGCATCTACTCACTTTGTTTGCACAAGTCAGCAGATGATACTCCACTGTATCGTGCGAAGACAGGCGGATATCCGCTGCTTGTCCTTTTCCTATCTGCCACTTTTAGGGAAGTCAATGCCGCTCTGGCTGTAGCCAGCGGATCAAGCATTTGATGGAACTGTTTCATATTCTGTTCAAGAAAGGATGTGGCCTGCGGATAACGCAGAAGCTTATCCACCCATCCATCAACTTCTCCTTCAGTATCCATACGAATCGCCAGCTTATGTCTTATTAAAAATTCGCAATTGTTCTCTTCATGTCCAGGGAGTGGCCGATAAATAAACAAAGGAAGTCTTTTAGCTAAAGCTTCAAAACAGGTGAGCCCTCCCGCCTTTGTAATCAGCCAATCGGACGCATCCATCCATTGACTGATGCTATCGACAAACCCAAGAATGTGCACGTTCGGATGATGAAGCTCTGCCTCCAGCATATGTCTCAGATTCTCATTGTGGCCTGTACAAATAACAATTTGTAGAGAATCACGCCACTTTGCGAGAATGCTGCCTAATCGTTCCATCCCTCCCAATCCCAGGCCTCCACCCATAACCAACATCGTAGGCATATTTTCAATGCCCAGTAATTTCCGTACCTCCTGTTTGTTATGCTTTATACGAAAATTCATTGTTAAAGGAATTCCCGTAATACTAATTTTCTCTTCTGGAACCCCCATTTCTATGAGCTGTCCATATACTTCTTCTCCGGAAACAAGGTATTGATCCACCTCTGGCTGTACCCACGCCCCGTGCGCATGGAAATCTGTAATCATTGTATATAGTCTAAGCGTATAGCCCGCTCGTTTCAAGCAGGCAACGGATGAGCTGCTAAAAGGATGCGTACAAATAATTAAGTCTGGAGGAGCAGGATAAAGCATATCCTTCATCGTCCTATGAAGCATTCGGTAAATGAATGACTGCTTCCACAAAGAGAGGGGCTTGTTCTGTTTATAGTCATACACTTTACGCCATACGCTCGGATAACGGGTCACCATACTCAAATAGAAACGATATAAAAGCGCAGCTGAAACAGGATGAAGTTCACGTCCTAGTTCCAGCACTTGCACCTCAATCGAAGGATCCAGAAGCTCTATCCCTTGCATGAGTGCTTCCGCTGCTTTCGTATGTCCTACTCCGACCGCTTCCGATAAAATTAGCACATTTTTATTCAATGAAAACTCCTCCGTAGCACGAATGCATATCTTCCATATTATTTATTTGTCGGCTTCCATTTTTTCTTTTATACACAAAATCTTCCTCTAGATGTTTATTCCGCATCAAAAACACCAACACTGAAGAACATGAATACGGGAATTTATGTATATACATATGTGCACGTCTTATGTTTCATGTTTCGATATTTATATCAAGGAGATAGAGGTACACATGCATAAACAACGGACCGTTGCTCTCGAATGGGCAATTTTGTTTCTTTTTATTCTTCCTCCCCTGGGGATTGTATGGCTGATCGGAATAGGTATTTGTCATGGAGTTAATCGAATGCTACGCAAGCAAGCATTTTACCTTCTTCACCCTCCTACCTTCTTCTTTCTTGCGACATTGCTCGCTTCTATCGGAGCATGTCTTAGAACCGGACAGATCGTATACGCATGTATCCCCGTTATGGTAGCAGGCTATCTCGGTATGTACTTATACATAAAAGATAACCGTTCAGCATGGAGACTGAAGTATTTTAGTCGAATGCTTATTATCGGAGGCCTTTATATCACCATAGTGGGACAATTCCAATTACATGAAGGATACACGTATGGGGGGGATTGGCGACTCGGTATGTTGGCGGGGCTTATGCCAATGGGACTTGAAGAGACAGGGCGGCTGTTTGGCAGCGCATATAACCCTAACTTTGCTGCATTCTTACTTTTGCTATCTTTGGCCAGTCTGATTGCGGGCATTCTTCAAGCAACGGAAAATTTCAAAAAAAATAAGGCATCTTTCGTCCTTCATACCGTGCTTGCGCTTCCGATCGGAATCGCCATTATCCAGACAGGCTCCCGTACCGGCGTAGCTGTTATGGCCGTTTTGCTTATTTTATTTGCATGGAAAATGAGTCGATGGGTAAGTACGATACTGTTAGCATTTTGCTGCATTTTCCTATCCTATACAGGTTCTCTCTCAAATGTTATTCCCCGCTTTGAAAGCATGTCACAGTCGTTCGAAACAAGGCAACTCATCTGGAAATATAGCATGCAGGTGTGGCATACATCACCCATCTTTGGGGTGACACCTCTCGGATTCCAGGAGACGTACGCATTGTTTGAAAAGACGGGAATTGCCCATGCTCACAACTTGCTCCTGAGCCTTTTTTGCGAATACGGAGTACTCGGGGGCACTGCGTTTCTCTTCTTAATCGTATGGTATGTGCATAAGGCGATCAAAACGTTAATGCTATCGCAACAGCACAAAAAACCGGGATTGTTTTTCTTTTCCCTACCAATACTTCCGCTCACAGGTATCCTCGATCATCCGCTTGTCTCTCCGCAGACGGCATTGCTTGCGATTATCCTGCTCGCTGGTTGGGAACGTGAAACAGACGGTGAGGCGCGACTCAACTCTCCCGCTTCCCCTGTAAGGAGAACGAACATAGCACACATTGAACAATCGGGAAACCGATTGAAAGCTTGACAGCTCTCTTTCGTTTATTTAGCGTTAGGGATATATACGCAGAGATTCGTGTCCGACAAAGTCGGGAAAGATAGTAGAGAAAAGCAATGATGAGGAGGTTCGATGTATGGAGAACAATCAACAAATCCTTCTTGCAAGCCGTCCAAGCGGCATGCCAACAAAAGAGAACTTCGCCTTCAAGGAAGCGCCTATCCCTGAGATTGGCGTAGGTGAGGTGCTCATCCGTACCTTATACTTGTCAGTTGATCCGTATATGCGTGGACGCATGAGCGATCGAAAATCATATGTTCCGCCGTTTCCTCTTAATGAAATAATTGTAGGGGGGATCGTAGGGGAAATTATCGAGTCCAGGGCCGATGATCTGTCTAAAGGCGATGTTGTTATCGGAAATCTAGGATGGCAGCTATATAACGTCGCTAACACTGCCGAAGTGCGTAAAATCGACCCAACAATCGCTCCTATCAGCACGTATCTTGGCGTACTAGGCATGCCCGGTCTCACCGCCTACTTTGGTCTATTAGACATCGGCCAACCAAAGGAAGGGGAAACGGTGGTTATTTCCGGAGCGGCCGGAGCGGTAGGCATGATCGTCGGCCAAATCGCCAAAATAAAAGGCGCCCACGTAGTCGGCATCGCCGGTTCCGATGAGAAAATCGATTATATAACGCAGGAATTAGGCTTTGACGTGGCTATCAACTACAAGACAACGGATAATATTAGGCAAGCGCTTAAAGAAGCTTGCCCGAATGGTGTAGACGTCTACTTTGACAATGTGGGCGGTGAAATCTCTGATGCCGTTCTCTCTCTTCTCAATCATGGAGCACGTATTCCGCTGTGCGGCCAGATCTCACTATACAACCTGGAAAAACCTGATGTAGGCCCCCGTATACAATCACAGCTACTCATTAATAGCGCTCTTATGAAAGGTTTTATCGTTTCCGACTATGCGAAACAGTTTAAAGAAGGAGCCTTTCAGCTTGCACAATGGGTACAAGAAGGGAAAATAAAATACAAAGAGAATATTGTAGAAGGATTTGAGAATACGATCGATGCATTCCTCGGTTTGTTTAAAGGCGAAAATATAGGTAAACAAATTGTAAAAGTAGCAGAGCGCTCGCAGCAGTCTGATTAACTTTAGTTAAAAAAATCCTGTACCGATTCGGTGCAGGATTTTTTTAACTGGATGTAAAATTTATTATAGAATAGAAAAGTATTTATGGAAATTTGATTAAGGAGACTCTCATGAATAACACAATTCCGCCGCTTTCCACGTTTTCACCTTACCTTTCGTTCACGCGGGAAGAATGGGCGCACCTACGTGATGATGCCCCTCTTCCCCTTACGGAAGCAGAAATTAAGAATCTTCAAGGAATTAATGAGCGGCTTTCTATCGAAGAAGTAAACACGATTTATCTTCCACTTTGTCGTCTGTTAAACTTGTATGCGACAGCATCACAAAAACTGCATCAAACAACCAACGTATTCTTGAACAAACAGGAGAAAAAAGTTCCCTATATTATCGGAGTTGCTGGCAGTGTTGCCGTAGGAAAAAGCACAACTTCGCGTATTATTCAAGCTCTTCTCTCACGGTGGGACAACCATCCAAAAGTAGAGCTGGTAACGACGGATGGTTTTCTTTATCCTAACCGGATACTGGAGAGCAAAGGGCTTCTACAGCGAAAAGGCTTTCCTGAGAGCTATAACATACGTCGCCTGATGAAATTTCTGTATAATGTGAAAGCAGGAAATCCAAATGTAGAAGTTCCAGTATATTCCCACCTGGCTTACGATATCCTTCCGGATGCATGCCAGACTATTCAACAACCTGATATACTTATTGTTGAAGGAATTAACATTTTACAAACAGGAAAGCAGACCGACGAGGCTTCCGGACCTCAAATCTTCGTCTCGGATTTTCTCGATTTCTCTGTTTATGTAGATGCCAGCGAACAGGACTTGCTGAGCTGGTATTTAAAACGGTTCGAAATCTTACGAGAGACAGCGTTTCAGAATCCGGCCTCCTATTTCCACCGGTATGCCTCTTTATCCAAGGAGGAAGCACTCCAATTCGCTAGAGGGATATGGAGAGATATTAACGGCATGAATCTGCGGGAAAATATTCTGCCAACTAAATACAGGTCTACTCTCATTCTTGAAAAAGCAGCTGATCATTCAGTTGAAAAAATTCAGCTTCGAAAAATATAAGAAAAACGCGCAAAAAATCCGGAAAACTGCCATGCCCAACAGTTTTCCGGATTCTTCATTTCTATTTTCTCAGCCGCCTATCTGCGACATGCGGCGCGAGGTCGGCGTATGGGATTGTTTCTCACTGGCCAATGCCTGTGCCATCTCGTGGTTCTCCGGCTTTGCATCAATCGCACGCAGGAACATGTCCTGTATTGCTTTTTCATCACCAATACGTGGACGCACATTCCATTCATCATCCCAATACAGGCATGGCTTAATGTTGCCGTCAGCAGTAAGACGCAGACGGTTACAGTTGCCGCAAAAATGATCACTCACAGGATGAATCAAGCCGAACGTACCCATGGCTCCCGGAATGCGGTAGTTATCTGCTGGACCGTTCCCGTAGATGTCTCCGGCCGGCTCATACGTATATCCCATCTGCTTCACTTTCTCGAATACCGTATCCAGCGAGAGATATTTCGCCCGCCACCCTTCGTCATTATGGCCGATAGGCATATATTCGATAAACCGGATTTGCAGCGGTTTGTCGAGCGACAACCGGATAAAATCCTCAATTTCATCGTCATTTTGTCCTTGCATCAGCACCACATTCAGCTTCACTGGCGCAAATCCGACCCGGAGTGCAGCCTCCAGGCCATCCATTACCCGCTTCAGGCTGCCCCCCCGCGTAATATAGGCGAACCGGTCCGACTTCAAGGAGTCCAGGCTGATATTCACACGAGTCACGCCTGCTTCTTTGAGCGCCTCCGCTTTCTGTGCGAGAAAAATCGCATTCGTCGTCAGCGCGATATCTTCAATGCCCGGAATACCGGACAGCATAGCAATCAACGTTTCAATCTCTTTGCGCACCAACGGCTCGCCTCCGGTAAGACGCAGCTTACGCACGCCCATTTTGGCGACCGCTGCTACCACTTCGGCAATCTCTTCGTAGCGGAGAATGTTCTCGCTCGGCTCAAATTCCATCCCTTCCGCCGGCATGCAATACACGCAGCGCAGGTTACAGCGGTCGGTCACCGAAATCCGTAAATAATCGTGGACGCGGCCAAATCTATCGATTAGCTTATTCATGAAGCTCGC
>SNQW01000021.1_pt1 | contig 199299 bp, 192 predicted proteins | sample 2580511 | NCBI WGS metagenome assembly SNQW01 (sample SAMN10953775, study PRJNA522744) | food fermentation metagenome | isolation source: 8-hour incubation of native-enriched microbial consortia from nixtamalized... | place: Mexico | collected 2017-09-24
AGAGTTATGGACAACGTACCTACCTCTTTACAATAGGAGATTTTTTATGCTTTTTCCATGAAAAATGATCATAATTACCCATATTTAACTAATATTTGATTATTCGCGTTAGGTTTTATGCAACGCTAGTGCACTTTATGTACTTATATCCTGCAGCCTGAGGCATGTTCATTTCCATTAGCGGCATTTTTTATCCTTATTTTTCATTGGATTGTCCACAACACGGGTATTTCCTTGCGAGTCGAGAAAATAGCGACATAAAAATCCTTTATTTCCACAAACGGGTATCGCCGGATTAACGACATTTTTTGTCCCTATGTTTTCTGCATTTATTTCTTGGATATAAAGTGTGGCTATGCACGTTTAAGGACGCTTGAGCGATGTGCTCAGGCGTTTTTTATTAAACGTAATGGAATTTATAACTTAACTTTCGATGCGGTCAAGCATGAAATTGGCAATTAAATATTGATGTAACTGGAGGGGAAGCGATCAATATCTGAAGTTGACACTGGAGTAAAGAAGAGAGCTTTTTCCGGTTTTTGAGGCAACTTTAGGATCAAATCCAGCAGTTGCCGCAGAAGCGATCGCTCCATCAAGCAAAGCGTCCTTGCTTTCTCTACTTCCGCTTTCTTGGTCTATTGTTTAGTGGAATAGTTGCAAAATCTGCACTTACTTATCCGGAATTGCTGCCACATCGCTTGATTAAATGTAAAACCTGCAATTGCTCCGCTACCTTTCGGAAGGAAAGGTAAAAAGACGAATAAATAGTTGTATGAAATACAATTAACCGAATGATTTGTGGAATTATGGTAAAATCGGTTGTATAATCTGCAATTCAAGGTTAGAGCCAAGCCGATCAAACATGTTTTTATATACCTATTGTTCGAAACATGCGCCACATACATAACATATGGGATTGCACGACCAAGGACCTCGCCACCGGCGAGGTTTTTCTGTAGATTATAGAGTCCATAAATTTTCAGCGGAGCTGAACGATTCTATAATCGTGGGGAAAAACTACCTTTAAACGCGGTCCGGCTTCTTTGAAAGTACGTCGATATACGTTTTTCTTATAATCGCTGTCTGTCTTTCTAGCTTAACGGAATCAGAATTTGCAATATTCCTTTGAAATAAAATTTTAATGAATAAATATTGTGTTGAAATATTGTGTCGGATAGACTATAATCGAGCTGTAAACGATTGCAAACAGAGAATATTACATCAAAGGGGAGTTTCACATGCTGGAAAATCTGACAACCGAGGCAAGAAACGAACGCACGATGCGCCTGGATGAAATGAGCGTGGTCGAGCTGCTGACGGTGATGAACGAAGAGGATGCGAAGGTGGCCGGGGCGGTTAAGGAAGCGATCCCGCAGATCGCGAAGGCGGTCGCGGCCATTACGGATGCGCTGCGGCGCGGAGGCCGGCTGATCTATATGGGCGCCGGAACAAGCGGGCGGATCGGGCTGCTTGACGCGGTGGAATGCCCGCCCACGTTCGGCACTTCCCCGGATCAGGTAGTCGGGCTTATCGCCGGCGGAAGCAACGCTTTTATCAAAGCGGTGGAGGGTGCTGAGGACCGGGCCGAGCTAGGACGCGCCGATTTAGAGAACCTTAACCTCACCGCAAATGACGCGGTCGTCGGATTGGCCGCCAGCGGCCGGACGCCTTATGTGCTCGGCGGGCTGGAATACGCGAAAGCGGCCGGCGCCGCGACGGTCGGCATCAGCTGCAACAAGAACGCGGCGCTCAGCGAAAAAGCCGATATCGCCATCGAGATTGAGAACGGTCCCGAGGTGTTGACCGGGTCGACGCGGCTAAAGGCGGGAACGTCGCAGAAGCTGGTTTGCAATATGCTGTCGACGGCTTCGATGATCGGTTTGGGCAAGGTTTACGGCAATTTGATGGTCGACGTGCAGCCGACCAACGAAAAGCTGGCCGAGCGGGCCAAACGGATCGTGATGGAGGCGACTTCCTGCGATGCGCAAACCGCCGAGGAGGCCTTGCGCGAAGCCGGAAGGAAGCCCAAGCCGGCCATCCTGATGATCCTGACGGGATGCACGTACGCGGAAGCGCTGGAAAAATTGGAGCAGAGCCAGGGGTTTATCGGCAAGGCCGTGAAAAAAGCTTCTAAACCAGAATAATACCAACAACAGGTAAGGAGGGCTAACCGATGAGTAAATTTGCAGGCATGGCAGAACGTATTTTGGAATCCATCGGCGGTTCCGGCAATGTGGAGCAATTTACGAACTGCATGACCCGGCTGCGCGTTTCGGTCGTGGACCACGGCCGGATCGACGAGGCCGGATTGAAACAAATCGACGGGGTGCTCGGCGTGGTCGACGACGAGACCTATCAAATTATCCTCGGACCCGGCGTGGTCAATAAGGTTGCGGAGGAGTTCGGCAAACTTCTGCAAGCCGGGGGAGGGGGCGAAGCGGGTTCCCCTTCGGGCGGCAAGGCGGCCCCCCTGCGGGAAGGCGCCGACATAAAGGCGGAGCTCAAGCAGAAAAACAACACGCCGTTCAAAAACTTTTTGCGGAAAATCGGCAATATTTTTATTCCATTGATTCCGGCCCTGGTCGGCGCGGGGATTATCAACGGGATCGCCGGCTTGATGAACAACCTGATTACCTCCGGCAACGGCGCGGCCTGGCTCGTTACCCTGCAGCCGATTATAGGCGTTATCGGCTCGGCGTTCTTCGGGTTTCTGACGATCTTTGCCGGGGTTAACGCGGCCAAAGAATTCGGCGGCACGCCTGCGCTAGGCGGCGCGGTGGCTGCGATTATCGTTGCGCCGGCGGTGGCGAATATTTCATATACGTACCCCTTCTTCGGCGAAATCAAGCTGAACGCGGGGCAGGGCGGGATTATCGGGGCGATTTTGGCGGCGGGGCTGATTTCGCTGCTGGAAAAATGGATCCGCAAACGGATGCCCGCGGCGATCGATATCATCGTCACTCCGACCATTTCACTGCTTATCGTCGGCCTGATCACGGTGTTCTTCCTGATGCCGGTCAGCGGCATCATCTCGCAGGGCATCGGGCAGGCAACGACCTGGCTGCTGGCGCACGGCGGACCGCTTTCCGGATTTGTTCTGGCGTCGCTGTTCCTGCCGCTTGTTATGTTCGGCCTGCATCAGGCGCTGATCCCGATTCACGCCGAGCTCATTTCCCAGGTCGGATATACGGCGCTGCTGCCGATTCTGGCCATGGCGGGAGCGGGACAGGTCGGATCGGCGATCGCCATCTACATCAAACTGAAAGCTAACGCGCGGCTGCGCAATATGATCAAAGGGGCGCTGCCGGTCGGTTTCCTCGGCATCGGCGAGCCGCTCATTTACGGGGTCAGCCTCCCCTTGGGCCGGCCGTTTGTAACCGCCTGCCTCGGCGGCGGTTTCGGCGGCGCCTTGCTCGGGTTGTTTGCGATGACGGGAAATTTCGTCGGTTCGGTGGCGATCGGTCCTTCCGGTCTGGTGCTCATCCCGCTGATTCAAGGCCCGATGGGAATCGGCATGACGATCCTCGGCTATCTGGCCGGGCTGATCCTTTCTTACATTGCCGGTTTCCTGCTCACTTATTTCTTCGGTTTTACAAAGCAGATGCTTCTGGAGCATAATAGATAATAGGAGCAACCAGAAAGAAACGTTGGCGGATCTTGGCCGGGCCGCCGCGTTTCTTTTGCGTTAAAGAACGCGAACGGGAAAACGAAAGGGGCGTACAAGTGACGACAGGAAGCATTCTCACGCAAATGGAAGCGGTGCTGGGGCAGTTGCCCGATTCGGAAAGAAAGGCGGCGCAATATATTTTGGCCGAATCGGCGGAAGTTTCCGGTTTGAGCATCCATGCGTTGGCCGATAAAGCGGGGACCAGCGCGGCGGCGATTACCCGGCTATGCCGTTCGCTGGGCCTCACCGGATTTCCCGATTTGAAAATACGGCTGTCCGTGGACAACGCCAAAACGCAAAAACCCGGTTATTACGATATTGAGCAGGGCGAAACGGTTCAAAACATTATTCAAAAAACGGTCTCCAACAGTGTCCAAGCGATTCAAGACACGATGCTTCATTTGCAGCCGCAGCTGATCGAACAGGTGGTGGAGAGCTTCCGGAAAGCTCCCGTCATCCATATGTACGGCGTTGGGGCTTCGGCCATCGTAGCGGCGGACGCCGCTCAAAAATGGCTGCGGCTCGGCAAGCAGGCGTTTGCTCTCCAGGACGAGCACCTGATAGCCGCCGCATTGGCCAGCGCTCCGCCGGGCGCCTTGTTCATGGGCGTTTCGTACAGCGGCAACACCAAGGAAGTGCTGCAATTGTTCCGGGTTGCCCAGAAATACGGAGTTCGCACTATAGGCCTGTCCCGTTTCGGCAATCATAAAGTTTCCGAGCTGGCCGATTTGATGCTGTATACGCCGCAGGCCCCGGAAGCGACGCTGCGCAGCGGGGCGTACGGTTCCCGGCTGGCTCAGCTCGTGGTGATCGATATTTTGTTTTTTGCGTACGCGACAACGCAATATGAGGAGACGATCGTCAGATTGGGACAAACCCACGAGGCGACGGCGTTTCTTAAACAAAGCTGAACAGCCGGCTGGGCCCCGTTTACTTTTTCTGAACTATGTACAGCCTATTCGTCATATATTAGGGTTGAAGTCCGGAATTGACGGGACAGGAGGTGCTAGTCAAACGGTGCCCAGTTATCATCAATATGGAATCAGTCCGCAGCTTGTGGAGCGGGTAAAATTGAAAATGAAAAATCCGGCGATCAAGGATCGGATCAAGCAGATGGTCGACGGCCTTACCCGGGCGGATTTGCAGGATCGTCCCAAGGTGCGCAGGCTCGTCCGAACGGCCGCCTCCGTGCTTGGCGAACGGCTGAGCGGCACGCAGGAGGAACAAATCGTGCAGTTCGTCATCGACCAAAAAATCGATCCGCGCAATACGCTTCACCTGCTTCGGCTGTGGGGGATGTTCCGGTAGGCGCGGAAACGTTCATCGGTAGGTGAAATAGACAGAAATGACAGCGAATTCGTATGCCAGGGCCCTGGAATGGTTTGTACCGGTACCGGGGCCTTCTTTTTCTGTCGTGCTCCGGTCGGACTCCCTTGCAATTTGCTTGCCGTTGTTTTATATTGACATGAGAGTAGGTCAAAACAAAAATGGGAACGATATCTAAACAATGGGAGGAGGCTGCGAGTTTAGTTATGACCCCGCGGACGAAAGAACAAAATGAAGAGATCCGGCTGCGCCGCCTGGTGCAAATCCGCAAAGCGGCGGCCGATGTTTTTTTGGATAAAGGGATGGCTCTGGAAATTCGCGATGTCGCCGCGCAGGCCGGACTCGGCTACGGGACGGTATATCATTACTACAGCAACAAAGGGGATCTGCTGCACGATGTGCTGTGGATGGCGATGGAGCGGGCCGGGGCCTGGCTTATGGAACCGGATGGCGGGCAGGGCGGGCGCGGCAGGCGTTTAAGCGCCCAGGTTGTCCGTCTGCTTGAGGAGTGGGCGGATGATCATGGCTTGTACCTGCTCTACAAGCTTGCCGGGGACGGCTTTCGCCTTCTCCCCGAGGCCCGGGCGCTACCGCTGGCGGACTGCTTTCGGCGGGAGGTGCTGCTCCCGTTTGCCGCCGCACTCGGCATGGAACCGGGCGGGGCGGGCGAACCGGGCGAGCCGCCCGGCAGCGGCCGGGTTGTCCCTGGCCGGTGGCCTTTTGGCCGAAAAGTCCCGGAGGAGCTAATGCGGCGGGCGGAAATGCTGCTGGCCGCGCTGGCCGGCTGCGCCTCGCTCCCGCTTCGCCGGGGAACGCTGCGACAGGATGCGGAACATATTGTGCAGATTGTCCATTTAAGGAGTGAAAAAAATGATTATTTTGAAATCGCCGAGAGAAATTGAAGAAATGAAGCCCGCGAACCAAATCGTAGCCGAGTGCCACCGCGAGGTGGCGAAGCTGATTCAGCCGGGCATCACGACGCAGGAAATCAACGATTTTGTCGCCAGACATATCGTCAAATTGGGCGGCAAGCAGTTTACGAAAGGTTATAACGGCTTCCCTGCGGAAACATGTGCCTCGGTCAACGACGTGGTGGCGCACGGCTTTCCTTCGAACCGCCCGCTGCAGGACGGGGATCTGCTTAAGCTGGATATTGTGGTGGAATACGACGGCTGGTTCGGCGATTCGTGCTGGTGTTACGCCGTAGGCGAGATCAGCCCGGAAGCCGGGAAGCTGATGAAGGTTACCAAGGAATGCATGGATCTCGGGATTGCTCAAGCGCTTCCCGGCAACCGTCTCGGCGACGTGACTTCGGCGATCCAGAAGCATGCGGAAGCGCAGGGGTTTTCGGTCGTGCGCGATCTGCTGGGGCACGGTGTCGGCCGGAGCCTGCATGAAGAGCCGAACTACGAGCATATCGGCGTTGCCGGCAAGGGCATCCGCCTCAAGGAAGGTATGGTGTTTACGGTGGAGCCGATGATCAATGAAGGCACGTTCCGCATTATGATCGATGACGACGGGTGGACGGCGCGCACGGCCGACGGCAAGCTGTCGGCTCAATTTGAACACACGATCGCGGTTACGGCGGATGGACCGCTTATTTTAACCGCCCAATAGGTCCTGAAAACCCGACTTGTTGAACTCAAACTTAGAGCGGCCCGAAAATGGGAAACGAAGCTGCTTCCAAAATGCCCGAAAGGCTTTTGGGAGCGGCTTTTTTTTGCGCCGGCCGGTCTGCCAAATTATCCAGCATAAACCTGTTGATGCCGCGAATATTTGTTCGTATTATGAATATGATAAGAACAAACGTTCTTGCTGGAAGGTGCATGAAGATGTTCGAGGAGCGGCGGACGGATCGATCCGGGCATCGAGGCGCGTTATTTGTGCCGGGGGACACTTGCGAATTTTCCATGCTTTGGGGCATGGTGAAAGCTGAAATCAGGCAGCGCCTCTACAGCTATCTGGGGAATTGACATGACGAAAGAGGGGATGTTCTCGTGAAACCTTATGCCTGAACGGACGATTTTTCTGGTCGACGGCCAATCATTCTACGCTTCTATCGAAAAGGCTGCTCATCCGGAGCTAAAAGATAAACCGGTAGCCGTAGGCGATCCTGCGCGCCGGTCAGGCATCATTCTCGCAGCCTGCCCGGTTGCCAAGTCGCGTGGGGTGACGACGGCCGAAAGGGTAGGTGAGGCGCTGGCAAAATGCCCGGATTTAAAGGTCATTCGGCCGAGAATGCAGACCTACATCACCATATCCTTATTGATTACCGAGATCTTCGAGTCGTTTACCGATCAGGTTGAACCTTACAGCATTGATGAACAATTTCTCGATGTTACCGGCTCAACTGCCTGTTTTGGTCCTCCGGCAGAAATTGCCAAACAAATCCAATCCCGCGTGCTGTTGTCGACGGGAGTTTGGACGCGCTGCGGAATCGGACCAACAAAAGTATTAGCCAAGATGGCCACGGATAATTTCGCGAAAAAAAGACCTGAAGGGATCTTCAGACTTGGCTTTGACAATATCGAATCTGCTTTGTGGCCGCTGCCCGTACACCAAATGTTTATGGTGGCTTCGAGGATGTCCCGCCACTTTATGAGAATGGGATTAAATACGATTGGCGACATAGCACGGTTGGAATTGTCCGAATTCAAACGGCGCATGCGCCGGGAGATGGGAAAGCAAAGCGATATTCAAGCGGAATACTATTGGCAGACGGCGAGGGGCATCGATCCTAGCCCGGTCGTGCCGAGTATTCGTAACCAATTGAAATCGATTAGCCATGGCAAGGCACTGCGAAGCAGCCTTTATCGAAAGCTTGAAGATATTGAGGTTGTCCTTTTGGAGCTTGTCATAGAGGTCTGCCGGCGCAGCCGGAGGCATGGATACATGGGCCAGGTGGTGACAGTGAGTGCGGCGGAGACTGACGGAGAGCGGTCTGCAGGGTTTAGCCGGCAGGTAACACTGCAGCAACCTACGTCGCTTTCTCATGAAGTAGCGGCGGCAGCGCTGGGAATTTTTCATAAATATTGGAATGGCATGCCCGTAAGTCACCTGCATATTTCGCTCACTCAGTTGGTGGACGATAGTGTCTATCAGCTTACGTTATTCGAGGACCGGGAGAAAGCTTACGGTTTGGAAAGAGCGACTGATGAAATTAAAGATCGATTCGGCAGCGCCGCTATTATGCGGGCATCCTCTTTATTATCGGCAGGAGTAGCGCGAGAACGAGCGGAACAGATAGGAGGTCATTACAAATGAGCAAACTGGACGGTAATGAGCGGTGGAAATCAAAGATGCTGCTCACCGAGCATCAAGAGCAATATGAAAGCCGAAATGATCCCAAAAAGACGTCTCGGCCCACAACAGAGGAGCTCAGTATGATCCGCGACTATATCTTGCTGCCTTACATGCTTACGATGGTGCAAAAGAGCGCAGATGACATTGAGCGCAGCCCTAACCTTCTAAAACAGCTTTACCTGGCAGCCGGCCAAGCGGTCATAAACAAAATAAGCAAAGACATGTATGATCTAAGGCGTGAATTGACCAAACGCAACATAAAGATCATCAGTGACGAACATGCGGATTTGGTCGTTTATCACCGTTTTCTGTGTCGAGGATATGAGGATCGTTTTGGGATGACCCGCGATGTTATGCGTTCGGAAATCAGCGTCCGGTTGAAAAAATATATTAAAGAAGTCGTTGGCCGAATAGCAAATGAAAAATAACCCTCTTATTTTCGTGCAGCATTGATGAACGGGGCAATGAATGGCGTGTGCGGCCAAAGGCTGTACCGCCATTATTGTCATCAAGGCGCAGAAACTCTAATGTGCTGAAAATATCCAATCAAGCCGCTTTATTTACCATTAAATTTATATTTTTATTTAATATTTCCAATTTTAATGGCGCTTAAGACTGAAAACTTACCCCCAAAATATGCGAAAAATAATTGAAAGCGTTTTATTTCTTAAGGTTTTGTCCAGAAAATTCCCCCCGAAAAAGCCCCGCCTTTAGGAAATAAGTCGCCAACCAAGGACTTCGTACATGACGGAGTTTCGCTTCCGGGAAACACGAAAAAGCGCTAGGCCTAGCCTGGGACCAGGGAAGCTTTTTTTGACGCGGTTTGTAACTTTCTGAAATCGCAAAAAACCGCGTGATTACGCGATTTTTAAATATGACTTTGGTATCAATTTTGTAACCATTATGGAAAATGGTGTAAAATTCCAGCGAAACTTAGCAATTTTTTGCGCGTCTATTATTGACGGAATCGTCCGGCAGGGAAAATGGAGGGGGCCAACCGCACCCCGGAATACGGGCCCAGACGGGCCTATAAAGTAAAATACTTCCATCAGCCTAGTTACATGATAGGTCAACTTGGTTAATGATAGAAGTACTTTGAGAGATGGAGGTGTGGAAGGCCATACTGTTCGTCACCTGCATAGAAAAGGCCGCATCCAAAAGTTATTGTCGGATCAAATCCGAATGAGAGGGCCGGCACCATAAAAACAGCGAGGTGAGAACCCAAAATCCGATGACAAGACTAATGAGAAAAAGGCTGGCGGTATGGCTGGCGCTGGGGGCGGTCTTGATCGCCGGCGGAATCTATCTGGTGCTCCAGCAATTGCCGCCGCCTATTAACAGCTTTAAGGCTGCGGATGGGACGGAGCTTACATTCCGTACCTCCAAGGATCAATTTATGGCCTACGAAGGCGATGGCCAGTGGCGGAAGATGTTCGTCAAAGGCGTGAATTTGGGAGCGACGGTCCCCGGCCATTTTCCCGGAGAATTTCCGCTTACCGAAGAGGATTATTTGCGCTGGTTCAAGCAAATCGACGACATGGGCGCCAACGTCATCCGCATTTATACGGTTCACAACCCGGTGTTCTACAAGGCGCTCGTGAAATACAACCGCGACAAAGAGGGCGATCCGCTGTACTTCATTCAGGGGATCTGGTCCCCGGAGGAGCAGCTGATCGAGCAGCAGGACGCGTATATTCCGGGGATCAAGGAAGCTTTTCACAAAGAAATCGAAAAAGCGGTCAAAGCCGTCTACGGGGATTTGAATATCCCGGTTCAGCCCGGCACGTCGGGCGGCAAATACACCGCGAACGCCGGCCCCTATTTGATGGCTTGGCATATCGGCACCGAATGGGATCCGGAGATGGTGGACAACACCAACCGCAAGCATGCCGATGTTCAGCCGTACCAAGGGCAGTATTTCGGGGCGACGAAGGAAGCCAGTCCCTTTGAAAGCTGGCTGGCCGAGCTGGTCGACGACACGGCCCGGCAGGAGCGCGCTTACGGATGGGAGCACCCGATGACGTTTACCAACTGGGTGACGACCGATGTGCTGAAGCATCCCGGCGAACCGCTGTTCGAAGAGGACTTGGCCAGCGTCGATGCCACCCACATCAAGCCGCTGGACTGGGAGGCCGGATATTTTGCCGCCTACCACGTGTATCCCTATTATCCGGACTTTTTCCATCTGGACAAGACGCTGGAGACGATTCCGGACGGGAACGGCGATTACAACACGTATAAGGCCTATTTACAGGAGCTTAAGGCTTATTACAAGGACATTCCCGTCATGGTCACGGAATACGGCGTGCCTTCCTCGCTCGGCGTATCCCATCTCGGCCGCGGCGGCCGCAACCAGGGAGGGCATAACGAGCAGGGGCAGGGAGAGATCGACGTCTCGCTGACGAAGGATATTTACGATACCGGATACGCCGGGGCGATCCTGTTCATGTGGCAGGATGAATGGTTCAAGAAAACGTGGAACACGATGCGGTTTGAGATTCCGGAGGACCGCCGCGCTTTTTGGCTGAACGTGCTGACCAACGAAAAAATGTTCGGCCTCGTATCGATGGGCCCCGGCAAGGAGGACGAGATTACGATCGACGGCAAGCTGGACGATTGGGATCTGCTCCCCGAAGGGGAAGTACAGTCCTGGGACCGGCCCGCGCCCGGCATCGACCGGCTTAGGGTGACGCATGACGAGGCTTACGTTTACGTAGGGCTCACGCTGAGCGAACCGTTTGATCCGAAGAAGCGCAAGATCGCGCTCGGTACGGATACGCAGCCTGGCGGAGATCAGCCGGTTGCCGAACTTCCCGGCCAAACGCTGAGCGATGGGCTTGAAGGGCTGATCATGATCGGCAACGACGATGAAACCGAGGTGCTGACCGCGCCCAGCTACGATTTCCACCAGCGGCTGTACGGCCGCTACGGCTATTGGATGCTGGAGGATCGAACCGCGCAGGAAAAAGTGAAATTCCAGCCTTGGAAGCTGGCGGTCAGCCTGACGATGACGCCGCCGGACACCCGCACGGCCCATCCTTTTCAGGACATGACGGTCGGAAAGCTGACCCGCGGCACGTCGAACCGGAGCAGCGAGGATTTCAATTCGCTGACTTCATGGCAATACAGCGGTAAAGAAATCGAGCTGCGCATCCCCTGGATGCTGCTCGGATTTGCCGATCCCAGCTCGCTGCAGGTCGTTGATTACGGGCCTTTGAAAAAGGACCGGACCTTCGGCACGGCGAAGACGAGCGGGATCACCTTCGTGCCGTGGGTGGTGGACCGCGCAAGCGGGCAGGTTATAGGCTCCGGCACGGGGAAAGGGACCGCCGGGCCCGGAAGCCGGCATGGGGTGCTTCAACTGGAGAGCTATCCGAAATACGTGTGGCCCGCATGGGAAACGGTGAAATATACCGAACACCTGAAATCCGGATATTATGCGCTGCAGGCATTTTACAAAAGCTTGCCGGAGCGCTAGGCGATGGGCCGGCAGATGAAGCAAACCAAAGGAGGAAATCGAATTTATGGCTCAGCATCTTACCCTGGCTATCTATTTCATTTACGTGTGCCTGGGACTGATCGTTACTGGTATTGCGCTATTGTTTTACTTGAAAATCAAGCATTTGCGGATCACGCGCCAAACGAACATGTATCTGCGAAAACATCAAGATTACTTCACCTATATTCAGACGCATTTAAGCGGCGCGGCCTCGCTGCGGCTGCCGCCCGGGAAGCTCGGGCGCCTAGAGCGGCGGGTGATCCAGCAGCGGATGATCGAGTGGATCGAGCAGTTCAGGGGAGATCTGCAGCTTAAGCTGATCGCACTATGTTATGAAGCGGGGTTCGTCGCCGACGATATCAAGCTGCTGGACAGCTTGTTCTACGGCCGGCGGATCGCCGCCGCCTACCGCCTGGGCGGGATGCGGGCGGCCGAAGCGGTGCCGCGGCTGCTTGAGATGCTGAAGAGCCAGCGGTACAGCCCGCTCAGCATCGTGATCGCCCGCTCGATCGCGAAATCGGCGGAGCAGCCTGAGCAGCTGAAGGACATGCTGCGGCATTTGCTCCGCCACGGCAAGCCGATCCACCATCTGGCGGCCGATATCGTGATGGAGACACGGCTCGATCTAAGCCGGCTGCTCCCCGAGCTGCTGGAGGAGCAAAGCAAGGATCTGGTCAAAGTCGCTTTGGTGGCCATGTGGGGACAAGCGGTTCCCGAAGCGGCGCCGGCGCTGGGGCGGCTCGTCGGGGCGGCCGAGGAAGACGTCCGCACGGAGGCGGTGAAGCTGTATTTAAAAGCCAGTCCAGAGCTGAAGGATGAAACGATCCGCGAGCTGATGGCGGACAAAAGCGCGGGAGTCCGCGCCGCCGTCGCCAAATCGCTGGGCTCGCTGCAAGCGGCCGGCAGCCTCCCGCTCTTGCGCAGCGCACTGAAGGACACCAACTGGCAGGTGCGTCAAAACAGCGCCGAAAGCCTGGCAAGCTTAGGCGAAACCGGCTTTGAGGTGCTGTGCCAAATCGCCAAGTACGGCTCCGGCGACGAACGCGAGACGGCCATGCAGCAAATCGAAAAAACGATGCGGCAGCACCGTGAACAACAAAGACTTGACCAAATGGTCGATTTCAACAAAATGAAACTGCTGTACGACCGGTATTTCGGAGCTTCCGAAACGCGCCCGGTCCGTCAACTGGCGGCGGTTAGGGGGGATTCCACTGCTTAGGGATATTTTGCTGATCTACGGGCTGTTTGCCTCGTATTACGTCATAACGGTCAATCTTATCTATTTCTCGATCATGGGTTTTTCGTTTCGCCAAATTATGACGATTTTCCGGCGCGCGGCATATTCGAAATACAATACGCTGTCCGGCTCCGAGCTGGTGCCGCCGATTTCGCTGCTCGTTCCGGCGTATAACGAAGAAGTTACCGTCATCGAAAACGTTAAATGCCTGCTTACTTTGAATTATCCGACATATGAGGTCATCGTGATCAATGACGGTTCCAAGGACAATACGCTCGGGGTGCTGCGGGAGGAATTCGGGCTTGAGCCGCTGCCGAATCCGGATATTCGCCAGACGATCGACTGCCAGCCGATTACGGCCGTGTACCATAACCCGCAATATCCGCATCTGTACGTGATCGACAAACCGAACGGCGGCAAGGCCGATTCGCTGAACGCCGGCATTAATTTATCGCATTATCCGCTCATTTCATCCATCGACGCGGATTCGCTGCTGGAGAAGGACGCGCTGATCCGGATGGCCCGGATGTACATGGAAAATCCGGAGGAGACGGTGGCGATCGGCGGCGACGTCCGCATTGCCAACGGCTGCGTGATCGAAAACGGGGCGGTGAAGCAGGTTTCGCTGCCGCGCAAAATGTGGCCGATGTTCCAGGCCACGGAATACTTGAAGGCGTTTCTCGGCGGCCGCATCGGCTGGAGCTCGATTAACGGGCTGATCATCGTGTCCGGGGCGTTCGGCCTGTTCCGGAAAGAGTACGTCGTCGCGGTGGGCGGCTACCGGGGCGGTTACCCCGGGGAGGACATGAACATCATTATCAAGCTGCACCGCTATATGCTGGAGAACAAGCTGAAGTACCGGATCGCCTTTTGTCCGGAGGCGGTCTGCTGGACGCAGGCGCCGGACACGTACCGGATTTTGTCCAATCAGCGCAAACGCTGGGGACGCGGAAACCTGAAAAACATGATCGAAAACTACGACATGGCGTTCAACCCGAGATACAAGGTGATGGGGCTTTTGACGATGCCTTACAACATTATTTTCGAGGCGCTGAATCCTTATTTCAAAATTACGGGGCTGCTCGCTCTGATCGGGTATACGATGCTCGATATGACCCACTGGCGGATTTTGGCCGTGTTCTGGCTGATCAATTTCCTCAGCGGGTACCTGCTCAGCATCGGCGCGCTCCTGCTGGAGGAACTGGCTTTCAAGCGGTTCAGCAAGCTGTCGGATTTATGCCGGCTGCTCTTTTATTCGGCTTTCAAATTTTTCGGTTACGCCCAGCTCGGAGGACTTTGGCGAATCCAGGGGCATATCCAGTTTTTGCGCAACAACAACTCCTGGGGGACGATGACCCGGCAGAGCTGGCAGGACAAGGCGCCGGCGGGAAAACGGGAAACCCCGGCGGAGCAGGCCAAAACCGCGTAACCTCCGCTCTCCTTGCCGGGGCCGGAAGGGGGCTGATATGGCGAAAACAAACTGTTGGCAAGTACCGTGAAGCTTTTCCATTTCATGGTCAGTGCTAATCCAAAATCTAAGTTTCGAGAAAGGCGGGAATGAATGATGCCAAACATAACGGCAGTGCAAAGCGAAGTGGAACAATCCGAAGTGTATGCAAGCATGAAGCAAAGCGTGGAGAAAAACGCCTGCGAGGTCAACGGGATGGTGTTCATTTATTCCGCGGGCGGACCATCCAATGCGGAAACGCAGGTCCGGGGAATTCTGGATTCCGAGTCGGGGCTTGATTTTGAAGTTTGGAGCGGGAAAGAGCCGGGCAGCATCGCCGTCCTGTTTCCGGGACAAGCCTTGGACACGGTCCATTTTGAGGGCCTGCGGCTGAAGCTGCGTCTCCAGGAAAGAATTGCAAACTACCGTCCGCAGGTGGCGGTCGCCGGTTTTGCCGGCCAGGAGGAGATCACGCTGCAGGTGCTGCAGCAGCTGGAAGAAGCGGCCAAACAGAACTATTCCGACGATATTCATATTTTTACGAAACACGATACGCCGTTGGCCAAAAGCCGCATCCTCATTGTGGAAGGAGATCCCACCGTGCGGGAATTTTTGCAGATCCGGCTGGGGATGCAAAATTACGAAACGATGACGGCCGATAACGGTACTTCCGCGCTGGAGCTGATTGAGAGCTGGAAACCTGACCTGGTATTGACCGAGCTCAATCTTTACGGCATTGACGGGCTTCCGTACATCCATCAAATCCAGCGGATCAAAGAAGGCGAAACGCCGAGAATCGTCGTGCTTACCGAACAGCGTGTCGAAAAAACGATCAGCCTGTGCTTTCAAAGCGGGGTGGACGACTACATTACGAAGCCGTTTTCCCCTGTCGAACTGGACGCGCGGATCCGCCGTTGCATTATTTAAAGGTAACCTAATCCTATACAGACAAAATGGAGGTTGAAACCTGTGAATAATAACTACTATAAACTGTTGAATGCGATTGAGTCGAAAACGGCCGTGCTTGGTGTCGTGGGCCTTGGATATGTCGGATTGCCGCTGGCTGTCGAGATGGTGAAGCAGGGCTTTCGGGTCGTCGGAATCGATCTGGATGCCGGAAAAATCGACAAGATTGAGCGCGGGGAATCGTACATACACGATATCCCGTCCGAAACGCTGGCCGCCGCGATGGCGAGCGGCCGGTTTAAGCCGACGACGGACTATGCCGTGCTGTCGGAGATCGACGCGGTCAGCATTTGCGTGCCAACCCCGTTAAGTGAAAATCAGGATCCGGATACCTCTTATATCGTGACGGTAGTGGAGCAAATCAAACGTTATATGAAAAAAGGCATGCTGATTACGCTGGAAAGCACGACGTATCCGGGAACGACGGAGGAACTGATCCAGCGGGAGCTGGAGAAGCTGGGATATGCCGCCGGGGAGGACTTCTTCCTGTGCTTCTCGCCGGAGCGGGTGGATCCGTCCAACTCCAAGTTTAATACTTACAATACGCCGAAGGTCATCGGCGGGACGACCAAAGCCTGCCTCGAGCTGGGAACGGCGCTGTATTCCCGGTATGTCCAGACGGTCGTGCCGGTATCCTCGCCGAAGGTTGCGGAAATGTCCAAGCTGCTGGAAAACACGTTCCGCAGCGTCAACATCGCTTTCGTCAACGAAATGGCGATGATGTGCGACCGGATGGGCATCGACATTTGGGAAGTGATCGACGCGGCCAAAACGAAGCCGTTCGGCTTCATGCCGTTTTACCCGGGCCCGGGCATCGGCGGCCACTGCATTCCGCTGGACCCGATGTACCTGTCCTGGAAAGCGAAAGGCTTCCGCTTTTACAGCCAGTTTATCGAACTGGCCCAGTCGACGAACGACAACATGCCTTATTACGTCGTCAACAAAACGTCGAAAATTTTAAACGAATACGCCAAGTCGGTCAAACAATCGAAAATTCTCGTGCTCGGCATGGCCTACAAGCCGGATATCGCAGACCTGCGCGAATCGCCGGGACTTGCGGTGTACGAGCTGTTTAAGGACAGCGGCGCCAGAGTCGATTATTACGATCCTTACGCGTCCAGCTTCCGGGAAAAATCGGGCGGCGTGGTGCATAGCGTCAGCTACGAGCTGGACAAGTTCAAAACGTACGATTGCTTCGTGCTGGTGACGAATCACAGCAATCTGGATTACGGCGCCATCGCCGAACTGGGCGTGCCGATCGTCGATACGCGCAACGCTTTCCGCGACTACCCGCTTCCGCACATCTACAAAATCGGCCACTCCGTCCATCCGGTGAACGTGGAAGCCGCAGCGCTGATTGTCGGGTAACGGAACCTTGCGCAACAAAGCGGCGCTGCGGATGAGAGTGGCCGGAATCATCGCGCAGCGCAAGCGGTTGGCCGTCATTGTCATAGGGGGGGTGCTGCTGATGCTGGCGGTAGTGCTGACGCTTGTGTTACTCCCTGCAAACGACCCGCAGCCGAAAGCGACCTGGATCTGGGACACCGCGCAAATTGAGCAGCGGCCCGAAGAGATCGTGGATTTTGCCGAACGGGAGGATGTCAAAGTCATCTTCCTGCAGATCGGCGGCGGAGTGGGCAATGACAGCTACCGCCGTTTTATAAGTTTGGCCGCGTCGCATGGGATCGAGGTTCACGCTTTGAACGGACACCCCGAATGGGCGCTGCGGGAGCAGCGCCGGGAGGGGGACGACTTCCTGAATTGGGTGGCGGTTTATAACCGCGGGGTTTCGCCCGAGGAACGGTTCAAAGGCGTGCAGTTCGACGTCGAGCCCTATTTGCTGAAGACGTGGACCAAAGAGCGGGAGTCGATTGTCGAACAGTGGATGGAAGGCATCCGGGCCTGGACGGAAACGGCCAAATACAACAACCTGCAGATAGGGGCGGCGGTTCCTTTCTGGCTCGATGAAATCGACCACCCTTCAAAAAGCGTGCCGCTGCCGCTCGGTAATTGGATGGTCGACCGGTTCGATTATTTGGCGATCATGGCCTACCGCGATACGGCCGGGCGGAGCTACGAGCTGGCGCGAACGACATTGTCCGAAGCCGACCGCCAGAAGAAGCAGGTCTGGGTGGGCGTTGAGCTGGGGGAAAGCACGGAAGGGCCGGGCGTTTCCTTTCATGGACAGCCGCTTGCTTCGCTGAACCGGGAGATGAAGCAACTGGAGAAGCTCGGAGGGCGGCACGCCTCGTTTGCCGGCGTAGCGGTCCATAGCTATGAGTCGTGGAATAGCAAGCTCCGGCAACCGGGAAAATAACCGAAATCAAGGCTGCTCCGCAAAGGGCAGCCTTGATTGTATAATTTCTGAACAATTAAACCGGAGGAACCTGGCGAAAAATGAGAAATCCGGCGTTCCCAAAGGTTTATAAGACAGCCCCTGGCATTTTTGCTATAATAGGAATAATTGTGAATCAGGGGAATGGAGAGAGATCTTATGATTTTACATAAAGGCGAAATCTTATTCCGGCAGGGGGATGACGGTTCGTTTTTATACCATATCAAAAGCGGCCTGTTCAAAGTGACGCGCCTGCATGAGAACGGCAACGTGGTTTTATTTAATATTTTATATCCGGGAGAGACGGTTCCGCATCATTCCTTGATTTCGCCGAAGGAGATCCACGGCACGGCGATCGCTTTAATGCGCAGCGAGGTCGAGGCGATTCCCGCCCAGACTTGGTACCGGGAGCTGCAGGAAGATCCGAAGAAGCCGCTGGAAGTGGCGGAACTTCTCCAGGAGAAGGTCCGGTTTATGCAGGAGCGCCTGGATCATTTAACGGTCGGCACGCCGGCCGAACGGCTGGAGCTTCTGAGCAAATGGCTGAACCGGCATGCCAACGGCATCCCTTTGACCGATTATTTGACCCAGGAAGAGATCGGACAGCTGATCGGCGTAAGACGGGAAACCGTCAACCGGCTGCTGCGCGGCCAGCACAAGGAATAGGCTGCGGCGGACCAGGGCCGTTCCCTGGATCGATTGGACCGGACGCCAAAAGCAAGATGATTAAGAGACCACTTAGCTTATGCAAGTGGTCTTTTTTTGTTTGCGGATCGGGAAACGAATGATCCGGTGAAACGTACTACATTAGGAACCCTATTTTAAAGGAGGTTTTTCTTTGAAAAAAAGATTCCTGAGCATGCTGTTAACCGGCCTCATGATTATGCTGCTGCTGCCGGCAGGCGCATTTGCAGCGGAGCCTAACGTTCCCGTCCTTTCGGGCGGGTCATTGGAGAAACTGGCGGCTGAGAAAGCGGAGCTGATTACCCAAAAGTATCAGACCGCAAGCATCCAATATGCCCTGATCGATCAGGGCAAGATTACGATATCCGGTCAGGCGGGGCTTAATGATGCCGGCGGCAAAATCCCGTTAACCTCCGACACTATGTACGGAATAGGTTCCACCAGCAAGATGTTTACCGCCGCCGCGGTGATGATGCTGGCAGACCAGGGGAAGGTAAATCTGGATACTCCCTTGATTGAGTACATACCGGACTTCAAAATGCAGGACGAACGCTATAAACGGATCACGCCGCGGATGCTGCTTAATCATTCCTCGGGGCTGCCGGGCTCAAGCCTGGGAAGCGCCTTTCTTTTTGAGGATAACGACTCCCATGCCCATGATACGTTACTTAAGCAACTATCCGCTCAAACTCTAAAGGCCGATCCGGGGGCCTTCTCGGTCTATTGCAACGACGGTTTTACCCTGGCTGAAATCTTGGTAGAGCGAGTTAGCGGAATGGATTATACGGCATTCATTCATCAGTATTTGACCGGACCGCTGCAACTGAGCCATACCAAGACTCCCAAGGATCAGCTTGATGTAAGCAACATGGCGGCTCTTTATTATCCGACTTACCAGGGGCAGCTGCCTAGCCTAACCGCCAATGTCATCGGGGCGGGAGGGATTTATTCCACCGCCGAGGATCTGGTGCAATTTGCGGATGTATTTATGAAGGACTCGCAAAACCGCGTTTTGTCCGAGCAGTCGGTTCATGCTATGGAGCAGGAGGAATACAAAAAGGGACTATGGCCCGAAGAAGCGGATACTTCCGTGGTGAATTACGGGCTGGGCTGGGATAGCGTAAAGTTGTTTCCGTTTAATGATTACGGCATTAAAGCGCTGTCCAAAGGCGGAGACGTCCTGCTGTATCATGCCTCGCTGATTGTGCTTCTGGAACAGAACATGGCGGCAGCCGTCTTATCCTCCGGCGGCTCCAGTTCAATAAACCAGATGCTGGGGGCCGAGCTGCTGCTCCAAAGTTTGAAGCAAAAAGGGACCATTAAAGAATTCAAGCCGGCGAAGTTGTTTGGCAAGCCGGATAAAACAGAAATTCCCGGCAGTATGTTCAAATATGCCGGTTATTACGTCGCTACCAATCAGCAGGTGAAAGTGGCTTTTACCGATGGCGAAATGTCGATCACGACACCGCTTAACCCGGAAGCTCCGGAGCAAAAGCTTGTCTACACCGCTGAAGGCGCTTTTGTGAGCGAAGACGGCAGCGTGCAGGTCAGCTTTGTTACCGAAAAGAACGGCCGCACCTACTTGCGGGAAAGGCACTATGCAACGGTTCCTGAATTGGGACAGGCGGCGCTAAATGTGTATTCGGCCGAAAAGCTGGAAGAAGCCGAAGGGACTCCCCTGCCTCCCGAGATAGAAGCAGCTTGGGAGAAGCGGGAAGGGAAGACTTACTATCCCGTCAACGAGAAGTACAGCTCGGTGATCTATCAACTGATGAGGCCGACCTTGCGGATCGGCCGGACAGATGACTTGCCGGGGTATTTGGTGGATAAGAAGATCATAGATTCCAATACCGCGGTGAGCCGGCATCAAATTCCGGGTACGGGAAGCCGGGATACGGCGGAATACCGCTTCTTTTCCCGGGAGGGCGTAGAATATTTTGAGGCATTGGGTTCGATCTATATAAGCGAAGATGGGGTTAAACCGCTGCATGCCGGCAAGAAGTCTACGGTCATGCTGCAGGCTGGTGAAACGGCCAGATGGTACACCGTTCCTAAAGCGGCGGCCGGCAAGACGATGACGGTCGGGATGCCTGAGCACGGAGCCTTTGCGGTATATGACGCGAACGGGCTTTGTGTGAACTTCACGGTTGTCAGCGGGAGTAATCAAGTACAGCTGCCCGAGAACGGCACGATTGTATTTGCCGCCGGGGAGCGCGCCCGCTTTGACATTCAGCTGAAAAAATAAGCTGAGAGATTTGCGTTTAAAAAGCGCGGGTACAGGGAAATCCCTGATCCCGCGCTTTTGAGTTTTGGATGTTTCCAATCTGGCCCACATAGGTTATTTGCTCATCGTATCCTCAAGACTGTCGGCCGGTCCGAAAAACTCGAAGTGAATCCGCTCTCCGGGAACGCCCCATTCTTTCAGTACCCGGTTAATTGCTTTCATGAACGGCAGCGGACCGCAGAAATAAAAATCGCTGCCCGCGTCCGTAACGCTCTTCAGCCACGGAAGATCGATGTAGCCCGTTTTGTCGGGGTTTTCTCCGGCTTCCGCCGTTTCGTAGATGAAATAGGAGCGGAGATTGTCATGGGTTCGCGTAAGCTCGTCTACATGCTCCTTCATCGCGTGGTGTCTTCCGCTCCGGGCGGCATGGATATAAACGATCTCCCGCCCCGAGCCGCTTTGCAGCGCCGTCTCCAGCATGCTGATCATCGGCGTGAGTCCGACGCCGCCGCTCAGCAGAACGAGCGGTATTTGCTGCGATTGGTCGAGTGTAAAATCCCCGGCCGGCGCGCTTAGTTCAAGCACGTCGCCTTCGCCGATCCGCTCATGCAAATAAGTGGATACAATGCCGGCCGGCTGGCCCTCCACGGCGTCTTCCCGTTTGACGGAAATCCGGTAAAAGGGCTGGCCGGGAGCCGCGGACAGGCTGTAATGGCGGAGATGGGTGAATTCCTGGCCCTCCGGCTTTACGCGTACGGTGATGTATTGGCCCGGTTTGTAGGAGGCGATCTCCCCGCCGTCTTCCGGCTTCAAATAAAACGAGGTGATGACTTCGCTTTCCTTGACTTTGCGGTCGACGATAAACCGGCGGAATCCCCGCCAGCCGCCTTTTTGTTGCTCGGCCTCCTTGTACATCTCGGCTTCCGTGCTGATGAACACGTCGGCGATTACACCGTAGGCTATCCCCCAGGCTTCCAGAATTTCAACGGTAGCGGCGTCGCCGAGCACCATTTTGATCGCCGCCAGCAGGTTTTCGCCGACGATCGGATAATGCTCCGGCATAATCCCGAGCGCCCGGTGTTTTTGCGCGATGCCGCGCACGACCGGGAGGATTTCCTCAAGGCGGTCGATATGCGCGGCGGCGGCGTAAACGGCGTTGGCGAGAGCCGTCGGCTGTTTGCCTTGGCGTTGGTTGGCATGGTTGAATATGTTGAGCAGTTCGGGATGATTTTTAAACATCGTTTCGTAAAACTTTTTGGTTATCGTTTCGCCGTGAACTTCGAGTACGGGCACGGTCGACTTGATGATCCCGATCGTTTTGGCATCCAGCATTAGTGAAAACCTTCTTTCTCGGAATTTCGATTCGCTTCCACCTCAGTATAGACAGGGGTAATTCTCTAAAAGGTGATTTTCGTCACACTGAAATTTTCCGAACTGTGAACTATTTGTAGATTGCAATGATATACGTCACATTATTCGCCTTAATTATTTGAAATTTGGATGTTTGCTGTCGTCATGTTTTGCTTTGTGGTATAATATAAATATAAGAAAAATCTAAAGAAAGGATCAGGATACCATGAGTTCCCGAAGGACGAATTCCCCAAGGACGATTTGGAAACGTTGTGATCTCTCTTATACTTAGCTTCTTTCGTGGACTGTCGGTTACGGCCAACAACCCTACGAAAGAGGCGTGACATCATGCGAAGGATAAAGTCCTCAAGGACCTTCTCCGTAGGGCGTTGGCGTAAGGTCAACCAAACTACGATAAGAGGGATCCCGTATGAGGAACAAGACAAGATGGCAAGTTGACGGAAAATCGCTATTGATGATGCTGTTTGGCTCCTGTTTATTGGCTTTTGCTTATTATCACATTAACTTTCAGAACGGATTGTCGGAAGGCGGCTTTGTGGGCCTGGCCCTGCTTGGCAAATATTTGCTTAACCTGCCGCCGGCGCTGACGATGATCGCGCTTGATGTGCCGATCGTGCTGCTGGCCTGGTTTTTGAAGGGCCGCAAGTTTGTCCTTAATACGCTATTTTCATCGCTTGCGTTTTCGGCGTTTTACGAATTGTGCGAGCAATTCTCTCCACTCGTGATCGATTTGCGCGCGAATTTGCCGCTGGCGGCGCTGCTGTCGGGCTTGCTGACGGGGATCGGAGCGGGTCTGGTGCTGCGGGCGGGCGGAGCGAGCGGGGGAGACGACATTTTGTCGATGCTGCTTAGCCAATGGTCCGGAATCAAAATCGGTGCCATGTTTGTGCTGATGGATGCCATCGTTCTAACGATTTCATTATTATATCTGCCTTTTAAAGAAACCTTATTTACGATTATGGCAGTTCTTATAGCAGGTAAAGTGATCACCTGGACCGTTCATTACGGACACGGTCAGCTGACGCCGCTGCGCGTCCCGCACCGGGTTAAAGTTAAGGAAAAAACGGCTCGAGCTTAAGGCTCGGGCCGTTTTTTTGCCGCTTCCCGTCCGGCGAATTGCCGGCGGAACGCCCTAGGATCTCCAGCAGCCCTGCTGCCGGCGGATCAGCACGATTTGCCCGGCATGGTAGGCGTCATGCAGCATCCAGCGGGAAAGTTCACGGCCGATCGTTTCCGTGCTTGAGCCAAAAGGAGCTTCCAGATCGGCTTCGCTCAAGGAAGCGATCGCCTCGCGCAGCTCCAACTCGATCCGTTTTGTTTTGGCGAGCGTGTTGCTCCAGTTGCTCTCGTCCCGGGCGTCTTCAGACCCTTCAAACGTTTCTTCGTTCGTGTCCACGCCTGGGCCCGGGTCGATCCCCCGCAAGCGGCTTAGTATTCGTTGGTTGTAATAATTGATATGGCTTACGGTTTGCCAAATCGTATTGCCCCCGCCCGGCGGCGCCCAGGCCGCCTGTTCGGCCGTGACGTTGGCAAGCGCGGCGGACAAAGGGACGATCCACTCTTCCAGCTCCCAGGTGTTGTCTTTTTGCAGAAGCAACAAATCAACTGCGTTTACGCTCATCCTTACTTCCTCCCCATCAATGTAACTGGCTAACTACTTATTAAAAGGTTACAATGTAATTGTAGCAAAATATCCAGTAAATTGTAACCACTTATTATAAATTTAGATAGTTACATGCAGCTTTGGGAGGCAAGTTGAATTGGAGACGCTTTGGAGTGATTTTATCAACAGCGAATGGCATGACTGGAAGGGCGGCGGACGAAGCGAGGACCGTCTGGAGAAGCCGTCATGGCAGTCGGGGTTTCTGAACGATTGGCGGCTGCGGGCTCCGGTTCCGGCGGCGGATGATGACATCGCGGCGATGCGGGAGTTTCGGGAAAAGCTGCATGCTCTGGCGGTTGAATTGGCCGGCGGCGGAGAGATAGGCGAAGAGGCCTGGCAGCTGCTGAATCAGTATATGAAGCCGGGGACCGTGTACCGGGAGTTTGCGGCTGATCGCGAAGGAACCGTCAAGCTGGAATACCGGCCGGCCATGGCGGAGTGGAGGCAGGTGCTGGCGGAGGTGGCCGCAAGCTTCGGCCAGACCGTTTTGCAGGGGGAGGCCGGACGCATCCGCGTTTGCGACAACCCGGACTGCAGGTGGATATTTTATGACGATACGCGGAATCGGACGAAGAAATACTGCGACGACAAAATGTGCGGCAATCTGATGAAGGTGCGGCGTTTCCGCGCCCGGAAAAAAGCGGAACAAAACCCGAACGTCGACGCCGAAGCGTAGGGCGAATCGTCGATGACCATAAATCAAAAAAAGGTTGCCCTGACCATTTTGAGAACAGCACGGTCGTGGGGCAACCATCTTAATGCGGTGCGAATTTGTTAGACTAGGTGAATCAACTGCAAAAGTACACCTTATTATCTTTAAAAGGCAGCTACTCCCGCGGCTCATCAAATAACACAAGATACTCGCCGTAGCCTTCCTTCTCCATGTCGGCCTTCGGAACGAACCGCAGCGCCGCGGAGTTGATGCAGTAACGCAGGCCGGTCGGTTCCGGTCCATCGTCGAACACGTGGCCCAAATGCGAGTCGCCCTGCCGGCTGCGCACCTCGGTGCGGACCATGAAGTGGCTGGTGTCCGTCCGCTCCTTGATGTGATAGCTGCGGATCGGGCGGGTAAAGCTTGGCCAGCCGCAGCCGGCGTCGAATTTGTCGCGCGAGCTGAACAGCGGTTCGCCCGAGACGATGTCCACGTAGATGCCTTCTTCGTCGTGATCCCAGTACTCGCCGGTAAAGGGCCGCTCGGTGGCGTTATTTTGCGTGACCTCGTATTGCATCGGCGTAAGCCGGCGCTTTAGCTCCTCCCGGTCGGCGGGACCGGACCAATGCCGTTCCAGGAAATCCTCGCGGCCCGAGCCTTTACGGTACAGCTTGTAATGCAGCGGATTTTTTTTATGGTACTGTTGATGGTATTCTTCGGCCGGATAAAAAGGAGCCGCCGGAAGCACCGGAGTAACGATCGGTTTGTCGAAGCGGCCGCTTCGTTCCAGCGCCAGCTTGGATTCCTCCGCTTCCCGGCGCTGCTCCTCGTTATGATAAAATATGGCCGTCCGGTACGATTCGCCGCGGTCGTGGAATTGCCCGCCTTCATCGGTCGGGTCGATTTGCTGCCAGTAGAGCTCAAGCAGCTTGCGGTACGGGAACACCGCCGGATCAAATTGGATTTGCACGGCTTCGTAATGGCCGGTTCCGCCGGCGCAAACCTCTTCATAAGTCGGGTTTACCGTGCGTCCCCCTGTATATCCCGATACAATGCCGTGTATGCCCGGGAGTTCCTCAAACGGCGAAACCATACACCAGAAGCAGCCTCCGGCAAAAGTGGCCAGTTCTACCTTTGAATTTGACGCTGAACTCATTATGATCCCTCCGTTTCGATATCATTATAGCGTGTTTTCCGAAAAAGCCAAAACGATTCTCCGAAAAGACTGGTGCTCTTTGGCGGGACGTGGTATAATTGCTCCAAGAAAACATGCATGGTTCCCAAAGGGGAGTAGCTTATACAATAAAGTCGTCATTACGGGAGTTATACATACCCCGGCTTTATTGGCAACGTAACTTAGTTGTTAGCGAGACCTTTGCCCGTAGCGAGTATTGGGTAAAGGTCTTTTTTTGATGCGTTTTTGCGTCGTGCCCAATACGGACACGGCGCATTTTTTTTGGATGGAAGAAAGGTGTTTCTTCCCGTAGACCCGTCTGAATCCAAAAGAAGCGGGATCGATGCATGGAAAACTCTGAAAGGGGAGAGAAACATGGAATTATTTTCTCCGGAATTTTGGGCCGCACTGTTTTCCATTATATTGATCGATCTCGTGTTGGCCGGGGATAATGCGATTCGTGATCGGACTTGCCGCACGCAACGTGCCGCAAAAAGATCAGAAAAAAGTCATCGTGTGGGGGACCGTCGGGGCGATCCTGATCCGCGTCGTTATGACGCTGCTCGTCGTACAGCTGCTGAATATTCCCGGGCTGCGTCTCGTCGGGGGGCTGGCGCTCGTTTGGATCGCCTGCAAATTGATCGTGGATGAGAAAAGCCACGAGATCAACGCGGGCAACCAAATGTGGGCGGCGATCCGGACGATCATCATCGCCGACGCGATGATGGGGCTGGACAACGTGCTGGCCGTCGCCGGCGCGGCGCATGGCGATTTCCTGCTCGTCATTATCGGGCTGGCCGTCTCCGTTCCGATTATGGTCTGGGGCAGCACGCTGATTCTGAAGCTGACGGAGCGCTTCCCGATCGTGATCACGATCGGCGCCGCCGTCCTGGCCTGGACCGCGGCCAAAATGATCGTGCAGGAACCGCTTATTGACGAACTGTTCGCAAGCAACTGGATCAAATACGGATTTGAGGTGCTTGTAATCATCGCCGTCATCGGCATCGGCACGCAAATGAAGAAAAGAAAAGCGCGCTTGCGCGAATCGGCGCAGGCGCAGGTCTGAAAGTCCGCAAACGATGAAACGCCGCCGGGGAGCAACTAACCCCTGCGGCGTTTTTCGCTTTTTTAAACCGGATGCTGGCCGCGCGCTTGTTGCCGGAACTGCCGGGGCGACATGCCGAACTTTTTGCGGAACACTTTGTGAAAATAATTATAGCTGGGGAAACCGGAGCTCTCCGCGACATGCTCCAGCGAAAGCGGGCTGAAAATAATCCGTTCGCGCGCCATGTTCAGCCTGACCTCCAGCGTATATTGAATGATGCTTGTCCCGAACGTGTCCTTAAACAGATGCACCGCCCGGGAAACGCTGATGCCGGCATAGGCGGCCGCATCCTCCAATTTGAAGGGGGAGGCGGCGTTCTCTTCAATATAATTTTTGATCCGATGGGCAAGATAAGTCGGATAAGCGGGCCGCGGCTGATCCAGCAGGTTCCGGTCGATGTCCATGCATAGTATTTTCAAATAATATTCCGCGATTTCCGGGGCCGGGTTGGCGATGCGGCGCTGCTCCAGCATGATTTGCCGGAAAGCGCCGACGATGCCTTCGGAAAGAGGGACCTTCACCCGATGGGGTCTTGACCGTTTGTTCCACCAAGCTTCGATCCATGGCCCGGCCAAAAAAATATGATAATCGCCGCTGGACACCACCGTTTCGCCCAGTCCGCTCATTTCAGCTTCAATTTTCAGCTCGTAGGGTTCGCCCGGCGCAAACAGCAGCAGATCGCCGGGTTCGATCAGCTCCAGCCGGCCGTTTAAGCGGGACCGGCATTTGCCCGAGCTTTGCAGCCGGATCAAATAGTTTTCGTGCCCGTCCGGCTGCACCGTATGAAACGGCTTGTGGTGCACCGAATAGCCGGCTAATAAAATCTGCAGGTTCGAATTAGGTTTCATAACCGACCTCCGTGGGAATCTCCAAAAATAATGACCAGATTGTTCATGTTTTAATCATATTATTCATTTTATATCAGCGCAATTTGAAATACCATTGTACATGAAAACAACCCAGATACACACATCTGCTTGGCGGGAGTGACCAGAAATGACTATGAAGATTGGCATGATCGGCTGCGGCAACATCAGTCCGGCATACTTGACGTACCTCGGGCAAAGCGAAGTCGCCAGGATTACGGCGGTAGCCGATCTTCTCCCGGAGAAGGCCCGCGAGCGGGCAGAGCAATTCGCAATTGAAAACGTCTACACTGTGGAGGAATTGCTGGGGCGGCAGGATATCGACCTGGTGTTGAACTTGACCGTACCGTCGTCCCACGCCGCCGTCAATATGGCAGCGCTTGCCCATGGCAAGCATGTGTACGTTGAGAAGCCGCTGGCGATCTCGCTGGAGGACGCGCGAAGCATGCTGGAACAGGCGGCGGCCAAAAATCTCCGCGTGGGCTGCGCTCCCGATACGTTTCTTGGCGCAGGCCTCGAGACGAGCCGCAAGGCCATTGCGGACGGGTTGATCGGCCGCCCGGTGGCGGCCACCGCGTTTATGATGGGCGGCGGGCCGGAAAGCTGGCACCCGAATCCCGAGTTTTTCTACGCGGAAGGCGGGGGACCGATGTTCGACATGGGGCCGTACTATTTGACCGCGTTCGTAGAGCTGCTCGGGCCGATCGCGCGCATCAGCGGCTCGGCGGGCAACCCGGTTCCCGAACGCACGGTCAAAACCGGCCCCAACGCCGGCAAAACGATTCCGGTGCATACGCCGACGCACTACAGCGCCACGCTGGATTTTGCCGGAGGCGCCATCGGCACGCTCGTGACCAGCTTCGATGTCCCCGGCGGAAGCGTCCTGCCCCGTATCGAGATTTACGGGACCGAAGGGACGCTGCTTGTCCCCGACCCGAACTACTTTAACGGGGACGTGAAGGTCCGCCGTTCCGGCAGCGACGTTTGGGAAACCGTCCCGCCGGCGTTTGAATGCGGCGAAAATGAGCGCGGCCGCGGCATCGAGGATATGGCCAGGGCGATTCTTGAAGGCCGGCAACACCGGGCCAGCGGCAAACTCGGCTACCATGTGCTGGAGGCGATGCATGCCGTGGCCCGTTCATCGCGCGAAGGCCGGCATATTTTGCTGGAAAGCGCGGATAGTTTAAAGTAGAGGCTTTCATTTTCATGGAGAGGTGATATTTTATGGCAAAGGTTGGACTGCAGCTTTATACGGTAAGAGATCATTTGGAACGCGATTTTGAAGGCACGCTGCGCAAGGTAGCCGAGCTTGGGTATAAGGGCGTGGAGTTTGCCGGATTTTACGGGAGAACGGTGGAACAAGTACAGCAAATCCTGCAGGAAACCGGGCTGGTTGCGGTGGGGGCCCATACGGCTTATGACCGTTTAAAGGCCGCGCTTGATGAAGAGATTGTTTTCAACAAGGCGATCGGCAACCGTTATATCGTCGTGCCGTATCTGTCGGAGGAAGACCGCAACCGTTGGCCCGAGGTCATCGAGGACTTGAAAAAATTCGGGGAACGCTGCAAACAGGAAGAAATGATTCTCTGCTATCATAATCATGATTTTGAGCTGACCCAGTCGCTGAACGGCAAACCGGTGCTGGATGCGATTTATGAACAGGTGCCCGCCTCCTTGCTGCACATGGAGCTGGATTCCTGCTGGGTAGCCTTTGCCGGAGCGGATCCGCTGGCATACATCGCTACATATCGCGATCGCCTTCCGCTCGTGCACTGGAAGGATGTTCTTAAGAAGCCGGACGGTTCGCCGGAAACGGTGGAGCTGGGCCGGGGAGAAGTCGCCGTTGCCGCGATTGGGGATGCCGCGATCGACGCGGGCGCGGAATGGCTGATCGTAGAGCAGGATCACTGCGCGGGAGATTCGCTGGAAAGCATCGCCGCAAGTATGGAATGGGTACGCGCTTATGCCGGAAAGGGAGGAAAACTTCATGTCTAAAACATTAAAAGTCGCCATCATCGGATGCGGCGGTATCGCCAATGGAAAACATTTGCCGAGCCTGAAGCAGCAACCAGAGGTAGAGCTGGTCGCCTTCTGCGACATCGTGGAGGAACGCGCGCAAAAAGCGGCCGCCGAATACGGCGTAGAGGGAGCCAAAGTATTTACCGATTTCCGGAAATTGCTGGCGGAAAGCGACGCTGAAGTGGTTCACGTCTGCACGCCAAACGATTCGCATGCGGAAATTACCGTCGCTTCGCTGGAATCGGGCCGTCACGTGATGTGCGAGAAGCCGATGGCCAAAACGGCGGAGCAAGCCCGTCAAATGCTGGACGCGGCCAAACGCACGGGGAAAAAGCTGTCGATCGCATACCAAAACCGCTTCCGCAGCGACAGCCTTTATTTGAAGGAACTGTGCGAAAACGGCGAGCTTGGCGACATCTATCTCGGAAAAGCTCTGGCGCTGCGCCGCCGCGCCGTTCCGACCTGGGGCGTGTTCCTGGACGAAGAGAAGCAGGGCGGCGGTCCGCTGATCGACATCGGCACCCATGCGCTTGACTTGACCTTGTGGCTGATGGACAATTACGAGCCGAAAAGCGTCACCGGTTCCGTATTCCACAAACTCGGAAACCGCGAAAACGCGGCGAATGCGTTTGGCCCTTGGGATCCCGAGCAATTTAAAGTCGAGGATTCCGCGTTTGGCTTCATTACGATGAAGAACGGGGCGACGATTATTCTGGAATCCAGCTGGGCGCTCAATATCGTCGAGGTTGGAGAAGCGAAAACGCTGCTGTGCGGCACCGAGGGCGGTGCCGATATGACGAACGGCCTGCGCCTGAACGGCGAAAAATTGAGCCGCCTGTACGAAACCAACGTCGATCTCGGATCCGGCGGGGTCGCTTTTTACGAAGGCAAACAGGAAAACGAATCCACCCGTGAAGCGAGAGCTTGGGTGCAAGCGATCTTGGAAGATAAAGAGCCGCTCGTGAAGCCGGAACAGGCGCTTGTGGTCACGGAAATTTTGGAAGCCATCTATAAATCGGCCAAAACCGGCCAAACCGTATATTTTGACTAACCCGGCCTTGGGCCAAACCACGAAGCAAGGAGGAGCATAGAGGTGAAATTAGGAGTATTTCTGGTTCTGTTTGGAGGCCTTCCGCTCGAACAAGCGCTCGATAAGGCGGCCGCACAAGGGCTGAAAGCCGTGGAAATCGGCACCGGCGGACATCCCGGGAACGCCCACTGCAATCCCGATGTGCTGCTGGAAAACAAGGCGGCCCGGGAAGAGTTCAAAAAAGCGGTGGAGTCCCGCGGACTCATTATCAGCGCGCTAAGCTGCCACGGCAATCCGCTGCATCCGCAAAAGGCGATCGCCAAGGAGTTCCACGACGTTTTCGTCAAAACCGTGCAATTGGCCGAGTTGCTGGAAGTGCCGGTCGTCAACACGTTTTCCGGCTGTCCGGGCGATCATGAGGATGCCAAGTATCCCAACTGGCCGGTAGCGCCTTGGCCCAACGACTTTCAGGAAGTTCTGGACTGGCAGTGGAAAAATAAAGTCATTCCGTATTGGACGGAATGGGGCAAATTTGCCGCCGATCACCATGTGAAGATCGGGCTTGAGCTGCACGGCGGATTTTCCGTGCACACGCCGGCGACGCTGCTGCGCCTGCGCGAAGCGGCCGGCGAAGTCATCGGGGCCAACCTCGACCCGAGCCATATGTGGTGGCAGGGAATCGATCCGGTTCAAGCGATTGCGATCCTTGGCAAGGCCGGCGCCATCCACCATTTCCACGCCAAAGATACGACGATTGATCCGGTGAACGTAAACCGTTACGGCATCACGGATATGCAGCCTTACACGAACATGCAGGAGCGGGCTTGGCAGTTCCGCACCGTCGGTTACGGCCACGATCTGAAGACGTGGGCCGACATTATCAGCGCGCTTCGGCTGTACGGCTACGATTACGCGGTAAGCATCGAGCACGAAGACGGGCTAATGTCGATCGATGAAGGATTTACCAAAGCCGTGCGCAATCTGCAGCAAGTGCTTATGGAAGATTCCGCCGCGGAGATGTGGTGGGTATAACTGACCATAAACGTAATATACTATATTAGCGGCTGCCGCCAAGGCGGCCGTTTTTTCGGATACGGGGCGGTGAATGAAGAGTCCCCCCCTTACTTTCCGCGTGTAAATATGCTATTATGAAATATATTAACTTACTTAACGTAAGTTTAACGCTTGCAGGCTTGCTATAATAATGAGGTGAATGTTATGGATGAGCATTCGTATGGAATGTGTCCGCGATTTGAATCGGCTTTTTCGTTTTTGGGAAAACGCTGGAACGGCTTGATTATTCAAACCCTGATGAGCGGGCCGAAACGCTTCAAGGATATTTCCAATCAGATTCCTTCCATGAGCGATAAGATGTTATCGGAACGGATGAAGGATTTGGAATGTGAGGGGATTTTGGTCCGTCATGTTTATCCGGAAACGCCGGTTCGCATCGAATATGAATTGACTGAGAAAGGGCGGGCGCTTCGTCCGGTGATGGAACAGGTGCAGTCCTGGGCGGAGCAGTGGATTAAATAAGCTCATGCCGTTTTCGGGTCGCGAAGGCGGCATGAAAATTTTAGAAAGTAGGTGTACTTGTGGCTGAGGTAATTGTAATCGGGGCAGGGCCGGCTGGAGCCAGCGCGGCGTTATTTTTGGCCAAGGCGGGCAAAGAAACGCTTGTTTTGGACAGCAACGCAAGCATGACGAAGCGGGCCTGGATTGAGAACCATTACGGGGCAAAGGACATTTCCGGACCGGATTTGCTCAAAATCGGACGGGAGCAGGCCGAAAAATTCGGCGCCAAGTTCATTGAAGAAAAAGTGACGCATATCGATGCCAACGGCGGTTCGACAGTAACCGTAAAAACGGAATCCGGCCGCAGCTACGAGGCGTCCCATATCATATTGGCCACCGGCGCGTTGACCGATCTTGCAAGCGCTGCCGGCCTGGAGCTGAAAGAAGGCCGCGAGCCGAGAATCAAAACCGTCATCGCTACGGACGGGCAAGGCCGGACCCGCGTTCCGCGAATCTGGGCGGCCGGCACGGCGGCGGGCGTCAGCGTTCATACGATCATTACGGCAGGCGACGGGGCAAAGGTCGCCATCGAGTTGATCAGCGAAATAAACGGCGAACGGTACGTGGATCACGACGTGCTGAAATAAAACGGACTTATCTGCAAGACAAACGGCAACAAGGCCTCCCGGATACGGGGGGCCTTTAATTTTTCCGGAAGCAATATAAAACGGAAGTGACGCGGTTGCCCCGAAATTTGAGAACTTTCTGCCGGTCCGGTATGCTTAGGATATGGAATATTCCTGGATCGAATCAGGGAAAATGATTAAAGGAAAGGCGGGGCGGCGATGCGCAGGAGATTGAAATGGCTGGCAGGACTGATGGTTTTGGCCGCGTTCTTCACGGCAGCCTGCGCCGATGGCGGGACGATCGACAAACCGGACCCTTCGGAGGAGCTGCAAAGCGAGGAGGGGCATGCCGATGACATTACTTTAACGATTGACGGGGGGACGTTTATCCCCGATGTGACGCGCAGTTTGCATTTCGATTATACGGAAGGGATTACCATTCTTCAGGCGCTTGAAAGCAGCGGTATCGTAGAACTGACGAAGGATAAGGGCAAAATTCAATCCGTGGGTGAAGTTTCGCTTGATTCGACGCTGGAATGGGGGATCCGGCTAAATGACAAGGAGCTGCCGTCCCGCGATTGGGACAAGCAGCTCAAGGCGGGGGACAACATACTCGTTTACGTTAAAACCGCAGGCAGCGCAACGGCGGGCCAAAATGGAGCATCGCTGCTGCTGACCGTGAACGGGGGCAGTCAAAATCCGCAGCTTAAAAGCTATTTTGTCCATCAATACAATGAAAACACGACCGTGAGGGATCTGCTCAAGCACAGCGGGATCGTGGAGCTGAACAAAACCGGGCAGCATATCGTTTCCGTCAACGGGTATCGTCCGGATGAGACGGAAGCATGGGTGCTGAAGGTCAATCATAAGAAATTGCTGGACACCGGCCTTGACATGAGGTTAAAACCCCAGGACAATGTGGAAATCGCTTTGGTGCGAAAATAAGTTTCGGAGAAAAAGTAAATCCGCAGTTCTCTTAGATAAGAGGCTGCGGATTTTTCAATAGGTATGCAAAAAAAAATGTGACAATTACATGTGATATCTTTCACAATTAATGTGAATGGAATCACAAACTATTCATAATTTTAAATGTATACTTTTGGCATAAGAGATTGCAGGTAATCAACTAACAATTCGGAACAGTCTTATTCTGAAAGGGGCTTGGATGAGGATGGCTACAGCGAAAGAGAAACTGGTCGTGATCGGTAACGGAATGGCGGGCATCAGCACCGTTGAACAAATATTGAAACTAACTTCCAAATTCGAAATAACGGTGTTTGGCAGCGAGCCGCATCCCAACTATAACCGGATCATGCTTTCCTATGTGCTTGAAGGCAGCAAAACGATAGACGATATTATTTTGAACGATTTGAACTGGTATCGCGATAACGGGATTACGCTGCATACCGGAACGGCGGTGGCCCGGATCGATAAGGAGACGAAGGAGGTTGTCACGGAGGACGGCCAGCGCGTGCCTTACGATAAGGTGCTGATCGCTACCGGGTCGACTTCGTTTATCCTGCCGATTCCCGGCAGCGATAAGGAAGGCGTGGTCGGCTTCCGCGACATTTCGGACTGCGAGCAAATGATCCAGGCGGCCAAGACTTGCCGCAAAGCGGCGGTCATCGGCGGAGGCCTGCTCGGACTGGAGGCGGCCAAAGGGCTCGTTCAGCTCGGCATGGACGTGACGGTCGTGCATTTAATGGAAGATTTGATGGAGCGCCAGCTGGATCATCAGGCGGCGGGGATGCTGAAAGCGGAACTGGAGCGCCAGGGCATCAAATTTAAAATGGGCGCGCAGACGACCGAGCTGCTTGGCGGTTCGCGGGTAAGCGGGCTGCGGTTCGCCGACGGCACGGAACTGGAAGCGGAGTTCGTCGTCATGGCGGTCGGCATCAAGCCGAACGTTGCGGTGGCCAAAGCGAGCGGCATCGAAGTGAACCGCGGGATCGTCGTCAACGACTATTTGCAGACATCGCTGGAGGGCGTTTATTCCGTCGGCGAATGTACGGAGCACCGTGGCGTCTGCTACGGACTGGTCGCTCCGCTGTTTGAGCAGGGCATGGTACTGGCGAAGCATATCAGCGGCGCGGAAACCGCGCCTTACGCCGGTTCGGTCGTTTCGACCAAGCTGAAGATTTCCGGGGTTGACGTTTTTTCGACCGGCGAATTTATCGATGGTCCGGAACATACGGTGATTTGCAGCAAAGACGACTGGAAGCGGACCTACAAAAAAATTCTGCTGAAAGACAACGTTTTTGTCGGCGCGGTGCTGTTTGGCGATATTAACGATTCGGCCGAGCTGCAGAAGCTGATCAAGCAGAAGGCGGAGATGACGGACGAACTGTACGCCTCGCTGATGGGCACGGGCTGCTGCGGCGGCGGAGGAGCCAAGAAAGCTTCGGTGGAAACGATGGCGGACGACGAAATCGTCTGCGGCTGCAATGGGGTAACCAAAGGCACGATCGTCGACGCGATTACCAATCAGGGATTGACGACCGTCGACGAGATCAAAGCCTGCACCGGGGCAACCCGCTCCTGCGGAGGCTGCAAGCCGGTGGTTGAGCAAATTTTGCAATACGTGCTGGGAGACGGGTTTCAGTCGGCGGCGAAACAGGGCATCTGCGGCTGCACGACGCTGAGCCGCGATGAAATCGTGGCGGAGATCAAGGCGAAAGGGCTGCAGACGACCAAAGAAGTGATGAACGTGCTTGGCTGGAGCCAGCCTGAAGGCTGCTCGAAATGCCGCCCGGCCATCAACTATTATCTCGGCATGCTGTACCCGGACACGCACGAGGACGAAAAAGAATCGCGTTTCGTCAACGAGCGGATGAGCGCCAACATCCAAAAGGACGGGACCTATACGGTTGTTCCGCGGATGTACGGCGGCGTGACGACGCCGGAGGATCTGAAGAAAATCGCCGACGTATCGCTGAAATACGACGTGAAAGTCGTCAAGGTCACCGGCGGCCAGCGGCTGGACTTGATCGGCGTGAAAAAAGAAGATCTGCCGAAAGTGTGGGCTGAGCTCGACATGCCGTCGGGGTACGCCTACGCCAAATCGCTCCGCACGGTGAAAACCTGCGTCGGTTCGCAGTTCTGCCGGTTCGGCACCCAGGATTCGATGGGCATGGGCGCGCTGCTTGAACGGAAATTCGAACGGCTCGACTTTCCGGCCAAATTCAAGATGGCGGTAAACGGCTGCCCGCGCAACTGCGCCGAATCGTGCACGAAGGATATCGGGATCGTCGGCAACGACGGCGGATGGGAGATCTTTATCGGCGGCAACGGGGGGATCAAGGCCCGGCTTGCGGATTCGCTGTGCAAGGTGAAGACCGACGAGGAACTGATCGAGCTGTGCGCAGCCATCATGCAGTATTACCGCGAGACCGGCAATTATCTGGAAAGAACGTCGGAGTGGGTTGAACGGATGGGGCTGGATAATATCCGCGCGGCGGTAGTGGAAGATGCGGAAAACCGCAAAGCGCTGGTGGAGCGTATTGAGTTCGCCTTGGAGCAGGTTACGGATCCGTGGAAGAAGATGCTGAACGACGAAGAAACCCGCGGCAAGCTGTTCCACAGCCTGGAAATGAGCAAACAGGCGAACTAAAGCCGTTAGACGGATGACAGGAAAGGGGAAGAGGAGCATGAACAAGGACATGAGTAAAGAGGCATTTTTCCCGGTTGGGCATGTGGAGCAGTTTCTGCCCCAGATCGGGCGCGTGGTGGAAGCGGGAGGTCGCGAACTGGCGGTGTTCCGCCTATCCGACGGACGCATTTTCGCCGCCCTGAATCAAAACCCGCATCCGAAAGGAGGGCCGCTGGCCGAAGGCATCGTGTCCGGGCATTACCTTTACGATCCGCTGTACGATTGGAAAATCGATCTGACGACAGGCCTTGTCCAGGCCCCGGACAGCGGGCAGGTGCCGATGTTCCCGGTCAAGGTGGTGGACGGACAGGTGTGGATCGCCGCCAGCGCCTTGCAGGAGGTATAGGTTAGAGCGAAATAAGCGCGGTGTGCAAAGAGAGGGACGCCGCGCTTATTTTTAAATCGAGGGATCGACAGAGGGAGGAAGCGGCGATGTATACGCCAAATGTGGAAACCATCGTAGAAACGGCAGTCAAGAAAAAAGAAAAAATGAACGAAAGCCTTCCGAGGTATATCGTTTCGGCCATGCTTGCCGGCGCTTATGTAGGGCTCGGCATCATTCTCATTTTCAGCATCGGCGCGCCGCTGGCGGCGGCGAAATCGCCGTACCAGACGATGCTGATGGGGATGTCCTTTGGGCTCGCCCTGACGCTGGTCGTTTTTGCCGGTTCGGAGCTGTTTACCGGGAACAATATGTTTTTTACGGCGAGCACGCTGGCGAGGCGAACAACGGTAGGCGATACGGCGAAAAACTGGACGATCGTGTTTCTCGGCAACCTGGCGGGGGCGGTTGTGCTTTGTTTGCTAATCGTCGGCAGCGGGCTGTTCAAAACGGCGGCGCCGGAGCATCTTATTTTTGCCTCTGCCGCGAAGAAGATGGGTGCTCCGGTCACTGAACTGTTTTTCCGCGGCATTTTGTGTAACTGGCTCGTTTGCCTCGCTTTATGGATGGCCAACCGCTCCAAGGAAGATATCGCCAAGCTGGTGCTGATTTGGTGGTGTCTGTACGCCTTTATCGCCAGCGGCTACGAGCACAGCGTGGCCAATATGACGCTGCTCAGTTTGTCGCTGCTTTTGCCGAACCACCCCGACACGATTACGCTCGCGGGCTGGTTTCACAATATGATTCCAGTGACGCTGGGCAATATTATCGGCGGCGGGATATTTGTGGGCATGGCGTATTGGTTCATATCCCCGGTGCGCAAAAAGGCGAAGCAAGCGGAAGATGGAAAGGCAGCATAAAAACGGCTCATCCCGAGCCGTTTTTTTCATTATATTTATCAAAATATTTATCAAATTTCCGGCGGGGTTAGAGGCCGCTAAGACTAACGGACCCATATGACGAAATTTCCCTCGAAGCGGCTCGGGTGAGCTGCTTTAGAGCGAACTAGAGTCGTATGGGTCCGTTGTTGGGGCTGGGAAATACCCGGGAAAGGGGGAGGAAACTCGTAGTAGAACAGAAGAGGGAAGGGGTATGGGGTGGAAAGTTCACGGCCCGCCTTTAGAGTCAGGTTCTAACCTTAAAGTAAGTTCCATAAGAACCTGACTCTAACAGCGGGTGGAACCCCATACCCATCCCTCCCTCGCGTCCAACGTATGGGTTTAAAACCGTCCCGGTCATTCGGGGCGGTTTCGCAAAGAAAAGCAGGCGCATATAGACGGACGCAAGCGGCATGTCAGATCCGGCAAATTTCGTTCGGGCACAGCTCGCAGTGGCAAATATCCTGCAGCATGACCATATCCTTAATGACGATCATGCCGTTTTCGTATTCGAGCGCATCCTTTTTGCGCAGGTCGCTGAGCATCCGGTTGACGCTTTCGCGCGTAGCCCCGATCATATTGGACAAGTCGGTATGGGTAATTTTTTTGTTGATCAGAATCGTGTCCCCATGCTGCTCGCCATACGTGTTGCTCAGGCGGATCAGCGTCGAGCAAAGGGCCCCCGGTTTGCCGTACATCATCAAATCGCGGAACTTCGTCTGCGTCAGGCGATGGTGGATGCCCATCCATTTCATGAAGTCGATCGCAAAATCGCAGTGCTGGCAAATCATAATTTCAAGATCTTTCTGATCGATTACGCCGATTTCGCAATCCTCAATCACCTCGGCCGTGAAGCTGTGCTTGGTGCTGAAGAACGGATCGGCCTGGCCGACCATATCGCCGCGCCCGTACATATACAGAATGAGTTCTTTACCCTCGTCGGTCGATTTGGTCAGTTTGACGCGTCCGCGTTTGATGTAAAACAGTTTATCGGAAAAATCACCTTCCCAGAACAAATGCGTCCCCTCGGGATATGCTTTATCTTTCATTGTAACGAGAAGGCGGTTGAAGTTTTGTTCTGTGAAGCAGCTCGTGTTACCGCGGGGCAGGGTGGCGTTTACGATTTCACTCATCATGGATTTCCCCTTTATATTTCTGATTTTTATGAAATTTTTAATTAATTATATAACGATTATTGCAAAATTTGGGGGCTCGGAAGGCCGAAAAAGTGTCGAAATTCTAACATTGTGACTAAATTCACGAAATTTGTTTGCCAAACGAAATAATTTCAGAACTTTTTCAACTTTGTGAAAAAATTCACTATACAAAATCAAATTCCTATGCTATGATCAAAACATAAAGAGAAGCAATACACCTTTTAAGGATGAACTTGCAAGTGAAAAATTTCACGAACTTATGATTCGCCTATCTACACTGCAGGTTTGTCCTTACCGAACTTAGGAGGATGAGAGAAATGGCCGTAAAGAATGAAGCGACAACAAAAGCCCAGCCCACCCCGGAAGCTTACATCCAAACCTTGATCGACAAAGCCAAAAAGGCTTCCGAAGCGTTCATGAGCATGACGCAGGAGCAGATCGACGCAATCGTGCAGGCGATGGCCCTGGCGGGGCTCGACAAGCACATGCATCTGGCGAAAATGGCGGTGGAAGAAACCGGGCGCGGGGTCTACGAGGACAAAATCATTAAAAACATGTTCGCCACGGAGTACATTTACCACAGCATCAAGTACGACAAAACGGTAGGCGTTATCGAGGACAACGATTTTGACAGCTTCCAAAAAATCGCCGAGCCTGTCGGCATCATCATGGGGATTACTCCGGTGACGAACCCGACGTCGACCACGATTTTCAAATCGCTGATTGCGATAAAAACACGCAACCCGATCATCTTCGGCTTCCATCCGTCCGCTCAGAACTGCAGCGCGGAAGCCGCTAAAATATTGCTGGAGGCCGCGGTGAAGCACGGCGCGCCCGCCGACTGCATCCAGTGGATCGAAAATCCGTCCATGGACCGCACGAACGCATTGATGAATCACCCGGATGTGGCCTGCATTCTCGCTACCGGCGGTTCCGCGATGGTAAAAGCGGCTTACAGCTGCGGCAAACCGGCCCTTGGCGTCGGCCCCGGCAACGTGCCTTGCTTCATTGAGAAGAGCGCGGATCTCGATCAAGCCGTCAACGACCTGATTCTTTCCAAAACGTTCGACAACGGCATGATTTGCGCTTCCGAGCAAGCGGTCATCATTGAAGAACCCGTATTCGACCAAGTGAAGAAGAAAATGATCGCGAACGGCTGCTATTTCGTGAACAAAGATGAAGCGGCAAAACTGACGGCGGGCGCGATCATCGCCGACAAATGCGCAGTGAACCCGGCGATCGTTGGACAACCGGCCACGAAGATCGCGGAAATGTGCGGCATCGACGTGCCGGCCGGAACGAAAATTCTCGTCGCCGAAATCGAAGGCGTCGGACCGAAATTCCCGCTTTCCGCGGAGAAGCTTAGCCCGGTGCTCGCTTGCTATAAAGTGAAAAACGCCGAGCAGGGCATCGAACGGGCCTTGGAAGTCGTGCAGTTCGGCGGCATGGGCCACTCTTCGGTCATTCATTCGAACAACCAGGAAGTTATCCAGAAGTTCTCGGACCGGATGCCGACCTGCCGGATTTTGGTGAACCAGCCTTCCTCGCAAGGCGGCATCGGCGACATTTACAACTCGAACCTGCCTTCGCTGACGCTGGGCTGCGGGTCTTACGGACGCAACTCGACTTCGTCGAACGTCACGGCCGTCAATCTGATCAACGTGAAAAGGGTGAACCGTCGTACCGTGAATATGCAGTGGTTTAAAGTGCCGAGCAAAATTTATTTCGAGAAGAATTCGACGCAATATTTGGCGAAAATGCCGGACATCTCCCGCGTCATGATCGTCACCGACCCGATGATGGTGAAGCTGGGTTACGTGGAAAGAGTCGAGCATTATCTCCGCCAACGCCAAACGCCGGTAGCGATCGAAGTGTTCGCGGACGTTGAACCGGATCCTTCGACCACGACGGTGGAACGCGGTACGGAGATGATGGCGAAGTTCCAGCCCGACTGCATTGTCGCCCTCGGCGGCGGGTCGGCGATGGACGCGGCGAAAGGCATGTGGCTGTTCTACGAGTACCCGGATGAAGATTTCTTTAACCTGAAACAAAAATTCATGGATATCCGCAAACGCCTTTACAAATATCCGCGGCTCGGACAAAAAGCGAAATTCGTGGCGATCCCCACGACCTCGGGTACCGGTTCGGAAGTAACGTCGTTTTCCGTCATCACGGACAAAATCAACGGCAATACGAAATATCCTTTGGCGGATTACGAACTGACGCCGGACGTGGCGATCATCGACCCGGTCTTCGTATACAGCTTGCCGAAAACCGCCGTGGCCGACACGGGCATGGACGTTCTGACGCATGCGATCGAAGCTTATGTATCCGTCATGGCCAACGACTACACGGACGGACTGTGCATTAAAGCGATCCAGCTCGTCTTCCAGTACCTTGAAAAATCGGCGCTGACCGGCGACGAACTGGCCCGCGAGAAGATGCACAACGCTTCCACGATCGCGGGGATGGCCTTCTCGAACGCGTTCCTCGGCATCAACCACAGCTTGGCCCATAAATGGGGCGGTGAATTCCATACCGCGCATGGACGGACCAACGCGATTCTGATGCCGCACGTCATCCGCTACAACGCCAAGAAGCCGACGAAATTTGCCGCTTGGCCGAAATACACGCATTTCGTCGCCGACGAACGTTACGCGGAAATCGCCCGCATCTTGGGGCTGCCGGCGCGGACGACGGAAGAAGGCGTGAAGAGCCTGATCAATGCGATCCGCGACCTGAACAGAAAGCTCGGCATTCCGGAAACGTTCCAGGATCTCGGCTTCGATCCGAAAGTGTTCGAATCGCGCGTCGATTATTTGGCCGATCGCGCGTTCGAAGACCAATGCACGACCGCCAATCCGAAGCTGCCGCTGGTGACGGAGCTGGCGGAAGTTTATCGCGACGCTTTCTACGGAAGATTTGAAGATTAAGTGAACAAAGGGCTTTTAAAACGTGAGAAATATCACTATATGTGATATTTCTCACAATCTTATTCGACAAATTGAGCTATGATTACAGTATAAATGATCCCTCAAAGTTTGATGACGGATTAGCCCCGGGAATAACAACGGGGGCTCAATCGAAGCCTTAATCGGGTACATTTAACGCTACAAATGTGAAAATTATCACGTAAATTATGTGAAAAATATCACAAATTTTAAGGGATCATGAGGCGCGGTACATCTCCTTCGAACCGCGACCAAAATATAAATGGAGGGAATAAAGATGTCGGTGATCGAAAAAGAAGTACAAACCGTGGACAATGCTTGGAGAGGATTCAAACCGGGCAAATGGATGAAAGAAGTGAACACCCGCGATTTCATCCAAACCAACATCAAACCTTATGAAGGCGACGAGTCCTTCTTGGCGGGCGCGACGGCCAACACAAAAGCTTTGTGGGAAATCGTGTCGCAGCTGTCCAAGCAAGAACGGGAAGCCGGCGGAGTGCTGGATGTGGACGTCAACACGCCATCCACGATCACTTCGCACGCTGCGGGGTATTTGGATAAGGACAAGGAGCAAATCGTAGGCGTACAGGGCTCGGCCCCATTCCAACGCACGATTCGCCCGTTCGGCGGGATCAATATGGTCATCAACTCCTGTAAGGCTTATGGCTATGAGCTGCCGCAGGAAATTATAGACTTGTTTACGCATATTCGCAAAACGCATAACCAAGGCGTTTTTGATGCTTATACATCGGAGATGAGAGCGGCTCGTAAAGCCGGCATTATTACCGGACTTCCCGACGCTTACGGGCGCGGCCGGATCATCGGCGACTACCGCCGGGTGGCGCTGTACGGCGTGGATTTCCTGATCAAGCAAAAACAACAGGAACTGAATGCTCTCGAAGTGGATGTCATCGACGAGGATGTGATTCGCCTCCGCGAAGAGCTGTCCGAACAAATCCGCGCGCTTGGCGAACTGAAACAGCTGGGCGAAATGTACGGATTCGATATTTCCAGACCGGCAAACAATGCCAAAGAAGCTTTCCAATGGCTGTATTTCGGTTATCTGGCAGCCGTTAAGGAACAGGACGGCGCCGCAATGTCCCTCGGACGCGTATCCTCCTTCCTGGACGCTTACATCGAACGCGACCTGGCCGAAGGAACGCTGACCGAAGAAACGGCGCAAGAACTGGCCGACCATTTCGTCATGAAGCTGCGGATCGTGAAATTCCTGAGAACTCCGGAATACAACGAACTGTTCAGCGGCGACCCGACTTGGGTAACGGAATCGCTGGGCGGCATGTCGGTGAACGGCAAAACGCTCGTTACGAAAAACAGTTTCCGCTTCCTGCATACGCTGTACAATCTCGGCCCGGCGCCGGAACCGAACCTGACGGTGCTTTGGTCGGAACAACTGCCTGACGCGTTCAAGAAATATTGCGCCAAAGTATCGATCGAAACCAGCTCGATCCAATACGAAAACGACGACCTGATGCGTCCGATCTACGGCGACGATTACGGTATTGCCTGCTGCGTGTCGGCGATGGAAATCGGTAAACAAATGCAGTTCTTCGGCGCCCGCGCCAACCTGGCCAAAGTGCTGCTGTACGCCATCAACGGCGGTAAAGACGAAAAATCCGGCGCCCAAGTCGGTCCGGAATATCCGGCGATCACGTCCGAATATCTCGACTACAATGAAGTCAAGAAACGCCTGATTCCGATGATGGAGTGGCTGGCTAAACTGTACGTCAACGCGCTGAACGTCATCCACTACATGCATGATAAATATTGCTACGAACGGATCGAAATGGCGCTGCACGACCGCGACATTCTGCGGACGATGGCCTGCGGTATCGCCGGCTTGTCCGTAGCGACCGACTCGCTGAGCGCAATCAAATACGCCAAAGTCAAACCGATCCGCAACGAAAACGGCATCGCCGTCGACTTTGAAATCGAAGGCGAATTCCCTTGCTACGGCAACAACGACGACCGTGTTGACCAAATTGCGGTTGAACTCGTGGAAACGTTCATGGGCATGATCCGCAAACATAAAACTTACCGTAACTCGCTGCCGACGCAATCGATCCTGACAATTACCTCGAACGTCGTATACGGCAAGAAAACGGGGACTACGCCGGACGGACGCAAAGCGGGCGAACCGTTTGCGCCGGGGGCCAACCCGATGCACGGCCGCGACAAGAAAGGCGCGCTGGCTTCCTTGAGCTCCGTGGCCAAACTGCCGTACGAACACAGCTTGGACGGCATTTCCAACACGTTCTCGATCGTGCCTAAGGCGCTGGGTAAAGATATCGAAGCTCGCAAATCGAATCTGGTGTCGATGATGGACGGCTACTTCGGTAGCAAAGCCCATCACCTGAACGTCAACGTATTCGATCGCGAAACGCTGCTGGATGCGATGGATCATCCGGAAAATTATCCGCAATTGACGATCCGCGTTTCGGGTTATGCGGTGAACTTCATCAAGCTGACCCGCGAACAACAGCTGGATGTCATCAACCGGACGTTCCACGGCCAAATGTAATCCCATTTCCTGCATACAGGCAGCCGATTTCAGGTTGAACCTCCGGTTCAACCTGCCACAGAAAGGGTGACGAAAATGCTAAAAGGTCGCATACACTCATTAGAAACTTTCGGAACGGTCGATGGCCCGGGTATTCGCTTCGTGCTCTTCATGCAAGGCTGCCTGCTGCAGTGCCAGTACTGCCATAATCCGGACACTTGGAACCTGTCGGGCGGAAAAGAAATGACGGTAGAGGAAGTGCTCAGTGAAATCGAACCCTACCTGAACTACTACCGCCCGTCCGGCGGAGGGCTTACGGTCTCGGGCGGGGAAGCGACGCTGCAAGCCCCGTTCGTGACCGAGCTGTTCCGGGAAGCGAAGAAACGCTGGAACCTTCATACTACGCTGGATACAAACGGGTATAATGAAGGGGATAAAATTCGCGACCTGCTGGATGTGACCGACCTCGTACTGCTCGATTTAAAGCATATCGACAACGAAAAGCACATCAAGCTGACCGGCAAACCAAACGACCGGATGCTGAACATGGCCCGCTGGCTGTCCGATCATGGACGGAGCATGTGGATCCGCCACGTATTCGTGCCCGGCATCCATGACGACGAACAAGATCTGCGGGAGCTTGGGCGGTTTATCGGCAGCTTGCAGGGCGTTGAGAAGTTCGAAATTCTCCCGTACCACCAAATGGGGATCTACAAATGGCAGGAGCTTGGCTGGGATTATCCGCTTGACGGCGTTCCGTCGCCAACGGAGGAACAAATCGAATGGGCGTACCGGATCATTCATGAGGGAGAACGGGAAGCGGCAGAACAAAGAGAAGTTCATGTCAATTAACATGACGTAAAACTTAATAATCTTGACCAAAACGGTTAAATCGGACAATTACATGTCAGGTTTAACCGTTTTCATTTTGTCTTTTGGATGATATTATCCCTCTAAAAGAAAAATGTCCTCCTTACCAAAGAAGAAGACGCTTTCTATAATGGGGGTGTAAGTGAATCTACCGCGTTTGAGGAGGGGTCTAGAAACATGAGGAAAAGTTTGCTGCTGTTGCTGTCTTTGATTTTTATCGCCTCCGCGCTGCTCGCCGGCTGCGGATCATCAGGCAACGGGGGGAATCAAGCTCCGGCGAACGAAGGGCAAGGGACCGAGAATAAGGGGAATGCCGGATCCGGGACAGAGACAAGCAATGAACCGTTCGAGATTACGATTCGCCACACGCAAGTCGGGGAATCGAAGAAGTTCCGGTTGGCGATGCTCGAGGATGTCGTCAAGCAGACGGAAGCGGCCGTCCCTGGCCTCACGATCAAGCTGGATGCAGTGGACTCCGAAGTCAACCGCAAGGAGAAGCTGCGCGGCGAAATGGCCGCCGGGAAACCGCCGGAAATCTTCGACGTGTTCGGCAGCCCGGATGCGGAGCTGTATGCCAAAGAGGGCTTGATGCTCGATTTGACGCCGATTATCGAAGAGCTTGGCATCAAGGATAAATTCACGACCCTCGATCCGTTTACCCATGACGGCAAAGTGTACGGACTGCCGATCGGCGGATCGATCGAAGGTTTCTTCTACAATAAAGAATACTTTGAGCAAAAAGGGCTGCAGGTGCCCAAAACGCTGGGCGAGCTGGAGCAAATCGCCGAGAAGATCAAGGCCGACGGCAAAATTCCGTTTGCGCAAGCCTCCAAGGACGCCTGGATTCCGTTGATGACCACCAACAATTTATGGTCGTATTACGCGGGGCCGGAAATTACGTACGGGTTCAAAAGCGGCGCGACAAAATGGACGGACGAAAATATGGTTAAAGCGATAGCCAAACACCAGGAATGGGTGCAAAAGGGATATTTCAAAAAAGGCGAGCTGGGCTTTGAATACGCGGACATGCGAAATCAGATCATCACGGGCGAAGCGATGATGATGATGGACGGCTCTTGGGCCAACTCCGTCTTCCGCGATCCCGAGCAGGCCGGCGACATGGTCGGAAAAATCGGCTACTTCAACATGCCGCCGCTAAACGAAGGCGACCCGGTCATCGTCATGCAGGACGCCAACAACGGTTACGGCTTCTCCAGCGCCGTCGCTGAAGATCCGCGGAAGCTGGCGGCCGTCAAAGAGTTCATCAAAAACATGTGGACGGAAGAAATGCAGTTGCGCGGCCTTAAAGAAGACGGCGTGCTGCCGGCGATGAAAATGGATCTTGAGCAAATGAAAACGGCGTCCGACGACCCGCTCATGCAGGACATTTTCAAGGGCGTCAGCGAAATCGGCACTTCGTTCCCGGCGTTTGACGCTCTGGTGCAGGCTGATGTCAATACGGCGCTGAGCATGGGGATTCAGCAAATTATCGGCGAAGAAATCAAGCCGGAGCAAATGCTGGAAAACGTCCAGGCCGCACAGGATGCAGCCAACGCCGTAGAGTAACCGATCACGAATGAATTTTGGCAAGGGCGCCGCTCGCCTCGATGGCGAGGGGGCGCCTTTGCTCCCGACTACGGAGGTTATTGGCATGAACAAGGCGCTTAGAAATCCCCTGCTGTACGTACTGTTTGTTTTACCGGCTTTTGTGCTTTTTCTGGCTTTCTTTATATATCCGATTTTTACCGCCATTAATCACAGCTTTACCAGCTGGAACGGAATCTCGAAAAATCTAAGCTATATCGGTCTGGACAATTACGCCACGGCCTTGCATGATAAAGCTTTTTGGAAATCGGTGCGCAACAACGCGTATTTCATCCTGTTTTCCTGCCTGATCCAGGTGCCGCTGATCGTCTTTTTTTCGCTGCTGATCGCAAGCGTGAAAAAGCTTAAAGGCCTGTACAAAACGGCTGTGTTTATGCCTTCCATCATGTCGACCGCCGTGATCGGCATTTTATGGGGGTTCATCTATAACCCGGATTTCGGGCTGATGAACAAGGTGCTGGGCATATTCGGGATTCCGCCGGTCTATTGGCTGTCCGACAAAAATTGGGCGATGCTTTCCATTCTAATTACCAATGCCTGGCAGTGGACAGGTTTCTACATCGTGATGGTGCTGGCGGCGATCCTCGCCATTCCGCGAGAGCTGGAGGAAGCGGCGGCGATCGACGGCGCGAGCGGCATTCAGCGGGCGTTAAAGATCACGATTCCGCTCATCATGCCGATCATTTCCGTCGTCATCATGCTGTCGGTGGCCGGGGCGATGAAAGCGGCGGACATCGTGCTCGTCATGACCAAAGGCGGTCCGGCGGGATCGACGGACGTGATGGCGACGTATATGATCCGCTACGCGATCACCAGCTTCCGCCACGGCTTCGGCAACGCGATCGCGGTGCTCATTTTCGTGTTTACGATCCTCATTACGGCGGCGTACCAGCTCCTCGTCTCCAGACGAACGGAAAGGATTGAATATTGATGAGAGCGCTCAAAAAAACGATCCCGCATATTTTTCTGATGGCCTATCTGCTCGTCATTTTATATCCGTTTCTGTTCGTGTTGTTTTCTTCGGTCAAAAGCGACAACCAGGCGATCGCTGCAAACCCGTTTGGGCCGCCGGGCTCGATCATATTTGACAATTACGTCAACGCCTGGGTGAACGCCAAGATCAGCACGTATTTTTTCAACAGTTTGTATATTGGCGTATTGTCGGCCTGTCTGTCCATCCTGCTGGCGGCGATGCTGGCGTTTGCGGTGACGCGGATGCGCTATGGCCGGATCAGCATGGTCATCTTTCAGCTGATTTTGCTGGGGATGCTGATTCCGAACAACTCGCTGTTGCTGCCGATTTACGGAATGATGCGCAGGCTGAACGTGCTCGACACGCATCTGGCGCTCATTTTGCCCTATGTAGCGAATGCGATTCCGCTTTCGGTCATTATCCTGGCCGCCTTCATGCGCTCGATCCCCGGGGAGATCGAAGAAGCCGCCGTCATGGACGGGCTCGGCTCCGCCAGGCTGTTCGCGCGGATCATCGTTCCGCTGACCGTTCCGGCTATCGTCACAGTGTTTATCGTCAATTTTCTCGGCAACTGGAACGAGTTTTTGCTGGCGAACTACTTTTTGTCCACCGACGAGCTGCGCACGCTGCCGGTAGGCATGGTCGGTTTCCGCGACGCCTACAATACGAACTATGCCCAAATGTCGGCCGGGATCGTGTTCAGCGTGCTTCCCGTCATGATCATTTACGCCGTGCTGCAGGAAAAAATTATTGAAGGGGTGACGGCGGGAAGCGTTAAAGGATAAGCGGCGGCGTGGTAAAATGAGGTAAAACGCCTAAGTAAACGTCAAGCATATTCGCTCAAAGCATGGGAGCTGCCGCCGATGAATCTGCGCATCAAATTGTTTACCGCCTTTTTGGGGCTTGTCATTATTCCTTTGTTTATTTTGGGGATTATTACGTTTTGGGTCACGTTCCGTTCGATCGAAACGAAATACAGCCAGCAGGCCGAATATTCGCTGAAGGCGATCGGCTACAGCATCAAAAGCGCGCTGCATGAAATGGACAACGTGACCGACAACGGCATTGCCAAGGGCGTGTTCCAGGATGCGCTGGTGGCGAAGGATCCGGATTCGCAGGATTTGACGGCGACAACCCAACTGGAGCTCAACGCCAACCAGCGGAACTTTCGTTCCCTGCTGTACAGCCATCCCGCCATCGATTACGCGTTCCTGTACAATCTCCACGGCGGGGAACGCTCGAATGTCATCGCGATTTTTAACAAGGAAAATTTTCAGACACTGCCCTACGAAAAATTCAAAGAGCATCCTTTATATAATGAAGTGATGGCGTTAAACGGGATGCCGAAGTGGATCGGTCCGCACGAATATCCGGAACTGACCGGGTCGGACAGCGTGTTCACGCAGATTCGGCTGATCAAGAAGCTGAGCAATCTGGAGCGTGTGGGCGTGCTGGTGGTGCAGATCAAAAACTGGGAGTTCGAAAAGATTTTTCAAAACTTGAATCTGGGCAGCAGTCTGCAGGATACCCGGTTTATGCTGGTCAACGATCAGGGGCTTATTTTGTACGATTATCAGGCGGAGCTGGATGGCCGGCAAATCGGGGAGTATGTTTCGCACAAATGGCGGTTCCCCGCAAGCTATTACAGCTTCAAAGGGAAATTTGACGGGCAGGAAAGCGTCATTTCGATCTATAAGCTGCAGGATTACCCCTGGAGCCTGGTGTCGGTGACTTCCTGGAGTTATTTGTCCCGAGAGGTGACGACGTTCGCCAAATGGTTTGTGGCGATCATTTGCGTGTGCGTGCTGACGGCGATGCTGTTTAACGTCCTGTTTATGAACCGGATTACCGGAACGATCGGCGTGATCGTGCGTTTCATGCGCAAGGTCGAAAGCGGCGATTTGCAAGCCCGGGTCGACGAAAAAGGCGACGACGAGCTGCTGCTGCTGCAAAAAGGCTTCAACAATCAAATGGCCAAAATCAATGAATTGTTTGAGCAGGTTAAGCGGGAGCAGCTGCAGAAGGCCAATGCCGAGCTCAGGGTGCTGCAGGCGCAGATCAAACCGCATTTTCTGTTTAATACGCTGGAATCGATCAACGTGCTTGCCGTGCAAAACGAAGGGCGCAAGGTCAGCGAAATGGTCGTCCGCCTTGCCAGCATTTTGCGCATCAGCATCCAGGGGCGGGAAGAGATCAGGCTGAGCCAGGAAATCGAGCATTTGCGCAATTATTTGGAGATCCAGAAGTTCAGGTTCGACGACTTGTTTGATTATGAAATCAACATTCCGGATGAGATGCTGAATTGCCGGGTGCTTAAATTGACACTGCAGCCGCTGGTGGAAAACAGCATTCAGCACGGGTTTGAAGGAATTGCGTATAAAGGCAGGATCACGGTAACGGGGAGCATGGAACAAGACCGGATTTTGCTGAAGGTGGAGGACAACGGAATTGGGATGACGAGCGAACAGCTGGCGACGATTCAATATGCGGATCTGGGGGAACCGGCTTGCGAGACGGTGACGCCTTATCCGAGCCATGAGCGGCGGGGGCTGGGGCTGCGCAGCGTGTATGATCGGCTAAGATTTAAGTACGGCCGCAAATACGGCTTGTTTATTTGCTCGCAGCCCGGGCACGGAACGATCATTCAATGTGTGATACCTAAATACGGGGCGGGTGATGAGGATGCGTCTAAAAGCGCTGCTGGTTGACGATGAAATTCATATTTTGAGCAATTTGTCGAAAATATTGCCTTGGCAGGATATGGGGTTTGAAATCGTCGGTTTGGCCCGGAACGGCAAGGATGCGCTGGAAGCGGCGGACTTGCATCGTCCCGACTTGATCTTGAGCGACATTCGCATGCCGGTCATGGACGGCATCACGCTGCTGCAAAAAATTCGCGAGCTGAATTTTCCCTGCGAATTTTTGCTTTTGACGGGGTATCAGGAGTTTGAATATGCAAGAACGGCGATCCGCTACGGGGTCAAAGATTACATCTGCAAGCCGATCCATTATGCCGAGCTGGAGGAAACGGTAGGCCGCATCGCCGGCGAAATTCGGGAAAAACGCAAAACGCTGGGCATGGAGAAACGCCTCCATCAGGCCAGGGATTTGGCCGCCGAAAATTTCCTGCTTCATGCGCTGCTGGGACAGGAAACGGACAACGGCGCCGTGTGGGAGGAGGAGGAAGAACCCGCGAAAGAGCGGCGTTATGCCGTTATGTTGCTGGATTTCGAGGGCTACTCGCATCATTCCCTGCCCTGGAGCGCACATGAACGGAAAGCTTGGAATTTGCGGACCAAACACGCGATTAAAGAAATTTTCGGCGGCGTTTTCCCCGCGGGGGCCACGGTGCTGCAAATTCGCGAAGGGGAATGGTGTCTGGTGGTCCCGGCCAAGCCGGACAGCCCGCCGATCACGAAACAGTCGCTGCTCCCCGGATTTGAACGCCTGCGTCAGCGGCTTCGGGAAGGGGACGAGGAGGGCCTTGCGGTCCGTTTCTGCCTGGAGCCGCGGCCGCAAGCGGCTCAGGAGCTGCACGCCGCGTACAACCGGTTGCAGCAAATGCTCATCTTGAACCCGCCGGAGGCATGGTTTTTGGAGGCCGGGGGAGGACGTGCGGAGGACGTAAGGGAAATCTGGCCCGCGGAGGATTCGCGGATGCACTGGCGCTGGATCGAGCAGCTTGGCAGCGGCCTGCGAAGCGGAAATCAGGAGGCGCTGGAGCAGGTGGTGGCGGAGCTCAAACGGTATGTCGGGCATGTAGATGAGCACCATGCGTACGCAGCCGTTAAACTGCTGCATTACTTGCTGATCCATCTGCTGCGCGAAATGCGCGAACTGCAAATGCTGCCTGGCGAGCAGGAGGAAGCGTTGTGGCAAAGGCTACAGCGCTCGCTTGATCTTAAGGATCTGCTGTCCCTGGTCGTGTCGTTGATCGGGCAGTCGCGAGCCTGCCTCTCCTCCAAAAAGACCTCCGAGCTGCTGATGATGACCGCACAAAACTACATTCAGCGGCATTTGGGCGATGATTTCGGCATCGAGGAACTGGCCGATCATCTCGGGATCAGCACGAGTTATTTCTGCCTGCTGTTCAAAAACCACTTCGGGGAAACGTTCGTGGAATATTTGACCAAACAGCGGATCGAATTGGCCAAATGCCTGCTGCGCGAAAGCGAACGCTCGATCGCCCAGATCGGCAGCGAAATCGGGTACCAGGAGCGGCGCTATTTTACCAAAGTGTTTCAAAAATACACCGGGATGACGCCTTCCGATTACCGTCTGAAGGAGACAAACGCATCCTGAACGGGGAGATGACGGGATTTGAACTTAGGAGCACTCACCTTGGAGCAAAAGGTCGGCCAGCTGTTTATTTGCGGTTTTCACGGCGTAACGCCGGATGAGCATATTCGGACGATGATCCGGCAATACCATATCGGCGGGGTGGTCTATTTCCGCCGCAACATTGAATCGGCCGCGCAGCTTGCCGGCTTGTCGCGTTGCCTGCAAGCGATCAACCGGGAGGCGTCCCAAGTCCCGCTGTTCATTTCAATCGATCAGGAAGGCGGCATGGTCGCCCGGCTGGATCATGAAGGGATGAGCCGGATTCCGGGGAATATGGCGCTTGGGGCGGCCAACGATCCGAAGCTGACGGAACAGGTGGCCGCGCTGGCCGCAAAGGAGATGGCCCTGCTGGGCATCAACTTCAATTTTGCGCCCTGCGTCGACGTCAACAACAATCCGGCGAATCCCGTCATCGGCGTACGCTCCTTCGGGGAAGATCCGCAGCTTGTGGCGCGGCATGGCACGGCGGCGATCCGCGGTTACCGGAGCCAGGGCGTGATCGCCACGGCCAAGCATTTTCCCGGGCACGGCGACACGGACGCCGATTCCCACCTCGGGCTGGCCGTGGTGCCTCACGGCAAGGAGCGGCTGCGCGAGGTCGAGCTGGTTCCGTTCCGGCGGGCCATCGCGGCGGAAGTGGACGCGATCATGACGGCGCACGTCATTTTTCCGGCTTTTGAGCCTGACGAAATTCCGGCGACGTTGTCGCGGCGCGTGTTGACCGAATTGCTGCGCGAAGAGCTGGGGTACCGGGGGCTCATCGTCACAGATTGCCTGGAGATGCAGGCGATTTCCCGCCATTTCGGAGTGGCGGAAGGCGCCGTGCGCGCGATCGCAGCCGGGGCGGACCTGATCCTCGTCAGCCACACGATGGCGGAGCAGATCGCCGCGATCCGGCAGGTGTGCGCGGCGGTGCGCAGCGGGCGCTTGAGCGAGGAGCGGATCGATGCGGCGGCGGCGCGGATTTTGGCGCTGAAGGCGGAGCGGCTTGGGCTCGGCGGCGGGCCTAAGCCGGAGAAGGCGCCGGAGCCGCCGCATCCGCTGACGCCGGAGGCGGAAAGCGCCGCGTTGCTCCGCCGCTGCGCCGAACGCAGCGTCACGCTCGTCTGCGAGGCCGGCAACCTGCCGCTCGATCCGGCCAAGCCTGTGCTTGTAGTGTGGCCGGAGCTGCGCCACCGCACCGAGGTGGATGAGCCGGCGGTGCACTCTTACACGCTTGCCGATGCGTTAAAGCCGCTGCATGAGCAGGTCGTCCTTACGCTCATCGGCTCGCGTCCGGCGGCCGCGGAAATCGCTGCGGTGCTTCGGCAGAGCGAAGGTTTTGAACAAATCGTTGCGGTCACCTACACGGCGGAGGGAGAAATCGACGAGGGGCAGAAAAGCTTGGTGAATGCCCTTATTCAAGCCCGGGGTTCACGGCTGATCGTCGCTTCTTCGCGGAATCCTTACGATATCCGCGCATTTCCGGACGTCGGTACGTACTTGTGCCTTTACGAAAATCGTCCTTTTGCCCTGAAGGCGTTGGCCGGGGTATTGACCGGAAAACTTCGGGCGAACGGAGTCTTGCCGGTAAGCCTGAATGCCCGTTATTCCGCGGGGAACGCGGGGGACAAATAGTTTGTCTAATTTTGTATATAAACTTTAGAAACTTTTCCCCTTTACATGCGTTTAATAGATTGTGAGATCGCGAGGGATCTACATAAAATGGGAGAGTAAAGGGAGTTAAGGCATGAATTTGAAACGAATGTTAATCACCACGATTCTGGCAGCATCGCAAATGGCTATGGTTCTTCCGGCAAGCGCCGAGGAGCTCGTCCAGGGGAATAATCCGGACACGGGCAGCGTATCGGAGCAATCGATAGATCAGGTCGCATCGATTGATCAAAACGGAATGAACGAAAACAATGCGGGTCAGGTTCAAACCGAAGGCCAGACCGGGGACTTAGAGCAGACTGGAAACGGCGAAACGGACGGAACTGCAGTTCCTGCGGAAGGGCAGGACGGAACGAACGATGGGAACGGCGAAGTGCCGGTAACGGATCCGGCCACGACGAAAACTCCTGGCTCGCAAACGACAACGACGGCGGGTTCGGGCCAACTGATTTTGATGGTAAACAGCAATAAAATGTACCAAGACGGAAAAGAATACCTTGCCGGCTACCCAATGGAGGTCAAAGACGGCGTATCCTATATTTCGATCCGTGCCATCGTGGAGCGGGCCGGATTTGAACTCTCTTTTGACAATAGTACCAAAGAAACGATTATCAAGCGCGGCGGCGACGAGCTGCGTTTTAAACTGGACACGACCTACTACAAAGTCAACGGCGTGACGCAGACGATGCGGGGCAAATCGTATTCCGTCAAAAACAATTTCATGGTGCCGTTGACGGCGATCACCAAAGCTTTGAACATTGCTTATGAATATGATTCGGTAGGCAAGCGGGTCATCGTAAATTTGGCGATGCCGCCGGTCGCTTCCTTTAAAATCGGAAACCAGGAGATTATTGCCGGCGAGACGCAGGTGCAGTATATTACCGAATCCTCTTCTCCGAGCGGCCTGGACATCGTCAATGAGGAATGGACCGGCCGTCAGGACGTGTTCGCGGAGCCGGGAAGCTATACCGTTACCTATCGGGTTCAGGATTCCAGGGGCCAGTGGAGTAATCCGTTCTCCTTGACCGTAAACGTATCGAAACCGCATACGCCGCCGGTCGCCAGTTTCACGACCGACAAAGATACTTACAAAATGGGCGAATTGATTTTGTATACGGACCTTAGTACCGATGAAGTGGGCATTACCGATCGCAAATGGGAAAACAAAAAGCTGGCCTACTTTACGCCGGGCCCGGTGACGATTCGGCTGACGGTCGTCAACCAGTTCGGTCTGTCTTCAACGACCGAGAAGACGATCAACATTACGAACGAACTGCTGTATCCTGAAGACGAATTCAACAAGATTTTCGTTCCGGTCGGCGACAAATTCACCTTCGACGGCGGGCAAGTGCCAAGCTGGAACAAAATTCAATATTCCTATACTTCCGAACCGGTAACCCTGATTCGCAGCAACAGCCCGGAAACGGTTTACAGTAAAGGCTTGTTGTATCGGGAGAACGCGATCGGGGCTACCCGCTTTATGGTCCATCACGTGAACTCCACCGGCACGCCGAAGAACATGTACGTGATTGCCACAAACAATAATGCGGAAACGACCCATCTGTCCCAATCGTTCCTTGGCTTCGGCGGGCCAAGCCCTTTTGCCACGGCAGCGGGGAAAGTATCCGTGCAGCGGTATTTCGAATCGATGCAAAACGGCAACAAATATAAAGATATGTGGCTCGCTCCGGGCGAAAGTAAAATCATTTTGAACGAGCTGAGCGAAAAGCCCCTGAAGCAGGGAGATGTCATCTCTTTGTTTGCGGATTTAAACAGCGATCATATGTTGCAATATAACGTAGTGATGGTCGATCAAGGAGAGGATCCGATTAGCGCGCTGCCTAATTTAATCGCTCCGCCGGAGGATGTTCACAACCGGGGAACGTACATGGAATCAACCCGGATCATCGAGGTTACGGATTTGATCGGGACGACGCCATCCCGCCTGGCGATCGGCGACAACGTAAGCGACCCGTTCCAGGTTGGGGCGGACGGAATTACGCAAGCCTATAAAACGAATGCCGGCAATTTTGGAATGTTGTACAAAATTAAACTGCACCGTGTTGCCCCAAATACGATTGTGACGTTTAACCCGCGGGGCGGAAAATACATGGGCGTCATAATGGTGAACGGAAGCGTCGTACAGCTGGCCAACGGTTCCAGCCTAAGCGCGCCGAGTGAAAACGGCGTATTGTTCCGCACCGGGGACCAAGAACAGACGGTAGAGCTGCTGTTTACGGCGGCCCCGGGCAGCAACCTGCCTTTCAATATTCTGTTCCAGCAAATGCCCGCAACGAAAAATTAAACAATAAACAGGCACGGCGGCGATCGCCGTGCCTGTTTATTTTGAAATGAAAGATTTATGGCTCAACCTAATCATCAGTGCTTGACAGTCAAGCCGGCAACAGACCGTGGCCTGGAGCGAGACTCGCTATCCGATAGGCTTTGCACGATTATCCCGTTTGACCAGGTGACTTGGCTTCCTGAACCAAGGGGATGATCGTGCAAAGTGGTTTGGAGAGACAACCCCCTTAAGGACTTCTATATGAATCATAAAATGTCGTTCCTCGATGATCTATTACGGATTTTGCGCCCGCAGCCCTGTCTCATTGACGGGGCTTGCGATTTGCGGCATTATTAAAGAAGACGCATGTAGAAACGGTTCAAGACAGGAGGAATGTCACATGCTGTCGACAGAGGATATTATTAAGGTGATGTCCAGCCGGGGGTTGCGGATTACGGATCAACGCAGAAGTTTGGCGAAGCTGTTTGCCGGGACGGACGGTTATCTGACCCCAAAGGACGTTTATGACTATATGTGCAAGAAATACAGCGGGCTCAGCTTTGATACGGTATACCGCAATTTGCGCGTGATGGAGGAGCTCGGTGTTTTGGAGCAGGTTGTATTCGAGGACGGGTTGAAGTTCAGGGTTTCCTGCAGTGAAGGAGAACATCACCATCATATGATCTGCCTGCAGTGCGAAAAGACGTACCCGATTCATTTTTGTCCAATGCCGCTGACCGATGCGCCCGAACAGTTTCAGGTAGTGAAACATAAATTCGAAGTCTTCGGGTATTGTAAAAATTGCCGTCCGGACGCAAAAGATAAGCAGGTTCCGGAGCAGCACGGGGTGTCCTGAAAATGGGCGTGGTTCGCAAGACGTTTCAGGCTCCGATTTACGTTTATCGTAAATTCATTTCTCCGCTGAAGCCGCCGACCTGCCGGTTTTATCCGACCTGTTCGGCTTACGCCCTGGAGGCGATCGAGGTTCACGGGCCGCTGAAGGGATCATGGCTGGCGGCTAAACGCATCGCGAAATGCCATCCCTTTCATCCGGGGGGCATCGATCCGGTTCCGCCGAAAGCGGAGAAGCGCCGCGGGAGCAGCGGAACGCCGCCGGTAAGGGACGGTCGGGCCCGAAGTTAAGCGCGGAAGCGGCGGCACTTCGCTTGACACGGCCTGAAACTTTTCATAAGATATAGAAAGTTATATACTTCCAGTGAACGGATGAGTACGAAGAAGGAATTCAGCTACAGAGAGCCGGGGGAGCTGCAAACCGGTCTGAATCCGCTTTGGAAGATGGTCCGGGAGGAACCGCTTTCGAGCCGGCGTCCGCGTTTTACGAACGGGCGGGTAAGGGGACGGCGTAAGTCCGGCGTTAACGGAGGGGTCGTTTATCGACCTGCGGAGCCCGCCGCCTGCGAAGGCGCGGGGAATTTGGGTGGTAACACGTGAGCAATCTCTCGTCCCATAGGGGGCGGGAGTTTTTTTGTTGCATTTAAATGCGTGTTCAAAAAGGCGGGTTTTCAGCACCGAAGCCTATGCCTTCCGGACAACCTCATTAAGAACAAGGAGATGAAAAGAGTATGTCTAACAACAAACCAACCTTCTACATCACGACGCCGATTTATTACCCGAGCGACAAACTGCACATTGGGCACGCCTACACGACGGTGGCCGGCGACGCCATGGCGCGCTACAAGCGGCTGCGCGGGTACGATGTGCGCTACTTGACGGGAACCGACGAACATGGGCAGAAGATCGAGCGCAAAGCGCAGGAGAAAGGGCAAACGCCGCAGCAGTTCGTGGACGGTATCGTCGCGGGGATCAAGCAGCTGTGGGAGAAGCTGGATATTTCCTACGACGACTTCATCCGCACGACGGAACCGCGGCATAAGCAGGTTGTTGAAGAGATTTTCGACCGTCTCGTGAAGCAGGGCGATATTTACAAAGGCGAATACGAAGGCTGGTACAGTATTCCCGACGAAACCTACTATACGGAATCGCAGCTTGTCGATGTCGTCCGTAACGAAAAAGGCGAAATCGTCGGCGGTAAAAGCCCCGAAAGCGGACATCCGGTCGAATTGGTGAAGGAAGAGTGTTACTTTTTCCGGATGAGCCATTACGTGGACCGTCTGCTGAAGTATTATGAAGAAAATCCGGACTTCATTCAGCCGGAATCGCGCAAAAACGAGATGATTAACAATTTCATCAAACCGGGGCTGGAGGATTTGGCCGTATCGCGGACGACGTTCGACTGGGGCGTCAAGGTGAAAGGCGATCCGAAGCATGTCGTGTACGTGTGGATCGACGCTTTGTCCAACTATATTACCGCGCTGGGATACGGCACGGACCATCAGGAGCTGTTCGAACGGTATTGGCCGGCTGACGTGCATCTGGTAGGCAAGGAGATCGTGCGCTTCCACACGATTTACTGGCCGATCATGCTGATGGCGCTGGGGCTGCCGCTGCCGAAAAAAGTGTTCGGCCACGGCTGGCTGCTGATGAAGGGCGGCAAAATGTCCAAATCGAAAGGCAATGTTATGGACCCGAACGTGCTGATCGACCGCTACGGTCTGGACGCGACCCGCTATTATTTGCTGCGCGAGGTACCGTTTGGTTCGGACGGTTCGTTTACGCCGGAAAGCTTTGTGCAGCGGGTGAATTCCGATCTGGCTAACGACTTGGGCAACTTGCTGAACCGGACGGTCGCCATGGTCGACAAATATTTCGGCGGCGAGCTGCCGGCTTACCGGCCTGACGTAACGCCGTTTGACGCGGGGCTGGTGAAAGCGGCGGAAGAAACGGTCAGCAAGGTGGAGGAAGTGATGGAGAAAATGGAGTTTTCCGTCGCTCTGACACACATTGGAGCGTTTATCAGCCGCACGAACAAATATATCGACGAGACGCAGCCGTGGGTGCTGGCGAAGGATGAAGCCAAGCGGGCGGAGCTCGCCTCCGTCATGGTTCATTTGGCCGAATCGCTGCGTTTCGCCTCAATCTTGCTGCAGCCGTTCCTGACGCAGGCGCCGGCGAAAATTTGGGCGCAGCTCGGGATCGCTCCCGGGGAGCTGACGGCCTGGGAGAGCCTGCGTACGTTCGGCCTGATTCCGGCAGGCACGAAGCTGGTCAAAGGCGAGCCGATTTTCCCGCGGCTCGATGCAGAGCAGGAAATCGAGTTTATCGTAAACTCGATGAGCGGGGGAGCGCCGGCCGCGGAGGAAGCGGCGGGAACGGCTGCGGCGAGCGCTGCTTCGGCGACGCCGGCGGCATCGGCGGCGGAGAAGCCGGAGCTGAAGGACGAAATCGGCATCGACGATTTCGCCAAGGTGGAGCTGCGCGTAGCCCAGGTGCTCGCCTGCGAGCAGGTAGAGAAGGCCGACAAGCTGCTGAAGCTGCAGCTGGATCTCGGCTTCGAGCGGCGCCAGGTTGTATCGGGCATCGCCAAGTTCTACAAGCCGGAGGAACTGGTCGGGCGCAAGGTCATTTGCGTCACCAACCTGAAGCCGGTGAAGCTGCGCGGCGAGCTGTCGCAGGGGATGATCCTCGCGGCTTCGCAAGGCGATCAGCTGACGCTGGCGACGGTGCCGGACTCAATGCCAAACGGCGCGGTCGTCAAGTAAGCTAAACGGGGCAGCGGCTATTCGCCCGCAAAACCGCCGGGAGTCAACGTACTCCTTGGCGGTTTTTGTTATTTGCCGGCTTTTTCGAGGAAGACTAGAAGATAGGCTCCTTGATTTTCCGCGAAATATCGGCGATGTATGTCGAAAATATACAAAGCAGGCTGAATTTAATAGTTGACAATCGTTTGGGAAAGGTCCTATAATCCTTTTGGTAATCATTACGATTAAGAAAAGGGGAGTTAATCCATGCGTTTACATAAAAAGAGCTGGATCATGCCGGCGGTTTTGCTGCTTGCGGGAGCGCTGCTGCTTTCCGCGTGCGGGAAGAACTCCGGCGGGAACATTGTGGAGGGCAAAGTTAACGTCGTCACGAGTTTCTATCCGATTTATGAGTTCGCCAAGGAAATCGGCGGGGAGCATGCGAACGTCATCAACCTGCTGCCAACGGGCGTGGAGCCGCATGATTGGACGCCGCGCAGCCAGGATATTTTGAATACTTCGAAGGCGCAGCTGTTTCTCTACAACGGTGCCGGACTTGAGGGATGGGTGCCCAATTTCCTGAAAGGGCTGGGGAATGACGCCAAGGTTAAAACGGTGGAGGTCAGCAAAGGCATTGAGCTGATTCGGGCGGAAGGCGATGATGGTCATGGACATGGGGCGGTGGCTGAGGAATCCGAGGAAGCTGAGGAAGCCGGCCATTCGCATACGGAAGGAACCCAGGATTCGCATGAAGGGCATGACGTCGACGCATCCGTCGATCCGCATACCTGGGTAAGCCCCAAATCCGCGATGGTTATGGCGGAAAACATCAAAGACAGCTACGTCTCCGCTGACCCGGAGCACCGGGCGGATTACGAAGCGCGTTACGAATCGTTGGCTGCCAAGCTGAAGACGCTGGACGCCGAATTTACGGAACAATTGTCCGGCGTGTCCCGACATGAAATCGTCGTTTCGCATCAGGCGTTCGGTTATCTGTGCCGCGATTACGGTCTGACGCAGCATGCGATTATGGGGCTTTCGCCGGAAGCCGAGCCGCGGGCGCAGGATTTGGTCGCTTTATCGAAACTGGTGAAGGACCGCGGTATCAAGTATATTTTCTTTGAGGAATTGGTCTCGGACAAATTGGCCAAAACGCTGGCGTCCGAAGCCGGCGTAAAGACGCTGGTGCTGAACCCGGTCGAAGGCTTGACCAAAGCGCAGGAACAGGCTGGGGACAATTATTTCACCTTGATGGAGAAAAATTTGCAAAATTTGATTCTCGCTCTACAATAAAGTAAGAAGAAACAGTCATCGACGTAATTCAAAGATACATCGACGTAATCCAAAGATAAATAAAGAAGACTCGTACCGGAAGGAAGACGTTATGAAATCCGACACTACCGCGGCCCTTGAGGCCGATTGCCATAACAGCATTATCGAGCTGGACCATGTCTCTTTTGCCTATAAAGAACAAAAAGTGATTTCCGACTTCAGCTTCGTTGTCCGGGAGCGGGATTTCGTCGGGGTAATCGGCTCCAACGGGGCGGGAAAAACGACCCTGCTGCGCATGATGGTCGGTTTGCTGGCGCCGACGGAGGGGGAGATTCGCTTGTTTGGCAAGCCGATCCGGCGTTTTCGCGATTGGGAACGGATCGGATACGTGCCGCAGAAAAATGCCTTTAACCCGCTGTTTCCGGCGACCGTTCGCGAAGTGGTGCTGTCGGGATTGTACAACAACAAAAAGCTTCTCCGCCGCATCGGGCGGGAGGAGCAGCGCAAATGCGACGATGCGCTGGAGGTAATGCGGATCGGCGATCTCGCGGGCAAGCGGATCGGCCAGCTGTCGGGCGGGCAGCAGCAGCGCGTTTTTTTGGCCCGGGCGCTGGTCAACAAACCGGATTTGCTTGTGCTGGACGAGCCGACCGTCGGGATCGACGCCCAGACGCAGGCCGATTTTTTTGAATTGATCTTTCATATGCACGCTCACCATCATATGACGTTCCTGATGGTTTCCCACGATATTGAAATGATCGAAGGGCGCCTGGGGAGCGAACCGCGCGAGCGGTGCGGCGCGATCAAATTTTATGTGCGCCATTCGCATGAGCAGGATTGCGCTATCCCGGACCTGCAGCATTCACTGATCTAGTAACCTTTAGGAGTTGTGAATCTTGGAAATCTTAACCGCTGATTTTTTTCAAAGAGCGCTGGCCGGGGGGCTGCTCATCGGATTGACGGCGCCGCTGATCGGGATATTTCTGGTGCTGCGCCGCTTGTCCATGATCGGGGATACGCTGGCGCACGTTACGATTGCCGGGGTCGCTTTGGGCTTTCTCGTGGGCGCATATCCCGTAGGGATCGGGCTGGCCTTTGCCGTTGCCGCATCCTTTGCCATCGAAAAGCTGCGTAAAGCGTACAAAGGTTACGCCGAGCTTTCGATCGCGATTATTATGTCGGGCGGCGTTGCCCTGGCCTCCCTGTTCTTTACGCTGGGGATGGGGTACAATACGGATGTCACCAGTTATTTGTTTGGAAGCATTTATACGCTTGACACCACTGATCTGTATGTCGTAGGGGGCGTAACCGTCGTTGTCGTCGCGGTGGTGTCTTTGTTTTTCAAGGAATTCTTTTTGCTCACTTTTGAAGAGGACGCGGCGTCGGTCAGCGGGCTGCCCGTAAAGCTGCTCAATCTGCTCATCACCGTGATGACGGCGCTTGTGATCAGCACGGCGATCAAAATCGTCGGCGCTCTGCTGGTGTCCGCGCTGCTTACGATTCCGGCGGCCTGCAGCCTGCTGATCGCCCGCAGCTTCAGAACGTCCGTCATTTTCTCGGTGATTGTGGCCGAAATCGCCGTGGTTGCCGGTTTGCTGACGGCGGGAATTTGGAACCTGGCGCCCGGAGCGACGATCGTGCTTCTGCTGATTTTTATGCTGATCCTCACCTTGCTTGGCAAAAAAGGCTTGTCCGCTTAAGTGAGGTTTTGGCGGTTGGAACACTTTTATGGCCCGGAAAGCCGCTTGCGGCTGCTCAGGCACGGATAAGCTGCTGACAAGCAGCGAAAAAAGACGCTTTGGAGGTTACGATGGCCGATATCAATCTGGGACTCGCTTTCGGCGCCGGGGTGGCTTCGTTTATTTCCCCGTGCTGCCTGCCTTTATATCCTTCCTATCTATCCTATATCACCGGGATGTCGGTTCAGCAGCTGAAGACGGAACAAACCAAGCGGGAGGTCCGATTCCGGACGATGACCCATACGCTCGCGTTTATCCTCGGGTTTTCCGTCGTTTTTTTCACGCTTGGTTTTGGCGCGGGGTTGTTTGGCGAGCTGTTTAACCAATACCGGGGTCTGATCCGCCAGCTTTCCGCCATTTTGATCATATTGATGGGCTTGTTTTTGCTTGGCATTTTCCAGCCCCAATTTCTGCTGAAGGAGCGCAAGCTCGAGCTCAAATTCAAGCGGGCCAGCTATGTCGGATCGTTCATTTTCGGCGTCGGCTTTTCCGCCGGCTGGTCTCCCTGCGTCGGGCCGATTTTGGCGGCGATTATCGCGCTTGCGGTTAGCGAACCGGGGACGTGGCTGGGCCTGATTACGGCCTATACGCTCGGATTTGCCGTTCCTTTTTTTATTCTGGCGTTTTTTATCGGTTCCACCAAATGGATCGTCCGCTATTCCGCGGTGATGATGAAAATCGGCGGCGCCCTCATGCTGCTCATGGGCGTTCTTCTGTTTACGAACCGCATGGCTCAAATCACCATTTGGCTGCAGCAAATTACTCCGGAGTGGCTGAAATTCTGACGTGGGCGGAAGCGGGAAAGTGTGCAAAAGTGCACTTGCCAACGGACATTCATAACATGTATCATAAACAGAGTAGTGTTTTTTGCGTACAATGAAGTCCGCTTCAACTCATGGAAAAGAGGGAATCATCAGATGCCAACGCCCAGTATGGAGGATTATTTAGAGCGTATCTACAAGCTGATCGACGAGAAGGGATACGCGCGAGTATCCGATATCGCGGAAGGTTTGGAGGTTCATCCTTCGTCTGTCACGAAAATGATTCAGAAATTGGACAAGGATGAATACTTGATTTACGAGAAGTATAGAGGGCTGGTATTGACCAGCAAAGGCAAAAAAATCGGAAAACGGCTCGTGGACCGGCACCATCTGCTGGAGGAGTTTCTCGGCATGATCGGGGTCGATCATGAAAATATTTATAAAGACGTGGAAGGAATCGAACATCACCTGAGCTGGGATTCCATTACCCGGATCGCAACGCTGGTGGAATATTTCAAACGCGACAACTCGCGGATTCGCGACCTGGAAAACGTGCATCAGGAATTGTTAAACGAATCTTAGAAGAAGCATCTGTCTTATGAACAAGGCAGATGCTCTTTTTTTCGGGGGAACCGCAACTCTTCGGCTATCCAAAGCGTTAATAGAAATAGACGGATTTGTCCATACATAATATTTTTGGAGGTTACTGATGAAATTTCGCACTTGGTTCATTCCTCTTCTCATTTTCCTGCTTGCGTGGCCGATAGGCGGACAGATGAAGGCGAACGCGGCCGACGCCATTACGATTCTATTGGACGGGACGAAGCTGACCACCGATGCCCCGCCTTATATCAAAGCGCAGCAAAACGTAACGATGGTTCCGCTAAGGGTCATTAGCGAAGGTTTGGGCGCGCAGGTAGCGTGGTCGCAGGCCGCAAAAATGGTCACGATCCAAAAGGACGGCAGCACCCTGGCTCTTGTCGTAGGCGAGCAAACGGCTCAGGTCAACGGTGCTCCTGTAGGACTCGACGTTTCGGTGGAAAGTTCGCAAGGGCGCACGATGGTCCCGCTGCGCTTTGTCGGCGAGCAGCTTGGGCTGGACGTAGATTGGTATCAGCAATCGAAGACGATCTCGCTTTCCACGGGACGGAAAGCGGAAACGCTTGCCGCCGGTACGGATAAGGATACCGGCAAGGACGATTCACAGAGCAGCCTGCCGCAAACACCGCAGACGCCGCAGAAGCCGCAAACGCCGCAAACGCCGCAAACACCGCAAACACCGCAAACACCGCAAACACCGCAGGCGGGAACGGCCGTGGACGCGAACGGTCTGCGCGGCGTCTGGGTGTCCACCGTTGCCAATCTGGATTGGCCGAGCACTAGCTCGTACGGAAAAGCGGAAGCGCAAAAGGCGGAATACATCAAGCTGCTTGACGATGTGCAGGCGATGGGGATGAACGCGGTGTTCGTCCAGGTCCGTCCTTCGGCGGACGCCATTTACCCTTCCAAGCTTGTTCCGTGGTCCTCTTACTTGACGGGTACGGCCGGTAAAGATCCGGGGTACGATCCGCTAAAGTTTTTGATCGAGGAAACGCATCGCCGGGGGATGGAGTTCCATGCCTGGTTTAATCCGTTCCGGGCCAGCACGGGGGGGAACGCCGGCAAGCTGCCGGCGAACCATGCCGCCAACGCGCATCCGGATTGGATCGTGAAATTCGACGGCAAGCTCTATATTAACCCCGGTATTCCGGAAGCCCGGGAGCATGTGATCGAGGCGATTATGGAAGTCGTCCAAAACTACGATATCGATGGCGTTCACCTGGACGATTATTTTTATCCGACGGGGGAAACGGCATCGAGCAAGTTTAACGATGACAGCACGTACAAACAATACAATGCCAAGCAAATTTCCAACAAGGGAGACTGGCGCCGGGATAACATCAATCAATTTGTAGAAGATCTTGGGGCCAGCATTAAGCAGGAAAAACCGAAGGTCTCGTTCGGCATCAGCCCGTTTGGGGTATGGCGCAACAAAACGAACGATATTACCGGCTCCGACACAAAAGCGGGGATCACGGCTTACGACAGCACTTATGCCGATGTGCGCACCTGGATCAAACGCGGATGGATCGATTACGTCGCTCCGCAGCTCTACTGGAGCATGACGCGCAAGGAAGTCCAATACGATGTGCTGGCCAATTGGTGGGCCGGCGAAGTGCGCGGCACGGGCGTGAAGCTGTACATCGGCCATGCCCCGTACAAGATCGGCACGCCGGAAATCGGCTGGTCCAGCGCATCGGAAATAATCAGCCAGCTGGAGTATAACCGCCAGGTTCCGGAAATCAGCGGCAGCATCTTTTTCAGCGCCAAAGACTTGCGCAAAAATCCGATTGGACTGATTCCGCTGCTTAAGGATTATTACGGTATGTAAGATTTTTACTGAATTTGCTTGACAACGGAGTTTGGATCATATAAATTCGTACTCATACTATCTCATATGAAATAGCCGTGATTAAGGACATAAGCATCCATTTCGCGCCCCCAGAGAGGAGGCCCGTAGAGTTGAAAGGCCTCTGCCGCGTGGGATAGCTTCCCGCCTTAGGAGCTGTACGGGAGAACCTTGCAGTAACCCGTACCGGATTCCGCCGTTATCCGGATTAGAGCAGCGTTGCTTTTTGCGGGTAACGGTGAAAATAGGGTGGTACCACGACACATTCGTCCCTGACGAATGTGTCTTTTTGCGTTTACACGGCTTATTTCATGAAACGATAAGGAGGTCATCTGCGATGCGTCAAAGCCGGTTATTGCTGCCTACGCTAAGGGAGATTCCGGCGGAAGCCGACTCGGCCAGCCATGCTTGGCTGCTTCGGGCCGGTTATATCCGCCAATTGGCTGCGGGGGTTTATACCTATTTGCCTCTAGGAAGACGCGTTCTTCACAAACTCGAACAAATCGTCAGAGCGGAGATGGATCGGGCCGGGGGGCAGGAGTTGCTGCTGCCGGCGCTGCAGCCGGCCGAGCTCTGGCGCGAGTCGGGCCGTTATTCCCGTTACGGAGCCGAACTTATGCGGCTCATCGACCGTCACGGCCGGGAATTTGTGCTTGGACCGACACATGAGGAAGCGATTACCAGCTTGCTTAAAGGGGAGGTTCATTCTTACCGGAAGCTGCCGGTTACGGTATATCAAATTCAGACCAAGTTCCGGGATGAACGGCGCCCCCGCTTCGGCTTGCTGCGCGGCCGGGAATTTTTGATGAAGGATGCCTATTCTTTTGACGCGGACTGGGCCGGCCTCGATGCTTCCTATTCAATGATGTACCAGGCGTACCGGAATATTATGCAGCGTTGCGAGCTGAACTATCGCGCCGTGGAGGCGGATTCGGCACGATTGGGGGCGAAGGCGGGTCCCATGAATTCATCGCTTTTGCCGGCATCGGCGAGGACGTTGTCGCGGTCTGCGATCACTGCGAATACGCGGCCAATATCGAAAAAGCCGCCTCACTGCATCACAACGCGACTATACCGCCGCTGCCCGGTGATGCCGCTTTGGAAAAAATGCATACGCCCGGAGTGCATAGCATCGAGGAATTGATACAGTTTTTGCAAGTTACGTCCGCCGCGCTGATCAAAACGTTGATTTACGTGCTGGACGGCAAACAACCGGTGGCTGTGGTCGTTCGCGGGGATCATGAAGTCAACGAACTGAAGGTGCAAGCCTATATGAACGCCGAAAGCATTGAGCTTGCCGACCCGGCTGCGGTTGAACGAGCAACCGGCGCTCCGCCCGGTTTTGCGGGGCCTCTCGGATTAAAGATTCCGATTCTTCTCGACCGGGACGTCAGCACACTGCCGGAGGGGATTGCGGGAGCGAATGAACGCGATTACCACCTGCGCCATGTTAGTCCGGCCAGAGATATCATAACGAGTTATATCGGGGATTTCCGCAATGTCATGGAAGGCGAGACTTGCCCGAAATGTCAGGCCGGCAAGCTGACGTTGTCTCGTGGAATCGAAGTGGGCCATATTTTTAAATTGGGTACAAAATACAGCCAGATGCTCGGGGCGTCCTATTTGGACCGGAACGGCAAGCGGCAGGATATGATTATGGGATGCTACGGCATCGGTATCTCGCGTTTGCTCTCCGCCGTGGTTGAGCAGCATTACGACGAGCGCGGAATCGTTTGGCCGGCGGCCCTGGCTCCTTATCGGGTGCATATCATTCCCGTTTCCGTGAAGGATAGGCAGCAAATCGAACTGGCCGAACAACTGTATGAGCAACTCGCCCGCAAAGGAATCGAGGCGCTGCTGGACGATCGCGACGAACGCCCGGGCATCAAATTCAATGATGCCGACCTGATCGGCATCCCCTACCGCATCATTGTCGGGAAAGCCGCCGGACAAGGCGAGATCGAATTTATGAAACGCGGGGAAGCGGAAGTGGAAAAGATGATCTTAGAGGAGGCGCTTTCCCGCATCACGGCTCCGTTAGAATAAATCTCCGCATACGTACAACCTCCGCCATCATACATAAGCAGTAGACTTGTGTATGGGATGGGGGCTTTGGAATGCGATGCTGATGAACGGCGTGTTTGAAGGCGGGGGCGTCAAAGGCATTTCGCTGGCGGGAGCGGTAAGGGCGGCCGAGAAATACGGGGGGAAGTTCTATCGCGTAGCCGGCACCTCATCCGGGTCGATCGTGGCCTCGTTGATCGCGGCCGGGTATACCGCGGAAGAGATGAAGGACATCATCTTGTCCACGTCGTTTTCCCGTTTTCTTCAACGGGCGCGGATTTTCAATATGGCCTTCGTCGGGCCGGCGATCCGGGTGCTGCTGAAAAAAGGGCTTTACTCGGGCGAGGGGTTCGAGGATTGGGTCAGGCAAGTTTTGCTGGCCAAAGGCGTAAGGACGTTTGCCGACCTCCCCCAAGGCAAGCTGACGATCATCGCATCGGATATTACGAGCGGCAAAATCCTGGTACTGCCGGACGATTTGGCCAAAATAGGCCTGCGGCCGGAATCGTTCGAGGTCGCCAGGGCCGTGCGCATGAGCTGCAGCATTCCGTATTTTTTCGATCCCGTGCTGCTGCGCCTGCCGCCGAAGCTGGCCAAAGGCAAGCCGTTTTCCGAACAGTTCCTTCATATCGTCGACGGCGGCCTGCTCAGCAACTTCCCGCTTTGGCTGTTTGACCAGGAAACGCCGCGCAGCGGAGAGCGGATTCCGACGGTCGGGTTTCAAATGGTCGGCAAAAACACCAACCAGCCGCACGACATTCGCGGGCCGTTTTCCATGCTGCAGGCGATCGTGGAAACGATGCTGTCGGCGCATGATGAACGTTATATCGAACAATCGAACCGCTATCGGACGATAAAAATTCCGACGTTGGGGTATCCGACGACGCAGTTTGATATTAGCGAGGAGGAGAGCCTGCTCCTTTACGAGTCGGGCCTGCGCGCCGGCGAGCGGTTTTTCGGCAAATGGAACGCTCAATATTATGAGGAGCAATTTAATAAATATCAGCAGGCGAATCCGGACGCTTTTAAATGACAGGTAAGGATGTTCAGGGAAAAAGTCGGGCGAAATCCACCAGCGTTGCGTTGCATTAACTGGGGAAATGACATGTTTTCAAGCCGATAATGCGCCCGCCGGAAATCTAACGGTTGTAGCAGCGGCTAATTTGCGAAAAAAGCCTTTTTCAAAACTTTAGCAACGGTTGTGATCGCCGTTATTTGCCTGAATCTAAGTAAACTAAGCCGGATTTCAGTGAAATAAGCGCTACGGCAACCGTTACAATTTGAAATCAACGTTTTTGGCACAAATAACGCTTGTGGCAACCGTTAGAATATTGGTGTGGCTAGAAAATGTATCTTGTCAGATGTAATGCAACGGCTAGTAGGCGAAATCTAAAAAAGCAGGGCGAAAGCCATCTTGCATGGCTGTACGTCCTGCTTTTTTCGGATAGATTGCTTTAAGCGAAAGTTCTGAACAACCTATTTTAGTGGTATTTGGGCAAGTCGTCGTCATTTTTGCCTTTTTGGCCGTCAATGACTTGAAAAGGATAAGATTTGCGTCTTTCGCCGGAAGAACCGCGCCGTTGTTCAGCGGCCACTTTGGCCATCGTCCGCGCGGAAGGCTTGATTTTGGGCTGCTGCTTCTTCCGGTATTTCCGCGGCGGGAACTTGTATAGCAGAAATACGATGCCGACGATGGCGACCGGAACGATGATGTTCGCCAAACTGATGATATGGCTAACGAATATTCCGTTAACGATGCCGATTACGACCAGGAGCATGATGATCCAAAACATGATGCCTTGTTTTTTCATGCTTTCATCACCCTTTCAAAGGATCCAAAGCTGAACTTACCGGCGATTCCACGACATGAACTTTCTCCAGTTCGGCATCCAGCTCGCGCATGCGGTTGAAAGAAGCGATCGACACTTCCACTTGATCGTCGGTCGGTTCTTTAGTGGTCAGAAGCTGGAGCCAAAGACCCGGATACCCGAGAAAACGCAGCACCGGAATATCCCGCACGGCGTTGGTGAACCGCAGCAATTCAAAAGAGATGCCAATAACCAGCGGGAGCAGCAGAATGCGGATGTACATCCGTTCCCATACCGTATCCCAGCTGAAGATCGGCAGCGAATAAATGATGACGCCGACGATAACCGTCAAAATAATAAAGCTGCTGCCGCAGCGGTAATGCAAACGGCTGTATTTTTGCACGTTTTTGGGCGTTAATTCTTCTCCCGCCTCATAGGCGGAGATAACTTTATGCTCCGCGCCGTGATACTGGAACAACCGCTTGACGACCGGAGTTTGCGAGATAAGCCAGAGGTAAGTCAGCAGCAGCGCGATTTTGATGACGCCTTCCACGAGCGTATGAAGCGTTTGGCCCGCAAAAGCGTGCTGGAACAAATACTGCTCAAGCAGGGCGGGAACCAGCGTGAAAATGAGTTTGCCGACGATAAAAGACAAAACCCCGGCCACGGCAACGCCGACCAGCATCGTCAGCGAAAAGCCGGACTCCTCCTTTTCCTTCTGTTTGGCGCGTTCCTCCGGTTCCACCTCGTCATCGGCCATGGCTTCGGCGGAATAATTGAGATGTTTGGAGCCTTTGGCGCTGGAATCGACGATGCTGACAATGCCGCGGATGAGCGGAATTTTGCGCAGCATTCTGACCCAGTCTTTATCTTGTTTGGGAACTTCAAAGAAAGTAATTTCTCCCGTTTTACGGCGCACGGCCGTCACATTAACATGTTTACCGCCGAACATAACGCCTTCTATAACGGCTTGGCCGCCGTAAATCGCGGGTGCAGATTGCTCAGGCAAGCATTTCACCTTCCTACAATGATATAAGTTTTGTGCGAACGGACGGCGGGCGTCATTCGTAATAAATCCATTGTATCGAACTTTAGGGGCAAATTCTAGTTGTTTAGGCTTTTTGGAATTGAGCATACTAACCAACAAAATATTTCTAACCGGGAAGGATGAAAACGCATGAATCAACCGCAGCGGGAAAGACGGGAACCCGAAGGGAACGAGCGGGAGCTTTCGCGGGAAGGCGGGGATGACGAAAACCTGCAATTTTACGGGCAGGGCTGGCGCCAGCACGGGAGGGAGCGGACGAACATTTGGATCTATTCCCTCGAGATCGGTTTTTTTGCCGGCCTGATCTGGGGAGGTATCAAAGGTTTTTTTTATTTCTTGCGGTTCACGACGGTTATCCCCGGATATCTGGTGGAGCCCTTTTTTAAAAGATCATTTTTATACAGTCAACCCGGCTATTATGTCGGATGGCTCTCCTTCATCGTTTTTTCCATTTTGGCAACGCTTATTTACACGCTCCTGTTCCGCAAGCTGAAAGGTCCGGGACCGGGAATTTTGTACGGCATCGTTTGGTGGGGGCTCATCTTCGGCATCCTTGGCCCGGCGTTCGGAATGACCCGCCCGCTGCTTGAGCTTTCGAAAGATACGCTTATCAGCGAATTTTGCCTCTATTTATTATGGGGGTTGTTTATCGGCTATACGACTGCGGAGGAATATACGGACGAGCGGGAACGCGAACCGAAGAAATCTCCGGGGGGCGTGCTGCAGTAAGACAAAAAGCTTCTCAAGCGGCTCTCTTCTATGTTAAAATTACTTTTGGTTATTTTTCGGGAAAGGGGAGAGCTTATGCACCGAATCCTGGTTATGAACGGACCGAACCTGAACCTGCTGGGCGTTCGCGAACCCGGCGTCTACGGATCCGAGACGCTTGGCGACATCGAAGAGCGTTTGCGGAAGCTGGCGGGGGACCATGAACTTGAGCTCTCGTTCTTTCAATCGAACCATGAAGGCGCGCTGATCGACCGGATTCATGAAGCTTTCGGGGACGTCGACGGAATTTTGCTCAATCCCGGCGCGCTTACGCATTACAGTTATGCTCTGCGGGATGCTTTGACATCGGTGAACATTCCCGTCGTGGAGGTGCATTTGTCGAATATCCACGCGCGCGAGGCTTTCCGGCACACTTCGGTCATCGCCCCGATTGCGGTGGGACAAATTGCCGGTTTTGGATCGTACGGTTATGAAATGGGACTGCTTGCGCTCAAACGCCATCTACAGACGAAAAAGGCCTGAACTGGCGGATCGCGATAGCAGGCTCTAAGCGAAAATAAGGGAGAGTTTTTTATGGCGAGCACTCGAGTTGCTTTGCTTCGCGAAGCGATGAAGCTTCAGAATATCGAAGCGGTGCTGATTACCGGAGAGGTGAACCGCCGCTATCTGACGGGATTTACGGGAAGTTCCGGCTACGTGCTGGTTACCCTGGACAAAGCTTGGCTGCTGACGGACTTCCGTTACTTGACCCAAGCCGCCGAACAGGCGCCAGGGTTTGAGATCGTCGATCACGGCGCATCCGTTACGGGGGCGATCAAGTCTTTGCTGGCTAAGGAGAACCTGGAACGCCTCGGCTTTGAGGAAGAGCATGTCGTTTACTCGGTTTACCGCACCTATGAACGCGAATTGCAACCGATCGCGCTTGTACCGGTGAGCGGGCTGGTGGAAGAGCTCCGGCTGTACAAGGACAGCGAGGAATTGGCGCTGATGAAAGAGGCCGCGGAACTGGCCGACCGCACGTTCCTACATATGCTGGACGTTCTGAAGCCCGGCGTCAGCGAATGGGACGCGGCGCTGGAGCTGGAAACGTTCATGCGCAAGCACGGAGCCGAGGGCACTTCGTTCGATACGATCATCGCCTCCGGGGAACGGTCAGCTCTGCCGCATGGCCGGGCCAGCGGGCGCATCATGCAGACGGGCGAACTGGTGACGATGGACTTCGGCGCGTTTATGAACGGGTATTGCTCCGATATCACCCGTACCGTCGCTTTAGGCAAACCGGCCGACAAGCTGCGCGAAATTTACGATGTCGTGCTGGAGGCGCAGCTGCACACGCTGGAGCATCTTCGTCCGGGCATGACCGGCCGGGAAGCGGATGCGCTGGCTCGGGACGTGATTGCCCGCTACGGCTACGGCGAGTATTTCGGGCACAGCACCGGACACGGCCTCGGCATGGAAGTTCACGAAAATCCGCGCGTATCCAAAACGAGCGATACCGTGCTCAAGCCGGGCATGGTTGTCACGGTGGAGCCGGGCATTTATTTGCCGGGTCTCGGCGGCGTGCGCATCGAGGACGATGTCGTCATCACCGATTCCGGCGTGCGGCGTTTGACCGAATCGGCGAAGGACTATATCGCGATCGGCTGACAAGCGGCCTCGGCGGGTAGGCCAAAGGCAAAAGCCGGGGGCATGGCGGGGTTATGCGGGTACTCCCCGAATGTGGGGTAACAGCAGCTAACAAACGTCACTGTTAAATTAGGGTATTCTTTTAAAATAAATATAATAAATTTGTTAACCCACTTGAGGAGGTACTTTTGTGATTTCAGTAAACGATTTTAAAACAGGCTTGACCGTCGAGGTGGACGGCGACATTTATACGGTGCTTGAATTCCAGCACGTTAAACCGGGCAAGGGCGCGGCTTTCGTCCGCTCCAAGCTGAAAAACCTGCGCAACGGCAACACGGTGGAAAAAACATTCCGCGCCGGCGAGACGATCAGCCGCGCCATGATCGAAAACCGCGACGTTCAATACTTGTACGCCAGCGGCCAGGAGCACACCTTCATGGACAACGAGACTTACGACCAATTTACGCTGTCGTCGGATCAGTTGGAATGGGAGCTGAACTTCCTGAAGGAGAACATGAACGTTAAAATCGTCAGCTACCAGGGCGAAATTATCGGGATCAACCTGCCGAACAGCGTGGAGCTGAAAGTTATCGAAACCGAGCCGGGCATCAAAGGCAACACCGCTACCGGCGCAACCAAAAACGCCAAGGTCGAAACGGGACTCAACGTTCAGGTGCCGCTCTTCATTAATGAAGGCGACGTGCTGCTGATCGATACGCGCGAAGGTAAATATATTTCGCGGGCCTAAGCGGTTTAGCGATGAAGTTTCGGACGGGGGCGGCAGGGCGGTGAACCTGGCGTTCCCTTAAGAATGCTGCATCCTCCACCTTTCAAGGTGGGGGAATTTTTTGTAATGACCGCCAAAGCATTGACGACCTTCGGGTCCTTCGTATTATACTGGTTTAAAGCGTTACTGGTTCAAATGGTTGAATGCTCATAGGAAAACGGGCACATTAGGGAGGGTCTGACTTGGCTTTATACGTGATGAAATTTGGAGGCAGCTCCGTCGGCGACACGGAGCGGATGCAGCGTGTGGCAAAGCGCGTTGTCGAGAAGCAAAAGGAAGGGCACCAGGTCATGGTGGTCGTCTCGGCGATGGGGGACACCACCGATGATCTGATTGATCAGGCGAAGCTGCTCAGCAAGGAACCGCCGCTTCGGGAAATGGATATGCTGATGACGACCGGCGAACAAATTTCCATTGCTTTGCTGGCGATCGCGATAGATGCGCTTGGCGCCAAAGCGGTTTCGTATACGGGATGGCAAGCGGGCTTTCGTACGGAATCGGTTCACGGCAAAGCGCGAATTACCGATATCCAGCCGGAGCGCGTGCTGAAATCGCTGGAGGAAGGTTATATCGTCATCGTTGCCGGATTCCAGGGCATGACCGTGGACGGCGAAATCACGACGTTCGGCCGCGGCGGTTCCGATACGACGGCGGTGGCGTTGGCGGCCGCGACCAAGGCGGATACCTGCGAAATTTATACCGACGTGGACGGCGTCTATTCGACCGATCCGCGGATCGTAAAAAACGCACGCAAACTGAATGAAATTTCGTATGACGAGATGCTGGAGCTCGCCAATCTGGGAGCGGCCGTGCTGCATCCCCGCGCGGTGGAATACGCCAAACATCACCAGGTGCGCCTCGTCGTCCGTTCCAGCTTTAACCATAATGAAGGCACAGTAGTGAAGGAGGAAGCCAAGATGGAGCAAGGAGTAGTTGTCAGCGGGATCGCTTACGATAAAAATGTAGCCCGGATCAGCATTATGGGGGTTTCCCACGTTCCCGGCGTGCTCGCAAAAGTGTTCGGTTCGCTGGCGGAAGCGAAAATCGACGTCGACATTATCGTCCAGAGCGGCGTACAGGACGGCAAGGCCGATTTCTCCTTTACCGTTGCTTTGTCCGACTGCGAAAAAGCGCTGCAGGTGCTGGAAGGCATCCGCAGCGAGCTTCCGTATGAAGATGTGACTTCGGAAGACGGCTTGGTCAAGGTTTCGATCGTAGGCGCAGGCATGGTCAGCCATCCCGGGGTTGCCGCGCAAATGTTCGACGTGATCTCCAAACAGGGGGTCAACATCAAGATGGTCAGTACCTCGGAAATCAAAGTATCGTGCGTCATCGACGCCGACAAGTTAAATGAGGTCGTGACCGCGCTGCACACCGCTTACGGCCTGGATACGGAAACGCAGGCGTTTGTCGGCGGGCCTAAGGACCGTCGGTAGACCGGCGCAAAACAAAGCGGATATACGTTTTTTGCATAAGAGGCACCTTCAAGCCAGCGGCTTGGGGGTGCCTCTTTCCACAACTATTCTAACGGTTGCCATAGCCGCTATTCGGTCAAAAAAGGTTGATTTGAAATTGTAACGGTTGCCATAGCGCTTATTTCACTGACACCCGGCTCATTTTGCTTAGATTCAGGTAAATAACGATTCTCACAACCGTTAAAATTTTGAAAAGGGCTTTTTTCGTAAAATAGCCGCTGCTGCAACCGTTAGATCTCCTGCAAGCTCAATTTTAATTCGAACACCTAAGCCTTTCCCGGGAAAACTGAAATGTATCAAGGCAACAAGTTGTCTTGTGCAGGAGCGGCAAGGGAAACCTCATACCCACATATCCATCAACTTCTCCCCTTGTACACAACGTATATACGACGAAGGACAGCGCTGCCTCAAGACCGCCTGCCTGAACGGTTGCGTTCTTGCACACAATGAATATACGACGAAGGACCTCGCCGGCGGCGGGGTCTTTCTTTTCTATTAATAAATAGAAAAATACGGGCATATCGTTAAGAGAGCACCATTTGGACAAGGAGGCGAAGGTGGATATGCTCGATAAATTTGTAGTCAGCATGGCGACGCTGCGAATGTTCTCCGGGACCATCGAGATTTTGGCGGCCCTGCTCATGCTGAAGCTGGGAAGGGTGGATAAGGCGCTAGCCGTCAATTCGGCGCTGGCACTGGTCGGGCCGACGATCCTGATCGTCACGACGTCCATCGGACTGGCTGGAATGGCCGACAAGCTGTCCTGGGGAAAAATGATTTGGATCGGCTGCGGCGTCGCCTGTCTCTTAATCGGGATTTTGAAGAAATGATAGATTGCCCGGAATAATGACAAAGTACAGGCATACATATGAGGTATAGCAAAAAAATCATTAAAGTTAGAGTTCAAAAAGTCAGGTATTTCGTGAGCAAAAGATGACTTTTTGAACAGCCTCTTAAGATTAAGAGTTTTGGGGGTACGCCATGAACCCAAGTTGGTTAACCGTATTTCCCGACAACATCCGGGCTTTGCTGCTTAAGCTGCCGCCTTCCATTTTTCCCGTTCTGGAAGAGATTCGCATCCGCGAGGGACGCCCGCTTGAGATTAATTCAGGCGGCCGCTACTATTTTGTGACACCGGACGGAAGCCTGACGCAAAATCCGGAGGCAGCCTACAAGCCGGGAAAACAGGACGGCAACCGGCTGCTGGATCTGATCACCAACCACTCGCTTTATACGATGGAGGAAGAGCTTCGCAAAGGCTTCATCACGATTGCGGGGGGGCACCGGATCGGACTGGCCGGCAGGACTTTGCTAAGCGGAGGTAAGGTGGAGCATCTGCGCGATATCAGCGGCTTTAATGTGCGGATCGCCCGGGAGGTCAAAGGCATCGCCGACCCGATTTTGCCAAGGCTGCTCGATTTCAAGCGCAGAAGCGTATACCATACGCTGATTTTGTCTCCCCCGCAGCAAGGCAAAACGACATTGATCCGCGATTTGGCCCGGCAAATCAGCAGCGGAACCTGGGGGCACCCGGAGGCGTCCTGGCCGGGGCTGAAAGTGGCTGTCGTCGATGAACGTTCGGAGATCGCCGGCAGCAAAAAAGGCGTTCCCGGATTTGACGTCGGTCCCCGCACGGACGTCATGGACGGCTGTCCGAAAGCGGAAGGGATCATGATGATGATCCGCTCCATGTCGCCGGACGTGCTGATCGTGGACGAGATCGGGCGGCCGGAGGATGCCGAGGCTTTGGCCGAGGCGCTGCATGCCGGGGTGCGCGTCATCTGCACGGCGCATGGGGCAAGCTTGGACGACCTGTCCTCGCGGCCGGCGTTGGCCAAGCTGTCGGAAACCGGCTTCTTCCAAATGTACGCGGTGCTTGCGCGGACGGAAAAGGGACTGGCTTTCAGGCTCTGGGACGGAAAACGGCGGGGAATCCAGCTGCACGGGGCGGAATGGAAAGGCAGGGAGGAGCATGCTTAAAATGTTCGGGGCCGCGCTCGTCATTTTGGCGGCAACTTTGGCCGGATGGGTGCAGGCAAGGCAGTTCGCCAGCCGGCCGAACCAGATCCGCAGGCTGATCCTGGCGCTAAAACGGCTGGAAACCGAAATCATGTACGGTTTTACGCCGCTTCCCGACGCGCTGCGGCGGATCGGGGAACAAAGCCAGGAGCCGGTGAGAGCCATCTTCGTCACCGCGGCGGACAACATGAGCGCCTCCAACCGTTTGAGCGCCCAGGAAAGCCTGGAGCAGGCCGCCATCAACGTTTGGCAATTTACCGCCATGAAAGCCCCTGAGCAGGAGGTGATCCGCCAGCTCAGCTATACGCTTGGGACAAGCGACCGGAAAGATCAGTTAAGACATCTGGCGACGGCCGTCCGGCAGCTGGAGAGCGAGGAATCCGCGGCCCGGGAAGAGCAAGCCCGCTATGAGAAAATGTACCGCAGCCTGGGGCTTTTATGCGGAGCGTTCATCGTCATTCTGTTCTACTGAATTCATTTCCCTCCAGGGCTGATTGTCGCCTGTGAAATCGATCGTGAGGTGCCAAATCAATGAACATAGAAGTGAACGCCATATTTCAAATCGCGGGCATCGGCATTATTATCGCCATGATCCATACGGTGTTGAAGCAGATGGGAAAAGAGGACATGGCGCATTGGGTAACGCTGATCGGGTTCGTCGTCGTGCTGTTTATGGTCATCCGGCTGCTGGACAATCTGTTTCAAGAAATCAAATCGATCTTTTTGTTCCAGTAGGTGAGCTCCGGTGGAAATTATCCAGGTTGTAGGGCTGGGACTGATCGCGACGGTGCTGATTCTGGTCATCAAAGAACAAAAGCCGATGTTTGCCTTTTTGATCGCCGCCAGCACGGGCATCCTCATTTTTCTGTATCTGATCGGCAAAATCGGGAGCATCATCGAGGTGCTGGAGGATTTGGCCGAAAAATCCGGCGTGCAGATGATCTATCTGAAAACGATCCTGAAAATCATCGGCATCGCCTACATCGCCGAGTTTGGGGCGCAAATCGTCCGCGACGCGGGGCAGGAAGCCATCGCATCGAAAATCGAAATGGCGGGCAAGGTGCTGATCATGGTGCTCGCCATCCCGATCATCAGCATCATTATAGAAACGGTAATCAAGCTGCTGCCGGCTTAAAGTGGAAGTTCAGAAAGTCAGGCTTTAGCACCGAACAACCTCTTAAAGAGGGTGGGGAGACGGATGATAGGAACGACAAACGAGCTTTGGCGCGGCAAAACGCTGTTTCTGATCGTCCTCGGCGCTCTGCTGGTGTGGTTGATCCCGCAGGTCTCGCTTGCCGAAGGCGCGGACGGAGGCTGGATCAAGCGGCAAGCCGAAGAGCTGCCGACCGACCAGGTGGAGACTTACTGGCAGCAGCTGATGAAAGATTACGGCGGTTTTTTTCCGGATCAGAAGCTCCCGTCCTTTATGGATATGCTGCTTGCGCAAGATCAAAGCTTCAGCCTAAAGACGGGATTAACCGGTCTGATGAAATATATGTGGCACGAGGTCCTGTATAACGGCCGCATTCTGGTAACGATTGTGCTGCTGTCCATCTTCAGCATGATCCTGGAGACGCTGCAAACGGCGTTCGAACGCAAGCAGGTCAGCAAAGTCGCGTACTCCATCTGCTATCTGGTCATCCTTGTGCTGGCGATCAACAGCTTCCATGTGGCGATTACGTACGCCAGCAATGCCATCGGCGGCATGATCGACTTCATGATGGCGATGGTGCCGCTGCTGTTCACGCTGCTGGCCTCCATGGGCGGCGCGGTCACCGTCACGGTCACTCATCCGCTCGTCGTGTTTATGGTGCACGCGGTCGGTACGGCGGTGCATACGATCGTTTTCCCGCTGCTCTTTTTCTCGGCAGTGCTGCATATCGTCAGCTCCCTGTCGGACAAATACAAGCTGACCCAGCTCGCCGATCTGCTGCGCTCGATCAGCATGGCGTTGCTCGGGGTGCTGCTGACCGTCTTCCTGGGGGTCATCTCCGTGAAAGGCATCGCCGGTTCGGTGACCGACGGGGTGACGCTGCGGGCGGCCAAATATTTAACCGGCAATTTCGTGCCGGTCGTCGGCAAGGTGTTCGCCGACGCGACGGACACGGTGATCTCCGCTTCGCTGCTGGTGAAAAACTCGATCGGGCTCGTCGGCGTCATCATTCTGTTGTTTCTCTGCGCTTTCCCGGCGATCAAAATCATCACGCTGGCGCTGATCTTCAACCTTTCGGCAGCGGTGATGCAGCCGCTTGGCGATTCGCCGATCGTCACCTGCCTGGAAACGATCGGCAAGAGCATGCTGTACGTTTTTGCCGCGCTCGCGGCCGTCGGGCTGATGTTTTTTCTGGCGATTACGATCATGCTCACCGCCGGCAACATTACGGTCATGATGAGGTAAGCGCGGGGGGCGCCCCGCCGGAAACGGGAAGGTGATCCAAGCGATGAACTGGCTAGCGGAATGGCTGAAGGAAATCATTTTTATCGTACTCATCGCCGTCTTTGTCGATCTGCTTCTCCCCAATCGCGCGATGGAGCGCTACGTCAAGCTTGTCGTGAGCCTGCTGATCTTGCTGACGCTGATCTCCCCGGTCATGCGCTTCTTAAGCTCCGATGCCAAGAAAGAGCTGGAAACGGCCTTTTCCGAAAGCATCGAAGGGCTGGAGAACGAAGCGGCCGGGCAAAGTACGGAAGCGATTTTGCGGCAGGGCGAAGAACTGCGTCAAAAGCAGGAAGCCGAGGCGCTGCAGTGGGCGGGCGAAGAAACGGCGCGGCAAATGAAGGAGCAGATCGAACGCGAGACCGGGCAGCCGGTTGAGCGGGTATCGGTTAAACTGACCACAAAACCCGCGAAGACGGGGGCGGACAAGGAAGGCGCGGCCCCGCCGGCAGCGGAGCCGGTCATCTCCGAGGTGGAGGTGGTCATGGCCGAGGCCAAAACGGAATCGTCCAGCTCGGACAAAGGTGCTTCCGGGCGGGGGCCGGAGATAACGGTTACACCTATCGAAAAAATAATGGTCCGCGTGGGCGAAAGCGCAAATGAGCGTTCCGGGCAATCGTCAAGCGGCGGTGCGAACGGCCAAACCACCGCGGCGATGGCCGGCTCCGGTGGCGGCGCGGCGGCAAGAAACCGTTCCGGCAAGGACGGGAATCCAGGGAATGAATCCGTCCCGGAAAAACTTGTTACGCAAATTGAGGAGCTGCTGAGCAAAAACTGGGGGGTTGCCGAAAATGCCGTAACGATCATCCGGCCGCAGGCGGAAAAAAGCTAGTCGGGAGGTGAAGGGACATGCCGGGATGGCTGAAAAAGCTTGAGCAATGGATCGGCAAAGGCGCGGACGGGAAGAAGCGCGCAAATACGTTCCGCCTGCTGCTGATTCTCGGATTGGCAGGCATCGCGATTATGCTGTTCAACTCTTTTGTGAACGTTAAGGAGGTGGATAACGGGGGGGAAGGCAGAGAACCGCCGGTGATGCAGGATCTGGCGTCCGAGGCCATGGAAGAGAGCGCCGCCGGCGGGGAATTCAACAGCATGGAGTTGTCGCTGGAGAATAAAACGAAGGAGATTTTGGAAAAAATCGTCGGCGTCGGCGCGGTGGATGTCCTCGTTACGATCGATTCGACGGAGGAGGTCGTTGTGCAGCGCAACGTAAAGGATACCCAGGAATTGACGGAGGAGAGCGACGCGGACGGGGGGAGGCGCCATGTGACGCAATATACCCGCGACGGTCAAATCGTGACTTACGAAAATTCCGGCAGCGAGCAGCCCATCGTCACGAAAAAAATCAAGCCGAAAATCCGCGGGGTTCTCGTCGTCGCGAGGGGGGCCGAAAACAAAACGGTGAAAGGCCTGATCGTGGACGCTGTTGAGAAAGGATTAAATGTTCCGGCGTACCGGATATCCGTCGTTCCCCGCAAGCAGTCGCAGTAGTTCTCAGAGCCGCTTTCTTAAGAAGAGGGAGTCATGCTCACAAACCTAAGCGGATGCTGCCGAAGCAAGTTTTGCTCGAAGCTTATTCAGGAAGCAACGCTCACAAAACTAAGCGTATGCTTTCGAAGCAAGTTTTGTTCGAAGCTTATTCAGGAAGCAACGCTCACAAAACTTTTAGGAGGAATCTTTTTATGAAATCCAAAAGACAAACGATTTGGCTTGTATCGATGCTCAGTTTGATGGTTGTTTTATCGGCTTATTATCTGTTTACGGAAGAAGGGCCGGCGCCTGCGGCGAAAACCGACGGCCAGCAGGTCAGCATGGACGGCGGAACGGCTCAAAACGGCGGCCTGGAGGGGTCCGGCTTGTCCGCCCAAGATGAAGTGATCCTTTCCGAAGTCGCCGGCGATGGCGAAGCCGGCAGCGCTGCCGTTACCGACGACGAAGCCGCCGCGAAGACGGATGATTCCCAGGCTGCAAAAGAAGAAGCCGCAACCGAAGAAAGCGGCGCGGCCGGCGGCGCGGCGAACGCGTCCTCCCAAAATGGCGGAAAAGAAGCGGCCAAAGAGGGGAATAGCGCGGCCGAAGGGGACAAAGCGGCAGAACCTTCCGCGGGCGCGGGGGGACCTGAGCAAACCAAAACCGACGAAGATGTGTTGAAACAAATGGAGGCGCAAGGCATCGCTTCCTCCGATTCGCTGACGGCCTATCAGTTTGAGCGGACGCAGGAAAACCTGAAAAAGCAGGAAGAGCTGATGCAGGCGATCAACGATGAAAAAAAATCGCTGGAAGAGTCCGCCATGGCGCAGCAAGAGTTAAGCGCTTTGGAGGAAAAAGAAGAGAAAATTTACGATATCGAGGAAAGACTGCGCCAGCAATATGCCAACGCCGTCGTGGCCGAAGAGGGCAACAAATACAAAGTCGTGGTCGTCAGCGAAAAAATGGAGGCCAAAGAGGCCGTAAGCATTATGGACCTGGTGATGAAGGAGCTTGACGTGTCCCAGGATAAAGTAAGCGTGCAATACGTCACGCAGTAAAGCACGGCCGTATGTTGAGATGGAGAATATGCAAAGGTTAGGAGGAGTCCGGGGAAGCTTGGACTCTTTCCATTTTGTTCGATTGTGATATAATACATAAAGCTATGAACTGATGGTCCAAGCAATAGGCTAAGGCTTTCCCGACAAAGTGAAGGAGAGAGTGAAGACATGTTTAATTTGAACGAAATTAAAGAATTGATTGAATTGGTAGACAAAACGTCCATTCAGGAAGTGGAAATTGAAAACGAAGGCGCACGCCTTTGCATTCGCAAGCCGGGAAAAAGCGAAATCGTCCAAGTGCAGCCGCAGCTGGCAGCTGCCGCTCCGCAAAACGTTCCGGCGGCCTTGGCGGTCGCTCCGGCCGTGAACGAACCTGCCGCGCAGCCCGCGAAGCCGGCCGAAATTGCGGCTAACCTGCATACCATCGCTTCGCCGATGGTGGGAACCTTTTATCGTTCATCCTCCCCGGATGCTCAGCCTTACGTCAACATCGGGGACAAGGTTGGCGAGAAGACCACGGTCTGCATTATCGAAGCGATGAAGCTGATGAACGAGCTGGAGGCCGAGGTCAAGGGCGAAATTATCGATATTCTTGTGGAAAACGGCCAATTGGTAGAGTATGGACAACCTCTCTTTTTGGTGAAGCCGGAGTAAGTCGGGGGCCAGCCGCCCCTGATTTTTAGTGAGAGGGCAAGGAGGATGGATGACATGAAATTTCATAAAATATTGATCGCGAACCGCGGCGAAATCGCGGTGAGAATCATTCGGGCATGCCGCGAGCTGGGAATATCCACGGTCGCGGTTTATTCTGAAGCCGATAAGGATTCGCTGCACGTACGGCTTGCCGACGAAGCTTACTGCATCGGCCCGACGCTGTCCAAGGACAGCTACCTGAACCTGACCAATCTGATGAGCGTGGCGACGCTCACCGAATGCGACGCCGTGCATCCGGGCTATGGCTTTTTGGCTGAAAATGCCGATTTCGCGGAGATTTGCGGGTCCTGCAACATCACGTTTATCGGCCCGTCTCCGGAAGCGATCACCCGCATGGGGGATAAAGCGGTGGCCAAACAAACGATGAAGGATGCGAACGTTCCGGTTATCCCCGGTTCCGACGGCCTGATCGAGGATTTGGACGAAGCGGTCATGATCGCCCGGGATATCGGCTATCCGGTGATCATCAAAGCGACCGCCGGCGGCGGCGGCAAAGGCATCCGCATCGCCGAGGACGAAGAATCGCTGATCAAGCAAATCACCACGGCCCAGCAGGAAGCCCAAAAGGCTTTCGGCAACGCCGGGGTGTACCTTGAAAAATATTTGACCGGCATGAAGCACGTGGAGATCCAGATCATGGCCGACAAACACGGGAACGCCGTTTACCTCGGCGAACGCGACTGCTCGGTGCAGCGCCGCCGGCAAAAGCTGGTGGAGGAAGCGCCGTGCCCTGTACTGTCTGCGGAAAAACGCCGCGAAATGGGCGAGGCTGCAGTGCGGGCGGCTCTGGCCGTCAATTATTCCGGCGCGGGGACATTGGAGTTTTTGCTGGGCCCTGACGGCCAGTTTTATTTCATGGAAATGAATACGCGGATTCAGGTTGAGCATCCGGTCACGGAGATGGTCACCGGCATCGATCTCATTCGCGAGATGATTTCGGTGGCCGAAGGGAACCCGCTTTCCTTCACGCAGGACGATGTGCAGCTGAACGGCTGGTCGATCGAGTGCCGGATCAACGCCGAGGACCCGTCGCGCAATTTCATGCCTTCGCCGGGCAAAATCGGCTTTTACCTGGCCCCGGGCGGACCCGGCGTTCGCGTGGACAGCGCGGCTTATCCGGGATATATGATCTCCCCGCACTACGATTCGATGATCGCCAAGCTGATCGTGTGGGGGGCGACAAGAGAGGAAGCCATTGCGAAGATGAAGCGGGCATTGTCCGAATTTGCCATTGAAGGCATCCATACCACGATCCCTTTTCACCAGAAGCTGCTGAATCATCCGACCTTCGTCAAAGGCGATTTCGATATTAAATTTTTGGAAGAAAACGAGATTTAAGACGCTTGCCGGAAGTTTGTCATAATGAACCCAAAATGATATAGTATGTATAATAAGTGCGCAGTATCAAGGGTTTGAGCAGCGTCATACTTATTGAGAGGTGGATGAATAGAAAATGAGTACATTGCCTACGGAATTCGAACGCACGGATATCGGGGAAATCCAGATCGCTCCGGAAGTGATCGAAGTGATCGCCGGTTTGGCCACCGTCGAGGTGAAAGGCGTGGCCGGCATGAGCGGCGGTTTCGCCGGCGGCATCGCCGAACTGCTGGGGAGAAAAAATCTTTCCAAGGGCGTTAAAGTCGAAGTCGGACAACGTGAAGCGGCCGTAGACGTATCCGTCATCATCGAGTACGGCAACCGTTTGCCTGAAGTCGCCTCGGAAATTCAACGCAACGTCAAGCGTTCCATCGAAACGATGACCGGCCTGAACGTAGTGGAAGTGAACGTGCATATCCATGACGTCATTTTTAAGGCGGCTGAAAAAGCCGAAGAAGCCGAACCGACTCATCGCGTGAAATAGTGAACTTTAGGTGAAAGCCCCCGACCAATCAGGGTCAGGGGTTTCTTTTAAGGAGGCTGTACCCGTCGTGGCCAAAATTTTAGACAGACTTTTGCTGTTTATTTACAGCTTGAGCATCGGAATTTTATCCGTCATCGCGATCCTCCTGTTGACGGACGCCTTGCCGCCCGATTTCTATGCGGCCCAGGAAAGAAACCTGTACATAGCGGCTTGGGTGGTGGCCGTCGTGTTGTTTTTGCTGAGCATCCGCTTTTTTTACATTTCGGTCAAAAGAGAGCGCGGCTCCCTGCCGTCCATCAATCAACGTACGGAATACGGAGATATTCAAATTTCCGTGGATACGATCGAGAACTTGTCGTACAAAGCGGCTACCCGCGTGCGCGGCATCAAAGAGGTCAAGACGCGAATCCGGATTACGGAAGCGGGCCTGGAAATCGTGGTAAGAGCCCTTGTGGATGGAGAAACCTCGATTCCCGCCCTAACGGAGGAAGTGCAAAAACAGGTTCACGATCATGTGGAGGAAATTACGGGGATTCCCGTATCCTATGTTTCGGTTTACATCGCCAACCTGGTTCATTCGCCTGCCGTCAAAAGCCGGGTTGAATAGGGGTGAGTAGCGGGGTGTTCTGGAAGCAATTGTGGGAGAGTCACAGGGGACGCTTGCTGGGCGTGGCCGCGGCGGTGTTTCTATGCCCGATTTATCTGTTTTTCGGATTTTGGAATATGCTGTTTTGCGCGCTGCTTCTGTTTATCGGGTATACGATCGGCAAAATAAAGGATTTGGATCAAGGCCCGCTATTGCCCTGGGGTCAGATCTGGGAATGGTTGTCTTCGCGCTGGCGTCCTTTCAAATGATTCCTGTGATAAGCTTTCTCCGGAAAAAGACGATGTTGCCATTTTGTGGAGAAAGCTTGTTGCGGGGTTTTTTTGTGCGCAGAGAAGGTTTTGGCGAAAAAGTGATGATCGGCACGTTTTTGGTCCATGCTGAAAAGTAGGATCGTGATTATAAGGAGGAAGCAGATGAAACGGCGATTGGCGAGAGAAATTGCAATTCAAAGTTTGTATCATATGGAAATGAACGAAGTGGAAGCGGAAGAAGCGGTTTCGATGCTGCTTTCCGAAGCCGCGGGGGACAACGAAGGCGAGGTTAAATTGACCGATGCCGAAGGAGACAAGGCGTTTGTCCTTGAGCTAGTCAACGGGACCTGGAGCCGAAAAGACGCGATTGACGGACTGCTGTCCGACTATTTGAAGGGCTGGCAGATCAGCCGGCTGTCGAAAGTCGACCGCCAGGTGCTGCGGCTGGCGGCGTACGAAATGATATTCCGCGACGATGTTCCGGGCAAAGTGGCCGTCAACGAGGCGATCGAACTCGCCAAGCATTTCGGCACCGAGGAATCGGGCAAATTCGTAAACGGCGTGCTCGGCAAAATGATTCAGGACGTGGAACAGCTCAAAAGCAAAATTTAAACCATTATACCGGCAGAGGAGAGGATGACAATGTCAGCACCGATTATTAACGGAAAACAGGTATCGGAGGAGATCCGGGCCAATATTCGCCAAGAAGTGGAAGAGCTTAAGAAACAAAACTTTACTCCCGGACTTGCCGTCGTTCTCGTCGGCGAAGATCCGGCGTCCCAGGTTTATGTGCGCAACAAGGAAAAAGCCTGCCATGACCTGGGCTATTATTCCGAAGTTCACCGTTTGCCGGCATCAACCTCGCAGGAGGAATTGCTGGCGCTGGTGGACAAGCTGAACCGCCAAAACAACATCCACGGGATATTGGTGCAGCTTCCGCTGCCGAAGCATATCGACGAGAAAGCCGTCATCGACGCGATTTCCGTGGAAAAGGACGTCGACGGGTTCCATCCCGTCAATGTCGGCAACCTGGTGATCGGAGATGACAGCCTGCTCCCTTGCACGCCTGCGGGAGTCATCGAATTAATCAAGCGCACGGGCTTAGAAATCGCGGGCAAACATGCGGTAGTGATCGGGCGCAGCAATATCGTCGGCAAACCGGTTTCCCTGCTGCTGCAGCGGGAGAACGCGACGGTCACGATGTGCCATTCGCGCACGGCGAATATGAAGGAGTTGACCAAGCAGGCGGACATTTTGGTCGTGGCGATCGGCCGGGCCAATTTCGTGGACGCTTCCTATGTGAAGCCGGGCGCGGTCGTGATCGACGTCGGCATGAACCGGCTCGATAACGGGAAGCTGGCCGGAGACGTCGATTTCGACAGCGTCAAGGAAGTCTCCGGTCCGATTACCCCGGTACCCGGCGGCGTCGGCCCGATGACGATTACGATGCTGATGCAAAACACGCTGATCGCCGCCAAACGTTTGCAAGGATTGGCGTAAAGGGGCCGGTCTGTCGTGGAGCAGCGGATATTAACGATCAAGGAATTGAACCGCTATATCAAAATGAAGCTGGATTCGGACCGCCTGCTTTCGGAGGTGTGGATTCGCGGGGAGATTTCCAATTTTACGCACCATTCCAGCGGCCATATGTATTTTACGCTGAAGGATGAAAGCAGCCGGGTCAAATGCATTATGTTCGCCTCGTACAACCAGCGTCTGCCGTTCAGGCCGAAGGAAGGGGCGAAAGTGATCGCCCGGGGTAATGTGACGGTGTATGAGCGGGACGGGCAGTACCAATTTTATGCGACCCAGATGCAGCCGGACGGGATCGGCAGTCTGTATCTCGCCTTCGAACAGCTGAAACAGAAGCTGGAGGCGGAAGGGCTGTTCGCGCCGGAGCGGAAGCGGCCGCTGCCGCGCTTTCCGCGCACGATCGGCGTCGTGACGTCGCCGACCGGCGCGGCGGTGCGGGATATCCTGACGACGCTGCAGCGCCGTTATCCGCAGGCGGCCGTGATCCTGTACCCGGTATTGGTGCAGGGCAAAGGCGCGGCGCCGTCCATCGTCAAGGCGATCCGGGCGCTGAACGCCATGGGCGAAGCCGACGTTCTGATCGTCGGCCGCGGCGGCGGCTCGCTCGAGGAGCTGTGGGCGTTTAACGAGGAGCAGGTCGCGCGGGCGATCTATGAATCGGCGGTGCCCGTCATCTCGGCCGTGGGCCACGAGACGGACTTCACCATCGCCGATTTCGCCGCCGACCTGCGCGCCGCCACGCCCACCGCCGCCGCCGAGCTCGCCGTGCCGCACACGGCCGAGCTGCGCGCGCTGCTGCGCCAGCGCGAGCAGGTGCTGCAGCAAGGCTTGCAGCACCGCCTGCAGCAGGCGCGCGATCGGCTGCGCCGGCTGCAGCGCTCGCCGGCGCTTCAGCAGCCGCGGCGCAGCCTGCTCCAGCACGCGGAGCGGCTGGACCGGCTGTCCATGCGGCTGGCGAGCCGCATGGAGACGCGCCTTGCGCTAAGCGGCGCGTCCCACGACCGCCTGCATCAGCGGCTGCTGCGGTACCACCCGCAGGAGGCGCTGCGGTTCGCCAAGCGGCGGCGGCAAGAGGCCGACCGGCTGCTGCGGCAGGCGATGCTCGGCGCGCATAAGGAGAAATCCCGGCTGCTTCAGGCGGGCATCCGCCAGCTTGACGCGCTGAGCCCGCTCAAAGTCATGGGCCGGGGCTACAGCCTCGTCTACGATGAGCGGGGGGAAAAGCTGATCAAAACGTTGGCGGATGTTGAGCCCGGCGATATAGTGAAGGTGAAAATAACGGACGGGGAACTCGATTGTGAGGTAAGGAGCATGATGCGGGAAGGAGCTGGACAAGATGAAGGAACGGGAAGCGCTTGACTTGGGGATGGCGGAGCAACCGGAAAAGAACTTTGAAGAAGCGATGAACGAGCTGGAGAATATCGTTTCGGAGCTGGAGCGCGGCGATGTGCCGCTGGAAAAAGCGATCGATTTGTTCCAGCAGGGCATGCGGCTGTCCCAGCTGTGCAGCCAAAAGCTGGCCCAGGTGGAACGCAAGATCGAAATGATCGTTGAAGAGGATGGAGAAATAGGGAAAAAGCCTTTTCAGCCGCCTTCAGGCGACAGCGAAGATTTCTAAGGAGAGCGGTGAATAGCTTTGCAAAATTCGGCGATTGAACAATATATGGCGGAGGTCTCGGAACTGGTGGCCTCCCGTCTGCAATCCGCGATCCCCGCGGAATGGACCGTGCCGGAGACGCTGGGCAGTTCGATGAAATATTCACTTATGGCAGGGGGCAAGCGGCTGCGGCCGCTGCTCGTCGTGGCTGCGGCGGAGGCGCTGGGAGGAAGCCGGGACGCTGCGCTGCCCGTCGCCTGCGCCGTGGAAATGGTGCATACGTATTCGCTGATCCATGACGATTTGCCGGCCCTGGACAACGACGACTATCGGCGCGGGAAGCTGACCAATCATAAAGTGTTCGGGGAAGCAATGGCGATTTTGGCCGGGGACGGTCTGCTCACTCACGCTTTTTACAGCATTGCGCAGGCGGGACGGGGATACGGGGTGCCTGCGGAGCAGGTGCTCGCGATTGTGGAGGATCTGGCGCGTTATGCCGGCCCTTCCGGCATGGTCGGCGGGCAGGTGGCCGATATGGAAGGGGAGCAGGGCTTAACCGAACTGGAGCAGCTTCAGTATATCCACGAGCATAAAACCGCGGATCTGATCGTTTTTTCCGTCAAGGCCGGCGGAAGAATCGCCGCGGCGGCGGACGAACAGCTGAAAGCGCTTGAGCAATACGGCCGCTGCCTCGGACTTGCTTTTCAGATTCAGGACGATATTCTGGATCTCGTCGGCGACGAGCGCAAGCTCGGCAAAAAAACGCAAAGCGACGTCAAGCAGCAGAAAGTGACCTTTCCTTATTTTCTGGGCCTAGAAGCCTCCCGCGCCGAGGTGGAAAAGCTCACGGCCGCGGCCAAAGCCGCGATCGGAAGCGGAATCGTGCCTCATCCGGAGCGTTTGTTGGATATAGCCGATGTTCTGGTGCGAAGGGACCACTAAGTTTATTTTTTACCGTTAGACGGGGCTTGATCGATTTCGACAACATCGTGACATATGGTATAATGAACGTTATTAACATCCAGAGGGAAATCCATTTTAGGAAAGCGGGGAATGGCTGTGCTGCTTTCACAAATTCATGAGCCTGCCGATCTGAAAAACCTGTCCGTGGACCAATTGGCTTCGCTTGCGGCGGAAATCCGCCGGTTTTTGATCGAAAAGCTGTCGGCGACAGGCGGGCATCTGGCTCCCAATCTGGGCGTGGTGGAATTGACGATCGCCCTGCACTACTGCTACAACAGTCCCGAAGACAAATTTATTTTTGACGTCGGCCATCAGGCCTATGTACATAAAATATTGACGGGACGCATGGACCGGTTTGATACGCTGCGCAAGTACAAGGGCTTATGCGGGTTTGTTAAACGGAGCGAAAGCGAGCATGACGTGTGGGAGGCGGGCCATAGCAGCACTTCGCTCTCGGCGGCCATGGGCATGGCTTTGGCGCGCGATTTGAAAGGCGAATCGCACCGGGTCATCGCCGTCATCGGCGACGGTGCGCTGACCGGGGGCATGGCGTTTGAAGCGCTGAATCACATCGGTCACGAGAAAAAAGATCTCATGGTGATCCTGAACGACAATGAAATGTCGATTGCACCCAATGTGGGAGCAATGCATAACTATTTGACCAAACTCCGTTCCGACCGCAATTACCTGCGGGCCAAAGGCGAAGTGGAGCAACTGCTCAAGAAGATCCCGGCGATCGGCGGCAAGCTGGCCAAAACCGCGGAACGGCTAAAGGACAGCTTGAAATACATGATGGTTTCCGGCGTTTTGTTCGAGGAGCTTGGCTTCAAATATCTCGGCCCGGTGGACGGCCATGATTTGCCGGGCTTAATTGAATCGTTCAAGCAAGCAAACAATGTGAGCGGCCCCGTATTGGTTCACGTGTTGACGACCAAAGGCAAGGGCTATACGCCGGCGGAAATGGATTCGCACAAATGGCACGGCGTCAGCACGCCGTACAAAATCGAATCGGGCCAACTGCTGAAGGCGGTCGGCAATCCGACATATACGGAAGTGTTCGGACAAACGCTGATCGAGCTGGCCGAACAGGATGAGCGCATTGTCGCGGTCACGCCGGCGATGCCCGGCGGCTCGGGGCTGGTGAAATTCGCCGAGCGCTTCCCGGACCGGATGATTGACGTAGGCATTGCCGAGCAGCATGCGGCGACGATGTGCGCGGCGTTGGCGATGGAGGGCATGAAGCCGGTTTTTGCCGTGTACTCCACCTTTATGCAGCGCGCTTACGACCAGATCGTGCACGATATTTGCCGGCATAACGCCAACGTAATGTTTGCCATCGACCGGGCGGGATTTGTCGGGGCGGACGGGGAAACGCACCAGGGGGTTTTCGATATCGCCTTTTTGCGGCATATTCCGAACATGGTGCTGATGATGCCGAAGGATGAGAACGAAATGCGCCATATGATGAAAACCGCGCTGGAATACAACGACGGTCCGATTAGCTACCGTTATCCGCGGATTAACGTTCCCGGCGTGCCTCTGGACGAGGAGCTCGTGCCGATTCCGATCGGCAGTTGGGAAATGGTCCGTGAAGGGGATGGGCCGGTCATCATCGCGGTCGGCCCGATGGTGCAGGTGGCCGAGGAGGCCGCCGACATGATGAAGCGGGAAGGCGTGACGGCCTCCGTCGTCAACGCCCGGTTTTTAAAGCCGCTCGATGAAAGCATGCTGCTGAAGCTGGCTCATGGCAGCAGCGAGCTGATCGTGCTGGAGGAAGCGTCCCAGGCCGGCAGCTTGGGCAGCGCCGTTCTGGAGTTTTACGCCGAGCACGGCATCACCGGGCTGGACATCCGCCTGATGGGAGTGCCGGACCGGTTCATCGAACACGGCAGCATTAAAGAACAGCTGGAGGAAGTCGGTTTGACGGCGGAGGGCGTCGTTATGGAATTGAAAAAATTCCGTTCCGATCAGCCGTATTCCCTCGCCAAGAAGGTTAAGCCGGTTTAAGTAAATGTGAGATAGACGGGAGATTTTATGTCGGTTTCCAAGGAACGCATAGACGTCCTGCTCGTGGAGCAGGGATTTTTCGACAGCAGGGAAAAAGCGAAGGCGGCCATTATGGCCGGGCTCGTGTTCGGCGGGCAGGAGCGGATCGAAAAGGCCGGCACGAAAATACCGCGCGATACGGAGCTTACGGTGAAGGGCGCGATCCATCCTTATGTCAGCCGCGGCGGGCTTAAGCTGGAGAAGGCGCTGAAGCGGTTCGGGATCGATTTGACCGGCCGGACGATGCTGGATATCGGGTCGTCCACCGGCGGGTTTACCGATTGTGCCCTGCAGCACGGGGCCGGCTACGTGTACGCCATCGATGTCGGATACAACCAGCTTGACTGGTCGCTCCGCAACGATGAGCGGGTTAACGTAAAGGAGCGGACGAACTTCCGCTACATGACGCCGGAGGATTTGGACGGGCCGAAGCCGGATTTTGCCAGCATCGACGTCTCGTTCATTTCGCTGAAAATCATTTTGCCCCCGCTCCTTGCTTTATTGGAAAGGCCTGCGGATATCGCGGCGCTGATCAAGCCCCAATTTGAAGCGGGGCGCGAAAAAGTCGGGAAATCCGGGGTCGTGCGGGATCCCAAGGTGCATCTGGAGGTGCTGGAAACGGTGCTTTCCTTTGCCGAGGAGCTGGGGTATTGCGTGCGTGGATTGACCTTTTCACCAATCACCGGCGGGGAAGGAAATATCGAATTTCTGGCCCATCTTCGTCTTGAGACGAACGCCGGCGCAGCCGATCAGGACGGCAGCGGAGAAGCCGGACGGCGACAACGGATACGGGAAACGGCCGAGCGCGTCGTCAGGGAAGCGTCCGAAACCTTTAGCGTTTAGCGGAGGCCCATCTCAATGATGGGTCTTTTTTCTGTTGCAATCTATTGCCAAACGAACGTTTGTTCCCTATAATAAAAGAAAATGAAGCTAGTCCCATATAACGATAAATTGTTGATTGTTCCTGACAGGAGCTTGGGCGTAAGCGTCGAAATAGATTGTTTGAGGTGATTTGGAGTGGGGGCATTCTCTGACGATCTATTGATGGTGCTTATCGCCGCGTTTGCGGTGTATCTGCTTTATCGCGGATTTCGCTCCTGGGTCCGCAAGCCGTTATCCTTAAGAACCAGCATCGGTTTTGCTTTGAACGAGGAAATCTTGGATCATCCGGCGGTCGACCTTCTGGAACAGGCCGGATATACGGTCGTCAGCGACAAGCTGAAGGTGCCGCTCGCCTTTCGGGTGAATCGGGATATTTTGCACAGCCGCTTGTTCATTGACTATATCGCGATCAAAGACGGGGAATTCTATCTGGTAAGGACGGCAAGGGACCGCATCGCGATCGAGTGGACGGGCAGCGGTGTGCGGAAAGAGCTTTTGCCTTACCTGCTCTTATATCCGGAATGCGCCGGCGTTCTTTATGTGGACGCGGAGCAGGGCGACATCCGGGAAATCTCCTTGACGACGGATGAAGACGAAGATGAAGACGAAGCAGCCTTGTAGGGCTTATGGAGGGCATTTATGAAAGGACAACGACATATTAAAATTCGCGAGATCATCGCGGCGAAGGAAATCGAAACCCAGGACGAGCTGGTGGAGGCTTTGCGTGAGGCCGGTTACCAGGTGACGCAGGCGACCGTATCCCGCGATATTAAAGAATTAATGCTGATCAAGGTGCCGACCGATGACGGCAGGTACAAATACTCGATGCCGACCGCGCAGCGTTACAATCCCGTGCAGAAATTGCAGCGGGCCTTGATCGACAGCTTCGTACATATCGATCACACGGGCAATTTGGTCGTGATGAAATGCCTGCCGGGGACGGCGAACTCGGTGGCGGTTCTGATCGACAACATGGAATGGCCCGACCTGCTGGGGACGATTTGCGGGGACGATACGATTTTGCTGATCTGCCGCAGCGAGGAGTACAGTTTATATGTGATTGAGCAGATTATGAGCTATATTTCCGGGTAAATTCCTGAAAATCTCTGATTTAAAGAGGGGAGTGGCCTTCACATGTTGGTTCATTTATCGATTCGCAATTTGGCTGTTGTTGAAGCGGTGGATATTTCGTTTGCTTCCGGTTTTCATGTACTGACGGGCGAAACGGGCGCCGGCAAATCGATTATTATCGATGCGCTTGGCTTGATTGCGGGAGGCCGCGGCTCGGTCGACTTGATCCGTTACGGCTGCGACAAAGCCGAAATGGAGGCATCCTTCGACCTGCCCGAGCATCATCCGGTTTGGACTGCGTTAAGCCGGTTAGGCATCGGCGGCGATCCCGGAGAACTGCTGATCATCCGCCGGGAAATCAGCATGCAGGGCAAAAGCTCGGCCAGAATCAACGGCCAGCTCGTCAATCTGTCGATGCTGCGCGAAGTCGGCGATCAATTGATCAATCTGCACGGACAGCACGAGCATCAGACGCTGCTCCGCCCGGAGCGCCACCTGGAACTGCTGGACGCCTACGGCGCCGGCGCGATCGAGCCGATCAAAACGAAATATCAGCAGACTTATGCCGAATTTGTCCGTATCGATAAAGAATACAGCGATCTTCGCAATACGAGTCAGCAGGCCCTGCAAATGCTGGATCTGTACCGGTTTCAGATCAACGAAATCGCCGCGGCCTCCTTAAAACCGGGCGAAGATGAATTGCTTAACGAGGAAAAGGTCAAGCTATCCCATAGCGAGAAGATGATGGACTCGGTGTCCCGGGCTTATGAACTGCTGTACGGAACGCAAGGGCTCGATGCCGTCGCCAAGGCGATCGCCCGCTTAAGCGAGGTCGCGGGCTACGACAGCAAAGGGATTGCTCCGCTGGTCGAACAGCTGCAGTCCGCTTATTACCAATTGGAGGACGCGGCATACGGTTTGCGGGGATACCGGGAGCGCATCGAATTTAACCCCGAACGGCTCGAGGAAGTGGAGGAACGGCTTGATTTGATTTCCACCCTGCGGCGCAAATACGGAGACGATGTTCAGGGGATTTTGGATTATTACGAAAAAATCCGCAAGGAAGCGGACACGCTTGAAAATAAAGACGAACTGCTGGAGCAGCTGCAAGCCAAACGTTCGGAAATGACGTCCAAGCTGTTGGTGGAGGCTGCCGAATTAAGCGCTGTACGGCAGCAAATCGCTACGGATCTTGCGAAACAAATCGAAAGCGAATTGAAGGATTTGCAAATGGAGCGGACCAGTTTGCAGGTCAAACTAACCTGGAATGAAGACCCGCAAGGCTTGGAGTGGCAAGGCAAAAAGGTAAGGCCCGGCAAGCAGGGAATCGACAGCGCGGAATTCCTCATTTCTCCCAACCCGGGGGAACCGCTTAGACCGCTGAGCAAAATCGCTTCCGGCGGCGAATTGTCCCGGATGATGCTGGCTTTGAAGAGCATTTTTGCCCGCCATGATCAAGTGCCGGTATTGATTTTTGACGAGGTGGATACGGGTGTTAGCGGGCGCGCCGCCCAATCGATCGCCAACAAGTTATCGCGGTTGTCCGGCGCGTGCCAGGTTTTTGCCATCACGCATCTTCCTCAGGTGGCTTGTATGGCGGATCGTCAGTATTTAATCGAAAAAATTGTGGACGACGGCCGGACGATGACCCGCGTAAACCCCTTGGATGCGGCAGGGCGCGTAAACGAGCTTGCCCGCATGCTGGGCGGCGTGGAAATCACGAAAAAGACACGGCACCATGCTCATGAAATGCTGAAGCTGGCACAGGCGCAGAAGGATGGCTTATTAAGTACGGCACAATGATTGACAGTAATAAAAGACCTGCCCCGGGGTATCTTAAGGGTACGCAATTGGCGACCACCTTTTCGTCAAGCGAAAGAAGCTAAGGGAGCGTGACAGCCATTGAACCCGAACCTCAGGAAAAGAATGCTCGGTCTTTTACTTGCTTTCTTCTTTTGTTTCATCGGTACGTCCGCAGCAAAGGGACACGCGCCTGTTCTGCCGGACGAGCTGCGCCTGTTCCAAGGCCAAGGCACGCAAATTTCGTTAGCACTTCCCGTACAGGCCGAAGTCAGCGTCGATCGGCCCGATGTCATCCGCTTAAACGGGCAGCCTAACCCTTCCATGAAAGTGTCTTTGGGACATCCGCTCAAGCTTTCGTCGCTTCGGAGCGGAGAAGCCAAACTCCGCATGAAATTATTCGGTCAAATTCCTCTTAAGACCGTAAAGGTCAACGTAATTCCTGATTTAAAAGTGATTCCCGGCGGTCAAACGATTGGAGTTAAAGTGAAATCAGCGGGAATTTTAGTGGTTGGCCACCATCAGGTGCTCACGGACACGAGCAAGCTGTCTCCCGGCGAGGCGGCGGGAATTGAGGCCGGAGATTTGATCACGCACATCAACGGCATTAAGTTGAAGGATGTTCGAGATGTGGCGGAAATCGCCGAAGCGGCCGGTAAGAGCAAACGACCGATGCAGGTAACCTACAAACGGGACAGCAAGGAATACACGACTTCTTTAACTCCGGCATTTGACAAGCAAGATCGCGCATGGCGGCTGGGGCTGTATATACGCGATTCAGCGGCAGGGGTAGGCACTTTGACGTTTTACGCTCCTGAACAAGGTGTATATGGGGCGTTAGGTCATATTATTACCGATATGAATACCCAAACGCCGATTGTCGTGGGCAGCGGTCAAATTTTGCAATCCAGCGTCACCTCGATTTCCAAAAGCGAAAGCGGGGAGCCAGGTGAAAAACGCGCTCACTTTTTGAAGGAAGGCAAAATGCTTGGTACTATTGAACGCAACACGCATTTTGGAATTTTCGGAAAAATGTCGCAAAATCCGGAGCACAGCGTTTATCAGAAACCGGTGCCCGTAGCGTTTGCCGAGGAAGTCAAGGAAGGTCCCGCTGAAATTTTAACGGTTGTGGAAGGACAGCGGGTCGAGCGTTTTAAAATCGAGATCGTGCATGTTTCCAAACAAAGCGTGCCGGAAACGAAAGGGCTGGTCCTGCGGATCACGGATCCGCGGCTGGTCGAGAAAACCGGCGGGATCGTGCAAGGGATGAGCGGCAGCCCGATTATGCAAAACGGAAAGCTGATCGGCGCCGTGACCCACGTGTTTGTAAACGATCCGAAATCCGGTTACGGTTGCTTTATCGAATGGATGCTGCAGGATGCGGGAATATTGGAACGTCCCCAGAATACTTTCCAAAATCTTAAGGCGAGCTAAAAGCCTTAAGATTTTTTCCTTTTTGTCGACATGCGGCAAGCAGAATGATGTATAGGTTTGTCGAAAACATACGAACAACATCGCTTTGTGTAAATAAATAATTTATTATATCTTAACTCCGCAAAAAAATAAAGAAAAATAATTTTCGACAGAAGGAATTTACTTTTGTGTGTCGAATCCTTATTCTGGGAAGAAGAGAATAACAAAAAACTATCCATTTACTTGAAGGAGGAAGTTGGAAAGTGCAGAAAATCGAAGTGTTGTTGGCGGATGATAACCGGGAATTTACGAATTTGCTTGCGGAATATATTTCGGAGCAGGACGACATGATCGTCTCCGGAATCGCCTATAACGGAGAAGAAGTGCTGGAGATGATCGAAAACGCGGCCAAAGTACCGGATGTTCTGATCTTGGATATCATCATGCCGCACCTGGATGGTTTGGGCGTGTTGGAACGTATCCGTGATTTGAATCTGAATCCGCAGCCTAAAATCATCATGCTGACCGCCTTCGGGCAAGAGAACATTACGCAGCGTGCCGTCCAGCTCGGCGCTTCTTACTACATTTTGAAGCCGTTTGACATGGAGGTGCTCGCCAATCGAATTCGTCAGCTCGTTGGCGTACAGCATATGACGACCGGCGGAGCTCCTGCGGCGGTCTTTACGAAATCGAACGTTGTTCCGCTTGGCAAAGGCAAAAACCTGGATGCGAATATTACTTCGATCATTCATGAAATCGGAGTTCCGGCGCATATTAAGGGTTATCAGTATTTGCGCGAAGCCATTACGATGGTTTACAACAACATCGAAATTTTGGGTGCCATCACGAAAACGCTGTATCCGGCGATCGCGGAGAAATTCAAGACGACGCCATCCCGTGTGGAACGCGCCATCCGGCATGCGATTGAAGTCGCCTGGACGCGGGGCAACATCGATTCCATCAGCCATTTGTTCGGCTACACGATCAATATTTCCAAATCCAAACCAACCAACAGCGAATTTATCGCAATGGTGGCCGACAAGCTGAGAATTGAGCACAAAGTGTCGTGAAAGGGTAAGGAGTAATGGTACGGCAAAGGATTTCGGATTTTGGCAACGGCATCTAGCCAGTTCAATTTTGGCGGCAAATATCCAAAAAAACAAAAATACCGCTTATTTATTGGTTCCTTCGGAAACCGGTAAAGGAGCGGTGTTTTTTAACATTATAGAAGGCTCAAAACCGAGATCAGTGCTTGACAAAATAAATTATGACTGTCTTGGTATCCCTGCATGCTGCTTTGCACGATTATCCCTCTTGTTCAGGGGGGAGAGGGTGGGGGATAATCACGGTCCTTTCATTTTTATTCTCCTGAATTTATCTTCCTCTCTGCTTCCGGATCAAATGGGATAATCGTGCAAAGCGTCCGGACAGCGGATGTTGATCTGCCGACCAACCCAAGCTTTTTTATTTCGAACGGATTGCAAGAAGCATAACGGTGACACTAACAGGGGCGGGGTCAAAGACAATAGATAAAACGAAATTTGTAAATCATCTTGCCGGAACATACTTGTACTAGATCACCAATGCAAGCGGCCGCTTTTCATTTTTGCGGGTTGTGCGGGTTGACAAGATGCGCCGGCAGAGATATTCTGCCAATGAACATATGCTCATGTACAATAATTGCTGGAGGCAGTTTTTATGGAAAAAGATGTGCATTCGTTTTTGAGTCCGGATACGCTTGAAAAAGTTTCGACGATTTTCAAAGCTCTGTCGGATCCTACCCGAATTAAAATTTTGTATTTGCTCTCCGAAGAGGAATGTTCGGTAACGCATATGTCGGAGGTGCTGAACTTGTCGCAATCGGCGGTATCCCATCAGCTGAGCATGCTGAGGAATTTGCGCCTGGTGAAATACCGCAGGGAAGCAAACACGCTGTACTACAGCTGCGATGACGAGCATGTCATCTCGCTGCTGACCCAGGCGATCCAGCACGCTAAATGCGATTAAGAGAGGATGAGGGGATGATGGAGAACGATTTGGAGTTGGATTTTGATTTGGAACCTTGCCGGGAATTGGCGGAGCGTTCGGGGTTAAGCGAAGCGGACAGACAACTTGTGCGCGAGCTGATCGGCCAAGCGGAAAAGCTGTCGGCGGAGAATGTCCGGCTGCGCAAAGCGCTGCTGCGGGCTTCCCGGAACGGGGCGCGGATGTCGAGCAAACTCAAAGAAGCGTTATACGAATAAACTAAAAAAGCTGTCCCGCGTAAGTGAAGTCAATTCGCCGGGAACAGCTTTTATTCATGTGTCGGATTGATTTTGCTCTGTTTGCGCGGGTTCTTTTTTACGAAATCTTGGTCCAACATAATTGCGTTTGCGGTCGCGGAAAAAAATCCAGCCGCCCAAAAAGCCGACGCCTGCGGCAAACAGCAGCAATCCAAAACCGAATTGCAGCCAGTCGAACGTGACTTTGGCAAGCGAATCGTCGCCGTGTTTGGACATATAATCAAATAGGGCATCCTTTATTTTAAGGAACCCGGTCATGGCGGCTATGCCTGGTATCACCAGCATAAGAATAGCAATGAACCGGGAAATCATCAGCTTCATGGAGCAGGATCGTCCTTTCCGATCAGAAATGGCATTCCTCTTCATCATACCTTGTTCGGCATGTTCTGTCCATTTCAGGACCGGATTTGTATTAAGGGCAAAACAGGGTAAAATAGGAGTTGGATTTATGGCGCAAACGCATGGGACTTATATATAGCGATTTTAAAAGAATGGTGGAGATTTGATTATGGCAATCCAATGTGATGTGGCGATTTTAGGAGGGGGCACGGGAGGTTATATTGCCGCGATTCGCGCTGCCCAACTCGGCAAGGAAGTCGTAATTATCGAACAGGACAAGCTGGGCGGAACCTGCCTGCACCGCGGCTGCATTCCGAGCAAGGCGCTGCTGCGCAGCGCGGAGCTGTATGCGCAAATGAAGGAGAGCGCCGCTTTCGGCATTGAGACGAGCGGGCTGACATTGGTGTTTCCCAAAGTGCAGGAAAGAAAAGGGCAAATCGTCGAGCAACTGCACAAAGGTGTTCAATATTTAATGCGGAAGCATAATATCAAGGTGATTCAGGGCAGGGGCAGGGTCACCGGTCCTTCGATCTTTTCCCCGAAAAGCGGGGCGGTTGCCGTGGAGCTGGCGAATGGCGAAATGGAGACGGTCGTCCCGGCCAATCTGATCATCGCCACCGGTTCGCGGCCGCGTACGCTGCCCGGTCTGGTTCCCGACGGAAAGCATGTGCTGAGCAGCGACGAAGCGCTCGTATTGGAGGAGCTTCCGGGTGCGATGATCATCGTCGGCGGTGGGGTGATCGGTGTCGAATGGACTTCCCTGCTGAGCGATTTCGGGGTGGAAGTCACGATCGTGGAAGCGGCGGATCAACTGCTCCCGGCGGAGGACGAGGATGTGGCCCGCGAACTGCGCAAGCAGTTGGAGAAGCGCGGCGTAAAAGTGCTGACCGGGGTGAAGGTGGATCCCGAATCCTGCGAGATTCAGGAGGGGCAGGTACATATAACGGCACTGCAGGGAGAAAAGCCGCTGCGGCTGCAGGCGGACAAGCTGCTGCTTTCGATCGGCCGGCAGGCGAACGTGGAAAACATCGGATTGGAAAATACCGACATCGGTTTAGACCGGGGCTTCATCCGGGTAAATGAATATATGCAGACGACGGAGCCGCATATCTACGCGATCGGCGACTGCATCGGCGGTTTGCAGCTGGCCCACGCCGCCAGCCATGAAGGATTGACGGCCGTGCACCATTTGGCCGGAGAGAGCTCGCATGCTTATCACGCCTCCCAGGTGCCGCGCTGCGTCTATACCCGCCCGGAGGTCGCTTCAGTGGGGCTTACGGCCAAAGAGGCCAAAGTCAAAGGATATGAAGTGAAGGAGGGCAAAGTTCCGTTTTCGGCGATCGGGAAAGCGCTGGTGCAGGGGGAAAGCGGAGGGTTCGTCAAAATGGTCGCCGATGCTCGCACGAACGATATTTTGGGCGTCCACATGATCGGTCCGCATGTCACCGAGCTGATCAGCCAGGCCGCGCTTGCGCAGCTGCTTGACGCGACGCCGTGGGAAATCGGACAAGCGGTGTTTGCCCATCCGACGCTCTCGGAAATTATCGGGGAAGCGGCCTTGGCTGTCGAAGGAAACTCGCTTTCTTTATAGAGGTTGTGCTGAAAACCCGACTTTTTGAACACGAACTTAAAAGCATTTCGCGGATAAAGTTTTCTTTTTGGCGGAAAAGCGTTTATAATAAGGTTATTCCAAGTCTTAGTACCAGGTTTTAAGATTAGATGTAACAAGGTGCTAATCTTGCCTTTCAACCCAATGTAAGTTAAACAAAGGAGGTAACTCCCATGAACGCCAAAAGTTCAGTGCAAACCAAACCTAAACATGAGCAACTCGGATTGTCGGACACGGAAGTCGTCGAGATGTACAAATACATGGTGCTCGCGCGCAAATTCGATGAGCGCTGTCTGCTGCTGCAGCGGGCGGGAAAAATCAATTTCCATGTCTCCGGCATCGGACAGGAGACGGCGCAGATCGCCGCGGCGTTTGCGCTTGACCGGGAGCGCGATTACTTTTTGCCCTATTACCGCGACTACGGCTTTGTAATGGCGGTAGGCATGACTTTGGAGGAGCTGATGCTGTCGGCGTTCGCTAAAGCGGGCGACCCGAACAGTGGCGGTCGGCAAATGCCGGGCCACTTCGGCAGCAAGCGGCTGCGCATCGTGACGGGCTCCAGCCCGGTAACAACGCAGGTTCCGCACGCCGTTGGCTTTGCTTTGGCCGCCAAAATGCAAAAAAAGGATATTGTCTCGTATGTGACGTTTGGGGAAGGCTCCAGCAACCAGGGCGACTTCCATGAAGGCCTGAACTTTGCCGGCGTTCAGAAGCTGCCGGTCATCTTCCTGTGCGAAAACAACCAATACGCCATCTCGGTGCCGATCAAGAAGCAGCTTGGCGGCCGGGTGGTCGACCGGGCCCTGGGCTACGGCTTTCCGGGCATCCGGGTCGACGGCAACGACGCCCTCGAGGTTTACCGCGTCGTGAAGGAGGCCAGGGAGCGGGCCGTTAGCGGAGAGGGGCCGACGTTGATCGAAGCGATGATGTACCGTTTGTCCCCGCACTCCACTTCGGATAACGATCTGGCTTACCGGACAAAAGAAGAAGTCGATGAGAACTGGAAAAAGGACGGCATCCCGAAAATGAAATCCTATCTGATCGAACACGGCTTATGGAGCGAGGAACGCGACGAAGCGCTGCTTAAGGATATCCAGCAGCAGCTAAAGGACGCGCTGAAAGCGGCGGAAGACGCGCCGTACCCGAAACCGGAGGATACGCTGCTGCACGTGTACGCCAGCGAAGGAGAGGTGTAAGTTATGCCGGTAATGGAATATATCGACGCGATTCGTCTGGCGATGAAAGAGGAAATGGAGCGCGACGAAAGCGTGTTTGTGTTAGGGGAAGACGTCGGCGTCAAGGGCGGCGTGTTTACGACGACGAAAGGGCTGCAGGAGCAGTTCGGGGAGATGCGCGTGATCGATACGCCGCTGGCGGAATCGGCGATCGCCGGCGTGGCGATCGGCGCGGCCATGTACGGCATGAAGCCGATTGCCGAAATGCAGTATTCGGATTTTATGCTGCCGGCCACGAACCAAATTATTAGCGAGGCGGCGAAGATCCGCTACCGTTCCAACAACGACTGGAATTGTCCTGTCGTGGTGCGCGCGCCGATCGGCGGCGGCATTTTTGGCGGGTTGTACCATTCCCAGTGCCCGGAATCGATCTTTTTTGGCACCCCGGGCCTGAAAATCGTCGCCCCTTATTCGGCTTACGATGCCAAGGGCCTGCTGAAAGCGGCGATTCGCGACCCCGATCCCGTGCTGTTCTTTGAGAACAAGAAATGCTACAAGCTGATTAAAGAGGACGTCCCCGAGGACGATTACATCGTGCCGATCGGCCAGGCGAAGGTGCTGCGCGAAGGCACGGACATTACCGTGATCGGCTACAGTCTGCCGCTGCATTTCGCGATGCAGGCCGCCGCGGAGCTGGAGGCGGAGCAGGGCATCAGCGCGCATATCTTGGACTTGCGCACGCTGCAGCCGCTGGACCGCGAGGCGATTATTGCGGCGGCCCGTAAAACCGGCAAAGTGCTGATCGTGCACGAGGACAATAAAACCGGCGGCATCGGCGCCGAGGTGGCGGCGATCGTTTCCGAGGAGTGCCTGTTCGAGCTGGACGCGCCGATTGGGAGATTGTGCGGGCCGGACGTGCCGGCGATGCCGATCAGTCCGCCGATGGAGAAGTTTTTTATGCTTAGCAAGGATAAAGTCAAAGAAGCGATGCTTCAATTGGCGCTTTATTAACGGGAGTGAGGATTTCATGCCAAACCAAAAAACGTTAACCGACGTCGCGTTGCCCCAGCTAGCGGAATCGCTCGTTTCGGCGACCATCGGAAAGTGGCTGAAAAAGCCGGGAGATCCGGTCGAGCAATACGAACCGATTTGCGAAGTGATCACGGATAAAGTCAACGCTGAAATTCCGTCGACGGTGGACGGGATTATGGGCGAACTCCTGGCCCAGGAAGGTCAGGAAATCCAGGTGGGAACGGTCATCTGCCGGATCGAGACGGCTGCGGAGGCGGCCGGTTCCGCAGCCGGCGATACATCCCTGGCCACCGCCGGACCAGGTTCGACGGTGGCCCCTGCGCCGAGCCTCGCGGCAAGCGACGGCACGCAGCGCAGCCGTTACTCGCCGGCGGTGCAGACGCTGGCGGCCGAGCACGGCCTGGACCTGCGGCAGATCAGCGGCACAGGGCTGGGCGGGCGCGTGACCCGCAAGGACGTGCTGGCCTTTATCGAGCGCGGCGGGGCCGCTTCGGCGGCTTCTGCATCCGCGGGAGCAGCAGCCAGCCAGCCGGCGCAGCCATCGCAGCAGCGGCCGGCTCAGCCGGGCGCAGCATCTGCGGCAGCGGCACCGGTTGAGCCGGCCCCGTACGCCGCTCCGGCCAGTGCGATCCCGGCCGGACTGAACGCCGCCGTTTCCGAGCCGGTGCGCAATTCCGGCCTGCATTTGACGGAAACGCCGCGCATTCCGACGATCGAAGTGGAGAATGGCGACCGCTCCGAATATTTCATCGACGTGACCCCGATCCGCAACACGATTGCGACGCGGATGCGCCAAAGTGTGTCGGAAATTCCGCACGGCTGGATGATGATCGAGGTGGACGTGACGAACCTCGTGCAGCTCCGCAATAAGCTGAAGGATGAGTTTAAGAAAAAGGAAGGCGTCAATTTAACGTATTTGGCTTTCCTTCTTAAAGCCGTTGTCGGCGCGATCAAGGATTATCCGATCATGAACTCGGTCTGGGCGGTGGACAAAATCATCGTCAAACGGGACATCAATATTTCGCTTGCCGTCGGCACCGAAGATTCCGTCATGACGCCTGTGATCAAAAAAGCCGACCAGAAAAACATCGCCGGCCTGGCCCGGGAAATTGAAGAGCTGGCGTCGAAAGTCCGCTCCGGCAAGCTGAAGCTGGACGATATGCAGGGCGGAACGTTTACCGTGAACAACACGGGGTCCTTCGGTTCTATTTTGACGCAGCCGATCATCAATTATCCGCAGGCCGCTATTCTAACGTTCGAGTCGATCGTCAAAAGACCGGTCGTCATCAACGACATGATCGCCGTGCGTTCCATGGCCAACCTTTGTTTGTCCCTTGACCACCGCATCCTGGACGGCGTCATTTGCGGCCGCTTTATGCAGCGGGTGAAGGACAATATGGAAAGCTACTCTTTGGATACTCAGGTATATTAATTCCAACCTAAAAAGAGGCGAAAAGCAGATGAACAACATTCCCTTGAAAGTAATGTATTATCCGATGATGGAGTACGGGGAAGCGTGGGAACTGCAAAAGCGCTTGGTTAAAGCGATAGACGGAGAACAGCAGCAGGAGCACCTGCTGCTGCTTCAGCATCCGCCGACTTATACGATCGGTTCCCAGCGCCACCCCGAGCATTTGCTGCTTGGTCCGGAAGAGCTTAAGCAGCGGGGGATTTCCGTGTTTGAAATCGACCGCGGCGGAGATATTACATATCATGGTCCGGGGCAGCTGGTCGGTTATCCGCTGCTCTGGCTGGAAGCCGGCCAGGGCCTTGATTTGCACGGTTATCTGCGCCAGCTGGAGCAGGTGATTATCAATTATTTGGCCCGTTTTGGGGTGGAAGGCAGCAGAAAACCGGAATACACCGGCGTTTGGGTCGGGGATGTCAAAATTTGCGCCATCGGCGTGAAGTTTAATAAATGCCGTCATAAAAGAGGGTTTATTACGAGCCACGGCTTTGCTTTGAATGTGAAGTCGGGCATCCAGGAGGATGGCTTCCGCGGCATCATTCCCTGCGGCATTCAGGAATACGGGGTAACTTCGCTGGAAGACGTCACCGGCCGGAACTTTACCGTTGAAGAGGCTGCGCGCGATCTCGTTCCGCTGTTTTCCGAGGTGTTCGGCCGGTCCGGAGCGTTTGAGCCGGCGGTTAACGAATAAAAAGCGGCTCCAGGAAGGCGAGCAGCGTGGAAGCCAGCATCTCAAACAGCATCAAATATACGACGATTCTCATCCATTTTTTTTGCATAGCGAAAACTCCTCCAACATAAACGTATATTTTCACTTATTCTATCGTAACGAAGAAAGCGAGGAAAGTCCAATGATCAACGAAACCAGAGTCATCGGACAGTTTTTGGAGCTGGTGCAGATCGACAGCGAAACGAAGCATGAACGCCTTATCGCGGATTATTTGAAAAACAAACTGGCCGAACTCGGCTTGGATGTGGTAGAGGACGAATCCCAAAAAGAGACCGGCCACGGCGCCGGCAATTTGATCGCGACCCTGGCGGCCAGCGGAGGCGTTGACGCCGAGCCGTTCCTGTTCTCCTGCCACATGGATACGGTAGAGCCGGGGAAAGGCGTTAAACCGGTCGTAGGCGATGATGGATGGATCCGCAGCGACGGGACGACGATCTTGGGTGCGGATGACAAGGCGGGCCTGGCCGTGCTGCTGGAAGTGATTCAAGTGCTGCGCGAGCGGGAAATCCCCCACGGAAAAATCCAGTTCGTTATCTCGGCCGGGGAGGAATCGAATCTGAGAGGCGCAAGGGCGCTCGACGTCAAGCATCTGGACGCCAAATTCGGATTCGCCCTTGATACGAACGGCGAAGTCGGGACGATTTGCGTCGGGGCTCCGACCCTGGCGCGGGTCGAAATCGAAATTTTCGGCAAATCGGCGCATGCCGGGGTCAATCCGGAAGACGGCATCAGCGCGATTCAGGTCGCCGGCAAGGCGATTGCCCGCATGAATCTCGGCCGCATCGATGACGAAACGACGGCCAATATCGGAAAATTTGAAGGCGGCGGTCCGACCAATGTCGTAGCGGATCACGTCAAATTGTACGGCGAGGCGCGCAGTCTTTCCCAGGTCAAGGTGGAGCGGCAGCTGGAGGAAATGAAGGAGGCCGTGGAAGCGGTCTGCCGGGATTACGGAGCCAAAGGGAACTTTCACAGCGAGATCATGTACCTGGGGTTCCTCATTTCCGAGGAGGAGACAGCGCTGCGGATTGCCCGGAAGGCGGCGGCAGCGCTGGATTTGTCCGGCGATACCTTCGTCTCCGGGGGCGGCAGCGACGCCAACGTGCTGAACGGCTACGGGATTCCGACAGTAAACCTTGCGATCGGTTATGAGAACATTCATACCACCGAGGAAAAAATCAAAACGGACGACATCGTCAAAGCGGCGGAATTCGCGCTTGAAATCGTCCGGCAGTCCTGCATCGTGTAAACGGTCCGGGAACGCGGCAGCCCAGGGCCGGAAAGGCGCCTTGGGCTGCCGTTATGTTAATGCAGCAGCGTTGCCGCCCGGGCCGGCCTGGGTTCCGTTTGCTCCACGGAACTAACGGTGCGCCAGCCCGAGGTTTGGATAATATGTAGGGCTTGGTTGAAATCTTCCAAATACTTGCGGATTTTAATTCTCTCCGCTTCGGGCGGATGGTAGATTTCCATTCTGCGCCGCAGGTTTAACATCGCTTCCTGCAAATAACAGGAAGCCGCGCCAAAGCGGGCGGCGGCCAAATTCCCGCTCTGTTCGGCGATCGCCTCAAAGATCGCTGCGGCTTCCCGATAATATCCCTCGTCATAACGCATTTCCGCCCAAATATAGCTAAGCTCCAAAAAAGGGGGAGATGGCCTGCTTAGCGTTTCGGGATCGATCAGGGCGATCCGTTTTTTGGCCAGTTCCGCATAACCTGCTTTATATAAGGACTGCACCAGCGCGCTGAGCAGATGGATATCGCTTTGTCCTGCTATTTTATCGGCAAACTGGATTCGTCCTTTCTCAACGGAGATTTGAATCAACTGGACCATTTTGGCCATATTCTGAGGTTGTCCGACGGGACTACGCATAATTCACCCCCCGCTTTCTATTAACCTGAAACGATGCAACTGAATAACCGGCAACCGGGAATCGATCAGATCCGTCAGTTTTGCCTCCGGCCCCGCTTCTTTCAGCCATTGCGCCAGCAAAACGCGGATTTGCCACGCCTTGCCCTGGGCCCGGACGGCGGTCGGAGAAAAGCAGCTTTTCATTTTCAAAGGCTCCTTTCCTGAGCAGGTTTGGTATAATAACAGCATATGCCCTTATTGGACAAGTTATGTGTAAGGATTCGCGCGTTTCTTTACGCGTTATATAAAAGGAGGACGTTAAACATGGCAGCTGATCAATTAAAAGAAACGACGGTTTCGACCGATCCGGTATTTTCCGGGAAAATGATCTCTTTGCAAGTCGACACGGTCAAGCTTCCCGACGGTACGCTGGCGACGCGGGAGGTTGTGAAGCATCCCGGGGCCGTTGCGGTGCTGGCGGTCCATGAGGGGCGGCTGCTGCTCGTCGATCAATACCGTCAGGCGATGGGGCGCTGCGAGCTGGAGATTCCGGCAGGCAAGCTGGAAAAGGGAGAAGATCCCCTGGAGGCGGCGGCCAGAGAGCTTCAGGAGGAGACGGGCTATACTTGCGGCAAGCTGACGCATCTGCATTCTTTTTACACGTCGCCGGGCTTCGCGGATGAGATCATCCATCTGTATTGGGCCGAGGAGCTAAGCGCCGGCGAGATGGCCCCGGATGCCGACGAATTTCTCGAAGTCCACGAGGCGACGCTGGAGGAAGCGCTGCAGCATATCGCCGAGGGCCGGATCGCCGATGCGAAGACGATTTTGGCCGTATATATCTGGCAGCTGCGGCTCACTTGGGAAACGGCGGTCCGCTAAATCATGCGGCAGGAAACAGAAGGACTGCACACCGTGTTTGCCGATCTGCACATTCATATTGGCCGGACCGGGCGGGGGGAGCCGGTCAAAATCAGCGGCAGCCGCGATCTGACCTTTGCCAACATTGCCAAGGAAGCCGCCCTGCGCAAAGGGATCGGCCTGGTCGGCATCATCGATTGCCATTCCCCCGGCGTGCAGGAGGACATCGCCCAATGTCTGGAGCGGGGGGAGATGCACGAGTTGGCCGAGGGAGGCGTCGCTTATCAAGAGACGACGCTGCTGCTCGGCAGCGAGCTGGAGATTCGCGAGCCGGGGATGGGGCCGGCGCATTTGCTGGCGTTTTTTCCGACGTTTGCCGCGATTCGCGGGTTTACCGGCTGGCTGGAAAAAAGGATGAAAAACGTCATGTTAAGCTCGCAGCGCGTATACGCGCCGGCGCGTACGCTGCAGGAAGAGGTGTATGCGCGCGGGGGGATGATCATCCCGGCGCATATTTTTACGCCGCACCGCAGCATCTACGGCAGCTGTGCGCCGCGCATGGACGACGTGCTCGACACGGCGCTGATCAGCGCCGTCGAGCTGGGCCTAAGCGCCGACAGCGAAACGGCCGGGCTGATCAGCGAACTGGATCCGTTTACGATCCTGACCAATTCGGATGCCCATTCACTCGGCAAGATCGGCCGGGAATACAACGAGCTGCTGCTTGGCGCGGCAAATTACCGGGAGTTCGCCAAAGCGCTGAAGCAAGAGGACGGCCGGCGCGTCGCCGGCAATTACGGGCTGAATCCCCGGCTCGGCAAATACCACCGGACATACTGCGGCAACTGCAGCTATATTATCGACGAAGCGGAGGCGGCGGTGGAACGCTGCCCGTATTGCGGCAGCCCGAAGCTGGTGCGCGGCGTATACGACCGGATTCGCACGATCGCGGACCGTCAGGCGCCGGCGGTTCCGGAGCACCGGCCGCCGTACCATTACCAGGTGCCGCTGGAGTTTATCCCGGGCCTGGGCCCGGCGAAGCTGGAGCTGCTGCTTGCCGCATTCGGCACCGAGATGAACATCCTGCACCATGTTCCGGAAGCGAAGCTCGCCGAAGTCGCCGGGCCGGAACTGGCCGCCCGGATCGCCGAGGCGCGAAGCGGCAGGCTGGAGCTGGCTGCCGGGGGCGGGGGGATTTACGGCAAAGTGAAGAAATCCTGAGCGCTGGCAGGCGCTGGTTAGGCATAAGGAAGGAAGCTTGTTCATAAATTTTTTCTAAGGCACAAGTATTTGAACAAGCGAGGAGGCTTTCTTACATGCTTCAACCGATACGCCATGCGCTTAAGGATCAAACCCCGTTGTACGTATTCGTTGCGGTGCTGTTTTTAATGGGCGTCGTGTTCGGAGCGCTGATGGTCAATGCGCTGACGCTGGAGCAGCAGCAGGATTTATCGCGATATTTCGGCGACTTTTTCTTATCGATCAACGAAGGCGGAACGGAGTTTCAGTTGATGTCGTACTGGGAGGTCGCCGTTTTACATTTGAAATGGCTGGGTTTGATATGGCTGCTTGGACTTTCCGTGATCGGTCTTCCGGGGATACTGATTCTCGATTTTTTGAAAGGCGTATTGATCGGCTTTACGGTGGGCTGCCTGGTCGGGCAATACACTTGGAAAGGGCTGCTGTTCGCCCTCGTTTCGATTGCGCCGCATAATCTGATCGTCATCCCCGCTTTGTTGATTGCGAGCGTGGCCGCCGTCAGTTTTTCGCTGAACATCATCCGATCGCGGGTCCTGCTCAGCCGCAGCGGCAACGCATCGCGCCCGTTTCTCTCCTACACCGGCCTGACGCTGGCGATGGCCGCCGTGCTGCTCGCGGTATCTTCGTTCGAAACATGGGTCACCCCCGCGATGATGGCTTGGGTTACGCCTATGATATCGCCGAATGCCTTGTAGATATTGATATTGCTGACTCATTTGTACTCTCAAATAAGCAAAAAGCCACAAAAAAATCACATTTACTGTAAATCGTCTCTATTCAGGATGTTACCGAAGTGAATTTTCACTTTTTCGGAAGCATCCTGTTTCATTTTCTCTTAGAAGGGGATGTTCCCGTCGCCGCGAACGAAATACAAATTCGGATATATAGGCTCGGGCAGTACGTCCGGAACATGACGGACGTTCGGAGCGCTGGTACAGCCGCCTGCCAACCAAAGGCCGGCAGGGATTTTGGAGTTGGGAGTACATCGGCCTTTAAAATAGCGGCACTTTATGTACTTATTATCCGCAAACGGGCTTGTTGTTGCTCATTAGCGGCATTTTATGCACTTATTTTTCTAAGAATGTCCAGAAATACGGGGATTTCATTGCGGCGGGGGAAATAACGGCATAAACCGCCTCTATTTCTTTCGAACGAACGGAAATCTCCGGAATAGCGGGCGTTTTTGCCTTTATTTTTTTCGCTGGAGTTGCTTGGGGAAATTTTTGGCATTGGTTTTTGTTTCGGAGGCAAAACAAAAAAGCACCGCTGCCGCTGATTTTAAGAGGAGTCCAACTCCTCACAGCAGGCTCAGAATGCCGAATATCCAAAAAATTACACCTAACGCTATGCTGATAACCCCGGCAAATTTGATGTAGTCGATAAAGCCGGCGCTTGGGTCCGAGTCTTTTGGCAAACCTATTGGCCGAAAAAGCCAAGACGTTGGCTTCTTGATCGCAAATATGCCCAAACAGACGATTAGAGCTCCAAGCAGGAGCAGAAAAATAGTAAAAAGCACTGGATCATCTCCTTAACAAATGTTACGGGCAGGATGGGGAATGGTTTCAGACTCTAGCAAAATGTTTGACTTTGTGGAATGACTCCCCCTATAATGAAAGAAGTGGTTATTGAAGTTTAATTGGATGTGCGGGAATGGCTGGGGGAGGGAGAACATGGAAGCAAAGATCGAAAAAATCAAACAACAGCTGCAATCCCACGGTTACAAATTGACGCCCCAGCGGGAAGCCACGGTACGCGTGTTGCTCGAAAACGAAGACGATCATTTAAGCGCGGAAGATGTTTTTATGCTCGTTAAGGATAAAGCGCCGGAAATCGGACTGGCGACCGTATATCGCACATTGGAACTGCTCAGCGAGCTCCATGTTGTCGAGAAGATCAATTTCGGCGACGGGGTGGCCCGGTACGATTTGCGCACGGACACGACAAAACATCACCATCATCACCTGATTTGCGTGCAGTGCGGGGCGATGGACGAAATTCGCGAGGACTGGCTCGGCCCGTTAGAGGAGCGGCTGGAGAAAGAGTTTAATTTTACGGTGTTGGACCACCGCCTGGATTTTCAGGGGATCTGTCACCGGTGTAAAGATAAAAACAACGACCCGTCGGGGACTGGCGATACGAAATAATGTTCAAGGTGAGCTCCATACGGCTGCGTGCCGTAAGGGGCTTTTTAGTTGTGTGTCGGGACTTCTATGTCAGCGGAAGCCGAGCTAAAGCTCCCCGCTTTTTCCGAGGCTAACGCATACTCGTCCTTTCCTCTTTATATACTGAAAGAGAAGGCGCCTGCCCCTTGCCGGCAAGGGGGGCGAAGTTCGAGGAAAGAGGGATGACCGATGGTGATTTCGCTTCGCCGCTGGCTGCGGTCCGTCAAATATTTGCTCCTGTTTGCGGCACTCACGTATACTTTGTATAGAACGTTTGGGCTTTTGGAGGCATATATGTTTTACGAGGATAAGTACCGGATTCCGGACGGTTCTGCCGTGAAGGTGTTTCATGCCGATCTTCCCGGCGGCGGGGAAAGGGCGTCATTGGCCGACCGGCTTAAGCTGTTTTATTGGTACGGAGAATGATGGACTTTTTTGTCCAACTTCTTGGGACGATCGGCAGGGAATCGGACCGTGAACGTGGAATATTGATCTGACCATAGAAAGGGGGGCGCGGAGCATGGAACAATATGCGGCCTCTTTTATTGCATTTTTGGCGGAGCGGCGGGAATTAAGCGGTTCGACGCTGGAAGCCTACGCACGGGATGTGAAGCAGTACATAAATTATTTGCGGCGGCGGCGGGTGGAGCATTTCCGGGAAGTGACGCGGGCCGGAATCCAGCTTTATTTCTCGGCGATGAAAGAGGAAGGCAAGGCTCCCGCCACGGTGATGCGCGTGTCGGTGACGTTGCGCGCTTTATTCGAGTATTTGCTGCGGGAGCGGGTGATCGATCAGGACCCGTTTGTCATGGTGGAGCTGCCGAAGCTCGACAAAAAGCCGCCGCAAACATTAACGGTGGAGGAAACGGAGAAACTGCTGGAGACGCCGGATCCGGCCGCTCCGCTGGGCCTGCGCGACAAAGCGATGCTGGAGCTGCTGTATGCGACGGGAATCCGCGTGTCCGAGCTGATCTCGCTGGACGTTCGGCATGTGGATACGGCGCTGCGGTTTTGCCGCTGCCGCGGGGATAGCGGGAAGGAGCGCATCATTCCGTTCGGCAGTGTGACGGCGGAATGGCTGGAACGCTATTTGCGGGAAGGCCGGCCTCATTTGGCGCAAACGGAGGACGAACAGGCGCTGTTTCCGAATCGGCGCGGCGGGCGGATCAGCCGCCAGGGCTTCTGGAAGGTGATCAAGAAATACGGGCAAGAGGCCGGAATTAACGCCGACATTACGCCCCATACGCTGCGGCATTCCTTTGCCGTCCATCTGCTGGAACGCGGAGCGGACGTAAGATCGGTGCAGGAGATGCTGGGCCATGCCGATATGGCCACGATCCAGATGTACTTAAATCAGGCGAGACCGAACCTGAAATCGGTGTATGACGCCGCCCACCCGCGTGCCGGGCGCAAGCCGGAGCAGGGGAAAGGCACGGCGGCTCCGTCGTATTAACCGGCGGTATGGTTTTGGCCTGGCAAGGAATAACTAAGCAGCGAACATTAACGAGGTAGTTCAAAAAGGAGAGATCCCATATGCAAAACGGAAATCGGTTCAGAAAAATATCGGTGATCGTGCTGGACAGCGTCGGAATCGGCGAGCTGCCCGACGCGGCGCAGTTCGGCGACGAAGGGGCGCACACGCTCGGTCATATTTTGCAAACGGCTCATGGCACCAAGCTGCCGAATCTGCAAAAATTGGGCCTCGGCAATATCGCGGAGCTGCCGAATTTGGCTCCTGCCGCAGACCCTGCCGCCTATTACGGAAAGATGGCGGAGATTTCCGCGGGCAAGGACACGATGACCGGCCATTGGGAGCTGATGGGGCTTAAAACCGAAACGCCGTTTCAAACGTACCCGAACGGATTCCCTCAGGACTTAATCGCCCGTTTCGAGCAGGAGACCGGCCGCAAGGTGATCGGCAACAAGCCGGCTTCGGGGACGGAGATTTTGGTCGAGCTCGGGGAAGAGCACATGAAAACGGGGGCGTGGATCGTGTATACATCGGCGGACAGCGTGTTTCAAATCGCCGCGCACGAAGAGATCATCCCGCTGCCCGAGCTTTATCGCGCGTGCGAAATCGCGCGCAAGCTGACGCTTGAGCCGGAGCATTCGGTCGGCCGGGTCATCGCCCGTCCGTTCGTCGGCACGCCGGGCAACTTCCAGCGCACGCCGAACCGGCACGATTACGCGGTGAAGCCGCCGGAGCCGACCGTGCTGAACGCGCTGAAAAACGCCGGCCAAGACGTGGTGGCTGTCGGCAAGATCGGCGACATTTTCTCCGGCGAAGGCATTACGGCGTCATTCCCGACGAAGAGCAACCGGCACGGCATCGAGGAAACGCTGCAGCGCCTGGATGAAGATTTTTCCGGCCTATTGTTTACGAATCTGGTCGATTTCGATTCCCTGTACGGCCATCGCCGCGATCCGCAAGGATATGCCCGCGCCTTGGAGGAATTCGATGCGGCTGTGCCGGATCTGCTCGCCAAGGTCGGCGAAAACGACCTGCTGGTGATTACCGCGGACCATGGCAACGACCCGGTCCATTCCGGGACGGATCATACGCGCGAATATGTGCCGCTGCTCATTTACGGGCCGACCTTAAAGAACCCGGGCAGCCTCGGGGTGAGGGGAACGTATGCCGATCTGGCGGCCACGATCGCGGACAATTTCGGCGTTCAGGCCCCTGAACACGGCATCAGCTTTTTAAGCCAATTGAAATAAGATACGGGAGGACCACGTGTATGACGACAACTTTAACGATAGGCATGATCCGGGACGCGGCGGACTATATCCGCTCCCGGGCGGCGCACACGCCGAAGGTGGGCCTTATTTTGGGCTCGGGCCTCGGCGTGCTCGCCGATCACATCGAGCAGCCGGTCACCATCGCCTATAAGGACATTCCTTATTTTCCGCAATCCACGGTCGATGGGCATGCGGGCGAGCTGCTGATCGGCACCGTTCAGGGAACGGCGGTCGTGCTGATGAAAGGCCGTTTCCACATGTATGAGGGATACGGCCCGGAGCTGACGGCGTTTCCCGTGCGCGTCATGAAGGAGCTTGGGGTATCGACGCTGCTGGTGACCAATGCGGCCGGTGGCGTGAACACCTCCTATTCGCCGGGCGATTTAATGCTGATTTCGGACCACATCAACCTGACCGGCAAAAATCCGCTCATCGGGCCAAACGATGGGGAACTGGGACCGCGCTTCCCGGATATGTCCCAAGCGTACAGCCGGCGTCTGCGGGAAACAGCCCGCCAGGTCGCTGCCGAAAAAGGCGTTCCGCTTCAGGAGGGCGTCTATGCCGGGCTGCTGGGTCCGTCATACGAGACCCCGGCGGAAATCCGCATGCTCCGTACGCTGGGAGCCGACGCGGTCGGGATGTCGACCGTTTCCGAAGTAATCGTCGCCAGACATGCGGGACTTGAAGTGCTGGGCATTTCCTGCATCAGCAACATGGCTGCGGGGATCTTGGATCAGCCGCTTTCCCATGCGGAAGTCATGGAGACGACCGACCGCGTGCGCGAGAAATTTTTAAGCCTTGTTTTGGCCATTATTCCTAAAATGTAATCCCATAAGAAGAACGGAGGTAAGGATCGATGAGAGCTGTAGATCTGATCCGCAAAAAAAGAGACGGCCAGGAGCTGACGACCGAGGAGATCGGCTTTTTGGTCCGGGGGTACAGCGATGGACGGATTCCCGATTATCAAATGTCCGCCTGGGCGATGGCCGTTTATTATCAAGGCATGAGCGCGCGGGAGACGGCCGATTTGACGATGGCGATGGCTGCGTCCGGCGAAACGATCGACTTAGGTTCGATTCGCGGCGTCAAGGTGGACAAGCATTCTACGGGCGGCGTCGGGGACAAAACGACGATCGTGCTTGGTCCCTTGGTGGCGGCGGCGGGCGTGCCTGTCGCCAAAATGTCCGGCCGGGGCTTGGGCCATACCGGCGGAACGATCGATAAGCTGGAAGCGATCTCCGGATTCTCCGTTGAGCTGGGCAAGGAGCGGTTCTTTCGGCAAGTGAACGAGATCGGCCTCGCCGTCGTCGGCCAAAGCGGGAATATGACGCCGGCCGACAAGAAGCTGTACGCGCTGCGCGACGTCACCGCGACGGTGGACTCGATCCCGCTGATCGCCAGCAGCGTCATGAGCAAAAAAATCGCCGCCGGCGCCGACGCGATCGTCCTGGATGTCAAAACGGGCAGCGGTGCGTTTATGAAGACGCTGGAGGATTCGATTCGCCTGGCCAAAGCGATGGTCGATATCGGCACCCAGGTCGGACGGCGTACGGTGGCGGTGATCAGCGATATGGACCAGCCGCTCGGCTACGCGATCGGCAATGCGCTGGAGATCAAGGAAGCCGTCGCCACGCTGCGCGGCGAAGGGCCGGCGGATTTGGAGGAGGTCTGCCTGATTTTGGCCTCCCACATGCTGATCCTGGGCGGAAAAGCGGCTGACGAAGAAGAAGCCTATGCGCTGCTGAAGGCTAAACTGCAAAGCGGCGAGGCGTTGGACAAGCTGAAGGGCATGGTTTCCGCCCAAGGCGGGGATACGTCCCAGATCGATCGCCTTGACCTGCTGCCAAGCGCCGAACTGCAAATCGAGGTGCGTTCCGAAAGCAAAGGCTACGTCGATTCGATCCAGGCCGAGGAGATCGGACTGGCGGCGATGATGCTCGGTGCCGGACGGGAAACGAAGGATTCCGTCATCGATCTGGGCGCCGGCGTCGAACTGCGCAAAAAAATCGGCGATCCGGTCGAAATCGGCGACACGCTGGCCGTGCTGCACTTAAACCGCGGCCGCGAGAGCGGCCGGGCCGAGGCGGAACGCCGGGTGCTGGGAGCTTACGGCATTTCGGGGACGAAGGTTCCGAGAAGGCCGCTGGTGTTTGCGCTCGTCACACCGGACGGCGTCAAAAGGTTCTGAGAGGTAGTTCAACCTTCTCGGTGCTGAAAAGCCGACTTTTTGAACATGCACTAAAGTCAAATAGCAAGCGGATATCAGACGGCATTTTCCGAAAATCGCGGGGTTCGCGATTTTTGGGGAGTGCCGTTTTTTTGCGTTCAGGAATAAAATCCCACTTTGCAGCCGATACTAGGTTAGCAGAATCCAGAGTTTTTAAAGGGGGACTAATCTTGAACAGACGGCTGTTAATCTGGTTAGCCGCGTTCGTTCTGGCCGTTTCGGTTTGGCCGAATTACGCATTCGCCAACCACGGCGGCCCGCATGAAGAAGATGACGCTATCGCTCTGGCGGACAATGCCCGTTCCGCCGTGCTGATCGATGCGGATACCGGCACGGTAATTTACGAAAAGCAGAGCCATGAGCAATTGCCTCCGGCCAGCATTACGAAAATCATGACGATGCTGCTGACGATGGAGGCGGTCGACAAAGGGACGCTGAAGCTGAGCGACAAGGTGACGGCCAGCGAATACGCTTCGTCGATGGGCGGCTCGCAAATCTTCCTGGAGCCGGGCGAAGTGATGACGGTGGATGAGCTGCTGAAAGGCGTGGCGATGGCTTCCGGGAACGACGCCTCCGTGGCGCTTGCGGAAAAAATCGCCGGCTCGGAGAAAGCGTTCGTGAGGCTGATGAATGAACGGGCCAAGCAGCTTGGCATGAAGGACACGCATTTTGCCAACTGCAACGGTTTGCCGGTGGAAAATCACTACAGCTCGGCTCACGACATCGCTATCATGAGCCGGGAGCTGCTGAAGCATGAGGGAATTACGAAGTATACCGGGGCTTATCAGGACTATTTGCGCCAAGGTACGGAAAAGCCGTTTTGGCTTGTCAACACGAACAAGCTCGTCCGCTTCTACAGCGGCGCCGACGGCCTGAAGACCGGCTACACCTCGGAAGCGAAGTTTTGCTTGGCGGCTACCGCCAAACGCGACGGACTGCGCCTGATCGCCGTCGTGCTCGGCGAACCGAATACGAAGACGCGGAACAGCGAAGTTTCGGCGATGTTCGATTATGCTTTTTCCCAATATACATTGCATCCGATATATCAAGCCGGGGAAACGATCGGCAAGGTAAAGGTGCAGAAGGGGATGAGCGCGCAGCTCGACCTGACCGCCGCCAAGGCGCTTAATGTGCTGGTAAAAAAAGGCGCTCCGGCGGAAAGCATTACGCACAAGCTGATCGCTCCGGAAAAATTGGCGGCGCCGGTTAAAGCGGGGCAATCGATCGGCAAGCTCGTCGTTTATCAGGACGGAAAGGTGCTTACCGAATTTGAGCTGACCGCTCCGGCCGATATCGGTAAGGCGGGCTGGTGGACGCTGTTCAAACGGACGGCCGCACACTTGTTTTTTGTAGATTAATAGGGCTTTTCTTCTAGTTTTGTCACCCGGCAGGAATCGGCCGGCGGGCCGTAGAATTGTTGTGTTCATGTCAGGGAGGAGAGTGAACAAAACGTGAATTTGCATGTGGAAATGGAAACGCGCCGCGACACGCTGATCGTACGCTTAAGCGGGGAATTGGACCATCATACGTCGGACGGCGTCCGGATGCGGATGGACGAAGAGATCGCCCGGGAGAACTGCCGCAATCTCGTTTTAAGTCTCAAAGAACTGCAGTTTATGGACAGCTCGGGGATCGGCGTCATTCTCGGAAGATACAAGCTGATCAAGCAAAAGAGCGGCAAAATGGTCGTGTGCGACGTGAATCCGCCGGTTTACCGGTTATTGGAGATGTCGGGCTTGTTTAAAATCATGCCGATCTTTGAAAACGAGGGATTGGCGCTTTCGGATTTGGAGGTGGCCCTGTGAGCATGAATCAAGGCAGCAATTTTATGTCGCTCAAGTTTGCCGCCAGATCCGAAAACGAATCGTTTGCCCGGGTAACGGTGGCCGCATTCGTATCGCAACTCGATCCGACAATGGACGAGATTACCGATTTGAAGACGGTCGTGTCCGAAGCGGTGACGAATTCGATCATCCATGGCTACGACGGAAATCCGGAAGGGGTCGTAACGATTTCCGCCGAGATTGAAGGCGATACCGTCACGCTGATCATCGAGGACCAGGGCCGCGGAATCGAGGACGTGGAGCTGGCCAAGCAGCCGCTGTACACGTCCAAACCCGAGCTGGAGCGTTCCGGCATGGGATTTACGATTATGGAAAATTTCATGGACGAATTCGACGTCGTGAGCGAAGTGGGCGGGGGCACCCGCATCCGGATGAAGAAAAGGATTGTATCCAAGAAAGCTTTATACAATTAGGGGTTGGATCTATGGATGCCGAAGTGAAGCAAACCTCGAGAGAGTTTTTGGACGACGCGGAAGTAAAGCGGTTAATCGCTCTGAGCCAGGCAGGGGACAACGCTGCCAGGGACCGGCTGGTAGGCTGCAATATCCGGCTCGTCTGGTCGGTTGTGCAGCGGTTTATGAATCGGGGGTACGAACCCGAAGATTTGTTTCAAATCGGCTGCATTGGACTGCTGAAGTCGGTGGACAAGTTTGACCTCAGCTACGATGTGAAGTTTTCGACCTATGCGGTTCCGATGATCATCGGGGAAATTCAGCGGTTTTTGCGCGACGACGGGACGCTGAAGGTCAGCCGGTCGTTGAAGGAAATGGCCAACAAAGTGCGCAAGAAGAAGGATGAATTGTCGAAGCTGCTGGGCCGTCTCCCCACCGTCAAAGAGGTGGCCGAGGAGCTTGGGGTGACGCCGGAAGACGTCGTGTTTGCCCAAGAGGCCAACAAGCCGCCGGCTTCCATCCATGAGACGGTATTTGAAAACGACGGGGATCCGATCACGCTGATGGATCAAATCGCCGACGAATCCCAGGAACGCTGGTTCGACAAGCTCGCCTTGCACGAGGCGATCGACGGTTTGACCGACCGGGAACGGCTGATCGTGTATTTACGGTATTACCGGGACCAGACCCAGTCCGAGGTCGCTACGCGGCTGGGCATCTCCCAGGTGCAGGTTTCCCGGCTGGAGAAAAAAATACTGCAGAACATCCGCGATCAGATCGCGCAATAACGGTTAAGTTACCAGGCAGTTAACAGGCAAATGAATAGAGCCGAACCCTTCCAGTGATGAAATCCCCTCCAAGCAGGCGTTGCCAATGCGGCGCTTTGACTTGGAGGGGATGTTTTTGTGTTGGCGACTGGAACAGCTCGCGTATTCTATACGGGCGATGCGACATCCTATATAATAGAAGCATGTTCGACTATAAATTGATGGCAAGGAGATTTTAACGATGAGTGTACATATCGCTGCCAAACCGGGCGACATTGCGGAAACGATTCTTTTGCCGGGCGATCCGCTGCGGGCGAAATTTATTGCTGAAACGTATTTGGAAAATGTAATATGCTACAACGAAGTGCGCGGGATGCTCGGATTTACCGGAACCTATCAGGGCAAAAAAATATCCGTCCAAGGAACCGGCATGGGCATTCCCTCCATCTCGATTTACGTTAATGAATTGATCAAGGAATACGGGGTCAAAAATTTGCTCCGCGTCGGCACCTGCGGCGGAATGCAGGAGCATGTGCATGTGCGCGATGTTATTTTGGCCCAGGCTTCCTGCACGGATTCCAGCATGAACCGCCATGTGTTCGGGGGCTTTGATTTTGCCCCGATCGCCAGCTTCCCGCTGCTCAAAACCGCTTACGAGTTCGGCGTCAAAAAGGGGCTGAAGCTGCATGTCGGCAGCATTTTCAGTTCGGACATGTTCTACCGCGACGATACGACCGTCACGAAGCTGCTGATGAAATACGGCGTGCTTGGAGTGGAGATGGAGACGACCGCGCTCTATACGCTGGCCGCCAAATACGGCGTAAACGCGCTGACGATTCTGACGGTGAGCGACCACCTGTTGACCGGCGAGGAGACGAACGCCGAAGAACGGCAGACGACCTTCAAGCAGATGATGGAAGTGGCGCTGGACACCGCGGTGACGTTGTAAGATCAAGCCGCATTTCAGCAGGCTAGGGAGCGCACTGCCTGCGTTTTATGAAGGGCCGCAGAAATAGCGGTAAAAAAGGTCCTTATTTTCGTCAAGAAAGGGAATATGGCCTGAATAGACCGCTATATATAAAAATTTGAGGTCATATGGCGTTTTTTTAAGTCCGTTTCCCAAATAGGGCCCTAAAATTCCGCTATTTTGCATCATCGGAGAGAATTACAAAAATAGCGCCATAAAATACCGCTATTTCCAGCAACAGCAGTGCTTCCCGTCCCCATCCACACATCAAAGGACCGCCTGAGCGAAATTCTCCGGCGGTTTTTTGGCGTTATGGGCATTCTCATTGAATTTTGTTGGCCTTATGTTAAACTCATGGATTGACCGATGGCTTTAGCAACGGCTGCCGTTTCAAACTAAAATAAAATGAGAACGCTTTCCTGATGTGTGGTGCGATCCGGCTGCCGCTAATGTTATCCAAATTGTCCTGGGAAGGAGACAAGCTATGAAAAGAATTTTTACCGATCGGCCGATCCAGTCCAAGCTGCTGATTTCTTTTTTGCCGATATTGGTGCTGTCGGTGGCGATGACCGGATGGTTTTCTTATCTTTCGGTTGCCGGGAAGCTGCAGCAGACGACTTATTATTCGCTGTCCGATCTGGTCCAGCAAACCTCGCTGTTTCTGGACGACAAATTCGCCACGGTGTTTGAGCAACTGGTGAGCATTGAGGACCATCCCTCGTTCCGCAGCATTTTGGCGGGGGAAGGGCAGGGCTACGACCAGCGCCGTTATGACGACATCATCGGGCTGCACGACCGCTTCGAGGAGATTTACCATACTTATTTTCAGATGATCGATTCCATTTATGTCGGCTTCAACAATGGGCGTTCATTCAATTTGCAAAAAGAATTCGTCCCCCGCCGGGTCAGCGCGGACCTTGCCGATTGGGTGGGCGAATATCAGCAGGCCGAACGCGGTTATTACTGGCTGAACAGCCATCGGGACAGGGTGTTCGATACGGTGGAGTCGCGAAAGGTGCTGAGCAATTTCAAAATCATCGGCACGCCAAGCTCGGAAGTGAGCGGGCTGATTCTGATCAACCTGCGGGAGAGTTATTTTCGCGACATAATGGAAAACGTCAAAATCAGCCCAAGCGGGACGCTGGCGCTGATCAGCCCGGACGGGACGCTGTTCTCCAAGCCGCTGGACGAGCGTTATGAAGTTGCCGAGGAGACGATCGCAAAGCTGCGGTCGCTGGCCGGAGAACGGGGGAGCCTGACCGCGCGGAGCTCCAGGGGGGAGAAGCTGACCATCGCCTACGACACGCTGCCGCTGAATCAGTGGGTGCTGGCGGCGATCGTGCCGGAACGCGATATTTTGGCGGGCGTCCATTCGATTAAATACATATCTCTTGGCATCACGCTCATCGTCCTGCTCGTGTTTGTGATCGTGGCCGCCTGGGTGGCCCGCAAGCTGACGGACCCGATCCGTTACTTGTCCAAACAGGTAAAACGCTTCGAGCAAGGCAATCTGCAGGTGAACTTTCAGCTCGATGAGCGCAACGAAATCGGGGTGCTGGCGAACGGTTTGGCCAGTCTGTCGGGGGCGGTCCGGCAGCTGCTGCAGGAGGTCCGCGACAAAGAGCGGCAAAAACGCCGCATTGAGCTCCATGCCTTGCAGGCGCAAATACAGCCGCATTTTTTGTACAACACGCTGTGTTCGATCAAGCACCTGATCGATTTGCGGGAGAAGGAGAAAGCGTCGCAAATGGTCGCGGCGCTGACCCGTTTTTTCCGCATCGGCATCAGCAAAGGGAAAGAGGTTATTCCGATCGGCGAAGAAATCGAACACGTCCGCAGTTATTTGCAAATTTTGCACTTGCGCTACAGCAAAGATTTCGAGTTTAAGATTGATGTGGCGGACGAGCTGCTTGCGCTATCCATCCCTAAGCTGACGCTGCAGCCGTTGGTGGAGAACGCGATTTACCACGGCATCAAAACGAAGCGGGGCCGGGGGACCGTTTCCATTAGCGGGCGCCGGACGGGCGGTAAAGCGATCCTGGAAGTGTACGACAACGGCTCGGGAATCGCCCCGGACAAGCTGGAGCGGCTAGCGGGTTCTATCCGGGCCGACAGAATCGATGAAGCCGAAGAGCCGATCACTTACGGTCTGCGCAATTGCCACCGGAGGCTGGCGCTGCATTTTGGCGCTCCGTATGGTCTCAAATTGGAAAGCGTGCACGGGGAATACACCCGGGTGATCGTTGAATTGCCTTTTACGGAGAAGGGGGAGGAATATGACAGTGAAGCTGCTGATCGCTGACGACGACGAGTGGATTTGCGAAGGGCTGAAGCGAAATATCGATTGGGGCGGGGCCGGGGTAGAGGTGGTCGGCACGGCCTCCGACGGTGAAGCCGCCTGGGAGCTGGCGCTTGAGCTGACGCCGGACATCGTGCTGACGGATATCCGCATGCCTTTTATGGACGGGCTGGAGCTGGCCGCGAAATTGCGGGAGCTGAGCCCGCGGGTCAAAACGATTTTCCTCACGGGTTACGACGATTTCAACTACGCCAAACAAGCGCTGAACTTGCAGGCGTTTGACTATATTTTGAAATATGAGGACAACGGCAAAATTTTGCAAACGGTCGTTGCCGCCGGAGAGCGTCTGCTCCGGGAACGGCAGGAGGAGGAAAAGTTAAGCAAAAGCCGGACGCTGATGGAAAATCAGCTGTTTGCCCATCTGTTTGAAGGCTGCTTTAACGGGGAGTGGGTGTCGCGCGAGCTGGAGCTGTTGGGCTTGGAGCTGTGCGGGAATGATTTTCAGGTGGCCGTCATCCGGCCGGAAAATTTGATGCGTTACTCCAGATCCGCCGATTATGAAGAAATCGACCTGCTGTTATTCTCCATCCGCAATGTATGCGCGGAATTATTGGGCGAAGGCGGTGAAGGAGATTCCTCGCCGCAGTGTTTCTTCGCGGTTTACAACCGGCAGGCGAATCTGATCTTCTGCTTGCCCCAGCCAGGCGCTGCGGTCGAGCTGCTGCCTTTGCTGGAACGGACGCGGCGGGCGCTTGCGCAGGTGCTGAAAATTCCGTTCAGCATCGGATTGGGCGGATGTTTTTCGGGGTATGACGGCATCGCCGCATCATACCGTGAAGCGCTGGCGGCGGTTCAGGTTCGGGAGGTGGCCGGCGAACCGGGGGTTTTTGTCAGCGGCGAGATTTTATCGCAGCAGAGCTCGCATCAGCTCATGCTGAAAAAAATGGAAGCCTACATTCACGCCCATCTCTGCGACGAGAGCCTGAGTCTCACGGCCATCGCCGCCGCGGTGCACATTTCGCCCCCCTACGTCAGCACATTGTTTAAAAAATACAAACAAGTCAACCTGGTCGACTACATCATCTCGGCGCGGATGGAGCGGGCGGCGGAAATGCTGGAGAAAACCGATTTCAAAGCGTATGAGATTGCCGAAAAGACAGGTTATTCGAACCCGCACTACTTCAGCGTTCTTTTTAAAAAACATCACGGGCTGTCCCCGACGGATTACCGGAAGAAGCATCAGCCGCCTCAGCCATTTTGATCATTTAAAGAGGTAGTTCAACACATATTTAAAGAAAACAAACATTATTTAAAAAATATTGAATTCCGCCGTCTAACGGGTCTGGATTACGATAGACGCGGAGGTGCTGTTATGGAGACAACAAGACAGGCGCAAAGCGCAGGCCCGGCCCCGGCTGCCGGTTTAACGCGGGGCAGCAGGGAAAAAGAGAGATTTCTGCCGTATCTGTTTATCGCGCCTACGCTGCTGTTGATTGCGGGAGTGATGGTTTTTCCCATCCTGCGCGTGTTTGACCTCAGCCTGCAGAGCTACGATTTCACTCGTCTGCATGAGGCCGGGTATATCGGCCTGGCTAATTTTCGCCGTATTTTCACGGAGGACGCGCTGTTTTACGAATCGCTGGGCATCACCGTCAAATGGGTGCTGCTGGAGGTGGCGCTGCAGCTGATATTTGGGCTGATCGTCGCTTTGCTGCTTCATGAGAGCTTCAAGCTGCGCGGGCTGGTGCGCTCGCTCGTGCTGATTCCGTGGGCGGTGTCCGGGGTGCTGACGACGATGCTGTGGTCGCTGATGTATAACCAGCATATCGGGGTCATCAACGATCTGCTGCGGCGGCTTGGTCTGATCCAGGAAAATATCGCCTGGCTGGCCAACACGGACACGGTATTCGGCTCCGTGATCGTTGCCGAGCTGTGGCGCGGCATTCCGTTTTTTGCGATCACGCTGCTGGCCGCACTGCAGACGATTCCCCGCGAAGTGTACGAATCCTGCGAGGTGGACGGCGCGGGCAGGTTCCGCAAGCTGCTGTATATTACGCTGCCGTATTTGAAGGAATCGATCGTATTCGCCACTTTGCTGCGGGCGATTTGGGAATTCAACTCGATCGACATGATCTTCACCATGACCGGCGGCGGACCGATGAATATGACGACAACGCTGCCGATTTACATGATGAAGACGGCGATTCTGGAAGGGAATTACGGATACGGTTCGGCGCTCGGAGCCGTCACCTTCCTGCTGCTGCTGGTGTTTGTCGTCGTTTACTTGAGACTGAACCGATCGGAGGCGGTGTAAATGAGTCGGCGATGGGGCCGTATCGGGGCCAGGCTGCTGCTGTTTTATGTCCCGCTGGCGTTAACGCTGCTGTTTGTGCTCGTCCCGTTTTTATGGGCGCTGTCGACTTCGCTGAAGCGCGAGTCCGATGTCATAAGCAGTGCGGTTTCTTACATCCCGCAACCGGTGACGCTGGAAAATTACGTAAAAGTGTGGACGCAGAACAATTTCTCCGGTTATTTTCTCAACAGTTTGCTGGTGTCGGTGGTGTCGGTTGCGGTGATCACCGTGCTGGCCCTGCTGAACGGTTATGCGCTGAGCCGCTTTAAGTTCCGGGGACGGGGGGCGTTTATGCTGATTTTGCTGGCCACGCAAATGATGCCGGTGATCCTGTTCGTCATTCCGTTGTTTCTCATTTTCAAAAATTTAGGACTGATCAACTCGCCGCTGGCACTCATCCTGTTTTACATCGTGTCGCAGGTGCCGTTCAACACGATCCTGATGCGCGGATTCATCTCCGGCACGCCGCAGGAAATCGACGAGGCAGCGATGGTCGACGGGGCCGGGCGGATGCGGATTATCTTCTCCATCATCACGCCGATCGTGCTGCCGGGGATCGTGGCGACGAGCGCGTTTGCGTTTATCGGCGTGTGGAACGAATTTTTGGTCGCTTTTTCCTTTATTACGACGCCGGAGCGCTTTACGATACCGATCGGGCTGAAATTTATGATCGGCGAATTCAGCGTCGAGTACGCCTCGCTTGCGGCGGGCAGCATCATCGGACTGATCCCGCCGGTACTGCTGTTTATGTACATCCAGCGCTATTTGATCCAGGGCCTTGGCGGGGGCGCGGTTAAAGGTTAGTCCGGGCCCGGCGCCAAATCTATTTTACAGGGGGAAGAAGTATGAAAAAAACAGGTTTTCGCTCATTATTGTTGTTAACGCTTTCTCTGGTGCTGGTGCTTGCCGGCTGCGGAAGCGCGGCCAAAAGCGGGGAGGGCGGTTCCGGTGGCGGGGTGCAGGGAGAGGCCGCCGCGCCAACGAAAATCAGCTTTTGGGCCGCTGCCGTAACGCCGGAGCGCAACGCTTTTTTTGAACAAATCATCCAGGAGTTTGAGCAGCAGAATCCGGATATCCAGGTGGACTATCTCGGCGTTCCAGGGGATCTGTCCGCCTATGAGCAGAAGGTCAATGTGGCGATTTCCGCCGGACAAGCGCCCGATATTATGAACGATTTCAAGGCCGATCTGATCACCCGCGACGTGCTTGAACCGCTGGACGATTATTTTGCGGCTTGGGAAGACAAGGACTTGATTTCGCCGGAGATCATCGCGAGCAACCGGAAGCTGGATGCGAAAGAAGGAAAGCTGTACGCGCTGCCCTACAGCTCGCAAACGTGGAATTTGTGGGTGCGGCCGGACTGGTTTAAGGAAGCCGGGCTTAAGCTGCCCGAGACATGGCTGGACTTCTTTACGGCGGTGGAGAAGCTTACGGATAAGGGGAAAGGCCGTTACGGGCTTAGCATCCGCGGCGGGGCAGGCAGCGCCAACACACTGGAGATGCTGATGTATTCCTATTCGGGCATTACCGATTATTTTACCGCGGATGGCAAGCCTACGATCAATGACCCGCTGCATGTGGAATTCGTCGAAAAATATTTGGGCGCCTATAACGTGTTCACCCCGGAAGACGACTTGAACAAGGGGTGGAGCGAACTGGCGGCCACGTTCCAGTCGGACAAAGCGGCGATCGTCGTGCACAACCTTGGCTCGGCCAGTTCGCATGAAAAGGCGTTTGGCGGCGACCGTAATAAATTCGCGGCGGTTCCTTTTCCAGCCAGTGTAAAAGGGTATAGGGAGCATCCGGGCCTTGCGCCGCTGGGGCTGACAATGTCGAAATCGGCGCAGCACAAAGACGCGGTGTGGAAATTTATGACCTTCTACCTGTCGCATGACATCAACAGCCGCTACTCTAAGCTATATGGGGAAATTCCCGCCAACAAGGAGGCGGCGCAGGATGCCTGGGTGCAGGAGATTCCGTACATGAAATCGGCTTCCGAACTGCTGAACTCTCCGGACACGAAGTTCGCCGACACGCCTTATTATTTGCCGGGATACAGCAATGTGCAAAAAGCGGTAGAGCCGTTGATTCAAAAGACGATGGCCAAACGGATGAGCGCCCGGGAACTGCTTGACGAGTGGGCGGACCTGCTGGCTAGAGAAAAAGCGAGCTACGACCAATCCGCCAATTAAAAGGGCGGAGGTCATCATGCGATTGGAGGAACATGTAATGCGGATCAATGAGATCGGGCGGCGGGGGTGGGCTCCCGACCTGGGGGACGGGACGTACCGGAATCCGATTATTTTCGCGGATTATTCCGACCCTGATATCATCGCGGTTCATGATGAATTTTATATGGTCTCGTCGAGCTTCAATCATATGCCCGGCTTGCCGCTGCTGCATTCCCGCGATCTGGTCAATTGGACGATCATTAATCATGTGGTCCCGAGTTTCGATTGGCCCGGATACGACCGCGTGCAGCACGGGAAAGGCATTTGGGCGCCGAGCCTGCGTTATCATGACGGGAAGTTTTGGGTGTTCTTCAGCACGCCGGACGAGGGGATATTTATGTGCCAAGCTGCCGATCCGTTTGGGATGTGGACCGCGCCCCATCTCGTGCGCGCGGCCAAAGGCTGGATCGACCCTTGTCCGTTCTGGGATGAGGACGGCCAGGCCTACCTGGTGCATGCCTTCGCCTTCAGCCGCTCCGGCCGCAAGCATTTGCTGCAGCTTTTCCGCATGGCGCCGGACGGCACCCGGCTGCTGGATGAAGGGCGGATCATTATCGACGGCACGGCTCGTCATCCGACGCTGGAAGGCCCGAAAATGTATAAACGGGGCGGGTATTACTATATTTTTGCCCCGGCGGGCGGTGTGGAGAACGGCTGGCAGAGCGTGTTCAGAGCGAGGTCGATTGACGGGCCTTACGAGGACAAAATCGTGCTGCATCAAGGAAAGACGGATGTCAACGGCCCGCATCAGGGCGGTTACGTCGAGCTTGAATCGGGCGAGTCATGGTTCGTTCATTTTCAGGACAAGGGCGCTTACGGGCGGATCGTTCATCTGCAGCCGATGCGGTGGGTCGACGATTGGCCTGTGATGGGCCGGGTTTCACCCTTGGGCGGCGAACCGGACAAGAATGGCGGAGCAGGTGAGCGAGAGCTAGGTGAGTGTGGGTCAGGTGGGTGTGAGTTAGATGAAGGGGCGTCAGTTAATGGAGAACTTAGTGCTGGAGAACTTAGTGCTGGAGAACTTGATGCTGGAGAACTCGGTGTAGGTGAAGTAGGTGAGGGAGAGCCAGGTGAGTGTGGATTAGACGAGTGTGCGCCCGGTGAGTGCAGGTCAGGTGCGAGCGAACTAGGTGAAAATAAGTTGCACGAGAGTGGTCCCGGGGAGCCGGTGGATCGTTGGAGCAAACCGAAGACGCGGGCGGTGTTGTCCGGCAGCGTAAATCCGGATATTCCGCAGACCTCGGATGATTTTCGTGCGGCAACACTGGGTTTGCAGTGGCAGTGGCAGGCCAATCCGCGAGCGGAGTGGTACGAGCTGCGGCCGGAGGCGGGATGCCTCCGCCTTTACGCGCTGCCGCTGCCGGACGAGTGCGAACGCCTATACGATGCGCCGCCGCTGCTGCTGCAAAAGTTCCCGGCGCCCTCTTTCAGCGCGACAACGCAGCTGACGCTGGAGCATCTTGCCCCGGCGGGCCGGGCGGGGCTTGTCGTGTTCGGCCGGCGGGCGATGGCGCTGCTGGTTAGACCGCTTGAGGACGGGCGATTCCTGCTCGAGCAGGTCGCTTCGGAAAGCGGGCGGCCGGACGATGCGATCGTCGCGGGCGTGGCGGTGGATACCGCCGGGATTGTACTGCAAGCTGTCGTGCAAGAGCCGGGGAACTGCCGGTTCAGGTATAGTCTGGACGGCGGCTGCCGGTTTATGGACATCGGCGAATCGTTTATCGCGGAAAAAGGCGCATGGGTCGGAGCGAAGGTGGGCATCTGCGCGTTTGAGGCAACTCAGGCTGGCCGGTCGAGCTTGGCGTCCCAGGCTAGCTGGCCGAGCCAGGCCTCCCGGGAGGGCCGGCCGGCGGCGCCGTCGAGAACCGCTTGCTCAGGCTTAAGCTCAAGTTCAACGCCTTGCGCCGATTTCAAAGGCTTCGATATCCGGGTAATTTGAAGCAGCGGCGAGAAGGAGGCCCAAAAGTGTCGATTTCTGATTGCATCGGTATTAGGGCGCCTAATTCGATCACACCAGGTCGATTCGTATTTAATGAATTTCTAACGGTTGCCATCGCCGTTAAATCGTTGATTTTGCTCGTTTAAAAAATCTAACGGATGCCACCGGCGTTATTTGAGCTATTTTCGTCCGTTAAGGGTGATTATGGGGCAAATAGCGTCGATTACATCCGTTAGAAATTCGGATGCCTCATTTTTGCGGGAATAGCGCTTGTGGCAACCGTTAGAGCATTGAAGCACGAGCAGATTACAGCAAGAACATCGCAGAGGAGCATCACAGCAAGGCCATTACAGCAAGAGCATTACAGCAAGAGCGTCACGCAAGAGTATTACAGCAAGAACTTTTAAAGTACGTTCCTGAGCCGATATGTGCGGTATCGCTGCTTTCTGCTGGCGACCATCAGCAGTTTCTTATTTACTAGTGAACGGAGGACAATCCTCGTGCGGTTTTCCGACAGGTGCAAATGTGCGCCAGTTCGCGAGTTTCAAATGCGCACAGCAATCTGCGTCCGAACCGCAATGTTTCCGCTTCCGCCCAGCTTAGTTCGGAGGGGGTTCCATAGACAAAAATTTTCCGGCAAAAGAAAGGACCAGTTGCTTGCACATTCCGGGATCATCACGTATGGACAAGTAAGCGATAGGCAGGAAATACCAATCGTCAAGAACGAGCAAAGCTTGTTTCATACATAAATCTTTAAATCGGGAGACCTCTACGTCCCGGGCATGGGAGCGATAACCGTGGATTTCAATACATCCTTTAGCGCCGCCGGGCATATAGGCTAGATCGAGATAGCGGTAGCCGTTGTTAAAGTCCCGCACCTCATATTCGGGATATAAATGATCAAGGCTTCCAATGGCCGGGAACCAGATACTGCGCAAAAAATCAACCGTTCCATGGCCTAATCCACTCTGCAGCAATTCCCGTCTTCTTGGACTTTTCTCATCGGCAATTTGCTTTCCTAGCCAATCATGATAGACCTCTTCAAACAAACAACTGCACCACCTAACTTATGGAATAACAAAAAGCCGCTCTGACAGACAACCCAAACAGAGTTGTATGGTCAGAGCGGCATGTGCTTCACACCGTTTTTTTCAAAGTATCATATTTTGAGCAGTTCATCAAGCAGGTCGAAGTTTGGGTTAAGTTTATGTGTGAATTTTATTTCTGCAGCGGCGGAAGCGCTGAGCAAAATGGCACAGCAGTTGAAGGATCTGATCGGTAAGTTTAAACCGTAAAAAGAATATGGACCGAATCGGGGTACGGCGGGTTTTCCCGTATCCGGTTCCGGATTAATACAGGACCATCCCTCCCGGGTGGTCCTGTTAATTTAAAGCGACGGTCCGGTACGGTCCACGGCTCAGCACTCCCGCCTAAGAGTAAACCGCCCCCTCCCTTGGCATACTATGGGCATACGTTAGTGAAGGGGTGAAACGGTTTGGAGAAGGATGCCGCTTCGGCCGTCTATTTGCGTCTTCGCAAGCAGGCGGGCCTGCCTGCCGGAGTTCCGATCCGGCTGGGGGATGTGGCCAGCGTACTGGCGGATTCCGGGCTTGAACGGAGGCTGCTGGAGCTGGTGCTGATCCGTCCGGAGCAACGTGACGGAAATCTGATCGTGATCGACATGATGCTGGTGATCTCCGTGATCCGGGAGCGTTTCCCCGGTCTGCGCGTCGAATTTATCGGCGAACCCCAGGTGCTTGTCGAGATGGTCAAAAAGGAGAAAAAACCTTCGCTGATCTTGTTTTGTTTCGTATGGCTGCTGCTGTTTTTCGGAGCCGCGCTGACGATTATGAACTTTCATGCGGATGTGAGCATGCCGAAGGTGCAGGTGCGGATCGTGGAAATGCTCACCGGCGAGCGGGACGAGCATCCTTACCTGTTTCAGGCTGCTTATTCCGTCGGCATCGGCTTAGGGATGATCGTCTTTTTCAATCACTTGTTCAAGAAAAAATGGAACGAAGAGCCTACCCCGCTGGAAGTGGAAATGTTTTTGTATCAAGAAAATTTGAATCAATACGTCATCGCCGAGGAATACAAAAAAATGCATCAAACCGGCGCGCCGAAGGAGAAGTCCTGATGACCCTCTTAACCGCGGGATTTGCCGCTTTTATCGGCCTCTCGGGAGGCATTGCCGTCGGGGCGGGCATGATCGCGTTTTTTATTGTGCTGGACATCATTCCCAGACTGGCTCAGCTCACGAACTCTTACGGTAAAGTTCATTGGTATGAAGGCGCGATGGTGAGCGGCGCTTTTTTGGGAACGGTCGCCGATTTCTGGAATTGGAAGATGGCCGGTTCCTGGACGGCCGAAGGGCTCGTCGGCCTGCTGAACGGGATCTTCGTCGGCCTGCTGGCGGCGGCCTTGACCGAGGTGCTCAATGTGCTGCCGATTTTGGCCAAACGCTTGCATATGCAGCGTTACTTATTCGGACTTATGCTGGCCATGGTGTTCGGCAAGATGGCGGGCTCTTTATTTGAATGGTTCGTTTACGGACCTTAACTTTGATAGCAAGGAGGTTGACCGGTGCAATGATGGAAAATGAACAAAACGGACCGAGGCAAGATGATGCGGACCATCCGCAGGTGATTCCGGATTTCGTTCCCGGTGAAGAGGAGAATGTGCTCGTCAGCGATCACTACCCGGAGAGCAGAACGGAATATCGGAAAAAGGAAATGGAACGGTCCGATAACGTCAAGGAATCGATTATATACTGGCAGAAAAGCGACAACATCAGCAGAAGCTTGTCCACGACGAAACATACGCTGAAGGAAGTCGTCGGCCTGGGAGAAAGCTTTGACATCGTAATCCGGGACATGACTTTTGGCGGCAAAAGCACGTCTTTGTTTTTTATCAACGGTTTTGCCCGGACTGAAGTAATGCAGCAAATCCTCAAGCGCTTGACTTACCTGACTGCGGAAGATCTCACGGAGGGTGCGCTGCGTTCATTTTTCGAGCTGTATATCCCCCATATTCAGGTGGAGAAGACGGACAAATTAAGCGATGCGGTAAACAAAGCGCTGACCGGCATGAGCGTGTTGTTCATCGATGGGGAACAATACGCCGTGCTGATGGATACGCGCAGTTATCCGATCCGCAGCCCGGAGGAGCCGTCGCTGGAACGGGTCGTTCGCGGCGCCCGCGACGGATTCACCGAAACGCTTGTCACTAACATTACGCTGGTACGCCGCAGACTTCGCGACCCCGGGCTCAAGTTCGAAGTGATGAGCGTCGGGCGCCGTACGCGTACCGACGTTTGTATCGCCTATGTGGACGATATCGTCGATAAAACGCAGGTGGATTCGATACGCGAAAAAATCAAAGCGGTTAATATCGACGGTATCCCGCTGGCCGACAAGCAGCTGGAGGAGGCCATCGTGCACCGGGGCTGGAATCCGTACCCGTTGGTGCGCTATTCGGAACGCCCCGATGTGGTCGCTTCCCATTTGATGGAGGGACGGGTCGTCGTGTTTGTGGACACTTCACCCAGCGTTATGATTTTGCCCACGACCTTTTTCGATTTGTGCCAGCACGCGGAGGAAAACCGGCAAACGCCGTTTATGGGCACTTATTTGCGTTGGGTGCGCTTTTTCGGTATCCTGGCATCCTTGTTTCTGCTGCCGCTTTGGCTTCTGATCGTCGTTCATCCCGAATACAAACCGGCGCTGCTCGCTTTTCTCGGACCGGAGAAAACCGCGAAAATCCCTTTGATCGCCCAGTTTCTGATCGTGGAATTCGGCGTCGATTTAATGCGGATGGCCGCGGTCCACACGCCGACCCCGCTGGCCTCCGCCATGGGTCTGATCGCGGCCATCCTGATCGGGGACATCGCCGTACAGACCGGCTTTTTCGTCAATGAGGTCGTATTGTACATGGCCGTGGCGGCGATCGGGATGTTTGCGACGCCGAGTTATGAGCTGGGCTTGGCCAACCGGATCATCCGGCTTGCTCTTTTGCTGGCGGTGGCGGCATTCGGGGCCCCTGGATTCATTGTCGGGGTAACTGCGTTTATCGTGCTGCTGACGATGCGGCGCTCGTACAACGCTTCATATTTGTGGCCATTTATACCATTTAATGCAAAGGCCATGGCGGCCGTATTGATCCGCGTTCCAGTCATGACCTCCAAACAAAGACCGTCGTTTAACAGAACGCGGGACAGTACGAGAATGCCTAAAAAATAAGGGTTATTGGCTTGTCTTGCACAAAACACAAATGTTATTCGAAAAAATCCATTTTTCAGCGCACCGGTTGTTTGCTATACTGGTGTAAAATTGAAAGTGGAGGACTGCATAGAATGTATTTACACGGTACCAGCAAAATCAACGCAAAAGGCCATCTCGAGATCGGCGGTTGCGACACGGTTGAGCTGAAACAACAATTCGGCACGCCGCTATATATCGTAGATGAAGCACTCGTTCGGCAAAGATGCCGTGAATATATGGATGCTTTCCGGGCATCGGGGCTGTCCTTTCAGGTAGCTTACGCCAGCAAAGCATTCTGTGTCATGGCGATGTGCCGGCTGGCCGAAGAGGAGGGATTGTCGCTTGACGTCGTCTCCGAAGGCGAATTGTTTACGGCTTTGCAAGCAGGCTTTCCCGCGCAGCGCATCCATTTTCATGGCAACAACAAGACGCTGGATGAACTGGAAATGGCCATGTCGGCAGGCATCGGCTGTTTTGTGGCGGACAATTTTACCGAGCTCCACATGCTGCAGGCGCTCGCCGCGGAGAAAGGCATCAAGGTCAACGTGCTGTTGCGCGTGACGCCGGGCGTTGAAGCTCATACGCATGAATATATCTCCACCGGGCAGACGGATTCCAAATTCGGTTTCGACATCGGTAACGGCTCCGCGTTTGAAGCGGTTGAATTGGCTTCCCTGAGCCTCAATCTGAATCTGCTTGGGGTTCATTCCCATATCGGATCGCAAATTTTCGAAACGGAGGGCTTCCAGCTTGCCGTGGAGCGCGTTGCCGCGTTTGCGATGCAGGTGAAAGAGCAGCTGAACGTCGTATTTAAGGTGGTTAACTTGGGCGGCGGGTTCGGCATCCGTTATACGGAAGAAGATACTCCGCTAAAAGTGGCGGACTACGTCCGTGCGATCACCGATGCGGTGAAGCAGCATTTTTCGAGCTATCCCGAGCTTCCGGAAATTTGGGTGGAACCGGGCCGGAGCATCGTCGGCGACGCCGGCACCACGCTGTACACAGTGGGAACGAGCAAGGACATCCCCGGCGTGCGCAAATATGTGGCGGTCGACGGCGGGATGACGGACAACCCGCGTCCGGCGCTGTACGACTCCAAATACGAAGCCATGCTGGCTAACCGCGCTTATGACGAGAACGAGGAGACCGTATCGATCGCCGGCAAATGCTGCGAAAGCGGCGATATGCTGATCTGGGACGTGGAGCTGCCGAAAGTGAATAGCGGCGACCTGCTTGCCGTCGCTTGCACGGGGGCGTACAACTACGCCATGGCCAGCAACTACAACCGGATTCGCCGCCCGGCGGTCGTGTTCGTCCAAGACGGGCACAGCGATTTGGTCGTGAAGCGGGAATCGCTGCAGGATCTGGTCGCGTGCGACGTGATTCCGGAGCGGATTTCGAAGCAACCTTCGCTGAAATAATCGGATCTTTTATAAGAGGCGGAACCGGTTGCGTCTTTCCACCAGCGAAAGCGGACCGGTTCCGCTGTTTTGCGTGCCGGGCTTTTTTCTAGTAAACTGAAAGAGGTTTGTCTAAAGACCTTAAAGAAGAAGGGTGTGTAACGATATGAAAAAAGGCAAAATCGTCTTGGAAAAAGGCGGGGAGGTAGAAATTCAATTTTTGCCGGAAGAAGCTCCGGGCACGGTAGCCAACTTCGAGAAGCTGGCCAACTCCGGTTTTTATAACGGACTAACGTTCCATCGCGTGATTCCGGGCTTTGTGGCGCAAGGCGGCTGTCCAATCGGCAACGGCACCGGCGGGCCTGGCTACACGATCAAATGCGAAACGGCTACCAATACGACGAAGCACGAACGCGGCGTTTTGTCGATGGCCCATGCCGGCAAAGACACGGGCGGCAGCCAATTCTTCATCGTGTATGAGCCGCAGCCGCATTTGAACGGGGTTCACACGGTATTTGGCAAAGTTACTTCGGGGATGGAACTCGTGGATGAAATCCGCCCTGGCGACAAGATGAAGGAAGTTAGCGTTTGGGACGAAGCCTAATCGAAAAGCATAGCGAAGGGGTGCCCGCATGGCCAAACAGGCTTGGCCGCGGAGCACCCCTTTTTTGGTTTGAGTTTTTTGAACAACCTCTTTAGGATCTTCTCTGATGCGCCGCCTCATCCTTCACTTCTTCGCGCATACCTTCAATGGCGTTCAGCCGTCTTTCGTTTTTCTCCTCGATGTGCTGTTTCTCTCCGCCGGAGATTTCGTCGGCATGCTCGCTTAGGTAATCCTGTCCTTCACGGAAGTTTTCGATCGTATCTTGAATGCTATCCTGCAGTTTCTCCACGTTATCGGAACGGTCATCTGGTTTGGCCACGTTAAATTCCTCCTGAAGTGTAATGATTTTCGTTGGGGATTTCCGTGGTTATGGTTGCCTTTTTCAGCGCGATTTATTCACTTTTGGCGGGCGTGGTGATGATTTTTCGATATTCCAATGGGGTCATGCCGATTGATTTTTTGAATTGCTTGCAAAAATAGGACGTATCGGAGAAACCAACGGAAGCCGCAATCCAGTTTACCGTTTTATCCTGGTCCGCGAGCAGTTGCTTGGCTTTGTTCAGACGGATCGACAACAACAATTGCAGAGGACTCATACCGTATTTATGTTTTACGCAGCGAATAATATGGGCGGGATGGAAGGCGTATTGCTCGGCGAGCTCGTTCAAAGTAAAACTTTGCTCATAGTTTAAAGTAAACAGATCGTAAATCTCCGCCGCAACGTCTTTTTCAACGGTACGTTCATTAGAGTCGCAAAAAATGGTCAATATTTTAAGAAACAGCTGTTGATATTGAATTTGCGAAATGGTGGAAGGGTAAAACAGCTTTTCATTGTGATATTTATCGATTTTGACTTGCGAGATATCGTCCATGTGGCTTTTTAGGACGTCGTGTAGGCTCTTATCGATCATTCCGTACTGCGGCAGTGAAATGTAAAAAGTATCTTTTTTATAATACTTGTGTTTGTTCATTTTGGCGGATACATAGGAAATGGGACTTTCCGAATAAGAGTAACTGCCCGTTGTGGAGAAATGAATCCAGGAAAAGGCAGTGTCGGTCGTGCACGGTTTGTATCCCTTATGCAGATTGTCCGGCGGCAAAATTAAAAATTGCCCAGGCTCCACGATATATTTCCGTCCGTTTTCCTCCAGATAAAGCGCTCCGCTAAATACAAAGATCAAGTCAAAGGTATTGTTAAGAATACGCCGTTCATGAATGTCGCCTTTCCGAAAAAGTGAAATGCCCCCAACAATCAGATGGGGCAGTGGAGGACAACTGAAATTGATATATAACATTCCGAATTCCTCCCATGTTCATTTTGTTTTATTTAAGATATCACTATAAATGGGGAAAAATCAATGACAAGAGTTGGAGACCGGATTCGACGAAGGTGCTGAAGTTTATGAAATGCTAATAATGTTATATTTTAAAAGTTAATAATGAACTATTCTTTGCTAATTTTAATAATTTTAAAAACCCGTCCCTGCTTCCATACTTAGGTTATAAACTTTTTCATTCCGTCGACGGTGAAGCAGTTTTGTAAGCGTTATCATCCAAGGTAAACAACATCATGAATGAGGTGAGAGCAATGCTGGGTGTTTTAAAAAATTATAAATTTTCGATTATTTTGCTGGCCGGCGTGTTGGTCGGCGGGATTGCCGGTACGATTCTTGGCGAACGCTCATCCGTATTGCAGCCCTTTGCGGATGTTTTTCTGAATCTGGTGTTCTGCATTATCGTTCCGCTGGTTTTTGTGTCGATTGCCAGTTCGATCGCCAGTATGACGAATTTGAAAAAGCTAGGAAAAATTCTTGGCATCTTTTTTATGGTGATTGTGGTTACGGGCTTGATTACTGCCGTACTGGCGCTGATCAGCGGACTCATTTTTAATCCGGCACTGAACTCGCACGTAACTTTCGGGGAGGCGGTGCAAACCGACAACAGCTCTTTGGATCTTGTGAGATTGTTTACGGTTTCCGATTTTGTCGAGCTATTGTCTTTAAAAAATATGATGGCCTTAATCGTGTTTGCCATCTTATTCGGGATATCCGTAAGCTCGATCGGGGAGATTGGAGAGCCTGTGGTCAGGCTGTTGAACAGCTTGTCCGTCGTGTTGAACAAAATCGTATCGATCATCATGTATTACGCACCTGTCGGCATTGCTTGTTATTTCGCTACATTAATCGGAAAAGTCGGCAACCAGGTGGTATGGTCCGTGGCCCGGGCTTCCATCATTTACTCTGTCTTCTGTATCTTGTTTTTCATCTTATTTTCGGTTCTAGCCTCATATTACGGCGGGGGGCCCACCGGGCTTAAGCGGTTCTGGAAAAATATATGGCTGCCGCTGACGACCGCCATGGGAACCTGCAGCAGTACGGCTTGCATCCCGGTCAACCGGCTGGCTGCCAAAGATATGGGCATCCCCGATGAAATCAGCGATATCATTATTCCGCTTGGGGCCAGCGTGCATAAAAACGGGGTTGTCAGCGTTCAAATGATTAAAATCGTGTTTTTGTTCGGAATTTTAAACATAACGATGGGGCCGGCGGATATGGTTACGGCGATTCTCGTGGCTTTGATCAGCGGAATTATCGTTGGCACGATCCCGAGCGGAGGATTCATTGGCGAGATGTTCATCTGTACTGCTTTTGGCTTTCCCATGGAAGCGGTTCCGATTCTGGTGATTATGGGCACGATTACGGATCCGTTCTGCACGATGGTGAACGTGACAGGGGACACGGCTATAAGCATGGTCATTGCGCGGATTATCGAAGGGAAGAACTGGGTGAAAAACAAAATCGGCAACTTAACACAAGCTTGAGATTAGAGAGGATGTACGCATATGGATAGGGAAGAGGTCAAAAAACACCGCCAGGAGATCGTGAAACTGGACTGCGATAGCATTTATATAGGTAATTTGTATACGGTGGATACCGATCTGGAGCTGCCTTCCACAGGCAAGCATGGCTCATCCATTACCTGGGAATCGAAAGAAATTCTTTTTTTAAGTCATACTGGCAAGGTCACCAGACCAACTCATGGCGTTGGAAATCGAATCGTTCCTCTGGTAGCCACGGTTACCTTTGAAGGGGAATCCCTACAGAGAACCTTTGATGTCACCGTGCTGGAAGAAGAGTATAAAGCCGAAATCGTTGAGGTCTATCCAGTAGAGGTCCAAACGATAGCAGGAATCAAGCCGGAATTGCCGACCGTCGTTGTCGTCCGAAACGATACCGGAAGCCGGACGGTAAGCCATGTCTCCTGGGAGCCGATCGAAAGGGAAAGGTATCAACAAACGGGTGTCTTTACGATCCAAGGCAAGCTGGAGGAAACCGGATGGAAGGCTGAAGCAAAAGTGACAGTGAAAACTGAGGCGGATGAAGTGATTCCGCACACCCCCAAAGTATATGCTTTTGGCGGTCAAAGCGTACGGCTTGAGGCGGATACGGAGTTTGCAGCGGCGATGAACCGTTCACTGGAGTATCTGTTATCCGTGGATGACGATCAGATGCTGTATAATTTTAGGGCGGCCGCCCATTTGGATGTCAAAGGCGCCAAACCGATGACGGGCTGGGACGCTCCGGAGTGCAACCTAAAGGGGCATACGACAGGGCATTATCTATCCGCTTTAGCGCTTGCCTATAGTGCTACAGGGGGAAATTCGGCCATCAAAGACAAAATGGACTATATGATTGCCGAGTTGGGCCGATGCCAAAACGTCATGTCGGAGCTGCCCGGTTATCATCAGGGATTTCTTAGCGCTTACTCGGAGGATCAGTTTAATCTGCTGGAAGAGTATTCCACTTATCCGACGATTTGGGCGCCTTATTATACCTTGCATAAAATTATGGCCGGACTGCTGGACTGCTATACTCTGGCCGGGAATAAACACGCCCTGGTGATGTGCGTTCGCTTAGCCGATTGGGTATACCGGCGGTTGAGCCAGCTCTCCAAGGAGCAACGTCAGAAAATGTGGTCACTCTATATCGCCGGAGAATTCGGCGGCATGAACGAGGTTTTGACGAACCTGTACCTGATCACGCAGAACCGGAACTACTTGGCAGCCGCAAAATATTTTGATAATGAGAAATTATTATTCCCGATGAAGGAAAATATCGATACCCTCGGCGATATGCACGCCAATCAGCATATTCCGCAAATCATCGGCGCTTTGAAACTATTTGAGGCGGAAGGCGAGAAAGCCTATTATGAGGCGGCCAAAAACTTTTGGCGTATGGTTACGGAGGATCACTCTTATCAAATCGGCGGTGTCGGCGAAACGGAAATGTTCAAAGAACCCGGCAAGATTGCCGCTTATTTGACCGATAAAACCGCAGAGACCTGCGCCAGCTACAATATGTTAAAGCTGACCAAAGAATTATTTTGTTTTGAGCCTAAAAAGGAATACATGGATTATTATGAGAGAACGCTTTACAATCATATTTTGGCTACGGAAAACAGCAAAAAGGCGGAAGGGGGAAGCACCTATTTCCTGCCTTTAGCCCCGGGTTCTTGCAAGAAATTCGATACCCATGAAAATACCTGCTGCCATGGCACCGGTTTGGAAAACCATTTTAAATATCAGGAAAGCATTTATTTCCATGATCAGGATAACTTGTTCGTCAATCTGTATATACCGTCCACTTTGTCGTGGAAAGAGAAGGGGATTACCGTATCCCAAAAAAGAAATAGAGGAGAGTTTGCCGAGACCGTGCAGTTTTTTGTTGACGGCGGGAAGGTGTTAAACATCCGCTTTAGGATTCCCGAGTGGGCGGCGGAGCGCTCCATTACGGTAAAGATGAACGATGAAATTGTAGCCGCCCCACGCCAAGAGGACGGATATATTCAAATCCAAAAAGTCTGGGAACACGATAAAGTCGAACTGATTTTTCCGTATACTTTAAGATTGGTAAGCACTCCGGACGATGCTCGCATAAAAAGCGTTTTGTTCGGGCCTTATGTTCTGGCGGCAATCCATGAGGGGGCTGATTTCATTACTTGGCCGTACAGTGAAGAACAATTCATAGGTCGGATGAAAAAATTGGAGGGGGAAATGAGTTTCACCCTGGGCGATATGCGGTTTGTTCCGTTGTATCAAATCCAGGACCAGCGGTATCATGCTTATTTTAAGTTTTGAAGATCAAAAGGCCAGTTTTGTGATAAACTGGTCTTTTTTTGCATGAGTTGGTTGCAGATCAACATCCGGTGGCCGGACACTTTGAACGATTATCCCATTTGCTCAGGAGGCAAAGAAGAAGACAAATTCAGAAGAAGGGGATATAATTGGGCAAGGTAGATATATTTGGAGTAGGGGATATGTCTGAGATAGGTGGGCATGTTTTCTTCCGCTCCGGGTAGGCTCAGCCGACGCCGTCCGGTGTACTCGTTTAGGTACTTCTGCAAGTGCTTCAGTCCCAAAGCTACATACGTACCCTTCAGCGATTCTCATGCCTAGTACTCTACTCAAGCCGGAAATCTCGCTTGAACCGCCTCATTTATTCCCTCAACTCTCGTCACAGCCCTCACCCCCCTGCCCCCCTGAACGAAAGGGATAATCGTGCAAGCAGCATGCAGGGACACTAAGATATGAACGATGTATAAGATTTTAATTTTGGAGATGAAAATTTGCCCTTTTTCAACAATGGGATGGGGAAAATGAAAGATTTTTCAGTATGATGCATGAGAAGAAAAAAGATTGTAAGTTGAAGATTAACAAACTGAATAAAGCAAATCCCTCAGCCGATGAGGAAATAATAAGGAAGATACCGTTTTGAAAAAATTATTAACTGTACTAATTTGTGCATTAACTTTAATAGGGTGTAATCATGAATCCAGTATTATTGAACCAAATGCAACTGATCCCGAAAGCGAAACAAAATCAGTTTCGCCGATAGTCTATAAAACTTTTGCAAATGAAGAATTCACCATCCAATATCCGGAGGATTGGGATGAGTTCGATATCACTATATTTAATAACCCCATGATCAAAATGGCTGTGAAAAACAATAATTCTGAAAATTCGTTTGCTGACAATATCAATGTGGTAGTCGAACCCAACAATTTCTCGAGCATGTCGGCCAAAGATATTGCAGAGTATGCCGTAGAAAATTTAAAGCAAAATCAAAGTGCTGCGGGGATGGATAATTTTAAGAAGCTGAAATTCGAGGATAAAATGTTCTTTAGTAGTGATGCAGGTATTTTAATATGTGAATACAAGCACAGCGCTACTGGCGCCCAAGTTATTTTGACTCAGTTTATTGTACCGCTAGAGTCAAATATCTACACAGTTTCTATCTCTTTATCAAATGATTCTTATAAATCGATCGGAGAAGATTTAGTCAAAAATGTATTTGGGTCGTTCGTGGTCAGCGATATAGAAAAGAATGCCGAGGAGAGTCAAGCAGCGTCTCAAAATCAAGCAACTAACGGTTCTTATGAATGGAACCTTGCTGATGAAAACCCAGAAACGAATGGAAATGTTATCATTGCTTTAGATTACTTAATTGAGTCAGGACCATTAACGGAAGGCAGTCATGAAGATATTGCCAAAGTTTTTAAGGCTCCGTGGGATTATTATGGAAAGCCCATTGCCTTTGAAGGAATCGTTAGTTTAGTCCAAGACTACCCACCTGAATCTGAAACTTTTTTACGTTCAGAAGTAATACTGTCAACTGAAAATAACACTATTATAGATATACTTTCAACAGTTCCAAGTGGTAACTTAAAAGAAGATGACGCCGTGTCGATTAACGGATTGGTCGTCGGAAGAATGGAAGTAGAAAATGCAATCGGCGGCACCTTTACCCACCTTATTGTTATCACAAATAAGCTGGAGTAACTAACTTATCTCATTGATGCGCAGCTTGTGAATAATATCTAAACTTAAACGTTGGCTGGACCATGAAGATTTGCAGTTAGCGGTGATCGTCCGAATCGAGCTGCAAAAGAAACAGGCTATGGTGCTCTAGAGCCTGTTTCTTTGGATTCTATTGGGAAGAAGAGGTGAAGTCAATGACCATACGGCCCTGGATTTTGCCTTCCTCCATCTCCTCAAAGATATGGTTGATGTCCTCAATCGGACGTTTGCTGACGATCGGCACGACTTTGCCTTCCGCGGCGAAGCGGAAAGCCTCCTTCAGGTCTTCGCGGGTTCCAACCAGGGAACCGATGACCTGAATACCGTCCAGAACGAGACGGGGAATGTCCAGGTCCATCTTGTCCGTCGGAAGGCCTACGGCTACAACACGAGCGCCTGCCTTGACCACGTCAATCGCCTGGTTGAACGGCTTCTTGGCCACGGCGGTAACGACAGTGGCGTCAAGGCCGGCTCCGTTGGTCAGCTCCTTGGCTTTGTCGGCCGGATTCTCCTTCAGGCTGTTCACGGCATAATCCGCACCGACACTAAGCGCCAGCTCCAGCTTCTCGTCGCTAATATCGAAAGCCACTACTTTGGCATTGAATACGTGCTTCGCGTATTGCACGGCGAGGTTGCCCAAGCCGCCGATACCGAAGATGCCAATCCACTGTCCGGGCTGGATGCCGCTGACCTTAACCGCCTTGTAGGTCGTCACCCCGGCGCATGTGACGCTGGTCGCAGCGGCCGGGTCGAGCTGCTCCGGTACTTTGACCGCGTAATCCGCCCTGACGATGCATTGCTCCGCCATCGCGCCGTCTACGGTATATCCCGCATTTTTGACCTCTCTGCACAGCGTTTCCCGGCCTGTCAGGCAATATTCGCAGCGTCCACAGCTCTCGAACAGCCATGCGATGCTGACCCGGTCTCCAACGCGCAGGTTCGTGACCCCTTCGCCCAGTTCAACGACTCTGCCGATGCCTTCGTGGCCCAGCACCCGGCCCGTTACGTCGCCGAAGTCCGCGTTTTTAACATGCAGATCGGTGTGGCATACCCCGCAGTATTCCATTTGGACCAAAGCCTCGCCGTGCTTTAGGGGACGAAGCTGCTTGTCCTCGATATGGACGTTTTGATCCTTCGTGACAACTGCTGCTTTCATGATCATAAATCTCCTTTGGCTGATATCGTTGGTATCACTGCTTCATACAGAGACTACCCGATATCATTCGAATTCTGTTTTGGAAATATACCTTAAGAATAAGAACATATATGGTTACCCCGTAATTGATATGAATTATCAACTACGGGGTAACGGGGGCAATTCCATAGCAATTTTTATCGGCAATTAAGTTTAGAGAGTAAAACAAAGAATATTTCTTTATTGAGCTGTCTTTCCCATATTGGTGAACCTGTGATGAGATTCTCACTCGGAAACTTGGTTTAGCTTGCGTAGAAGCAAAGCCAGAAGGGCACCGACAATCCCCAGCCCAAGCAGTTAATGGAGGAGGGGGTAGTCACAGGAGTTTGCCGTAAAGTGGATCCGTGTTATCCCCAGCAGTATGAAAGCTATTGTCTAACGTATATTGAACCTTTGTTTAATCCAAACCTTGGAGAAAGTACGAGCTCTTACGAAAGATGCGACAAAAATTTAGGAGAAGAAAGAATGTAAGTCACTTCATTAACCCATCGGGAAACGATGGCTTATGCCATTAATTATCCATTTCAAACAAAACCATAAGCAACTCAATCGGAAGAACTGGCATACCAAGTCCTTTGCATCTCTTGAGCTTTTTGCGGATCGTCCATGAGCAGCGTCTTGTACTCCAGCATCTTGTTAAGGGTGTCCAACATTTGGTCGTATTCTTCCTTCTTGTTTTCGATCTCCTTTTTCTTGCCGCGAATCCAATCTATAATCTGCAGATTGGTGCTCATATTGGTGTCGCATTCCTGCAAAGCTTCCTTCAGTTCGGCCAGCGAACAGCCGATGGACTGGAAATTCTTGATGAGCCTCAACCGCTCGACAGCCTCTTGCGAATAGTTACGGTAATTGTTGCTTTCTCGCCGGACATGCCGAGCATCCAGCAAGCCTTCCTTTTCATAAAAGCGGATCGTATGGATCGTTAATCCCATCTTGTCCGCCAGTTCCTGAATTCTCATGATCATTTCTCCTTTGGGCCGCTTGCCCTAGAGTTCACTTCATAGTTTATGCTTAACACGTTCAAGCAGTCAACTCATGAAGGAGGATATCATTATGCAAGTTTTTGTTACAGGAGCAACAGGGTATGTCGGTTCCGCAGTTGTCCGGGAACTGATCGGCGCGGGACATACAGTAACGGGTCTTTGCCGTTCTGAAGAGAAAGCCGCGGGATTAAAGGCGGCGGGAGCTGAAGCGCTATACGGCACGCTGGACGATCTCGATACTCTGCGCAGCGCCGCTGCAGCTGCGGACGGCGTGATTCATCTGGCGTTCACCGGCGACTTTTCCGACTTTGAAGCTGCGCTGGCTCTGGATTTGCGGGCCGCCCAAGCCATGGGGGCGGCGCTCGAAGGCTCGGGGAAGCCGTTCATTACCACGGGTCACCCTCACGAAAATGGACATACCGTGGACGATGCCGTGCTCGCCATGGCAGAGCGGGGTATTCGGGCATCCATCGTCACGCTTGCACCGACCGTGCACGGCGAAGGCGATAGGGCCTTTGTGCCGACGTTGATCAACATCGCCCGGGAGAAGGGCTTCGCCGCCTACATCGGCGACGGAATGAACCGCTGGCCGGCGGTTCACCGTCTGGATGCGGCGGTTCTGTACCGACTGGCGCTGGAATCCGCCCCGGCGGGCTCACGGCTGCTTGGCGTCGGCGATGTAGGCATTCCGTTCCGCGAGATCGCCGAGGTCATCGGGCGGCAATTGAACGTGCCGGCGGTTAGCATCACACCTGAAGAAGCAACCGCCCATTTTGGCTTTCTTGGCCCCATTGCGGCATTCGACATCGCAGGCGTGTTCAACACTGCGCAGGGGAGTCTGGCAACACGGGAGCTTCTGGGCTGGAAACCGGTGCAGCCCGGACTGATCGCCGATCTCGAAGAAGGGCATTATTTTGGGGGTAGAGATTAAAGTGAAATTATTGATCCGTATGCAAAGTGTAGACGGCGAGATGAACCGATAAATAAAGAAAAAATGAGGCGGCAAGAAACTGATTAAAGTTCCAAGAGACCCGTTTTTTCGGTGGCTGGCAGGCGAGAATAATTCAGACATATCATTTAATTTGGGGATGGGAGTTGTTGCATTTTTTATTTTGTGGTGGTAACATTACCGCAGAGCCTATGACATGTCATAGGACCACAACCAAATAAGCTACAATCCTTCGGGGCAGGGTGAAATTCCCTACCGACGGTGATGGCTGAAACGGATAGCGGCGATTTTCGCCGGTCGGTATTAATCCCTCCGTTTCAAGCACGAGTCCGTGACCCGCGAAGCGCTGAACAAGCGCAAGCGGCTGAGCCGGTGAGATTCCGGGACCGACAGTATAGTCTGGATGGGAGAAGGAAAACGCGAAAAAACACGCTCGTTTTAGCTATGCTTTGATTATTTACTATTTCGGTGTGTGTTTGCAACCAAAGAGCTTTTTGTATTTCAAGTTCCGTATTTCACAAAGTTTAGTTGCGCGATGAAATGGCGGCTTGAATATACGGCGTCTTTAGGCTACCCGTCTTTTTGGCGGTACTGTCTTTGCCGTCCGCTCTTTTAGCTTGCGTCTTGCGTAGGATAACTCTCATACAACCCTGCCGGATTGGTTTCGGCAGGGTTATTTGGTTTTGTTTGGGGTTTTGGTTTGAGATTTATGTGATTTTGGATTCGGCGGGAGGCGAGAGGCAATGCAAGTGATCGATGATGAATACTACATGGGGCTGGCCCTGGATATGGCCGAGCGGGCCCAAGGCCAAACCGGCGTCAACCCGGTGGTCGGCGCGGTGGTCGTAAAAGACGGCGCGCTCGTCGGCCTGGGGACGCATCTTGAGCGCGGCACGCCGCATGCGGAGGTTCACGCGCTGAACATGGCCGGAGCGAACGCCAAGGGCAGCACCGTTTACGTCTCGCTGGAGCCCTGCAGCCATTACGGTTTGACGCCGCCTTGCGCCGAGCGGCTGATTACCGAGGGGGTCAAGCGGGTCGTGATCGCCTGCGAGGATCCGAATCCCCAGGTTGCCGGCAGGGGCATCGCCATGCTCCGCGATCAGGGGATCGAGGTAAAGGTGGGCGTGCTCCGGGAAAGGGCCGTGAAGATCAACCGGAAGTTTATCAAATTTATTACGACGGGGCTCCCCTACGTCACGGTCAAAACGGCCAGCACGCTCGACGGCAAAATCGCCTCCCGCACCGGGGACAGCAAATGGATTTCCAATGAAAGCGCGCGGGAAATCGTGCATACGATGCGGCACCGGCATCAGGCGATTATGGTCGGCGTCTCCACCGTCGTTGCCGACGATCCGCAGCTCACAACCCGGCTTTCCGTTCCGGGGCTGTCGCCGGTCCGGCTGATCGTCGATTCCACGCTGCGGATTCCCGAAACGGCCAAGGTGCTGCAGGATCATGCGGCCCCGACGATCCTGCTGACGACGGAGCGGGCCGATCCGGCCAAGGCGGAGCTGCTAACAAGCCTGGGCGCCGAAGTGATGCGCTGCGGAAACGGGCCGCAGGTGGACCTCAAACTTGCCCTGGAACAGCTCGGAGCCAAAGGCATCTCGTCCGTGCTGGCGGAAGGCGGCGGCCGCTTAAACGGCTCGCTTTTGCAAAACCGGCTTGTGGATGAAATCGTGTTGTTTTTTGCCCCCAAGCTAATCGGCGGCGGCCAAGAGACGGCGGTGAATTTCAGGTTTGCCGGCTTCGATTTGATGCGGGACGCCGTCACCTTGCGGGATATGGAAATAACGCAAATCGGAGATAATGTGTGCATCCGGGGTTATCCGGTTTGGAGCGAAACGTAAATGAACCAGAGGAGGGAAAAGAGATGTTCACGGGACTTATCGAGGAAATCGGAACGATGAAGTCGATCGGCCGCAAGGGAGAGGCGATGCTGCTGGAAATCTCCGCGCAGGTGGTCACCGAAGATATCAAAATCGGGGACAGCGTCGCCGTCAACGGAGTCTGTCTCACGGCCACCGCCGTAGGCGCCGCCTCCTTTACGGTCGATGTGATGCCGCAAACGTACCGGAATACGAATTTGAAAGATTTGAAGCCGGGCAGCCGGGTCAATCTGGAACGGGCGATGGCGGCAAACGGGCGCTTCGGCGGCCATATCGTTCAGGGGCATGTCGACGGCGTCGGGAAAATCGTCGGCACAGGCCGGGACCAGAACGCGGTCGTATACGAAATCGCACCGCTTCGATCTTCTTTGTTCAAATACATCATTCCCAAAGGTTCGGTTACGGTGGACGGCATCAGTCTGACGGTCGTGGAGGCCGGGAGCGGGAAATTTGCCGTTTCGATCATCCCCCATACCCTTTCCGAGACGGTGCTTGCGTTTAAACGCCCGGGAGATACGGTAAATGTGGAATGCGATGTGCTGGGAAAATACGTGGAGCATTTGCTGAAATACGGAAAAAATCACGGCGAACCTGAGGATGAAGGTCCCGGCGGCCCAACCGGCCAATCCGGAATCGATCTGCCGTTTTTGACCGCCAACGGTTTTGCCTAAAGTTTGTTGAAACAGGAGGGGAAAAAGCATGAGCGAGATACGATTGGACCGTGTGGAAGATGCGATCTACGAGTTAATGCGAGGCAAAGTTATCATCGTCGTAGACGATGAAGACCGGGAGAACGAAGGGGACTTCGTCGCCCTGGCGGAAAAAGCGACGCCGGAAGTGATCAATTTTATGATCACGCAAGGGCGCGGACTCGTCTGCCTGCCGATCACGCAGGAGCGGGCCGAAGAGCTTGATTTGCAGCCGATGGTTGCGCAAAATACCGATTATCACGGGACGGCTTTTACCGTGTCCATCGACCATGTAAATACGTCGACCGGGATTTCCGCCTATGAACGTTCGCTTACGGTCAAAGGGATTATGGACCCGAACGCGAAGCCGGCGGACTTCCGGCGGCCCGGCCATATGTTCCCCCTGATCGCCAAAAAAGGCGGCGTGCTCCGGCGCGCGGGCCACACGGAGGCCGCGGTCGATTTGGCCCGTATGTGCGGCTCGTATCCGGCGGGGGTCATCTGCGAGGTGATTAAGGAAGACGGGACGATGGCCAGACTTCCGGATTTGGCCGAGATCGCCAAAACGTTTGATCTGAAGCTGATCAGCATCAAAGACTTGATTCATTACCGCAACGAAAAGGAAAAGCTGGTCAACCGCGAAGTCGAAGTGCGGATGCCCACCGATTACGGCGAATTCCGCGCGGTCGCTTATACGAACGAGGTTGATTCGAAAGAACATGTGGCGCTGGTTAAAGGCGAAATCAACAGCACTGAGCCGGTGCTCGTCCGCGTTCACTCGGAATGTCTGACCGGCGATGTGTTCCATTCGCATCGCTGCGATTGCGGCCCGCAGTTTGAAGCGGCGCTCCGGCAGATCGAGGAAGCGGGGAACGGCGTGCTACTGTACATGCGCCAGGAAGGACGAGGCATCGGGCTGATCAATAAACTGAAAGCCTATAAGCTGCAGGAAGAAGGTTACGATACGGTCGATGCCAATCTGAAGCTCGGTTTTCCGCCCGATCTCCGCGATTATGGGATCGGCGCGCAAATCCTTAAGGATTTGGGCGTGCGGAAAATCCGCCTGCTGACGAACAACCCGCGCAAAATCAAAGGCCTGGAGGGATACGGCCTGGAAGTGGTCGAGCGGGTGCCGATTCAAATGAAGGAAAACGCCGATAACGCCAAGTACTTGCATACGAAGCAGACGAAGCTCGGCCACCTGCTGAAGTTCGACGATCTTGAGCAAGACGAGTCGCCCCGGGTCTGACAGGCCGAAGGGCGAACCGCTAGCGATTTTCATTCCAATAATGAAAGGTATGATTCGATATGGCTAACGTAAACGTATTTGAAGGGCATTTAATATCGGAAGGGTTAAAATATGCGATCGTCGTGGGGCGCTTCAACGAGTTTATCACGAGCAAGCTGCTGTCCGGCGCGCTGGACGCGCTGAAGCGGCACGGCGCCAAGGACGAGGAAGTCAGCGTCGCCTGGGTGCCGGGCGCATTTGAAATTCCGTTTGCGGCTCAAAAACTGGCGGAAAGCGGCAAATACGACGCGGTCATCACGCTGGGCACCGTTATCCGCGGCTCCACCTCGCACTACGATTACGTCTGCAACGAAGTCGCCAAGGGCGTCGCGGCGGTTGGCCTGAAAACCGGCGTTCCGACGATCTTCGGCGTTTTGACGACGGAAAATATCGAGCAGGCGATCGAACGCGCCGGCACCAAAGCCGGGAATAAGGGTTGGGACGCGGCGATAACGGCGATCGAGATGGCAAACTTGACGAAACAGCTAAAATAGTGCTTATTTAATGTAGTACTCTAATCGACGTTAGGGTACTACTTTTTTCATTTTTAAGGTAAACTTATTTACATATGTATGGTTACGGGTGGAGGATGTTCATTGACGACAGTATTGTACAAGCTGGAAACCTTCGAGGGGCCGCTGGATCTGCTTTTGCATTTGATCGACAAGGCGGAGATCGACATTCAGGATATTTCCGTCAGCGAAATTACGGATCAGTACCTCGAATATTTACAAGACATGCAGGAGCTTGAGCTCGAAGTGACGAGCGAGTTCCTGGTGATGGCGGCGACGCTGCTGTCGATGAAAAGCAAGATGCTGCTGCCCAAGCCGCCCGTAATCGAATTTGACGATGATTTCGATTATTTGATGGAGGATGACGAGGACCCGCGGGAAGAGCTGATCCGCAAGCTCATCGAATACCGCAAGTATAAGGAAGTCGCCGGGCATTTGCATGAGCGCGAATGGGAGCGGAGCCTGATCTTCTCGAAGGAGCCCGAGGATTTAACTCCGTTTATGCCCGAGGTGGTGGAGAATCCGGTCAAAGGACTGCACGCCGCCGATTTGATCGCCGTGTTCCAGAAAGCGCTGAGACGGGCGGCCAAGCGCAATACGGTAGCGCGAATCCATCGGGATGAAATATCGGTCAAGGACCGGATCAAGGAAGTGGTGTCGGCCCTTCAGGAGTTGGGGAGGGGCGGAAGACTGCTGTTTTCGAAGCTGCTGCATGACGGGATGTACCGGCATGAGATCGTCGTAACCTTTTTGGCGGTGCTGGAGCTGATGAAGATGAAGCAGATCGTTTGTTACCAAAACAGATTGTTTGATGATATTGTCATGGAGTGGAGAGGGGAAGGAAACATCGATGAATTTTCAGGAATTGAAATCGATTATTGAGGGGTTGCTGTTTCTGGCCGGGGAAGAAGGCCTCAGCTTGAAACAGCTGGCCGAGGTAACCGAGCAGCGGCAGGAACTCGTCGCCGACGCGCTGGAGGACATGAAGTCGTCGTTCGAGCGGGCCGAAAGAGGGCTGCAGATCGTGCAGATCGCGGGCAATTATCAGCTTGCGACGCTGCCGGAGCACGCTCCTTATTTCGAGCGGCTGGCCTACTCCCCGTCCCGTTCTTCCTTGTCCCAGGCCGCGCTGGAGGCGCTGTCGATCATCGCCTACCGGCAGCCGATTACACGGGTTGAAATCGAAGAGATCCGCGGCGTGAAATCGGAAAGGGCCATCCATACTTTGGTGAATAAGGATCTGATTGAAGAAGTAGGACGTGCGGATGCGATCGGCCGTCCGATATTGTACGGGACAACCAAAGCGTTTCTGGATTATTTCGGACTGGCCAGCCTGGACGACTTGCCGGATCTGGCCGATTTCGAAAGTCCGGAACAGCTGGAGGAAGAGACGCAGCTGTTGTTTCAAAAGCTGGAGGAGCAGCAGCTGACCTTCGACGACGTGGACGGCGAAGAAGGCGCCGGCTCCAAGGAAAATTTTTGAATGCAGGCCGTTTGGAAGGTGGCTCCACCTTTTAAACGGCCTGTTTTGCCAGGAGTACTCATCCCTCCAATCGCTCAAATGTAGAAGTCAGAGCCATAAAAGAACGCCGTCAGGCGTTTTTTCTTAGTCCGCGAATTTTTTCCTGTCCGGGAAGGCATACTAGCATGGAGAATTTATTTGATAGGTATGGAGGGCTTTCCCGTGTGGATTTGGCTCGGAGGCATCCTGATCCTGCTGCTGCTCATCATTTTTTTGATTTTGATGTCCAAAGTCCGCCTGCGTTTGTTCATCCGGAAAGTAAACGATGACGATACGATAAAGCTCGATATTACGATGCTTTACGGGCTGTTATCCATGCACTATCAGGTGCCTTCCATCCTGCTGAAAAACTGGCGGGAAGGACTGGAGATCGAGCAGGAGCGAAGCGAAAACATGATTTTTGATTCGTCCGACAGCAAGCGGGACGTCAACAAGGATAAGGTGAATTCGTGGATCGATGATTTGGATCGAATGATAAAGGCGACGAAGGGGTTTAAAAAATGGCTGAAAAAGACGCTGCGCCGGGTTACTTTTCAAGGATTGGAATGGTCCACAAACGTCGCGCTGAACGATGCCGCCCATACGGCGACCTTAACGGGAGCGCTTTGGGGACTTAAATCGACGCTGGTCGGATGGTTGACCCGCCATATCTCTTTACAACAAAGACCCAAGCTGTTTGTCGTTCCTGTATTCGGCGGCAAGCCGTTATTTACCACGGAACTCAGCTGCATAGCGGAAATTCGCTGCGGTTATGCTATATATGCAGGACTGGTACTTATAGTTCGCGTGTTAAAAGTGAAGGGAGGAGTGAAAAAATGGCTGAACATCCTATCCAAGGGTTAATGCAAACGGCGATGGAAAACATCAAGGAAATGGTGGATGTCAATATGATCGTAGGCGAGCCGGTGCAAACGGCGGACGGCGGCGTCATTTTGCCGATCAGCCGCGTCGGTTTCGGATTTGCCGCCGGGGGCAGCGATTTCAACGTGGACGAAAAAAACGGTGCTTCCCATGAAGGGGGCAGACTTCATCCGTTCGGCGGCGGCAGCGGCGGCGGCGTTTCGATTAATCCGATCGCCTTTCTCGTCGTCGGAAAAGCGGGCGTTCATATCGTTCCATTGGACAACCAAACCCATCTGGTGGAAAGAATCATCGATTCTGTTCCGGGGCTCATCGACAAAATCCAATCCATGCTTCCGGGCAACGGCACCGCAAATGCAGGCATGATGATGGGCCAAACCTTTCAGGCCGCGCAAGCCCCCCAGACCGTTCAAACCGCTCAAGCCGGCATGAACGAGGCGAATGTGAACCCTGCCCCTGCCGTTAATCCTTTCGCCTGACCGACCGATCCTTTCCGGGACCTCCGGGAGGGGTCTTTTTTTGGCGGGAAGCTTGGACATACTCCCTCTTTCCGCCGCATATAGTTAACCAAGAACTCGCTACATATTACCGGAGGAATCTATGATGAGGAATTTATCACGATCCCGCGCGCTGAGAAGCTTCTGCGGAAAGGTGGCGGGGATACTGATTTTGCCGCTTCTGTTGCAGACCGGGACGGTTCAGGCCGCTCCTGCCGCGGCCGAGCCGCAAATTCACGCTCAGGCGGCGGCGTTGATCGATGTGACATCGGGGCGGATTTTGTACAGCCTTGAAGGGGACAAGGAGCTGCCGATCGCAAGTTTGACCAAAATCATGACCGCCATCGTCGCCATTGAGCACGGGAAGCTGGAAGATACCGTCACCGTGGGAAGAAACGCTTACGCCAAAGAAGGATCGTCTTTGTATCTGCGGTTGGGCGAAGAGATGAGCCTGGAAAATATGCTGTACGGGCTGATGCTCCGTTCGGGCAACGACGCCGCTACGGCGATTGCCGAGCATGTCGGCGGCTCCGAGGAAGGCTTCGTATACCTGATGAACGAAAAAGCCAAATTGCTGGGCCTGGCCCATTCGCATTTTCAAAATCCGCACGGATTGGATGCGAAAGGCCACTACTCTTCGGCGAACGATTTGGCCAAGCTGACCGCCTACGCGCTCAAAAATCCGCAGTTTAAGGAAATCGTCCGCACGCCGAGCAAAAAGGCGCCGAATCCGAACGACCCTTGGGACTATAAATGGCTGAACAAAAACAAAATGCTCCGTTTCTACGAAGGGGCGGATGGCGTGAAAACCGGGTATACGAAAATCGCCAGACGCTGCCTTGTCAGTTCGGCGACCCGGGCCGGCCAGCAACTGGCGGTCGTCACGCTAAACGACGGGGATGATTGGAACGATCACCGGAAGCTGCTCGATTACGGATTCGCGAATTTTCCGCTGACGAAAATTATCGAGGAGGGCCAAACGGTTCAAAGCGGTTTGATTACGGGCACCGGCTTCAGTTACCCGCTGGCCAAAGGGGAACAGGAGAAAGTCGAAAGAAGGCTGAAGCTCAGCTCGCCGGCCGCCGCCTCGTTTGGCTACCGGGGAAAAATCAGCGTGATGCTGGACGGCAAAGAAATCGGCGCCGTTCCCGTTTATGAACAAGGGACTGACCGGCAGACACCGAACCGGACGGCCGATACCTGGGGGGCCAAGGATGCGGGAAAAACGTCGTTATGGGCGGAGTCCGGGGCATATGCCAACCGGGTAAAATTCCCGGAAGCCTGGAGCGGAACGTTCAATAAAGTAATCCAAACCCTGCTGCTGGCCGATTAATGCGGCTGCCTCATGCAGGGAAGGCTATGGGAAGATTATTTATTGGGCAGAGGAGGGGAAACCATTTGGTCAATAAAATATGGCTTGCACTTATTCTGATCGGATTTTCGTTTGCGGCGGCCAAAGGGGAAATCGGGACGGTGACGCAGGCCGCCTTCGACGGGGCGGCAACGGGGGTTACCGTCTGCTTCGGACTAATCAGCGTACTGGTGTTTTGGCTTGGGATCATGCGGCTGGCGGAGGATTCCGGCCTCGTCAAGGCGATTTCGCGCCTGCTCGGTCCGGTGGTCGCCTATCTGTTCCCGGACGTGCCGAAAAACCATCCGGCCATGGGCTACATTTTGTCCAACATGAGCGCTAATTTGCTGGGCCTAGGCAACGCCGCCACGCCGATGGGCATCCGGGCGATGCAGGAGCTGCAGCAGCTCAATCCCGACAAGGAAACGGCGTCGCCGGCGATGTGCACGCTGCTGGCGCTGAACACCGCGAGCATCACGCTGATTCCGACGACGCTGATCGCGATCCGCATCAATTTCCAATCGGCGAATCCGGCCGAAATCGTCGGCTCCACCTTGCTCGCCACCGCGATTGCCACCGCGGCCGCCATTGTGGCGGACCGCTGGTACCGGAGGCGGAGCCTGCGCAGGACGCCGCCCCAGGCCCCCCCGACCACACCGTCTGCGACTTTGCTGGAGAGGTGATGCCGCTTGCTGGATTGGCTTAACGTGGTATCCGCTTGGGCGGTGCCGGTAATGATCGCTTTTATACCGTTATATGCTTATTTAAAAAAAGTGCCTGTCTATGAATCATTTGTTGACGGGGCCAAGGACGGTTTCTCCACCGCGATCGGCATCATCCCTCACCTGGTAGGCATGATGGTGGCGATCAGCGTGTTTCGCGCTTCGGGGGCGCTGGACGCGCTGGTCGGCTGGATGGCGCCGCTGCTCGCGCGGCTGAACGTACCGCCCGAGGTGCTTCCGCTCGGTTTCCTGCGGCCGCTGACCGGAACGGGATCGCTCGCTTTTACGACCGATCTGATCAAAACGTACGGCCCGGATTCGATGATCGGCCGCATCGCCTCGACGATTCAAGGAAGCACGGACACGACGCTGTATGTGCTGACGGTATATTTCGGCGCGGTCGGCATCAAAAACGGCAGGTATGCCTTGAAAGTCGGGCTGTTTTCCGATGCGGTCGGATTTGTGGCCGCGATCGCCGTTTGTTTGCTGCTGTTCGGATGATTAGACGATTATATGAAGCCAGGGCCGTTCATGGCGTATTCCAAGCCGCTGTGGGCGGCTTTTTTCTGCACGCGCGGCGGCTATTGTGATTTTGTGCGTCTATGGGTATCATGTGTATGAGGTGACTATTGATCATGGAAAGATTACAGAAAATATTAGCCGGTGCGGGCGTGGCTTCCCGCCGTAAATGCGAGGAACTGATTTTGAGCGGCAAGGTGCAGGTGAACGGCGAAACCGTCACGGAGCTGGGCACCAAGGCGGACCCGGCCGCCGACGTCATTACGGTGGACGGCAAACCGATCGGCGCGGAAAAGAAGCTGTATCTCGTATTCAACAAGCCGAAAGGAGTTATTACGAGCGCGTCGGATCCGCAAGGCAGAAAAATCGTCACCGATTATTTAAAAGGCGTCAAGGAGCGGGTTTATCCGGTAGGACGGCTTGACTACGATACCGAAGGGCTGCTGCTCCTGACCAATGACGGGGAATTCGCCCATTTGCTGACGCATCCGAAACACCATGTGCCCAAAACGTATCTTGCCACGGTCAAAGGGGTGCCGCACGGCGATGATCTGGAAAAGTTGAAGAAAGGAATCATGCTTGAGGACGGCATCACGGCTCCGGCCGAAGTGGAGTACCATGACGTCGATCCGGAAGGGAAGTTCGCCACCATTTCCATCACGATTCATGAAGGGCGAAACCGTCAGGTGCGGCGCATGTTCGATGCGATTTCTCACCCCGTGTCCAAGCTGAAGCGGATTTCCTTCGGCGATCTGTACCTCGGCAATTTGAAGCGGGGGCTGTACCGCCACTTGACCAAAGAAGAGGTCGACGGCCTCTACAAGCAAGCCCGCAGCACTTCCCCTACCCCTGCTCCCAAGCGCAAATAGTGCGGCGATATTGCCGCGCTTTTTTGCGCGTCACATAATATTCATATTTCCCAAGGCTGAAATTGTGGCAATTTTCGTTATAATGTTCATAGAGTGTTCACGATTTGTTCAACGCTTTATGATTATGTTCATAGAAAGGAAGTTTTCGATGGGAAAGGCAAGACGGCCGATTCAGATCGTGATCTTAATGCTGATCGTTATCCTTGGCGGTTATGCGATCAGCAACGCGGTGTTTGGCGACGACTCCGGCAAGCCCGTCGTAGGAGAGAAGCCTCCGGCGTTCAAGCTGCTGGGTCTTGATGGCAACGTACATACACTTGGCGATTACAAAGGCAAAGCGGTGGTCATCAATTTCTGGGCGACCTGGTGCACGTATTGCGTCAAGGAAATGCCCGCCTTGCAGACCCAGTGGGAAAAGTGGAAGGATCGGGACGTCGTCATCCTCGGGATCAATACGGGGGAGGACAAGATGACCGTGGAAAACTTCGTCAAGCAGACCGGCGCCGGATTTCCTATTTTATTCGACAGCGACAACACGGCGGTGCGCGATTATGGGATCGTGCCGATGCCGACGACGTTTTTTGTGGACAAAAAAGGCAAAATCGCCTCCATCCATCAGGGAGAGTTGAATCTTGACACCCTCGACGATCAAATTGCTCAGTTGGTTAACCCTTGATAGGAGAGGAGGCGGAAAATGGCGTTCATCGAAAATACAAAATGCGAATGCGGCCACCAGAACCGGGTCGGCACCGTGTTATGCGAATCTTGCGGGAAACCGCTGCAGGATGACGGAGCTCCCGGAGAGCTGCTGGAAATGCGCTACGACGGCGTGGCCAGAAGATCGCAGCGGGCCAACCCGAATTTCATCGACCGGATATGGAATTTTTTCTCCTCGGTGAAAGTCGCGGTTTATCTGATCATCATCACCCTGATCGGCGCCAGCCTCGGCACGATCTTCGAGCAGGAAAGCAATTTTATCAATTTCGATCCTTCCGCCTTTTACAAAAATAAATACGGAACGATCGGCGAGATTTACTACAAATTGGGCTTATCGCACACGTACGAATCGTGGTGGTTCATTCTGCTGCTGGTGATGATCGGGGCCTCCCTCGTCATCTGCAGCCTGGACCGGGTGCTGCCGCTTTACAAAGCGCTTTCAAAACAGAAGATCCACAAGCACTTGGAGTTTTTGACCCGGCAAAAAATCGTCTACCAGGGCCAAATCGGCGAGGACGGCAAGGCCTGGGTCCAGCGGGCGGTCCAGCCGCTCCGCAAAAAACATTACCGCGTCCATACGGACGGGGATGCGCTGCTGGCCGAAAAACAGCGGTTCAGCCGCTGGGGGCCGTATGTCATCCACATCGGGCTGATTGTTTTTTTGCTGGCCGTATTGTTCCGCGGGCTTCCGGGACTGCACATGGACAAACATTACTGGTTCCCGGAGGGGGAAATCACCCGGATTCCCGATACGAACCTTTATTTGAAGAACGAAAAATTCAGGGTGGAATATTACAGCGAGGATGAAATGTCGGAGGACTTTAAAAAAACCGGCAAGATCGTCCCGAAGCTGTACGAAACGCAGGCCGTGCTGTACGAATGCACCGCCGATTGCGACGATCCCTCGAAGCAGCCGCAGCTCAAGGAAGTGGAGCGGCATGCGATCCGGGTCAACGACCCGCTGAGCTATAAAGGCCTGAAGGCGTATCAGTTCGACTTCGATCTGACGCCGAAGCTGCGCTCCGTGCAGCCGGTGCTGGTGGACAAGGTGACGGGGGAGCAGTACGGGAAATTCAAGCTGGAGATGAAGAATCCGCAGCGCGAATTTAAGCTGGGGCCTTACACGCTGGAGCTTCAGAACAAATACATGGAATTTTCCTTGAATGAACAAGGGCAGCCGGTCTCCTTGTCCGGGGAGCCGAACGCGCCGGCCTTTTTATTTTTGGTCAAAGGTCCGGATTTGCCCAAAGAAGGCGCGCAATACATTTACTTCCCGAAACAGGTCGACAAGGAACGCTTCCAGCAGGATGCGATCAACGAGAAGCTGGGCGGTTTGCAGAACAAGCTTACGCTTGATGTCCTCGGGATGGAGGATGTCGATTTCATCAGCGCCTCCAGTTACCTGAACATCCGCGTCGACCGGGCGATGCCCTTTGTCTGGCTGGGGCTGGCGATCGTCATGCTCGGGCTCGTTCTGGGATTCTACTGGCAGCATCGCCGGATTTGGCTGCGCGTGGACGGCGGCAAGCTGACGCTGGGCGGCCATACGACGAAAAACTGGTTTGGCATGCGCCGCGAAGTGTCCGCGTTCCTGAAAGCGATGGGCATTGATGCGGATGAGAAGTCATTGGAAAACGGGGGGGAACGTCCATGATATTTTTGGAAATCAGCCGGGCAGCTTTTATGATCGCATTTTTCCTGTATTGCGCTGCCTTTATTTTTTACATCGTTGCCGTGACCGGGAAAACGTGGAGAAACCGCGACCCGAAGCGGCATGAGCACAAGTGGGGCCGCATCTCGTTTGCGGCCTCCTCGTTGGGCCTCGTCTCGCATTTAGTCTATTGCGGAACGCGCTGGGCCTACAGCGGGCATGTGCCGGTCAGCAATATGTACGAGTTCATGACGTTTTTGTCGATGATGATTATGATCGCCTTTACGGTCGTCTTTTTGATCTACCGCAAAATTTTGCTCGGCGTATTCGCGCTTCCGCTGGCGATTATCATTATGGCCTATGCCGCCGTGTTTCCGCAGGAGGTTCAGCCGCTGATTCCTTCGCTGCGTTCCATTTGGTTGTATATCCATGTCACGCTGGCGGCTACGGGAGAATCTTTTTTTGCCGTCGGCTTTATCGCCGGATTAATGTATTTGCTGCGGGTCATCGACTTTAGAGGATCCGGTAAATCCGCGCGCCGGCAAAAACGGTGGATTGAATTTACGTTTTTTTCGATTATGATAGTAGTGGGCTTTCTTGTTTCCGTATTCGCTTTCCGGGCCGCCGGATATGAAGCGGTGTTCATACAAAATGAGACAAAGATTGACAGCCAAGTACAAGGGGATAGTACAATAGGAAAAGAAGTTTATCAACTTCCGCCGATCGTAGCACCGTATCATAGCGAACCTGCGCAAATCAAACCGTTTTTGGGAATGGCGCAGCCTTTGTTCGAGGCCCCTTCCTGGATGAACGGCGCCAATGCCGGACGCAAGCTGAACACGATCATCTGGGCAATACTAACGGGAGCGGTGCTTTATGTACTGATTCGTGCGCTCCTTCGCAAACCGCTGGCTCAGGCGCTGGCTCCGGCGGTGCGGGCCATCGATCCTGACGATCTGGATGAAATCAGCTATCGGGCGATTGCGATCGGGTTTCCGATCTTTACCCTGGGCGCGCTTGTGTTTGCGATGATCTGGGCGCAGCAGGCCTGGGGAAGATTTTGGGGTTGGGATCCGAAGGAAGTATGGGCCCTGATTACATGGCTGTTCTACAGCGCGTATCTGCACCTTCGTTTATCGAGGGGCTTTCAAGGCCGCCGGGCTTCCTGGCTAGCGGTTTTGGGCTTCCTCGTGGTCATGTTCACATTGGTAGGGGTTAACCTGGTTATCGCCGGCCTGCATTCTTATGCGGGCACCGATTAAATAGCAGCACATCAAATGGAAGCTCACGCGCAATAGGTAAGAAGATGAAGGGGTTGTTGTTAATGTCAGATGAAACGAACCGCATTTTGGTAGTCGACGATGAGGAAAGAATCCGCCGGCTGCTTAAAATGTATTTGGAAAAAGAAGGCTACGAAATCGATGAGGCCGAGGATGGCGAAACGGCTTTGAAAAAAGCGACGGTCAACGACTACGGGTTGATCGTGCTTGATGTTATGCTGCCGGGAATCGACGGGGTCGAAGTCTGCAGCCGCCTGAGACAGATCAAATCGACGCCGGTGCTGATGCTGACGGCCAAGGGCGAGGAAATCAACCGGGTTCAGGGATTTGAAGTGGGCGCCGACGATTACGTCGTCAAGCCGTTTAGCCCCAGAGAGGTGATTTACCGGGTGAAAGCGATCATGCGCCGGGCCTCGGCGACAGCCTATTTGTCCAAAGAAAGCGGGACTAGCAACAATATCGTGTTTCCTCATCTCGTCATCGAGCATGACGCTCACCGGGTTACGGCAAGCGGCCAGGAGGTCAGCCTGACGCCTAAAGAATATGAGCTTCTGCATTATTTGGCGGTTTCCCCGGATAAAGTGTTTTCCCGGGAGGAACTGCTGAAGGACGTTTGGAATTATGAATTTTTCGGCGACCTGCGGACGGTCGACACCCACGTGAAGCGGCTGCGGGAGAAGCTCAACAAGGTTTCGCCGGAAGCCGCCGCGATGATCACGACCGTATGGGGCGTGGGCTACAAGCTGGAGGTCGCGAAGTAAGTGAATTTCTGGAGAACGCTGGTCGGCAAGCTTTGGATCACGATAACCTGCCTCGTTGCTTGCGTGTTGATGTTGATGGGGTTGTTTCTGCTGCCTTACATCGATACGAATTTCACCAATTCCGGAGCCGTGAAGAGACTGTTTGTCATCGTCGCGATGATCGGGTTCTCGCTTACGACGTTTTTTGCGTTGTTTCTGTTCACAAAAATCACGCAGCCGATGCAGAAGCTGATTCAGGCTACCGATTCGGTGCGCAAAGGTAAATACGATACCCGTCTTTCGCTGAGAACGAGCGACGAAATCGGCGAATTGGCGATCGCGTTTAACCATATGGCGGAAGAGTTGGAAAATACGATCCGCAGCCTCAGGCACGAGAAGGAGCATTTGTCCAGCGTGCTGCGCAGCATGAATGACGCGGTCATTACGCTGGACCGGGAAGGCGCCGTCATCTTGACGAACCCGCCGGGGGATCAAATCCTCAGCATGTGGGGAGATTTGGATGAAGAAGACGCCGGCTTCGAAATAGGCGGACAAGACGCCGGGGGAAGGTTGGCGCCGCAGCCGCTGCTGCAGATGTTTCGCCGGGTGCTGGACCGGGAAGGCGACCAGCGGATGAACGTGCATGTCATGAAAGGCGTGTGGTCGGTCCACATGGCCCCCTTGTCGTCGGACGGGGAAATCCGCGGCGCGGTCGCCGTCCTGCGCGACGTTACCGAAGAGGTGCGCCTGGAGAAGATGCGCCGGGATTTTGTGGCCAACGTCTCGCACGAAATCCGCACGCCGCTGTCGATGATGCAGGGGTACAGCGAAGCTTTGCTGGACGGGATGGCGGCTTCTCCCGAAGAAAGCGCGGAACTGGCGCGGGTGATCCATGAGGAATCGCTGAGAATGGGCCGGCTTGTCCATGATCTGCTCGACCTTGCCCGGATGGAAGCGGGGCATACCGATATGGACAAGCGGCCGGTTGATTTTCGCGGGCTTGCCGAGCGGGTGTACCGCAAGTTCATGGTCCGGGCCAAAGAGCATGGCATCGACCTGAAGCTTGAGCTGGGCGAAGGCCCGCTTTGCCTGGAAGCGGACGAAGACCGGATGGAGCAGGTGCTCACCAACCTGCTGGACAACGCCTTCCGGCATACGCCGGAAGGGGGGGCGATCGGCATTTCGGCGGCCACCCGGGACGGCGAGCCAGGGAAAGAGCTGCACATTTCGATTAAGGACAGCGGGGTGGGGATTCCAAGCGACGATCTGCCGTTTATTTTCGAGCGCTTTTACAAGGCGGACAAAGCCCGGGTGCGCGGAGAGAACGGGGGAACGGGACTCGGCCTCTCCATCGTAAAGAACATCATCGACGCCCATCACGGCTCGATCCGCGCCGAAAGCGGCGTCGGCAAAGGCACCGTTTTTCACATCGCGCTCCCTGTCGAAACGGGACAATAATCGTAAAAAGAAAAACATCCTTCGCCAGAGAAGGATGTTTTTTTGTTGAATACCGCAGATAAATCTTGTTCACCGTGGAACATTATTCAAAAATAATTTGCAGCGCCTTATTCAGTTCGGGCAGCTTTGTCAGATCGTCAAGCACTTCTTTCGTCACGGCCTTGTCCACCGTCAATACCATGATCGCTTCCCCGCCGACCAGCTTGCGGCCGACCTGCATGGAGGCGATATTGACGTCGTTTTTGCCGAGCAGGGTGCCGACGTTGCCGATAATCCCCGGTTTGTCATTGTGCGAAATGAAGATCAGATGCCCTTCCGGAGCAACGTCGACCGGGAACTTGTCGATTTGCACGATGCGGGCTCCGTAACCGTTAAGCAGCGTGCCGGCGATCCGGCGTTCCGCGCCGTCCTGCGTTTTCAGGGTGGCGCTGATCAGGTTGGTGAAGCCTTTCGTCGCCGAAGCCTGGGACACGACAACGTTAATGTCGCGGACTTTCGCCAGATGCATGGAGTTGACGATATTTACGTCGCTGCCGAAATGGCGGGACAATACGCCCTTGATGATGTAGCGCGTAAGCGGCTGCGTATCCACCTCGGCCAGGTCGCCGGCGTAATCGACGTGAATTTCTTTGACCGCCTGGTTGTTAAGCTGGGACAGGAACACGCCGATTTTTTCGCCAAGCTCGAAATAAGGCTGCAGCTTGTTCATAACGCTAGGTGCGACAGGCGGCATGTTGACGGCGTTTTTAAACGGCTCGCTGCGCAGAATATGCAGCACCTGCTCCGACACGTCGATCGCAACGTTTTCTTGAGCCTCCACCGTGGAAGCGCCAAGATGAGGCGTGACGATAATTTTCGGATGGTGCAGGAAAGGATGATCCGCTTCCGGTGGTTCTTTTTCGAAGACGTCAAAGGCGGCGCCGGCCACGATCCCTTGATCGATCGCTTCAACCAGCGCTTGCTCGTCGACGATGCCGCCGCGGGCGCAGTTGATGATCCGCATGCCTTTTTTCATCACTTCAAATTGCGGACGGGCGATCATATGCTTGGTTTCCGGCGTCAGCGGCGTGTGGACCGTAATAAAGTCGGCGTTTCTAACGATGTCGTCGACCGTGGCCAGCTTGACCCCAAGCTTCTCGGCGCGATCTTCCGTCAGGAACGGATCGTAGCCTAAAATCTCCATCCCGAACGCCTTGGCGCGTTTGGCCACCTCGCTGCCGATCCGGCCCATGCCGAGCACGCCCAGCGTTTTGTTGCGCAGCTCGACGCCGAGGAACTTGCGGTCCCACTGGCCCGAGATCGTTTTGGCGTAGGCCTGCGGGATATGGCGGGCGAGCGCCATCATCATGGCGAAGGCGTGTTCGCAGGTCGTGATCGTGTTGCCGTCCGGCGCGTTAATCACGATGATACCGCGTTTCGTAGCGGCTTCCAGGTCGATGTTGTCGACCCCGACTCCTGCGCGGCCGATCACCTTCAAGCGGGAAGCGGCGGCCATGATTTTTTCGGTGACCTTCGTTTGGCTGCGCACCAGCAAACCGTCATACTCGGCGATGATTTGTACAAGCTCGTCCTCGCTGAGTCCCGTTTTCTTCTCGACCGCGATGTCGTCTGCATCCATCAGCTGCTGAATCCCCATATCGCTGATCGGATCCGATACTAAAACTTTAAACATGTTTGAACCTCCTAAAAGTTTTGTATAGCAAGGCTTCCTCGAAAGTTCTTCGTACAAAACTTCCTTCGGAAGCATAAGCTTAAGTTTTGTATAGCAAGGCTTCCTCGAAAGTTCTTCGTACAAAACTTTCTTCGGAAGCATAAGCTTACGGTAGTGCATTAGCGCTTTTTTTCGTTACTGCAGAAAAGAATGGGGATAATGGGGTGCGCCCCGCAAGATGCCAGCCCATAAAAGGGCGTGCGGGCATTAAAAAAACTCCCGATCCGCACACTACTTCCGTAGTAAGGGACGAGAGTTGTTCGTGGTACCACCCTAATTCGCTGCGCCTTCGCAGAAGCAGCCTCATTTGTCATCGCTGACAGACTGATAACGGAGTTCACCGACTGCGCCTACTGAACGTTCAACGCAGTGACTCAGGATCGCTAAAGTTCATCGTTCCGCTACCGGTTTGCAGCACCACCGGCTCTCTGGGAGCTTTCCGACAACTTCCTTCCTTCAAAGCCTTTCGTCAAATGTAATTTTTCATAATGTAACACGCCCCGCCTCAAGGTGTCAACTACTTCCCGAATAAATAGCGGCAATAACCCGGGCCCGTATCCCGGGGCTTTTGCCAAACTTGAACCCGGCTGATTTTTTGGTTATGATTTTGATAATGTCGAAAAACGTCTGTTATCCCCGGGGAACGGCCGATCTTCCGGTTAGTATTCCGTGAAAATAGGGAGCTCGGGCAGCAGCTCGGACGCATAATACGACGATTTGAAGCGGGAAAATTCATCCCCTTTGACGGCTTCAGTTTCTGTGACAATTTTCACAATAGAAGACACAGTTTTAAGATTTAAAGCCTTGGCTCGGCCGCTTTTGATCATTTGGTCAATTTTCGCGGTCATGTCTTGGGGAAGGTAGGCTTCATACCGCTTTTCGCTTTGCATCATATCGGCGACCGCTTTGTTTTTGACGGCCAAGGGATATTTGGACCATTCCTGAACCGGGATGTTTGCTTTATAATCGAACGTGGCCGGGATTTGACTGTTCGTCTTCGCCGTCCATTTAAGAATCGACGAATAAAATTTATTTTGCGCCTCAAGCCCGAAGTTTACCGCTTCAACGGTGAACTCGTTTTGTTTCAGCGCAGCCGCGAGCGCTGCTCCTTTTTTGTGTTTTACCGCTCCGGCGCCTTGATTGAACAGCTTCAAGCTTTTCATATAATCGGTTTGCGCCTCCTTCAGCAGAGGAGAAGAATCGGTTATGTATTGGGCTGCGATCTGCTCATACCCACGGTCGGCAATTTCGCGGATCTCCTTCAGATAAGCGCTTGATTCGGATGAAGTTGCGTCCTGTTCCAATAGCTCCAGGCGGGAAAGATAGGCTTCCTTAAACTGCTGATACGGCTGAAAGACAACGTAATAAAAAGAGACCAAATCCTGCTGCTGATAGGAGACGGCCGTTTCCTGCCCCGGCGGCACGACTTTGAGGTAAGCGTATTTTGCTTCGATTTTGTTCATGCCCGTCTGAAAGCCCCATAGAAACGTGCCGAATCCGACGATCAGCGTGAACAGAAAGCCCATGATAAAAAACGCTTCCTGACGGGTATTTTTTTTGCTGTTCATTATGAATTCCTCCTTACAAATGGTTTTGAATAGGCTAGAATAATAATAAAGGACAGGGATTGACAAAAACTATGAAAAAATTCAAATTCGGCAAGGTGAAGATCCAGAAAGTCGATCCCGGGCAGCTGGACGATCGTTTGCTTTTGATCAATCTATATTTGACGCAAGGGCTTACTTTATTTATCGGCTTAATCATCATTTTTTTTCAAAAAAGAAATCCGCTGTCTTTGCTGGCCTGGCCGGAGCATGCCGAATTCCTCTATTGGAGCCTGGGGCTTGCCGCGGTGATGTTCGGCGCCGATTTTCTGCTCTCCCGGTTTATTTCGGAGGAAAGCATGGACGACGGGGGGATCAACGCCAAGTTGTTCCGGGGCCGCCCGGTCTGGCATATTGCCGTTATCTCGGCGATGGTCGCCGTCTGTGAAGAACTGCTGTTTCGCGGAGCGATCCAGCATGGCATCGGCGTCTATTGGACGAGCATTTTGTTCGCCGCCATCCACGTCCGCTACCTGCGGCACTGGATTCCGACCGGATGGGTATTTGCCAGCAGCTACGGGTTAGGATTTATATACATGCAAACCGGGACGCTATGGGCGCCGATTGTATGCCATTTTCTGATCGATTTCGTATCGGGATTAGTGATCAAATTTCGGAGGGAGTCATGAGCGAACGTTTGAGTCGATTGGAACGTTACGGCCGCGGCAGGGCGAAAACAACGCCAAGAAGCCGCCGCGGCCGCGTTCACCTAGTGGAGAAAATCGAAAAATCCCGGGGAAATCCAAGCCCGCCAGATCATAACACAACAGCCGCGGAAGCGGAGGTTTCGTTCGAGATGCCGCGGCCGAGGACCTCGGCTTCGCCCGCTAGGGCGGCATCCGCTTGGGCCGGAACAGAGCAGGACGTTATGGAATTGCCCGCCCGCAGGGAATTGTTTCCTTCGCAAAGGCTGAAATGGACAAGATGGTTTTTTAATTCGCTATTATATATATTCGTCATCATTTTAGTTTTTTTGCTGTGGTGGGGGGTCAGCGATTCGCCTTGGGGCCAAAGCCATGGCTTGTGAGGTCCGGCGGCTTGTCTCCTAATTCGAGGCAGGAAACGCAGGGAGCCCGCGCCAAAATGCTGCCAAATGCAAAAGTGCAGGCGATTTTCGGTCAACAAAAGCACTGAAAGTGGCTCTCCAAATGCAAAAGTGCATTTCATTTTCGGTCAAAAAGTATCGTTTTTTGTCGAATGAACTTCAACGGAATGTACTTTTGCATTTCAGTAGCATAAAACGGGAGATTCGCGGGGAAATCAAATGCACTTTTGCAGTTGGTCACGTCAAGTGAATCCCTAACGGACACAGTTGACGTTATTTGCCCATTTCCCGCACTGGCGTTGCAATTAACCTTTGCTCAAGCTTTCCCGTTGAACCATCCGAAATCTAACGGTTGCAGTAGCGGCTATTTGCCGAAAAAAGACCATTTCGAAATTCTAACGGTTGCCAGCGCCGTTATTTGCCTGAATCCAAGCAAAAATTACCGGTTTTCAGCAAATAAGCTCCATGGCAACCGTTACAATTTGAAATCAACGGTATTGGAACAAATAGCGCTTGTGGCAACCGTTAGAATATTGGTGTGCCCAGAAAATGTATCTTTCCACAGATTTAAATGCTACGTTAGTGGTGAACCATGTCCTTATTTTTAAATTAAACCTTTTGTTTTCGAATTAATGGAATTTGTGGTCCTATTTTGCAGCAAACCGGGGAAAATCACCTTTTCCTCCACTATTGTTGCATTAACTTTCAATCTAGACAACTTGTCGCCCTGATACATTCCAGAACTTGCAATTTGAAAACCTTTCGTTCGTTCGGGGGCCGATTAGGGTCTCTGATGTCCGTTAGCGCTGCTGAAGGCCGCCCGCTAGGGTGGCTTTTGTCATCTGTACTCCTCCGAATTACTTCGCTTTCTGCCGGCCGGCGTCCGTCTGCCCCGCTGCCTGCCCCGCTGTCTGATCCGCCGCCGGAGCGGGCCCGATGCTGTCGGGGTCAACGAAGCCGTAGCCTTTATTTTCCAGTTCCGTCAGCAGCTCGTCCAACGCCTCCACGGTCCAGGGCAGTTCATGCATCAAAATGTTGCTTCCGGCGTGCAGCTGATCCAGCACATTTTGAATGACGGCGTCGGGCTTGTTTTTGTTTTTGCTGTCCCAATCCAGAGACCCGTTGGACCATGTCATGTAGATCAAGCCGTTGTCGTCGGCGATCCCGTGCGTAACCTCGTTCCCGGAACCGAACGGAGGACGGAAAAATCTCGGGGCTTCGCCGATCGTCTCTTTGACGATGGTTTGCACATCCTCGATTTGTTGGCGCATTTTTGCTTTGCTCTCTTTTTTGAGATCGATGTGGTCCCAGCTGTGATTGCCGATGATCTGCCCGCGGTCGTGAATAAGCTGCAGGAGCTCGGGATGCGCTTTGACCCGGTAGCCGTTGACGAAAAAGATCGCCTTGGCGGCGTGCTTATCCAGCGTATCGATCAATCCCTCGATCATTTCCCGTTCTTTCGGCCCGTCGTCAAACGTCAATAGAACCACTTTTTTGTCGGTTTCTTCCTCGTTGGGCACGACGTTGTATGCTTTGTTGATGTGGTACAGCAGCTTCGGCTGCTCCGGCTTCGCCGCTTCGGCGGACTCTCCCGGTCCGGACGCGGAATTTTCATCCTGCGGCGTCTCCGGGACAGTCCGGATTCCGTTTCCGTCAGGGGAGCCGGCGGTTTCTTGAGACTCCGGCGCGGAAGTGGCGGCACTCGCCGCATTTTCTTCGCCTGGCGCGCTTGAATCGGGCTGCCTAACGCGGGAATCGGGCTGGCCGCAAGAGCCGAGCAAAACGCAAGCCGCCAAGGCGAGCAGGATTTTTTTGTAAAGCAAACGGGTCATCTCGCTTTCCTGTATTTATGCCGCATGAGTTTGTCGCAAACCGCGAACACTACAGATGATTTTAACATATCTAAGGAGGTATTTTGGTGAGATCTTCCACATTTTTAGGCGGAGTGTTGGTCGGAGCCATCGCGGCGATGTGGGCCTCGCGGCGGAGAGGCGGGATGATGTCCATCATGAATGGGGCGGGGAGCGCCCTGAAGCTTGCGGGTCTGAAATCCGATTTCCTGGGAGGCGGGCAAGGGCGGCATGGTTCGGAAGGTTCCGAATCGCATCATAAGGGGTATACTTCCAAGGCAACCGAAGAACATCGGGCCGGGGCAGGAAACGCCCAGGTGTATCCCAGTTCGGTTTCTGCGTCCGATGAGAAACATTCGAAGGAATACAATTTAAAGCAAATCACCGATTTTATTAAAGGCGACGCGGATGTGCGCCGGGAAGTGGAATCGATCCTAAAGGAGACGAATACGGTTATTCCGGGACTATAACCTCCAAAATGACGGAATCATTTTCCGCTGCGGTAAAGTTCGGCGGAAAATGATTCTTTTTTGTCTATTTTATTACGTGCATTTAAGGTGAATAAATGATATCATACATATCAAAGAACCATTTCCATCACACATTACAGCAGGTTTCATAATCTGTTATTACACGGTATAAAGAGAGGAGGATCCTGTATGAAGATAGAAAGACTTGGCCAGGATAAAATACGGATTTTCCTCACGTTCGACGACTTGAGCGAACGCGGCATTCAGAAAGAGGACATGTGGCAGGAAATTCCAAAAGTCCACGACCTGTTCACCGAAATGATGGATCAGGCTTATAACGAAGTGGGCTTTGACGCCACGGGCCCTCTCGCCGTGGAAGTGTTCGCCCTCCCCGCTCAAGGGATGGTTGTCATCGTAACGCGCGGTAAATACGATCATCATCATCACGGGATCGGATCGCCATATGAGGATGAACTGCCGGAAGAAGTTTATGAAATGGAAGTAACGCTGGAACAAAGCGACACGATTCTGTATTCGTTTGACGATTTCGAAAACTTGATCGAAGCAGCTCACGTTTTGCAGCCTATGCTCCAAAATGCTGGCAGACTGTATAAATATAATGGGAAATGGGTTCTTCAACTGGAGCCTGACGAGTTGGATGAAGGCAAACATCCGGCTTTAATCGCGGTATTGGCCGAGTTTGGCGAAGCGACGTCGGTCACTACGGCGATGCTTGAAGAATACGGAAATCTGGTCATGGCCGACAACGCGATCGAGGTTATTTGCAGCCATTTCAAACGTCAGGATTAATCGGCGTGCCAGGAACGCGAGTATGGATTCATGATGAGAGAGAGACAAGGAACAGCAAGCGGCAGACAAGGGGGGATTACCGTTGCTCTTTTTCTCTATTGCCACTGCAGCGGTAGCTCCCGGCCTTGCCCTGCTTACTTATTTTTATCTTAAGGACAAGTATGACACGGAGCCGCTGCATATGGTCGTCAAAGTATTTATGCTTGGCTTTTTGATCGTATTGCCGGTTATGATCATTCAGCGCGGCTTGACGCTGTGGCTTGGCGACAATCCATGGGTTTCCTCGTTCGGGATTTCGGCCGGCGTCGAGGAAGCCTTCAAGTGGTTTGTCCTGTATCACATGATCTACAATCATACGGAATTTGACGAACCCTATGACGGTATTTTGTATGCGGCGGCGATTTCGCTTGGCTTTGCCACGGTCGAAAACGTCATTTACGCCTTTGCCAGCCATGCCACGCTTGGATCTTTGCTGGTGCGGGCGCTGCTCCCGGTTTCCGGGCATGCCATGTTCGGCGTCATGATGGGATATTATTTGGGGCGGGCCAAGTTTTCGGAAGGTGCGGTAAGCCGGAAGTTTTTGATTTTTTCCTTGTTGCTGCCGATTATTTACCATGGGGTGTACGACTGGATTCTTAATAATACGACCCAATATTGGCTCTGGTACATCGTTCCTCTAATGGTCTTGTTGTGGTACGGCGGATTGGGCAAAATGACCCGGGCGAACAGCCGCTCGCCGTTTCGCTTGACGACGGGGGCCAAGGGGCAAGATTAATTTTAGGACGAATAGGGCATCCTATTTTCAGGAATGGCTGCGAAACTTGCGGCTTTATGAACTGGAAAGGGGTGCCTTTTTCGTGCGCGTCAAGGTGAAAATCACGTGCAAATCATGCGGAGAACGGTTTGTGCTGCGCGGTAAAAAAGAGCGTGGCCATATCGAAACCGGATTTAAGCAATGCTTGTGCAACAATCGGCACGATTTCGAAATCGAAGAAGAAACGCCATTATAACAGACTTTTTGAACGACCTCTTTAGCATGCATAAAGTTCCTTCCTTCTTGTCAAACTAATTCCAACCAGTTAAAGAAGGGAGAGAGCACTAGCCTAATGTATACACGTCTGAGTGCGATATTATTTCCGGTTACGGCGATTTTATTGATCGGCGCCTTAGTATGGGGCTACCAGGAAAACCAGGAAAAGAATTCGATCTTGATCAAAGCGGAAAACCAGTATCAGCGGGCGTTTCACGATCTGTCCTACCATATGGACAAACTGCATGCCGAATTGGGCAATACCCTTGCGGTTCACTCGGCTTCCACCGGATCGCATCGGAAAAGCCTGGTCAACGTGTGGCGGATTACGAGCGAGGCGCAAAACGAAATCAACCAGCTCCCGCTAACTTTATTACCCTTTAACAAAACGGAGGAGTTTTTGTCCCGGATCTCGAAATTTTCCTATCAGACGGCTGTCCGTGATTTAACCAAGCAGCCTTTGACCGATAACGAGATCAAAAACCTGAAGGAGCTGTATAAAAGCTCGGCGCTAATCTCCCAGGATTTGCAAGGCGTTCAGCACAAGGTCATCGCCAACCGCCTGCGTTGGATGGACGTCGAGACGGCGTTGGCCAGCGAGAGAGAACCCCGGGACAACACGATTATCGACGGCTTCAAAACGGTGGACAAAAGAGTCGGCGAATACCCTGAGCTCGATTGGGGGCCGTCCGTTTCCAGCATGTACAACAAACGGTCGGTCAAAAAGCTGGGGGGCAAACCGGTCACGATTCAGGAGATCCAGCGTAAAGCCGCTGATTTTACGGGGATGAAAGATCCGTCGGCGATTCAGGTGGCGGAAAACGGACGCGGTACGGAATGGGCTTCATACACGGCGAACGTTCCCGGAGGACGTGACGGGGAAGCTTGGTCGCTCGATTTTACGAAAAACGGCGGACACTTGATTTCCTACAACTATAACCGGCCCATCGGCCAGAAAACGGTCGATATGAACACGGCCAAAACCCGCGCCGACGAATTTTTGGCCAGCAAAGGCTATTCCGGTTTAACCCCGGTTTCCTACGACGAGTACGGCAACGAGGGGAACTTCACGTATGTAAGCAAAGATGGGGACGTGCTGATTTACCCCGAAAAAGTCACGCTCCGCGTCGCCCTCGACAACGGCCAGGTAACCGGGCTGCAGGCCAGCGACTATGTATACGAGCGCGAGAACAGAAGCGCGGTCAAGTCGCCGAAATTAACGCTGCAGCAAGCCCGCAAATTTTTGAATCCGGAATATAAGGAAACGTATCACCGGTTGGCGCAGATCGAAAACGACCAAGCGGAAAAAGTGCTTACTTACGAATTCGGCGGAGCCATTAACGGTTCGAACTACCGGATTTACATCAATGCGGATAACGGCAACGAGGAAATCGTCGAGGAAGTCAGAAAGAAAAAAGGGGCCGTTCAGTCCTAAGGTCAAAGTTCAGCCTATAAAAGGAACACGCGAGTATGCGAGGGCTTATCGCCTTTAAGCGCTCGCGTTTTATATTTATGCGCTTTTGCGAAGATTTCCGCTACAATCCCGTCCAGGCGTGATATAATCAGGGGGAAGCCAACAACTGAAATAGGACGGTGGGAAAACTTGTTTCCTAAAGTGAACGATCTCGTATACATTCAGGGCGCCTCGACAGACAAGCAGGATACGGATAAGGAATGTAAATCGCGGATCGCGGACGTGGAAGAAGAATCGTTTCTGATCGAGGTTCCGATCGAGAGCGGAAGCGGGCGCATCAAGAAGCTTTACATCGGGGACGAGCTTTCCATTTATTTTTTGACCGATGACGGAGTTAAAAATTACTTTAATACATATGTGCTCGGTTTTGCCGACGAGGTCGTACAGCTGGTGCGCATCCGCAAACCGGAAGCGGAGACGATCACCAAAATTCAGCGCCGCCATTTTTTGCGGGTTGTCGCTTCGCTGGAAATCGCCGTTAAAACGAAAAACAATCTTCGCTTTGTTACCTATACCGAAGACGTCAGCGGCGGCGGCGTTTCTTTTATTTGCGACGGCACGTACAAGCTCGTTCAAGGCGACCAGCTGTTCTGCTGGCTGCTGCTTTCGTTCAAGAACGGATCGATCGATCACGTTCCTTTCGAAGCCGAAGTGGTGCGCACGAAGAAGCTGGAAACCGGAAAAACGATGATCATGATCAAATTCGTCAGCATCTCCGATATGGAGCGGCAGAAATTGATTCGTTACTGCTTCGAGCGCCAGTTTGATTTCAAAAACCGCTAATCCGGCGGGTCTTCTCCTTTTCGCATTTGGAAAAGCTATATATTAACGGCTGATCGTGAAAATGGCGCGAGGAGGAAATGAAGATGCGGAAAATGAACGATGACGAAGCATATACGGCACTGTTTATAGAGTTTTCCGGGAAGGTTGAAAAGGCGCTGAAGAAGGCGGTGATCGCATTGCTTGCGGCGCTGTGCCTGTTCCAGGGACTGCTGCGGATTCCCGAACTCAGGCCCTTCCTCGCTTCGGCGGATCAATTCGAAGGAACCCCGCTTTATAAGGACGAGTTTAAAAAGCCGGGTTTTTAGCGCCGAAGCTTATGCTTAGGCCCGGCTGAATTCAAGATTCGACGCCCGATCCGCTTCGTGACCTACTTCGTGATGAAAAGCCGGCAGGATAAATCGGGCGGCTAAGCCTTTTGTTTCTTTTGCATCCCTTTGCTATCTGTGGTATAATTTTCACGTCGCAGGCAATGCCTGCTTTTTTCTTGAGGATCAGTTTTGAGGAGGAATGCCCCTTTGGCAAGCGAGGCGTCAACATCACAGGCTAAGATCAACATCGCGATCGACGGTCCTGCTGGGGCAGGGAAAAGCACGATAGCCCGCATGGTTGCCGGCAGATTGTCCTACGTATACGTCGATACCGGCGCAATGTACCGGGCGGCGACATGGTATTTTCTGCGGCAGGGCATTGAACCGGACGAGGTGGACAAAGTGCTGCAAATCGTCCCCGACCTGGTTATTGAATTATTGCCCGGCGAGCAGGGGCAGCAGGTGATTGTGAACGGCCAGGACGTGACGGAAGAAATCCGTTCCATGGCGGTAAATGCGAAGGTGTCCCGATATGCGCAAATCGAGGGGCTGCGAACCAGGCTTGTCTCGCTGCAGCGGCAAATGGCTTTGCGCAAAGGCGTCGTGATGGACGGGCGCGATATCGGCACCACCGTACTGCCCGATGCGGAAGTCAAGATTTACATGACGGCCAGCGTTGAGGAACGGGCGCGCCGGAGATACAAGGAAATGAAAGAGCAGGATCGGGTTTCGTTCGAAGAACTGGTGAACTCTATCGCGGAACGCGACCGTCTGGATCAGGAACGGGAAGTTTCCCCCCTGCGGCAAGCGCCTGACGCGACCTATCTGGATACGACCGAGATGACCCTGGATGAAGTCGCCGACCGGATCGTTTCCTTGTGCAGAAATTATGGAAGTGAGAGAGGAACAAGATGATTTACCGCTTCTGCCGCGCTGTGCTTCGCGCGCTTTACAAGCTGCTGTTTCGCTTTGAAGTCACCGGTTTGGAGCATATTCCGCGAGAGGGCGGCGTGCTTCTTTGCTCCAATCATCTTACGTTGCTGGATCCGCCGACCATCGGCGTCATGCTGAAACGCAAGGTGCATTTTATGGCCAAACAGGAACTGTTCCGGATATTTGGCTTCGGTTGGCTGATCACAAAACTTGGCGCTTTTCCCGTCAAAAGGGGAGGCGTGAGCAAGGAATCGATCAAAACGGCGTTAACGCTGCTCCGTTCGGGGCATGTGATGGGGATCTTCCCCGAAGGCCGCCGCGTCAGAAACGGGGAAGGCGGCGGGATCGGCAAGAAAGGCGCGGCCACGTTCGCCCTTCGCAGCGATGCGGTCGTGATTCCGGTAGCTATCGTAGGCGATTATAAATTGTTTCGCAAATTAAAGGTGGCGTATGGTCCGCCCGTCGACTTGTCCGAATTTAAGGAGAAGGATGTTCCGGATGCGGCCGAGCAAGCCACGGAGAGAATTATGGCGGCCATCGCAGCGCTCAAAAAATTGTGAGAATGACCGGCCCTGCCGGAGCAATGCATGAAGGCGGGGAACTTTTGGGAAGCTATATTTTAGATATGTTTTGAACTTCGCTTCATGCGGGTTTAAATAAATGGGTTTTTGAATTGAGGAGGTTATTGACATGTCGGAAGAAACAAAAAATGTTCAGGAAGCTGCGGAAGTGGCAAGCCAGGACGAAATGGAACAAATCGTTTCCTTGAAAAAGGGGGACACCGTCAAAGGGACGATCGTCAAAATCGAGGATAACCAAGCTTACGTAAGCATTGGATATAAATATGACGGTGTTATTCCTATCCGCGAATTGTCCTCCGTACACTTGGACAATGCGGCGGACGCCGTTCAAGTCGGCCAGGAAGTCGAAACCAAAGTCGTGAGCATCGACGACGAGAAAGAACGCCTCGTGCTTTCCAAGCGCGCGATCGACAGCGAAAACGCCTGGGAAGACCTGGAGAAGAAATTCGCCAGCCAAGAGACGTTCGAAGTTACGGTGGCCGATGTTGTCAAAGGCGGTATTGTGGCTGACGTAGGAGTCCGCGGCTTCATTCCGGCATCGATGGTGGAGCGTCACTTCGTGGAAGACTTCAGCGACTACAAAGGCCGTACGCTGCGCGTTAAGGTGAAGGAACTGGACCGCGAGAACAATAAGGTCATCCTTTCCCAAAAAGACGTGCTCGACGAGGAATTCGAAGCCAACAAACAAAAGGTCATGAGCGAGCTGCAGGAAGGGCAAGTGCTGGAAGGCACGGTTCAGCGTTTGACGCAATTCGGCGCGTTTGTTGACGTAGGCGGCGTAGACGGCCTGGTCCACGTGTCCGAAATCGCCTGGAGCCATGTCGACAAACCGGCGGACGTTCTGAGCGAAGGCGAAAAGGTCAAAGTGAAGGTGCTGAAAGTCGACCCGGAAAAGGGCAAAATCAGCCTCAGCATCAAAGCCGCTCTTCCGGGTCCTTGGGATACGGCAGCCGAGAAGTTCCATACCGGCGATATCGTAAGCGGCGAAGTGAAACGCCTCGTCAATTTCGGCGCGTTTGTGGAAATCGCGCCGGGCGTGGAAGGACTCGTTCATATCTCTCAAATCTCGCATAAACATATCGGTACCCCGCATGAAGTGCTGAAGGAAGGCCAAACGGTGCAAGTCAAAGTGCTTGACGTCAATCCGGCCGAAAAACGGGTTAGCCTCAGCATTAAGGAAACCGAAGAAGCTCCGGCTCCAGCTCCGAGAAGCGAAAAACCGTCCAAAGGCAGCGGCGTGAGAAAAGAAGATTTGGGCGATAACCCGAATGTTTCGCTGAGCAACCAAGGCCTTAGCATTACGCTCGGAGAGCGCTTTGGCGACAAACTGAGCAAATTGAAATAAAATGGTGTAGCAGGCTCGATCATCGGCGGACCCTGAAGAAGCGGGTTCGCCGATTTTGTTTGCCGGCCTTGGGGCCGGGGACTTAAGGGCGTGTTAGCCATTTTATGTTTTTTTTGCTATGATGAAATACGTGTATTAAGACGAAACAAGGTGATTTTAATCATATAAGATGGAACGCTTACAAACCTAGGAGGAATGTCTATGGCAAGACCCGTAGTGGCTATTGTCGGGAGGCCGAACGTGGGGAAGTCTACTATTTTCAACCGCATTATCGGCGACCGCCTCGCCATTGTAGAAGATAAGCCGGGAATTACGCGCGACCGGATATACGGGGTTTCGGAATGGAACGGCAAGCCCTTCAGCATCATCGATACGGGCGGTATTGAGCTGGATGACGAAGAACCGATTTTGAAGTCGATCCGGATGCAGGCGGAGCTTGCCATCGAAGAAGCGGACGTCATCGTCTTTATGTGCGATGGCAAAACGGGGGTTACTTCTTCGGACGAAGAGGTGGCGGCCTTGCTGTACCGCTCCGGCAAACCGATCATCGTGGCCGTCAACAAGGTGGACAATATCGGGCGGATGGAGAACATCTATGAATTTTACAATTTGGGCTTCGGCGAACCGATCGGCGTCTCCGGCAGCCATGGAACAGGCATCGGCGATTTGCTCGACGCGATTACGGACAATCTTCCGGAAGAGACGGAGGACGAATACGACGAAGATGTCATTCGCGTAGCTCTCATCGGCCGGCCCAACGTCGGAAAATCTTCACTGGTGAACGCCATTTTGGGAGAAGAACGGGTGATTGTCAGCGACATTGCCGGTACGACGCGCGATGCGATCGATACCCCCTTCGAGAAGGATGGTCAGCGTTATGTCCTGATCGATACGGCCGGGATGCGCAAACGCGGCAAGGTTTATGAAACGACCGAAAAATACAGCGTCATGCGCGCGATGAAAGCGATTGAACGCGCGGACGTGGTGTTGGTCGTCATCAACGGCGAGGAAGGCATCATCGAGCAGGATAAGCATATCGCCGGTTACGCCTATGAAGCGGGCAAAGCTTCCGTCTTCGTCGTCAACAAATGGGATGCGGTCGAGAAGGACGATAAAACGATGCACCAGTTCGAGCAAAAAATCCGCGACCATTTCCTGTTCATGACCTACGCGCCGGTCGTATTCCTGTCGGCCAAAACGAAGCAGCGCCTGCACAAGCTGCTGCCGGTCGTGCAGCATGTCGCCGACCAGCACGCTAAACGGGTGCAGACGCATTTGCTCAACGACGTCGTTTCCGATGCCATCGCGATCAATCCGCCGCCGACGGACAAAGGACGCCGTTTGCGTATCAACTACGTGACCCAGGTAGCCGTGAAGCCGCCGACAGTCGTGGTGTTCGTGAACGATCCGGAGCTGATGCATTTCTCCTATGAACGGTATTTGGAGAACAAAATCCGGGCGGCCTTCGATTTTGAAGGAACGCCGATCCGGCTGTTTACGCGGCGCAAGTCTGATGAAGGTTAGGGGAGAGTAAGGTGATTTTACCCATCGTAGCAGTAGTTGTTTGTTATTTGCTGGGCTCGGTCAGCTTCAGCGTGGTCCTGTCGAAGCTCTTGAAAGGGATCGACATCCGCCAGCACGGCAGCGGCAACGCCGGAGCGACCAATACGCTGCGCGTGCTCGGCAAAGGTCCGGCGATTTTGGTGCTTGCGCTTGACGTATTAAAAGGGATCGCCGCCGTATGGCTCGGACGCTGGCTGGGAGGCGGCGACGCGTGGACGGCGGCGCTTTGCGGTATTGCGGCGATCATCGGCCACAATTGGCCGCTGTATTTTCGCTTTCGCGGGGGAAAAGGGATCGCCACCACGATCGGCGTGATGGCCACTCTCTTTTTCTTCCCGGCCTTGTACGCCGGCATCATCGCTATTCTCTCGATTGTGTTTACCCGTTACGTATCTTTAGGTTCCTTGATCTTTGTGTTTTTGACGCCGATTTTTCTTGCGGTTTCCGGCGAATTCGGCCCCTACTTTTGGACGAGTCTGATCATTGGCGTGTTCGCCTTCTGGAGACATCGCACGAATATCGTCAAAATCGTTCAAGGAAAGGAAAACAAGCTGGGTTCCAAAGGAGGAAAACGAGTTGTCTGAGAAAGCCGCCGTGCTGGTGGCGGGCAGTTGGGGGACGGCACTAGCCAGCGTGCTCGCCGACAAAAATATGGAAGTGTCCCTATGGACGCGAAATGAAGCGCAAAAGGAAGAGATCAACGTCTTGCACCGCAATGAGCGTTTTTTGCCGGGGGTCGCGTTGCCGGGCAACCTGAAGGCCACCACGGATTTGGAAACCGCCGTCAGCGGGGCCAAAGCGGTGGTCATGGTCGCCCCTTCCTCCGCCGTGCGCGAGGTGGCCCGCTCGCTGAAACCGTATTGGCGCGAGGATATGCTGATAGTCCATGCTACCAAAGGCTTTGAAATCGAAAGCCTCAAGCGCATGTCGACGGTCATCTCGGAAGAGCTTGGCTGCGAGGAGGGCCGGATCGTCGTGTTGTCCGGACCGAGCCATGCGGAGGAGGTCGTCAAGCGCAGCCCGACCACGGTGGTGGTCGCTTCGCTGGTGGAGGAACAAGCCGATTTGGCTCAGGACTTGTTCATGAATTCAGACTTCCGCGTCTATACGAACCGCGATCTGGTCGGGGTCGAACTGGCCGGAGCGCTGAAGAACATCATTGCGCTTGGGGCCGGGATGTCCGACGGGCTTGGCTATGGAGACAACGCCAAAGCGGCGCTGTTGACCCGCGGGCTTGCGGAAATCACCCGAATCGGCGTGGAAATGGGCGCCAATCCGCTAACGTTCTCCGGGCTGGCCGGCATCGGCGACCTGGTCGTGACGGCGACGAGCCGGCACAGCCGCAATTGGCGGGCCGGATATCTGCTTGGGCAGGGCAAGCCGCTCCCGGAAGTGCTGAGCTCGATGGGCATGGTGGTTGAAGGGATCCGCACGACGAAAGCGGCCCATGCCATTTCGCAGAAATACCAGGTGCAGATGCCGATCGCCGCGCAGCTGCATCACGTCTTGTTCGAAGGGCTGGACCCGCGGACGGCGGTGGAAGCGCTGATGGGGCGCGACCGGAAGACCGAAATGGAGGTCATGTCGCTGGAGACCTGGGAGCAGTGGCATTCCTAGAGCCCGTTTTGCATAGACAGCTTCACCTTTCCGAAGGTGTCCTCATACATTGGTGGAGAGGACAGCGGAGGAGGCGAATGCATGAGCAAAATATCCAAAGAAGCGCTGGATACCATCAACAAAAAAACCGGCAAAAAGATTACCGAGGGTTCGGTGAGAAAACTGGCCAGCACCGTTAAGCCGTCAACGATGCAAAACGAAGCGGAGCTGCGGAAGCTGATCAAGCAGGTGTCCGCGATGGCCAAAATCCCCGTTTCGGAAAGCACCGTGTCGGAAATCGTCAACGCCGTGAAAAAGAGCGGCATGAACCCGGCCAATATGGAAGCCATGATGAAAATGATGATGAAAAAATAATGATATGGGGCCATCCCCCAAACATCGGCTCTGCGGCGTGAAAGCTGCAGGGCGTTTTTTTAAGAATATAGAAATTCAAGTTTTCATCCGTCTTCTTTGCAAGTACGTCGGTAGACGTTTTTCTTAAGTCCCTTCGGCGCGTAGCCTATAAAGCGGCGAGATGCTATAATATGGATCATATCAATCCAAACGAAATGGGAGAATCAAACCGATGGATGCAATGACGAAAATGTGGCTATCGATCGCAGCCGTTTTGATTATGGGATTATCCGTGTTTTTGATTACGTTTGCACGGGCGAAAACGAAAGGCATCGTTAAGGGAATCCTTTCGTTGCTGGCTTTTGTCATCATGCTGGCGGGCTTTCTGACCGGCCTCGTTTCCATCACATAAATTTCGTTAGGAAGCAGCGTGAAATTCTTGGCAGGAAAGAGAAGAGGGAGTTAACATGAATGGAAATCGGAGCTATGCATTTCCGGGACTAACCGCGGCCATCGGGCAAATGGCCGGGCTGTGCGCGGGGGCCGAGGCCAAGTGGCTGCTCGGAGGCAGCTGCGGCTTGTGGCTGCAGGGCGTCCGGCTCGATACGCGGCCCAGGGATATCGACGTGTATGCCGATGAAGGGGACGCGCGGCTTGTGCATGAGCGAATGAGCGAGTATGCTACCGATATCCCCAGGCAAGACCGGACCGGCTCGTACGCGTCGCTGCTTAGCCATTACCGGCTTGACGGCGTGACGGTTGAACTGGTCGGCGGATTTGAGGTGAAAACGGACAGCGCGTTTTACCGGACCGAAATCGCGGGGATTCTGGACGAGAACGCTCCCCTTGTCCGCTTGGGCGGGGCGGAGCTTCGCTTGATGCCGCTGGCCCATGAGTTTGTTTTTAACGTGCTGCGCGCGCGGCCGGACCGGTATTTGGCGATTGCCGAAGTTATCCGCGGCGAGGCTGACCGCCACTTGCCGCTGCTTCGCGAACTGCTGCGGAGAAATCAATGGACGGCCGGTATCGTCGGAAAAATGGCCGAGGTGCTGGATCGCCCGCTGCTGTCCGGGCCGTGGGGCGAATACGGCGGCGGACAAGCTTAAGGAGGCGCGCCGGTGGAGGTTCAGGTCATGTTTTGGCCGCAGGGCAAAAAGGTGAAGGTACGGCAGGGAACAAACGTGTTGAGGGCGGCCCGGGAGGCTAGGCTCCATATCGCGACCCGCTGCGGCGGCCAAGCCGCCTGTCTGCTGTGCAAGGTCCGGGTGGAGAAGGGGGGCGAGAGCGCGTTATCCCCGCTATCTGCGGCGGAAGCGCGCAAGCTGGGCGCGCTGGCGGAGGAAGGCATCCGGCTGGCCTGTCAGGCCAAAGTGATCGGAAATGCCGAAATCCATCTCCCGGAGGACCCGTTAAAGGCGGCCGTACGCAAGAAACTGCTGGAACAGCAGGAAGACGACAGATTGTGGTAATAATGCCACAGCCCCGATCGGGGAACCGGAAGAAAGAAATGAAAAGGATGGAAGCGAACAATGCCGGGAAATCGAAATATCCGTAGATTCGAAGAAACCATGGCACGGCAAATCGGTTTGGGCATGCTGCTGCTCGCCCTCATAACGCTCCTGTCAGGATGTATGTATCGCGGAGAGCAGCAGGCCGGACCGGTTTCCTATATGGATAGCGTCGACCGCGTCCAGCGGGCGCTGGACCGTTTTCAGGAGCGGGAGGGGATTCTCCCGATCATCACCGCCGGGGAGGAGACGCCGCGGTACGAGAAGTACCGGATCGACCTGGACCGCCTGAAGCGGTTGGGATATCTAGATGAAATTCCGTCGGCCGCCTTTGAAAAAGGGGGCAGCGTCTATTTTCTCGTTATCAATGAAGAGGTAGACCCTGCGGTAAAAGTGCTGGATCTCCCTACCGTGCAAAAGGTCAACGATGTCCAGCGGAGCGTAACCGCTTACCGTTCCTCCCACGGCGGCCGGCTGCCGGGAGAGGAGGCGGGGGAGACGTATCCGGGGCTGTATACGGTCGATCTTTCGCTCATCGGGGCCGAGAACGATGAACCGGTCAGCGTATACTCCGGCGAAACGTTGTCCTACATTATGGACTCCCAGGGCACGGTATATGTGGACTATGCCTTTGACATGATGCAAATCATCGACAAGACCCAGGCGGCTCCAAAGCAAGGCGAGGACTTAAGAACGATATTAACCGGCAATTCGTATTTTGTGCCGGTCAAGTCGCTGCCCTACCGGTTTATCGACGGGGCGCCGGTCCCGGTAGTCGAGGCGGATTGACGGACTGCGGGCCAGGTAAGGCGATGGATGGCAAGGCCGCTTCGGAATATTTTCCGGACGGCCTTTTTTGCTAGGCAGCTTATACAGTCATACTTTTTTCAATAGAATCATACAAATGGAGCATGGCGGATAAATGCCCGTCTTGTTCGGCGCGAATCGGACGATAAATTGCGAGTTCAAAAGGCTTCGTGACCAAAAGATGACTTTTTGAACTACCTCTTAAAGCAAAAAAAATGGGCTTGGACGGTTAATGCCGTCATATTTCCGCATCTGGTACATATGCTGTTACTAGTCCAAATGCAGGTACGAGTTTACGCCGCTTCGTTCAGCTTCGATCCAAGCCTTGGTTTACGGCGGCGGACATGGGCAAGAGGAGCTGCCGCTCCTGCCGTAACAGTGAAGCCCGAAATATTGGTAAATCAACGAAGCGGATGCTCGGGGAGCATTTTTCCTTCGGCGAAATTTGAGGAGGGGATATCATTGGTATTGGAGAAAGTGGACATTTTTAAGGACATTGCCGAACGAACCGGGGGCGATATTTATCTGGGCGTCGTTGGAGCCGTCCGCACCGGAAAATCGACGTTCATCAAACGTTTTATGGAAACCGTCGTGCTTCCGAACATCGCGAATGAAGCGGACCGGGTTCGCGCCGTGGATGAACTTCCGCAAAGCGCCGCCGGAAAAACGATCATGACGACCGAACCGAAGTTCGTGCCGAACAATGCGGTTCAGATCAAAGTGGCGGAAGGTTTGGAGGTCAACGTAAGGCTCGTCGATTGCGTCGGATACGCCGTGGAAGGCGCAAAAGGCTACGAGGATGAGAACGGGCCGAGAATGATCTCCACGCCATGGTTCGAAGATCCGATCCCGTTCCAGGAAGCGGCGGAAATCGGAACTCGCAAAGTAATTCAGGAGCACTCCACGCTGGGGGTTGTCGTTACGACGGACGGGACGATCGCCGATATTCCGCGCTATTCCTACGTCGAATCGGAGGAACGGGTCGTTGCCGAATTGAAAGAGGTGGGCAAACCTTTTGTGCTCGTCATCAACTCGACGCGCCCGAACAGCGAAGAAGCGCAGCAGCTGCGGGGAGAGCTGGCGGCCAAATACGATATTCCCGTCATCGCGCTCAGCGCGGCGACGATGACGGAAGAAGACGTGACCGGCGTGCTTCGCGAAGTGCTGTACGAGTTCCCGGTTCACGAAGTCAACGTCAATCTGCCCAGCTGGGTTATGGTGCTGAACGAAAACCACTGGCTGCGCAGCAATTATGAAAACTCCGTCCGCGATACGGTGAAGGACATCCGCCGGCTGCGGGATGTCGACCGCGTCGTCGGAAACTTCATGGAATACGATTTCATCGAACGGGCCGGCCTCAGCGGCCTCAACATGGGGCAGGGTGTCGCGGAAATCGATCTGTACGCCCCGGACGATCTGTACGACCGCATCCTGGTGGAAGTGGTCGGCGTGGAAATCCGCGGCAAAGACCATCTGCTGCAGCTGATGCAGGAATTTACGCATGCCAAACGGGAATATGACCGGTTTGCCGAAGCGCTGGAGATGGTCAAAACGACCGGCTACGGCATCGCCGCCCCGTCGCTGGCCGAAATGATGCTCGACGAGCCGGAATTGATCCGCCAGGGCTCCAGATTCGGGGTCAGACTGAAAGCGACGGCTCCGTCGATTCATATGATCCGCGTCGATGTCGAATCGGAATTTGCCCCGATTATCGGCACCGAAAAGCAAAGCGAGGAATTGGTCCGCTACCTGATGCAGGACTTCGAAAACGACCCGATCAAAATTTGGGAATCGGACATTTTCGGCCGCTCGCTGCACTCGATCGTACGCGAAGGCATTCAGGGCAAAATCGCCATGATGCCGGACAATGCCCGCTACAAGCTGCAGGAAACGCTGGGGCGGATCATCAACGAAGGTTCCGGCGGCCTCATCGCCATCATTTTGTAGATATAATTGCCTCCTCAATGACCGTGCGCGTGCTGATCTTTGGCCGCGTGCGGTTGTTTTGCTGCGTCCAGGTTCGATCTGGGCAAAGCGGCTATCGACTTCGCGGATCAGAACGAGCCGTTGCAGGAAAGCGATTGCCCTACCCGAGCGCCTACCCGGGCGGACCTGCTCTTTACTCCAGCTTTCTTGGTCCATTGTTGAATGGATTAGTTGCAAAACATACAGCAGCTTATCCGGAAATGCTGCCACAGCGCTTGATGAAGTGTAAAACCTGCAGTATTCCGCTACCTTTCGAAGAAGAGACAATGACACGAAGAAGTAGTTGTACGAAATGCAGTTAAGCGAATGGTTAGGTAAATGGATATAAAGTTAGATGTATGATTTGCAATTGGTTAGACGTTTTTCTTATATCGCGGCAGGCGTTTATATATTAAACTTACATAATGATCCAAGTTAATAGTTTCCAAAGGAGCAAGACATGTCAAACCGTAAATGGACTTTTATCCTGGTCCCTGTCTTCCTGCCATTCGTCTGGCTGCTGTTGCAATTTACTCTGTCTTCACTTCAAATTCACCAATTTGCCGAGCAATTGAAGACGGTTTCACCCAAAGACGGAGGTTCGGAAACAAAAGTGGTCTTGATATCGCAGGAATTGGACAATTTTTTCTGGCGGTCCATCGAACAAGGAGCCCGAAAGGAAGCGGCACAGTACGGGATGCGGCTCGATTATATCGGGCCGGGCCGCATCAATCCGTCCGAGCAGATCAAGCTGCTGGATAAAGCGATCGCCGCCAGGGCGGATGCCATTCTGGTTCAAGGCATCAATGATCCGGAATACCGCCGATTAATCGACAAAGCGGCCGGACTTGGCATCCCCGTCATCACGATCGATACGGATGAGCCGGATTCCCAAAGACTGGCTTACGTCGGAACGGATAACGAGGGGGCCGGAAAGCGGATGGGCGAGCTGGTGGCGAAGGCTTCCGGGGAGCGCGGCGACATTGGAGTTGTGATCAGCAACGAGCGCGTCGAGAACCAGCGGCTCAGGCTGGCTGGCTTTCGTTCCGTGATCGGCCGTTATCCCGGGCTGCGCATTGTGGAGATCCGCTCCTCGGACATTTCGCGGCTTCAGGCAGCCCAGCAAGCTCAGAACATGCTCGCCCGGTATCCGGAGATCCGCTACGTGGTTGGATTCAGTGCGCTGGACGGCCCTGGCATTCTGGAAGCCGCGGAGCGGATTGGCTCGAGGAGTCTGCATATATTCGCTTTTGACGATATGGCCGAAACGCTGGAAGCCGTCGGAGATAACAAAATCGAGCTGACGATTGTTCAACAGCCCGTGGAAATGGGGGCCATGGCCATAAAACGGCTGAATGATTATTTAAAGGGGAACGATCCCCAGGAAATAACATACACCAGGGTTTATGAAATACATGCGGACTCTTCCGACAAAACGTCCGGAGATGGCGGCCGATGACGATTAGAACAAAGCTGCTGCTGTTCATCCCCCTCCTGGTTGTGTTCGCCAATTTCATCGCTTATTTTGTTTTTCAAAGCGGAAAGGTCGTACAACAGAGCTACGATGAAATGCTTGGCCGCATTCTGCTCATCGAGCAAACCTCAGAAAGCGCGGAGAGCAACTTAAAGCTCCTGTACGCATATCTGCTTAATCCAAGCGACGATAAGGCCGTGCAAGGCCCGGCAGAACGCCAATTGATGCAGCTGCAAGGCAGAATCCGGGAAGTCTCCGGCACGGCGGATTCTTCTTTCTTCGAGGAGGACTACATGAACTTGCTGGTCACATTTCTGGAGCAGAAACAAGCCGCCGTTTTGGATGCGAATACGCAGGATCCCGGGTCGGCTTTTGAACATTATATTGAAGCGGAGAAAACCGTCGGCTACATCCATGAGGAGGGACAGCGGCTGATCGACGCCGAACTGGCTTATTACCGGCCGATCATCGAGAATATCCGCAAGCAGAATGCGCGAATGAACGGACTTGGAGCGGCGTTGTTCGGCATGAACGCGCTGATGGGGGTATTGCTTGCGATCTGGGTCTCGCGCAGCATTACCGGCCCTGTCGGCCGGCTTGTCGGGCTGGCGAAACGGATCGCCACGGGCGACCTGAATATCGGGCCCCAGCCGCGGCGGGACGATGAACTTGGCGTATTGTCGGAGGCCATTTCGCAAATGTCCGCCGATTTGAACATCCTCATCGAGAAGGACAAACAGAGCCTGGAAATGCGGCGGCTCGTGAAGGAATTGGAGCTTAGGGCCCTGCAAAATCAAATTAATCCGCATTTTTTGTTCAATACCTTAAATGTGCTCTCGCAAATGGCGATTCTGGAAGGGGCGGAGGAGACCAGCGACCTGATCGTTTCGCTGTCCAATCTGCTTCGGTACAGCCTGCAAAAGCTGGACAAGCCCGTCACTCTCCAGGAAGAGCTGGATCATATCCGCGAATACGTAACCATCCAGCAGGCGCGTTTCCGGGACAGAATTCGCTTTGATTTTCACTATGACGCTTCCGTGCTGCAGCAGCAAATTCCGGCCCTGACGATCCAGCCGCTCATTGAGAACGCTTTTCTTCACGGTGTGAAGGATTTGGAAGACGGAGCCGTAATCGCGTTGACGTTGTCGAGAACGGGTACGGATGTGCAGATTGAAATTTCGGACAACGGAAAGGGCATGCCGGAAGAAACCCGTCTGTCCGCGCTCCGTCTCGAAAGCGGAGCCGAAAACGGCGGTTCAACGGGACTGGGAATGCAAAACGTGTTTAAGCGGCTGCAGTTGTTTTACGGAAAGGAAGGAATGGTAGAAATCAGCAGTCATGCCGGACAAGGCACAGCCATAACAATACGAATTCCGGCCAGGAAGGAGAGTGAGCGGACGGATGTATCGGTTGTTGATCGCGGATGACGAGGCTTTGGAAAGGGAGGGGCTGGAACTGACCGTGGAACGGGCCATGCCGGGGGTATTCCGGTTTATGCATGCCGGCAACGGCCGCATGGCGATCGAATGCGCGGAAGAGCACCGGCCCCATATTGCCATGTTGGATATCAACATGCCGGGCATCGGCGGGCTTGAAGCGCTTCGCGAATTAAAGGAGCGTCTTCCCGATACCCGATTCGTGCTCGTCACCGCTTATGACTATTTTGCCTATGCCCGGGAGGCGCTCTCTTTGGGCGTAAAGGAATATATCCTGAAGCCGGCCAAGCGGGAAATGGTTGTCGGTACGCTAAAAAGGCTGATTGATGAAATTGAGCGCGAGAAGCGGGGACGCAAAGAAGAATTGGAGCTTAGGCACAAAATTTCTCAGCTGATGCCGCTCGCGGAAAACGAGCTGGCTTTAATGCTTATGGTCGACCAGACGGTGGATTCCAGCGCTTCCCAGCTGTCGGAATGGCTGGACTTTCGGCTTGACCGGGGGAGCGCCATCGTTGCCGCCTTTGAAAGCTATACGGACGAGCAGGACAAAAAGAAAATTTACGATCATTTCCGCAGTTATGTAAAAACGCACGGCCCGGATTCCCTTGTCAGCTCCTTGATCGACCATCATATCGCCGTTTTTTTGCGAAAGCCGCCCGCCACCGGAGACAACGGCTGGCGGCAATTGGTCGAATGCCTTGTCCGCCAGCTCCACGATCTGGCCCGGCAGCAGCTTGGCATACAGACGGCCATTGGCATCGGATCGCTGCATAGCGGCGAGGAAGGGTTCCGCAAGTCCTATTTCGAAGCCGTTTTTGCCTCCACCCTGCACAAGCAAGGCGAGGGTTACTGCCGCTTTGACGAACTGCAGCCGTCAGAGGCCGGAAACGCTTCTTTGCTTGCCGTCGAAGCGGCGAAAGGAATCCAGCAGCAGACCTACGTCATGTCGGCGTTGCAACGGTTGCGTGAACAGCGGGAGGTCCAAACGCTGTCCGTGCTGGCCAGGGCGAAATTGTATATCGAGGAACGGTTCACCGATGATCTTTCGCTGGAAGAAGTGGCTGATTACGTCCATTTGAATGCTCACTACTTCAGCAAAATTTTTAAGCAGGAATACGGGGAAACGTTCATCGACTTCGTAACCCGGCTGCGCATTGACAAGGCCATTTCTCTGATTAAAGCCGGCAATCTTACCCTTAAGGAAGTCAGCTTTGAAGTGGGGTATAAGGACCCGAACTATTTTAGCCGCGTGTTTAAGAAGATCATGGGCGTCCCGCCTACCGAGTTCAAAGGCCAAAAATAATAGACTGATTCGTCCATGCCGGCCATCGGCATGGATTTTTTTAAGCTCGAGTGTGAAAGTAATGCTAGGTTCAGCCCCCACGCCTCCAATTCGGGAGACGAAGCCAAAATCGTGCATGAAAAGGTCCGTTTAGTGCAGACGATAACCCCCCTTCCTTAGCTAAGCGCATGCTAAACTTTTCCTTGAAGAACGGAAAATCCGGAGGGGAGATGATAAGATGGCAGTAGCCATTAAGTCGGAAAGCGCTAAACAGAAAGCGCTTCAAGGGGAAAAACAGAGTATGCTCTTTGTTACGCTGGTATCCATCGTAGCCGCGCTCGGAGGTATCCTGTTCGGTTTCGACATCGCGGTTGTTTCGGGGGCAATCGACTTCCTGCAGCAGCGTTTTTCGCTGAACGAATTTCAGGTTGGCTGGGCGGTGTCAAGTCTGATTGTCGGGAGTGTCACGGGGGCGGCTTTATCCGGCTACATGAGTGAAAGGATCGGCAGAAAAAAGGTATTGCTGGCCGCCGGATTTTTGTTCGTCGTCGGCTCGATTTGCTCGGCGCTTCAAGACACATTCACCGGGTATGTTATCTTTCGCATGATCGGCGGCGTTGGGATCGGGATCACTTCGACCATTTGCCCGGTGTACAACGCGGAGATCGCTCCCGCCAAATACCGGGGCCGTCTGGTTGCTTTAAATCAACTTGCGATCGTTACGGGCATTTTCCTGGTTTATTTTCAAAATTCGTGGATCGTCAGCATGGGGGATGAAGCCTGGGGCGTCTCGACGGCCTGGCGCTGGATGTTCGGCGCGGGAGCCGTTCCCGGGCTGGTCTTTATGATCTTGATGTTTTTTATACCGGAAAGTCCAAGATGGCTTATTAAACAGAATCGGCCGTATGAAGCGCTGCCGATACTGCTGAAAATTCACGGTGAAGAAGCCGCTAAACAGGAAGTGCTTGAAATCAAGGAATCGTTCCAAAACGAGAGCGATTCATTCCAACAATTGTTCGCTCCCGGCATTCGGGTTGCTCTTTTCATCGGTGTTATGCTCGCCATTATACAGCATATTACCGGCATCAACGCCATTTTGTATTACGCGCCGGTTATTTTTAAAGGAATGGGTCTCGGTACGGACGCCTCTTTGACCCAGACCATCTGGATCGGGTTGATCAATGTGTTGTTTACCATCGTCTCCGTATGGCTGATCGACAAAGCGGGGCGAAAAGTTTTGCTGATGATCGGCACCTCCTTAATGACTATTTGTTTGGCCATTATCGGAGCCGTTTTTAAAATGGATTTGACCGCCGGACCGCTGGTGCTGATCATGATTTTGATCTACGTGGCCGCCTATGCCATATCGCTCGGACCGATCGTATGGGTGATGATTTCGGAGATTTTTCCCAACCGCGTTCGCGGCAAAGCGGTCGCCATCGCTTCGATGGCATTGTGGGCCGGCGACTATCTGGTATCCCAGTTATTCCCTCCGCTGCTGAGTTCGGCCGGTCCGTCCAATACCTTCTGGACATTCGGAGTCATCTCGCTTTTCGTTGTAGTCTTTATATGGCGCAAGGTTCCCGAAACCAAAGGCAGATCGCTTGAACAGATGGAACAGATGTGGCTTGGGAAATAACCTTGCTTTCGAAAAAAACCTCTGAAGTCAGACCGCAAATCGGGATGCTTCAGAGGCTTTTTGTCGTGCAGAACTGGAGAAAATGCCGGCCGATTACGGAAAATTCGGCTTCACGCCTTGAAATCACTTGAAATTATGCATGGGCTGTATTACTATAAATTTGTTCCGAAGCCCCTGGGAACGTGCCATTTCGGTATTTTTTAGGGGATTTGTACGCATAGGATACGAAAATTACGTATATTCTGCGGTAAAACGGAAACACAAATAGCAAGAGGTATTATTTTCCTGCAGTGGGAGGTGAATCAACATGAACAAATCCGATTTGATTTCTCAAGTAGCAGAAAGCACGGAGTTGTCCAAAAAAGATGCGACGAAAGCGGTGGATGCTGTTTTCGAAGCGATTTCTACGGCGCTTCAGAACGGTGACAAAGTTCAACTGGTAGGCTTCGGCAACTTTGAAGTCCGCGAGCGTTCCGCGCGCAAAGGCCGCAACCCGCAAACCGGAGAGGAAATCGAAATCCCTGCGAGCAAAATCCCTGCGTTCAAGCCGGGCAAAGCGCTCAAAGACGGAATTAAATAAAGATTTCTACATATCTTCCGTGCACAAAAAGACCGTGGGCTTCTCGTTCACGGCTTTTTCTTTTCGCGTGAACCAAAGCATGGCACAAAGATAAGTTGAAGGGAGAGGCGCGGCAAATATGGATAACCATCAGCAAGCAGGCGGAAATGAATATGGCGCGGCCAGCGGGGATTATTGGGTGATTAAAGCCAAGGAGCAGGGAGTTACCGTCATCGGGCTGACCCGGGGCAAAGATACCCGTTTTCATCATACCGAGAAACTGGATAAGGGCGAAGTGCTGATCGCCCAGTTCACGGACCACACTTCCGCGGTGAAGATTCGCGGCAAGGCTGTCGTTTACACGAAATACGGTACGATCGATACGGAAGAGTGAATTTTCTTTCGGCAGGCATAGCCTGCTTTTTTTCTATGTACAATGGGGTATAGGAGTACTCGGATAACCTCGCGCCGAATGGCCGAGCATATCAAAGGGGGATGCCCCATGAAGTATACACCGCTCATAAAAACGGCTCTGCTGACGCTCGGCTGTGCGGCGGCGCTGGCTTTCGTCTCGTGGCTCGGCGAACGAAGCGGAACGCCGCCGCATACGGCCGCCGTGTTCGCGGGGCAGAAGCCGGCCGAATTAACAAACGACAACTTGGTGGACGGTCTCTCCTCGCTGGATCTTCCGGTGCCGATCGGCAAGGTGGATTTGACCGGAGGCATTTTGTCCGTGGACCTTAAAGTCACCGAGGAGGATTTCAGCGCCGACCGCATTTATCAAGGGATGGCGGAAATGCTTGCGTTTTCGTTCGAACGGACGAGCAACGTCGATCAACTGCTGCTGCGGCTGTTTGCCGAGGACCGTTGGCTCGGCACGAAATATTTGCTGCTCGCCGCCGATGTCCGCCGCAGCTATTGGCGGACAACCGATTTGGCGGAGCTGCGGCAAACGGGCGACCGCCAGCTGTCCGAGGCGCTGAGGCAGCGGCTAAGGGTGACTGAAACGCAGCTGTGGATGTCGCGTTTTCTTCGCGCACCGGCGGGCCGTTAACCGGCGGCCGCCGTCGCCGGAGGCTTGCTCCCGCCGCGATTGCCGCCCGGCCGGTTGGCGGGATCCTGCGCGTCCAACCTCTGTGCGCAGGGAATTAACATGTGATATAATATACAAGATTACGACCTGTTTTTAATTTGAAACGTGGTAAGAACAAGCGGCTCGGACGGAGGCAAAGGATGAAACCTTATCGCATAACAGAATTGGCAAAAAAATATGTCTCCTATGACATGATCTCAGCCCACACGGCGCTTCCGGATTTTCCGGTGCCCCGTGTTCGTTTGCTTTATGCCTTTTTAAACGACCGGCAGAGCCAGGCGGCGGATGCGGCCGAAACCTGCGCGCTGGCTGCTTTTCTCGTTCAGCTCGGCATGGATACGCACGATCTGATCGATGTGGAGGAACGCTCGGGGAAGGAAACCACCGCCATGCGTTCGCGCCAGCTCAAGGTGCTGGCGGGCGATTATTTCAGCGGAGTGTTTTACGACCTGTTGGCCCAGGCCGGGGAAATCGGCATGGTGTCGTCCATGAGCGCGGCGATTTGCGAAGTGAACCGCCTGAAGGTTGAACTGTACAGCAAGCTTAAGAGGAGGCTGCTGTCCGCGGAAGAGTACCTGAAAGAATGCGTCCATGTCAAAATGGGGCTTTTTCTTTCTTTTTCCCATCTGCTGGACAAGCCGGCGCAAAATTTGTGGCGCCTGCTGCTGGCCGAATTAAGCCGCTGCGAAGTGATGCTGGACGAGATGAAATCGAGCGGCGAGCTTCCTCAGAACCGCCAGGGGTACGCTTTTTTGCGCATCCTGGAGACCGGTACCGCCGAGGATCTTGAATCGATTGCCGAGCGGAAGGTCGGGGAGCGGGATTGGTCGCTCCTGCTGGTCAAGTACAACGTGAAGGAACAGCTGATGTCCATGCTCCGCCAATCGGTGGACCGGGTGCAGGCGCTGCTTCATGAATGCAAGATGGAAACGGCGCAAAGCGAGCTGAAAGCGATTCTTGAGCCTTTTATCGCCGCTTTGTCCCCGGCGCGCCGTTCCGCGCAAGAAGGGTAGGTGTTATTCATGAGACAGATGTCGCCCGACTCGAAGGGACAGTACGTACACGAAGTGTTTGAGAACATCGCGCCCAAATACGACATGATGAACGATTTGATCAGCTTCGGACGCCATAAGGCCTGGCGCAAATTTACGATGGCCAAGATGAACATGCCGCCGGGGGCTACGGCCATCGATTTGTGCTGCGGCACCTGCGACTGGACGATCAGCATGGCCGAGACGAGCGGCGGGCAGATTACCGGGCTCGATTTCAGCGAACACATGCTGGAATACGGCCGCCGCAAAATCAAGGAACGCCGTTTGGAGCAGGCGATTACCCTGGTTCAAGGCAACGCGATGGAGCTGCCGTTTGCCGATGATTCGTTCGATTACGCCACGATCGGCTTCGGCCTGCGCAACGTGCCCGACCTGCACCAGGTGCTGCGGGAGATGAAACGGGTCGTCAAGCCGGGCGGGATGGTCGTTTGCCTTGAGGCATCCAAGCCCACCTGGCAGCCGTTTAAGAGCATTTATTATGTTTACTTCCAAAAAGTACTTCCGATGCTGGGCAAGCTGGTGGCCAATCGCTACGAACAGTACAAATGGCTGCCGGAGTCCCTGATGCAATTTCCCGGCCGCGAGGAACTCGCGCAAATTTTCCGGGAGACCGGATTAACGAAGGTCGAAGCGTATCCTTTAACCGGCGGGGTTGCCGCCTTGCATCTTGGAACAAAGGAGACGCCCCATGTTTAGAAAACTCGTAATTTTCCTGCAAATGATCAAATTCGAACATACGGTATTCGCGCTGCCTTTCGCCTTCATGGGCGCGCTGCTCGGATCCCAGACCATAAACAACCACCTTCCGTCCTGGCCGCAGATCGGCTGGGTGCTGCTGGCGATGTTCGGGGCCCGGAGCGCGGCGATGGGGCTGAACCGGCTGATCGACCGGGTCAGCGACGCCAAAAACCCGCGCACGAAAAACCGGGCCATTCCGGCGGGACTTTTGAAAATCGGGGAAGTGGTCGCCTTCGTCATCGTTTCGTTCGCGCTGCTGTTCTGGGCCGCCGCGGAGCTGCATCCGCTGGCTTTGAAGCTGCTGCCGATCGCGGTCTTTATGCTCGTGTTTTATTCTTACACCAAACGCTTCACCTGGCTCTGCCATGTCGTGCTTGGCCTGACGATCGCGCTGGCGCCGCTCGGCGGCTGGGCGGCCGTGACCGGCACGGTGGATTGGACGGCCATGGTGTTTTTCGTGACGATCACGTTTTGGATCGCCGGCTTTGACGTCATTTACGCCTGCCAGGACGTGGAATTCGACATCAAGGAAGGGCTGCATTCGATCCCCGTTCGCTTCGGCGTCGCCAAATCGCTGAAAATCGCCCAGGCCTTCCATATCATCACGGCGCTCGGTTTTATCGCGCTGCTGCTGATGACCGATCTCGGCTGGTGGTATATCGCGGGCATGATCATCGCTTATTTAATTTTGTTCTACGAGCATCATATCGTGTCCCCGGGCGATCTCAGCCGGCTGCAAACCGCTTTTTTTACGATGAACGGCGTGCTGAGCATCGTGGTCTTTTCCTTTACTTTGATTGATTTGGTGGTGCGGCATTACTGATGGACAGACAAAAGGCTATCGTCGTCGGGATCACGGGGGCCAGCGGCTCGGTATATGGCGTCAAGCTGATCGAAACGCTGCTGGAGATGGAGTTTACGGTGCACCTGGTCGTGTCGGGCGCGGGCTGGCGCGTGCTGAAGGAGGAGCTTGGCTGGAATACTGCCAGCCGGGAGGAAACGCTGCAGGAGCAGTTCGGGCGTCTGCCCGGAAAGCTCGTGTACCACAACGTGGCCGACATCGGCGCGTCGATCGCCAGCGGCTCCTTCCTCACATACGGCATGATCGTGATGCCGTGCTCGATGGGGACGCTCTCGTCGATCGCCAGCGGCGCATCCGATAATTTAATGGCCCGGGCCGCGGACGTTATGCTGAAGGAAGGCCGGCCGCTCGTGCTCGTTCCGCGCGAAACGCCGCTTCATGCGATCCATTTGGAAAACATGCTGAAGCTGGCCAGGTTGGGCGTACGCATCATCCCGGCGATGCCGGCGTTTTATTTCGGACCGCAAACGATCGACGATCTGGTTAAATTTTTGGTCGGCAAGGTGCTGGATAATTTGGGCATTGAGCATGCCTTGTTCAAAAGATGGGGGGATGACCATGTGCAACCGGGAGAATAACGACATCCTCATCGGAAAAATCAAATACAGCAACGTATGGCCCGTATTTCATCATTTCGACGTGTCGCGCCTGCCGCAAAGCAGCCGTCTGGTCACCGAGGTGCCTTCGGCGCTGAACCGCAAAATGCTGAGCGGCGCGCTGGATATATCCCCGGTGTCTTCGTTTGCTTACGGCTACGGTGCGGAGCGGTTTTTGCTGCTTCCCGATCTTTCCGTCAGCTCGGACGGCCCGGTTAAATCGATTTTGCTGTTTTCGCGTAAACCCCCGGAACAGATTGCGGGCGGAACGATCGCGCTGACGAATACGTCGGCGACCTCGGTCAACCTGCTGAAAATCATTATGGAGAAAGCTTACGGCGGGCGTCCGACCTATTGGGACAGCGAACCCGAGCTCGATGCCATGATGGATAGGAGCGACGCCGCCTTGCTGATCGGGGACCATGCCATCGAGGCTTCCTGGCGGGATCACGGTTATATCGTGACCGATTTAGGGGAAGTCTGGAAAAAATGGACCGGTTACGGCATGACCTTTGCGGTGTGGGCCGTGCAAAAGACGTTTGCGGAAGCACACGGCGAATATCTGGCCGAAGTATGCGAGGCGTTTGAGGCGAGCAAACGGCAAAGCCTGGGCGATTTGACGCCGCTCGTCGCACGGGCTTGCCGCGAAATCGGCGGAACGCCGGAATATTGGACCCGGTATTTCGGCAGCCATATCCGCTATGATTTCGGCGAACAGCGCCGGGCCGGCCTGGCTTTATATTTTAGGTACGCCTACGAGATGGGCCTGCTTGACCATCGGGTGGAGATAGAGATGTGGAGTGACAATTCGTTGACGCGGGTGAAGAAATGAAGATTATGGACATTTTCGGCGCACTCAAAAAGGATATGGATTTTATCGAGCAGCAGCTGTACCGGAGCATCGACGGCGATGACGGCATCCTAAGCGAAACGTCCCTGCATCTGCTGAAGGCGGGGGGGAAGCGGCTGCGGCCGGTGTTCGTGCTGCTCGGCGGCAAGTTCGGCAACTACGATCTGCAGCAGCTGCAATATATCGCCGTTCCGCTGGAGCTGATCCATTCGGCATCGCTCGTTCATGACGATGTGATCGACGATGCCGATACCCGGCGCGGCAAACCGACCGTCAAATCGAAATGGGACAACCGGATCGCGATGTATACCGGAGATTATATTTACGCCAAAGCGCTGATGCAGGTTACGCAGCTGGGCAACCCGTACATACACCGGACATTGGCCAAAGCGATGGTGCAGATGTCAATCGGGGAAATGGAGCAAATCCGCGATTTCTTCAACACCGAGCAAAGCGTCCGCAATTATTTGCTGCGCATCCGCCGCAAAACCGCGCTGCTGATCGCCATCAGCTGCCAGCTTGGCGCGATGGCGGCGGAGGCCCCGGACAAAGTGAACTTATTGCTTTATCGTTATGGTTACAATGTCGGAATGGCGTTTCAAATCCGCGATGATCTGCTGGATCTGTTCGGCACGGAGAAGGTGATCGGCAAACCGCCCGGCAGCGATATGCGGCAAGGGAACATTACGCTGCCGGTCCTTTACGCCCTGCAGGAGCCGGAGCTTCGGGAGCCGCTGCTGCGGGAAATCCGCGGGATTCAAGCGGAGGACGGCAGCGGCGACGTGTCCCGGGCGATCGAGATGATCCGGACCAGCCCGGGAATCCGCCGGGCCGAGGAGCTGGCGGACCGTTTCATCCGCAAGGCGCTGGACGCTTTAAGCGAACTTCCCGACAACAAATCCCGGGCTCATTTGCAGGAAATTGCGCACTTTGTCAACAAACGCTCCTATTAGCGGTAGTTCAAAACACGAATTATTTAGCTTTACGGGTTTCGCTTTTTTTTGGTAAAATGCAGGTGAAACCGCCTTCTTCAAGGCGATGTTTATAAAGTTTATAACGACGACGCGATTTTTCGGGAGGGAATCCATGGAACGAACGTTTTTGATGGTTAAGCCGGACGGGGTACAACGCGGTCTGGTCGGCCGGATCATTAGCCGGTTTGAGGATAAGGGGTTTCAAATGATCGCCGGCAAGCTGGTTCAAGTATCCGAAGCCCAAGCCAAAAAGCATTATGCGGAGCACGAGGGAAAGCCTTTTTTTGACGAATTGGTCGGCTTCATTACGTCCGGGCCGGTATTCGCCATGGTGTGGGAGGGCGACGATATCATTGCTTTATCCCGGATGGTCATCGGCAAGACGAAAGTGACGGAGGCGCTCCCCGGCACGATTCGCGGCGACTTTGCCGCCCATACGCCGTTTAACCTGATCCATGGTTCCGACGGACCGGCAAGCGCGGAACGCGAGATCGCCAATTTTTTCGCTCCGCATGAACTCATCAATTATTCAAGAAGTGTAAGCCGATGGATATGAACCGGATCATTCCCGACCTTGCTCGGACAGACAACGCAGAAACGGCACCGGATCCGGATTACCTCGGCTTTATTCAAAACATCAAGAAGAGCACGGGCATCGATCTGGCCCAGTACAAGGAAGCGCAAATGAAGCGGCGTTTGACGACGCTTCGCAACAAAAACGGCTTTTCCTCGTTCGCGGATTTCTATGCGGCGATGATGGGGAACAAGGCGCTCTTTTACGAATTTCTCGACAAGATGACGATCAACGTCTCGGAGTTCTGGCGCAACCCGAATCGTTGGGAAGTGCTGCGGGACAAGGTTTTGCCCGAGCTCGCAAAGGACGGGGGCAAGTTGCGGGTTTGGAGCGCCGCCTGCTCCACGGGGGAAGAACCGTATACGCTGACGATGATATTGGCGGATATGGGCCTGCTCCCCCGCACCTATCTGCTGGCTTCGGACATCGATGACGGGGCGCTGGCCAAAGCGCAGGAAGGGCTGTATTTGGAGCGTTCGCTCAAGGATGTGCCCAAGGACGTAGCGCAGCGCTATTTCGCGCCGGATGGCGCGATGTACCGGTTTGACGCCAAATTGAAGAAGGCCGTGACGTTCAAGAAGCAAAACCTGCTGCTGGACCGGTTTGAAGAAGGCTTTGACCTTATCGTCTGCCGGAACGTGATGATTTATTTCACGGAGGAAGCCAAACAGGGCCTTTATCATAAGTTTTCCGAAGCGCTCCGCCCGGGCGGCGTTTTGTTCGTCGGCAGCACGGAGCAGATTTTTTCGCCGGGCCAATACGGTTTGGAAGCGACCGAAACGTTTTTTTACCGGAAACAAGCTTAGAATCCTGAAGCCATCAAGGTTGAGTCGGGGTTTTGAGGGGCGAGGCAGATGCAGATGCTTTCGAAGTGCGTTTTTTTCAAAACGCTTTAGGTTAGATGAAGCCAGGGAGTGAGCAGCGGAGCTAAACGGTATCGTAGAAAACGGCCTCGTACACAAGCGTTGCATTTAAATTTGGCAAGATACATTTTCTGAGCACACTAATATTCTAACGGTTGCCACAAGCGCTATTTGTTCCAAAAACGTTGATTTCAAATTGTAACGGTTGCAATGGAGCTTATTACACTGAAAATCGGCAATTTTTGCTTGGAGTCAGGCAAATAACGGCGTTGGCAACCGTTAGCATTTAGAAAAGGTCTTTTTTCGATAAATAGCTGCTGTTACAACCGTTAGATTGCCGGCGGGCGACTGTATCGATTCGAAAGCCAACGCTTTTAAAGAAATGTTGAGCAATAGTTAATGCAACGCCAATGGGCCTCGCAAGCATTGGCTGGTAAATCCTAAGCCGACTGTATATTCCAGGCTGTATTTTCCAATACTTGTAGCCATAAGGTCATTTGGCATTGGAGGACAGGCCATGGACAAAAGAAAAGTGATCGAAGCTTACAGACGCGGGTTTTTGACGCCGCAGGAATGCGCTCAGGTGCTGGGCATCGAAGGCTCCCATCTGAAGCGGATGCTTGAGGATTTCCCGGCGGATTCGCGGCGGCCCGCCGCTTTGGACAACCGCCCGGCTTCGGGGTAAATGTCCGTGAAACACAGGAATAACGTTAAATTCGCGGTGCTTGAATGTTTAAGGCATAGCCTGCTCTCTTGAAAGGAACCCCAGGAGATGGCAGGTTATGCCTTTTTGCGCTGCGGAGTAGAAGTTCGGATAACTATTTGGCTAGCGGAACTTTTTGTTCTTGTTAGCCGGATTATCCGGATTATCCGGGTTAGCCGGGTTATCCGGATTGAGCGTGTTCATGACGACCCTCAAAAATAGCGGCACTTTATGCACTAGCGTTGCAAGAACACTAACATCAATTTTCAGCAAAACCCACATTTGGATTATTGAAACTATAAATGGATTTTTTTACAGTCATTTTTTTAGCTTAAGACCAAAAAGCCAAGGTTACCTAATGCGTAGGTCGCGATGTCCCATTAAATGTATATAATGGATATTATTCCTTGAATTTGCTTGGCTTAATTATCCCAACCATTGTGCGCACCGATAACGCTTTGGGACCTGACCCCGGAC